>Ga0335081_10000067_pt1 | contig 197934 bp, 153 predicted proteins | sample Lox_Sample_35_FD_206713 | JGI IMG/M metagenome (GOLD analysis project Ga0335081, IMG submission 206713) | Soil microbial communities from Loxahatchee National Wildlife Refuge, Florida, United States - Lox_Sample_3.5 | ecosystem: Environmental > Terrestrial > Soil > Wetlands | place: USA...
TGACATATCAGAGCGAAGCGTTTCGAACAGCGCAAGCGACGTCTGCATGCCCGCCAGCATGAGCCCCAGCACGCCGAATGCCGCCAGCGCGATGGCGGCCGTGACCAGGTAATGGCGAACGTACTGCCGCCGCGTGCGCTTCTGCGTGGTCTTGACAAACTCCTTGCCGCGCACCATGAGCTCCCTGAACAGCGGCAGCACGAACAGCGACGTGACGACCGGTATTTTCTCGCCCTTCTGCGCCTGCGGCGCGAGCATCCTGCGCGGGTTGAGCGGATGGCTGGCGACGGTCATCCCGGCCTCCGGCCGGCGCTGCTCCCCTTCCTCGTTCCCGGGAGCGGCCTCGCTGCAGCTCGTAAAGTAAAATCCCCTGAACAACGGCCTGCCCTCGTAGCTGCTCGGTTTGAAAAGCTCGGTCACAAAAGCGCCGAGCTTTTCCTGCATGCCCTCGAAGTGGATCACAAAGCGGCAGATCATCCTCTTGCGCGCCGCGTCTTTTTCCTTGTACAGCTTGTCAAGACGGAGATCGGTGAGCGACCTGCTCAGGAGCCCGAACTCCTGGGCAAAGGCCATGCGCGGCAGCATTTTTTCGTCGTCGACCGAAAGCGTCGCGCCGAAGATCTGGTCCTGCGCTTTCATCAACTGGTCACCGAAATATTCCTGGAACCCCGGGATTTCATCCGAATGGTTGAAGATGAGATACACCGGGAATTCTATTCCCCAGGCCGCGATGAGCTCGTCCACCCTGCGCCGGAGCCGGCCGGCCATGTCCTTGACCGTTGCGTCATCGGCGTCGAGCACCTCCCGGGCGCTCACCACGAGCGCCATGCCGTCAACCGGCTTTTCGGGCCTCACCTCCATGAGCGACGCGATAAACGCCTGCCAGGTGTCTTTTTTCGCCTCGTCCATGACGGCGCCCGGCGTGTCGATCCACACCGCCTCGTTGGCGAAATACCAGGTGATCTGGTCGCTTCCGTCAAGAACCATGCCGTCCTTTTCCGACGGATAGCGCATCGGGAAATTGAGGCCGGCGCCCCGCAGCAGCGACGTTTTCCCGGATTTTTCCGCGCCGCACAGCAAAAACCACGGCCGCTCGTACAGCGCGCTTTTCTGCAAAAGGCCCTTACGCATCACGGCGCCGAGGTACCGCTGCACCGCCTCGTTCGTCTCGCGGAGCACCCGCTGGAACACCGCCTGGTTTCCCCCGATAAAACCGCTTGCCTTTTTCTTTCTTGGTTTACCGAGAAGAAAATGAAGCGAGACCCACACGGCAGCGCCGGCAAACAGCGGTCCCGCGATCAGCCACTCAACAAGCGCGGACAGCTTTACCAGCCCGCCGATGACAAACGAGAGTGTGCCGAGAACGACCAGAACGCACCAGACAACGACGATCCACGCAGGGAGTTTTTTCATAGCCGGTTATTTCGCGATGAAAGATTGGATGGAGGCAAGCAGATTGCCGCATGCCGAATTGTTTATGATGAACATTGCCGTCCAGCCCGCCATAACCATTCCCGCGGCGATCGCGCCGGACAGCCAGAGCGGGAAGAAAAATGTTTTCGGCTTTGCGGCCGAAGAAGGCGCTGCACGCTTTCCATGGGGAGAAAGCTCTGCCGAGACGCGGATCCTGGTACGGCGTATCATCCTGCCCAGGTCTTCCATGATGGTGATGCGCTCCTCAGGGTTGAAGAGCTTGTACTTGCCCTCGAACCCGAGCGACAAGCACAGGAAATAGACCTCAAGCACGTCCTTCTTGTTTTCAGGCTGCAGGAGCATCTTCTGCAGTTTCTCGTAAAATTCCTGTCCCGCAAGGTTGTCGCCGAAATAATCGAGCTGCATGGGCCTGGTGAGCCAGAAGTCCCTGCACGCGCCGGGCACGCTCAGCACGGTCTCGTCCATGAGCGCCACCATGGCGTATTTGGCCTCGAGGATCGACTCTGGAGCCATGCCGATGGCCTTGCAGTTCTTTTCGAAAAGCCCGATGTAATACGTGATGAGCTTGCGCAGCGCAGCCGGGTCGCCGAGGTCCTCCGCCTCGCGCATCCTGATGATGATGAGAAACAGGTCGGTGCACAGCGTGCTCACGTCCCGCGACCCGCCCAAAGTTTTGGATAGGTCAAGGTTCATGGTTTGGGAAGTGACGGTGTTGACAAATGACGACGGCATAATTTCAGCTTCCTAAATAAAATATTCTGGTGGGGGCACCGCTTCGCGTTTCCCCCTGGCCCCACATGCAGGGACGCTGCACGCAACGTCCCTGCATTGCGGGGCACACCCCCTCCTGCAAAGGTGCGCGCGATGTCGCTCGCTTGAGGCTCGCGATGCGTCGCACCTTCGCAACGCAACCGCTGCAGAACATCCCCTTCCGCCTTCGGCGCCTCCCCCTTGATAAGGGGGAGAAGCAAGTGCGGCAATTTTTTTTCTGCCCGCGCGCCAGGCAGGACTGGAGGTCGCTCCGGAGAGCGATGCCGCCCGGACCCTGACGGTCCTCCGCCATCGGGCCGTGGCGGCCCGAGCCGAAGGCGAGACCGGAAGGAGGGCCGCCGCCGCTCCGGCGGGGCGTCCGGATTTAAGACTTTATTATTCTTTCAGCGCCAACATCTCCATCTTCAACTCGGCATAATTATTCGGAAAATAAAACGCGATATTCCCTGCCGCCTTGATCTGGTTCCAGAAATCTCCCGATTGCTCCAAGCTGAAATACACGAAACCCGGCTTGGTGGAAAGCCCCTGAGGCGGCCGCATGACATGCTTGAGCGGCAGGCCGGGCATCGCAGACGAGATGAGCAGGTCGAGCTTGTTGCGCGAGCACATCTTGATGCGCTGCAGTACACCCACCACGAGCTCCTTTTCCGGCGCTTTTGCCGACACGCCGAAATAGAACTTCGCCACCGAGAGCAGCTTTTCGTCCGGCACCTTGCACAGGAACGTGGCCTGGTTTATCTGCTCGATCGGCACGGGCACGCACCCGGCCTGGATATCGGCCTCCAGAATGCTCCTGATGAGCTTGCAGAGTACGCCGAACGTGGCGGACAGGTTCGCGTGGTCGTACCGCGGCAGGTTCTTGATTGACACTTCGGAAGAGAACGTGCACAAGCTGCCCGCGAACTGCGTGAGCAGGCAGAACACCTCGTAGGGATGCACGCTCGGGAACGAGTGGTAGTGCGCGAGCAGCGGCGTGTAGGTGTTGAGCGTCTGGAGAAGGCGGAACGGCGTCTCCTCTGCGCCGGAAAACTCGGCAAACCCGCCCTCCACGTGTTTTCTCCCCTGCGAAAGCGAGTTGATCTTTGCAAACAGGAACTCGAGCAGCGACTTCAACAGGTTGAGCACGTGCGGCGATGCCGCGATGAAGAGCAGGGGCGGCACATACAACGGTGAAAGCTCCACGGTTCCGCTTGCGTTCCTCGCGAGCTTCGCTATCTGGAACGCCGCATGGTTGTCAAGCGATTCGTCCCCGAATAAAATGACAAAATTGAGCGCGCCCACCTCGATCTCCTTGCGCTCTGAGCCCAATACTTCGTCGGCAACAGGCAAAGGCCGCGAACGGTACCGGGCCGCGGCCTGTCCCTCCATTGCGGCCGACACCACGTTTGACTTTCCCTCGACGGCAAGCGGCAAGGCCACATACACGTCGAGCGACTGCTGCTCGTGCGTCAGGTGCTCGCCGAACGCGCGGGCGGGCGGGGCCGGATCTTCCTTGGGAACGGAAAACGAAACGCCGTCGGGCAGCATGCCGCCGCACCGCGTCACCGAAACCAGGCCGTTGGCGATCGCGTCGTTGTCGATCTCGAGTTCGGTGACGCCGTACCAGTGCGGCGAATGCGCCGCAAGCGCGGCATGAAACGCGTTGAAGATATGCCGTTCCTCCTGCTGAAAATGCTGGGGCTGGAGAAACATGCCTTCTTTCCAGACGACCTTGCTGTTTGTTAACACGGGTTTCCTGCCTTTTTTCTAAGGTTGGAAAAAGCAAATTCACCGCGGAGACACGGAGGACTCGGAGAAAAACGAATCAAAGTTGGAAGTTGGAGGTTGAAAGTTGAAAGTAGAAGAACAAATAATTAACCTCAAACTTCCAACTTTAAACCATTTATGGTCTCTGTGCTCTCTATGTCTCTGCGGCTACCTTTTTTTTACCTTTCCTGTTATAGACCAATGCTCTGGCGTTGCCGGAAAACGGATTGTATTTTTAGTAATTACATAAAATAAACCTGTTTTTCCGTTGTGAAAAGCTTTTCCTGAAAAAAACCATGCGGGTCCGCTGGGCCCGATGCGCAAAGGAGTTGCGATGAGGCTGGGAAAATGGTCATATCTTGCGGCCGCCGTTATGTTAATCACCATGCGCGCCTCGGTGTTCGCGGAAAGCGAAGGCACGCTTACCGTCAAGACCGACCCGGACGGCATCGAGGTCTGGCTCGACGACAAGTACATCGGCGATTCCCCCGTCATGGCCAAAAAGCTCAAGGCGGGCAGGTATTCGCTCAAGCTTGTTGATCCTGTGCAAAAAACCAGCACGGTCGAAGATGTACTAATCCAGGCCAACGAGGAGACCTTGATTGAAAAAACGGTCAAGTCGCGCTACGGATCGCTCAAGCTGAACTCAGACCCGGAGGGCGCGGACGTTTACATTCTCACCTCGCTGGGAAAAACGCCGGTTTCCAACGACTTCATCATTCCGGGAAAGTACCGGCTCGAGGTACGGCATCAGAATAAATCGTATGATAAAGTCGTTGAAGATGTTACCGTGGCCAAGGGCGAAACCGTCACGCTCAACAAAACGCTTCCCAAAATAAACGCCCTTGACGGCAAGGCACTGCTGCGGCTCGCGCTGGGCGCGGGCGCGATCGGGGCGCTGGTATTTACCGCCGTGGAAGGCTTCGACAAGAATTCCAAATCTCAAGGCAACGGTTCGCAAAACGGCCAGATCATCGGCATCGTGGCGGGATCGCTTTGCGTGATTGGGTTTGAAATAGTTGCATTTTTCTAGTCGGAAATCGGAAAATTATTAAATGATTTATTTTTTCTTCGGCTAAAGATCATCAAAAAATATTTATGAACACCTCCACCAACGCCGGCAGCCCGCAGGATCCCAATAAAAAACCGGATTTCGACAAGACGTTCGTTGAGGGCCCGGAAACCAAAACCGGCTACCATTCGTTTGACACCAAGTCCCGCGTCGACGCAACGCAGATCGGCGCCACAAACCCGTACGGCCAGAAAACAACGGTGTATGCGCCGGACGACCTCCCGTCGGGCAACGAGCCGCTTCCGCTCGGCTCCGGCACCATCGTTGGGCTGCTGGGCGCGGGCGGCATGGCGCGCGTGTACAAGATCTGGAACGAAAAGCTCGAGGTATTCCGGGCCGTCAAGATCCTCACGCCCACGCAGCAGAGCGACCTCAAGAACCGGTTCGAGACCGAAGCGAAGATAACGGCAAAGCTGCGCCATCCCAACATCGTCGAGATTTACAGTGTGGGAGACTGGAAGGGCCTACCCTTTCTCGAAATGGAGCTCATCGACGGCGCGTCGCTCGATACGATCATCGCAAAGCAGGGCAAGCTGCCGCCGTCCGTGTGCTCGGCCGTCGCCGTTTTCGTGGCGCGCGCGCTCGCCTACGCGCACAACCAGGACTTTTTACTTTACGGAAAAACCTACCACGGCATCATCCACCGCGACCTAAAGCCGGCCAACATCATGATCACAAAGTACGGCGAGCTGCGGCTCATGGACTTCGGCATTGCCCGGCCCACCGAGGCGAGCCTTCACACGGTGGAGGGCAACATCGTGGGCACCATGCAGTACCTGTCGCCCGAGCAGATCGACGGCGTCGACATCGACGGCCGCGCCGACGTGTACGCGTTCGGCGCCATTCTGTACGAAATGCTTACCGGCACCAAGACTTTTCCGCAGGAAACCATCACGAACCTGATGAAGAAAAAGATCACGAACGATTACCGGAAATTCGAGGAGTTCGACTTCTCGGTCCCAAAGGTGCTCGCGGAAATTTCCCAGAAATGCCTGCAACTTGACAAGGAAGACCGGCACGCCGGCGCCACGGAGCTCCTGGCCGCGGTCGAGGAAGCGCACCGTGCGCTCAGCTCCGGCTCCCCCGAAGCGGTGCTCAAGGCATACATTGCAAATCCATCGAGCATTTCGAGCGCGGCAGTAAAACGCGTTCCCCTTTGGCTGAACCTGAAAATAATCATCCCTGCCGCGGCAGTACTGGTGATAGGACTGCTCATTGCCGTCTTTATCATCACCGGGCCCAAACCTGCCGAACCTGTGGCGACGGCAAAACCCGTTACTCCGCCTCCTGTCGCACAGCCATCCGCCCCGGTGCAGGCGCCGGCAACGCCGCAGGCCGCGGGACAGGAGCCGCTGCAACCGCTTTCCCCGCAACAGCCGTCACAGGAACCGTCGCAGCCGTCAACGCACGCCGCCGCGGCTGAAAAAAAACCTCCGCATGGTGCCGCGCATTCCATCGAGGCGGCGCAAAAAAACAGGCAGCCCCAGCACGAGGCCGCCGCCGAAGGCGGCCCGTCGCTTGACAAGCTCAAAAAGAAATACGGCGCATCCGATCCCCTTGAAATCGGACAAAAGGCGATGAGCAAAAACGCGTTCGGGGACGCGGTCGACGCGCTGGAAAAAGTGCCGGCATCCTCCCCGCAGCACGAAAAGGCATTCCTCATGCTCGTTGACGCCTACATCCAGTCCGACAACCTCCGCGTCGCTAAGGAGAAACTCCTCAACCAGCAGATCAACGACGCGGAATATTCCCTGCTCACCGGCGAGATGTACCAGCGCATGGGCCGCGACAAGGACGCCATAGACAATTTCCAGGCCGCGCTTACCAAACCCAGCAATTACCGCAACATCCGCGACGTGCGCAACGACGCGCTCTACTTCACCGCCGTCGCCTACAGCGAGATGTATAAGGACGATCCCTCCGCCGACAATCGCGGCATGGTCATGCAGTCGTGGCGCGTTGTCAAGAACATGTACAACAACGCGCCCAACAGTCCGCGGTTCAAAAAGGCCGTGGACGAGTTGTCGAATATCAAGTAATACAATTCTAAATTGATCTGGTGGGGGCACCGCTTCGCGTTTCCCCCTGGGGTGCGGCTTCCGGCACCGCGCTGTTACAACCACACGCCTATGGCGGTGCCGGCGATCCGCACCCACACCCCCTTCTGCGAAGGTACGCGCCTAAGGCGCTCGACTTCGCTCGCGCGGCGTCGTACCTTCGCAACGCAACCGCTACGGAATCACCTCACCCCGTCCCCTCTCCTCGCAGGAGAGGGGTGACGTTTTTTTGGGATAAATCATCCCGGGGCGCTGCCCCGGGCTACAACCATTTCGCCCCTATGGGGCATAAAAAAAATTACCTACAACAATTCCAGCATGTCAATTAAAATGTTCACCGGATCAATTATATTGAATCAGCTGCCGCAACAAGGGCGCGCCCGGCGGAAGGACCGGGCTTGCATCCGCCGGTACCCGGCCGCACCCGGGGAGGGGGTAGCGGAGGACCGGTCGCGCTTGATTTCGGGTACGAGATACTAAGAAATATTTTGGAGCGCGACCGGGCCGCAGCGAGGGGGAAGCCTCCCCCACACCAAAATATTTTTAATATTGAAATAATCACCTCCGCCAGGCCTTGAAAAATTATCAGTAATCATGTATTTTGTATCTCTTTTTCGCCACATCAAATTCCTTCGAAAGACCACAAAAATACAAACCATATAAAACAGGAGTTACCCATGGCAAACCGGAAAATGGTACCGCATGAAGGCAACACCGCTAGCGCCCATGTCGCGCACGCGGTGAACGAAGTGATCGCCATCTACCCCATCACCCCGTCGTCGGGCTTGGGAGAAATCGCCGACGAAAAATCCGCTAAAGGCGAAAAGAACATCTGGGGAACGGTTCCCACGGTTGCACAGCTTCAGTCCGAAGCGGGCGCGGCGGGCGCAGTGCACGGGTCGCTCTGCACCGGCACGCTCACCACCACCTTCACCGCGTCACAGGGACTGCTCCTGATGATCCCCACCATGTATAAAATCGCGGGCGAGCTCATGCCCACCGCGTTCCACGTGACCGCGCGCGCCCTTGCGTGCCAGGCGCTCAATATTTTCGGCGACCACAGCGACGTGATGGCCACCCGCCAGACCGGGTTCGCGCTCATCTGCTCCAATTCGGTGCAGGAGGCCATGGACTTCGCGCTCATCGCGCAGGCCGCCACGCTCAAGTCGCGCGTGCCGTTCCTTCACTTTTACGACGGGTTCCGCACCTCGCACGAAGTGCAGAAGATCGAGGAGCTCACCCAGGACGACATGCGCGCCATGATTGACGAAGAAGACATACGCGCGTTCAGGGCGCGCGGCATGTCACCCGACCATCCCACGCTCCGCGGCACGTCGCAGAACCCGGACGTTTATTTCACGGGACGCGAAACGGTCAACAAGTTCTACACCGCATGCCCCGGCATCGTGCAGCAGGCCATGGACAAATTCGCCAAGCTCACCGGACGCCAGTACAAACTGTTCGACTACATGGGCGCCAAGGACGCCGACCGCGTGATCATCATCATGGGATCGGGCGGCGAAACCGTGCAGGACACGGTGGAATACCTCAACGCCAAGGGCGCGAAGCTCGGCGTGCTCAAGGTGCACCTGTTCAGGCCGTTTGACGGCAAGGCATTTGTCAATGCACTCCCCGGCACGGTGAAAAAAATCGCGGTGCTCGACCGGACCAAGGAACCCGGCTCGCTCGGCGAACCGTTGTACGAAGACGTGCGCACCGCGATCGGCGAGGCCATGAGCGACGGCACCGCGGCGATCAAGCAGTATCCCGCGATCATCGGCGGGCGCTACGGCCTCGGCAGCGCCGAATTCACGCCCGCAATGGTCAAGGGCATCTTCGACGAACTCGCAAAAGACAAGTCCATGAACCATTTCATGGTGGGCCCGGAGGACGACGTCACCGGCGCGTCCATCGCCTATGACCCCAACTTCAGCGTGGAGGACAAGGAGACCCACCGCGCCCTGTTCTACGGCCTCGGCTCCGACGGCACCGTGGGCGCGAACAAGAACTCCATCAAGATCATCGGCGAGAAGACGCCGAACTTCGCGCAGGGATATTTCGTGTACGATTCCAAGAAGGCCGGCGCGGTCACCGTGTCGCATTTGCGGTTCGGGCCCAAGCCCATCCGGCGGCCCTACCTCATTACAAAAGCGAATTTCATCGCGTGCCACAACTATTCGTTCCTGGAGAAATACGACATGCTGAGCTCGCTCGAGGAGGGCGGCGTGTTTTTGCTCACGAGCGAATACGACGCGAAGACCATCTGGTCGAAGCTGCCGGGCCGCGTGCAGAAGCAGATCATCGACAAGAAGGCGCAGTTCTTCGTGATTGACGCGGTGGGAATCGCGCAGGGCCTCGGGCTCGGCGGCCGCATCAACGTGATCATGCAGACCGCGTTCTTCCGCATTTCAAAAGTAATGGACGACATCAAGGCAATTGAATCAATCAAGTACGCCATCCAGAAGTCGTACGGCAAGAAGGGTGAAAAGGTCTTGCAGATGAACAACGCCGCGGTTGACAAGGCGCAAAGCGAGATCAACAAGGTGGAATACCCCGGCAAGGTGACCAACCCGGTCGAGGAAATCAAGCCCGTGCCCGACAATGCCCCGCCGTTCGTGAAAGAGGTGATCGGCACCCTGCTCAAGCAGATGGGACACACGGTCAAAGTATCGCAGATGCCCGCAGACGGCGTCTGGCCCACCGGCACCACGCAGTACGAAAAGCGCAACATCGCGGTGAACGTGCCGGTGTGGAACCCGGCCGTGTGCATCCAGTGCCACCGGTGCTCGCTGCTGTGTCCACACGGCACGATCCGGCCCAAGGCGTACGACCCGAAACATCTGGCCGGCGCGCCCGCCACGTTCAAGTCGGTTGACGCAAAGGGAAAAGAATACGCGGGCCTCAAGTACACGCTCCAGGTGGCGGTGGAAGACTGCACCGGCTGCGGCGTGTGCGTCGAGAACTGCCCCATGACCGGCAAAGGCGATGCCATCGTGATGCAGCCGCAAACGCCGCTGCGCGAAGCCGAGGCGAAGAACTGGGAGTTCTTCCTTAAACTCCCGGAAACAGACCCGAAACTTTACAAAACAGATACCATGAAGGGCAGCCAGTTCGTCAAGCCGCTGTTCGAGTTCTCGTCCGCGTGCGCGGGCTGCGGCGAAACGCCGTACATCAAGCTCGTGTCGCAGCTGTTCGGCGACCGGGCCATCATCGCCAACGCCACGGGCTGTTCGTCCATCTACGGCGGCAACCTGCCCACCACGCCCTACTGCAAGCGCGCCGACGGCCGCGGCCCGGCCTGGAACAACTCGCTGTTCGAGGACCCGGCCGAGGTCGCGTTCGGCATGCGGCTTGCCGTTGACAAATTCAACGACATCGCCGCGACCGCGGCGAAGAAGATGATGGAGACCGGATCCTGCGGCGCCGAGACCAAGGCGCTCCTCGGCGAGATCCTCGCCGCAGACCAGGCCGACGCCGAGAAAATAGAGACGCAGCGCAACCGCATCGACCGCACAAAGGCCGCGCTCGCAAAAGACAAGTCGGGCGAGGCAAAGTCACTGCTCTCGGTCATCGATTTTCTGGCGAAGAAATCGGTGTGGGCGTTCGGCGGCGACGGCTGGGCCTACGACATCGGCTACGGCGGACTCGACCACGTGCTCGCGGCCAACCGCAACGTGAACCTGCTGGTGCTCGACACCGAGGTGTATTCCAACACCGGCGGCCAATCGTCAAAGGCCACGCCCATGGGCGCGGTGGCGAAATTCGCGGCCGGCGGCAAGCCCACGTTCAAAAAAGACCTGGGCCTCATCTCGATGAGCTACGGCTACATCTTTGTCGCCAAGATCGCGCTGGGCGCCAATCCGCAGCAGGCGGTGAAGGCGATCATGGAAGCGGAGGCCTACAACGGCCCGTCGCTCGTCCTGTGCTATGCCCAGTGCATCAACCAGGGCATCGACATGCTCGAGGGATACACCGAGCAGAAAAACGCGGTGGCCTCGGGCCACTGGCCGCTGTACCGGTACAACCCGGCGCTTTCCGCGCAGGGCAAGAACCCGCTGCAGCTTGACAGCAAAGACCCGACCATGCCGCTCGTCGACTACACCATGCGCGAGAACAGGTACAAGATCCTGCAGCGCACTAACCCGGACGCGAGCGCGAAGTTCATGGACATGGCGCAGAAGCAGATCAACGCGAAGTACCAGATGCTGAAGCGGATGGCGGAGACGCAGATGTAAATTGGTAATTTGTTTTGTTTGATTTGATTTTAAAGTCCCCGGGAAATTTTTGAGTTTGATTTTCCGGGGATTTTTATTTGTTCTATTATTAATTGGATTTTAAAAAGATTCTGGTGGGGCAACCACTTCGTGTCGCTTTGCGCCCTTCCAATTGGGCGCGCGAAATCCCTGGGGTGCGGCTTCCGGCACCGCGTATGCTCCTTGCCTTTTAAAAGCGCGGCGCCGGCGATCCGCACCCGCACCCCTTCCTGCTAAGGTGCGCGCTTCGCGCTGTAAAAATAAAAAGAAGAACCACCACAATTGGACACCACCTATCACCGGGTATAAGCAGTATACCCGATTTTGTTTTTATTCGCGAGCGGCGCAGATGCGGAAAACTTGCTTTTGGGGAAGGCGGGAATGTTGATTTAAACAGAAACCCGTACCCACGTCAGCTAACCGGCAACATGCAGGATACGAAGCCCAATAGCCCATTTAAACCTTAAAAAAGATAAAAACGTATGACATACTTTAGGCGGCTAAAAAGTATGACATGTATGCCGTTTTGGTGCGCATGATATACGTGGTGGTGAATTTTGCTGGTTTTGGGGAAGTAGAGCATGCGACTAGTTGGGACGCAATAAATTTACACGAATGAATCAAGAGCGGCGGCGGTAATTCTAAGACAATTACAAAACGACAACAAGAAAACCAATATGGACGAAACAATTCAAGAGATCAATAGAATTGAAAGTTGGGTTGATGCCTGTTTTAAAAGGTCAGATCTTTGTGATTTTAATACCTTGATGAAATTAGGAATTGAGTCAGGTAATTATATAAGAAATTTGGCAATTCTATGTACTGGCTCGCTTACAAAAGACGAATTTATTACAAACAAGGATTCCTTCGAATTACACGATGCAGTGATAGTGGGACACATGGTTCGTCTTTTCAAATTGTACGACCACCTCCTTTATTCAGTTTCTAGCGACAAAGGTGAAATCGCATCAATTTTTTCTAGATTACTTTTTGAGACTTACACAATAATGAAATATTTGATAATCAACGGGAAATCTTCAATAGACAGTTTTATAAAGTCATCGTTTAAATCAACTATGGAGGACTACAAATATATCAAGGAACGGGAAAAAGAACGTCCTCTTCTCAATATTGAAAAAAGGATGGTTAGGAAAATTGAAAACAGGATTAACAAGGTTAACCTTTCAATTGACGATCTGATGACTAACAAACATTGGAAACTTGATAATAGGTCATTCCGACAGATCCTTGACTTCCTTAACGACCGCGATAAATCTTTTGAGTGGGGCAAAGCATACTCCTTCCTCTTCGGAAGCCAAAGTGCTTATATTCATGGAACATGGTACGACATTCAAATCAACCATCTAGAGGAATCAGGCACCGGCTTTTTACCGAAATACTCTCATGACCGAGTTGATCCCCGCTACATATTGCCTCAAAGCTTAATACCAATAAAAGCATCCATTGATTTCCTAAACTGGAGAAAATCTGACCCTGACCGCTTTACAATTAACGTTCTTGAGAAAATGGCAAAGCTTCTTCTATATTTAAACGAAATGGACGAAATACGAATTGACAAAAAGGCGGCAAAATCCAATGAATTACAAAAGGACGTGGTTAAGTAAACTGAAGAAGAAGCATAAAGATCTTCGGTTAAAGGTTTTTAATCTCTACAAAGACGCTGTAGGTGAAAGAGCCGATTCAATAAAGAATGCTCAAATCCCAGAAAAATTACGAAAAACTATAACTAATGTTCTTCGCACAGAACTTGATAAGAAAATTGCCGACCGTATCTCATTTCATTTGCTTGACTGGACAGACGACGCAGCATTCATTATGGCTCTGATTTTATGGCCAGACAAATTCACTAAGCAAGAAATATCGGATGGGATTTATTGCTTTATGCCCCACGTTCCAGACCATTTAGCAGCTGCAGCGAAGCTTTTTGGAACCCCGGTAACCGACGTTTTTGAGGTAGGTGCTCTCGATGGAGAATGAACCAGGAGGGAAAGAAAGGCGCCGCCGCAGAAAATACGAAACACAGTAACGTACAAATTTAAAGCGCCCAACAGCGCCAGCATGAAAATGCCGATTCAGTAAACCTGACATCACGGATTGATAGGGCGAAGCATTTTCGTTCTATAATTTTCGGGGCGTCACTTCATGCGGATAGCGCGCACGTTGCCAAAGAAACCAAACCCTACACATTGGCGAAAGAGAAACTGGAACGCATCAAAAGATATCGGCACCGGGAATTTTAAATTTCTGTTGATGCGGTGAATAATCAATTTATAACAAGAGCACGATCTTGCCAGGTCGTGCTCTTTCTGTTTTTATTACCGTTATAAATAACAGGCCGGAAAATCTCCGGCATCACATCAGCACTATCATCCTCTTGACATTCACATATTTCCCATCCACCTTGCTCCTGACAAAATACACTCCGTTTCCGCTTTTCTTTCCCGACATCGAACCATTGACAAGCGGTACGGAATGGTACCCTTTGTCCTGCCTGGCTCCGGCGATTTGTCCAATAACGCGCCCGCCCGCATCAATCATTTCGAAGCCGACCACCGAGGGGGTTTCGAGGTAGTAGCGCACAACATTACCCCTTATTTCAAGAAAGCGCATGGCGCTTCCCGAAATTCCACCGGCGGTTCCTGGACTATAAATCGTTGAAACAGTACCCACCGGATATACGGTGTAGGTGGCCGTCCCCTGGCCCAGCCCCGGTGAAGTGGCGGTGACGGTCACTGCCCCGGCTGTGAACGTCGATCGAACGGCGATTTTGCACATGCCGCCCTCGGCGCTCAGTTCATGATCGAGCGGTGCATGATACCCGACCGGTTGTCCGGCTGTGACGAAGGCGTCGGTGCCGCCGCGGTATTCGCACGGCCCGGTAACGGCAAACGTAATCGGATTAACGGCGGTCGGACACCAGTTGTTGCTTTTGTCAACAACGGTGGCGAGGAGAGTCGCGCAATCCGTTCCGTTCGCGGTGATCTGGAAGGTGGTCCCGTCGGGCTTTTGCAGGTTCGGATCCACGGTCAATTTGACATGGTCGGGGTCGCCGGCCGTCACTTTTTGATCGGAGCAGACGACGTTGCCGGTGGAATCGAGCCCGTCAGCCTTGAGCGTACCTGCCGCCCAGGCGACGTCCCAATAGCATTGATAGGAAATAAGCGTCGTAGCCTGGTCTCTCCAGCTCGCAGTGCCCCCGCCTTCGGCCGGGTTGGGCACCTTCTCGCCGAGGCTGGTCCCATTGAGCGATAACCGGACTTTAGGACAGTTGCTGAACACGTTGACACGCACCGTTCCCGTTCTATTCCAATGGTGCGCGATGCAAACGCCGGGTTTAATGCTGTACGGAATCCAGGAGACGCGGTAGATATTGTAAAGCAGTTTGGGAAGACGGTTGGCATCCATGACCGACGAACCGAACGATCGCGCCGTACGGGCGTCGCCCAGAAACGTTCCCACCTCTCCTGGCGGCTCTGCAAGATACCAATGCGCAAGGCCGAACGCATCCGCTTTCCAGGAGGCTGTCCAGTTCTGCATGTAAGGACCTGAGAAGTCAAGCTCATAATCATAGGCAAAGCGTGACATCCGCGCCGGGCCCGCATCCCACGCTTCCGCGCCGTACGCCGGAAATTTTCCGCAGGTTCCCACCCCCCCATTTTTTTGTCCCGCTTCGCATCCCGACGAAGAACACTCGATGACGTCGGAGATACCGGCCTTGCAGCCGTCGCCATACGACCGGTCCGACTGGGCCCGCTTTTCGATAGGGTCCCATTGCAGTGCGAGCGCCTTGAGCGACCGGGCGAGACTGTCGATGATGCCGGCGTTGGTGACTTCCCACATGAGAATACTGGGATGGTTGCGGTCATGGACTATCATGTCGCGATGCAACTGGGTCTTGAAGGCGATCGTTATCGTCCTGAGGTTGCTGGCCTGAAACGCGCCCTCGCCGTCGCCGCTCGGCTGATCGAGCATGACGCCGTACGCGTCGCACGCCTCAACGAACTCGTGCGCGCAGGCGGAGTGGCCGGGCCGCCAGCTCGTGCCGCCGCAATCGGCGGTGAGCTTGGCGTCTTTCCACAACAGCTCGTCGGGCACTGCGGAGCCGAGCGCCGGATAATTATAACGGCCCGCCATGCCCCACATATAATGCATATGCCCGTTGATATAAGGATAGTCGGTGTCCCACGTGATTTTCCGGATCCCGAGCGGGCTGGTGAACACATCGACCGTGGTCCCGCCGACCTTGACAATATGATAAACCTTGTGCATGTTCGGTTTTCCCCAGATGCTATTGGCCGGGTACCACAGCTTCGGATTGGCGATGTCGCCGCTCTGGTCGAACACGTACGCCGTGTTCGCGGCAATGGACTGCGGCGCGCTCGTCAGGGACAAAACGACGTTGTCCTGCGCGTCAACCACCTTGGTGGTCACCGTGACGCTCTGCGCCGCGCCGCTCTCGTTCATGACATTGGTCATCATGCGCACGGTCGCCGACGCATCGCTCGCGCTCACCGTTCCGACGCAGGTCCCCCAGTTGTTCACCACGGAATAGATGTTTGCCGGCACATATGTTTTGTTGGTGATGCGCATCCACACCGGGCGGAACAGGCCGCCGTCGTGTTGTCCGAACCGCGGTTCGCCCCCGAACCCCGGATCGGTATAGATGACGCCTTGATTGCTGACGCGGACGGCGAGCACGTTGTCGGTCCCGTCGAAATGCACATAGGGCGTGGCATCGACGATGAACGGCTCGAAACCGTACGCGTAGGTGGAGAGAGGATCAAGCGTGCTGTTGCTGTTAATGAAAGTCCCGTTGATATATACCGCGGCGGCGACGTTGGCCCCGCCGAATTCAATGAAAACCTTCCGGCTGGCATAGGTCGCGGGAAGCGTGAAATGCTTCCGGTACACGGCCATGCCGCCATAGGTCGCGCCGTCGCCGCTGATGTTGTTGATGTAGGTGTCGTCGTCGTTGAACGTATGCGGCACGCCGACCGTTTTCCACGCTCCGTCGTCAAACGCCACCGCGGTCGCCCCCGAAACATCTCCTTTTGAAAACTTCCACGGCGTGACGCCCATGTTGATATCGACCCTGTCGCTCGGCTCAGGGCTGTAGGTTTCCGCCAGGCAGAGTGCAGCTCCTGCGACCGCAATGAACGCCGCCGCCAGCATCATGTTCCGTTGCATATCCCCCCCTTTATTATGTTGACTGAACGGTTTGAATGAAAAATATAGCTCTTCCAGCAACAAATTGCCAAAATAAACCACTTCGCGTTTTTATTAAGAAGTTACGATTTATCATAGCGCCTGCCGGTCACGGCACCGGTTCTCACTTCGGTCTCGCCTTCGGCTCCGGCTGCCACGGCGCTATGCCGCTGCGCGGCGGCGTCCGGGCAGCACCGCGCTTTGCGACGGCCTCCGGTCGCCCCTGGCGCGGAACATCATCCTGTTTTTCATCGTCTTCACCGCAACGGTTTCCCGCTGGATTGACAACGCAACCGTCATGGAATGCCGCAAGGCGGCGATAAAAAATCATAGGATATTTTTATTTAGGCCGATATGAGGTAAGCGACGTAATAAAATGCGCGAAGCGCAACATCCTTGAATTCGGGAATAAAATTCAATGTACTTCAGCGAACGCTCCCGTCCGGCATATAAAAAGGTGTAATCCCTGCCCAACCTCCACCCGCGCCCCCATGTAAAGTTATACATTAATATATCACCAACCTGAACCGACACATCATTCCTCTTTCTCACCTCCTGCCTCGATTTTGTAGATTATCCTCCATAGATGCTTGCCGGCAAGCAAAGACGAGCTAGAAAGAATTTCATCACCTTTCTTTACGCCTTGTCGGTGAAAGTAAAAAGGAGTTTATTCATGTTTAGAATGAATCGCAAATCAAAAAAACTCCTTCAATGGTTGTTGATCGTTGCCTGCAGTATCCTGTTAGCGCCCGCGTGGATGCCGGTTTATGCCGCCACCCAGGCGTCTTATTATGTGTCGCCGAACGGCAGCGACACCAACCCCGGCACGCTCGCCCGGCCCTTCGCGACAATCACCAAGGCGCGCGACGCGGTCCGCACCGTGAACCGCCCCCTGACCGGCGACATTTACGTCTACCTGCGCTGCGGCACGTACTACACCGGCTCGCCAATCGCGTTTGGCCCGGCCGACGGGGGAACAGACGGCTTTTCGGTGATTTACAAAGCATACAACAGCAACGGCGTTGACGAGAAGCCGGTCATCAGCGGGGGCGTGCCGGTGACGGGCTGGACGCTCGTGAGCGGCAGCATCTACAAGGCGACGCTCAACCGGGACACGAAGCTGCGCTGCCTCTATGTCAATGGAGTGCGGGCAAAAATGACGGAAGTGAAAAACAAACAGGCATCCGGCACCTCGGGGACGTTTACCGTTGCCGGCACCGAGCCCTGGGCGCAGACGAGCGGGTCGGCGTTCGACGCCTTGACGTTCAGTTCATCGGTGCTCCCTGCTTTTGCCAATCCCGGCGACGTCGAGATCGAGTGGAACTGGCAATGGTGCGACAACATAGCGTGCGTCAGGGACATGACGACCTCCGGCACAACGACCACCGTCAGTCTGCAGCAGCCGACGGGCGCCATCGCGGCAAAATTGAGATGGGGAGCGCTCGGCGTCATGGACGGGTCTGGTGCAAAGTACAATTTCACGTTCAGAAACGCCTATGAACTGCTCGCAAGCCCCGGTCAGTTTTATTTCGATAGAGCGGCCCATACCCTCTATTATTACAGCAGGGGCGAGAACATGAACACCGCCATGGTCATCGCGCCCGTCAGCGAAGGACTGCTCCAAATCTACGGAGCGTCAACGACGAACCGAATTCTGAACCTGCAGTTTTACGGCATTACGTTCATGCATGACCATTGCTCGCTTTTCGATGTCGCGGGTTCAAAAGGGTTCGTCGGCTCGCAGAGCTCGGCGGTCTTCTACAAGTTCCGCTCCGACGGCGACCATAACGCGGCCTATTTCACCAACGAGGATCTGCCGCAGTCGACCATTGACGTCAGGAACTGCGACTCACTGCGCATCGAGCGGTGCAAATTCCTGCAATGCAGCAACGCGATCGCAATCAATCTGGAAAACGACGTGATCAACAGCACGATCATCGGAAACGTCTTCAAGGACCTGGCGGGCAATACGGTCAACATCTCAACTCCGCAGGACTATATAATCGGCAACGGACCGTTATTCCCGCCCGGAATCGCAGGCGCACCTCAAGGCAACGTTGTGAAGGACAACTTTGCAAGGAACACCTCCATGGATTTCATCCGGGTCGAGGGCATTTCGGGCTACTTTATCGAAGGGCTGGAAATTTCGCATAATGACATGAGCTACATGCCATACGGCGTGATCGCGCTGGGCTGGTACTGGGGTGCATCGGGATCCATTCCGCCGTCAACGGTGATGAACAACATTACCATCAGCTATAACAAAGTCGGCAACGATCACCTGGTATTGCATGACGGCGGGACGATTTACGTGATGAATTCCTCGCCTAATTCGCAAATAGCAAGAAACTATACGATCAATGGAGCAACGGCGATAATGCCGGACGAAGGATCGGGCCTCTGGGCAATCAACAACAATGTCGTGGATAAGGCAGCGAGCTTCTGGCTGTACCTCTGGAGCAACACCATCCACAATATCGTCACGGACAACAACTATACCAACCAGCCCAGCTTGCAGAACAATGGCACCAATTGCCCTGTCACCAATACGCATAACGAAAGCGGAAACCCCTGGTCGGCCGCGGCCCAGGCCATCATCAACGGCGCCGGCATCGAAGCCGCGTACCAAGACATCATGGCTGATACGCTTGCGCCGCAGGCTTGCGCGACGACCGGCGTGACAAACATGAAGAATAGCAGTGTGATCGGTAATTTTTCAGTCCGGCTCGCGGGACACCAGATCGTATTCCCGCAGGAATTTGCGGGAAAAACCTTTTCCGTAATCATACTGGACCTTCAGGGCCGGCTCATCCAGAAAATGACCTTTGACAAAAATCATCCGGCAGGGCCGGCGCAGCGAATTGATTTAAGCAAAGGGTCCTATGTGGTGGAATGCAGCATGGACGGAAAGGTTGTGACGATGAAAATGGTTAATGTCAGGTAATCTCCCCGTACAGAGAACTTCAAATAAACAGATTTCCCTTCGCGCTTCCTGCACTGGTGCCCCGTTTGGCATTTAAATAAGGGCTTTTGCGCCAATAATTTGGCCTTTCCCTATCCTCAAATATATCTTTAATTCCTTCATCTTTACTAAAGCACATCACCATGCCAGAAAAGAAAATCCTTCCCTCCTATTCCGGCCAATCCGTTGACGATCTTCTCGCAATGGAAGCCGGCTATCGCATCGACTCGCTCGTCTTCGCCTTTGAATCCGCCTTGGATGAAAAAGCGGCACAGATCGGTTACGAAAAGCTTTCCGAACCGGAAAAAGCGGTTTTAGTCATTCAGGCATTGCAGCGCGACGTAAGGGAAAACGGTTATCGGCAATTTTTCATGAACACGCCGGTGTATGCGGCCGAGGTGGTTGGCATGCTGAAATCAACTGGATGCCCAAAGGCGGCGGAGGTATCGGAGGGCGCAATCGGCGCGCTGGGTATCAAAGGCAGGATCACGGGCGAGGCGATTTATGATATTCTGCAGGAGCTGAGCGAGGGGACACTGGAAACATTGAAGGAGTTCGACCGAAAGTTTACCGAATGTGAAGAGGATGTGACGGGTATTTTATTTGAATATATTAAAAAAAATAAAAACAAAATCAAATTTATCAAGTCAAATAATATCGCCGATGAGTAAATAAAGGAGTTCTGAATGACAGAAGCCGGCTCGCCATCACACGGAAACGAGACCTTTAAATCCATTTTCAACCGCCACAGCATCCGTTCGTTCACGGACAAGTCCGTTTCCCAGTCAGACATTACCTCGATATTGGACGCTGCCAACCAGGCGCCTTCAGCGCACAATCAGCAGTCTTGGAGATTCGTGATAATCAGGGGAACCAAGAAAACGGAACTGGTCAATCTTGTTACAGAAAATTCCGCCCGCTTTCCACGGCCGACTTCTGCGCTGCTGCGCATGGCCGCGAGAAGCATTGCGAGCGCGCCGGTTGTCATTGCCGTCATGAACACCGGGGAATTGATCCGGCGCGGGCCGGAACTATTCGAAGTTGACAGCGACCCGGTGCGGGATTTCTTCAGGATCATGGAAATCCAGAGTTCCGCCGCTGCGGTGGAGAACATGCTCATTGCCGCCACTTCGCTCGGGCTCGCGTCGGTCTGGTTGGGAATTCTGATAATGATTCAAAAGGAAGTATTGAGCTTCCTTGAGTTTCCCGCCGGCGAGTTCATGGCGGTGGTGCCGGTGGGATATGCGCAGAAGTCAAGCGCAGGGCCGAAGAAGAAGTCGCTGGACGCTGCGGTAAAGTATTTGCAATAGTCAATCAACCGCTCAGGAACGATCACATGATCGTAATCGCGCTTCTCCGCGGCATCAATGTCGGCGGCAGCAGGGCCTTGAAGATGCAGGATCTTATCGATGGTTTCGAATCGCTCGGCTATAAAAACGCGGCAACCTATCTCCAAAGCGGCAACGTCATTTTTGATTCGCCCGGTTCCGCAGCGGCCTCCCTGGAGAAAATGATCGGGTCGATGATCCTTAAGCGCCGGAAGCTCGAGGTGAACGTTGTTGTCCGGACCGTCAAGCAATGGGACGACATCATCCGCGGCAATCCTTTTCTCGGCAATAAAAACCATGATCCGGCCTTTCTCCACGTCACGTTTCTCAACAAGTCAACCAGGGGAACGAAAATTGAATTAAGCAAGGAAGGCCAAGAGGACTATCGCGTTTCGGACCGGGAAATTTATTTGTATTGCCCCAACGGCTACGGCAGGACTAAAATGAACAATCAACAAATCGAAAAGAAGACAGGGCTCATCGCCACGACGCGGAACTGGAACACCGTCCTGGCAATTAGAGAGTTGGCACAGAGAAAAGATCGATAATCCGGCGATTCACGATCACATTAATTTTATCCTATGCGTCCTCCTGACCTGCTGACCCTTGTTGTCATCCTCTCTTTCACGGCCGCCCATGGCCAATGCCCCCACACCGCCAACCCCATTACCTCCGGCTACGGTTCAGACGGCGCGGTTGCAATCACCGTCGACAGCGTGGCGGGCGGCCTTTTCACCCACGACAAATTCTACCTGTTCCGGCCGCGGCATGTTCCCCGGCCCCTTCCGCTTGTTTATTTCATCCCCGGCATGGGAAAAGGCGGCAACGACCGCGCCACCTACGAACGGCTGCTGCGCCACATGTCAAGCAAAGGGTATTGCGTTGTGCTGCTTACCTACCGCATGGTTTCGTTCCCCTACCAGGGCATGACCTACCGCCGCATGTTCAGGGGCATCGTCGAGGCCCGCAGGCGCTTTGCGGCCTACCTTGACACGACGCGCATCGGAATGATGGGCCATTCGTTCGGCGCGAGCGCGATTCCCTCCCACATGTACCGGGCGCTCACGAAACAGCATTGGGGCGCAAACGGCGCGTTCATGTACATCATGGCGCCGCATTACGTTTTCGAGATAACCCAGAAACAACTGCAGAACTTTCCCCCGCATGTAAAGCTCATGGTCGAGGTGTTCCAGGACGACGACTGCAACGACCACCGCATGGCAAAAGACGTCTTCCAAACAATAAGCATTCCGTATCCGGAGAAAAAATTCATCGTGCTCCTCAGCGATTCTTCGCAGGGAGATTCGTGCAGGCTCATCGCCGACCATTCAACGCCCAACACCTTCAGCAAGGGAAGGAACGTCACGAACATGCTCGATTATTACGGCATTTTTCGTTTCTTCGACGCGCTTGCAGACTACGCGTTCACCGGCAGTGCGGCGGCAAAGGAGGTCGCGCTCAGCAACGGCAGCGCCGTCCAGCGGTTTATGGGTGTCTGGCCTAGCGGCAAACCGGTCAGAGAAGCGATTGTTTCGGACAGCGCGCCGCTTGTAAGACCAGAAAAATTCTATTATTTTCATTGGACTCATCCGTGGAACGTGAGGAGAAAACAATACCACTTGTGGATGCCGGACAGCGCGACATTAAGGCCCTAGGAGTTATCCGGCATGCTGAGCTATTCATAAAACACTTTAAAGGCTGGTCCCTGGCATGAAAAACAAAATTAAAAAAATATTGCCCCCTTTTGCCATCACTTTAATAAGGGCCTTGCGCCAGCGGGCGACGTTGGCGGTCCTCATCTTCCTTCTGTTTGTTGGCATGAACGCGCTTAAAATCTCGCTTTTCTACTGCTTCCTGGTTGATGTGCCGGTCATGTCGTCGTTCGACCTCTTCTTCCAGGTTCTATTTAAAAACATAGTTATTTCCATGTTTATTTTCATTTTCCTTACCTGGCCGCGGCAGTGGTACTGGCTTGCGGGGTTTTATTGCCTTCGCGCATTCTACATGTTCGTCAATCTTTCGTACCATTTCAGCGTCGGCGGCATTCTCCGATTCAGCCAGTACCTGGGCTTGTATACCGAAGCCACGGAGCTGGTGAAAAACACGCCGATTCCCCTGGACCTCAGAATGTGGATCGTGGTCGCCGACTTGCCGTTCTTGCTCCTCCTGCTCATCGTCTATTCGAGATTTTCAAGGGTGAACCGCTCGTTACTGTTCAGGCCGATATTGGTGTGCACCGTCATCACCGTGCTTACCGCAATCATCTTATGGAACCCGCTCAAACCCCTTTCGGAGCAAATGGTGGCTGACCCGGCCGCCAGCGATGTCGCCATGATCAAATCGCAAGGCCTTGTATCATTTACCGTGATGGACATTCTGAGCCATAGAAAAACGCCCGACTTCGCATTGAGCCAGCGGTATGGACGCATGATAACATCGAAAGGGACCGGAAGACCGCATCCCAACATCGTGTGCATCCAGGTGGAGTCGATGGACGCAAACATCGTTGACCGGCAGTTTCACGGCGTCTTTGTTACGCCGTTTCTCCACAAGCTCTCCCAGGAATGCATTTATTTCCCGTACGCCCTCAGCTACCACGAGGCGGGCCTTACCACCGATTGCGAGGTCTCCGTGATCAACAGCCTTGAACCGCTCGCGGATTTCCCCTCGATAAAACTGCATAATTACCGGTACATCAATTCCATGCTCAAGCGGTTCAACATCACCAAATATCAAACCATTGCCTTCCACGGCAACAAGGGCATTTTCGACAACAGGACCGAAGCCTACGATAAAATGGGATTCCAGAAGTTTTACGACATGACGGCCATGGGCCTGCGCGAGATATCCTGGGGCGCGCCGGACGGCGCGGTATTCGATTTTGTCAAGAACAAGCTCCGCGCGCAGCAGGAGCCCTTTCTGTATTACATCATCACCATGAGTAGCCATGAGCCCTTTAACCTAGTCAATCCGTATTATCGGAGCCCCCAGTTCAAAACGGGAACCGACCAGCATACCCTCAACTACTTCAATTCGCTTTCGTATGTTGACAAGGAATTGCGCGGTCTCATCGCGAGCATCAGGAAATTGCGCCCGAACTCCTATATCTTCATGTACGGCGACCATACACCCATCACCGACGTGGGCTCCTACAAAAAGGCATCGTTTCTTTATGACGACCGGCTTTTTGAATTCGTCCCGCTTTTTATCATAACCCCGGATTCCCTCGTGTACCATGAAAACGAATGCGTCCCGTCATTCGTCGATGTCGCCCCGACCGCCCTTTACGCAAGCGGAATACCCTTCCGCATGCGCGCGCGCGGCGTGAACCTTCTTGACCTTCCGCTGCAAGACGGCGTCCTTTCGATGCGCGGCAGCACCTATTCACGCGCTGAGTTGTTTCAGGAGGTCATGAATGAGAAGAAAAATTGGCATTGACCTCCCCGGTATTATTGGGTATACTAAGAAAAGGCGCATATGGAACTACCCCCTTTCCTCATGCCAAAACTCCGCCTCATCGCAGCATTCGCCGCTTCCCTTGCTTTGCTGTTAGGCCAGCACTGCAGCTCACCCGACAGCGCGGACAAACATTCGACCGAGCGTTTCAGGTTCATCTTTTGCAACGACCTGCATATCGGCGAAGGCGGGCGCGTTGCCGACAGCGTTGCGATGGCGCACGTCATCGGCGAATGGAGGACAAAGGTGCCTTCATGGGACTTCGTGGTGCTCGCCGGCGACCTCACCGAGAACGGCGACCTCGCGCACATGCAATGGCTTAAAACCGCGCTTGACAGCCTGCACAAGCCCTATTACACGGTGATCGGCAACCACGACATCACGAACGACACCGACGAGAACGGAAAAAAAAATTACCTTTCGGTGTTCGGAGACAACCGCCTCAACTACCTGATCATGCATAAAAACGTGGGACTGGTGTTTCTCGATCTGTCGAACGGCGCCAAGACCACGGTCACGGTGAAGGTGTCGACCAAGCTCTGGCTCAAGAAAATTCTCGCTAATTTCCCCAGCAAAATGCCGATCATCGTTTTTTCGCACTTTCCCCTTAATCCCGAAACGCCGCGCTTCTCCGTGATGAATTCCGAGGAATTGTTCAGGTATCTTGACAAACGCAATGTCATCGCCTATCTCTCCGGCCATTACCACGGCGTCTGGTTCGGCTTCAGGAATAAAATTCCGTTTTACACCAATGTACGCCTTTTGCCGTTTGCGGACACGAGCCATGTTTATTCCGAATCGGGCTATTACCTGGTCGACGTGTTCGGCTCGTCGGTGGGCGTTACTCCGAAGAGGACCCGCTAGCATTCACACTTTTCTCACGGCCATTGCCTTCTGAAGGCATGGTAATTCGGATTTGCGCCATCCGTTTTTCCCCCAGCCTTTTCCTCGCATGGGCTTTGGATTATCCGTTTTGAGAGCGCTGCATTAAGGGGAAATTTGATGAGGAAAAAAAATCCCCGGCTCGCATTACCATTTAACGCATGCGGGCCGGGGATAAAATTACCGGTTCGAATACTCTTTACGGATGCCACGCCGATCCCTGAACAATCACGGTGTCCGGCGTGTCGTCAACATACGTTACATACACAGAATCTCCGGCGGACAGCACCCCAATCACGCCAGTCGTCGCATTGGACGCCGTCGTGGAAAAGCCGACGTCCGACGAAAACACCCTGCCCGAGCCCGTGCCCGAATATTTGAGCGTGTCGATGAACCCGGTCGGGTCCTTCTTGCTTTTCACCGTGACGACCGCGGTGTTGGCGGCAATGTCATCGTCGTACAGCGTCACGTTCATTTTGCTCGTCGTGCCGTGATAATCGGTTGAATCGAGCAAAATAGATCCGATAACCGGCCGCCATGTGCAGATGCTTCCCAGCCTCGTCTCCATCGGTGTCTTATCCTGATAGATGATTATAATGGCCTCGCCATGAAGGACATCTTTTCCGGTAACCTTGATGGTCCTGTTCGCCGCCGACGAAGGTCCGGTCGTCACCCCGAGCAGACCGGAGAATGTTCCCCACGATCCCGGCACCATCGGCAGTGTCAGGGGAATGCCCACCACCGAGTCCGCGGGCTGGCTCTTTATGGTGACGGTCACGAATGTATCGGCAACATCCGGGTCAGACACGTTGATTGCCATCTTGACGGTCAGACCGCCGTACATTGACGCGCCCGGGTTGACTTCCGCGGCGTTGCCCGACCATTGAACCGTGGCGGTATCTTGCATTGCCGGCGCAGCTTCGTTGTAGAAGGCATAGATGGTGTCGCCCATCGCATCCTTTGCCTGCTGGACCATGATCATGTGTTTGGCCGAATCGGAGCTGTTGATGTTAAACCAGATCGAGTCGAGATACTGCCCGGCCGTGGTCGGGTCCTTCTTGAGAATCAGCGTAAAACCGACGGTGTCCGCTCTGCTTTTGATCCTGACGGGAACGGTTGCGCCGGTGAGATCGGAATCGTTCACGATGACGGCGGCGGGATACTCGGCGCCCGAATACGAGCCCATGTCGAACATGATGGAGCCAACATGGCCGTACCACGGCATCACGAAATTGTTGGTGCCGGTATAGGAGGTGATCCCCTTGCGAATCGTTTTGTAACCGCTGGCGACGATGATAAGGGTATCGTTATCCGCCGCGACCTTAGCGCTTCCACTGCCGCTGATCTTCCTGATGAGCTGTCCGGCGGCCTGGGCTTTTTCGCCCATGAAAGGCATCTTGAGCATAGTGGACTTGCCGCCGATATTCACTTTGACAAAGTATAACTGTCCGGCGAACGCGGGCTCGAACATGTTCACCTGGTAATTGCCGCGGTCGAGCTTGGCATCCACATACGACCTGACGTCCCTTCCCAGCAGGTCAAACACGTCGATCCTCACCTGTTCGCCGTTGTTCGCAACGCCAAGGTAAAGGCTGCTTTGCCTGAAATGCGGCGTGCCGACGAGCTGCGTCGAATATGATCCGTTAAAACGGATCGCGGAGATGTTGCCCGTTAAGGTATATGCACCGTTCGCATCGGTCGTATCGAACAATTTCGCCACCTTCAGTTTGACGATTGCGCCTTTTATTCCGGCCTGCGTAGCGGAATCCGTGACGGTTCCGGTGAGGTTAATGTCCTGCGCAAAAACCGAAAGCGCAAAACACCCCGCAAGCAGAACCGCGACTGCTGCTCTTGAACACGTGGTCATAAAAACTCCCTTTCGTTAAAATGAATAATGATGAGTTCTGAAATTAATCAATGGTAAGAATTCCGGTCTTGTCACAAGAATCAGATTGATTGTTAAAATACCTCATAAAATATAAGTATAAGAAAAATAAAAGGAATTCGAAGGAAATTGTTAATGAATTATTAATATCCTGTTCACATCAGTGAACATGATTCCTTTTCTGAATGTTATCATGGTGAGGCAATCGGCAGGACGCACGTGATGCCCACCCCCACATCCATAAATATATGAAAGAAATCATGAAAAATCTTGTAAATTTTTTATCTACGTGCAATTCGCGATTTCATATTTGTAATCCGGGAATAAAATAGCCGACCTCATGGATTGAAAAGAATATTATTTTGCCAATGGTTTGAAACCCAAAGCTGATCATCAAACGGCTGCAAACGATATGAAACCCCTCAAGAATTCCGGAAACGCGCTCATCACCCTGTTTTTCATTTCGGGCGTGTGCAACCTCGTATACGAAATAGTTTGGGCCCGCATGTTCAATCTTGTTTTCGGGGTCACGGTTTTTGCCGTGAGCGCGGTGCTGGCCGCCTTCATGCTCGGCCTTGCCATTGGGGGAATTTTCTTTGGAAGAATTTCTGAAAAAACAAAAAACACCGGCGCGTTGTTTTCGCTCATTCATGCGGGAATTTTCATGTCCGTCATCGTGATGCTTCTGGCGTTTCCCCTTTTTCAAGCTATTTATCTTGGCGTGTTTAAGCTATTCAACCCCAATTTTATTGTCTTCAGGATCGTGCTTTTCGCCCTGTCGATGCTGTTCATGGTTATCCCCACCACCCTTATGGGCGCCACGTTTCCCGTTGCATGCAAGCTCTACGTGAGGCACGCCGACCGACTGGGAGCAGACATGGGATTGCTATATTCCGTAAACACGCTCGGCAGCGTTCTGGGATGTTTGGCGACGATCTTTCTTCTGCTGGGGGCTTTGGGAATGAAAGGATGCATCGTGCTCGCCGCGCTCACCGACCTTGCCGTGGCGCTTGCAGTTCCTGTGGTGATCAAGCCCGTCCCGGCCGAGGTGAAAAGCACATGAAAAGAAAAGTTGTTGCCGTGCAGGCCGGGTCGCCACACGCCGTGTTTATCCTACTCATCGCCGCGCTTGCAGGGTTCTGCACCATGGCGTATGAAGTGGTATGGTTTAGAATCCTCAAATTTTTCGTGGACAACAGCATCCATTCTTTCGGAATAATGCTTTCGACCTTTCTTTTCGGCATCACTGTTGGCGGCTACTTGTTTCCCCGGTTTGTCGACAGAAAGAAAGACCCTCTCCTTTTTCTGGGCATCATGGAGTTCGGCATAGGCCTTCTCTGCATTCTTTCCATTCCCATCATTTCTCAGCTTAACAATTTGATGCCTGCGCTCGGCAAAATTTTCGGGGAAAACTGGAACGCTGAAATCATCATCAGGTTTGTTTCGTTTGCCTGCGCCATGCTCCTGCCCACAATGCTTATGGGCGGCGCATTTCCCGTCATCGGCAAAATCTATTCGGGCGGGCGGCCACTGGTGGGAAAATCCATCGGCGAAGCGTACGGCGTCAACACCGTCGGCGGCGTGCTCGGGTCTTTTGCCGGCGGATTTGTTCTGATTCCGCTTTTCGGCGTTCAGAACAGCGTCACGGTACTGAGTTTTTTGAATATTTTGACAGGTGCCGCGTGCCTCTTGCGGGGAGCCAGCCTACTGAAGCCGCTGCGGCTTGCCGTCAGTGGAAGCTGCATTGTCCTTGCGTGCCTCCTCACCATCGCCATCCCCCAGAATGCCTTTTTACCCGTGTACGGCGCCAAATATCCGCCCCCGGCGAACACCCTGCTTTACCTTAAGGAAAACGTCAACGGCACCACTGCCGTTTTCCAGGACACGCGGCGGCCGGCGCAAAAATACCTGCTCATCGACAACACCGGCGAGGTGAGCACCGATTATTTCAGCATGCGGGCCTTCCGCTTTCTTGCGCTGCTGCCGGCGTTGTATTGCCCCCAGGCGCAAGATGCCCTTATCGTGACCTTCGGCAGCGGCATCGTCGCCGGTGCCATCGCGGGGCTGCCCGGCATTTCCCACGTGGATTGCGTGGAGATCTGCAAGGAAGCCTTCAACGCGGCGAAAAATTTCTCCGCCGAGAACCACGACGTGCTCAACAGTCCGAAAATAAATTTCATCGTGAATGACGGCCGCAATTACGTGCTCACTACCGGCAGGCGCTACGACATCATCAGCGCGGACGCCACGCACCCCACGAGCAGCGACAGCTGGATCCTTTACACAAAGGAATTCTACGCGCTGTGCAAAAACCGGCTCAACGACCGGGGGATCATGTGCCAGTGGATCCCCCTGCACGGCATTCTGGAGAAGGACTACAAGATCATCCTCAATACGTTCCATACCGTTTTTCCCTATGTCGCTGTGTATTACTCAGGAGGATACAAGACCTTCGGCCACACCGTGCTGCTCGGCTCAAGAAGCCCCATGACCATTGACTTTTTCAAAGCACAGGAACTGTTTCAGAACACGCAGATAAAAGACGACCTGGTCCGGCTGAACATCAATACCATATACGATTTTTTCAACGGATTTCTCATGGATCAGGACGCCATCGCCCAACTTGCCGGCAGCGCGCCGGTGAACACCGACGATAAGCCGCGAATAATCTTCTCTAAATTCGAACTTGAGAAAAAGCCGTTCATGGAGCTTGCATCAATCATTAAAAACAGAAAAAGCGTGTATCCGCAACTCAGCAATCTGAACCCGGACAGCGCGCTTGCGGTCAAGCAAAGGATGGAAAGAAACTTCGAGGCCATGGGGCATGTTTTTGACGGGCTTATGCTTGAATATAAAGAAGCGACTTTACGGATAAAACAGGACTTCGGAAAATCAAAAGCTCAGATCATACGGAACCTTATGGAAAGCAAGGCGATTTTCGAGCAGATGATCTCCAACTACCAAACGGCGTTGCAGCTTGATCCGGAAGATTACAACGCGAAATTTTTATTGATGAGGGTTTCATCGGAACTTGATTACCTCAACTCGTTTTTGGATGCGATGCAAGCGAATGGCGGAAATGTAACTGACGGCCAAAACCAATAGCAAGCCACCGATGTGGGGTATTTTCACTGAAATATTTTATTTCAAGCATTCATCATTTAAAACAATTTTGTACCACCTGTCAGCCAGATGTTACAATTTCGTGCTAGGATACTTTCCTGAATCCGCCATAATCCTCTATAATTTTTCAAATTTCCGTTTTATTTCAACAATATAGGAATGGCATACAAGTTGCAATTTTCAACCCCCTTCGTGCACTGCCGTGTACGTTGTTTCCATACATCCAACCACTTATTCAGAAGGAGTCCGCTTTATGGGCAGTCCAAAAACAGCCAAGGACGTCTTGGCCATGCTCAAGGCCGAGAAGATTGAGGTTGTCGATTTCAGGTTCATTGATTTCCTGGGCACCTGGCAGCATTTCTCCTACCCCACGGTTGAAGTTGATGAAAGCGCATTCGAAAAGGGTCTCGGTTTCGACGCATCAAGCATCCGCGGATGGCAGGCCATCAATGAATCCGACATGCTGATTAAACCCGTGCCCGAGACCGCGTTTATCGACCCGTTCTTCAAGGATAAAACGCTCACGCTCATATGCGACATTTGCGATCCCATCACGGGCCAGGATTATTCGCGTGACCCGCGCAACATTGCGCGCAAGGCGGAAAAGTACCTCAAGGCCTCCGGCGTCGGCGACACCGCCTATTTCGGGCCCGAAGCAGAATTTTTCATCTTCGACGACATCCGCTATGGCCAGGCTTGCAACTACGGTTATTATTACATCGATTCCGAAGAAGGAATCTGGAACAGCGGCCGCGCGGAGAATATTGACGGATGCGGAAATTCGCACAATACCGGGTACAAGATCCGGCACAAGGAAGGGTACTTTCCGGTCCCGCCCGCCGATTCCCTGCAGGACATCCGCAGCGACATGATGCTCACGCTCCTTAAAATGGGCGTTGAGAGCGAGAAACAGCACCACGAAGTGGCCACGGCCGGACAGGCGGAACTCGGTATCAAGTTCGCCCCGCTTGTTCAAATGGCCGACGCGGTAATCAAATACAAGTACGGCATCAAGAATGTCGCCAAGAAATACGGAAAGACCGTCACGTTCATGCCCAAGCCGCTCTTCCAGGACAATGGCAGCGGCATGCACACGCATATTTCCATTTGGAAAGGCGGCAAGAACATGTTTGCGGGCGGCGAATACGCCGGGCTCTCCAAGACCGCGCTCTATGCCATCGGCGGCATCATCAAGCACGCGCCGTCGCTGCTTGCGTTCTGCACGCCGACCACGAACAGCTTCCGGCGCCTGGTGCCGGGTTTCGAGGCGCCGGTGAACCTCGCTTACTCGAGCAGGAACCGCAGCGCCGCCATCCGTATCCCGATGTACTCGGAATCGGCAAAGGCCAAGCGGCTCGAGTTCCGCTGCCCCGACCCGACGTGCAACCCGTATCTGGCCTTCCCGGCGATGCTCATGGCCTGTCTCGACGGCATCCAGAACAAGATCGACCCGGGCAAGCCGCTCGACAAGGACATCTACGAACTGCCGCCCGAGGAACTCGCCAAGGTCCCGCACACGCCCGGCTCGCTCCGCGACGTGCTTTCGGCCCTGGAAAAGGACCACGAGTACCTGCTCAAGGGCGACGTGTTCACGCAGGACGTGATCGACACGTGGATCGAATACAAGACCAAGAACGAGGTCGATCCCATGTCGCTCCGTCCGCACCCGTGGGAATATCACCTCTATTTCGACGCATGATCTTTTGTCAACGTCGAACGAGGACGACCCGATTGCAGCACCCGTGCCGAACGGCGCGGGTGCCGTAAGCAACAGACCTGCTCAGTTATTCTGAGTAGTGGTGTTGTATGGGAAGGGACTTCCGGCCGAAAGGCCGGAGGTCCTTTTTTTTTCATCCGCAGGGTTTTTCTAAAGAACCCCCGCCTCTTATTCCCAGAAGAGTGCGGCGGTAACCGCGATCGCGGACCAGATACCTGCACCGCTCATCGCTGCAGTCACCTGTCGTCCAGTTCATAACGCCGGAATAAAATTTTCCCCTGGCAACTGACTTTTGGACCTATGATCTTCACGGAAGATGCATCCGGCAGAAGCAGCGCCACATGAGCAACTGTTGTTGCGAAACACTTCAACAAAAAGTCAACCACGGAAAGTATTGTCAAGAAATGACGACCAGCAATGGGAAGGACAACGCAAAAAAGCTCCGCTCACGAGCGCCGCAGATGCCTCACCCGGCGTTTAAAAATTTATCAGGCGGAATCAAAAGTGTTCTGCCCATCCGGCGCTGTGATTAAATCCGGAACCTGCTATTTTTTTGAATACACGTAGGTCACGCCCGCCGCGAACGTCTCCTTCAGCCGCGCATCCTTGCTGATGTCCTTGTCGTAATACACATAGGCTGACATGTTGAGCATGAGATATTTAGCAAATGTCAATGTCAGGGTATTTTCCCATTTAACATGCGGATATCGCCAGTCGTTTTCGGCGGGCGTGCCCTTTGCCGCGTTTGCCTTCGAGCTCAGGAGCGCTTCGTACACCCTCAGCGAGCCGAGATACTCCACCCACTTTTCCCTGTTGTTGGCCCTGAGGTCCATGTCGAATTCCGCGCCGCCGTCGTTGGTCACGTCGGTCGCGCGTGTGCCGGTCGCGGTGTCGAGGTGCTGGCGGTCCACCAGCTGGTGCACGGCAGCGCCGAGGCGCGTGGTCCATTCCACATTGTCGTTCTTCTGCAAGGTGCGGCTCGCGCCGACAGCCTCGGTGACGTCCCAGGGGTTGACATAACGCGTAAGAAGCGTGTCGCTGCCGTCAAGAAACTCGCTGATGCCACGCACACTGATGAACGGGTCGACCCATGCGTGAAGGGTGAAGCGGAACAGCTCCTCGAAATCGATGAGGTCGGTCGATTTCTGCGGCGCGCCCCATTGCTTGGTATCCTTGTTCTGCACCGCGGTCTGGCCGAATTGCAGTTTAAGCGTGGACCGGGTGTTGGTGATTGCGGTGATCTGCTTCTCCGCGATCCCGAGGAACTGTGAGCCCCAGTTGAACGATCCCGCCTCGCCGCCCACCCAATTGTCGCTGTAGGAATTCACCCCGGTCGTGAGGTTGAGGTCCAGGTCGATCTTCCACGGGTCGCCCTGTGCAGCCGCTGCCGCCAGCACGACGGCACCGGCAGCGATTGATAGTATTTTGATGGATTTCATATTCCCTCCCCGATTGGTTTTTTGTCGCATCATCAGTTTTTATTCCGCAACAAGTCGCGTATTTCCGACAGCAGCTCCTGGTCTTTTGTCAACGGCGGGGGCGCGAGCGCCTCCTTCTGCTTTGATTTGGTAAGAACCCCCAGGAATTTCACGATGAAGATGAAAAGCACCCCGGCGATGATGAGGAAGTTCACAACCTCGCCGACGAACAGTCCGTACGGCACCACCTTTGCCCCGATGACGAGCTTCCAGTTGAGGTAGTCCTGCTGCGCCGGAAGAAGCAGGCTGATGAGCGGCATGATGATGTGCTTGACAAACGAATCTATGATCTTCCCGAACGCCGCCCCGACGATGATGCCGACGGCCATGTCGATGACGTTGCCCTTGAAGGCAAACGCCTTGAATTCGTCAACCAGCGAAAACGCCCTTTTTGCCGGATCGAGGCCGGCGATATTTTTTATGGGATTCATGAAACTTCCCCTTTCTGTTTAAAGAAGATGCGAAGAATTTATCAAGGCGGTGGCGGTTATCAAGATAAATAATGGATGCGGAGATTTTTATAGTTTTATCGCTCCCTGCCCCGGCAGCGGGCCGTTTCAACGGCATACGTAATGGCATAGTTGCGGACCGGCTTATCGTAATATCTGAAAAAACTTTGTACTATCGCCGCCCATCATGTAAAATTATAGCTGATCCCTGTTTAGAATTTTCTTTTAACAAAAAAAATCGCCCGTGGAATGGACAGGACTGATTGAATACCCGGAAAGGGTGATTATCTTCCTTAAAGGGGAAAACGATCATGGCAAAGCCTGAAAAAAAACCACGTCTGCCCTCCTTGTCAATCAATAAAGCCCTGCTTTCAAGCCAGAAGAAATACGAGCTTTTTTTCAACAATCTGCGGGACGCCTCATCCCTGTTCGAGATGCGTGACGACGGCCTTCCCGGCCGTTATCTTGAGGTGAACGACACGTTGTGCAAATGGCTCGGGTACACCCGCGAGGAACTGCTCGACCTTTCTCCTTTGGACATAAGCGAAAAGAAGGAAGAGGCGATCAACCGCGAGGTCTCCGCGGTCTTTGCCGGAAAAGGAAGCCATTTGATCGAGCGTACCCTGGTTGCCAAAGACGGCAGGAAGATCCCCGTGGAGGTCAATTTCCACTATATCAACTATGATGGAAAAAAGGCCGTCTTGTCGATATCGAGGGACATCTCGGAGCGGAAGAAAGCCGTGGCGTCGCTCTGCGAAAGCGAGGAAAAGTTTGCGCGGGTCTTTCATTCAAGCCCGGTCGCCATGTCCATCACCCGGCAATCGGACGGGATGTTCCTTCATGTCAACAGCAAGCTGTTACAGCTCACCGGTTTCGATCAAAATGAACTGATCGGCAAAACCACCGCCGAACTCGGCCTTTGGGACGACGAACCGCGCAAGGCAATGCTCAAGGACCTCGCGGCCTCCAAGTCTCTGCACACCATCGAGGTTGAAATCGGCAGAAAAAACGGGGGAACCGTACCCGTCTTGTGGTCAGCTGAACTCGTGCAGATCGCCGGCAGCCCCTGCGTCCTCGCCTCCGCCCTTGACATCACCGAATACAAGAAAGCAATGGAAGCCTTGCGTGAAAGCGAGGAGAAGTTCCGTTCCCTCATCGAGCAGAACCTCGAGGGCTTCGCCCTTATTGACGAGAAGGGAATGGTGATCGAATGGAACGCGGCGCTTGAGGACATCACCGGCCTTGCGCGCCATGATGTCCTGGGAAGGCCTCTCTGGGAGGTGCAGTCGCTGATGCGGCCGGATGAAAATACGGCGTCCGACCATTTCAACCGCAGGGAAAAAATGCTCTCCGTTCTCAAAAGCGGCAGGACGCCGGGCGGGAGAAAACCCTACGAGACCAAGATCGTCAAACCAAACGGAACCCGTGCTTTCATACAACAGACCATTTTTCCCATCAAAACGTACAGCGGATTCCGGCTCGGCGCCATCACCCGCGACATAACCCAGCAGCGGCATGCCGAGGAGGCCCTGCGCGAAAGCGAGGAAAAGTTCCGCTCCATGATAGAGCAGAACCTCGAAGGGTTTTCACTCATTGACGAGACCGGAACCGTGACCGAATGGAACACGGCGCTTGAAGAAATGACCGGCCTCAAACGCGGCGACGTTATCGGCAAGGCGATGTGGGACGTGCAGGCCATGATGCGGCCGGCTGAGGTGAAATCCCGCGGTTTCTACGAACGCATCCGGGAGATGATGCGTGCAATGATCAAAAGCGGTGACAATCCCATGCTGGGGAAACCCTTCGAAACGCCGATACAGAAGCCGGACGGGTCGTCGGCCATCATACAGCAGGTCGTGTTCCCGATAAAAACGAAAAACGGTTTCAGGTTCGGTTCCATCAAGCGCGACGTCACCAGCCAGAAACACGCCGAGGACGCGCTGCGGGACAGTGAACAGCGGTTTAAAACGCTCATCGAAAACGCCTTTGAAGGCATCGCCGTTGTTGACAGAAACGGAACAGTGAAATATTCGAGCCCCGGACTTACCCGAATCCTTGGATTCACCCCGGAGGACCGATACGGCGCAAACGTGTTTAAAAACATTCACCCCGACGACTCGGTGCGGGCCCAGGAGGCCTTCGGCAGGGCCTTGGCGCATCCTTTGGAGAGCTTCCCAATATTCCTCCGCTACAGACGCAGCGACGGTTCTTGGCGCTGGCTCGAATGCGTGGGGAAAAACCTCCTTGATGCCAGCGCGATCAACGGTATCGTCATTAACTACCGCGACGTCAGCGAGCGCAAACGGGCCGAGGAGGACCAGCAAAGGTTCGAGCAGCAGATGCAGAAGGTGGAAAAGCTTGAATCGCTCGGCATCCTCGCCGGCGGCATCGCGCACGACTTCAACAACCTGCTTACCGGCATCTTCGGCTACATCGATGTCGCGCGCATGTTCAATTCGTCGGGTGCGGCAGACAAGGTGGCCATGAACCTGTCCAAAGCGCTCGACGTCTTCAACAGGGCGCGCGCGCTCACGCAACAATTGCTTACGTTTTCGAAAGGCGGTGCACCGGTCAAAAAGACGCTCTCGCTCCCCCCCCTTCTCACCAGCACGACAAATTTCGTTCTGAGCGGCTCCAGCGTGAGCGCGCGCTTCGGTTTTCCCGACGGCCTCTGGCCGTGCGAGGTTGACGAAAACCAATTTGGGCAAGTCATCGATAATATTCTCATCAATGCCCGGCAGGCAATGCCCACGGGCGGATCGGTGGTCGTGACCGCGGAAAATTTCCCGAAAGGCCAGCCGGTTCCGGCGCCTCTTGCGCAAGGCGATTATGTGCGCATTTCCATCCGCGATTTCGGCATTGGAATCTCAAAGGACCACCTGCCGCATATTTTTGACCCGTTCTTCACCACCAAGCAGGAAGGAAGCGGGCTCGGGCTTGCAACCGCTTATTCGATCATCAGGAAGCACGAAGGCATCATCGAGGCGGAATCGGAACTCGGCATCGGCTCAACATTTTATATCTATCTGCCGGCGCACCCGTCCGCCGCGGCGGAGCCCCTTTCCACAAGGATAAAAAAGCACCGCGGCCAGGGTGTCGTGCTCGTCATGGACGATGAGGATTTCGTTCGCGACGTGGCGGCCGAGATGCTGAAGACCATGGGCTATACCGCGGATCCCGCAAAAAACGGCGCCGAAGCGGTTGAAAAGTATCAAAAGGCGTTTTCCTCGCCGGTGCCGTACGCCCTTGTCATCCTCGACCTTACCGTGCCGGCCGGCATGGGAGGCAAGGACACCCTGAAGGATTTGCTGAAAATCAACCCCGCGGTCATCGCAATCGCGGCGAGCGGCTTTTCGGAAGACCCGGTGATGACCGACCCGCCGGCGTTTGGTTTCAAGGGTAAGCTGAGGAAGCCATTTACAAAAGAAGAACTTGGCGATGTGCTTGAGCGGGTGGTGGGGCCATTGAAATAGATTAACAAAATAAACATGTGCGTTCCCCTCGCCTTCGTAAAGACTCGGGCTCGGGTCGTCCCTCCTTCCGGGCTCGGCCATTCGGCCTCGTTGCCGGACAGCCAGATGCCTAGCGGCGGGGTCGGCCGTCAATGCGCCCTTGCGCACCACTCCAGTCCGGACTAACGCGGCGGCGGAGGAAGCCGGGAACCAGGGCGAGCCTTCCTTCATCAAATATCCCTTTATTATTGGCATCTGCTATTTTCATCCCTCATTTTACTTCCATCTTCGGGGCATCATTTTGAAAATCGGACTCATCGGCCTGCCCAAATCGGGCAAGACCACCATCTTCAACGCGCTGTCGAAGTCGCGGGCCGAGGTGTCGGCCTATGCCGCGGCGAAAACCGAGCCGAACATCGCGACCGTGAGCGTTGGCGACGAGCGCGTCACCAGCCTGTCGCGGCTGTACCATCCGAAAAAGACCACCTACGCCAGAATGGAGCTCGTCGATTTTGTTGGCGTGGAAAAGGACGAAACGAAAAAAGAGGAGCTGTTCAGCCCCGACCTTATGCGGCTTGTCAAGACCACGGACAGCCTGGCCGTGGTGCTGCGTAACTTTCCCTCAGGCGAGGGAAAGGTGCCTTCGCCGGCTGAGGACCTTGCTGCCATCGAGGAGGAACTTCTGCTTTCGGACCAGATCATCGCGGAGAACCGCCTGGCGCGCATCGCGCAGTCTGCAAAGGGCGGGAAAACCCCAGCGCTTGCGGCTGAAGAAAAGCTGCTGCAGAAAATCCTTGAATGCCTCAACAAGATGCAGTCAATACGGTCGCTTGAATTTACGGCGGATGAAAAGAAAATGCTTCGCGGATTTCAATTTCTCACCCAGAAGCCGCTCTTTCTCATCCTTAATTCCAATGAGGACACTTTTAAAAAGAATCCCGGCATCGTCAATGACCTGTCAAAAAAATACAAAGCCATTGAATGCTCGGGCAATTTTGAAATGGAACTTTCGCGGCTTGCTGACGAATCGGAAATCAAAGCATTCATGGACGACGCCGGAATAAACGAGTCGGCCGCCGACCGCCTCACGCTTGTCGCATACGAAACGCTCGGGTTCATCAGCTTCTTTACCGTTGGGGAAGACGAGGTACGTGCGTGGGAGCTGCTCAAAGGCTCAAACGCGGTTGAGGCGGCAGGCACCATCCACTCGGATCTCGCCCGCGGCTTCATCCGCGCAGAATGCTTTTCCTATGATGATTTGATGGCGACCGGATCTGAAACCGGAGTCAAGGATGCGGGAAAGTTTAGGATGGAGGGAAAAGAATATATTGTCAAGGACGGGGATATTTTGTCGATACGATTTAATGTGTAGATATATATCTGGCGGGTTACTGCATCGCGGTAGCGAAGGACCGGGCGCGCCAATTTTCGGATACGATATCGCAGGAAACAATTTCGCGCGCGGCCGGGCCGCGGCGAGGGGGAGGCCTCCCCCGCAAGAAAATGCAATTGATTAATCAAAACGGACTAACAATGCCCTTTCTCCCCAAACGGCTCAATCGGATAATCGCCGGAAAAACAGGCCACGCAGAAATTTTCTCGGGGCGCTGAAACCACCGACAGCAATCCGTCAATGGAAAGATAGCCGAGCGAATCCACGTCAAGGTACCTTCGGATCTCCTCCACCTTCTTTTCCGACGCAATGAGCTCCTTTTTGGTGGGCATGTCGATGCCGTAAAAACACGGGCAGATGATGGGCGGCGACGAGATGCGCAAATGAATCTCGGCAGGCTCGGCCGTGCGAAGCAGTTTCACAATTTTCCTCATGGTGGTGCCCCGCACGATGGAGTCATCCACAACGGCTATCTTCTTTCCCTTGAGCACTCCCTTGACGGGATTAAACTTGATGCGCACGCCGAGGTCGCGGCCCGACTGAACCGGTTGGATGAACGTGCGGCCCACGTAATGGTTGCGGATGAGGCCGATGTCGAACCGCACGCCCGAACCCTCGGCAAACCCGAGAGCTGCCGTGGTGGCAGAGTCGGGAACGCCCATCACGAGGTCCGCGCCGGCCACCGGGTGCTCCTTGGCGAGCTGCCGGCCGAGACGCCGCCGTATCTTGTCGACGTTTTCGCCGAACACGAACGAATCGGGACGGGAAAAATAGATGTATTCGAAAATACAGTAGGACGGCCGCTTGACGCGTTCGAACAGCGGGATCGAATAGGTCTGGATTCCGTTCTTATCAATCCGCACCATCTCGCCCGGCTTCACCTCCCGCTCGATTGCCGCCCCCACCAGGTCAAAGGCGCAGGTCTCCGACGAAAGGAACGTAACATCCCCCGACTTGCCCAGAAGCAGCGGCCTGAACCCCCGCGGGTCGCGCGCGCCGTAGAGGGCGTCCTTGGTGAGAAACAGGATCGAATACGATCCTTTGACGCGCGAGAGAGCATCGAGGATCATCGCCTCCACGGTTTCCTGTTTGGAACGCGCGATGAGATGCACGACGACCTCGGTGTCGGTGGTGGAGGAGAATATGGAGCCGTCATTTTCCATTTCGCCGCGGAGCTTTACCGTGTTGGTGAGGTTGCCGTTGTGCGCGGCCGCGATCTGTCCGATCCGGCAGTTGATGAGGATGGGCTGGGCATTGCAGAGATCGGAGGAACCGGTGGTGGAATACCGGTTGTGGCCTATCGCGCTCGAACCTTTGAGCCCGTCGAGCGTTTCCTGATGCTTGAACACCTGGTTCACCAGGCCCATCGCCTTGTGCATGGTGACCGCTGTCTGGTTCGACACCGCGATGCCGGAGCTTTCCTGGCCCCGGTGCTGGAGCGCGTAGAGGCCGAGATACGTCAGTTCCGCCGCTTCGTGGCTGTTGAACACACCGAACACGCCGCATTGTTCGTGAAGGTTATCTGACATGCTGTTCCTTCTATAAAATCAACATTCACTACGGAGATTTGGAGCACGGAGAAAATTATAATTCCCTGTGTCTCTGTGGCTATTTTTATTTTTTCCCCTTATTTTTCAAACTCGCGCCCACGAAGTCCCTGAACAGCGGATGCGGTTCAATGGGGCGCGATTTGAACTCCGGATGGAACTGCACGCCCACGAACCACGGATGGTTGTGGAGCTCCACCATCTCGACGAGAATGCCGTCAGGCGATTCGCCGCAGGCGATGAGCCCGGCCTTTTCGAACCGTTCCTTGTAGTCGTTGTTGTATTCGTAGCGGTGACGGTGGCGCTCCGAGATCTGGTCTTTGCCGTAGCACTTCCGGACCAAGGTCCCCTTTTTAAGAACGCAGGGGTAAGCGCCGAGCCGCATGGTGCCGCCCAGGTTGAGAACGCGTTTTTGTTCTTCCATGAGGTGGATGACCGGGTTCTTGGTTTCAGGGCTGTTTTCGGTCGTGTCTGCGTCGGGCAGGTTGAGAACGTGGCGCGCGAACTCAATGACCGCCATGTGCATGCCGTAACAGATGCCGAAATACGGCACGTTTTTCTCCCGTGCGTACTGGACGGCCATGATCTTTCCCTCCACGCCGCGGCCGCCGAAGCCGCCGGGCACCAAAACGCCGTGCGCTTCTTTTAGGATCTTCTCGGCTCCGCTTTTTTCGATGTCCTCCGACGACACGCTCAGGATCTTGACCTTTGCGTTGTGGAACGCGCCCGCGTGGTTGAGCGACTCATGGATCGACTTGTACGCGTCAAGAAGTTCCGAATACTTTCCCACGATCGCGATGTTGACCGTCTTTTCGGCGGAAATAACCTTGTCCACGTATTCGCGCCAGGGCTTGAGGTTCCGGCGGCCGGCGCGCAGGCCGAGCGTGTCGATGATGACCGTGTCAATGTCCTGGGCCGCGAACTCGAGCGGCACTTCGTAAATGGAATGTTCCGCGTCCATGGCCTCGACCACCGCCTCCTCGTCCACGTTGCAGAACAGGGATATCTTGCGGCGCACGTCCTTGTCGAGGTGCATTTCGGTGCGGCACACGAGCATGTCGGGGATGATGCCGATCTCGCGCAGCTTTCCCACTGAATGTTGGGTCGGCTTGGTCTTCACCTCGCACGCCTTGTGAAGGTACGGAACGAGCGTTACATGGATGAAGAAACAGTTGTTCCTCCCTTCCTGGATGCGGAAGATGCGGAGCGCCTCAAGAAACGGCAGACTCTCGATGTCGCCCACGGTGCCGCCGATCTCGCAGATCACGACGTCGACGTCGGGTTTCGCCACCGAGCGCACCGACTCGCAGATTTCGGCTGTCACATGGGGCACCACCTGGACCGTGCCGCCGAGGAAATCGCCCCGGCGTTCCTTTTTAATCAGGGAATCGTAGATGCGGCCCGAGGTGTAGTTGCAGTTCTTGTTGGTTGTCGCGCCCGTGAAGCGTTCGTAATGGCCGAGGTCGAGGTCGGTTTCCGCGCCGTCGTCGGTTACATAGACCTCGCCGTGCTGGTAGGGGTTCATCGTGCCCGGGTCGACGTTGAGATAGGGATCGAATTTCTGGTTGATGACCGACAGCCCGCGGCTCTTGAGTAAAAGACCTATCGACGCCGCCGTGATGCCCTTGCCCAGCGACGACACCACGCCTCCGGTCACAAAGATGAACTTGGACATAATGAACCCCCGCCATTGATAGGATGATAGTTGAATTCAGCGTTGACGTTTTTCAATCCGCATTCCGCAATCCGGAATCCGCAATTCTTCACTCCGTCCACAGCGACTTCTTGAAATCGATGGTATCCTCGGCATCGCGCGCCTTGCCTTTTACCAGCGCGGCGGCGTAATCCTGGATTGACTTTACGGAAAAACCGGTTTTTTCGAGCGAATCCATGGCGCTGATCGCCGCCTGCGCCGCCTCGAGCGTGGTGATATAGGGAATCCCTTGCACTACGGCCGCGCTGCGGATCGGTTTCGAATCCATCTGCGACTTTCTGCCCGCCACCACGTTGACGATCAGGTTGATGTCGCCCGCCTTGATGAGGTCCACGATGTCGGGCTTCCCCTCGCCGATCTTCGGCACTTCCTTGGCGTTCACGCCGTTGCTCCGCAGCACCTTGCAGGTGCCCTCCGACGCGCAGAGCTTGAACCCCATGTCGGCGATTTTCTTCGCCATGAAGATGATGTTGCGCCGCATGCTGTTCTTGACACTCAGGAATACCGTCCCGGACCGCGGCAGCACGTTGCCCGCCGCCTCCTGCGACTTCGCGAACGCCAGGCCGAAGTCCTTGTCGATGCCCATGACCTCGCCGGTCGATTTCATCTCGGGGCCGAGCACGGTGTCGGCGCCCGGGAACTTGTTGAACGGCAGCACCGATTCCTTGACCGCGAAATAGCCGAGCGGCCGCTCCGCGGCTTCCGGGATCTTGGCGAGCTTGACGCCCGCCATCACCTTTGCCGCGATCTTGGCCCAGGGTATGCCGCTTGCCTTGCTCACGAACGGAACGGTGCGCGACGCGCGCGGGTTGACTTCCAGCACGTACACGACCTCGTCCTTGATCGCGTACTGGATGTTGAGCAGGCCCACCACTTTGAGCTCGGCCGCGATGGCGAAGGTCTGGCGCCGTATTTCGTCGATGATGTCGTCGGAAAGGGTGTGCGGCGGCAGCACGCACGCGCTGTCGCCCGAATGGATGCCCGCCTCCTCGATGTGCTCCATGATGCCGCAGATCATGGTTTTCTCGCCGTCGCTCACCGCGTCGACGTCGACTTCGATCGCGTCGGATATGAATTTGTCAATGAGCAGGGGCCGGTTCTCGGCAACCGCCTGCGCCTCGTCGATGCACGAAAGGAGTTCGGCCTCGTCGTATACGATGCTCATGGCGCGTCCGCCCAAGACGAACGAGGGCCGCATGAGCACGGGATACCCGATTTTCGCAGCAACATCGCAGGCTTCCTGCTTCGAGGTCACCATGGCGTTCTGCGCCTGGTGCAGTCCGAGCTTCTTCACCATCGTGAAGAATGCGCCGCGCTCGCCCGCCTGCTCCAGCGAATCGACGGTAGTGCCGATGATGGGCGCGCCCGCGTCGTGCAGCTTGCGCGCGAGGTTGAGCGGCGTCTGTCCGCCGAACTGCACGATCACGCCCGCCGGCTTTTCCTTCTCGACAATGTTCATCACGTCCTCGAACGTGAGCGGCTCGAAATACAGCTTGTCGGACGTATCGTAGTCGGTGGATACGGTCTCGGGGTTTGAGTTTACCATGATGGACTCGATGCCCAGCTCGCGCAGCGCAAAGCTTGCCTGGCAGCAGCAGTAGTCGAACTCGATGCCCTGTCCGATTCTATTAGGACCGCCGCCGAGAATGATGATCTTCTTTTTATTTGACGGAACCCCCTCATCCTCGTCTTCATAGGTCGAGTAATAATACGGCGTGTACGCCTCGAACTCCGCGGCGCAGGTGTCAACGAGCTTGTAGGTGACCGCAATGCCAAGTTCCTTGCGCTTTTTTCTTATTGCCAGGTCGTCAGTTGATAAAAGCTTGCCCAGCTGCATGTCTGAAAAACCGTACTTTTTCGCCTTGACAAGGGCGGTCTTGAGATCGGCCGCAGGCCGGATCAGCAGTTTCGGCGTCAAGGCCGTTTCATACTCCACGATCTCGCGCATATTGTCGAGGAACCATGGATCGATGCCGGTCGCCCTTGCGATGTCCGCAACGGACACGCCTTTGTCAATTGCATGACGGATAAGAAAGATCCGGTCGGCGCGCGGCAAGGCCAGGTTTTTGACAATCTCCTCCTTGGTTTTCTCGGGCCGCGGAACGCTCTGAAACCCCTGCTTCCCGATTTCGAGGCCACGCAGCCCCTTGCCGAGCGCCTCTTTGAACGTGCGGCCGATGGCCATGGTCTCGCCCACCGATTTCATCTGGATGCCCAAAGACGGATCGGCGTCCTGGAACTTCTCGAACGCAAACCGCGGTATCTTGACAACGCAATAATCGATGGCCGGTTCGAAGCTCGCCGGTGTCTCGCGCGTGATGTCGTTGCGTATCTCGTCGAGCGTGTAGCCGCAGGCCAGTTTCGCCGCGAACTTTGCAATGGGGAAACCGGTGGCCTTGCTCGCCAGGGCCGAGCTTCTGCTCACGCGCGGGTTCATCTCGATCACCACCATGCGGCCGCTTGCCGGGTTCACCGCGAACTGGATGTTCGACCCGCCGGTCTCCACGCCGATTTCGCGGATGATCGCGATGGATGCGTCGCGCATGTGCTGGTACTGCTTGTCGGTGAGGGTCTGCGCCGGCGCCACGGTGATGCTGTCGCCCGTGTGGATGCCCATGGGGTCAACGTTTTCTATGGAGCAGATGATCACCACATTGTCGGCCTTGTCGCGCATGATCTCGAGCTCGAATTCCTTCCAGCCGATCACCGATTCCTCGATGAGGATCTCGTTGATTCGCGAGCAGCGCAGGCCGTGGTCGGCCACGCGCTCAAACTCCTCCTCGTTGTTCGCGATGCCGCCGCCCGTGCCGCCAAGCGTAAAGCTCGGCCTGATGATGAGCGGAAACCCGATGTCCCTGGCGATGTTCCAGGCCTCTTCCATATTATAAGCCAGCGCGCTCCTCGGCACCTCGAGCCCGATGCGCTGTATCGCCTTTTTGAACTCGCTCCGGTTTTCTGCCTTCTTGATTGCATTATAATCCGCGCCGATGAGCTGCACGTTGTACCGCGACAGAACGCCGTTTTCCGCGAGCTCCATGGCGGTGTTGAGACCGGTCTGGCCGCCCATGGTGGGCAGCAGCGCGTCGGGGCGTTCCCGGGCGATGATCTTCTCAACGATCTCCGGCGTGATGGGCTCGATATACGTTTTGTCCGCCGTGTTTGGGTCGGTCATGATGGTTGCAGGGTTCGAGTTGACAAGCACGACTTCGAATCCCTCCTCACGCAGCGCCTTGCACGCCTGAGTACCGGAATAATCGAATTCGCACGCCTGGCCGATCACGATGGGGCCGGAGCCGATGATTAAGATTTTATGGATGTCGGAACGCTTTGGCATTTTAATTATTCTCCATCATAGTGATGAACTGCTTGAATAAGTAACCTGAATCATGAGGACCGGGGGAGGCTTCTGGATGATATTGAACGCAGAAGAGCTTGCTTTTCATATCAGACAATCCTTCACAGGTATTATCATTCAGGTTAAGGTGAGTCATCTTGACGCCGCCTGTCTTAAGGCTTTCCATATCCACGCAGAACCCATGATTCTGGGAAGTGATCGCTATTGTCCCGTTTTCCAGGTTCTTGACAGGATGGTTGGACCCGCGGTGCCCGAATTTGAGCTTGTAGGTCTTGGCGCCGAGCGCGAGCGCCGAAAGCTGGTGGCCGAGGCATATCCCGAAAATCGGGAGCCTGCCCTTGAGCTCGCGTATGGTTTCTATGGCATACGTCACCGCAGCCGGATCGCCAGGACCGTTGCTCAGGAAAATGCCGTCGGGCTTGTGTGCAAGCGCCTCTTTTGCCGTGGTTGACGCAGGCACCACCGTGAGCCTGCAGCCCATGGCCTTGAGAATCCTGAGAATGTTGAATTTTATTCCGAAGTCAAACGCCACCACATTGTATTTGCCGCCGTTTTTCGCCCCTTCCCATTCGTAAGGCTTTTTGCAGGTTACGTTCTTGACAATGTCAACGCCCACAAGCCCCTTCCACGCCTTTGCCTTTTCCACCAGCATGGAAGCCGCCGGCGCCTTGTCGCCTGTCCAGATCACGGCCTTCATGGCACCTGCGATGCGGAGCCTGCGGGTGAGTTTGCGAGTATCAATGCCAGACACACCAGGCACACCGGCTTCCTTCAGGTAATCGTGGAGCGTTTTCTGGGAGCGGAAGTTTGACGGGTACGGGCAATATTCCCTCACCACAAATCCCGACACCTGTACCCTGCCCGACTCCACGTCGGCATCGTTGACGCCGTAGTTGCCGATGAGCGGATAGGTCATGGTCACGATCTGGGAACAGTACGATGGGTCGGTAAGCACTTCCTGGTACCCGGAATGACTGGTGTTGAACACAGCCTCGCCGCAAGCCTCTCCGGCAGCACCAAATCCGTCACCCTCGAATATGGTTCCGTCTTCTAATGCCAATATGCCTTTCAAACGCTACCTCTCTCGTTTATGATTCCTTTTCTTTATAACCTTCTTCCGCGCTTAAAATCATGGTAATCAAACGAATCACATAAATCATAGTAAAACAAAAGACACCTACCCTTGTCTGGATAGATGTCTTTTGCTTGGAGCCAGTGATTCTGCCTCAGTAACTCCGGGCGGCCAAATGCCTCCCCGGAGAAAAGAAGGCGGGAATACCTGGCATTTCATGAAAATCCCTCCCAAAATATGCCAGGAATTTTTGAACATTTTCTAAATCCGCGTCCCTTTCCTGGTGCCTGCCGCTATCCCACATTTGGGATAGGTACCGCACCAGACACACCATATTTTGTATTTCTTATGCATTTTTAACAGTTTCAAAATAATGCTTATAACCAATGCAAGTCAACTTAAAAAAGCATCAATCGATTTTGCCGCTTCCCGGCCGTTATACAGGGCCCTTACCACGAGCGAAGCGCCGAGGCTTGAATCGCCGGCGGAAAAAACGCCGCTTACGTTTGTCGCATGGTTGCTGCCCGCCATGATGTTTCCGCGGTTGTCAAAGCCGATGCCGAGTCCCGCAAGCAGCCTGCTGTGCTTGACATGGAGGAACCCCATGGACAGCAGCACGAGGTCGGCGTCGATCGTGAAGTCGGAGCCCGGGATCTCGCTCATTTTCATCTGTCCCGAGGCCGGGTCCGGCTTCCATTCCACACGGGCGCAGGAGGCCTGATGCACGCGGCCATCTTTGCCGGTAAACTGTTTGGTGGTCACCGACCATTGCCGCTCGCAGCCCTCCTCGTGCGACGTTGACGTGCGCAATATTTGCGGCCATGCCGGCCACGAGGGGTTGAAGGTGTTGTCCCATTGCTCGGGCTTGGGCAGTATCTCGAACTGATACACCTTTTTCGCCTTCTGACGTATTGCGGTCCCCACGCAGTCGCTGCCCGTGTCGCCGCCGCCGATGACCAGCACGGTTTTATTCCTGGCGGAAATGAGTTGCTGCTCCGGAATTTCACCCGCCCGAAACGAATTGGAAAGCGTAAGGTATTCCATTGCGTGGTGAATGCCTTCGAGCCCACGGCCCGGCACCTGCAGGTCGCGCGGTTCGCCCGCGCCAAGGGCAAGCAGGATCGCGTCGTAGGTGCGCCGCAGGTACCGCACCGACAGGTCCTCGCCGATCACCACGCCGGTTTCGAACTCGACTCCTTCGGCGCGCAGCTGCTCAAGCCTTCTGTCAAGCACCTGTTTCTCGAGCTTGAAATCCGGGATGCCGTAGCGCATGATGCCGCCGATGTGTTCGGTCTTTTCAAACACCGTGACGCGGTGGCCCAGGCGGCGAAGCTGCTGGGCCGCGGCAAGCCCGGCCGGCCCGGAGCCGATCACGGCCACCTTTTTTCCCGTTTCAAAATCGGGCGGCCGGGGCACCACCCATCCCTCGCTGTAGGCGCGCTCGATGATCGCCAGCTCGATCTGCTTGATGGTCACGGGGGCGTCGTTGATGGAGAGCGTGCACGAGGTCTCGCACGGCGCCGGGCATATCCGCCCGGTGACCTCAGGGAAATTGTTGGTGAGCGACAGCCGCTCGTACGCCTCGCGCCACTTGTTTTTGTAAACGAGGTCGTTCCATTCGGGGATCAGGTTGAACAGCGGGCACCCCATGGCATGACAAAAGGGAATGCCGCAGTCCATGCAGCGCGCGCCCTGGCGCGAAAGTTCTTCCGCCGTAAGGGGCACGACCTGCTCGCGGTAATCGTTCACGCGCTCCGCCACCGGCCGGTAGCCGTAATTCTTCCGTTGATATTCAAGAAATCCCGTGAGCTTTCCCATCAGCGAAAAACCTCCTCGGTCACCGAGACCGTTTCGGTCTCCTTCGATTCTTCACGCCGCAGGCGCTCGAGCGCGCGCCGGTAATCAACAGGCATTACTTTCACGAACTGCGGCAGCATCTCGGTCCAGTCTCGCAGGATGCGCGCCGCGTATTCGCTGCCGGTGTAAGCGACATGCTTTTCAATGAGGGAATGCAGCAATTCACGATCGGCCGGATCCGCGACGGGCTCGATGTCCACGGTTTCTAGATTGCACCGCGTGTCGAACAACTGCGTGTCGTCGAGTACGAAGGCAACCCCCCCGCTCATGCCCGCGGCGAAATTGATGCCGGTTCGCCCGATGATGACCACCACGCCGCCGGTCATGTATTCGCAGCCGTGGTCGCCCACGCCTTCCACCACCGCGGTGGCGCCGCTGTTGCGCACGGCGAAACGTTCGCCCGCCATGCCGTTAATGAAGGCATCGCCGCCGGTCGCTCCGAACAGGTTCACGTTTCCGGTAATGATGTTGTTGTGCGACCTGAACGTCGAACCCTTGGGCGGATACACGATGAGTTTCCCGCCCGAAAGGCCCTTGCCGAAATAATCGTTGGCGTCGCCTTCAAGCTCGAAGGTGATGCCCGGCGCGCAGAACGCGCCGAAGCTCTGGCCCGCGGAGCCCGTGAATTTGCACCGGATGGTGTCGGCGGGGAGGCCGCGCGAGCCGTACCGCTTCGACACTTCGCCGCTGAGCATGGCGCCCACGGCGCGGTTGTAGTTGCGTATGGAGGCGTAAAGGTTGAGTTGTTGCCTTTCGTCAAGCGCTTTCTTCGACTGTTCGATGAGTTCGAGGTCGAGGCAATGGGAGAAATCGTGCCGCTGCGGACCGGTGCAACGCAGCGCGGTTCCCGCCGGGAGCACCGGCACCGCAAACACGGCGGAAAAATCGAGACCTTTGGTTTTGTAATGCCCTATTGCGGCGTCGCTATCGAGCACGTCGGCGCGGCCCACCATTTCGTCAATGGTGCGGAACCCGAGCCGCGCCATGAGCTCCCGCGTGTCGCGCGCCACGAACCGCATGAAGTTCATGACATGCTCGGGCTTTCCCGTAAAACGTTTTCTCAGCTCAGGGTCCTGCGTGGCAACACCCACCGGGCAGGTGTTCTGGTGGCATTTGCGCATCATGACGCACCCAAGCGTCACCAGTGCCACGGTGGCGAAACCGAATTCTTCCGCGCCGAGCAGCGCGCCGATCACCACGTCCCTCCCGGTGCGCAGCTGCCCGTCGACCTGGACGCGTATGCGATCGCGGAGCCGGTTGAGCAGCAGGGTCTGCTGGGTCTCGGCAAGCCCGATTTCCCAGGGGGCCCCCGTGTATTTGATTGACGAAAGCGGAGATGCGCCGGTGCCGCCGTCATGCCCGCTGATGAGCACCATGTCGGCCTTGCCTTTTGCGACTCCCGCCGCGATAGTGCCCACGCCGGCCTCGGCGACGAGCTTCACCGAAATGCGCGCCTGCGGGTTGGCGTTTTTAAGGTCGAAAATAAGCTGGCTCAGGTCCTCTATCGAATAGATGTCATGATGCGGCGGCGGCGAAATCAGCGCGACCCCCGGCGTTGCGTAGCGTACTTTGGCGATCTCGGCGTTCACCTTGTGTCCCGGCAACTGGCCGCCTTCGCCCGGTTTTGCGCCTTGGGCGATCTTGATCTGCAATTCGCGGGAATTCACCAGATAGCTGCTTGTCACCCCGAACCGCGCCGAGGCGACCTGTTTGACCGCGCTGTTGAGCGAATCGCCGTTGTCAAGGGGACGGAAGCGGTCTTCGTCTTCCCCGCCCTCGCCTGAATTGCTCGCTGCTCCCAGGCGGTTCATGGCAACGGCCATGGCCTCATGCGCCTCCTTGCTTATGGAGCCGAACGACATCGCCGAGGTCACGAACCGTTTGATGATTTTTTCCTCCGCCTCCACTTCATCAAGCGGTACCGGCGTCCGTTCTTTAAAGGTAAACAGTCCCCGCAAGGTGCAAAGGTTCGTTGCCGTGTTGTTGATCGCGGCCGCGTAGTGGCGGTACAGCCCGTAGTCATTTTTACGCACCGCCTGCTGTAGAAGCGCGATAGCCTCGGGCGTGAAAAGATGTTTTTCCCCGTCTTTTCTGTAGTGGATATCACCGCCGGACGCGAGCGATTCGCCGCTTTTTGCATTGAAAGCGGCGGCGTGCCGGCTCATGGCCTCGGCCGCGACCACGTCGAGCCCGACACCGCCGATACGCGAGGGCGTATTGGGAAAATAGCGGTCGATGAATTCCCGGTTGAGCCCGACGGCCTCGAACAGCTGCGCGCCCTTGTAGCTGCGGATGGTGGATACGCCCATCTTCGACATGATCTTGAGCAGGCCTTTTTTCACCGCGGTGATGTAATTGTCAATCGCCGTTTCCGGCTTCAATTCCCGCGACAACATGCCGGTCCTTGACAGATCGGCAACGGTCTCGAACGCCAGATACGGGTTAACGGCCGACGCGCCGAACCCGATGAGGGTCGCGAAATGCATGACGTCGCGGGCCTCGCCGGTCTCCACGATCACGCCGGTGAGCTGGCGCTTGCCAGCGGCCACGAGATGGTGGTGCACCGCCGACACCGCAAGCAGGGCCGGCACCGGCACGCGCGAGTCGGTGACGCCGCGGTCGCTCAAGATGAGCAGCGCATTTCCCTTGTCAACAAGCCGCACCGCCTCCCCGCCCATGGCATCAAGGGCTGCGGCGCACTCCCGGGCGCCGGCTCCCCGGGAAAAGAACATCGGGATCGTGGCGGCGGTAAACCCGTCCTGGTCCACGCTGCGCAGCCGGTCCATGTCCTCGTTTGTCAATATCGGGTGCGGCAGTTTGAGCTGGCGGCAGTGGAGGGGCGTCTCGTCGAGAAGGTTTCCTTCCCTTCCCATGAATCCCATGAGCGACATCACCTGGTTTTCCCGGTAGGGATCGATGGCTGGATTGGTCACCTGCGCAAAAAGCTGTTTGAAATAATTGTATAAAAGCTGCGGCCGCTGCGAAAGCACGGCAAGCGCGGCGTCGTTTCCCATGGAAAGCACCGGCTCCTGGCCGTTTTCCGCCATGGGAGCGATGATCATGGCGAGGTCCTCGAGCGTGTACCCCCACACTTTTTGTCTGGTGAGGAGCGACTGCTGTTCGACGGTAACCGGGCCGGGCGCCTGGAACAGGCCCCGCAACTCGATTCGGTTTGCGTCGAGCCAGCGGCGGTAGGGTTTCCGCCGCGATACCGACGCCTTGATTTCATTGTCAAAAACAATGCGGTGCAGCCTCGTGTCAACGACGAACATTTTTCCGGGCCCGAGCCTTCCCTTTTGCTGCACGTCGTCGGGTTCTATGTCGAGCACGCCGACCTCCGATGCCACCACCACTTTTCCGCTCTTGGTGATCACGAAGCGCACGGGGCGCAGACCGTTCCGGTCGAGCGACATGCCCGCCTTTTCGCCGTCGGTAAATGCGATGGCGGCCGGGCCGTCCCACGGTTCCATGATCGCCGCGTGGTATTCGTAGAACGCGCGTTTGTCCTCGCTGATGTGGTAGCGCGGGCCAAACGCCTCGGGCATCATCATCATCATTGCGTGCTCCATGGAGCGGCCGCCGCGCGTGAGAAGCTCGAACACGTTGTCGAAAATCGCCGAGTCGGAGAGCCGCGCATCGATGACGGGCAGCAGTTTCTTTATGTCAAGGTCTCCGACGACCGGCGAGAGCGTGGCCTCGCGCGCCCTCATCTTGTTGATGTTGCCGCGCAGGGTGTTGATTTCGCCGTTGTGCGCGATTGCGCGGAACGGCTGAGCCAGCGGCCACGACGGGAACGTGTTGGTGGAATAGCGCTGGTGGATGAGCGCGATTGCGCTCGCGCATTCCATCCTGCCGAGGTCCGAATAAAAATCCTCGAATTGCGGCCCGACCAGCATCCCCTTGTAGGTCACGGTCCTGCCGGAGAACGACACCACATAAAAGTCCTCGTTTGAGAAATTCTTTTCCCTTGCGGCTTTTTCCATCGAGCGGCGCACGGCATACAGTTTTCTTTCAAGTTCATCTCCGCCGATCCCGCCGAATTCTGCGAATACCTGCCTGATACGCGGCATCGACGACCTGGCGATCTCTCCGAGACTTTCCGGGCGCACCGGAACGTCGCGCCAGCCGATCAACCTCCCGCCTTCAGCCGTGATCGTCAGTTCAACAAGATCTCTTACTGCCCTCAGCGCCTCCGCATCATGCGGCAGAAAGAGCATTCCTATGCCATAGCTTCCTTCTGCCGGGAGTTGTCCGAGGCCCTCTTTTTCCAATTCGGCCTTAAAAAGCTCATGCGGCACTTGAATCAAGAGCCCGGCGCCATCGCCGGTCTTGCCGTCGCCGCCAAGCGCCCCACGGTGAACGAGATTTTTTAACACCGTAATTCCATCGGCCACGATCTGGTGCGAGCGCTTGCCGTCCACATTGGCAACAAATCCGACGCCGCAGCTGCCATGTTCGTTTTGGGGATTATAGAGGCCGAAGTGCCGCATGATAGTCTCTTTTTGCATTTTTATAATTTGATTTCGATTGGATTTCTTTTAATATTTTGTCATTGATACATATTTGTTCTGCAATATGTGTGCCACTATTTCAAGTTCATTTTCGTTAATATATCAAGCATTACATCTTATTTAATGATACAAAAATGAATATTAAATTGATCAATAAAACATTTTTGTTTATTTTAATCAAAAATAACTGATGCCCTTGGTTAAAATATAACCCACTTTGTTTAATAAAGCCGTTTTTTTACGTTTTTAAATCTATGATACATTTATGGCATATTTTTTGATCATTTATTAAAGATCTTCTTACATGATGACAAAAATATTTGGTTCACCATTTCAATATAAAAGGCGGTAAAATGAGCAATAGATATTCCGTTACCCATGAGATCGGCTGCGCGCATGCTGCAAAAAAAACAGAGTTCAACAAGGTGTCTGAATATTTCGGCATCAATACCTTTGGCGAACTTGTCATGAAAAAAATGGTTTCTGAAAAAACCTATAAGGCCTATAAAAAATGGCAGGATGAAGGCGCGGTTATAAGTTCGGAGCAGGCCGACGAAATTGCGAATGCCATGAAGGAATGGGCCATATCGAAGGGCGCAACGGCTTATACGCACTGGTTCCAACCCATGACAGGCCTTACCGCCGAGAAACACGACAGTTTCATTACCATTAACGGCGTGGGCCAGGTGATCGAGAAGTTCAGCGGCTCCAAACTTATCCAGGGCGAACCGGACGCATCATCCTTCCCCTCCGGTGGAATAAGGGCCACCTTTGAGGCGCGAGGATATACGGCGTGGGACCCTTCCTCTCCCGCGTTCATCGCGGAGGTTGACCGAGGAAGGACGCTCTGCATTCCTTCAATTTTCATTTCCTACAACGGCGAGGCGCTCGATAAAAAACTGCCCCTGCTGAAAAGCGATCTTGCCCTGAACAATGCGGCCCTGGCGACCTTGAAACTCTTCGGACACGCCGATGTGAAAAACGTCTATTCAACCTGCGGGCCGGAACAGGAATATTTCCTGATTGACGATGGATACTATAAACTGCGTCCGGATCTCCAGCTCACCGGCCGGACCCTCGTCGGCGCTGCCTCGCCGAAGGGACAGCAGCTTGAGGACCAGTACCTGGGCTCGATAAAAGAGCGCATGCTCAATTATATGAACGACCTTACCGAGGAAGCCTACAAACTGGGCATCCCGGTGTGCACCCGGCACAATGAGGTGGCGCCGCATCAATACGAGCTGGCACCGATTTTTGAAAAATCGAACATCGCCGTGGACCACAATATCCTGCTCATGCATCTCATGAATAAAGTAGCCCGGCGCTACGGACTGGTGTGCCTGCTCCACGAAAAACCGTTCGCGGGCATCAACGGAAGCGGGAAGCACCTCAATTGGTCGCTTGCCGACGACCGCGGTACCAACCTGCTCAACCCGGGCGACACGCCGGAAGAAAATCTCCTCTTTCTCACCGTGCTGGTCTCCGTCATAAGCGCGGTGTACAAACATGCCGACCTGCTGCGGGCGGCGGTCGCGACGGCCGGAAACGAGCACCGTCTGGGCGCCAACGAGGCGCCGCCGGCGATCGTTTCGATTTACTTGGGAAAACAGCTCGCAAAAATCATGGAACAAATCGAAAGCGGCAAATTAAAAAAGGTTACCAAACAGGACATCGTGGACATGGGCGTGCACCTGTTGCCCAAATTCATGAGAGACACCAGCGACCGCAACCGGACCTCCACGTTCGCCTTCACCGGTTCGAAGTTCGAATTTCGCGCCGTGGGAAGCTCCATGAACATCGCGACCTCCGTCACGGTGATCAACACGATCGTGGCCGAATCGCTCACTCAGGTTACGGCGAAAATCAGGTCGGCGGCAAAGGGCAACGATTTCGACAGCGCGGTGATGGCAGTTCTTTCAGAAACAATACGGGAAAGCAGGCCGATCCTGTTTGAGGGCAACAATTACAGCGACGAATGGGTGAAAGAGGCCGCAAAACGGAAACTCCCGAACGTGGCGTCATCGCCGGAGGCGCTTAAAGCGTTCATCAGGCCGGATACGCTCAAGCTGTTTGAAAAGCACGCGGTATTCACTCCCGTCGAGCTTAACGCCCGCTACAACATTTGGCTGGACATATACGAGAAGGTCCTCATCATCGAAGCGAAAGCGCTCGCTGAAATGGTGAACAGCATGATCATCCCCAAGGCGCTGGAATTCGAGCACAAGGTCGGCGAAAGCCTCAAGACGCTTGAAAGTTTCGCCGATTTCAGGAGCGATGAAAAAACCATTTCATTGCCCAGCGGCGTGGTGGACGACCGGAAAGACATGCTGGCGCAGTTGAGCGCGGACATCTTTTTCATCCGGAAAAACATCAAGGAGATGCACGGCATTTTGAAACACGGGCACGACCTTGATCCTGAAAAGAAAACCGAACTGTTTTTCAAGGAGCTCAAGCCGCAGATGGAGCATATCAGAAAGCATGTTGACGAACTGGAAACCATGATGCCCGACGACATGTGGCTGCTGCCGAAATACCGGGAGATGCTGTTCATATCGTAGAGGCAGGGCGCGGGGGATGCCGCCGGCGCCGTCATGCATAATGATCAGAAAGGATCAAATACCGTGCAAATAGGGAAATATTCATGATCATTTCCGAATTAAAAACAAACATCAGCTTCAACGGCCTTTCGGTGCTCTACAACATCGCCAGGGCAATGGCGGCCGGCAGCGACCTGGAGAAAATCCTCTCTGAAATCCTCGAGATACTGGAGATCCACGCCGGCATGAACCGCGGCATGATTTCCATCCTCAACGCCGACGGTTCGGAGCTCAACGTCGACATCGCGCGGGGAATCCCGGAAAACACGAAAAAAGCACGTTACCGGCTCGGCGAGGGCATCACCGGAAAGGTCGTGGCAACCGGAAAGTCGATTCTTGTCCCGAAGCTCCAGGACGAGCCGGAATTCCTCAATAAAACCGGCGCGCGTTCCCATCTGGCGCATTCCAATATCGCGTTCCTCTGCGTGCCGATCAAATCCGGTGATGCCGTGATCGGGGCGCTCTCGGTTGACCGTGTGACCAACGGCGCCGCGCAGAACCTGGAGGAGGACCTGCGGTTCCTTGAGGCGATCGCCGACCTCATTTCGCAGGTTGTCAAGGAGCGGCGTTCGCAGCAGGCGCGCATCACGGCGCTGGAAAAGGAGAACCTCGACCTCCGCAAGACCCTCGAGGAAATGGGAAAGCCCGACGAGATGGTCGGCAACTCGAGCCTGATGCGCGAGGTGTTCCGGCAGATCGGCCAGGTGGCCTCCTCACCCACCACCGTGCTCATCCGCGGGGAGACCGGCACGGGCAAGGAACTCGTGGCGAGGGCCATCCACCAGAAAAGCATGTTCAAGGACGGGCCGTTTGTCGCGGTCAACTGCGCCGCGCTTCCGGAGTCGCTTCTGGAAAGCGAGCTGTACGGCCATGAAAAAGGGTCGTTTACCGGCGCGACCGACCGCCGCATCGGCAAATTTGAATCCGCAAACAACGGCACGTTGTTTCTTGACGAAATAGGAGAAATGTCGCCGTCGGCCCAGGGGCGCCTGCTGCGCGTGATCCAGGAAAAGGAATTCCAGCGCGTGGGCGGCACCGCGCTCATACGGGTGAACGTCAGGCTCATATGCGCCACCAACCGCGATTTGGAAAAGAACGTCGCGGAAGGCAGGTTCCGTGAGGATCTGTATTATCGCATCAACGTCTTCACCGTTGCGCTGCCATCGCTCCATCATCGGGGCGCCGACATCCTCCTGCTCGCCGATTATTTCGTTAAAAAATACGCCAAGCAGCACAACAAGGCCATCGTACGCATTTCCACGCCCGCCATCGACATGCTGTCGGCCTACCACTGGCCGGGCAACGTGCGCGAACTCGAGAACGTGATGGAGCGCGCCGTGCTGGTCGCCACCGGCGACACAATAAACGGCCATGACCTGCCGCCCACCCTGCAGCTCAAGGACCTGTCCGCCGCAAACCGTTCAAACTCCTTTGAAGATCTTGTCTCGGCGTACGAGCGTGAGCTCATCACCGACGCACTCAAGGACTCGCGCGGCAACCAGACGGAAGCCGCAAAGACACTGGGCACCACGAAACGAATCATCCAGTATAAAATCTGCAAATACAAGATTGATTACGGGAGATTTAAGCGATAGAGGCCGCCGCCGCTTGTTTTCCTTCCGTAAAAATTTTCACCATCGCATCGGTACAATTTCGAATTATTACTTTTTGGTTCCTACAAATTTGTGCTGCAGAATCAATCCATCTTCGTTGCAATTCGATTAGTTCCGGCACAATTCCGGCCTGATTGATAGATGGCATGCATGTTGCGTCATTGTAGCGCACAACGGTAACAATTATTTCCAATTCTAACCAATGGAGCTACCATAATGAATACAGCCGTTAATTCAGGCGACACCGCGTTTGTGCTGATAAGCGCGGCGCTTGTCATGCTCATGACGCCCGGCCTTGCCTTTTTCTACGGGGGGCTCGTGCGGAAAAAGAACATCCTCGGCATCCTGATGCAGTGTTTCATCGTTCTCTGCGTTATTTCTTTACAATGGGTATTATTCGGGTACAGCTTCTCGTTCGCGCCCGGCAACGGGTTCTGGGGCGGTTTTGCCTGGGCGGGACTGCACGGCGTGGGGAGCGCTCCGATGCCCGACTATGCCGCGACGATCCCCCATTCGGCGTTCATGATTTTCCAGGCGATGTTCGCGGTGATCACGCCGGCGCTCATCATCGGAGCGTTCGCCGAGCGCATGAAATTCTCCGCGTTCCTGATTTTCGTGCTTCTCTGGGCCACGCTGGTGTACGATCCCATCTGCCACTGGGTCTGGGGAACCGGCGGGTGGCTCAAGAAAATGGGCGTCCTTGATTTCGCCGGCGGCACCGTGGTGCACATCAATGCGGGCATTGCAGCGCTTGTCACCGCGCTCATCATAGGAAAACGGAAAGGATTTGACCACCGGCCGGTGCAGCCGCACAACCTGCCGTTCGCGGTGCTCGGCGCCGGGCTCCTGTGGTTCGGATGGTTCGGGTTCAATGCCGGCAGCGCACTCGCCGCCAACGGTCTCGCGGTAAGCGCGTTCGTCGCGACGCATTGTGCCGCCGCGGCCGGCGGCATCATGTGGGCGCTGCTGGAATGGATTCGCAACGGTAAACCAACGCTTTTCGGCGCCATCACGGGCTCGGTGGCCGGCCTGGCAACGGTCACCCCCGCTTCGGGATTCGTTACGCCGGCTTCGGCCATCATCATCGGCATTGTTGCAGGGGTGCTGTGCTTTATTTTTGTGAGCGAATTCAAGCCGAAACTCCATCTCGACGATTCGCTTGACGCGTTCGGCGTCCACGGCGTGGGAGGAATTATCGGCGTTCTGGCCACAGGGCTTTTTGCAAGCGCCGCGGTCAATCCGGCGGGAGCAAACGGCCTTTTTTACGGGAACCCGAAGCTGTTCCTTGTCCAGAGCCTTGCCGTGGGGGTCACGGCGGGATATTCGATTGTCGGCACCCTTGTCATATATAAAATCATCGATCTGGTGATGAAAGTGCGCGTCACCCAAAAAGACGAGGAGATCGGGCTTGATCTCTCCCAGCACCATGAGGCCGCTTACACGGTGCTCCAGTAACAAACAGGAGAAAAACCATGAAAATGATCGTTGCGATAATCCAGCCGCACCGGCTGGAGCCGGTTCTCGATGAACTTTACAAGAGAGAAGTAAACCTGGTGACGGTGAGCGAATGCATGGGCCACGGCCGCCAGAAGGGCATCACCGAGGTGTACCGCGGCGTGAAGGAGATGGGAAACCTGTTGAGAAAAGTGCGGCTCGACATCGCGGTAAATGAAGATTTCGTGACGCCCACGGTCGAGGCCATCATGAAAGGCGCGCGCACCGGCGATCTTGGCGATGGCAAGATATTCGTGCTTGACCTCGGCGAGGTTCACCGCATCAGGACCGGGGAAACGGGGTCGGTGGCGATAGGGTAAAAAAAGATTGCCACGGAGACACGGAGGACACAGAGAAAGCCATAATCAAAAAGATAAAACGCCCGGAACCGGACAGGAATCAACGGTTGATTTGTAATGAGGACCGGCCTTTTACTTATTGCGATTGTTTGATTCATAGGTCAATCCGGCGTTTTCCGTCATGCATAACCCCTTCAGCGGTGTCTGACAGTTCAATAACTATTTCACTAAAAAAATCACCTAAAAGAAATCAATGAGGCTTCATTATTTCCAACATGCTCCGCAGGAAGGCCCCGGCACCATCGAGGAATGGGCGAGAAAACGCGATTGTCCAATCACGAAAACATCCTTTTTCGACGGCAAAGCACTCCCCAAGCTTGACGAAATAGACTGGCTCGTGATCATGGGCGGCCCCATGAGCGTCAACGATGAAAACGTCTTCCCGTGGCTCAAGGATGAAAAGCGGTTTATCAAATCCGCAATTGATGCCGGGAAGACCGTTCTCGGGTTTTGTCTTGGATCCCAGCTCATGGCAAACGCGCTCGGGGCCAAGGTCAGTAAAAACAGATACAAGGAAATCGGCTGGTACGAATTGAAATTGACAAAAACAGGGCGGTCAATCAAGGCGCTGTCAAGATTCCCTGATCGTCTCATCGCGTATCAATGGCACGGGGAAACCTTTGACATCCCGAAAAACGCGGCGCTCGCCGCGACCGGCGACGTCTGCGCGAACCAGGCGTTCGTGTTCGGCGGGCGGGTGATCGGCATGCAGTTCCACCTCGAGGTCTCCCGGGACGACGTGGCGGCGTGGATAAAAAGCGGACCCGATGATTTGACAAATGACAAATATGTGCAGACGCCGGAGAAAATGCTGGGAAACGAAAAAGGCTTTACCGAAATAAAAAAATATATGACTATGATGCTTGACGATCTTGCGGCGGAATCTGATTGAATAAATTTGTTTCCCTTATTGATAAAATTGCGTTTTCCTGTCACTTCCGCGGAAGCGGCAGTCCACCTTTTTCCCACCGAGAAATTAGGCTTGGATCCCCGCTTCCGCGGGAATGACCATCATATCATCCCTATCTTTTTTGTCAGAACAAATTGATATCCAGCTGCACCGTCCCTGCCGGCGCGTAGGTTTTGCTGTCGTTGAAAAAGTCAACGCCATAAATGACACTCACATTCGGCGAAAAAGACCAGGAGAACCCGAAACTCAACGCACCGTAGCCGCTGTAGGTGCCCTGATATTCCGCACAGAGCCACAGCTTGCCGGTGAGCTCCGATAGCACCCGGTCCCATCCCAGAAGAACGCCGACGTTGTCCCGTTTCGGCGTTCCGCTCGCGTCAAGACTGCTTGCTTTCACGAGAAGCTTTGGGTTTCCGTAAAATCCGCCCACCGTGAACCGGCCCAGCTTCCACAGTGTTTCGCCGAGCTGGCCGAAAATGATGTCGTAATTGGTGGGGCTGTCGTGCTGGTTCCAATTGAACCCCAGATCGTAGACGCCGGCGACGATTGCCGGCTGGTATTTGAAAAACGATCCCTCCGGCGAGCCGAGTTTGGCATTTGCATACCACGGAAAAATATGGTTACCGTTTAAATCCCGGTAGTCAATCCCGACTTCCATTTGGATCCGTTTAAACGGAAGCACGCCCATGGTGATACCGCCGTTCAACGTCGTAACGAACGGCTGTTTGAGGGAGATATAGGAGTCCCACCCGAAATGCGGATTAAGGAACGGCTGGATGTCGACTGCCGGCTGCCAGATAAGGGTGGACAAGGTGGCGCCCGCATCCATCGCGCAGATAAGAAGCGTTGTTCCAAACAGAAGATGCAATGGCCTTTTCATTTGATTTCCTCTCTTTACAACTCGTCATTTCATGCTATTATATGCCGGCCGTTATATCGCCTCTTTGCCGCGTTCGCCGGTCCTGATCCTCATCACATCCTCGAGCGGAAGCACGAATATCTTGCCGTCGCCCACCTGGCCTTTGCCGTTGCGCGCGGAGGAGGCGATCGCCTGGATGGTCGGCTCCAAAAACTCGTCGTTCACCGCGATCTCGAGTTTCACCTTTCCCACAAAGTTTATCTCGTATTCGTGGCCGCGGTAGATTTCGGTGTGCCCCTTCTGGCGGCCCACCCCCTCAACGTTTGAAACGGTAAGTCTGAACACCTCGATGCCGCTCAATGCTTTTTTCACCGCCTCGAGCCTCACGGGCTGGATGATCGCAATGACGTATTTCATGGACTCTCCTTGTGGGATTTTTGTTTTCTTTTTTCAGTACCCAATCGCGCGTTCGCCATGGGCGCTCTGGTCCATGCCGATCACTTCGTCGTCCGCGTTCACGCGCACGCCGGTCACGGCCTTGATGAGCATGAAGATGCCGAAGGTGACGATCGCGTCGTATAGGACCACCACGCCGATGGCGATGAGCTGGACCCTTACCTGGCCCGGGTTGCCGTAGAACAACCCCTTGCCGGCCGCGTTGATCGCCGGATCGGCGAGAAAACCGGTCAACAGCGCGCCGAGGGTGCCGCCGATCCCGTGGATGCCGAAGGCGTCGAGCGAATCGTCGTAACCGAGCCTTGCCTTTACAAACGCAACCATGAAGTAGGGAACTACACCGGCCAGGGTCCCGATGATGATCGAGCCGCCCACGTTGACGAACCCGGCGGCGGGCGTGATCGCAACGAGCCCCGCCACGGCGCCCGACGCGAGCCCGAGCACGGTGGGTTTTTTGTGGAAGATCCACTCGGTGACCATCCAGGCGACCGCAGCGGTCGCCGTCGCAGTATTGGTGTTGAGGAACGCCGCGCAGGCCAGTCCGCTTGCGGTCAGAGCCGACCCCGCGTTGAAACCGAACCATCCGAACCACAGGAGTCCCGCGCCGGTGACGGTCGAGACAAGGTTGCTCGGCATGAGAGACGATTCCCTCCGCCTGCCGAGCACCAGAGCGCCGACCAGCGCCGCGACGCCGGCGTTGATGTGCACGACCGTACCGCCCGCAAAATCGAGCGCGCCGAGTTTGGCCAGAAACCCGTTGCCCCAGACCCAATGCGCCACCGGGCAATACACGAGCGTAAGCCAGAGCACCGAAAACAGTATCCACGCGGAAAATTTCATGCGCTCGATATAGGCGCCGCTCGCGAGCGCGACCGTGATGGCGGCGAAGGTGAGCTGGAACACGACGTAAATGAATTCAGGAATGGTGTTCTGATACGAGGACAGCGTTCCCACCTTGATGCCGCTCATCATGCACCGTTGCAGATTCCCGATGATGCCGCTCACGTCGGTCCCGAAAGCGAGCGAATATCCATAGACGATCCACAGCACGCTCACCATGGCGAACGTGACAAACGACATGGCGATGACGTTGAGCGTGTCCTTTCTTTTTGCGATGCCGCCGTAGAAAAGCGCGAGCCCCGGCAGCGTCATGAGCATGACGAGCGCGGTCGCGACGATCATCCAGGCGGTGTCTCCGGTGTTGATGGCCGGCAATGCGGAATTCATGCGAAGCCTCCTTGACATTATTGAAAAGCCGCTCGCGACATAGCGAGTTTTTTTTCCTGCGTTTGATAAATGCAAGCGTTGTGCCAAATAAGAAATTCGGGAAGTACTATTGGAATAAGGAATCGATTTCATGAAAGTCGGACAAAAATGTGATAAAACCCTGTAACGATACGAAAATGTCGGGAAATGTTACTTAACCAATCGGGCGGGTCCGATTCCGCCTCTATGGCCTGTCCTTGTGTCAATAGGTGGTTTACTTTTTGCTTTTATGCTATCGTGTTCATTTTTAGCTATGACGGTTCCTTGACCCGCACTCTTTAGGAAAAGGAAAATCCATGAACATTTGGAAATGCGACGTATGCGGTCATGAAGCAGACGGAAAGGCGTCCACCTTTAAATGTTTCAAGGGGCCGAAATTGGAACTGTCACAAAGCAATTATGAGCTGTATCCCTATTTTCCGCCCGGGGCAAGAAAAATTGATCTTTGTGAGGCTTGTACGTTACAATTGAGAGGCACACTCAACGAAATGAAGCGCAAAAACATGGGTATTGAAATGCGCATCCAAAGTTCCAAATAGAACCAAAACCCGGGCAAAACCGAAAAAATATCATTCCAGAAAACAAAAATGGCGTATTTCTGTCACCATCCTTCGGCAGCGAAGCTGCTATATGCGCCGGAAATTATACACCGTCCATGACGCCCGCATACCTTTCGTCCCTGTAAACAACGTAATTTATAGATAGTTTGTCCCATAGTGAAAGGTATTTCTTCTCATGCCGAAAATCCTGAAGAAAGAGCAGCTGTCCGATCTCGTGTATCGCTACCGGGTTGACGCGCCGCGCATCGCCAGGATGCGGCGGGCGGGCCAGTTCATCATCCTGCGCGCGACCACCGAGGGAGAGCGCGTGCCGCTCACGATCGCGAACGCAGACGGCCGGGAAGGCTGGATCGAAATCATTTTCCAGGTGGTGGGAAAATCGACAAAGATACTCTCCATTCTCCGCGAAGGCGACGAGATCATCGACCTTGCCGGACCGCTCGGCAGGCCCACGCACATCGAAAATTACGGCAGGTGCCTATGCATCGGCGGCGGCGTCGGCATTGCCCCGCTCTTCCCCATCGTGACCGCGCTCAAGGAGGCGGGCAACGACATCATCGCAATATTGGGCGCGCGCAGCGCGAATCTACTGTTGTTGGAGAGCGAAATGAAGCAGCAGGCGGACACATTGATCATCACCACTGACGACGGGACAAAGGGCATAAGGGGTTTTGCCGCCGACGTGGTCAAAAAGCTGCTCGCCGACGGCGAGAAATTCGATTTCAGCGTGGTGATCGGCCCGGCGATCATGATGAGAGTCACCTCGGCGGTCACGGTGGCCGCGGGCATAAAGACCTATGTGTCGCTCAACCCGATCATGATCGACGGCACGGGCATGTGCGGCGGGTGCCGCGTCACCGTGGGCGGCGTCACCAAGTTCGCCTGCGTTGACGGACCGGAATTCGACGCGTCGAAAATAGACTGGGACGAGATGATGAAGCGCCTCAACGGCTACCGCATGTTCGAGAAAAACGCCATGGAACGGCACAACTGCATCATCACAGGCAGGCCAGCATGACAGCAAAAAACAAATCATTTCCCCGCGCGACGCGCACGGCCATGAAGGAACAGGACCCGAAGGCCCGCGTCAAGAATTTCAACGAAGTGCCGTTCGGCTATACCGAGGCCGAGGCGATGACCGAGGCAAAGCGCTGCCTCCAGTGCAAAAAGCCCCCGTGCGTGGAAGGGTGCCCGGTCAGCGTGAAAATCCCGGAATTCATCAAGCTCGTAGCAGAGGGCAAATTTCTGGAAGCTGCGCGCAAGATCAAGGAAACAAATTCGCTGCCCGCCATCTGCGGCAGGGTATGCCCGCAGGAGACCCAGTGCGAAATCAAATGCACGCTCGGAACGAAAGGCTCGCCCATAGCTGTCGGCAACCTCGAGCGTTTTGTTGCCGACTACGAAATGGCGCAAGGCACGTTCGTCATGCCCGCCCTAAAGCCGAAAAACGGAAAAAAGGTCGGGGTCGTGGGTTCGGGTCCCGCGGGGCTCACCACGGCGGGCGAGCTTGTCAAAGAGGGATTCGACGTCACCATTTTCGAGGCGTTTCACGAGCCCGGCGGCGTGCTCGTGTACGGCATCCCCGAGTTCAGACTGCCCAAGGAGATTGTCAGAAAAGAAATCAGCTATCTTGAAAAAATGGGCGTGAAGCTCGAACGGAACTTCATCGTGGGCAGGACCGCCACCATCGACGGCCTCATGAACGAAGAGGGCTTTAGCGCAATATTCATCGGCTCCGGCGCCGGCCTCCCCTCCTTCATGCACATTCCCGGGGAAAACAGCATCGGCGTATATGCGGCCAACGAATACCTCACGCGGAACAACCTCATGAGGGCGTACAAGGACGACGCGGACACGCCCATCATCCGCGGCAGGCACGTGGTGACCGTGGGCGGCGGCAACGTCGCCATGGACGCGGCGCGCACCGCGCTTCGGCTCGGTGCCGAAACCTCGACCATCGTGTACCGCCGCACCGAAACCGAAATGCCGGCCCGCGCCGCCGAAATCCATCACGCAAAGGAAGAAGGCATCATTTTTCAACTGCTCACGAACCCCGTTGCCGTGCTCGCGGACGAACAGGGATTTGTCAAGGGCATGCGCTGCCTGCGCATGGAACTCGGCGTGCCCGACGAATCGGGACGGCGCAGGCCGATGCCGGTCAGGGGCAGCGAGTTCGATATTGCCTGCGACGTCGCGGTCATCGCGATCGGCAACAGCCCCAACCCGCTCATTCCCGAAACCGCGCCCGACATCAAACGCTCCAAATGGGGCGGCATTGAAGCGAACGAGGCAGACGGCCGCACTTCCAAGAAGTTCGTCTATGCCGGCGGCGACATCGTGACCGGCGCGGCAACGGTTATCTTGGCAATGGGTGCGGGAAAGGCGGCGGCGAGGAGTATCGCGGAAGATTTGATAAATTCTAATAAGTAAATTGGGCGTTCCCCCGGTTGTGGGGCGATGAATTTTTCGCCCCTGCAACCGGGTGTCCGTTTTTCCGATCTCGTGCTTTGCACTCGGGCTGCCACCGCCGTATATGCCTGCGTCTCGATACGCTGTTTAAAAGCGGCTACTCGACGACCACGGCGAGGGCGGGGCAGCACCGCGCTCCGGCGCGGCCTTCAGTCCTGCCAACGCGGCGGCGCACATTTTCGCCTTCTCATATTGCAATGGCGCCAATCGAACGACCGCATCCAATCCTGACAAATATCATTCTCTCTTATCGCTTGACTGAGCGTAATCAACTCTCTTATCAGTCAATTTTCGATCAGGCAACAACTTCCCCAACGTTTTCCTTCGGATCCGGCCCGTAATCATTCTGTCCCTGGTCCCCGTCCCTGCACATCAGGACAAGCAGCCAGATCGCACCGATGATCGGGATCAGCGCGATGAGCATAAACCAGCCGCTCTTGCCCACGTCGTGCAGCCTGCGCACGGTGACGCCGAGGTTCGGCAGGAAGGTCGCCAGCGCGTAGAGGCAATAGAACAAGCCGTACAACTCGCCCTGCAATTTTGTATGAAACACATTGTCGAGTATGGCGGCGGCAACGTAAAAAATGATCTGGAACAAGGCAAACATCCAGTATTCCCTCCGCCTCGCCCTGCCGCTGAACACCGCGTATTTTTTTAAAACGGCAAGATACCAGTTCATACAGCGCTCCCTTCATTCAAATAGTGAAAAGAAAGGTGAAAAACCGTCATTCCGGGATTTAGTGCGGGAACTCTGATTGAAATTATACGGTTTTCCCTTCCTGATGTCAATTCTAATAGGCGGACCCCGTCGCTTGCAGTCAAGAATAAAACATCAAGAAAACCGTGAAGAGATCAACGTTCGGCGGATAGCTGCATCACCTTTGCGAGGACCTGCGACAGTTTGGCGTTGTCAAACGGCTTGTGGATGTAGTCTCGGGCGCCGTCCTTGAGAAACGCCTCGACCTCGGGGTTCAGGCCGTAACCGGTCGAGACCACCGCTTTCACGCTGGGATTGATTTTTTTCATCTCGCGGAAGCATTCGCGTCCGGAAAGCTCCGGCATCATCACGTCGATCACGACGCAGTCGACGGAGGAGCTGTGTTTGCGGTAATATGCAACGGCCTCCCGGTCGCTCGAAACCGCCACCACGCTGTACCCGAGATCCTCGAGCATGTGCTTGAGCACGCCGAGGAACTCGATCTCGTCGTCCACGGCAAGGATCCGGCCCGCCCCCCTGAGAATCCGGCCGTTTGCGGCCGAACCCCGCACGGACTGCGGTTCAACGCCGGCAAGAGGAATGAACAAATCGACCCGCGTGCCTTTCCCCGGGTCGCTCTCGACCTCGATGAACCCCTTGTGCGTCCGCACCATTTTCACGACGCCGTTGAGCCCCATGCCCAGCGAGGAACATTCCGCTTTCGTGGTGAAGAACGGCTCGAACATCCGCGCCTTGGTCTCGCCGTCCATGCCTTCGCCGTTGTCAATAACCGACACCCTTGCGTAGCGGTCGGCCCCCTTCGCGGACGGATGCGCCTGCCTGAAGGCGGCGTCGTTGTCGTGCACTGCGGTCGCCAGGACAAGCGCCCCGCCGTGGCGCATGGCGTCGCAGGCGTTCATCACGATGTTCAGCAGCGCGCTCTGGATCTGTCCCGCGTCGCCGCGCACCACGGGCGGTTCGGCGCAAAGCGACCGCCGGATGGCTATGCGTTTGTCAATGGTGTGCTCCAGCAGCGTCACCATGTCGTCGATGAGCGCGTGGACCCGCACGTCTTCTTCCGCGGTGGGGCCCCTGCGCCCGAACTCGAGCAGCTTGGCCGCAAGGTCGGCCGCGTGCCTGCTTGCCGAGAGGATCGGCTCGATGCAGGCATTGATCTCCGGCGACCGCTGGGCGTAATTCTCCTTGATCATCTCGGCGCACCCGATGATCGTGCCCAGCTTGTTGTTGAAATCGTGGCCGATCCCCTCGGCGAGCCTGCCGACCGCGTCCATTTTCTGCAGCTCGAGCAGGCGGTGATGAACGCCGAGCCGCTCCCGCTGTGCCTTCTTGTATCCGGTGATGTCAACGATCAGCCCCTGGCTGCCGACAAAACCGGCGGCCCGGCCGCTGCCGCCGTGCGCGGGCCCGCGGTCGTACACGCCTTCGACCGCGATGATGCCCGTGACGTCGCCGGTGGCAAGCCTGACGTGGCGCTGCGATTTCGAGATGAGCTGCACTTCGAGGTTCTTGGTTTTGCGCTGGCCCGTGCGGCGCTCGTCGAACAGCTTGGGCGCGTGCGCGCTCCCGGTGCTGGTGCCCGTGATTCTCGGCAGCACCGCGCGCCGCCCCACCCGCAGGTATTCGAGCGGCGGAAGGATCACCGAAAAATGTTTTCCGATAAGCTCGTCGGGATCGTAATGGAGCATCTCCTCGACCGCTTTGTTGACAAACACGAACTTTCCGTCCGGGTCGAGGAGGTAGATGATGCCGGTGGTGATGCCGGCGATGCAGTCGATCTGCGACCGGAGGCCGCCGCTGCCGCGGCCCGATTCCGTTAGAGCGCCGAGAAGCCTGTCTCTGATCGTGTTCTTCGAATCCATGCAGCAGCCGTGAGAACGATGAAAAACGACAATGTAGTACGGTCAGGGGCTGACCCTAGAGTAGGTAATTTAAACAAAATCAGTGCGTTTTGCAGGAATATTAAAAAGGGATGGGCATTTTCTGTATTCAGAATGTATACAGGACGGTTTGTTAAGCGGGGTTCAATGATTTCGCGCCTGATGATGCGGTGGGATATGGGTGGCGAGGGTTTTACGACACTTCAAAAACACTCACAAAAGACCAATAATCATCTTTATAATATCTTGTTTCTTCACCAATAAAAAACACCTTTGAGCAGTAAATTCCCGGACGAAGCCACACTGGAATTTCAAAACGGCATGTTTCCTTCGGTTCCAGCCAAAAATCAACCTCTTTAAAATCAGATTGAGGGTCTTCATGATCGTGCAGGTAATTGATTTGTTCAAAGTCTGCGTTTCCTACCTCGGATGATTCCGTCTTTAACGGTTCTAGATCATACCAATTAAAGGAAACTGGCGTCTTCGGAACAGGCAATTGCCGGATTTTTAATGTTCCGGCATGTAAACACTCGTCATGTTTATCCGAGTAAAAAAGGTCTTTTTCATTTCTTTTCGTTCGGGCCGTAATCCGCTTATTGCCTTTATTCTCCAAAAGAATATTCACCGAGACGAGTTTCACTCCGCCTTTATCGGAAATAATTCTGGTTTCGGATGAAAGAGTTAAAAAGGCATGACTTTCGCGCCGCAAAAAGGACCTCCAGAATGTAAGATATGTACTATGGCAAGAACCGCGGCACTGACACGGAACGCTTGTATTTCAGTCCACGTCCTGCAAACCCATCGCTTATAAAATGAATATACAATCGGAGCAATGCTATTTACGAATATCATCAAGGCGGGTATGCACCGGTAGGTCCCGCGGGAGACGCCTCAACTGCCTTCTTCCATCTCCATCATCTGCGCATACGTAAACACCGGCCCGTCCTTGCATACATACTTGCTCCCGATGTTGCACCTTCCGCACTTCCCTATGCCGCAGCTCATCTTGCGTTCCTGGGAGGTGATGATGGCGTCCGGCGCGAACCCGAGTTCGAGGAGCGGGGGCATGGTGAACTTGAGCATGATGGGCGGGCCGCACACGATGCAGGCGGCGTTTTCGGAGGAGGGTTTCACCTGCGACACCACGGTGGGCACGAACCCCTCGCGGCCTTTCCACGATGCATCGCCCTTGTCCACCGTGATGTGCGTGGCGACGTCGGGGCGTTTCTGCCATTCCGCAAGTTCGTTCTTGTAAAGGAGCTCGCCCGGGCTGCGCGCGCCGTAGATGATGGTGATGTTTGCATAGTTCTTGCGCACCGAATCGTGCAGCAGGTAACGGATGGCGGCGCGCAGCGTGGTGAACGCGAACCCGCCGCCCACGATCAACAGGTTTTTTCCCCTGAGCCCGTCGAGCGGAAAACTGTTGCCGAGCGGTCCGCGAACGCCCATGGTATCGCCTTCCGACAGGTCGTGCAAGACCGTGGTCACCGAGCCGGTCGGATAGCGCTTCACCGTGAACTCGACATACCCTTTGTCAAGCGGCGACGAGGCGATGCCGATGGGGATCTCGCCCGCGCCCGGAACATGCAGCATGGCGAACTGGCCGCACTGGTGGGAAAACGCCGCCTCGTCGGCCTTGTCGACAAAGGAGAAGCGGAAGGTCTTGAGGTCCTTGTCGTCGTTTTCAGCCGTCACCGATTCGATGCGGACCTTGTAGGGAATATAGGGATTTGCTGTCGTGCTCATGCAATCACCCCCGCCAGCGTCTCGCGTATGTCGATGTTGCTCGGGCAGGCGGAAATGCAGCGTCCACACCCCACGCAGAACACGGCGTTGAAGTTCTCGGGCGCGTAGGAGAATTTGTGCATCACGCGCTGGCGCATGCGCTCGCCTTTTTTGTTCCGCGGATTGTGGCCGGAAGCTTCCTTCACGAACGACGCGAACATGCACGCGTCATGCAGCCGCAGCCGCGCCGAGCCGTCTCCCAGCTTTTCGTCGAACAGGTCGAAGCAATGGCACGTGGGACAGAGAAACGTGCACGCGCCGCAGCCGAGGCAGGTCTCCGCGATGTTGTCCCAAAACGATGAATCGGTTTTTTTCGCCAGCGCGGCCCGCGATCCGTCAATTTTTACCGCATGCGTCTTGGATGATGTGACGGAAACCAGCTTTTCCCGTTCCTGCAATTCTTTTTGAGCCGGAGCCCTGAACAGCTTTGCGTTCTTTTTTATAAAGTCTTCGCCCTTTTTGCTGACCGGCTCGAAAAGCAAGGACTGCTTCAGGGAATAAGCAATCACATCCGATCCCGATTTCGACGCCGGGCCGCCGCCGGTCGATTCGCAGAAGCAGGTCGCGGCAGGTTCATTGCAGGCAAGTGAAATAATGAGGGCGTTATTTCTGCGTTTCTGGAAATAAGGATCGGCATATTTATCATCCACAAACACTTTGTCAAGCATTGCAATGGATTGAGCATCACAGGGCCGTATTCCGAAATAGACAACGACATTGTTATCCGAAGATTCTTCTTTAACGGCGGCCCCGTCATACCGGGAGATCACTTCACATTGCGGAAAGAACTCGCGCTTGAACGGAAGCTTGAAATTGGCATAGGTCAAAATGACGGAACTCCTTGGCGTTATGTCTGACAAGATTACGCCGGACGCATCGGCGACCGGGCCGCGCACCCTCGCCTGCTTTGCAATTGCGGCAATAAATTTGTTCAGGTTTTTTGAATCAAGCACCGAAAATGACACCTTACTTCTCCTCCGGGTCCGTGATAAATGCCTCGCTGTCGTCCTGCGAAAAAGTATAGAGCGGCGGCACCTTGTCGTCCGACACGCCGGGCGCGGAGCCGAACAGCGCGAGCGCGTCTGCCGCGAGCTTCTGCGTGAACAGCCGAAGATCGATGCCCATGGGGCATGCGTTGACGCATGCGTCGCACTCCACACAGCGGCCGGCCTGATGGAACATTCTTACCATGTGGTAAGCGATGGTGTCGGAAAGGCCGTTTGCGGGCGAAAGCCATGCCGGCCTGCGCTGGTCGGCGAAGCACACTTTGCAATAGCAGTTGGGGCAGGCCTCGCGGCACGCGTTGCACCGGATGCACTTCGAGATTTCCCGTTCAAATATTTTCCACCGCTCGGCAAACGGTTTCGCCTCGAACTTTTTCACCCGCGCATAATCCGCCTTTGCCGGTTTTTTGGCTGTTCCGGGAACCACCAGGTCTGCTCCCTGCACCACAGGGCACACGCATTCGGCGCAGGCGCGGGCGGTTTCCTCCTTGCCGGTTGACGACAGGGAAACCATGCCTTCGCACGGCATGGCGATGATCACGACGTTTTCACAAGCGACCTGGTGTTCCTTGACAAGGCCGAGTATCGAGCGGCCGTCGCATCCCTTGGCGATCACCGCAATGCGCGGCGGCTTGTACCCTTCCTTGGGCCGCGCCGGTTTTTCAAACAGCGCGGGAAGGAATGCGGCAAGATTGGCTCTGCAATATTTGTCCCACACGAATTTTTCGCAATCGGCCTCGTTGCGCGCGAAATAAGGCCGCGACGAGTTCGGGCGGGATCCCTCGCGGAACCCGACCACCACGTCGGCCGTGCCTTCCGCGAAGAGCTTCTTCGCCGCCGCCTTCATTTTCTTTTCTGCATCACTCATCATCATGTTCTTTCTTGTCGATTAGCGCCGCCCGTTACGCAATCTGCATGGCGGCGCGTTTTTTCATCGCAATCGTCCGCGGCCCGAGTTTCTTGACATCCGCGACTACTCTTTCGATGAGCGCCGCGAACCGCCCGCCCTCCGACGCCGATACCCATGAAAACTGCACGCGCTCGGGTTCTATGCCGAGATACGTCAGAAAGTTCTTGAGCATGGCGAATTTCCTGCGCGCGACGAGGTTCCCCGAAATATAATGGCAGTCGCCCGGATGGCAGCCGGACACGAGCACGCCGTCGGCCCCTTCCTGCAGCGCCTTGATAATGTACAAGGGGTCAACCCGACCCGAACACGGCACGCGTATCACGCGCACGTTGGCCGGATACTGCATCCTGCTCACGCCGGCAAGGTCGGCGCCGGCATAGGAGCACCAGTTGCAGAGGAACGCCACGATCGTGGGTTCATAGGTCTGGGAAGGCTTGGTCAAGGTTGATCTCCTCATGAAAAAACTCGCCGCAAAGACGCAAAGTACGCAAAGGACGTGAGAATGTTCTTGTACATCATTTTTATCTTTGCGCTCTTTGCGCCTTTGCGGTGCATTGTATTCATATCGTTGCCAGCACGCTCAATATCTGTTCATTTTTGAATCCGTTCAAATCCACCGCGCCCGCCCTGCAGGAGGCGGCGCAGGCGCCGCAGCCCTTGCACAGCGCCTCATTGACAACCGCGATGCGCTTTACCGGGTCGAGTTCGATCGCGCTGTACGCGCACACGGCCGCGCACGCACCGCAGCCCGAGCACAGTTCCTGGCGCACGCTCGAAATCTTGCCCTCGGATTCCAAAGAATCCTTTGACAAAACGGTCGCGGCCCTTCCGGCCGCTGCGCGCGCCTGCGCGATGGTCTCGCTGATGTCCTTGGGATAATGCGCCAGGCCCGCCACGAACACGCCGTCGGTGGCGAAATCAACCGGACGCAGCTTCATGTGCGCCTCGAGGAAGAAACCGTCCTGGTCGAGCGGCACCTTGAGGAACTGGGACAAAGCTTTATTGTCCGGATTGGCCGCGATACCCGTGGAAAGCACCAGGAGCCCGGGGCGAATGGCAAGAGTCTTTTTAAGGACCTCATCCTTTACTTTTACGACAAGATGGCCGCCCTTTACCGAGACTTCCGGTTTTTCGTCCTTGTCAAACCTGACAAATATCACGCCCTTTTCCCGCGCGATCCGGTAGTATTTCTCCCGCAACCCGTAGCTGCGGATGTCGCGGAACAGAATGTACACCGGAATCTTCGGGTTTTTTTCCTTGATCGCGATCGCGTTCTTGATCGCGTTCGAACAGCACACCCTGCTGCAGAAGTCGCGCTTGCCTTCGCGTGAGCCGACGCACTGGATCATAACAATTGATTGCTGATTGCTGATGACTGATTGCAGATTGTCGGAATGCAACAGGTCTTCCAACTGGCGCTGTGTAATGATCCGGGAATCTTTTCCATAGGAATATTCAACCGGTTCATATTGATTTGCGCCGGCCGCGACGATAACGGCGCCATGCTCGAAAACATGGCCGTCCTCAAGTTCAGTCTTGAAATTACCAACATATCCCGCGACGTTTTTGATATTTGACCTCAAATGCGTCTTGATATTCGGATGCTTCTTTACTTTGTCAACAAGTCCTTCCAGCATCGTGCCGGTTTTTTCCCCTGAGAGCGTGGAATGCACATGCAGCAAATTGCCGCCCAGCTCCCCGGTCTTCTCGACAAGCGAGACCGCGTATCCCTGGTCAGCGAGGTCGAGCGCGGCCGTGAGGCCGGCAAGCCCGCCGCCGATCACGAGCGCGCCCCGGTTCACGCCCATTGACTTTTTGTAAAGCGGCGAAGCCAGCTTGACTTTTGCGATCGCCGCGCGCACCAGTCCGCACGCTTTTTCGGTTGCCTTTTGCGGCTCCTTCTGGTGCACCCACGAGCAGTGCTCGCGGATGTTCGCGAACTCGAACAGGTACGGGTTGATGCCCGCGCTTTCGAGCGTTTTCTGGAACAGCGGCTCGTGCGTGCGCGGCGTGCACGCCGCCACCACGAGCCGGTTGAGCCTGTGCTGTTCGATGGCCGCGCGGATGGCCTTCTGCGAGTCCTGCGCGCAGGAGAACATGAGCTCGCCCGCGAACTTGACGCCCGGCAATGTTGCGGCGTATTTCACCACAGCGGGAACGTCCACCACCGAGGCGATGTTGATGCCGCAGCGACAGACGTACACGCCGATCCGCGGCGGCTCGCCGCGAAGGTCCTTCTGGGCCGGCATCTCAACCTTTATCTTTTTCACCGGCAGGCAGCCGAGCACCGTCGCCGCCGCGCTCGCGGCGCCGCTGGCCTCCATAACCGATTCCGGGATGTCCTTGGGGCCGCTCATGCTGCCGCACACGAAAACGCCCTGCTTTACCGTGGACACGGGCGTCATGTCGCCGGTGGCCACGAATCCCGATCCGTCAAGCGTCACGTCGAGGCGGCGGGCGGTAGCCATCGAAAGCGGCGACGGCCGTATGCCCACCGACAGCACGAGCAGGTCGAACGTCGCGCTCTTCACCGTGCCGTCCTGGGTGATATAGCCGATTTTCAGGTCGTTGGTGACCGGGTCGCTCTCCACCGACGAAATGCGGCCATTGACAAATGACGTATCGTGCCGGTCCCTTGCCTTGTCGATGAAACGGTCGAACCCCTTGCCGTAGGCGCGGATGTCCATGTAGAAAATGGTGCTTTTCGCGTTCGGTAAATGTTCCTGGGTGATGATCGCGTCCTTGGCCGCCTGCATGCAGCAGATGGCCGAGCAGTGTTCGCCCGCCGCGGAAAGGTCGCGCGACCCGACGCATTGGAGAATGGCGATTTTCTTGGGTTCCTTTTTGTCGGAAGGCCGCACAATATGGCCGGAGGTGGGGCCGGATGCGCTCAGGAGCCGCTCGTATTCGATGCTCGTGACTACGTTGGGGAAAATGCCGTACCCGTATTCGCCCTTGAGCCGCGCATCGAATTCGGCGGTGCCGCAGGCGAGCACAACGGAGCCTACCTCGAGCGTGAGCACCTCTTCTTTCTGCTTGAAATTGATTGCATTGGTGCCGCACGACTTTTCGCACAGCCTGCATGTTCCTTTGTTAAGATACAGGCATTTTGAGGGGTCGATCACCGCGATCGCCGGCACCGCCTGCGGAAACGGGATGCGGATCGCCTTGGTTTGAGACAATCCCTTATTGTACGGATCCGGCATCTTGGCGGGGCATTTCGATGTGCAAATACCGCACCCGGTGCATTTGCTTTCGTCAACATACCGCGGGTGCTTGAGCACCGTGACCTGAAGGTCGGGCGCCTGTCCCGCAATGCCGGTCACCTCCGCGTTGGTGATGATGCGGAGGTACGGATGGCCTCCCGCCTGCACGAGCTTTGGCGACAGGATGCACATGGCGCAGTCGTTGGTGGGGAACGTTTTGTCAAGCTGGGCCATGCGTCCGCCGATGGACGGCCCGCTCTCCACCAGGAACGTCTCCACGCCCATGTCGGCAAGGTCGAGCGCGGCCTGAATGCCTGCCACGCCGCCGCCGACCACCATCGCTTTTTTATGCGTTGTCATTTTTTCTTGGCATGTTTCTTCGCAACCGTCTTCTTCCCCGCCGCCGCACCCTTCACCAGGTCGCGCCGCAGGGCCTGAGCCTTTTTATCGAATTCTTCCTCTTTGGCAAGCATTTCGGCCGGCGCATACCCGTCGCGCACCGCAAGGTGGCGCAGCGCGCGCATGATGTCGGTGAAATTCACCTGCTGCGGGCACCGCGCGTAGCACCGGTAGCACATCATGCACAGCCAGAGCTCGGGCGAGCGCAGCACCTCCTCGCGCATGCCGAACAGCACTTTACGGATAATAGTGCGGCAGTTGTACCCGTCGTCGATGTTGGTGACCGGGCACCCCGCCGCGCACGTGCCGCAGGCGAAGCACCTGGTGATGTTCGCACCGCCCGGCAAAAGTGCCACTTCCTCGCGGAAGGTCGGGTCAAGGTCTTCGACGATAATAGTATCCTCGTTCGTTTTACTCATCGGTACCTCTCGATTATTCCTTTGTTTTATAACAGATTTCACCGCAAAGACGCAAAGGCCGCAAAGATAAATAGAATTAATAAGAAATCAATTTTTTTGTTTGCGAATCATCTTTCCTTTGCGATCTTTGCGCCTTTGCGGTGATTTTTCATGCCTTTGGCCCCATGCCAGCGATGCACTGGTCCTCGCGCACCACCACACGTACGCCGCCGTCGTTGGACGTCGACCAGTCCTGCGGCCCAATGATCGAGGCGAGCATATCGGTTTTACCGAGCGATTTCGCCCGGTCGTAAATCAGCTGCCACGCGCAATCGGTGTTTTCGCTCACTTCGCATTTGCCGTTGCGCGACCCTCCGCACGGGCCGCTCATCTGGCGCTTGGAGCACCGCGTGATGGGGCAGATGCCGAAATACGATCCGAGCCGGCAGTTGCCGCAGCCCGCGCATTTTTCGGCCCACACGCCTTGCGATTCGAGAATTCCCATGAACTGCGTGTTGAGTCCAGGATATACGGCCTTGCCGGGAAAGCGCTCGGCAAGCGCCTGCACGCCCGCGCCGCACCCGAGCGAAAGGATCGCGTCGTATTCGTTCACGCGCTGCGCGAGCACGTCGATGAACGCGTCCTCGCACTGGCGCTCGATGGTCACCTCGTGCACCAGGGTTTTTTCGCGTCCGGAAAGTTTAAGCGCCATGCGCAGCGCGGAGCCGATGATGCCGGTCTCGCGCTCGCCGCCCGCCAAACACACCGTGACGCACGTTCCGCATCCGACAACAAGCACGCGGTCGTGGTTTTTAACCATATCGCGGATCTCGGGGATCTTCTTGCGGTCTGCAACGATCATTTTTTCCCTCCTTCAATGGCCAATTCGGCCTCAAGCGCCATGTCCGAAATGCCCTGTTCCACGGCTTCCCTGCTTTTGCGCAGCGGGCTCGGTCCGAGCGGCGCCACGCGGTTGTACATTTCTTTAGCGATCTCGGCGAACCGCGGTCCCTCGGCCGACGACAGGTTGAACATCTCGAGCCGCTGCGGCTCGATGCCGGCCTCGGCAAGTATCTCCTTGACGCGCGCGACTCTTTTCTTCGCGCGCAGGTTGCCCTCTAAAAAGTGGCACCCGCCCTCGAGGCATCCCGCGACCAACACGCCGTCAACGCCCTTTTCGAACGCGGCGAGCAGGTAGTTCTCCTCGATCTTTCCCGTGCAGGGAAACCGCAGCACCCGCACGTTGGCCGGATACTGCAGCCGCATCGAGCCCGCCATGTCCGCGGCCGCATAGGCGCAGTAATGGCAGCAGAAGGCAAGGATGACGGGTTGATGGTTCATATCCCTTGATCCCATTTAAAAATTCACCGCAAAGACGCAATGGCCGCAAAGTGATATTTACCCTTAGGAATGGCGACCTTGCATAACATGTTTATTTTTCTAGTATCCATCTATCTTCCAATAATTTTCTTTGCGATCTTTGCGCCTTTGCGGTAATGTTTTACTTTTTCCATCGCGGTTGGGCCACGCCCACCTGTTCCAGATAATCTTTCTCCGCCGCCTTTTCTTCAAACGTACCGGCGAGCAGGCTGTTGATCGCGCCGAGGATCTGCGCGTCAAGGTAATGGTGCAGCGAGACCGCCTTTGCCGGGCACGCCGAAGTGCAGCTGCCGCAGCCCATGCAAACGGCCGCGTCCACCTCAGCCTTGTTGTCCTTGCCGATGCGCGGGGCCAGGTACGGGCACACGTGCACGCAGGTCATGCACGCGATGCACTTGTCGGGATCCACCCAGGCGGTCTGCGCACCCACAGGCATTACTTTACGTGAGAGAATGGTGGCCGCGCGGCCCGCCACCGCGTTTGCCTGCGAAATGGTCTCGCCGATGAACTTCGGCGCGTGCGCCGTGCCGCACAAAAACAATCCCTCGCTCGCGAAATCGACAGGGCGCAGCTTGACATGCGCCTCAAGGAAGAACCCGTCCGCGTTGAGCGGCACGCGCAACAGCTCCGAAATCTCCTGCCGGTCTTCCGCGGCAACGATGGGCGCCGCAAGAACGAGCAGGTCCGGTTTCATCTGCAACTGGCGGCCGAGCACCGCGTCGAAGGTCTTCACCAAGAGCGGCTCGTTTTCCGTTACCATTGGCGGCTTGTTTTCGTCGTAGCGCACAAAGAGAATGCCTTTCTCGCGCGCCTCTTTATACGCCGCCTCGCGGAACCCGTAGGTGCGCATCTCGCGGTACAGCACCACGATCGCGGCCTTGGGATACCGTTTGCGCAACAGTAAAGCATTCTTGATCGCCGAGGTGCAGCACACCCTGCTGCAGTACGGACGTTCCTTGTTGCGCTGGTCAACGCATTGTATCATCACGATGGAGGCTTTTTCCGGTATGGAAAGCTCGTTGCGGCCGAGTTTTTCCGACAACTCGAGCTGGGTGACCACTTTCGGGTTTTTTCCATATCCGTACGACTGTGGCTTTCCCTCGGCGGCGCCGGTGGCGACAATCACCACGCCGTGTTCGACCTTTACGGTTGTTTCCGGGGCCACAATCTCAGATGTAAAGTCGCCCACGTGACCGTCAACCTTTTTCACTTTCGACTTGAGGTGCACAATGATTTTCGGGTGCGACGTGACGCGGCCGATGGCCTGCGACAGGTGCGCCTCCACGCTGCCGCCGTCGAGCGTTTGGTACACGCGGGCCGCCATGCCGCCGAGCGTGTTTTCCTTTTCGACAAGATGCACCGGAAATCCCTGGTCCGCGATGGCCAGCGCCGCAGTGAGGCCGGCCAGCCCGCCGCCGATCACGAGCGCCGCGCCCTTCACGGGCACGGTGGATTCCGTAAGCGGGGCAAGGCCCACGGTGCGGCCCACGGTCATGCGCACGAGGTCTTTTGCTTTTGCCGTTGCCTTGTCCGGCTCGGCAGAGTGCACCCACGAGCACTGGTCACGGATGTTTGCCATTTCGAGCAGGTACGGGTTGAGGCCCGCGTCGCGGAGCGTGTCGCGGAAAATCGCCTCGTGCGTACGCGGCGTGCACGACGCCACGATCACGCGGTTGAGCCGGTGCTTGATGATCTTTTCCTTGATCTGGTCCTGCGTGTCGTCGGCGCAGGTGTAGGTGTTGCGTTCCGCAAGCACCACGTAGGGCAGCTTCCGTGCCGACTGCACCACGGCCTCGACGTCGACCACGGACGCGATGTTGCTGCCGCAGTGGCAGATGAACACGCCCACGCGCGGCGGCTCGTCCGTGATGTCGCGCTCCGGCGGATAGATCTTGGTCTTTACGGCAGTGCCGCGGGCCGGGGCAAGCAGCGCCATCGCCTTTGCCGCCACGGCGGACGCTTGCATCACGGTATCGGGAATGTCTTTGGGCTCGGAGAACACGCCGCCGACGAAAACGCCGGGACGTGAAGTTTCCAAAGGAGAAAGCTCGGTCGTGTTTGCAAAGCCCCACTGGTTCAGCATCACGTTGAAGCGCTCTGCCTGTTCCCTGATGCTCGCGCTGGGCTCGAGGCCGAGCGACAGCACCACGAGGTCGTGCTCGCTGGTCACGATGCGGTTGTCATCGTTGACATAGGTGATTTTAAGGTTTTTCGTTTCATTTACTTCCTCAACGGAGGACGGACGGCAGCGTACATACGAAACGCCCATTTCCTTTGCGCGGTCAAGATACCGGTCAAAATCCTTTCCGTAGGCGCGCATGTCCATGTAGTACACCGTTACCAGAGCGTCGGGCTCATGCGTTTTTGTCAATATCGCCTCTTTGGTGGCGGCCATGCAGCACACGGCGGAGCAGAAATCATTGCATACCTTGTTGTCGCGCGAGCCCACGCACTGTATGAACGCGATGCGCCTGGGCGTCGTGTCGTCGGACGGCCGCCGCACATGGCCCTTGGTGGGGCCGGCCGCGGAAAGGATGCGCTCGAATTGCGTGTTGGCGATGACGTTTGAATCGTACCCGGAGCCGTATTCGATGCGGCGCAGCGGGTCGAACGCGGAGAAGCCGGGCGTCAGCAGCACCGCGCCCACGTCGATCTCGCGCGTTGCCTCCTTCTGCTCGTACTCTATGGCGCCCGCGCCGCACACCTCCGAGCACAGGCCGCATTCTCCTGTTGTCAACTTGACGCAGGTCTTGGGGTCTATCGAAGGCACGCGCGGCACCGCCTGCGGGTGCGCGAAGTCGATGTTGGGACGCGCCTCCAAAAACTGGTTGAACGCCGTGGCGTGTTTTTTGGTGCGCCGTGCGGCGACCTCGGTGTGATCGGACGTTCCTGCCGGACACACAAAATCGCAGGCACCGCATACCTGGCACTGCTCGCTCTTCTCGTCGAACGCTGGCTTCACCTCGCGGCCCGCGCCGCGGCCGTAAATGCCTATTGCGCCGCGGCCCATGAGGTCGGCGCAGACTTTCACGCACAGGCCGCACAGAATGCAGTCGCCGCCATCCTTTTTCGCAAACGGCGTTGAGGCCACCCCCAGGCCCGCGGCGAATTCCGCTATCTTTTTTGATTCCGGCGCCTGGGCAAGGAGCAGCTCGAGGACCACCTTCCTGTTGTCAAGCACAAACGGCGTGTCGGTCTTTACCTTCATGCCGCTTTCCACCGGGTAATTGCACGACGAGACGATTTTGGGGCCGCGCGGTGTCTCGAGCTCGACGATGCACACGCGGCAAGCGCCGATCGGTTCCATGCCGCGGTAGTTGCACAGCGTGGGGATCGCGATTCCCATCTGCCGCGCCGCGTTGAGAACGGTGGTGCCCGGCGCGAAGTCGGACGTCCGCCCGTCGATGGTTACCGTGATTTTATCTGGTGCCGCTTTTTCCATTTTTCTCTTTTTCCAAGCCTACAATAACACTCTCAGCCGTTTCTCAAGACCTTCACCGCAGAGACGCGGAGGACGCAGAAAAGATAAATAGTTTAGAGTTTGAAGTTGAAAGTTGGACGTGTCTTATTTGAATCGTTACTTTCAACCTCCAACTTCCAACTCCGTTTTCTCAGCGTTCTCTGTGCCTCTGTGGCAATCTTTTTTTACTTTCATCGAACACACGCCAGCAGGGCATTTTCTTCCCGCGATGTGCATGTCGATCTCGTCCCTGAAATGCGTCAGCGCGTTTGCCACCGGCCCGGAGGCCGTGTTGCCGAGCCCGCACACCGCGGTGGCGTTCATGGCCCTGCTCAACCGCTCGAGGCTTGCAATAGTGTCCGCGTTTGCCCTGCCACTGGCAATGTCGTCGAGCATGCCATACATCTGTTTGGTGCCCTCGCGGCACGGCGTGCACCTGCCGCACGACTCATCCACGAAAAACCCGAGCAGAAAGCGCGTCATGTCGACCACGCAGCTGTCCTGGTCCATCACGATGATGCCGCCCGTGCCCATGTTGGCCGATTTTCCCGGAATGTCAACCGAGTCGATCGCCAGGTCGAGCATCGACGGCGGGATGCACCCGACCGAAGGCCCGCCGATCTGCACGGCCTTGCACGCCTTGCCGTCCCGCACGCCGCCCCCCATTCCGTAAATCATTTCGCGCAGCGTGATGCCGAACGGCACTTCCACGAGCCCGGCGTTGTTCACCGACCCCTCGAGCGAATAAATCGTGGTGCCCGTGGTGTTCTTGGTGCCCATTGACGCATACCACTGCGCGCCGCGGGTGAGGATCGGCGCCACGCTCGCCCAGGTCTTGACGTTGTTCACCACCGTGGGTTTTCCCCACAGCCCTGCGGTCACCGGGAACGGCGGCCTTGCGCGCGGCTCGCCCGCATGCCCTTCGATGGATTCGATGAGGCCGGTCTCCTCGCCGCACACGTACGCGCCGGCGCCGCGGCGCACCGAAAGCGAGAAAGACCATCCGCTGCCGAAAATGTTTTTGCCGAGCAGGCCGAGCTTTTCCGCCTCGTCAATGGCGTGTTCGAGTATCGCTATGGCAAGCGGGTATTCGCTGCGCACGTACACGAAACCCTGGCGCGCGCCGATGGCGTACGAGCCCACGATCATTCCCTCGATGACGGCGTGCGGGTCGCCCTCGATCACGGTGCGGTCCATTGACGAACCGGGAGCGCCCTCGTCCGCATTGCACACTATGTATTTCACGTCGCCCTTTGCGTTGCGCGCGAACTTCCATTTTTGTCCGGTGGGGAAATACGCGCCGCCGCGGCCGCGAAGGCCGGACGCTAGAATTTCCTCGATCACCTGTTCGGGTTTCATCGTGGTGAGCGCCTTAAGCGCACCCCGGTACGCCCCGCGCGCTATTGCCTCTTCGATGGACATCGGATCGATGGATCCGCAGCTGCGCATGATGATTCTCTTCTGTCCGCGCATGAAATCGAGCTGCGACCATTCGGGTATGGTCTGCGCCGCCGGAATTGTTCCGTAAGCATGCGACTCGCCGGTGAGCACATGATCCTCACCGGTAAACCTGCCGAGCGCCGCCTCCGGGCTGACGGCACCGTTTGTAAAGTACGCCGAAAGCACCTCGCGGGTCTTTTCCGGCGTCATGTTGCCGAAGCTGATGCGCGGACCGTTGGGCAGCACCATGTCGAGCAGGGGTTCGCGGCTGCAGAACCCGATGCAACCGGTTTTCTTGACAACCGCGTCGGCCTTGAATTTCTTCACGGTCGCGACCGCCGCGTCTTCCACCTTTTGCGCGCCCATGGCAAGGCCGCACGTTGCGGACCCCACGAGGATCTTAAGCCCCCCGGGATACAGCGTGGCGCTCCCCGCCTTTGCAAGGCGGTCGAGGTCGGCCGATGTCTTTACCGTATCGCTCATTTGAATTGTCCCAATATTTTATCAAGATCGCTTATGTCAACCCTGCCGAAGCTCACGTCGTCGACGCGCATGGACGGCGACAGCGCGCACAGCCCGAGACAGCGCACGGTCTTTAAGGTAAACCGGCCTTGTTTATCGGTGCCGCCTTCGGAAACGCCGAGTCTTTTCTCCAGCGCCGCGAGCAGCTTCTGTGAATGCCGAGAATGGCAGCTCGTACCGTTGCACACCTGTATCACGTGCCTTCCCGGCGCATCAAACCCCATCTTGTCGTAAAAACTCGCCACCGTGAGCACCTGCGCGATCGGAATTTCGAGCCGCGCCGCGGCATGTTCGAGCAGCGGCCGCGGCAGGTAGCCGCGGATCCTGTTGATCGCCTCCAACACCGGCATAAGCGCGCCCGGGTCGCCCTTGTGCTTTTCCACGAGGCCGTCGAGCAGGTCCTGGTCTTTCTTGTCAAGCGCCTCCTCCACGACCACGGCCGACACCTCCTGCGGTACGTTGCGCACCGGGCAGCGCTCCACGCAGTCGCCGCAGCCGGTGCACTTGTCCTCGTTGACGTAGCGCGGCCGCACCGACAGCGTCGCGGTGAAGTTGCCGGCTTCGCCGGAAAGATTCTTCACCTGCGCCATGGTGATCACTTCGATGTTCAGGTCGCGCATGCACGCCACCACCTTGGGAGAGATGATGCACGTGGCGCAGTCGCCCGTGGGGAACGTTTTGTCGAGCCGCGCCATGTTGCCGCCGATGGTGGGGCTCTCCTCCACGAGGTACACGTAGAACCCGGATGACGCGAGGTCGAGCGACGCCTGTATGCCCGCGATCCCGCCGCCGCACACAAGCACGGCGCCGACCGGGGCCTTCTTGACCTGTGCCGCGGGTTGTGTTTCTTTTATGGTATCAACGGTCATTCTTTACTTCCATATTAATTCTTAAAAAAACATGCACCGCAAAGACGCAAAGATCGCAAAGCACTTTTTTAATTTTAAAAGGTTGCCTTTTAAATTTTCTCAAAGGTTAATGCCTTTTTCCTTAGTAAAAATCCACATTCATCTTTGCGCACTTTGCGCCTTTGCGGTGAATTTTATTCCCCGACTTCTTCCGTCTCTTCTTCCGCCGACTTGCCCTTCGGCATCACCTTGCGGTACACCTGCGACGGCTTTTTCAGTACGCCGTCAACCGTAAGCAGGTCGCGTCCGACACGGATATCGAACAGCCGCTCGTTCTCCTCAAGGTACGGCAGGATGAGCTTCCAGTCGGCCTCCGTGAACCGGCCGTACATGCCGCCGTTGAGCTGCTCCGCCACGAGCGTGCGCTTCGGGTCGCGCACGTAAATCGCGCCGCCCGACGCCAGCGACAGCAGGTTGCTGCCCGGATACGGCAGGTCGAGCGGGACGATGTCGCCGTTGTCCTCCACCTTGAGGCCGTTTACAACCGCGAACCCTCCGCCGTTGAGCGCGTCGCCGGCCATGAACGATTCGGCGAGAAAGTCCAGCGCGGTCCCGTTGATCACCACTTTTGGTTTTCCCACCGCGTTGATCATGGGCCTTCCGGCCGCGTTGCCCATCACGAAGATGTCGCCGCCCTTTGCGCCGTAGAGAAACGTCTGGCCCACGTCGCCGTAGATCACCACCTTTCCGCGCTTGGCGATCTGGCACAACTGGTCCTGCGCGTTTCCGTGCACGTACGCCTCGAGGCCGTCCACGCCCGAGGCGAGGTAATCTCCGGGATTGTCGTAACAGTCGACGCGCAGGCCGTCGGTGGCCGGGCCGAACCCAGCGGCGTGGAAGCGCGTGCCGCGCGAGTTGTAATGCACGATGCGGCGCCAGCCGAGCTTGTATGCGTCAACGGCAAGGGACGCGTCGCAGCCGGCGCCCTCGGCCGCGAACCCGCGCGCGTCAATGAGCAGTGTTTTTTCCGGGCCCGTCGGTGAGCGCAGCGCCGCTCTTGTGTCAAGATTGATGCGCCGGCACACGGCCTCGCCCTCCTGCGTGAACAGCGGCTGCGCGGAGAATATCGCGTCGAGCCCCTGGCGCAGCGCCGCGATCACGGAGCTGCGTTTCTTGGCGCCCGTGGGATACCTCCGGTCGATACACAGCGTGAGCGCCTCGATGGCAAGCATCGGCGCTTTTATCGCGGTTTGTGACGCGATCTCGCTCACGCACCAGCGGAGCCGGTTGTAATCCACGGCATGGATGTTTTTCCTCAGATGCTCATAGATCGGCCGCGGGTCGTTTTTGTCAAGCGCCTCTTCGATCGCTCTCTTGTCCTGCGTTGTATCGGAAGGCACCGAGACCGGCGTTGAAAAATCGCAATGTTTCTGGCCCGGCCGTGTGTTCACGGGCTGGCCGAACTTGTTGGTCACCTGCAGCTTGTAATGCGGCGCGCCGCTTCCGGCGCCGTCGGGCGCAACATTAATGAGGAACGCGCCGCCGTCGTTGGCGCTGCCGCCGCGTGCGTTCCAGTACATGTCTGCGATCGGCGAGAACCGCGCGTCCTCGCGCGACAGGCTCGCCAGCGTGGCGTCGATGGCCTGCTTCTCGGAGCAGATGAGGCCGATGGACACCTCGCCCTCCTGCAGCGCGAACACCTGCGGCCGCAGCATGGCGGTGTCGGTGATGCCGAGGAGCTGGAATCCCGCTTTGTCAAGGTTGCGCGCGATGATGAAAAACCACGGGCCGTCGGGCGACGAATGGATCTGCGCCGCCTGGATCTCGCGGTAGATGCGCTGCTTTTCGGCGGGCAGCCGGTCAAAGTCGAGCTCCGTGGTGGGCGCCAGCGATTCGATGATGTATTCCACCGGGTATTTGTAGGCGCGGTTCATGAGGTCGAACAGCATGATCGACGCCTCGGTGTCGGTGAGGAACTGCGGGAAAAGGTTGCGCTGCGCCAGGTATTCGCACACCGATACGTAGTTGGCGAAGTCGCCGTTGTGCACGAGCGCCTCGTTCATGCCGATGAAGGGGTGGCAGCCGCCCGGGTGCCACACGCGGCCGCGCGTGGGATAGCGCTGGTGCGCGATCCACACGTGCGCCCGCGAGTTCTCCATGCAGTAGTACTGCACCACGGCCTCGGCGTATCCCACCACCTTGAGGATGATGAGGTTGCGGGCGTGCGACAGCACGAACGCGCGCTTCTCGCCGAGCGAGGCGTAGAATTTCGCGTTGAGCCTGAAGGAGTTCTGGAACACGAACTCGTCCTCGATTTCGCGCCTGTCAAGATTCAACAGGTCCTTCTCTTTTGCAAACGCGGCGAGGACGTCCTGCTTGGGCCTCACGAAGTACCGCGCCACGTCGGGGGGCTTCACCTCGAGCAGCTGCACGTCGCGGAAGTCCTTGACGGTGGGGATTATGCCGCCCTGGTCGATGGTGAAGAACGGCTCGATGAATTCCTTTTCAACCTCTCCCCGTGCGCCGGGGTCGAGGAGCGCGACCTGCAGGCAGTAGTCCTGCTCAAGCACGCTGCGGGAAACGCCGAAGTCCTCGGGCACCAAGCCGCACGCCGCTATGCCGCCGCCCTTGCCGTTGCCCCTGTTGCGCATCTGGATGCTCGGCTCGTAGATGTGCTTTCCGCGCACCGGCACGGTGCAGGCGAATCCGGTGACCCCGCAGCCGCCTTCGGCTTCCTGCGGCTTACCGAGCCATTCGCCTGGGGGACGGAGTCCGTCCCGGCTTCGAATGAGGGCGATTGCGCGGTCGGATGTCATCTCTTCCCTCGGTCGCTTTCATAATCCAAATGCATAAGTAAATCCGTTCTTCCCCGTAAAGCAGTCACCGAATCAAGGCCAAGCCGGTATAAAATATCAACAAGGCATTCCCGGAATGCATGGTGCATGTTGACGAGGCGCTGGGTTGCCCAGTCAACCGTGAAAAGCTGGTGCAGCTCGGCGTCGGTGGTGCAGATGCCGCGCGCACACCCGCGTCCGCTCTCGCAGCAGCCGCAGCGGATGCAGCCGAGCGCGACAAGCTCTGCGGTGCCGATCACGATGCCGTCGGCGCCCATGGCGATGGCCTTGGCGATGTCCCATGGATTGCGGATGCCGCCCGACACGATGAGCGTGACCTCGTCGCGCACGCCCTCGGCCGTCAGAAACTGGTGCACGTTGCTTATCGCGTATTCGATGGGCATGGCGATGTTCTTCTTGGCGATGTTCGGCGCGGCGCCGGTGCCGCCGTAGCTGCCGTCCATGTGCACGATGTGCGCGCCCGCGCAGTACGAGCCCACGGCCACCATCTCCACGTCGTTGGGCGTGGACACCTTTGCCGAGAGCAGCGCGGTGCGGTTGACATGCGCGATCCAGTCGAGGTGCTTCTTGTGGTCCTCGATGGAATACACGCTGTGGAACGGGAACGGCGAGAACAGGCTCGTGCCCACCACGGCCTCGCGCATGGCGGCCACGGCCGGCGTGTTCTTGTCGCCAAGAAGGTGCCCGCCCAGGCCGGGTTTGGCGCCCTGCGCGTACTTGAATTCCACGATGCGCGCGCGCTGGATGGTCTCCTCGCGCACGCCGAAAAGCCCGGTTGCGACCTGGGTGATCATGTAATCTTTATAGGGAATAAAACGCTCCGGGTAGCCGCCCTCGCCCGTGCAGCTGAAGGTGTTCCACGCCTTTGCGGCGCGCACCTTTCCGAGCTGCGCGCGGATATTGGTGGAGCCGAACGACATGCCGCCGCCGTACCACGGAACGTCGATGGTGATCTTCGGCCGCGGATCGTTCTTCCTTTTGTTAAGAAGAAGCTTTGTCGAAATGTCCTCGCGCCGCAGGTCCTTGGGCGGTTTTTCCGGGAACACGAACCGCAGCCGGTCGAACCCGCCGCCCGAATTCCCTATCTGGCTTTCCAGATGCGAAGGCGGCTGTTTCCCGGTCTCGGCCATGTGCCAGTTGCTCGCCAGGAGATCGGGTGTCCAGCGGTAATCGCCGAGCGTCTTGAACACCGGGTTTTCGTCGAGTGAGAGCGCGCCCTTGGGGCAATTGGTGATGCAGAACCGTCCGGCCTTTTCGCAGTCCGGGCCGATGCACCGGTAATCGAGCGGCCGGATCACCTGGCGGTAGCCCTCGGGCCGCTGGTGCACGCCGTACTGGCAGATCTCGACGCATTTCCCGCAGTTGACGCAGGTTGACGCGCGGTGGATGCTGTATTTCCCCATCTCGTTGCGGTACCGCGGCGGCGCGATGCGCACCTGGCGCGGGATGTCGGCGAATTCCGGCTTGGAGGAGAACTCCTCGGCGCTCTGGGGACGATTGATTTTTTCGGTTGCGACGGCCATAAAAAGCTACTGGTTAATTTCTATTTTTGATATGAAAAATTCACCGCAAAGACACAAAGATCGCAAAGTAAAACAGAATTATATTTCATTTTTTTCTCATCGGTCATTTTCTTCTTTGCGTACTTTGCGCCTTTGCGGTGCGTCTAATTTTCAAACCCAACCGAATCAACAGGCATCCTTCCTTTTACCAAAGATTCTTCCGAACGCCGCCGCCTCCAAATCCTCGAAGAACATACAGCGGCCAGTCTCGCCGCGCAGGCGCCTCGCCTCGCGTATCCCCATGGCGCCCAGCATCTCGAGCAGCTGGCTGTGCCACGAGCCCATGAGGTTCTTGAGCCTGCCCGCGCCGTATTTCACGTCGATGCCAGCCAGGTCAACCTGGCACGGCTCGCCCCTTTCGCATTCGCCGCACAGCCTGCAGTCCATGGCGAGAATGAGCGGGATATCGACCGTCACAAGGTCGGCGCCGCAGATGATCGCCTTTGCCATGTGCTCGGGAAGCGCGATGCCGCCCGAGGCGATGAGCGTGATCTCGTCGCGGATCGCTTCCTTGACAAGCGCCTTGTGCGTCTCGCGCACGGCGTCGCGCACATGACGGGGCTTGGCCGCGCCTGTTTCCCTGCCGTGCTTGTCGAACACGAGGTTCACCGCTTCCACGCCCCGGCGGGCAAGGTCCAGCACGCGCGCCGCGGTGTCCGGTCCGGCATTCATTCTCACCGCAATGATCCGCTTGGGATTTTCCTTTTTAAGGGCCGTGATGAGATCGGAAACCTTTTCGGAGTCCGGGACGATCACCATGGCCGCGCCTGCCGCGGAAGGTTCCTGTTTGTCAATCAGCGGCACGATGTTGTTCATCCTGCCGGCATGTTTCTCGGCCAGATCGAGGGGAAGCACGGCAAGGAGCCCGAGGTCTCCCGCCGCGGAAAGAATCGACTCAATGACTGCATCATGGCGCCACCGCGCCGGAATATCGCCGAACATGAGCGGCAGCGGGCTCTGGATGAGCGGCGGCGCCTCGCCGACAAGGTTCATGCCGTCGAAGGAAAGACGCGGCCGCTTGCGGCCGATATCCACGCCGGTGTTGATGTATTCGCGTCCGTGAATGCCGTCGCGCGTGGGCCGCACGATTTCCGACATGTCGGTCCACATGGAATCGAACCCCTGGCCCGAAAACGGGCCGCCGTAGCCGCAGCCCGACACGGGCACCGCGCCGGTCTCGGCCTGGTACCAGGTGGTAAGCACGATGTCGGGGGTATAGTAGCCGTCGCCGAGCCGCTCGTATTCGGGGTTCACCACGCGCGTGAGGATGTTCTTGGTGCAGTTCTGCACGCAGGTGAGGCAGCCTTTGCATTGGTAAATGTAGTCCAGATAGCCCAGCTCCTGGTGCAGGGCGTCGTATTCCTCGCGGTACAGGTTGTACACGCAGCCTTTTTTCACGCAGTTCTTGCAACTCGAGCAGTCTTCCCGCCAGTCAACAATGCCGAGTTTGCCCTCGGGCCTGATGCGCGGCGGCGTCAGATGCGTATGGACGTGGTATTTCGCGGACATTTACAATTATCCGAGTTTCGATTTCAGGGTGTCGAGCACTTCTATCGCCGCGTCGGCGTCGCCGTCAACTTCGACCTGAAAACCGCGCAGGCCGTTTATCGAAGAAAGTTTTTCAATGGTTTCGAGCGCGATTTTGATCCCTTCCCCCCTGCTTGCGCCTGATTTTAAGCCAAGCCGTGCGAGCATTGCGTCCGGCACCATGGGCAGGGGGCGCTTTTCCGAAAACGCCTTTGCCGCTGCAGCGTCGGTGAAAATTTTTATTCCCGCGATAAAAGCCGCCTTTTCGTGCAGCCCCCGGTTCGTCACCTCTTTCCACCAGGCATTGAACCGTTCCAGGTCGAACACCGGATGGGTGACCACGAACTGCGCGCCCACGAATATCTTCTGGGCCAGGCGCGGAAGCTGCAAATCCATCGGATCCGCATACGGAGAAACAACGGCCCCAAGGCAATACGATACATCGCCGTCGATATTTTTCTCGCCCACGATTTTTGCGTTTTTTTTAAGATCGTGCAGCGTTTGGATCAGCACGGTGGCATCGATGTCAAATACGTTCTTGGCCGCCCGGAACGGCAGCAGGGTCTGGTGCGTGCCGCTGGTGCAGAGCACGTTGCGCACGCCGAGCGCGCACGCGCCGAGGAAATCGGAAACGAGCGCGGCACGGTTGCGGTCGCGCGTGGCCATGTGGAGAATGGGCTCCACGTTTTCCGCTGCCAAAATCGAGGCGGCCGCCACTGCCGACATGGTGATGGAGTCCTTGTTGTCGCTCACGCCTATTGCATGGACCTTTCCGGAAAAACGTTTCGCAACGGCGCGCACTGCCTGCCCGTCGGTCGAGCGCGGAGGCGCGATCTCGGCGGTCACGAGCGTTTTTCCCGATTCGATCCGTTTCTGCAGGTTGGTCTTGTCTTGTTGCATAATTTCAACTTTCTTATGATTGCGCCGCAACGGCGGTTCCCGCAATGGTGCGGACCGCGTCGCCGATGATTCCTTTCAGTCCTTCAATCGTCACGCCGGCCTTGCAGTGCGCGATGCCGGCCCGTTTCGGATCGAGCCCGGCCTCGGCAAGAAGCCGCTGCACGGTTTTCACGCGCATCTCGGCCCGGTAGTTGCCCTGCGAAAGCGTGCATTCGCCCACGGGACAGGTGATCACGAAGATCCCGCCGACATCGCCCTCAAGCGCGTGCATCATGTATTGCGCGTCGACTTTTCCGCTGCAGGGAATCTCCCTGATACGCACATGAACACCTTCCTCATTCCACTGGACCGGCAGCTTGCCCCCGGCCGGAACGCAGTTTTTGCAGAGAAAAATGATGATGCAGGAAGGCTTCTTATCCGTCAATGATTTTTCATTCGCGGCAGTCATGCGTCACTCCATGGAGGCGCTGCGCCGTTCCATGGCCGCAACGTCCTTGAATGCAGCAAAACTTGATATCTCCTCAAGACCGGACAGCGGGCTCAACTCGACCGGAACGCCCGCCTCGTGCAACGCCGCGATCGGGTTGAGCCCGTCGATGGTGATCATGCCGGTCCGCCCGTCACCCACCGGAACGTCAAGAAGGGGCCGGTTCGGCGCGCCCACGGCAAGCACGCCGTGGCAGTTGACATCCTGCAACTTCGCAACGAGCTTCTTTGCCGTGTCGATCGCGGCCGACGGGAACTCGCGGAAACTGACGCAGATGACGCCGCGGCCCGTCTCGGCGCAGCGGTTCACGGTCGTGAAGTTCGCCTTGATAAAAAGCTTGTGCGGATCCACCGAGGTGCCCCGGTATTCGATGATCTCCAGAAAACGCTTCGGCGCGCCGTGTTCCATTTCGACCAGGCCGCCGAACCGTGAGACCACCGGGATGCCGGCCTTGAGAAAAACCCCGTTTATGATGACGCTGCAAATCGTCATGATTCCGGTTTTCCCGCGAGGCACCGCAGGATCATCGGTCCTGAGCGCGATACGGTCGCCCATGCTCAGACCTGAGGTGAATACCGGCTGCATAAGATGAAGGGCGCGGGGTAAATCAATTTCATTGATAAAGGCGGTGTTTGCGGGAACGGTCCCGCTTGCAGCATCGGGATGAAATGACATGCGGAAGCCGAATTCGTCCATCTTCGAGGTCACGAACCCGACCTTGGTCATGACGGTCTGGCAGGCCAGTTCACGCCTGCCGTTTTCGGTGATCAGCCGGCCCGCGCGCTTCGCCACGAACCGGGTGAGCCCGTCGCGGTCCATTTTTCTCAAATGGAAACGGATGGTGCGTTCCTGGAGGTCGATCCCCGTCCCCTGGAGCATGCTCGAAATTTTTGACGCGCCGGCCGATTCGCCGAGCTCTTCAAGCGCCTTGAGAATCGCCAAACGGGCCCGGGAACTGCGCCCCGATGCAGCGTGTTCTCTCTCAACCGTATGAGCCGTCACTCCACCCATATTCCCTTAAACCGATATACTATATAGAAAGGGTCGATTTTCAAGGTATTCAAAATAATTATTGCCGTAATATGGCCGTAAAAATAATGTTTTTTTGCAAACCCGGCTTGTTTAAAACGGCATTGTTGCCGTATGACGTCAAACTTGGAAGGAAACATTGATTTTTTGGATTTTGAAAATTTACAAATTAAAATTCATTTACCGGCGATGTTGACAACCTTTTTTTGACAAAACGGACTCACGGATTGAAGAGCGACCGGGCGGCATTGATCAAGCCTTGGCCGTCGAATTTTATTTCTTTCCATTTAAATTTCTTGTATGGCTGAAAACCCATTGCTCCCTTTTCCTTGCATTTTACGCTTCCTTCCATCTATATTGCCAAAAAGCAAGATTGTGCTGGTTATGACCGGTCCATCAAACCTGAGCCGTTCGCCCACAAGGTGCCCAAGGATCGTGAGGGCAGCTTATGCAATTATTAAAAAGTAAAATACAAAGCCGCTACTGGCGAAACCCCAACAGAACCGCGGTGAAAACCAGGCTCGCTGCGATCCTCGTGGCAGGAACTCTCTTTGTAATGATTCTCATGATTTATCCCGATTCCTGGTGGCCGGTCAAGCAAAAATCCACCGGCAAAATCGTCGAGGTCCGCGAGATGCCGCCGGGAGGGACAGTACCTACCTCGGACAGCACCAACCGCGACCTGGAATATTTTTATTTTTTCCCCGCAATCGCCGGCACCCCCGCCAAATTACCCGTCCTCATCGTCGTTGGCGGACTCAATGCCAAAGGTCATCACTATGTCACCGGGCATTGGCGCGAATTCGCTAAAGAAAACGGGTTTGCCATTGTCTCGCCGTCGTTTTGCTTCAACGAAGCGGATTGGCAAAGGCAAAGGAGCTATCAATTCCCGGCGGTGTGGTCGGGACAGGCCATGAATGACATTCTCGATTCGCTTGCCAAAAAGGGGCCCATTGACAAAAACAGACTTTATCTTTTCGGCCATTCGGCCGGCGCGCAATTTGTCCACCGCTTCGCTCTGCTGTATCCGGAACGGTGCAGGGCGGTTGCGGCGCACGCGCCGGGCGGAGTGACCTTGCCGGAAGCAACAGCGCCCGTCAGATTTTTGATCGCCGTCGGGCTGAACGATACGCCGGAGCGCGTTGCGTGTGCCCGTCGGTTCGCCAAGGCGTGCGGAGAGCACGGCATTCAGATTGATTTAAAGGAATTCCCTGGCATCGGCCACCAACTTACCGGCGAGGCAATTCAGATGTCGTTTGATTTTTTTGCAAGGGTTAAAAAAGAAGAGCAAAAACCATGTTTTTCGGGGAACGGCGGCAGTTGAAACGGCATTATGACCGTATTCTATTAAATCAAGGCAAATGCGTCGATCCTGCAGAAATTAATGTTTTACAAAATGATAATTAACAAATCGGATGAATTCACCGCACGCAGAGTAGAAAAAAAATAGAGTTTGAAAGTAACGGATAAATATTTGTCTTCTTCCACCATGGAAAGCTCGCACTGCCGCAATCGTATCACCATCCATTAACAATATTCTTCTCTTCATATTTTCTCCCTATCCTAATTCAGGAGAAGGCGGATGGGGTCAAAACATACACACATACCTGCGGACTCTTTGCTATTTTTCACCCCTGAATTTACAGATGGATTCCCGATCAGGTCGGGGATAACAATAGTAAACAAAGAAAATTATAATGTTAAAACAAAAAGTCCGTTGACAAAAACTCCGACTTCCTCTCCCGCGTGATCTTTGTAATCAGCTCCCTGTTCGCCGGGTTCAGTTTCGCCGCGACCAGGGAGCGTATCGAAAACACCCTGAGCGCGTCGGAAACCGAGAGCGTGCCTTCGGCCGAGTCCTTTCGACCCGTGAACGGAAAACTGTCCGGCCCGCGCTGGCACTGGGAATTGATGTTGACGCGGCACACCTGGTTCACCATGTGGTCGATAAGGCCCGCCATGACGCCCGGGTCGCGTCCGAAAATGCTTATCTGCTGGCCGTAGGGGGAGTTGAGGATGTAGTTGATCGGCTCCGCCGCTTTCTTAAACGGAACTATGGGAATAACCGGGCCGAACTGTTCCTCTTCGTAAACACGCATTTCCTTTCTGACAGGATAGAGGACCGCGGGCGTGAACATCGACTCAAAGATTTTTCCGCCGTTTTTGTTTCTTACTGTTGCGCCCTTTTCCATTGCGTCTTTTACCAGCGAATCAAGGTATGCCGGCTTGCCGGGATCAGGCAACGGCGTAATGGAAACGTCATTGTCCCACGGCATGCCAAGACCGAGCGCCTCTACCGCCTCTGAAAAACGCCTTACGAATTTTTCCGCGATGCCGGCATGGACAAACAGGATCTTCAGCGCGGTGCACCGCTGTCCGTTGAATGAAAGCGTGCCGGTGGCGCATTCCTTGACCGCAAGCTCGATGTCCGCGTCCCCAAGAATTATCGCGGCGTTTTTCGCGTCAAGCCCGAGCACGCACCGCAAACGGTGCGGACGCGGGTGCCGCTTCTTGAGAATCCCCGCCACCCTGCTCGACCCGATGAACGCCAGCACGTCCACCTTGCCCGATTCCATGAGCGGGCCGATCACCCTCTGCCCTTCGCCGTACACCGTGTTCACCACGCCGGCCGGGAAAGAATCCCGAAACGGCTCGAGCAGCGGCTCGTGGAGCAGCACGCCGAGCTTGGGCGGCTTGAACACCACGGTGTTCCCCATTATCAAGGCAGGAACGAGCGTGGTGAACGTCTCGTTGAGCGGGTAATTGAACGGCCCCATGCACAGCACCACGCCCAGCGGCGCGCGCCTGATCTGCGCCGCGATGCCCTGCTCTATCTCGAACCGCGACGACTTCCGGTCAAGCTCCTTGAGCGCCTCCACCGTGGCCACTATGTATTCAACGGTCCTGTCGAATTCCTTTTCCGAATCCGCAAGGCCCTTGCCTATTTCCCACATGAGCAGCTTCACGATGCCGGCGCGCCTGCTTTTCATCAGACCGATGAACTTTTCAACGTGTTCGATGCGCCTTGCCGTGCTCATGGTCGGCCATTTGCCGCGGCCGTTGCCGTAGGCCTTGACTGCTGCGTCAAGAGCGGCCAGGGCCTCTTTTTCGGTTTGCTGGGGATAGGAGCCGATGATTTCGGGAATTGATTTTCCGTTTTTATTTATATAAATGGGTGACTTGACTTCGCGGAAGGGGCCGGGCCATTTGTGGAGGACGCCGTTTATCAAGTAGGATTTCTGGTTTAGTTTTGATGGTAATAGGTGTTGGGAGGGAATGTCATTGCGAGAAGGGAATTTGAATTCTTTGGATGATGTGGAGGACATTGGGTAACCTTTCTATTAACCTATATTCTGTATTTAAAAATAAAACCTGGGCGCCCCGCGGCTTTGCCGCGGCGACCCTCCTTCCGGGCTCGGCTATTCGCCTCGATGCCGGACCGCCCTATGCCTGCGGCCGGGTCGGCCGGCATTGCGCTCTAGCGCACCCTGCAGTCCGGCCTGGCGCCCGATTAAAGATAATTTTGCGTATTTGTCATCGTCCCGGAGGGACGGAATATTTATAGAAAAATATTTAAATTTTATTCGAAGTCCCGTCGGGACGATATAGAATTTTCTATGGACATTTGCAAAGCTTGCAATAATCTTCTTTAATAGCTTTCCACATCTGATCCATCCCGACAGCTTTAATAAGTTGCGGTCTATATTCATAATATTTCATTTTTTTATTCTCAAAATGACAAATATTATCTCTCAATAAAATGTAGGCATATTTTACCAAGTCCTTTTTTATTTCTTCTTTAACGACATCATATGTACTATTGCATATTCTTTCCATATCCTCTTTTTTTATCTTTTTGCCATTTTTCTCGTGAAGAGTTGAAATCCTTATTGCAGCAGAAGCCAAATGACACCATTTAATAAATTCGGTCTTCTCGCCACTTTGGATGGATTCAAATAGGTCGAGGTATAATTTCGCACTATCGAGCAATTCTTGGGTTTCTCGATCCATAATTCTTATTCTTTCTCCACCACTACCTTCCTCACCCTTTCGCCCTCCTTCACCAGCCACACCCCTCCCGCCGACATATTTCTTACTTTGTCAATTGCAACTCCGTCAAGCGCCGCCACCCTTCTCCCCCTCACATCAAACCACTCGGCCTTTCCGCCCTTGATCGCACCGTTTACCTTTACTGCGGGTATCCCCATCCTCACCGCCACGTCGGAAGTCCCCTTTAGCAATACGGCCGTGACCGAATATGCGGGCAGGTCGAGCGAAAAAGCGTTTCCCGCCGGCGTCACGGTCTTTTTCTTGAGCGCGTTGTTGGTTTCGGAGACGAACGTTTCACTGCCGGTTGGCAGGCTCGACAATTCAAGCACATTGTGGGCGGCCGCATTTGGCGTGAAATGCGCGAGGGTGACGTGCGCGGTTTGCGTTGCCGCATTGTCGCGGTTGATGAGGATCACGGTGCACGAGTCGCCCGTTGCATTGACGGACGAGTATGCCGACACGGTGGTGTCGAGGTCGCTCGTGCTTTCCACGCGGATGGCTTTGGCGTTTTTAGAGAACAGGTGCAGGGTCTCCCATTGGCCGTAGTTCCAGTACCAGGGCGTGAAGATCTCCACGCCGTGGTCCGCGAACGTGCCGAGCTGGGAGCCGTACCACACGGTCGCGAGCGAGCCGTCGATGTTGATGCCGGAGATACCGGTCTCGGTCATGCTGATGGTCACGCCGTGGTTCGCGCCGAGGTACTGCGTAAACCAGTCCTCGCAGCGCTTGAAGATGTACTGTTTTTTCCTCGACTCGTCCCAGCCGCTCGGATATGCCTTTGAGCCGTTCGCCCACGGCCAGTCGTACGTGGTGTCGTACCAGATGCGGTGCAGCTGCGTGACGTTGTGCTCGTCCGCGGCATTGCTGTTTGCGTTCTGGTAAAAGTGAAAATCAAGAACGTCGAGCAGCCGCAGGCCGGACGCGGCCTGTTCCTGGGCCACGCGCATGATGAAATATTCCATCCACGGGATGCCGCCCACGAAATGGTTGTTCCAGTTCCACCACTGCCACTCGTTGGTGAACACCGGCCCAACGATCTTGATTCCCGGGAACCTCTGGCGCGCCAGCTTTGCGACCGCGAAATACTTGGCGAGATAGGTCTCGACGGGAATGGTGTCCTTCACCACGTCGTCGTGCGTGCTGTTCCACACCTCGGGCTCGTTGTCCATGTTCCAGTAGCGGAATCGCGAACTGTCGAGTCCGAGTCCGCCCTGCGCAGCGGGCTTGAACCAGAAGTCGAAAACGGCCGTGGTCGAATCCGGCGGCCAGTCCATGAGGTACAGGTTGGGGTCGCCGTCATGCGGGGTGGGCGTCGGCCCGCCGCCGCCCGCCCAGTTTTGGGAGGCGTTCGAGCCGTCGCCGTTGTCCGGATAATTGTGCTGGGTGTTGCTCGCCGCCTTCCCCAGAAGCTGGAGCGTCCACAGGCCGCAGGTCTGCGGGAGCCGCTGCACTATGCTCTGCGAGGCGAAGTCCCAGTCGTGCGGGTAAACGTTGTTGTACCAGTCCGGGTGCGAGGTGAGCTTGCGGCGCCAGTTGTACTTGGTGGAATTGTTGCCGCCGCCGTCGCGCGTCATCCTGAGGCCCGCGTCGTTGTACAGCGTCACGGTCGCGGCGGACATGGGCGCCGACGGGTCGTCCGACACGTCGTTGTTGCGTCCGTAAATGTACGGCGATATGGCGCGGCGGCCCTTGGAGAGGTCGACCTGGATTTCGACGGCAATGCAGAAAGATGAAAAGAAAATGACGCTCATGACGATTTTTACAATCGCGGCTTTTTTCATGCGGTCTCTCCTATCAATTTGACAATGGAATTATGGTATACTTGATGAATATAATATCCAATTTGGCAATTAACTTTGCTTGAAAAATATTTGCCTAAGGACCGAAGAAAACAGTCAAAGAGAAATCCGTATCATTCCGCTTGCAACATCAACCTTTCAACTCCAACTATTTATTATACATTTTTGTACCATCTATTAATTTTAATGCCCTATGCCCGACGAAATCGCCACCCGGCTCAGCTTCAACGGCCTTGCAACGCTGTACCGTATCGCCCGCCTCCTCAGCACGCCCGGCGACCTCAAGGCCACCATGGAAGGCGTGCTTGACATTCTGGAAACGCACGCGGGCATGAAGCGCGGCATGATCTCCATTTTGCACCCGGAAAGCTCCGAGCTCAGGGTCGACGCGGCCAAGGGCATCCCTGAGAGCGGAAAACTGCGGGGGAAATACAAGCTCGGCGAGGGCATAACGGGAAAGGTCGTGGCCACCGGCCGTCCCATCGCCATTCCTAAATTGCGCAACGAGCCCACCTTCCTTGACAAAACAGGAGCCCGCAAAAACCTCAAGGACACCGACCTCGCCTTCCTGTGCGTGCCGGTCAAGTCGGGCGACGAGGTGGTGGGCGCGCTCTCGGTCGACAAGGTGGCGGTGCAGGACGCGGTGACGCTCGAGGGCGAGCTGCATTTCCTCGAGGCGGTCGCCGACCTCGTCGCGCAGACGGTGAAGGCGCGCCGCAAGCAGCAGGAAAAAGTGGAGGCGCTCGAGCGGGAAAACCTGGAGCTGCGCAAGACGCTCGAGGAAAAAGGAAAACCCGGCCGGATGATCGGCAACAGCGGGTCCATGCGCGAGGTGTACCGCCAGATCGCACAGGTGGCGCCCTCCCCGACTACCGTGCTCATCCGCGGCGAGACCGGCACGGGCAAGGAGCTGGTCGCGCGCGCGATCCACGAAAAAAGCCCGCTCGGCAGCGGGCCGTTCGTGGCGGTCAACTGCGCCGCGCTCCCGGAGTCGCTTTTGGAAAGCGAGCTGTTCGGCCATGAAAAAGGCTCGTTTACCGGCGCGCTTTCCAGGCGCATCGGGCGGTTCGAGCTCGCGAACAACGGAACGCTGTTCCTCGACGAGGTCGGCGAGATGTCGCTGCCGGCGCAGGGCCGGCTCCTGCGCGCCATCCAGGAAAAGGAGATCCAGCGCGTGGGCGGCGGCGAGTCGATCCGCGTGAACGTGCGGCTGATCTGCGCCACCAACCGCGACATCGAGGCAGAAGTGGCCGCGGGCCGTTTCCGCGACGATCTCTACTACCGCATCAACGTGTTCACCATTCTCCTGCCGCCGCTGCGCGAGCGCGGCGCCGACGTGCTCCTGCTCGCCGACTATTTCGCCAAGAAATACGCGACGCTGAACGGCAAGAAGATCGAGCGCATTTCAACGCCGGCCATCGACCTGCTGTCCGCCTACCACTGGCCGGGCAACGTGCGCGAGCTGGAGAACGTGATGGAGCGCGCCGTGCTTGTCGCATCGGAAAACGTGATCAACGGCCGCGACCTGCCCCCCACCCTGCAGATGAAGGAGCCGGGCCAGCAGGGCCCGCGCAAAAACGATTTCGACAGCATGGTGGCGGCGTACGAGCGGGAAATCATCACCGACGCCCTGAAAGACGCGCGGGGAAACCAGAGCAAGGCGGCTGCCATCCTCGGCACCACCAAGCGCATCATCCAGTATAAAATCCAGAAGCTGGGGATCGATTACCGGCGTCTCCGCGGAACGAATTAAAAAAAAATATTCACCGCAGAGACGCAAAGTTCGCAAAGAAATCCATTGCAGAATTTTAGATCACTTTTTTCTTCTTTGCGTTCTTTGCGCCTTTGCGGTGATTTTTTTTACCACGGAGTCGGTCCGCCCGAGGAGCCGCCCGTGTTGCTCGGGGAGGGTTTGGGGCTCGCCGCATCGGGCACGGCCACCACCCGCAGGATCACGCTGCGCGAGATCGGCATTTCCACTCCGTCAACGTTCAGGTGCATGATGGTCGCGTCCACCACGCCGAGCGTGCCCCTGAGCACCGAGCCGTTCTGCAGGTACACCTCCATCATCCTGCCGGAATAGGTGAAGTTCATCAGGTCCTCGTAGCTCACGGAGCCGGGATACGCCTGCGCGGCCGCCGCCGGGGCGCTTTGCGCCGGCGCGGGAGAATATGCCGGAGCGGTGGAATAGGTGGTCGAGGCGGAATAGGGCGCCGAAAGAAGGGTCCGTTCGCGGACAAAGCTCTTTTCGTAAATGTACCTTCCCCCGTTGTCAAGCCGAAAGGTGATGGACGACTCGTCAACGCCCTCGAGCGTGCCGGTGATGAAGTCGCCGGTTGACATCCGCAACTGGTATCGGGCGCCTATAACGTAATCGGACGGCGGGTTGGCCGGCGTGGAAATGACGGTCACCTTGGTGGGCGGCGCGGTGTTTGACGCCGGCGCGGGCGCGCTCGACACCTGGATGCTCGCGTACCACGACCGCCACGCCTCGGGCGTGTTTCCCGGCGAAACGCCGGTGATGCTCGACAGCGCGCACGCGGCCGCGTTGATCCTGAGCACGACGTAAATGTCGGCAAGCGCCGACACGATCCGCTGGCCCGAGGTGCGCTTGTCGTGGATGTCGGTGTAGGCCGAGGCCTCGACGAACTGCTCGCAGCGGCTGAGGGTCTGGTATTCGATGAACGGCGACGAAAGAATGAACTTGTTTTTCGCGCTGAGCGTATAGGTCGACACCCAGTCCTCAAACTTTCCCACGCCCGGGCCGTACTGCGCGTTGGCGATGATAGCAACGTGCTCGGCCCTCGGAAACACCTCGATGAGGGCCGGAACGGCCTCCTTCGCCGCGGGGCCCATGTCGGCCAGGCTTATCGCGGCCCTGATGCTCTGCTTGATCGCCGCGAACGACGCGTCGTCGGTCATTGCCACGCCCGCGCCCTGCGGATTGAACCGCACCTGGGCCGCGGCGGCCTCCTGCGTGCGGTACAGCGACGGTCCCTTGCGGATGACGTCGATGAGCTGGGCCACGCGGTCGGCGTCGGAGGAGAAAGCAGGATTACTTATTGTCAACATCATTGATGAAATGACGGCAATGAACAGCAATGATCGATTGCGAAAATTCATGATGAATCGCTCCTGTTTGATTTTGATATCCGCAAATAAAATAATTTTCTTCCCCGAAGGGGCTGAGGAATCTTATCCAGGATTTCCCATCCTGAGATAAATATAATCAACGAAGAAGAATAATGTTCTGATGCAATGCGATTTTTTATTCCCCTATTCCGGCACCTGCACCCTGTTCTCATTGATAAAATTATACAGCGTTGCCCTGCCCACCCCGAGCATGCGCGCGGCCTTTGCCTTGTTGCCGCCGCTTTTTTCGAGCGCGTGCTCCACCGCCGGCAAGGACAATTTCGGTTTCCGCCCCGCTTTTCCCGCGCCCTCAAGCTGAACACCTTGCTCTGCGAGCGGCATGCTCGCAATGATTTCCGGCGGCAGGTGCGCGGCCTCCACGACGCCGGCGCGGCATTTCACCATTGCGTATTGTATCGCGTTCTGCAATTGGCGCACATTGCCGGGCCAAGGGTAATTGACGAGCACGGCCATGGCATCAGGCGAAAACCGCATGTTTTTTCTATTGAGCTTTTCCGACACCTGCGCTAAAAACGATTCGGCCAGCAGCGCGATGTCGTTTTTCCGCTGCCGCAGCGGCGGCAGGTCGATGGGCACCACCGCCAGCCGGTAATAGAGGTCTTCGCGGAATTTCCCTTTGACAACAAGCTCCTTGAGGTTCTTGTTCGTGGCGCAGATGATCCGCACGTCGACCTTTTTCGGCTTTTCGTCGCCGACCGCCTCGAACGTGCCCTCCTGCAGCACGCGCAGGAGCTTCACCTGCGTGGCCGGCGGCAGTTCCGCCACTTCGTCGAGGAACATGGTGCCGCCGTCGGCGAGCTCGAAGCGGCCCTTCTTGTCGCGTATCGCGCCGGTAAAGGCGCCTTTCACATGGCCGAACAGCTCGCTCTCGAGCGTGCCCTCGGGCAGCGCGCCGCAATTGACAGGAACGAATAATTTCTCGGCGCGCCCGCTTTCGGCGTGAATGGCGCGCGCCACGAGCTCCTTGCCGGTTCCGCTCTCGCCGCTGACCACGACCGAGAAATCGCTTTCGCCCAGATCGCGGATGAGGTCGAAGATGAGCTGCATGGCATAGTCCTGGCCGATGATCCCGCGATATTCGCTGGTCTGCGAAAGCTGCTGTTGGAGGTGGCGCCGCACGCGCGACCTGTCGTTGAGCGACGCGATCACGCCCACGGTTTCCGCGCCGTCGTTTTTAAGGGGCATGCGCGTCACCTCGAGTTCCACCGCAGCGCCGTCGCGTTTCTTAAGCGTTGTTCCATACGGAAGACGTTCGAGGCGCGCCAGGGAGCCGCTCACGCCGTCGAACGCGCACGCGGGTCCGCACAGCGACGGTCCGAACACGTCGTGGCAGTCGCGCCCGAGCACCTCGGCCGGCGAAAAGCCGGTCAGCCGCTGCGCGCCGCGGCTGAAAAAGAAAATCTTTCGCCCAAGGTCGTGCGCGATGACGCCTTCGGTAAGGCTGTCGAGCATGTTTTCGGAATTTTTCTTTTGCCTGATAAAAGCGGAAAAATAGCCGCCTGTAAAGAGGTCGGAAACACGCCGCTCAAGATCCCGCGCGGTCTCAAGAAAGCGGTGTTCCGGCGGCGCATCAGTTCCGTCTGCGTCCTCAGGATCCTTGACGTCCCAATGGATGGTTGCGGGCGCGCCGGGGAAAACGGGGCACCTTCGCCTGGCTTTGTCGCACACCGTCACGACAAGGTCGAAGGCCATCGTGCCGAGATCCGCGACAGATTTTGACTTCTGCGAAGAAATGTCAAAGCCCAGCGACGACATGGTGCTTATTGCGAGCGGATGGAGGGAGGTAGGCTCAATCCCTGCGCTCGCGACCGTTACGCCAGCAGGGGCTCTTCGGCGGGCAAACGCCTCAGCCATCTGGCTCCGGCAGGAATTATGCGCGCAAAGAAAAAGAACGCCTCCCATTATTGCGCCTTTGTCGCGGAAGGTGAATGGAGGAGACGGGTTTTCAGCTTCGTGCCGGCCTGGCCCTTTACAGAACGCGCAGGGCCTTTTTTGGCGGCCTCATGGTATTCCGCCATCTCGTTCCGCACCTGCGGAATCAGCCGGGGGCTCACGCTGAGCGAATGTATTCCTATGTCAAGCAATCGCGCGGCAAAGCCCTCCTTGCCCGCCATCTCTCCGCAGATGGAAAGGTCCCTGCCCGCCTCGCGCGCGGCGGACACCAGATCGGTTAAAAGGTCCCACAGAACGGGATGCTCGGGATTATAGTCGGCCGAGACCTGCTCGTTGTTCCGGTCGACCGCGAACAGGTATTGGATCAGGTCGTTCGAGCCGATGCTGCCGAAGTCGACGAGCTTGAAGATCCGCCGCGCCTGCATGCACGCGCTGGGCACCTCGAACATGGCGCCGAGCTCAACGTTTTCGGCGGCGCCCGGAACCGACGCCAGCACCTCGCGCGTGCCCTCCACCAGCATCCGTATTTGCCGTTCGTCAACGACCATGGGGAACAGGATTCTTATCCTCCCGGTTTTCGCCACGCGGCCGAGCGCGCGTACCTGGTCGCTGAAGATGTCCGGGTTGCCCAGCAAAAACCGCGCGCCGCGCCATCCCAGGTACGGGTTGGACTCCTTCTGGATCCGCAGAAACGGGAGCGGCTTGTCGCCGCCCACGTCGAGCAGCCGGAACGTCACCGGCCGCCCCTTCATCTCGTCCACCACCTTCTGGTACCGGCCGTGCTGCTCGTCCTGGGTGAGCAGGCGGTCCTCCTTGATGAACATTATTTCTGTTCTGTAAAGTCCTATGCCGTCGGCCCTGAGGTGCGCGGCCTGCTGCACGTCCTCGAGGATGCTCGCGTTCGCGAGCACCGCCATGCCGGGCGGGGTCACGAGCGAGATTTTCTCCCGGGCCTTCACATCGACGACGGTGATCACCTTTTTCACCAGGTCGTGCGGCGGGTTGAGGTACACCCGCCCGCTGTCGCCGTCCAGAAGCACGTGATCTCCGCATCTGACAAGTTCCATGATGCCGCGCACGCCGGTGACCGACGGGATGCCGAGCGAACGCGCGATGATCGCGGCGTGCGACGACACGCCGCCGTGCTCGGTGACGAACCCGCGCACGCGCTCGAAATTCATGTGCGACATCATGTCGGCCGTGAATTCCTCGGTGACGATGATCCGGTTCGTGCCGCGCTGGCAGTGTTCCTGACCTTCGCAGAGGAAGCCGCCCTTCTTCATTTTCAGGTTGTCGAGCAGCCGCCGCCGGATTTCGACGATGTCGGAGCCGCGCTCGCGCATGTATTGGTTGTCCATGACCTTGAACTTTTCCTCGTAGGCGCTGAACACCTCGAACACGACGGCCTCGGCGTTTTTCTTCTTATCACGGATCCCCTCGCGTATCTGCCGTACGATGGCGGCATCGTTCATGATGTGCTTCTGCGCCATGAATATCTCGGATTCGACGTTGCCTACCTTGTCCGCCACGTTGATGGAGATGCTCTCCAGCTCCCGGGAACTCTCGGCGAGCGCCGCCTCAAATCGCTGCAGCTCCGCCGAAAGGTCCTTCTCGGCGATGGAATATTCCTCAACCGCCTTATGGAGTTCCGATGCGTAAAGGCAAGCGGGCGCCAGTACTTTTCCCGAGGTGATCGCGAGCCCTTCAAAAACTTTTTTCGCCATACGCATCACGCCGCTTTCCAAAGATTTCTGAAATCAACCATGCCGGCCCTGCACAGCGAAAAGTCGCAGCGCACCGGGTCGTTTGGGTACACGGTTTTCAATGTTGCAGTGATTTCCTCGGCCATGCGCCAGTCAACCGATTTTCTTTTTGTCAGTGCCAGTCTTTTTGCCAGCGCGGCGACATGAGTGTCCACGGGCATCACGAGCTTCGAAGGAGAAATTGATTTCCATGCCCCGCAGTCAATCCCGTCATCCTCCCGTATCATCCACCGCAAAAACATGTTCAGCCGCTTGCAGGTGCTGCCCGCGGCCGGCCTTGGCAAGAAAAAATACATGCCGGAAGGCCTGTTTTTAAGAATTGCGGCGGCAACGGCACGCATGGACAGGACAAATTTGTCCAGGGCTTCTTTTATTGTATTCTCGGACTTTTTCAGGCCTTTTACGAACAACGCCTCAAGCGATCCGTAATGCCCGGTCGCTACAGCGCAGCATTCGAGCAGCAGCGCGATATCCGTTCCGGTATTGAACCTGTGTTTAATGCCGGAAAGGAGTCTCATTTTTTCACGCAGCGGAACAGCAGTGGAGAAATCATAAATTTCGGTCCCCGTGATCCGAAGCACTTTTTCAATGCTGTTTCGAATCTGCTCCACCCTGCCGTAAGAAAGGGACGAACACAGAAGGCCGCCGATTTCGATGTTTTGTTTTCCTACGAACCGATGGACATACTGAACCGGATCAAGATACAAATAATATGGACAATGAAAAACCGTGTAAATGTTGTCCAACTCAGCCTTAAGTTGACCGCTCATCAAGGTTGCATCCTTCAGATAAAAAATACATTCCTTTTCGTCTGTTTCTTATTTTATTAATTACGGCTGAAGCGCTTGATAAATTTGAGCGGCACAAACGGCTAAAAGGCATTTTACTGGTTGTCTTGAACTGAATCATGAAATAGTTTTAATGGTCTTTTGGACATTAACGGCGTGGAAAGCATTAATGAACCCGTCAACTGTTTTATCAATCTCGGTTGATATAAACCGCGGTCGAAAAAAGGTTCAGGTCAACAAGGGATCCTCGCTCCTTGCAGGACTTGCCAGAAACGGCGTTTTTATTCCCTCCGCCTGCGGCGGCAACGCGCGGTGCGGGTATTGCAAAATAAAAGTTATATCTCCCGACACCCCCCCCACGCCGCCGGAATTAGCGCTGCTGTCGGACCTTGAAAAAAAAGACGGCGTCCGCCTTGCCTGCCAGACCAAACCCGAAAAGAACATTGCCATAGAAATTCCCGAAGAACTTTTTTCAGTAAAGCGCTTTTCAGGAAAAGTCCTGCGGAAAAAAATGTACACCTATGATATTCTTGGGCTCAGCATCGGCCTTGTGAACCCTTCAACAATCGACTTTAGATCAGGTCAGTATCTTCAATTAAAATCAATGCCTTATGATGGTAAGGAAGCGGTACTCAGGGATTTCTCAATAGCATCGTCTCCATCACAAAAAAATTCGGTGGAATTGATGATCCGCAGAATTCCAAACGGCATTTTCACGCCGTGGGCGATCGATGTTTTAAAGGAAGGCGACAGCATTTCTTTTTCCGGGCCTTACGGTAAATTCGGTGCAACAAATACCGGCAAACCCATGTTGTGCATTGCCGGGGGAAGCGGCATGGCGCCGATGTGGTCGATCCTTCAGGACATGCGCGAGAAGAAATCCAACCGCCGGATCCACTATTTTTTCGGCGCGCTCACGCAAAAAGACCTTTTTCTTGTTGAGGAACTGAACGGACTGAAAAAGGAACTGGCCGATTTCACATTTACGCCTGCACTTTCCAACGAACCTGCGGACAGCGACTGGGACGGCGAACGCGGGCTCATCACCGAAGTCGTGGCACGTATTATTCCCGATTGTTCAGACTATGAAGCGTATCTCTGCGGCTCGCCCGGGATGATCAACGCCTGTCTCGCGGTATTGAAGAAGGGCGGAATGAAGGATGAAAATATTTTTTATGATAAATTTGCCTAATATTTTTCTATTAAAATGGGTGTCTCCACGGCGCGAGGCCGCTTCGCGGGGCGCCGGGGAGCACCGCGCTACGGCGCGGCCTCCAGTCCTGCCTAACGCGAAAAAAAATCAACAGGTCCGATATCCTACTTGATAACAAGGATCGTTAAAAGGAAATAAAATGAACCTAGAAAATGGAAAAACAGATCTTAAAGCCGCTCTTGGCCCTTCAAAATTTTCTGCGCAGGGATATCTTGGAAATGATGAAAGAGCGCCTGAGGAAATCATTCAGGAAGATTTAATAATACTGGCAAGGCTTGGGATCGGTAAAAACAATCTTGTTGCAGCATTGCGAAAAACATACATCACCGCGGAACGGGCGCTTGGGAATCCCGTTGAAATCAGCCCTGGAGTGATTGCGGTCCACCATGAAGCGCGAGGACGGATCCCCTCGCCTTTTCCGGAGGACGGCACACTTCCCAAGGGCGAGACAGTAGTGACAGACAAGAAAAGTGGCGAATCAATCGTCATTACGCCGTTGTCAATGATGTTAATTGAAAGGCATGATTTTTTTCAGGGGAAAGGCAGCGCGTTTAGGATTGATCCTGAAGTTGCAATCAGATTATTGGGGATTAATAGGATTTAAATCAGACTATCAGAACTTTAAAAAAAATCCGCAATCCGAATTCCACAATCCGCAATCTTTACACTAGTATTCCATTTTTCATCCACAACTTTTCATCCAGCCATATCGTCGGCCTTTTTATTATTCCGTCCAGATGCATCGGCACCTTCACCCAGCCGCCCATGGACGCATTGTCGCCGAACGCGATGTGGCAGGTCCCCCTCACTTTTTCGTCCTCGAGCGTGTTGCCGGAAATGATCGCGGTGTCGAGCGTACCCACGCCGAACTCCGCGATGTTTTTCGCGGGCGAGCCGTATTTTTTGAACAGCTGCTCGAGCTCGGCCTTGCAGAGGTGCTCGCCGACCTCGGCCACCTTCCCCTTTTTCACCCGTATGTCAAGCGGCGTTTTGCACAGTCCGGCGAGCGGAAACGATCCGTCGATGACGATGCGGCCCTCGGCCGTACCTTCGAGCGGCGCAAGGTAGGCCTCGCCCGCGGGCAGGTTTCCAAACGCGCCTTTGAAGATGAGGCGGCCGTCGTCGGCCTTGGCAGCCCTGCCGCCGGTTTTAAACGAAAGATCGGTGCCTGCGTCCGAGGTTATTCTCACCGCCTTTGCGCAAGAAAGCAGCCCGGCCACCTTGCGCGTGATGATGCCGAGTTTTTTCCAGTCGGTACGCATGGTGCGGACGAACATGTCCTTGGTTATGCCGGGCAGCGTGGCGATGCGCGTGCCCTGCTCGCTGGCCTTGCGACGCGCCTGGGTGTGCGAGAGCGATTTTGACGTGGGCATCACGGCGACGTCGAACCTGCCGAACCACTCGCCCACCGGCTGCGGGGGCTCGTTGCCGTTCTGCTTGCGCGGCGAGATCTGCACCAGCACCGCCTCCCGGCACCGCTTGCTGCCCACGCTCCAGAACATCCACCCGATCTCGGCGCAGGGCGGGTCGCATACGACAAGGAGCGTTTCCTGCCGGCCGAGGCCGAGGCATTCCATGAGCGCGATGCGCGCCGATTCCCTGAACTGCTCATTCATCGTCCGCTCCCGTGGCAAGCCGTTCTTCGCCGCCGCTTTCCGTTTTTTGCATTCGCGAAAGCGTTTCCGCTGAAAATGCGGCAAAATCACCCTGGACGATATGGGCGCGCGCCTGCCGCACCAGGTCCATATAGAAATAAACATTGTGCAGGGTGAGGAGCCGCAAGGATAAAATTTCTCCGGCAAGAAATAAATGGCGCAGATACGCCCTGCTGAAATTTTTGCACGCGTAGCAGCCGCATGAGGCGCTCAGGCCGCGGCCGAAGTCCCTCGTGTGGCAGGCATTCCTTATGTTGATTTTTCCGTCCCACGAAAACGCGGTCCCGTTACGCGCGTTGCGCGTGGGCAGCACGCAGTCGAACATGTCAATGCCGCGGGAAATGCATTCAATGATGTTTTCAGGCGTGCCGACGCCCATGAGGTACCGCGGCTTGGCTTCCGGCAGCAGCGAGCAGGTGAAGGCGGCCGCATCATACATCTCCGGGACGGTCTCGCCCACGGCCAGCCCGCCCACGGCATACCCTGGCAGGTCGAGCCCGACCAGCGCTTCGGCGCAGCGCCGCCGCTGTCCTTTGTCAAGGCCGCCCTGGACAACCGCGAACAGCTCCTGCGGATATCCGTGCTTGATTGGCTGGGCCGCGTGCGCGTCGCGGCAGCGCCAGGCCCACTGGATGGTGCGGTCAACGGCCCGCTCAATATCGCGGGCAGCGGCCTTTGCGGGCGGGCATTCGTCGAACACCATGATGACGTCGGCGCCGAGGTTGCGCTGGATCTCGATGGAACGCTCCGGCGAGAAAAAATGTTTCGAGCCGTCGATGTACGACTGGAACCAGACACCCTCGTCCGTGATCTTGGAAATGTCGCGAAGGCTGAACACCTGGAACCCGCCGCTGTCCGTGAGGATCGGCCGCTCCCAGCTCTCGAATGCATGGAGCCCGCCCGCGGCGGCGACAAGCTCGTCGCCCGGCCGCAGGTGCAGATGGTAGGTGTTCGCGAGGATCATGGAGCATCCGCATTCGTCAAGGTCTGCCGGCGAAAGCGACTTGACCGTCGCCTGCGTCCCCACGGGCATGAACACGGGCGTCTCAACGGGTCCATGAGCGGTTCGGATTATCCCGGCGCGCGCCTTTGTGGCATGGTCGGCGTGCACAAGGTTGAAAAACATCGGTTGTATCGTATTATTCATAAGTAAACATTTCCCTGGAGCTTTTAACGATTGCATCTCCATGGCGTCATTCCCGCAAAAGCGGGAATCAATGATAGAAGGCCCAGATAGAACGATGGACTCCCGTTTAAGCGGGGTGGACAAAAAATGCGTAATTTATTAATTATTAAAGGTTCCCTACCGGTAGTTGTTGAAATTTCCGTAATTTTCAGGTATCTTTAATCAATAATTACCACGTCAAAAATACTTTTCATATAATAAAATACGTTTCCACACATGAACCTCATAGAATCCATTAACAGCCCGGCCGACCTGCGGAACCTTCCCCTCGAAAAGCTCCCCGATGTTGCCGATGAGATCCGCGAGTTTATGCTCACCTACGTAAGCCGGAGCGGGGGGCACTTGGCGTCAAGCCTCGGCGCCGTCGAGCTCGCGGTCGCGCTCCACTACTGCTTCAAAACGCCGGTTGACAAAATCGTCTGGGACGTGGGCCACCAGGCATACGCGCATAAAATCCTCACCGGCAGAAGGGAGCAGTTCAAGGAACTCCGCCAGATCGGCGGCATAAGCGGTTTCCCGCGCATTTCGGAAAGCGAGTACGATGCGGTTTCGGTGGGTCATGCGTCAACCTCCATTTCCGCGGCGCTCGGCCTTGCCATCGGCCGGGACATGAAAAAGGAAAACCATGCCGTGATCGCGGTGATCGGCGACGGCTCGCTTTCCGGCGGGCTCGCCTTTGAGGGGCTCAACAACCTGGGCACCCTTTCCACCGACATGATCATCGTGGTCAACGACAACAAGATGTCGATTTCGCAGAACGTGGGCGCTCTGTCGCGGTATCTCAACCGGGTGATCACCGACAAGCGGTACAACAAAATCAAGGACGAGCTGTGGGAGCTCACGGGCCGGCTGCCGAGGGTCGGAAACAGGATCCGCACGCTGATCCACGACATCGACGAGGCCATCAAGCACTTCGTCATCCCGGGCAAGCTGTTCGAAGACATGGGCATCAGGTATTTCGGCCCGTTTGACGGCCACAACATTTCCGAACTGGTCGAAGTTTTTAATTTCATTAAAAGCCACACCAAGGGCCCGGTGCTTGTCCACACGATCACCACAAAGGGAAAAGGGTACCGTTTCGCCGAGGACGATGCCACCAAATATCACGGCATTTCGAAATTCGCCCTTGACACCGGCGACGTGGTGGCCGCACCGAAAACAAACCCCTCGTACAGCGACCTGTTCGGCGCAACGCTGGTCGAAATCGGCCGCGACCGCGGCGACGTTGTCGCGATCACGGCCGCGATGCCCGACGGCACCGGCCTTTCGGTGTTCCGCGACGAGTTCCCCAACCGTTTCTTTGATGTCGGCATCGCCGAGGGCCACGCCGTGACCTTTGCCGCGGGCCTCGCGCTCAAGGGGCTCAAGCCCGTGGTGGCCGTCTATTCAACGTTCCTCCAGCGCGCCTTTGACCAGGTCGTCCACGACGTGGCGCTCGACGGCCTCAACGTCACCTTCTGCATCGACCGCGCCGGCATCGTGGGCGAGGACGGGCCCACGCACCACGGCATGCTCGATCTCTCCTTTGTCAGGAGCGTTCCCGGCGCCGTGATCATGGCGCCGCGCAGCGGCGGCGAGCTTTGCCGCATGCTCCATACCGCAATGGCCTATACCAAGGGACCGGTCTTCATCCGCTACGGCCGCGGCGCAGTTCCGGACGATGTGCTCGACGGCGACCGATCCCCCATTCCGATCCCGCAACCGGAGACCGTCAGGAACGGTTCCGGTTTGGCACTTCTGTGCGCGGGAGACCTTTTTGCCAACGCCACGGCGGCGTGCGGCCTGCTCGAAAAAGAAGGCCTGAACCCGACGCTGGTCAATGCGCGGTTTGTCAAGCCGCTTTCAGGCGAATTTTACCAAAAACTTTTTTCAACCCACCCGCATGTCGTGACCCTTGAAAGCAATACCATCACGGGAGGGTTCGGTTCGGCGGTGCTCGAGCTCGCCGCTGTGTCAAAGGCGGAACACAGGCCCAAGATCCTGTGCCTCGGCTATCCCGACCGGTTTCTGGAACACGGCAACACGGCACGGCTCCTCGAAAATATCGGACTCGATCCCCCGACGGTCGCCGCACGCATCAGGGAATTCCTGAAGGCCAAATAATCCCCCGCGGTTTTATCACTTCGAGGGCGCCCGTTTTGCCGCCGCCAAAATCGCATAAAATCATCCCCTTGCCTTAAAAGAAAGATTAATTTTATGGGTAAAACGATTATGTCCCCTCACCACACGACCAAAACCGCGGCAATAGCGCTTTTTTCCGTGGCGGCGCTTTACGCCCAGACGCCCGGGAGCGCGGCGGATTCCGCCGGCCTCCTTCCGATGGATTCCGCCATGTCAAGGCCATCGGCGCCGGAGTCCGAGCCGCCGAAAGCCGAAGCCCAACCCGTTTATCCAGAGCCGCCGACGCGCCCTTTCTCCCTGTTCGATTACGGCGAAATCATTTCCTTCGGCGTTTCGGTCGATTACCTGTATTACAAGGAGGAAATTGACATAAGCGACGAGATCCAGTCCTTTAAGGATTACTTTGGACGGCCTCCGCAAATCCAGGGCGCTCCCAAGAGCACCGAATACGGTTTTTTGATCGGGCTCCACCTCGGGGGGCAATTTTACTCCCTGGAGAACAAGTTGTGGGCGCGGCCCGAGGTTACGGCGCTCCTCGGGTTCGGCAACACCTACGACGGCTCGCTGCAGAGCCAGCTATTGATAAATGGGAACGGCGACACCGTGGGGCTCGAATACGATCCGTACAAGTTCAATAAAAACAATTTCTTCGTGCACGCGGGATGCGAGGTGGGATATACGTTTTCCAACCCCGTTGCCCCTTTCGCCCTCTACAGCGGCCTCGATTTCAAGCTGTGGTACCGGAACCTGATCGACAATCAGGGATTATTGTATTATTCCACCAACATTGCTAATTCGGAAACCTACTACTGGCTCGGCCTGCCGCTCGGAGTTTTGCTCACCTGTCCCGTATCCCCGAAACTCGTCCTGGGCCTGGACGCCAATGCAACCTTCATGCTCACCGGGAATATGGGCGTCACCATGACTTCCTCGGACGGGACTCCGATCAATTTCCCGAATGTGACCCTTGGCAACCGAACATCATTGAACATCGCCCTTTTCATGGAAAAACTGCTCAACGAACAACTTTCGATAAAATTTTCTCCTTACCTTTCATGGTACGGCTTTGGAAAAAGCAACACCGAAACGGCAAGCGCCGGATCGGCCTCAGAAACCTTTTATGAACCCCCCAGCTCGAGTTATCTCTTCGGCGCCACTCTTATTTGGGAAGTACTAAAAAAAAGATTCTATTAATATTCCCTTTCTCAACATTAGCGTGCCTCAGCCTCGCCGACGATCCTCTCAACCGTCATCCAGTCGATATTATCCATGAGCTCGGCTGAAAACGACCGATCGAGCAAGATGCTTTTATCAAGGGCATTGCTTGCGTCAAGAATGTAGACCGGCGTCGGATTATCGAGGTAAGCCAAAACGTTCACATCGTTAAAGGAAAGGTCCTCCCCGGCCGCTGACTGCCGTACCCGTGACTTGGGTATCCAGCCGATTTCACCCTTCATATCGCTCACCTTGTACGCATCGGCGCTGGATTCGAGCACCATCAGCCATTCGCCGAAGTTGGCAATAAAAACCGGCTGCTCGCTCGTGTCGATCGGATCATGCGCAAAAACCGGTATTTCGCTTTTCGCCGGTGTCACGTATCGCTCCGCGCCTGGAGCGCCCCCCGCATATGCAGCCCCCAAAAATACAACTATCACGCCTGTGAAAAGGATTCTCATAGTTTCCTCCCTCACCCCCGCTTCCTGGAAGGATTATTTTCCATACAACACTTTCAGTTCGTCAACCGTCGGATGACCCGTATATAATTCTCCTTGCGGGCCGACATAACCTTTGTCTGTTTTAACAAGCTTAACGGGTGTAAACCCTCCGTTGTTGTTAGGAACATTTACAGTAATTGTTTCATCCGACTTTTGAGCCAGCGCTGACCCAACCTTTGGTGTGGTTGCCGGTGACGGCACGGCGGCCGCCGGTGCCGGGGCCGGAGCCACAAGCGACTGATCGACCGCCACGAGAACGTCCCCGTCATAAGTGTAATAGCAGCCATTATAGAAATAGTAAGGGACTCCTGCTACTACCACTGTAGGGCCCCAAAACCAATCGGGGCCTATATAAAATCCACCCCAGCGATGCGGGCCGTAAAATCCGTGCGACCATGCATACCCATGAAAACCGCTCCCATGGAATCCACCTCCGTGAAAACCGCCTCCGTGGAATCCACCCCCGCGCGCCAATGCAGACGTACCCGCACCAGCTGCCAGGCATATCATTAATAATTCCACCCATAACCTTGCTCTTATCATTATTCTTGTTTTCATAATCCCTCCTTAAAACTGTTCAATGATATTACACTTTAAAACCAAGGAAATTGTACTGTTTATTGTTTGTAAAGCGGTTAAAACCGCATTTTTCATGACCAATCGAACCTCCGTATGATCCATCAGAAAGAAATGGCGTTCATACTACAAGACATGGGAGCCTCAACGCAAATTTCCCCTTTCTTATCAATTTTTATAAATTTATTTTACCAAGTGCCTTGATATGGCATCGTTTGTGCAATATCAGACGACAACCGGTTAAAACAACAACTTTTTCCCAACGGAGGTTTTATGTCTTTTAAAAAAGTCGGCGTTACGGCCATGCTGGTATTCTTCATCGCAGGGTGCGGCAACCAGTACATGAGAAAACCAGCAGCGTGCCCGGAAATAAAAGCCGACCAATCAAAGGCGACGCTGGTCATCTACCGCACGACGTCGTTCGGATGGGTCAAGGAGATCCACAACTACCTGGACAAGGCCTATATCGGGACCACAAAGGGTAAATGCTTTTTCGCCACAAAGGTCGATCCCGGCTCGCATTATGTGATTGCAGACGCCGAGAACAAGGCGTGCGCGAAAATCAATTTTGAGGCGGGCAAGGTGTATTATTTGTGCCAATCGATTTTCATCGGCGTCTGGTCGGCGCGTACCGGTTTTACGCCCGGCACCCTCAAGGAATTCGAGGAGCAGCAGAAGGAGATGGACTGCCTGATTGTCAACACCGAAGAAAAAGCGCCGGTGCTGGGCGACAAGGATTACAAGGAGACCGTCGCAGATTTCGAGAAAGAAGAAAAAGAGGATCCGAAAAAACATGAGGATACCGACCATCTGCAGGGATTCTAAATAACGGAATTGATACGTTCGTTATTAAAAAAGCCCTGCGTATGCGGGGCTTTTTTAATAAGCAAATGACCTGTTGTTTGAAATGCGGCTTTAAACGATCAAGAATATTCGCGAATGCATCCTGATGTCATTTTGTCAATTACTCTCCAATCCACGATAGCACTTACCTTTCAATCCTCAGCCGGGCGGGTTCGCTCACCTCAATGTTTTTTACCAAACCCTCCTGCTTCGCCGAATGCGCCACGGCATTGTACCACTTGACTTGTCCGCCTTTTCCAACATCATCTTTCCATGTCTGATGTTTTATCCGCATTTTCCCGCAGCCGACTGCGTTAAAAGTATTATCAAGAGAAATGACCAGCAGCGTCCCGGGCTCGTCATGACGCGCCGTTTTCAAAAGGACCTCCGACCACACGTGAATCCCCTCCTGCTTTATTTTGCAGTCGAACCCCAAAATCTGCAGCAGCGCATTGAACGCCATTTCCCTTTCGCTGCACCAGCCGAACGTGAACATTTCCCCGCACAGCGGATGGTAATACGAGGGCGCCGATGATACCGCGTCACCCAGGTAAATGCATGGCAAACGGTCTATGTCCGCAAGCGATTTGTACTTTTCAAATCCCTTGGGAGGTTTCATGGCAACAAGCTTTGCCGAATCCGGCAGGTGAAGCAGAAAATGCCGCGGGTTGGGGTCTGTCCAATGCCATAGATAAACCGTTTTGAGGATGCCGCCGCGGGTGCAGTCGGTCGCGTCCGTGGCGGTGAAAAGCGCGTGCAGGAACAGGAGCGAATTGACCGCGCTTATCGCGGAGGTGTCGCTTTTGTCAATATCCAGCTTTCCGCAGATTTGGGAACATTGCCCGGAAAATTTTTGCAGGATCTGCCGCTGATGTTTTTGAAAAAGTGACTGGAAGAACGCCGGCAGCGGTTCGGCAAGCGTTATTGAGGCGAGGACGCAGACCGCGGGTGCAACAATACGGAATTTCATGCCTGTTCGCCGCCGTTCGCTCCGAATCACCGGCAAGGGCGCCGCAACTCGTTAAGGCTATCTCTTGTCAATCACGACGCGCGCCGCGGCCGTCTTGTTTGTGAAATCCGCCTTGAACATATACACCCCCGGAGGTATTTCACCGGGCATCACGAGGCATCCGTCGGGAACCGGCAAATCCTTTCCGGCAGACCCGACGAAACATTTCACCATCCGTCCGGCCGCGTCAAACAGCGCGGCGCGCTTAAGCCCCGGGGCGACGTTCCCGTCAAACTCGATACGCAGGCCCTGTACGGTGTTCCTGATTGTAAACAAAGCGCCGCCGGTCTTCACCGACGGGACATGTGCAGCCGACGCCTGGCCGGACTCGAGCACCAGCACGAAATCCCCGTCGCCGCCGCTGTTGGTCGCGGGCGGCGTAAAATCGTGCGCACCCGTATTTGCAAACGGCGAGCCCGTGATTGTTGAGGACGTGTTGCTGGAAGGGTCGAACCACTGGGCGTTGACCTGTGGACGGAGCTTCGTCATGTCTATCGTGACCGTCCTGCCTGACGGAAGATATGCTGCGAAAAACGAACTGTCCGCCGTGATTGCCGCGGTCGCGTAATCGTTTGCCGCGAGGTCGAAGCCGGTGGACGCGAACGTGCCGTATCCTTTCGTCAGGATATTGTGGTTCTGGTCGGGCACGAGGTTCCACCACTGCCGCGACGCGAAAAACGCCCTTGCGTAGCCGACCTGGGTGGCGCCCGGGGTGTCGTAATGCGATTTCCATCCCGACTTGAAGGGCCACGTGTAGCCGTTGCCGTACATTTCGCCGGTGGCGCCCGAAAGCATGGCCCAGTATGCCTGTTCACGGAGCACCTTTATAGTGGTCATGATGCCGTTGTTTCCCTCGAACTCGTAGTTCGCCTCCACTAAGAAAACGGGCATTTTGCCGAGCGCGCGGTTGTAGTCCAGAAGCACCTGCGCATAGGTGGGGTAATAGGTGTACGACGCGTCGAGTCCCACGATGGCCGCCCAATTCGGATCGTCGAGCGACCCGCTCACCACATAATCCAGCTCCACGGTGTGCAGATGCCTCGTGTCGTTGTCCTTGATCCCGAGCGCGACCGCCGTGGCAACCGAGTCTGAATAATTATCGCTCCAGCTCTGGAAGTCGTTTCCGCTCATCCAGATGATGTTGTCGAAATTCTTGTACCGGTCGCCCAGGTATCTGCCGTAGGCGCGGCACTTTGCCACGCCGTTCTGCTTCATCACGGAAAGGAAGCTGCCTGTTTCGCACGGGTCAAGTACCACGGTGATCCCGTGCGACGCGGCAGACTGGATCATGTGGTCGCACCGTGTAAAGTACGTTTCGTTGGGCGCGGAAAGGTCCATTGAGGTCGTGAACGGCGCGATGCCGTCGAAGGTGCTGCCGTCCGCGCGGCCGCCCGTGTACGTTGCGCAGAGCAGGTTGACCCACGCGGCGTTGAATCCGAACCGCTGGCGGTCCGCGAAAAACGTATCGGCGTCTGCCTCGGAAAGGTTCACCATGAGCGCCTGTGGCGAATCTCCGTGAATGAGGAACGGAACATTGTTCTGGTCGACAAGGTAGCGCTTGTTTGCGCTCATTTTGACCGGATACGAAGGTGCGGCACTGAGAACGGCAGCAGAAGCAACTATAATCATGATCGCTGATGTCAACGCCCGTGATACCCCCATGGATTTCATAAAGCCCCACCTATCCTTCAAACCCCCGCGCTAAACGGACACTAATTGCTTCTGAGAATATACGGCTTTTATGGTTTTTTGTCAATGGTGACACGGAGCGACACTTTTTAAAAGGTCAAGTCGGATTAAGGACTCAAATTGTCACTCCGCCTTATCAATCACTCCGCCGCCCACTACCATTTCTCCGTCGTAAACCACCGCGGACTGCCCTGGCGCGATTGCGCGCACCGGCTCGGCGAGGGACACCGCAAGACTGTTTCCTGATGATGAAACCAACCCTTTGACAGGCTTTCCGCGATACCTCACCTGAATGTCATATTCTTCTTTTGAATCAATGACATAGCCGCCAGCAATTACCACATCTTCCAAACAAATCTTTCTTGCGAATAACTCGTCTTCCAAACCAACGACCACGGTATTGTCGGCAGGCCTGATTTCTTTTACAAACATTTTTCTTCCCAGCGAGCCGAGCCCCTTGTGCTGGCCGACGGTATAACGGAAAATGCCGTGATGCCGGCCCAGTATTTTTCCGGAGCAATCGACTATCGGACCCGATGAATGCCCCTCTTCCGGCTCAAGCGCCGCGAAATATTTTCCGTTTTCTACAAAGCAGATGTCCTGGCTTTCGGGTTTTTTCGCCGTGACAAGGCCGAGCTTTGAGGCAATTCCCCGGATTTCAGTTTTGGTCCTGCCTCCAAGCGGAAACAGTATCCGCTCGATTGCCGCTTCGTAAATAACGTAGAGGAAATACGACTGGTCTTTTTTCTCATCAGCTCCCTTATAAAGACGGCGCCCTTCCCGTTTCGCGTAATGGCCGGTTGCCAGGAACTCGCAACCGAGTTCGTCCGCTTTTTTCATGAGGAAGTCGAACTTCACAAACCGGTTGCACCGCACGCAGGGGTTCGGCGTTCTGCCGTTGTGGTATTCGGCGAAAAAATCCCTCATCACCGTCTCGCTGAACACCTCAACGGCGTTGACCGTGTAATGCGGGATGCCGATTGCGTCGGCGACCAGTTTGGCGTCGCGCGAGGAATCGAAGCCGCAGCACGAGCGTTGCGACGAGGCGTCTGATGCGCTTTTATCAAGCAGCTTCATGGTGACGCCGGTCACCTCGTGGCCCTGCTTCGCAAGCAGCGCGGCTGCCACCGACGAGTCCACGCCGCCGCTCATGGCGACAAGGATTTTTGCCATAATGACTTTTTAGACCCTAGTGCAATCTTAACCTGAATTATTTTTTAAAAATCATTTTCTTTTCGTTGACGGATAAAATACCTTATGTTCAAAGAAAAAATGACCCTCCTGGAAAACGCGCTGGGGAAAAACTCTTTTCCGCGGATCGACACCTTTCCGTGCCCGTGCAAAAAAGGGGCGGCATCGGGAGTGATCCGCATCATTTTTCCTGAGTTCACCTGCGTGTGCCCAAAAACGGGATATCCAGACTTTGCTTCCATAGATGTGTACTATCTTCCCGCAAAAACTTGCATCGAACTCAAATCGTGGAAATTGTATCTCAACTCGTTCCGCATGATCGGCTCGTTCCACGAGACCGTGACCGCCCATTTATTTACCACGCTCAGGCGCATTCTCTCGCCGAAATGGCTGCTTGTGGCCGGCGATTTTTTTCCGCGGGGAAATGTGAATACGACGGTGATGTTTGAATCAGGCAAAAGACCGGCCGCGGCAAAATTCCTTATAAAAAAGTACAAATCCCGCGCCAGAGGTTTTGGAAAGACGAGTTAATTTTTCCTTCCATTGATTATTTTCACTTCCAGCACATTGTTTGATTGATGGTAATTTCTTATTTAATATCAACCTATTATTTCAACTAACATAATCAATTACATGAAGGATTTTTTCACTCCTCCACTTTGTCGTGCACAGATGATTCGATAGGAGTCACTGATGCGTCGCTCATGGAAATATTGCATCTCGACGCGCCAGGCAGGACTGGAGTGGTGCGCTGGAGCGCATTGTCGGCCGACCCCGCCGCGAAGCGGCACAGGGCGGTCCGGCAACGAGGCCGAAGGGCCGAGCCCGGAAGGAGGGCCGCCGCCGTCTTCGGCGGGGGGCGCCCATGTCTTTCAGCGTATTTCATTTGAATATTCCACTTTTTATTATTTTATTGAAACAAATGCCCCAAACCAGCGACTATACCACTAGAGCCAGAAGTGACGGCACCGAGGGCGCGATGCAGGACACGAGGCTGCTTTTGCAGCAATGCTTGAAGAACGATCGCAGGGCCCAGCGGGAGCTGTTCAACTGCTACAAGCACAAGGTGCATGACTTGGTATATAAGTCGCTCGGGCCGAAATTCGACACCGACGACGTGCTGCAGCAGGTGTTCATTGAGCTGTTCAAGAGCCTTGCATACTTCAAGGGCGACTCGTCGCTTGACACATGGGTGTACCGGATCGGCGCGAAAGTATGCACGACGCAGCTGCGCAAAAAATACCGCAAGCGGCAGCCCCAGGTGGTGTACGATACGGAGCAGATGGAGGCCGAAGCGGACCCCAGCGCAAACGGTCCCTCGGCCGACCTAGAGCAGCGGGAGCTGGAGGCCTCGATCTACGATGCGCTTGACAAGCTGGACGCTGAGAAACGGATGACCGTGGTGATGTACGAAATGGAAGGACGATCGCTGGAGGAGATTGCCGAGATGTCGAACATTCCGCTGGGAACGGTGAAATCGCGGCTGTTCCACGGAAGAAAGACGCTCGAGAAACTCCTTAAGCGGCATGTGGAACATTAAGGAAAGCACTATGTCGAATCCGGGAACAAACAAAGACAACCTTTCTGAAGGCCGGCTTGGCGAGCTTTTGAGAAGGGTGCGGGTGCCTGCCAAAACGGACAACGAGTGGCAGCGGCTCGAAAACGACCTGTTTGTCCGGCTCGATGAAAAACCAGCGGCCCGGCAATACTTCGGCCTTTCTTTCCGGTTGCCTCATTTGAATGTTGCATGGGCCGCGGCTGCCGGCCTTGTTCTTTTGATCGCCGGCGCAGGCGTTACCATTGCCCTGCTCAACGGAAGCTCCGCCACTTCCCTGGCAAGCATCATGAGCGTACGCGGCAGCGCAAGCGTCACCTGGGGCGGCATGGGCACGGCCCAAACCGTGACTTCCGGTGAAACAGGAGCCTTTGCCAGAAAAGCGCCGCTCGGCACCGTGATCGCCGTTCCCGCGGGCAACGGATCGGCCGTCATAAGGCTGGGCCGGGGAAGCGCGTTGGAATTATTCGCGGGTTCGCGGCTCGTGATCAGGAAATCAAACGAATCGCAGCAGATATGTTTTCTCTCAAAGGGCAGCGTGCTTGTTAAGGTGACAAAACGAGAAGGCGGCGAGCGGTTCGAGGTGCAGACCCCGTGCGCGTCATGCAGGGTCGTGGGCACTGTGTTCAAGGTGGAGGCGTTTGACCGGTCGAAAACCGCGCTGTCGGTGTATCAGGGAAAGGTCCTGCTCATGCCGTCGGACGGCGTGGAGGGGTCCGATACCCTGGTCGAGACCGGCCGCCAGCTCACCGTGAGCCGGGACGTGGGGCCCGTGGGACGCAGGCTTTCGGGAATGTCCGCGCCGATCCACGAGATCTCAGTGCTCGGCATGCTTGCGGGCCAGGACGCGGAAACCGGCGTGCTCGACATCACCTCCAACCCCGACGGCGCAATGGTCCTCATCAACGGCACCATGTCGGGGAAAACGCCGTTCATGGTCAAGGTACGCAAGGGCGGCGACTATGCCATCGCAGTCTATGCCGACGGTTATTCGCCGTGGGAAACCAGCGTCAGGGTTGACCGCGACCTCGTCTGCGCGGTGCACGCTCCCCTTTCCGCCGCGGTCTCGGCGTCTCAGCCGCAGCCTGCGCCGGCCAAGAAAGTCGCGGCGCTTCCCGTCTCGCTGCGACAGCAAGGTGAAACCGAGCTCGCGCTCATTCCGGACTACATCGAGGCGCTCGTTGACATTTCGAGCGGCGAATACCAGCGCGCCCTCCACATCTTCGATTCGCTCTGGTCAAGCGGCATCGTCGACCTCAAGGGCAGGATGTGCCTCATGGAAAAGGTGAACGCCTGTTACCAGAAGCTCGGAGACTTCGCCAAGGCCTCGGAGGCGCTCGAGGACAAGTATCAGAAGGCCGAAACGCCGCAGGACAAGGGGCAGCTCCTGTGGCAGATGGCCACCATGCGCGCCAACTGCCTGGGCGATTACCAGGGGGCCGAAATGGCGCTGGTGGAATTCCTTATTGTCCAGCCCAACGCGATCTGGGCGCACAGCGCGTACAGCAAGCTCGCCGAAATCCAGTATTACCTCGGCAAATACGAAAACGCGGCGGAGACCTATAAAAAACACATCACAACGTTTCCGGACGACCCTGACATCGACAGGTCCATGTACAATCTTGCCTGTATCCTGGGTCAGGACTTGAATAGGTGCGAGAAAGCGGCGCTCTGGTATTCGCGGCTCATTGACTCCTTCCATGCCAGCAAGTACCGTGCAGCCGCTTTCTTCCGCCGCGCCGAATGCGAGCTTGCCACGGGCAAGGTGGAGGAAGCACAGAGGGATTTTAAAACATATCTGTCACTGGCGCCGGACGGGATTTGGCGCGAGACATGCATGGCGGATTTGAAAAAATTCAGTGCTATGTGAGATAATGGAGAAACCCAGCTTCGATTAAGAATCTTCGCCTTCAAAGTTTGGTTTCCACGTCCATTTTTTCTTCGCCTTCGCACCGTTTGAAAAAACCACCGTATTTCTTTTATCCGATGACAGCAGCTTGATTCCCATAATCTCCCCCACCTTTTCCATGGACATTTCGCAGAAAAAATTGACATGGGTGACGTCCTTGGCATACCACCATGAGGCGAAGTCCTGCACGCCGTCGTACAACAGCGTGCGGACGAACAGAAAACCGTCCGGTTTCATCAGGCCCGCCACAAGGTCCAATTCCTTTTTAACGCCGCGCAGGTGCTCGAACACCTCGCATGCCACAACGATGTCGTAGCGCTCCCCCGGCGTTATCGTTGATATGCCGTACAGCGGGTCGTAGGACGCGCATCGCGCTCCCCGCTCGTTTAAAATGTCCGAGAGCACCTGATATTCCCCGCAGCCGAAATCAAGAACCGAGGGAGGCTGCTCGGTCAAATCGAGAATTTCATTTGCAATGCCCGATAAATAGGCAACGTAGTTTTCATTGTCTTTTGTATTCCTGTGCCTGGCATAACGGAGTTTTTCCTCGTCAGGGGACACGTGGTATTGGGGAGGGACGAAAATTAGGCTGCAGGAGGGGCAGCGGAGATACAACCGGAAATCATCCTTGCAATAGGATTCAACGGAGGAGGAGCAGAGGGGGCAGAAATAGATGGAATGAAATGACATAAAAATGATGCCATTAAAAACTGTTTGCGGTTTATATTCAGAACGCCATTGGATTCATGGCCCGACGGGACAACGCTTACGGCTGGTTTCATCTCTATAACATTGGCCGTCCCATTGATACGTTTCTTTTTCTCCACTGTCCTTGTTAACTACCACAATCTTTTTTTGTTTGACAAATGACCGAAAATCAATTTCGTAGCAACTCTCTTTGTCATCGCAGGAACCTCCAGGCAGAAGCCTCGCGTCTACCACGTCATGCTCAAATATTTTTCTTATTTTCTTATCAGAACGAACTTGATAAATGTTTAAAACCCTTCGAGTTGTAGCGGTACCATAACGGTGGTCTTCCCAGGAAACGATTTCACGCACATCACTTCCTAACAAATTAATCAGGGTAATTTTTACGACTTTTTGGGATTCTATTTCGGTGATTTTATGAAATCCGCAATCGTAAACAAGGATTTTCCCGGAGGTTGGGGGTGGATTTGCAGTGCCGATGACATAGCCGTCATTTTCCGGAGGATTGATTTTACCGTAGCATGCAAGCAATAAATAATCCTTTCCATCGAGAACTGAATCGAAATTGGCAATTTGAATTTCGTCCGCAGCGTTTTCATTAAAGATTAATTGATAACCGTATCCCTTGCCTGTCTTGTTCTCATTGACTTTCCAAATCGGACAACAGGAATCTGAATCTATTGCATGAGCAAGCTTATTAAAATTATAGCCCCTGTTATTGGTCGCCGCATTTGTACTTAATAATAAGAGAGAACATGTAATTAAAAATATTTTCATTTTATCTGACCTAAAGCCGCGACTTTCCTTTTCTCTCTTATTTCTTGACCCACGCCGTAACCGCGTCGGGTTTCTGCATTTTTCCCTTAAAATATTTTTAAAATTGTTCCTTCGGCCCGACCTAAAGGTGCGGGCCACTCTCTATTTTTACTCCTTTGCGGCCCACGCCGCTGCCGCTTGCCAGCACTTTTTGGCATCATCGCCGCATTTTTTTAATGCCTCTGCGAACGCCGCATCATCCACACCATTGTTGCACACCGCCGCGATGCAGAGCCCCACTCGTGCCGCGTCACGCCTGAGATCTTCCCATGAATAGCCTTTCGTAAACAGGTGTGCCGCGAATTCAGGAAGGCCTTTCACGTTTTCGGCGCAAACGGGCGGCATGTTTTTCTGCGCCTCATGCGCCCCATGGTACTCAACTATCGACCGGCAGAACATCAGCGTGTCTTCCAGCAGCTGTTCGGCGGTGATCGTCTTCTGCTGAAGCCTGTTCTCATGCTTCACGCACGCGAAAAAACTCTCCCGAATCCCTGACAGCTGCGGCCCTGCCCCGAGCAGGAGGCTTACATCGAACACGTGCTTGAGCCGCTGCGCCTCCTTGCCTTTTCCCACCGGAATCCCCAGGGTGCCGGGCCCGAGCGTGAGCAGCTTGTCGCCGATAAGGCTTGACGGGAGCGGCATCTCTGCCCGTATCACGGAGGTGAAAAGCGCGCCGCAGGCAACCGGCATGTCCTTGGTGGCATACGGGCTGCGCGTGAGCTGGGCGTCGAGCATCACAAAGGCCTCGTCTTCCTTTACGTAATGCGACTTGTAAAAAAGATAGTAGCTCGACAGCGCGATCCACGGCTTGGTCTTGTGCTGGCGCTTGGTCCATTTGGAGAACACCCCGCACTCGGCAGTGATCTTGTCGAGCACCTCCTCGATGCGGCTCACGGGCTCGTCGGTCGCGATGTCAACGTCGATGGAAAAACGCCGGGGATCCTGCAGGATGACCAGCAGCGAGTTGCCGCCCTTGAACTGGAACGACAGGTTTGCCCATGCAAGCTCGGCCACGAGCTCGAGGCAGTGGACGGCCTGCTCGGCAAGCGCGAGCGGCGCCGCAAACGCGTGGGATTCAATATGCTCTTTTGTGAACAAAGCCGGCGAGGCTATGGACATCGGCGCGCGCTCCTTTCGGCCTTTGTGGAACGGTATATTTTATCCTTATAATGGTACTATTGGTTATTTACATTAGAAAAGAACTTTTTTAACCGTTCCAATCCTTGGAGAACAACATCCCCATTATAAGATTTTATATTGATAAATAGTAAGTTATTTCGAATCACACCCAGTCCTAAAACAAATTATTTTTTGCCCGATCAGGAACCATATCATGAACAACTTTTCTCCCCTCCAATCCCCCGACTTCTTCGACGCCGCCTATTGTGAAACCCCGCCGCGGGAAGTCCGCGAAGATGAACTGCGCGCCCTTTTTTCTTCCGAACAGGGATGGAAAATTCCGGCACTACGCCGGTCGGAATTCATCACCCGGTCGCAGCGCGGCAAAATCCCGGCCATTGCCGGGTGTTTTGAGCGATCGCGGTGATCTTCGCAGCATCCAAATAATCCTCCAATATATTATTTAATTTGCCTTTTAAATCAAATCATAAAAATAATCAGCAATCTCATTGATTCCGCATTACATTATACCTATATTTTCCAATAATAATAGAGCAGTGACGGCGTATGGTGAGGGGGAAAGTCAAGGGCTTGTTACGCATCGCGTGCGCTTTTCTCAGGGCATTGCTTTGAGGCGGGTACGCGCCAATGAAATTTTATTCCTCTCATCCGATTTTTGTAACCGCGAGCGCTGTTGTAACCGCCGGTATTCTTTGTGCTTCCGCCGGCCAATCCGTCAATCTCACCGGCATTGTCAAAGATTCCTCCACGCAACAGGCCATAAGCGGCGCGACAGTCAGTCTCAAGGGACTTTCCCTGTCCACCACAACGGACGCAAACGGCGGCTATTTACTTGCCGGAAACTCAATTCGTTCCCTGAAAAGTTCGAGTCCGTTTAATTACTCCCCTGTTTTCCAGAACAATGCCCTTTTCTTCGGGGTTGCGAATAACGGAGAGCGCGTCCGGCTCGAGGTGTTTGACCCTTCCGGCCGGCGCATTGCGGCGCTTGTTGATGAAAAGGTAAGCCAGGGATCATACCGGATCAATCCGCTGGCGGCCATGCCCATCGACAAAATCTACCTTGTCAAGCTGCAAACCGGTGATCGCACAGCGATATTCAAGGCACCTCTTGTTCAAGACCACGCTGCTCCCCCGGGGGGGATCTCCAGAAATAGTAGTCTGGCAAAGGTCTCGGCGGTGACCGATACGCTTGTCGTGTCAGCAGCGGGGTATAAAACCGTCCAAAAGGCGATCTCCTCCTACGCCGGCGTCAACGATTTCCTGCTTGCCGCAAATAGCGGCCATCGCGGTATCATCTCGTTTGAAAATGGCTCCTACCAGAGTTGCATTGTCCCCCTTGTCATCACCCTGGTTGATTCCGATCTCGTTGGACCCACCGTTCCGGTGAAGGTGAAAAGCACCACGGACCCTGCGGGCATAACGGTGCCGCTGAAAAAAATACCCGGCCTTGTCGGCGCCTATTCCGACAGCGTCTTTTTCTCTATTGTCAAATCCGATTCCGCGAAAAAACTCATCGAGGTGCGGGACCAGGACGTCGTCGCCGCGTATTACGCCGACGCGTCGCCGCCGCAGACCGATTCCGTTTCGACAACATGGGCCGGCCAGCCCGCAACGGTCCAGCCCGGCGGCTCCCCCTTTCTCGGCGTGATCACGCCCATGCCGATCCACGTGTGGGACCCGGACGTCACCGACTCCTCGCTCACGGTGTGGGTGAAAAGCAAGAAAGACACGGTGGGGTTCGCCGTGAAACTGCTGGCGGCCGGCGGCGCCGGCGACTTTTTCGGCCAGGTCTGGTTCTCCCTGAAGGGTTCGTCGGGCGACAGCGTGCTTGCGGTGATGGGCGCGGTTGCCGACACCATCTCGATCGTATATCACGATCTGACCCCGCGCCAGGACATCGTGGCCGGTTACACCATCTGGCTGCCGGTCCTGGGCATAATGTTCCTTGATTCGGCCGCATACCATGGCATTGCCGGCAGCATGACGATCAACCTGAGCGATAATGACATCGCGGATAGCACGGCCGTGGTCTCCGTGACAAGCAAGAAAGACCCTGCGGGCATCAAGGACACCCTGCGGGTGACGGGAACGACAATCAGGAATTTCATCGGCACGGTCGGGTTCACGACCGGCGCGTCGCGGCCCGGGTTCATCTCGGTCGCCGACGGCGATACGGTGAAGGTCACGTACATGGACGATTCGCCGGTACAGCCGGTGACCCAGACGGCGGTGTGGCATTCACAATAACGAGAACTCATGTTGACAGAAGGGAATAATATATTTCTTGTCAACGGTTAGCATTCAACTGTCAACCTGTCAAATAAATTTCATAAATGCGCGACAAAACAAGGAGGCTGCCATGTCCGTAAAATCCTGCCTTTCAACTATCGTTATGATATTCATTCTGGCGGCAACGTGTTTCGCCGAAACCTACACGCCCGAGCCGTCCAACCGCGTGACGATCAACCTCGGCGAGACGCCGTGGAAATTCACCAAGGGCGACGTGGCGAACGCCCAGAGCCCGACCTTCAACGACGCCACCTGGAAGGACGTAGGCATTCCACACTGCTGGAACGACACCGACACCTTCATCAACCAGGGCAGCGGCGGCGGCGACGGGTCAATGCTCGGCGGCACGTGCTGGTACCGGAAGCACTTCACCCTTGACAACCAGTACTCCGGCAGGAAGATATTCATCGAGGTCGAGGGAGCGCACGTGGGCGCCGCGGCGTACATCAACGGGACGTTCATTCCCGGCAACAGCGCGCTCAATCCGAACGCCACGCACGTGGTCGGGTTCATCGGGTTCGTCGTGGACATCACCTCGAGCGTACAGTTCGGCGGCGCCGACAACGTTTTCGCCGTCCGCGTCGGCAAGAGCGGCGGCTTCTATACGGACCCCGGCTTCTCCGAGGTGTTCAGGTTCGGCCAGGAGGACGGCGGGCTTTTCCGGCCCGTGTGGATGCACATCACCGACAAGGTGCACGTCCCCCAGAACGTGTACTCGGTGCTCAACCAGTGGGGAACCTACGTGGTGACGAAGTCGGTTGCGGGCGACGGGTCGTCGGCGACGGTGGAGATACAGACGAACGTCCTCAACGAAAGCGCGGCTTCCCAGAACGTGACGCTCACCACGAAGGTGGTTGACATACGCAACGGCAACAACGTGGTGCTCAGCCTCGATGCGACGCAGTCAATCGCCGCGGGCCAGAGCTACGTGTTCGACCAGACCGGCGACGTCGCCAATCCCACCCTCTGGTATCCGAACAACAGCACCTTCGGCACGCCGTATCTGTACAAGGTTTATCACATTGTAAAGGTCGGTTCGGCCACGCTGGACCTGTTCGCAGACCCGCTCGGGATCAGGGTGATAACATGGGACAAGAATTTCCCCTATATCAACGGCCACAAGCACCTGCTCGACGGCGGCGCCTCTCGGTACGATTATCCGGCGCTGGGCTCCGCCGTGCCCAACGAGCAGGAATTCCGCGACGCGAAGCTCATGGCGCAGTGCGGGGGCAGCCTGTGGCGTCCGGGACATTCATCGTGCAGCAAGGGGTTCGTGGCCGCGTGCGACAATTACGGCATCATGCTCGTGCAGCCCAGCGGCGACGGCGAGAACGGGTTCGCAAACACGGTGTTGACCGACAACAAATACATCCTGAAGTCGGAGCTCCACAGGGACATGATCGTCCGCGACAGGAACAATCCATCCATACTCGCCTGGGAGGCGGACAACGGCGTCACGGCAACGGTCGTGGCACAGGCGCTCAAGGCGATCTCGGTGCAGTGGGACCCCATCAACACCCGGGCGCAGGCCGACCGGACCCCCAATCCGGCCAACGGCGACATCCTTTCCTGCACGCTTTCCGGATGCGAGATAGGGGTGAAGAACCAGTACCCCAACAACCCGGCGTGGTGCGCCGAGGCCTGGAACAGGAGCTCGGCGAGGTTCGCCTACGACTTCGAAATCGCGTTCGCGGCGCAGTACTTCCAGAACTGGAGGGCGAGCGTGGCCGCAAACTGCTTCGGTGTCTGTCAATGGTACATGGCCGACACTCCCGGCGAGCAGGCCGATTATCTGGAAGGTGTGACGGCCGCGAACGTGCGGTCGACCGGGACCTCGATGATGGACTTCAACCGCTTCCCCAAGATGCTGTACAAGATTTACCAGGCGGCCTGGGTTCCCTATTCGATCAGGCCGGTGGTGTCGCTTGCGCATCACTGGAACCGTTCGGGAACCGTACGCGTCAACGCCTTCAGCAACTGCCCGAGCGTCAGGCTTTCACTTAACGGAACAGTCATCGGCACCAAGACGCCGAACCCGGCAACGGGCAGCGGCAGCAACAATGACCTCACCGAGAACACCACGCAGCTTCCGTTCCAGGCCTACTGGGACAACGTGACCTGGGCGGCGGGCACGCTTCTGGCCGAAGGCCTTGACGCAAGCGGCAACGTGGTGTGCACCGACCGGAAGGTGACTGCCGGCAACGCCGACCACATCGTGCTCGCGGTTGATTCTCCCATTGTCAAGCAGACCGGCGAGGTGTTCCAGATCAGGGCCAACGGCAGCGACGCGGCGTTCATCGTTGCGAAGGTCGTTGACGCGCAGGGGAACCTGTGCCCCACCGACAGCCATTTCATCACCTGGAGCGTTTCGGGCCCGGGCAATTACCGCGGCGGCGCCAATGCGTACGTCACCTCCGGAAAACCCGTGGGCTACCACTCCCCGCTCGACCCGGAACTCGAGGCCGAGGGCGGCCTGAGCAAGGTGGCGGTCCGCTCCACCTTCATGCCGGGGACCGTGAACGTTACTGCGGCGTCACCAGGATTGACATCCGGCACTGCGTCATTCGCCACCGTCCCCATCGGCATGACGCCGGTGTACCGGCCCGCGGCGTCTTTTTCAGCGGCCGCTTCCCTGCCGGCGTTCAAGCTGGAAAATGCAAAAGGCGTGGTCCGGTATTTCATAGACCAACCGGCGCATGTCGCCGTTGATATCCTCAACGCGAGCGGCAAAGTGGTGCAGCGGATCGCAGGCGCTCAGCAGGACCGGGGCTGGCATTTGGTGCAGTTGACGGGAGCATCAACCGGGAGCGGCTCGGTGAGCGGGATTTATTTGATCCGGGCAAATGTGGACGGGAATGTATTTGTAAAGAGAGTGTTTGCACTGCGATAAATCGTTCCTACGACAAATCTGGGCGTTCCCCGGCAGCATCATACTGCTTTACTTTAGAAAGAAAGCATTTGCTCTTTGCCGCTGAATCCTGATATATTTCAAACGTAAGGTTTTATCCATGAACGCAGCAAAGTTCATCCGCTGTCTTTTCATCCTCAATATTTTTATCTGGCTCGCAAGACTTGAGTCAGGCTTATGCGTCACATCGGATAATTCTGAGATCAAAGCCAAATCTTCAATCGAACTCGTCATTCATGACCATCCATCAATTAATATCACCTTTTGCAATACATTTTTCTCCCCTATCCGGCAGCCGGATTGTTCCCGTGAAAACCCGTGCATCAATCAATTTGTCCAGACCGAATATAATGCCTTCGCCCTTCAAGTCTTAAAATTGCACAGCGTCAACAACGGTTTTTTTCACCCCTTGATCTCGATCACCCAGAAACACTCCATCTGGCATCAATCCGCCGACGACATTCACTCCAGCCGCATCTGACAGTTTTTTTGCATCTTGAATTTGCGTTTTCCTGACTGCATAAACCATTTCATTTACAAGGGATATTATCATGCCGCATATAAACACGCTCGCCAAACTCGACCGTTATATAAAACGCCTTAACGGCTGCTCCATTGAATACGATCTTTCCCCTTATCATGCAGTGCTTGACAAAATCAAGTCCCTTGCTCCTTATTTTAAAATCAAAACCATTGCCGCTGAATGCACCTCGCTCGCGCTGTTCCATCATGACAAGCACTGGTCGCGGTACCTTGCCGAAATGACCGAAATACGCGAAGGCATCCACCTGCGGAAAATGGGCGGGCTGGACCCGCTGTATGAATTCCAGAAATTGAGCATCCATATTTTCGAGGTCATGCGGCAGCACATCGAAGATGACATGGCAAAGGCGTTCGGATAATTGACAGAAAAGAAGGCAAGTGACGGCGCTCTTGAAACAAAGGCGCCGTCGGCCACATGGGCATACCTCATCAACGACAATCTCAGCGACCCAATGCTGGAGGTGCAATTGAAAGGTAATCTGGGACTCTCGATGTGGGCGGGGTTACTATGGCCCCTGACGGGATTATATTTTCTGGTAAGAAGGCTGGCGAAAAAGAAGGAAGGCGCCTGAAATTGAAATAATCCTGCCGCCGAAAAACACGCCGGAAAATGGGATCGGCAGGGTGCAGATCCGGGACATCGGGTCTGCAATGGAAAACAATCTTGACCGGAAGACCGGCAGAGGCAATTTTTTGAGAACCGGGGGTTTTCAGGAAAATAAAAATCAAATTCAGGGTGGACTTGTTTTGTGAAACATGATAGGATTATATGTTGATCCATAAACAAATATTCTGTTTTATCCGCATGAAAATAATTTTAAAACATTTTCACCTACACTATTAACCCAAGGAGTTTTTATGAAGAGGATTGCACTCCTCGCCATTCTCGGGCTCGTTTTCATGAGCTTTACCGTGTTCGCCCAGACCGATTCTACCGCGTCAACCGATTCGGCCTCCTCCGCGCCCAAGGTTTGCAAGCTCGACAGCATCGCGTTTGGCACCGGCGTCGAATCGCGGGCGCTCGTGGGTGTCACCAACGTGTTCGAACCGACGTCGCGAAAGGTGTTCTGCTGGACCAAAATTTCAATCGACCGGGCGCCGGTCACGGTGAAACACGTGTGGTACAACGGCAGCGAAAAGGTGTTCGAACTGCCCCTGCGGCTCAAGTATGCCTCAGGCCGTCTCTGGAGCTATAAGACCGTGACGCCGGGCGACTGGAAAGTGGATGTCGTCAACGAGCAGGGCGAGGTGATCGGGTCGGGGACGTTTACGGCGAAGTAATAGTATAAATATTTTTCGGATATTTTATATTCAGACCGGCGCAGGTGAAAATATTGTGCCGGTTTTTTGTCCAGGTAAATAAATAAAAAAATCCGGGCGCCCCGCCGAAGGCGAGGGGAACGCCCCTATCTTCCAATAATAGCACAAAAGTCTATTTCGCCGCCTTCTTCTTTTTCCCGCCGGCCGCCTTTTTCGTTGAATCCGCAGCCTCGTCCTCTTTGGCCATCGCGCAGTCGGCAACGGCAAGGATGCTGCCCCGGTCAACGAACATCCTTATGGAAACGTCCCAGCCCAAGCCTTGCTTAAAGTCCTCTTTTTTCGTGACGTCCTTTTCGGCCCGCTTGATGCAGTCGCCCAGCAGCTTCTGGTCGATTTTCAGTTTCGCCAGCGCGTTCCGCATCTTCGTGGTGACCTGCGAAAGCGCCTGTTTCTGCGCCTCGGCGTTTGCCGCCATGACGTCCTTGTTCACCGAATGGCCGTTGCCGACGATCGAATCGGCCCTCACCTGGTCCTCCTGGTGGACAAGCTCCTTCTCCACAAAGCCCCAGGTTCCGTCCATCGCGATGAGCACGTACTTGCCCCCGTTCACCGGCACCGTGAAATCCCTTTCGAAGCTCGGCGCCTTTCCGCTCTGCAGCACCCAGGTGTTGTCCTCCTTGAGCACGATCTTGACGCCGTCGAGCGTGGTGAGTACCATCTCTTTCGCAAATAGCAAGCTGCAGAAAATGCAAACGGCGATGATTGATTTCATCATGATGCGGGGATGCAAAGGGAACCTCCTTTAAACGGTTAATCGACTATATGATACTGTGCCAAATACATGGTTTTTCTGAGAAGAAAAAATATATGAGACATGCGAGGATGAAAAGCATTTTCTTGCAGGATAACTATGGCTAAACATTGAAAATAATATCCTTGGTTGTCAATTTTAAAAAACTTGGCGTTCCCCTGGCAATTTTTTTCTTACTTGATTTACAAAAGGGCGGGAATTGATTTATATAGGGAAAAATCAGTTAAAACATCTTCAACAAATAAATCTTTTCAAATAAAGGAAGCATAATCCTGGTGGACACCTTCACCTCCCTCCTCACCCGCCGCAGCATCCGTAAATACGATGGCCGGCCGGTTCCAAAAGAAATAATCCGGAAACTTCTCTCCGCCGCCATGAACGCGCCGTCGGCGGGCAACCAGCAGCCGTGGCGGTTCGTGGTTGTCAATGAGCGAAAAACGCTGGACGCCGTTGCGGACATCCACCCGCACGGCAAAATGCTCAAACACGCGCCGCTCGCAATAATCGTATGCGGAGAATTGTCGGTTGAAAAGCACAAGGGTTACTGGGTGCAGGACTGCGCCGCCGCGACGCAGAACGTGCTCCTCGCCGCGCACGACCTTGGCCTCGGCGCGGTATGGCTGGGCGTTTACCCGCGCGAAGAACGGATGAAAAATATTGGTGATCTCCTGAACATGCCTGATGGTGTGCTTCCTTTCTGCGTGGTTTCTGTGGGGTGGCCTGCGGAAACAAAGGAACCTGAATCACGGTATGATGAGAAAAAGGTGCATTGGAACGGATGGTAAAATGTTATTGCAATCTTCATTTATATTTCAGCCAAATAGTTTTAAGAAAGGACGGTCGCGTTGGATTCCCTTAAAATCCTGTTCAGCATTGCGTGTATCACGGCACTAAGCATCGTCGGCCTTTCCGGGTGTTTTTCGTCTGCGCGGCAGCAATCGGGCGACAAATCCGTCACCTATTACATCCCGGATTCATCGGCGGACAATGAAATCTATTTCAACAATGTTGCCAAACATTTTCAGGAAATAGGAAAGCCGAGGGAAAAGAGTGAAGCCATGCAATTGACGGCCGCTGTTTTCATCGCGAGCCTGCCTCCGGTTGCCGAGGTGTACGAAAACAGCGAGTACGTGGGGAAAACGAACGTCAGCCTGCTGTATTTCAAGCCGGGAACCCACACGCTCGTTTTCAAATATGGGAGCGACGAATGGAAAGATGAGGTAACCCTCGCCAGCGGACGCAACAGATCGATTTTCACACAGAAAAACAAGAGGTAACGATTTAACAAACCCAGTTCCGGGAAATCGCATGAAAAAATCAACATGGTTTCCAATTATCATTGTTGCAGTCCTCCTCTGCACATCCGGTTGCAGCGACAGCTGGCGCATTCTGCGCACCGCAAACGGCGCCAAACCGAGTGTTTCGTTGAAAATCGGGATTATGCAGAGTTCGCAGGCGCCCGTTGCGGATTCCCTGCTAAAACGGCTGAGCAATAATATTCAATCCGAGGCAAACTGCAATAAAAGATTCACCACGACACCCGACACCGGAAAAGCCGACCTATTGTTTGAAATAACCATAGCCAATTATTCCCTTGCAACAGCGGAATCGCAAACCAAATTCTTCAACGTACGCGACAGCATCAATAGGCAGAACGCAAGGATAAACGATTCTATCGAGAACGAATTCGGCGATCCCACCCCCAAGCTCATCGCGGCCAACGTCATTGCGAACGCGATCTCCCTGCCGCTCGGGTTTGTTACCATAGTTTATGATGTCGGGCCGGAATACCAGCGCCTCTCCTCGAAAGACTCGAGCACTCTTCAATCCACACAGGCAAGCGCGAGAATCACCCTGTACGTAAAGCTTAAGTCGCAGAAAAAATCCATCCTATGGGAGGACGTCTTCAAGGTCCGCTTTGACCTGTACAAGCCGTTTACCGACGAACTGCAGCAGCAGAACCTGCTCATGAATGTGGTATACACCTTGATGCAGCATGTGCCGATTTACAAAGGCGCAAGCAGCAAAAAATAATGCAGGAAGTAAATAAAAAAGACATGGTAGGGGCTCGCCGCCCCTAAAACCCGGCAAGGAAAATGCTTTTTATAACAACCACCGAACCCCCTTGGAAAGGGGGTATTTTTCAATTTTTTTTTATATGCAGTAATAGAACAGTAAAGTAAATGAAAGGAGGAATAGTTGAAACCCTTTAGGTTTGCGCGGCTCTTAACTAATTTGCCAAAACCTCCTGCTGGTGTACCGCCGGATACCGCTATTATCCAAGCGCTTCATGATGGGTTACACCAGAAATATGAGCTTGGCGATATAGAACATTCAGAATACGACCACGAGTTTCCCTGCAGGATTGGAAATTTCAGGTATATTGTTTCAGCTGGCTTTGATTATGCGGGTGAACAATGGTGGGAAGTTAATTTTCGGGAAGCTCCTACCTTCCTAACCAGAATATTTTCACAATATAAAGAACCGGAAGCTACCCAACTCGCACTCGCTATCGATGACATACTCCAAAAGCAGAAATGGGCTCAAGAAATTCGCTGGTATAAGGAATTTGGCAGTTCGCCAGATAAGGATTATTCTCGACGACCAGTTTTGTCAGCATAATCCATTTAAACAGAGTCTGCTAGGTACTTGGCTGGATATAAGACCTCTTAACGTGTGCCACTGTCGTCCTCGACAGTGCCATTGATAGAAAAGAATACAACACCATGGACATTCGCGTTGTCAATCTCGAAGAAAAAGCCCGCAAGATCACCGAGCTTCACAAATACAAACTTGTTGCCGAGCTCAACGATTACCAATTCAAGATGGTAAAGGCAAAGCGCGATTTTGTCTGGCACAGCCATCTAGAGACCGACGAGCTCTTCTTCGTGGTTGATGGCCGCATGAAGCTCGCGCTGCGCGACGCTGTTTTTCCCCTGAACAAGGGCGAACTGATCGTGGTGCCCAAGGGCGTTGAGCACAAACCGGTTTGCGAAACGGAATGCACCGTTATGCTGATAGAGCCAAAGGGCACGCTCAACACCGGAAACGCGGGCGGCAGTTTGACGGATACGGAATTGGAATGGATATAATAAAGTCCTTCAACAAAATATTGGAATAACCTACGTTCGCGGAGAGGATATTTCATTTATTCTCCCCTCTCCGATTCGGAGAGGGGCTGGGGCGAGGTTTCAAGGAAAAAGCAAAAAAGATTTTTTTATCGAGAAGTCTTTAGGATAACCGTAACCTTATCAGCAATTGCTTTCACCGCGGCGTATCCTGATATAGTCAGTGCACCCTTTGCACGGAGCGAATCAAGAAACGACGGCACATATCGTGATGGGATGGTGATTGAATAAATCCTTAAGTCACCGGAATCCCTTGACTGGACACCGGCATTAAACTTCGAAGCAACCGCGTTGATGAATCCTTCCTGATCCTCTTTGGCCATTAAACGGTCCGCCTTCATTTCCGGAGCCGGCGCGGCGGCAGGGGCCGCGTAATTACCGGAGATGGACTTTTTCGCTTCCGCCATTCTCATTTTTTCGTATTGGGCAGGCTGCGGCGCTTCACCGGCGCTGTTAAAGGCGTATTGAGCGACGATTTCCCGAACTTGCCGCGGATTACTTTCTGCAATAGCGGCGCCAGCCCCGGACGGCCTGGCACTCAATTCCTCCCTTTTGCTTTTTTCCGCCTCAAGACCCGCCGTCCTGGACGGCATGGCCGACCTCGCTTCGCCTTCCGCCGCTTCGGGAGCGGCCTTTCTCGCTTCGTCCTTTTCCGACAAAGCAAGTTCTTTCGGCGCGCCCGCAGGCGCCGGCGGCGCCGCGGATCCCCTTGATGATTTGTCCGCCATGGAGCCGCCAAACCCGGCGGACTGCTTCCCGGCGACGGCAACGGAAGGCGCCTGTTCCGGCATTGCCTCGGCAAAATCCTGCGCATGCGTTTCCGGTTTCGTGCTCCGTTTCGCCTTTGCAGCGGCGAATTGTTCTGAAGGGGCTTTGGCAGGCGAAACACGCGTCTTTTCCTCTTGTTGCGCCATTGCCGCAGGCGGTGGCGTTTCCGCAGGCGCGGACGCAGCGGGCTTGGGCACGTCTTCTTCGGTCGCCTGCTGGCGCATGGTTTCCTGTTGCTGCTTCTGGGTCAAATAGGGAACATATAAAAACACCACCACCAAAACGGTCGCGGCGACGCCCAGCAGCTCGAGAGGAACTTTCACATAAAGCGGAAAGAATATTTTTTCTACAAGGCCGGCCGCGCCGGTACGATGCTGCAGTTTCTCATGCACTTTTTCCAGGAAATCCCTGGATGCGCGCACAGGCTCCATTTCGTCAAGAGCGCCGTAGTACGCCCGCACCCGCTCCAGCTCCTTTTTAAGGGATGCTGACGCGGCGAGAGCCCGCTCGACCTCCCTTCTCTCCTTTTCGCCGAGGAGTCCGCGCGCGTAATCGTGGAGTGATTCCCTTATTTCCCTGTCGTTCATGCCAAAAGCCCCTTCAGATCGTTCTGCAGCGCGGCGCGCGCCCGCGCAAGGCGCGACTTCACCGTTCCGGCCGGAACACCCGTGATGCCCTCGATTTCCTCATAGCTCTTCCCCTCGATGTCGCGCAGCACGATGAGCTGGCGGTGGATGAGAGGGAGCTTTTTTATCGCCGCCCGGATCGCCTCGCCCGTTCTCTTCCGGTCCAGTTCCGCCGAGGCGGGCGGGTCGTCGCCGGCCAGCTCGGTCTGCATCTCATTTCCCTCCCCGTCAACAGCCGGTTTGTCAAGATGCAGCGCGGTGCGCCACGCCCGGTTCCACCACGACTGGCCCTGGTTGCGGCAGGTGTTCACCGCGATCCGGTAGAGCCAGGTCGAGAAGCTCGCCCTTCCCCTGAACCCGCCGATGCTCCGGTAGGCCTTGACAAACGTCTCCTGCGCCGCGTCCTCCCCTTCCTGAAAATCGCCGAGCGTCCGCACACAGAGCATCACGATCCGGTCGCGGTACTTGAGCACGAGCCGGTCAAAGGAGATCCTGTCCCCCTGCCGGACGTTCTCGACCAGCCTGAGGTCCTCTTCGTCCTGCGCGGGATGCAAGCCCGGCTGTTCACCTGCTGCTCTGTTCATTTAGACAAGGCATAGGGGGTTGAGGTTCCATGGATGTCTATAAATTAAATGATGAATATCGAAAAAATAGAATCTGATGGATATGGACGGTAAAAATCATGAATCAGGCTGATTTTGAATTGCGGGATGGTATAATTATATTTTGGACGGACAAAGAGGTGAAAGATAAATGGATGTGATGTTTTTTCAGAATCCCTAACCGGAGCTGCTATGAATAGTATCCTTCGCCTTATTTTCCTCCACCTCGCTATTATCGCGTCATTTTCATTGCCGTTCATCTTAGTCCGCTGTTCCACTCCGTCAACCCACTACACCCCAGCCACGCCGACGGACACCGCCGACCCCTACGCCGCGGTCCGCCAGCAGTGCGTTGACAAAATAAATTCCCTGCGCGCCACCATCGGCCTCGGGCCGCTTACCTACTGGTCCGACAAGGACTCCTGCTCCGACACCGAGGCGCGGGACGACAGCCAGAGCGGCGTCGCGCACGGCGCCTTTGGACGGTGCGGCGAAAGCGCGCAGAACGAATGCCCCGGCTATGGTTCCACCGGGTCGATCGTCGGCGGATGTCTGCAGGCAATGTGGGACGAGGGGCCGGGCCAGCCGTATTCCCAGCACGGACATTACATCAACATGACCAACACGGCATACTCAAAAGTTTCGGTGGGATTTTACACGACGCCGTCGGGCAGCGTATGGACCGTGTTTAATTTCTACCAATAGAAAGATCTTTTTATGAAAAAATCCTTCACGGTGAGCGCGGTCTTTCCCGTTTCCCCTGCCGCTTTGTTCAAGGCGTGGCTCTCATCCAGGGAACATTCCGCATTCACCGGCTCTCTCGCAAGGATTTCCGCCAAAGTCAACGGCACATTTTCGGCATGGGACGGCTATATAAGCGGCAGGACCATCAAGCTGGCAAAGGACAGGAAAATCGTGCAGCGCTGGCGGACAACGGAATTCGCCGGTGATGACCCTGATTCGCTGGTCGAAATCACCCTTAAAAAAGCGAAAAACGGCACGAAGCTGACGCTCGGCCACAGCGGGATTCCCGAAGGTCAATCCTCCGATTACCGGCAGGGATGGCAGGATTTTTATTTCAAGCCGATGAGGGAATATTTTTCCAAATGACACCACGAAGGGATGCAGCATGCGATTGATCAAAATTTGTTTTATTGCCGTTTCGGTCACGCTGATTGCCGGGTGCCTTGAAGAGGTCTCCAACGTTCCGCGCGAGAAGGAGGAGGCGCTTTTCATTATAGTGAGAAACGAGGGCAATTCCGACGAAGCGGTGGACTTTTACGTTGACTCCCTGCTGGTCGGAAAGACGTTCAAGGACAAAATAACGGAAGCGGTGGTGCCGGCCGGCGAGCACACCCTCTTTTTCGAATACGACCACGATCATTACGGCACAACCATCGACATCGCGCCGAATTCGGTGATCGCGGTCCGGCAATACGTGCTGAACGCCTACATGTTTCACCGCGTCGCGTTCGATTCGCTGAACGACGACAGCCTCAATTTCTTTTTAAAGCAGAACCTGCCGGTTGTCAAATACAACTATTACGAGGCGACGCAAAAAGTGAACACGTGGAGATTCAGCCACATTCTTGCGGATTTTGAGAAGTGTCCTATTGACATCAGGACAGTGCACCCGAGGAACTGACGGAAGTGCAGTGCGGTAAATGAGTTAAAATCTGTTCCCCAAAAAAAGCCTCCCGGGGGAGGTTGGAGGGCGATATAATAAGCATTTTGTCATTTCATTCCGCAAGGGTAAGGTAATGGTGCTTCGCACCTTCCATTATGTCATTTGCCCTTTCCCTACGGGGTTTTGGGGGCAGAGCCCCTACCATGTCTTGAATTTTCTTTCTTCTATTTTATCAATCTAACATTTATAACACATACTGCTCTACATCCGCAAACTGGATCACGCCCGGCGGCCTCCCCTGCTGGATCACGGTATAGGTCCCGCTTACGGGCGCGCCGTTGCTGACATTGATGTTGTACACCACCGCGCCCGGGTAAATGCCGGTGACATACACAGTGTCGGTGACGATGCCGCTCTGGTTCAACACGTTGGTGATGGCCGTGGCCTGCCTGCCGTTGAGGGTCAGGTAAAAGTCGCGGTAGTCAACATAGTCGATGGTGACGTTCACCAGGGAAAGCCCTTTCATCATCGCGTTGTAGGTGAGCGTGCCGGTCGTGTCGCCCTGCACCTGTTCGGAGCCGAGCGACCCGAGTTTGGTCAGCTTCGCCTCGGAATGCTTGACGGTCTTGTTCATCTCGATGAAAAACTCCTTGTCCGTGACCAGCCGGTAGCCGTTGTCATAATAGTATAGGGTGCCGGCGGCGGAATCGCTTATCACCGCGAGCCGGTAGCGGTGCGGGCCCGGCGTGACGAGGGAATCGCTGCATCCGGTGGCGGTTGACGTGGTGCATATCGGCGTCCAGACGGTGCCGGTGGAATCCGAGCTTGCGGCAATGACCGTGGTGTGCGCAAAAGGCCTTCTCCACGAAAGCGCGACGCGGTCGGCATAGGCGCCGTCGGACGCGGAAAAAGCGGGAATGTATGTCGTTGTGTCAAGACGGGCCTCTCCCATGTCCGGAGCGCTGGGCAGGCTGGTATCTCCGCTGCTCAACACCGAGCAGACCCGGTAAAAGTACGCGGTATCCGGCACGGCGGTGGAATCGAGATAAAGCCGGCCCGCCACTTCCGGAGAAATAGGAAGAAAGGAATCGGACATGCCCTTTGCGCGGAACACAAGATAGCCCCGCGCGCCCGCGACGCTGTCCCAGGTGATCTGCACCACGCCGCTCGTGAGCGTGTCCGAGGCGACGACGTTCGCGGGGATGTCCTGGGAACGGTGCTTGCCCTCTGTCGGGCTGATGGTCTTGCCGCAATTGCTTAACAAACAGGAAATAAGACAGAGGATGCAAAACAAGATGACGGGCTTTTTCATAAAAACGGTCTTTAAGAAATTTGTTTCTCGGGCGATGAAGAACTTCTATTACCATAAGAAAATATTTTTTCCTCGGGTTCCACGCCATTGTTGTGTTATTATTCCAGGACCTTATACAGCTCCGTTGCCTTGCCCCTCTCCCAGTTTATATAGATTTTTTCCGATTCTTCGGTCCCGAGCGGCAGCACGCCGGTTTCACCGGCCACTTCCCTAATTTTTGCCGAATAGGCCTCGCAGAGCCAGGTTTGGCCGGGTTTTTCAAAACAGGCGCGCATGCGCTTGTAAATTGAAGAAAAATCCTCCCGGGTGACGTTGCCGAAGGAAATGTTAAGGAACTCGCACGGCTGCACGTCGCCTTTTGCGTTGAGGTAAAACCGGTCGGTCCCCCCGGCGGTGCAGCCGAACACCTCCGGCGCCTCCTCGAGAATCTGCGCGGAAATTGACGGGTATGATCGGTACGCGGCGTCGTGGTTGTAACGGTGGATTTTCCGCCTGATTGCCTCCCTATCGTCCGGCAGGATGGTTTCCACGCCCTGTTCCATGCGCGCGCCTGCCGGCTTCGGTTTTATCAATTGGATCAGGCCGGAGTTCCACTCCCTTGCCTTCTCCATTATCTTCTCGAACTCGCCGTTAAAAAAGTCCTCCCTGGGGATGCAGGCGTTGAACGTCACCGGAACGCCGGCCTCGTGGCACAGGGATACCCCGCGTTCAAGATTTTCCCACGCGCTTGCCGACCCCATGAACCGGTTGAGCTTTTCCGGCTGCGCGGTGTGCAGGGAAAACATGATGGCGGTCAGGTTGAGGCCCTTCAACTCCTTCAACCGGTCAAGGGTCATGCCGTCGCCCGTGGAATTCACCCATACCTCCGAGCGCGCGTCAATTGCGGCGCAAACGCTTTTCAGGCGGTCGTACACAAGAAACGGCTCGCCGCCCTCGACGTTGAAAAAGGCGACGCCCATGTCCTGGAGCCGCCGCACGACGCCCACCAGCGCCGGGAGAGGCATGTCCGCTCCCTTGTCGCGGCGCTGGTAGCAATGCGGACACGCATACCGGCATGCCGAGGTGACCGAGACAAGCACGGTGGCGCAGGGCAGTTTTGTCCCGAACACCGAAAACTTCTCGCATGCCGTGTAAAAGGCGCGCGAAGGAAATCCCGGCACATACAGGTCTATTCTCGCGGCATTGCCGATGCGCGCGAACTTGTTGTGCCGCAGCCTGGAGAGAAAAAACAGCAGCCGTTTTAAAAAAGCCGCGAACCGGGGCAACGAGATGCGGCCGGTGACAAGAGAAGGCAGAAAATGGAAAAATACCGCGAGCTCGAGCCGCAGCAGAAAAACCGAACGGCCAAGGCCGGTGACGTTTTGTATTCTTTTCATGCGTCCTCCGATTTATAAGTATCCTTTTTTGCGGTACCATTGCACGGCGTTGCGGATGCCCTGGCCGAGCGTGTAGTCGCAGGTAAAGCCGAGAAGCGCGCGGGCCTTTTCCGTGGAATAGCCAATCGAATCGTAAAACATGTTTACCCTGCCCCGGGAAAGAAGCGGCGGTTTTTTGCTCCGGAAAAGCGTGCATGCCGCCTCCAGCGCAAAAGCCGGCGGATACGCCACCCACTTCGGCAGCAGGCGGGGCGGTTTGAGCCCGGCCTCGGCGCAGAAAAGCCCGAATAGCTCATGCATGGGCTGGGGCCGGGGATTGCCGATGATGATCCGCTCCACGCCTTTCGGTTTTTTCCGCAGCGCGAGCGCGTACGCTTTCGCGCAGTCGCGCGCGTAAACGGCATGAAAGGTGTTCCGTTTTGATCCGGGCAGGAAGCCGAGGCCCTGCTGGACGGATTTGACATAACTGAAAAAGCCCGAATTGAATTCGCGCTCCCCGTATACCCACGCGGGTTCCAGGATCGTGCAGTTGATGCCGTGGCGCGCCGAAAACGCCATGGCCTGCCGTGTGGTTTCGGCCTTCGAGTCACGGTACCAGTTTAATTTACAGGGGAACAGCCGGTCGAGGAAATAACGGTAATGCGGATTAAAGGGGGATGTTTCATCCTTGACAAACGCGCAGTCCTCCTCGCCGTAGGACGAAATCGATCCAGTGACAATGACGTGGGCGCAGCCGTTTGTGCGGGCGGCCTCGAGCGCGTTGAGGGTGCCCCGCACATTGATGTTGAGAAAATCGGCCTTGTCGCCCCAGTCGGCGGCCATTCCCGCGGCATGGACGATCGAGGAACAGCCTCGGGCCGCGGCGGTGAACGCGTCAAGGTCGCGGATGTCCCCAATTCTGGTCTCCACGCGCCCGCCAAGTTCCTCGGGCAGCCGCGAAGGCGCGCGGACGAACGCGATGCAGGAATACCCGCAGTCGCACAACGCTTCGGCGACATGGCTGCCGATAAGACCGGTAGCACCGGTGATCAGGACTTTTTCCATGTCAAGGCACCTTTCCCAGGAGCAGCGCCGCATTATGGCCGCCGAATCCGTAGGAAACGGTCAGCGCCGTCCGTATCGGGCGGGTGACCGGTTCAAGCGGCAGATTCAGGCCTTCCACGGGGTCGTCGGTGAGGTTGCCGTGCACAACGCCCTGCGTCAGGGAAAGCGCGGTCACCGCGGCTTCCAGGGCGCCGCTCGCGCCCAGCGTGTGGCCGAGAATGCCCTTGGTCGAATTGACAAGCGGCTGTTCAGCGCGGGCGCCGAACACGGACGCAACGGCCCGCGCCTCCACGTCGTCGTTGGGCTCGGTGCCGGTGCCGTGGGCGTTAAGGTAGTCGATGTGCCTGCCCCTGGAAATTTCCGCGAGCATCCGCGCTATCTGCCGCCCCTCCTTTTCTATCTGGACGATGTTCGCCGCGTCGCTGCACGCGCGGTAATCGAGCACCTCGGCATAGACGCGCGCCTTGCGCGACCGCGCGCGCTCGAGCGCCTCCATCACCAGCAGGCAGGCGGCGCCCTCGGCAAAAAGAAAGCCGCTCCTGTTTTTTGAAAACGGGCGCGGCGGGCCGTCTTTACTTTTTGTCAATGTGCCGAGTATGTCGAACCCGCGCATGATCGCGCCGCTTTCGTCCCTCAGGTTCTCAACGCCGCCGCACAGGACCGTGTCGTCGTACCCGTCGCGTATCCGGCGGAACGCCTCGCCCACGGCGCAGGTTCCCGACGCGCACGAGGCGTTGATGGTCGCGCTCTGGCCGTGCACGCCGAAGCAGATGGAGACCCATGCCGCGGGCGAATTGGGCATGGTTGCCGGGATGACCATCCGGTTGAACTTTATCCTTTTCTGCACCGCGAGCCGGTCGAGCAGTTCCTGCGGCAGGCGGTGCGCGAGGTACGATTCGAACGCGCTCTGAAGGCCGCTCAGCCCGGTGCCGATGAGCACGCTGCAGGAACCGAGGTCCTTCACCGCAAGCCCGGCGCCGGTGCGCTCAAGGGGAAATCCCGCGTCGTCAAGCGCCAGCTTTGCGCCCGCGACCGCCATCCGGTCCTCGGGCTGCATGGCGCTTGCGAAATGAAAATCCATGCCGTAATCCCCGAGGGAGACGGCAGGCAGGGGCGCGTACCAGCGCGAGTGAAGTTGACAGGTGCGCTCAAACGCTTCGGGCACCGGCGAAACAACGATCCCCTTGCGCAACAGCGAGCGCCAGAACGCGTCCTTGCCGATGCCGATGCTCGTGACCGGCCCCATGCCGGTGATGACGACCCTACGCGGCATGATGCGCTCCCCCGCTTAAGGACTCCGTTTCCCGCGAGCGTTGCCGTTTGATCCAGCCGGTCAAGGCCGTAAGATATTCCCGGGTCGATTCGAAGCCGCGGGCCTCGATGTGCAGATCGCCCACCTCGAGCGTGTTCTTTCCATCGGCGATTGTCCTGAGGTTTTCGGTGACGGTTCCGATACGGAAAAAGCGCAGGCCCTTTTCCCCCGCTTCCCTGAGAAAATCACGCTCGGACTTTTCCGGAATGGTGCAGAGTAGTTCATACTCCCCGCATTCGGCGAAAAAAAGCATTATTGCCGGCATGGCCACTGCCTTGGCGAGCAGGACGCCGGCGCGGTGGTACGGCAGCGAATCCACGGCGTAACCGCACCGGTTGAGGTCGGCGATAATGGTGAGCGACTTCCAGACGCCGTCGCTTGTGTCAATGCAGGAGGATGCATTCCGCTTCACCAGCGCCGATTCCCTGGCGCGGAGCCTGAACCTGATGCCGGGCAATCCGGGAACGCCCCTTTTTCCAAACGGCGACATGCCAAGCGCGGCCTGCACATTTCCCGCGCCGACACGCCCGCTCAAATAAATACGGTCGCCAGGCCGCGCGCCCATGCGGGTGATCGGCTCGCCGTCGCACGACCCGATGATGGAGACGCAGCACCGCCATTCCTGCGCCTGCCCGCAATCCCCCCCCATGAACCGCGCGCCCGATTCACCGAGCGCATCGGCCACCCCCCTGCCGAACTCCTCGATGAACTTCCCGTCCCATGTTTTCGCAACTGTCAACGAATGGGCATAGTAGTGCGGCGTGCCGCCGCACGCATACACGTCGCTCAGGGCGCCGGCGGCGATGTTCCAGCCGAGCAGCCGGGGATCCTGTTCGCAAAACCTGTCCTCCTCGGAAAATTCGTCCGTGGTGAAAAGAAACTTCTGCCCGCACAGCGATATGATTTCGCAGTCGGATTCATTGCACCGGTTCAAGCGCCCCTGTGGAAGAACAGCATCCAGTATGTTGATGATCTCTTTTTCACCGGGCATGGCCGTCTCCAATGATCAGTTCAAGAGGGTCGGTTGACGCCGAAATGACGCATGGGCAAACGCCCGCCGGGTCGCCGTCAAACTCGACCTCAAGGCCTGAGCCTCCGGAAATCCAGATGCGCGCGCCGTACTCCAGCGAAATATAATCGCGGCCCGCGGGAATTTCCTTGCCCCCGTAAATCAGTCCGAGCACCGCGGCAATGTTCAGGGGCGACAGCTTTTTTACCGTGAGAACATAGAACGTTGCGTCGAGCGGCGCGGGCGCGTTCCGCACCTGGATCCCCGAAGCGATGTAGCGCGTTCTGCCCACCGCGATGTCATACACGCCGGTGAGGGTGCGACGGTTTCCGTCGATATTGAGAGAAACCGTGCCGGGCCGGTACCTGCGCAACAGGTTCATCAGGGAAAGAAAGGTTCCGGCGAAATCACCGGCATACCGCCGTATGCCGCTGTTCGCGGCGCGGGCGAGGGCGGCTCCGAGCCCTATGTTCGCGCAGCAACCGAAGAACTGCGGCGGTGTGGCCGTGCTTTCCGTCTGCGAACCCTGCGGCGCAGTGCAAGCGATCCTGCCCACCCGCACCGGAATGGTTGTCCCGGCCGCAACGGCGTGAAGGGCGCCCTCAAGCGACCGTGGAATGCCGTAGCTCTTGCAGAAATCGGGGCTGGTGCCCGTGTGAATCACTCCCATCCTGGCGCAGGAAATCCTCTGTCCATCGGCGTTGAAAAAACCGTTCAGCACCCGGTTGATTGTTCCGTCGCCGCCCACGGCCACGACGACATCGTACCGTTCTTCGTTGGCGCGTTTCGAGAGCGCAAAGGCATGTTCGAGCGAGGTTGTCATCTCGTAGTCAAGGGAAATGCCTTCCTGTTTGGCAAGAGACAGCAGCTTGCCGGTCAACGCGCCGCTGCGGCCGTTGCGGGACATGGGATTGATCACGAAAAAGTGTTTCATCGTTTGGCCTCGCATCCTATCGCGGCGACGCGCCGCTCTAATTCGCGCGCGTCAGCCTCATCCACCTTTGCGCCGATGATGAGCCTCAGCACGCCTTGCTCCGGGGGCACGGAAGGCGGAATGAAGGGCGTTGAGAATATCCCGTTCTCGAAAAACAGCTTGGCCAGCAAAATGGTGCGTTCGGAGGAACCGCACATAACCGCTGCTATGGGCGCTTCGCCGCCGGCCAACGCAAATCCCGCATCTGTCAACTGCGCTTTTAGAAGAGCGTGATTGTCCCACATTTTCTTCCCGCGGACCGCGAACTCATCCGAAATGATCTTCATTGATGCGAGCACGCTGGCCGCGGCCGACGGCACCAATGCTGTTGAATAAATGAGTCCTGAACAGTTATAGCGGAGATATCCGGTGAGCGCCTCCCTGCCCGCAATCACGCCCCCGGTGCCGGCGAGAGCCTTGCCGAGCGACGCGGTATAGATTCCCTCGAAACCGCTGATGCCCGCGTGCTCGAGGATGCCGCGGCCGTTCTTTCCGATGACGCCGATACCGTGGGAATCATCGATGACTGCCGTCGCATCATAGCGTCCGCACAGGTCGTTGATGACATCAAACGGCGCGATGCTCCCTTCGGTGGAAAACACCGACTCGGTCGCAACAAAAACCCTTCTGAAGCTCCGGGAGGCGGCAAGTTGCTTTTCAAGGTGATCCGTGTTGTTGTGCAAAAATGGCTTGACACATGCGCCGCTTGCCCGTATGCCCTGGATCAGCGACGCGTGCGCGTAGTGGTCGACGATGACCGCGTCTCCCGCGCCGGCGATGGAACTGAACAGCGAGTTGTTCGCCTGATAGCAGGAGGGAAAGGCCACCGCCGACTCGAGGCCCGTAATGGCCGCGATGCCCGCCTCAAGCTCCGCCAGAATTCCGGCATAGCCCGCCGCGATCGGCGTGCCGCAGAACGATGCTCCGCAGCGGTTCACCGCCTCCGCCATCGCGGCCTTGACGCGCGGGTCGGCCGCCAGACCGAGATAGTCGTTCGACGCCAGATCGAAAAGCGGCGCGCGGTCCGCCTTCAGCCTTCCCGCACCTCCCCGTTCCAATTTCTGGTAGTAAGGATTAAAACCGGCGCGGACGGCAAGGGACAGGTCCGTTTTCAGTGATTGATAAAGGGTCGAAGGTTTCATGGCTGTTTCCCCGAAACATGGTACTTTTTCGAAAGCAGTTCCACGATGTCGGAAACCTTTTCCATGCTTTTGATATCGGTCTCTTCCACCGTGATGCCGAACGCGTCCTCGACTGCGTTGACGATCATGATGGTGCCGAACGAGTCCACCTCAAGGTCCTTGCGCAGGTCGCTCTGCAGGGTGACCGCGCCTTTTTTCTCAATGTTTGAACGGACGAGATCTAAAACTTTCACCTCGATGTCCATTGTCGTCTCCTTGGTTCAGTGTTCATTGCGCATAACAGCGCGTCGGCTGCCCCGAATCGCACATGACCGCGCAGCGATTGCAGTTTATGCAGCCCGATCGATAGTCCCTGTTCTGCCGCCACTTTAAAACGAGGGACGGTTCCCGTAAAAAGGGCCGGCACAGGCTCACGAAATCGATATCGTCGTTTTCAACAGCTCCGGTTGCTTCCGTACCCGACCTGAAACCGCCTACACAGATCAGGGGAACTTTCGTGTGTTCCCTGGCAAGCCGTGCAAAGGGTAGGTTGTAGGTAGGCGTGAACGGTTTCAAAGATTTCTTGAGAACCGGTAGTGCAACGATTTTCCATGCCATACGCAGGAGTCCGTTATGCTGGTGGTATACCGGATTGTAATCAAGTATGGCCTGAACCGGGACCGTAGCGCCCCTGAAAATATTCAGCGGCCGATCCATGGTGCCCCAGCTTATTTCGACGGCGTCCACTTTTTGCGCATCAAGGAACCGGATCAGGTTGACGAATTCAGGCCTCTTCATTCCGCGGTGGTATTCGTCGCCTGCGCTTATTTTAACAAGAACGGGATAGTCGCTGCCGCATGAGGCGCGAATGCATTGCAGGACACGGCCAAGGAACTCCGTGCCGATGCCGCTGTGCGGGTCAATGCCGTATGCGTCGCTGCGGTCATTGACCGCCGGATTAAGGAATTGATGGATGAGATAACCGTGCGCGGCATGCACCTGAACGCCGTCAAACCCCGCCTCACGTCCCCTTTGAGCGGCGCGGCCGAAATCATTGATAATTGATTCCGCCTGCAAAAGGGAAAGCCGCGACGGTTTAACAGTAAAATATCCTGACTTCTTTGCACTCGGGCCATACACCTTCCCGCCGGTCGCAGATGGAACCGTCTGCCTGCCAGCGTGAGCGATCTGCAAAAAAACGATGCCGCCATGCCGGTGGACGTTTTTCGTCAACTCGGCGAACCGGGGGATCTTGTCGTTGCCGTCGATTCCGGCCTGGCCCGGCTGCATTGCCCTGCCGTCTTTGTTGACAAAGGCAAATCCGGTGACGATTCCTCCGATGTGATGCTTCGCAAGAGACGCGTAAAAATTTACATACCGGTCCGTGGGCGCCCCCTGCGCATCGCACATTCCCTCAAAGGTCGCCGAGCGGATGATCCGGTTTTCAAGCGTTACCGCGCCGATACCTGCATTTTCGAAAAGCCTCACGGGGATTCTCCCTCTGTCACTGCTGATGGTCGCGGTGGAAATCAAAAAGAAACCCGACAAAAACATAGGAAAAAATAAAAAGCCACAGGGCGAGGTCGGGATTGAATATGCCGATGAGCGCGGCCTGGCCGCAGGTACAGGCCCGAAAATTCGTGATCAAAGAATTATATGCTCCGGGCCCGCTTGGAAAACGGTAATAGAGCACGCCGGTCCAAATCTGAAGAAAAACAGTCAGAAGACCAAGCGAAATGAACGTAGTGTTCAGCGGTGTGCGGTAAATCCCCGAAATCCTGAGCGCTGCAAAAATCAACGTTGGCAGAAACGCGGAAAAAATCGAAATCCAGCGCGATTTCCGGAGACCGAATGAGACCACGAGCGTCAACTTGCCCGCTGCCATGTCGCCTTTGTAATCCTTGAAATACGTGTAATAGGTCATGAGGGCGTTCATCACCCATACCATAATGAGCACCGACACCCGATGGGGCATCAGAACCGTTGATGCCGTCGGACCCGAAGCATAACCGCCAAAAAGCGGGGCCATGGTGATCATGAACCCGAAAACGATGTTCCCGAGAATACCCTTGCCTTTTGCGAATTCATAAAGGATGTTGAGCAATACGCCAGCGAAAAGAAATACTATTGCAAACGGCTCGAGATAGAACCAGGTGACCGCTGCGGAAACGAGGATGAGTGCGATGGAGAGGAGAAGTGCGCCATAGGGATTCAATTCGCCGGTCACCATGGGCCGGTGAGGTGCATTGATGCGGTCCTCTTTTAATCCAAGAAAATCATTTATGATCTGGTTGACGCCCCAACTGAGAAACAGAAGGACGAGAATGATTATTTTCTTTTCAGGTGCAGGAGCCGTTTCGATCGTCCGTTCAATGGGATTTGTGGAAAGGTATTCATAATATGAAACACCCAGCCATCCGGCCATGCCGGTCACGAACGAGTAATACAATCTCATGGATTTTATATATGCTCTTATAAAGGTAATCATACTGTAGAAGCCAGTTATCAAAATCCATACCGATTTATTGGATATACGCTAAGACCTTGATATCGCGTATGATGGCAAAACAGCAAGAATCCACGAAAGTTGCGATTTTACGCAAGATATTTCACCAATATCATTTTTGCGCCTGTTCTAGTGGAGGCCGGATCTGACTGAGAATATACGGCTTGTTTATCTTTTAGTCAACTTTGCGGCAGATAAACATTTCGACCTTGGGGCACGTGGAGAACGCGGCTGAAAAAGATGGACGCGAACACATTCCGCAGACTATCTTCCTATCAAACATCATTTCGAAAGAAAGAAAATATGTCATGGATACCAAGCCTGTTTCCGGATCATTCCCCTATGCCAAGCTCTCAATCCCTTGCCCTTCCCGGTCGGGCCGCTTGACCGCCTTTTTCAGGATATTTTTGCGCCATCCCCATCATTATCATTCTGTCTCTCATGTCGGGCATTCATACAGAGAAGGTGATATGGGCGGCTCCGGGCATACTGTTTCTGCCGACCCTGCTCATGATTCTGTTCAGGAAAAAATACCCGCGCTGGTGGTTCGACTGGAATTATGCCTTGACAAAATTTTCGATGAGGGTCGGCGCTTACATTTTGCTCCTGCGCGATGAATATCCGGCTATTGAAGAGGACCAATCAGTCATGGTAGAACTCCGCCATCCCGATGCCTCAAAAGAATTGTCCCAGGGCATGCCGTTGGTGAAATGGTTTCTCGCTCTCCCGCACCTTTTCATCCTGATATTTTTAGGAATTGCCGTGGTTTTCCTGACAATAATTACCTGGTTCGCGATACTATTTACAGGCAAGTATCCGGCAGGTATTCATAAATTCGTGGTGGGTGTGGTGCGATGGGGGTTACGGGTGAACGCGTACACGTTTCTGCTGATAACGGATGAATATCCGCCGTTTAGCCTGTCGGAATAACAATTTTTCGTTGAAATAAAGTTTGGCGTTCCCCCACCTCGCTCTTTCATACGAGGTGGGGTCGGTCTCCCTAGGGGCTCGGCTATTCGCCTCGTTGCCGGACCGCCCGATACCGCTTCGCGGCGGGGTCGGCCGGCAATTCGCTCTCGCTCACCCTTCGGTCCACCTAACGCCGGGCATGAGGATTAACCCCGATTCTGATTTCTTCGCCGTTAATATTTGTTGCTAATCACCAGTGTCTGAATCCCCAACGGAAGTCGCTTGTTGAGTTTGTAAAGTAAAAGGGGATGCTCCGCGCCAGGGGCGACCGGAGGCCGTCGCCAGAGCGCGATGCTGCCCGGCCCTCGCCGTCAGGCACATAAGGGCCGTGGCGGTCCGAGCCGAAGGCGAGACCGAAGGGACGACCCTTGTGACCCTTGGAAATCCCTGACGAGGGAGAAGTACCCGAAGGGGTAGAACCGGTGCCGTGACCGGCAGGCGCCATGACTATGTAAGTAATTATGAGACGGGCTAAGCTTCCCCCACCCAAATAAATAAAAGACTATACTTCGGCCAGGTAATACACATGCTCTTTGTCAACGAAGTGGTCGAATATCTCCTCGTTGTGGGAGATCATGAGCATGGCCGTGCCTTCGCTCCGTTTTTTGTCGAGGATCGAGAGCACCTTCTTGACACTGAGGAAATCGAGACCGTTGAGCGGCTCGTCGAGGATGAGCAGGTCGGTGGCCAGCACGATGGTGCGCAGAAGGTTCAGCCGCTGCTTCTGGCCGCCACTGAGCATGGCCACCTTTTTGGCAAGAAACGCCTGGGTGATTTTCCCGTCGAACAGCTCGGAAAGCACCTGCGAAAGCCGCCCAAGGGTAAGTTTTTCGGAAAGCGGCAGACCATCAAAGGTCTCTTTCACGGACGCGGCCAGGTTGAGCGATTCGTCGGCATGCTGGAACACCATGCCCGCCTTTTTGCCCCAAATCTTAGCTGACCATATTTTTTTCGGCGTTTTTTCGGTAAGACGCAAGCCGCAGAGCGTCATGCCGAATTTCTGTGCAGGATAAAGCCCCATGATCACCTTTGCGAGCGTGGTCTTGCCCACGCCGCTCGGCGCCTTGACATACACCATTTCACCCTTGTTGATTTCGAGATCGGCTTCCTTCGTGTGCGCCGGATCCTTGTACAGGCACAGGTTTCTGCCGAACACGGTAAAGCGCGCGCCGAAATTGAGCACGGGCGTTTCCGAAACACCGAACGACGAGCCTGCCGGCGCCTCGCCGAGCCAGCTCAGGTAATCCTGCGCGGAAAAATCGACCACCTCGACCTCGGCGCCCTCCTTGCGGCGCAGTTCCTGCAGATGGATCCGCGGAAGAAGCGGCCGGTAGTTCGCGTACAGCTCGCTGATGATGGAATAATCGTGCGTGATGATCATGACCGTGAACGGGCGCTTTGCGTATTTCTCAAAAAGCAATCCAAGGAACAGGTTCCGGTAACGGTTGTCAAGGCTCCCGGTGGGCTCGTCGAACACGAAGAAGCTCCTGCCGCCGGCGCCGGTAGTGCGCATGAGCACGTCGATTTTCTTGAACGCCATCGCCAAAAGCACACGCTGCTTTTCGCCGCCGCTGGGCCGGTACGGCTTGGGAAACACGTCGAGAATGCGGCGGATTGCGGCGACGTCCGCGTCCTGCCACAGTCTTTCCATGATCGCGGCCTCGTCCTTCGAAAGCCGCAGGCTGCCTTCGTTGAGCTGGTCCGAGATTTTTAAAAGGGAATTGAGGTGCGACGACGGCTCCTGGAACACGAAAAAGCTGTTCTTCTTTATCTCCTTCACCTCCGCATCGTCAAGGTACACCGTGTAGGGCTTGTCGTTGACCGTCGCCGAAAGTTCGTCGGGATCGAGCAGGCCGTACACGGCCTTCGACACCATGGACTTGCCGATGCCCGACTCGCCGAACAGGAAGGTTACCTCGTCCTGGAACACGCCGTAGTTCGCGGCGGACACGACGGTGCGCTGCCCCGCCTTCACCCGCACCGAAAAGCGCTCGAGCGTCATAGGCGGTGCCTTTCCGCGTAGCCGTTGGCGATATGGTATATTGACATAAGAGAAAAAACGATGAGGAACGCCACGGTGATGCCGAACAGGTGTTCGAAAAACAGCGAGCCGATGTATTCCGGGTGCGTGAGCGCGTACCCGATGGAGAGGATGTCCTGCTTGCTGTCTATTTTCGCAAGCAGGCTTCCCATGGTGGCGGGCAGCGTCACCGCGTTGACGTCGGTTGAAAGCCCGACGGAAATGATGAAGTCGACGCTGCACTGCAAAAATATAGCGGCGCCGAATACCGAGATGAGCTTGTTGAGGATATGAATGCGGCTGTTTTTCCAGAGGATGTCGAAATTGATCACGCGTCCCTCGGAAATGCCGCATACGCGCATCGCGTTGTAAAAATCGAGCTTCTGGTAATGCGCGATGCGCTCGCGCATGAGATCAACGAATTCAATGAAAACAAACAGGCTCACGCAAAAGGCAAGCAGCGGGAAAATAACGGCATGGCTCCGCACGGCGCCGGTCTGGATCAGCACGCCCACCGCCACGTAACCGAACAGGATGCCCACGATCTGGGGGATCGAGCGGATCAGGTTGAGGAGAAACGTGAGCAGCAGATACGGCGCTTTGTTTTTACTCATTTCAAAGGAGTGAAGCGCCAGCGTCACGCACCACGCCAGCAGCAAGGTGAACACCACCACGAGCAGAGCGATGGCAAAGGTGTCGATAAAGCCGGCCGTCACCTGGCGCAGGGCGGGTTTGTTCAGAAACAAAATGTTCCAGACTGCGGCGACAATGATGCCGAGGAGCCAGATGAGGATCCACCGGAGGTCTTTCTTTAGCAATAACTGCTTAATCATAATTGTTTGACTGTTGGCAGTTGACGGTTTCCGGTTAAAAAAGCCTTAAAATAATTACAAGCTCCTTTTTGAGAATCAATGACAAGTGGCGTGTCGTTGCGAGCGAAGCGAAGCAATCTATTTATGGACATTCATTGATCCTTTTTTTCATCCAACAACTTTTAATTCCTTAAACTCCGGATTAGTAGCCCGTATCAATTCAATTTACTTTTTCCTTGATCCACCTTTTATCTGTTTTTCCCTTTTTATAGCGTCATCGATAAAAGAATATTCCTCGGAATAAACAAGTTTTATGACATTGCATTTCTTAGTGAAACTATCTAAAAGTTTATTCTTATGGACAAACACCCTTTTGGATATATCTCCTGTTACACCTGTGTATAGAACTGTATTTGATGGATTGGTCGTTATGTAAACATGATACTTATTCATACTTTGTCATCTATGCAGTCTTATCTGAGCTTGCTTCGTCGCCAAGCTCCTCGCAATGACATTTCCACGCCCAATAACAAGTCAACCATCAACTGTCAACATGCTTCATTTGTTCTCGATCCTCTTCTCCGCCCTGTTCTCCACGAGGTCCACCACAATCTCCGTTCCCTTGACGGTGAAGAATATCCCCAGAATTATGACTATCACGATATCATAATTCTTATACAGCATCTGCCTTAACATTTCGTAGCTCAAATGACCGTGGATGTTGAGCGCCATTTCAATGATGATGAGCCCGGTGATGAGAAATGACGCCTGTTCCTTGATGGTGGGCAGGTACTGGTGCCGCGCGTTGGAGAAAATATGCCCGAAAACATGGCCGTCGAACCGCTTTATTGGCCTGAGGACCGCGCTGGTTCGGATTCCGCCGGGTCCATGCGGGGCATAGGAGGAGCTCAGGTTCTTGACAAGCGCGGTTTCCACGTATCCCTTGCGGCTTTCGGCAACCAGGAACGCGTAGAACTTGTTGGCATAGGTGACGAGCAGGCCGTTGGAAAGCACGCCCAGAATCGCCATGAAAATGATAGTATCGGTGTTGAATTCGGTGCGGATGGAATAGGCGATCACATAGGCCGGCGAAAAGAGCACGAAATACGCCGCGGTCTTTCCGATGGCCGCGAGAACATGCAGGGCGATGGCGCCGAATGTTTTCCCCTGTGCAAACGCATGCTGTTTCTTTCTGCAGAAACGCCATACGGCCAGGGTCTGCACGCCGTAATACGTGAGGAGCATCACCACAACGTACACGGCGATGAATTTCAGATACATGATGAAAAGCTGGCCAAGCTTCCTCCACGACAGCGTCTCTTCCACATACGATTTCTGCAGCTTCTTGCTGAACTCGCTTTCCCGCAGCGCAAGGATTTTCTCCACCGTCGCATTGTTATTTTCATATTGACCGGGATAAAAAATGTTCACCGCGTCCTTGAGAAGTGCCTTATGGAACCCGTCGTTAAAATCGACAAACGAAAGATCGCCGTATTCCTGCGCCCTGCTCGTTTCCTGCTCATGCCTCGCCTGAACGCCCGCGCGGGCCGCGAACAGCGCGGCAAGCAGCACCACGCTCACAAATGCCACACTCAGAATATGTTCAAAAAGTTTCTGCCTCATGGCTTGTCCCGGCCCTGGCTTCTCGGCTTTATAAAGATTCCGCCCTTGTCAAACAGTACCTCGTACTGTTTCCCGATGAGCATGTTTTCAAGATCGCGTACCAGATACTGGGTGCTTTCGTCGAGCTGTGACGTTCCGTCATACGGCGCATTTAAGGAGCAATGCACCTCATCCCCCTTTGCTTCACAACGCCAACGGGGAATTGTCTTTTCCTGGCCGGTGAGTTTGTCAAAATGTGAGAAATATTCTTCATAGGTTTTGTTGGCGGCCTTGAAACGGTCCATGATCTGCTCCGTGAGCAAGGTGGTAAGCCCTTGCGGTTTTTCAAGGCCCTGTTCTACACGCCTCCACCCGGTCTTGGCGCCGAACCTGCTCCATCCATACGGCGGCGTTACGGCAGGCCGCTTCACGCAATAGAACCCGCCGTAGGAAAAAAGCCTTTCCACCGTCTCCCCTTTTTTCAGCCAGCCGTTTGCCCCGGGCGGGAATTTTTCGGAGAACGGCACCGCACCATCGGCGGTGATTTGCACCGTGTCGCCGACGATAAGGCATCTTCTTAAGACCTGCCTGAATTGCTTGCCCTTATCGCCCGCGAAATTACCGGACTCATCTTTTTCGATGAACCATGTCCTGCCTTCGAATACAAACCTGAGCGCATGGGTGATCTGATCGCCCATGATTTCGTTTTCCTTCACGATCTGCAGGGGAGCATTTGGAACAAACAGGTTTTTTTCATGATCGGAGAGCGGCTGCTGGTACTCGTTGAATATGGTGTAGTCCTGCGGCCGGGAAAGGATGAGGACGTCGGAGGTAGTTTGGGAAAATGAAAATACGTTTAATATAAGAATCAAAAAAAGGAATTTCTCACATGATCTTTTCATGGCGTTGGCAATCTGACCTTTAAATAAGTTCATTACTGCATGCACAATAAAAATAATTATTTATTGGAATATATGCGGATTATCTCTGTAAAAATGATCAGAAATCATTTTCCAATGAAACACGCCTGAAACATTTTGCCAAAATATCCACCCAATATATCATTAATAAAATTGGCTTTTATTTAATTCAAGAATCATTTAATTTTGTGTAATCTATTAAATATCAATTCACTAAAACAATATATAACGATTATAATCATGTAGTCCAAATAACTATTGACTTTTCTTCATTTTACCTGTATCTTTTATACCATGAAGCCAATTTTTGAATACACCGATTTCCGGAAATATCTTTCAGACTATTACCATTATAAAAAGGAAACCAGCCCCGGCTTCTCTCACCGGCTGTTCCTCGGAAAAGCAGGAATGAGCGGCCCGAATTTCCTCAAGAACGTGATTGATGGCAAAAAGAACCTCTCGCCCAGCTCGATAAAAAAATTCAGTACCGCGCTTGGTCTTGCCAAAAAGGAAACAAAGTTTTTTTCGCTTCTCGTGCAATATAATCAGGCAAAGACATCGGAAAAAAAACAGCGCTTCTTCACCGGGCTCTCCCAGTTTTCCCACCGTTCTGAAATCCAGAAAATCAGAAAAGACCAATACAATTACCTCTCGGACTGGCGCAACATCGCGGTCCGTGAATACATTCACGCCCACAAATTCCTTGATGATTACTCATTTCTCGCAAAAGCGATTACGCCGAAAATTTCTCCCCGGCAGGCAAAAAAATCCGTTGAGCTTCTTCTCAGCCTTGGCCTCATCCGGACTGGAGCCGACGGGCATTACGAGGTAAGCGACAGGATCATATCAACAGGAACGGACATAAATTCACTCGCTGCGAGGGAACTCCACAAGGCGATGATGGAAATAAGCTGCGGTGCACTCGATTCCATCCCCGCCGACAGGCAGTATTTCAGGACCATCATCGGAAGTTTTTCCGATAATGCGTTCGGTATGATAAAACTTGAACTCGACGCCACCCGCAAGAAAATGCTTGACCTCATAGCGGCTGACAATGGAAGCCCGAAAAAGGTTCACGCATTTGGAATGCAGCTTTTCCCCATGGAGCGCGGACCCAAGAGAAGGGGGAGGCAGAAATGAAACGAATTCTTCTTGCCCTTGTCACCGTCTTTCTTGCATCATGCGGTACCAATCCGATTGTCACCGATGGAGGTTCCGCCACCGACGTGGGCTGCCTAAAAGGCAATATTGTCAAATCAGACAATACGCCCGCCGGCCGCACCCTTGTGCTGCTGGTTCCCTCGGCGTTCAATCCGGTGACCGGCATCAAAGACAGCGCTATCGCATCCGACACGACCGACACCGCAGGCTCATACTTTTTTAATGGCGTGAAAACGGGACGGTATTCTGTTCAGGCCCTCCAGTTGGACGATCACTCCCGGCTGCTCGTCACCGGTCAACAGGTGTTGAAAAACGACACCGCAACCGTAAAGACAGCCGCACTGAGCGCCCCGGGCGCGGCTATTGTCTTTATCGCCGACACCCTTCGTGCGGGCCCGGGACACGTCTACATACCGGGAACCACATTCTCCATTGTCGCTGACAGCAGCATCGTGATCATCGACTCGCTCCCCGCCGCGCTTATGCCTCTGTTCGTGTACGCCAGCGACGCTGCTCCCGGCGCGCCGAGGAACATCGCCGGCAATGTATTGGTGACATCCGGGGACACCGCAATTTCCGCAACCTACCGTGTCTTGTATGTCAATAAGGCCGACACCCTCAACAACCGGGATTCGCTCTTCCTGCGCCGGTTGGCAGGCAGGGGGATCGCCATGATCTCAAGGTTTGCGGGCACCGTTTCCGCGGTCGACACCGCGGGAATCGCACTGGTTTTTTTCGGTTCGTCAATCGATTCCGGCGTGACGGCCGGCATGCTCCGCGTCTGGGCCAAGCCGGTTCTTGCCGGAGAAAGCTCCCTGTTCGGTGTCATGACGCTCACCGGTCCGAAAAACGGGATCGATTATGGTGTGACGTCCGCAAGCTACGACAGCGTTGCCATCGTTTCCCCGGCCCACCCCCTTGCCGCGGGCCTCAGCGGCACGGTGGCGGTGCTCGGGCAGCCGCTGCAACTGCGCTGGGGCATGCCGGCGACAGCCGCCACGATCATAGCATCAGTTCCCGGCATGACGGATGAGGCGATGGATTTCTGTTTTGACAAGGGAACACCTCTCTACGACACCACTCCCGCTCCGGCGCGCCGCGTGGGCCTGTTTCTTGAATTGGACGCCTCCCTTAACCTGAATGCCAATGGGTGGAGGCTGTTTGACGCAGCGGTGAATTGGTGCCTAGAAGGCAAATGATTTTTTTGTATTCTTTTTTTAATCAATAAAAGAATTTGTCAATACTTCTCGGCCTTGGAACTTATCCTCTCGAAAAAAGGCCGCATTTCTCCAATCATAAAAGGCTTTCTTTTAATCAATACCTAATACCGTTAAAGACGGGAAATTATCCAGGATTCTACGGGAGAATTCTGCCTCCACATACGCCTATTGAAGGTTTATTATAAAAAGCATCCCCTTAATATCACTCTATTTTGTGTGATATTACAGTTTAAATTAGATTTTTAAAAGGATTATATTATATATTTAACATATTGATATTAAAGTAATTATAATTTATTTGCATTGTAGTCTATTTATTTATTGACATTTTACTTTTTTGGCCTTATATTATCAAATCAAGGAATCACTATTAACCCTCGATAACAAAAAATGACAAGCAAAACCGTTATCCATCCTCTCTCTCCCAAAGGGGGTTTTATGAAGTTCCAAAATCCATCAGCTCTTTTCATCACATTATTCCTTATTATCTGGTCCGCATGTGCGACTAATTATAATGTCTCCGTATCCGGTTCAAAGATCCTGCTGAACAACACCGAAATAAAAGTGATCGGCCTCCGTTGCTCAAACGCGCTTGTTTCGGATTCCACAGCACAAATGCTCATAACCTATCTGGACACATTTAAAAACTACGGAGTAAACCTCGTTACGGTGTATTTCATGGGATCACGGTTTGGCGATGTCGGAGGTTATTTGAAGGACCAGAGTCTCAATCCTACCGTTGCAGCAAGAATGGGAGAAATCATCGAAGCGGCCGACAACCGTGGCATGATGGTCCTTATCGGCTGTCTGTACTGGGGAACGTCCACCGCAAAAGACAGCTTCCCGAACCCGACAACGGCAGACCAGACAAGCGCAAACAAAGCGGTTGCAAATGTTGTTCAATGGCTTAAATACCATAGCTACCGGAATTTTATTATTGACCCGGACAATGAGAATATGACAGGGCTTTCTGTGGAACTGATGGTGCAGGCCGGTCATGCCGTGGATAATGCAGCTGTAATCGCCTGCAACGGGAGTGCAGGCGCGCCAACCGCGAATCTGAACATACACTTTGGGCCAAAGACCGCCGGAAAACCTTATTTCGACTCCGAATATTCCCCCGACTTCGGCAATTACTGGAGCGGTTACAGCAAGCAGGCCAATTATTACAACTACATCCGTATCGGCAGATATACCAGCGCGTATAAAACACTGTCCCTCAACGATACGAAAACGCAAATGGCAGGTAATAATGGAATCGGATTCGCCTCGACCTGGCTCCAATGCGGTCCCCTTCAGGGAATCGGAGGTCCGTTCATGACGCCTGGCGGCATGTCGAATTTTACCGATTCTCAAGTGAATGCAAACGTCACCGCCGTGCTTCCGGATGCCGGCGTCCGCTGGTGGCTCGAATACATTAAAACCAACTATGGAGCATGGGTCCCGCCTGCGCCGACCTCGGTGGTGTCACACGTACTTCCGTCGCGCGTTACCATTACCGGTTACGATAATTTGAAGGTGTTCGACCTAAGCGGCAAGCTACTTGCACGCGCAACTCATGGGGATGCGGCCGCGCTCGAAAAGTCGCTGTCGTTGCGTCAGGGAATTCCATATCTGGTTGTCTATGGCAAATGCAACATCATCACCAACGTACAAAAGATTTGCAGGCCATAATTGAACGACCAAAGCGCCATCATGGACGCCGGCGGTTTTAAAAAAAGCAAAGTTTATCCATTTTAACCCTTTAAAGGAGAGGTTATGAAAATGTCCTGTGTTAATCTCAGCCGCTTCGCGTTAAGCGCAACGCTGGCGCTCATATTTTTAACAGTCCCGGCTTCAGCGACCGGGTATGTTTTTGGGGTACGCGGCGATTCTACGACAATCAACGGCAAGGGGTTCGTCGCCAAGGGCCTGCGTTGTTCCCAATCGCTCGTATGTCAGTGGGCGACCGATTCGCTTATCTTTTATCTGGACACCTTCAAATATTACGGGTGCAATACCATAAGTGTCTTTATCATGGGGTCGCGATATGGGAACATTCCGGGATTCAACTGCGACGGTACCCTTAACCCTGTCTATTCAACAAGGCTCGGCCAGATTATTGAAGCAGCGGATTCCAAGGGCATGATAATACAGGTCGGATGCCTATACTGGGGAGGCACCAATGCAAAATGTTCCAATTGGGGTCAAGCGCAAGTAGACACCGCCATTGCAAACACGGCGAGATGGCTCAGTGCTCATAATTACCGCAATACCTTTATGGATCCCGACAATGAAGCCATGGCTGGCGGTATCATACCTAACAAGGTTGAGGTAATATCAACAGTAAGGGCTGTCGATCCGGCCATTATTGTTGCGAATCCTTGGAACGATCAAGCGGCGTTTGCAGCAGCGGATCTTGCGGTCCATGTCGGATACCACAACAATACCAAACCCTATATCGAAAGCGAAGGCTGCGGAAGTTGGAGTTATGGTAGCGACAACTACACTGCATCGGCCATAGGTACACAGCATGGCGGATGCAGCTCGTCAAGTATGGCGGCTCAAGGACCCAATGGATTTTTGTTAGCCGACATGTGGCTGCAGGCCGATACGGCGGGGGGATTGGGTCCAAATATGAATCCCGGTACCGCCAGTGTCGGTATCCGCACACAACTCGAAGCGCTGAAAACCGCATGGGGCTCATGGAACCCGCCGCAGCCCCTGACATCCATGGCGCTTGTTCCGCGATTGTCAATCAAGGGAAACACGGGCCTTGATGAAGTTAGGGTCTTCGACGTGCGCGGTAAGCTTATGGACCGCTTTAAATTTTCTGCCGCCACGCCTGCTGGACTCATTCCACGGAGCATAAATACCGGCATATATATACTGGTCCATGAAAGAAACGGCCAAATTATTGACGCCGTGCGAATGTGCAAATTTGACAGGTGAAATAACGGCACGGTTGAGCAGGGTGTCTCCCCCCTTGCGAACGGACGTTCGCACTGCCTCTCTGCCGTGCTTTGCATTTTGAGAAGGAAAAAATGCTTGCGGAGAACAATGCGGCATGAAAAGCATCAGTCAAGAATCAAATGGCATCAGAGGCTTGGCGACCATGCGAGCCCTCACAATCTGTCATCCGTCCCCGGTATCGCCACGCGGTTCGTCTTCGGGTCCATGACGATCTTCACCTTGCCGCCGGGCCGGACCGAACCGGCGTCGGCCAGGGAGACATAGAGGTCCTTTTCTGCATTGAACGGCGCGCCGGCCGGCGGCGTCACTTCGATGATGACCCTGAACATCACGCCCGGCGATCCGCTCACCACGGTCCCCTCATTGAGCACCTTCACGATCGTCGCCTCGAGCGGAACGCCCGTTTTAATCAATACACGTGCGCGCCGCGTGGAACGGACAAGCAGCCAGATGATCAGGCCTGACGCGATGCCGACCACGATCCAACCGACGATGATGCCTGTCATGACGCTCATAAGATATTAAACAACTTGATTTTTGTCGGCTTTTTCACCCGATGGGAATATACGGCTTTCATATAAATTTGTCAACCGCAATAAAATGCAAAACAGAAGGGAACCGAAAGCGGTTCCCTTCTTTATTCCGCACGACAGAATTTTTCCCTTCGATGGTTCTTGCTACTTCTCCATTGCTGACACAGCCGCATATTTCCTTTGATCTTAAAAAAGTTTATTCTTCTTCGGCGCTTCCTGCCATTTCTTCGCGGTTGACAGCTGCGAAGCCACGCCGTACAGGTCGATGGTCGAGGCGTCGAACTGCGTGGAGAAATACGCCAGCGACGGCAGCGAGAACAGCCACGAGCCGAGCGCCAGCTTCTGCTCGAGCTTGTCGAGGCTTTGCGAATAGTGCTGCTTGTCGCCGATCTCGCGCGTCGCCATGAACCCGTAGATGTAGTCGAGCAGCTGCTTGAAATCGGCCTGCTCGGCCGACGATGCGCCCAGGTCGAGCCGGAAGAAGTTCTTGTTCGCCGTGAAGCACGACGGGTCGGCGGCCTCTTTTCCCTTAGCGTCAACCATGGTCCTGAAGTTGATCTTGTACGACTCGAAATCAGGCTCGCGCAGGAAGATCGGGAACAGGTCGAACAGGAAGTTGCTCCGGTACCCGCTGATGGCCACGAGCACGGCGTCGTAGTTCTGCTTCTTGATGTCCTCGTTGCCCACGGCCGCCACCTTGATCTTGCCGTGGAACAGGGCAGGGTCGTTCATGATCTCAACGAGATCCGAGAGTTCTTCCTTGAAATCATAATTCAGGCAGGTCTGGATGCGCACCGTGTCGGGCAGCACCGACACGTCCGGACCTTCCCGCACCGAGTCCGGGGTCACGATCTGCTCCTCCACGTAGTACGAGGTGGTGGGAAACACGCTGTTGTTGAGATATTCCGAATAGTTGTCGCCCTCGCCCTTGTAATTGGCGATATGGCGCTGCTGCTGGGTGCCTATCTTGAAGAAGCGGTTCATGATGATCTGGTTGTTGATGAGCTTGCGCAGGGCGAGCCGCTGCTGGAGGTTGAGCCGCTCCACGTTGAACAGCACGGCGAAGAAACACGTGGCGATGCTTGACTTATGGAAAAACTTGGCGCTGTCGCCCAGGATGGACGACACGGCGCCGAACGGCGTGGACAGCAGCGTGTTGATGTTGCGGTTGCGCAATTCGGTGGTGTAGGTGCTGTTGTCGATGAACGGCTTGAGGATGAAATTGGGGATGCGCGCGATGCCGTCGGGCATTTTCTGGAAGTAAATCACGTCTTCGTACTCCCCGGTCAGAAGGTACGGACCCGTGCCGATCGTGTAGGCGGGCGCGTCCATCTCAGAATTCGCCGGGATGATTTTAAACGAAAGCACTTCCTTGATGTCGGGCTCTTTCCAGTCGCGGTCGCCCTTGAACTGGAACTTTATCTCGTTGTTGTCGTCCGGCCCGGAAAAGTCGAAATTCGGGATGGCCTGCGACACCAGAATGTAATCGGGTGAAAGGCTTCCCAGTTTCTGGATGCGGTGCAGGGTGAATTTGAGGTCCTGCGCCGAGAAGAAATTGTCCTGCTTGGGCGCAATGGTGGCCTTGTTCTTTTCCATGGTCACGTTCCAGCTCGAATGCCATTTCTTGCCCTGCTTGAGCCTCACCGTCACCACGCTGGTCTTCGGGTCGACGTTGATCAGCTCCCCCAGCCCGTCCTCGTACGTGATGCCGCTCGGATTGGCCGAAACATTGAAGAGGCCGTCGAAAACCACCTCGTCGAGCTTGTCGGCGATGGGGATGGCGCTCGGCACATGCGGGTCGATGCGCGGCTTCTGGTGCGCGATGTACGGTATGACGATCTTGCCGCTCAGGTCCTTGTGGAACACGAACCAGTATACTGCCCCGCCGCCGGCGAGGACGAGAATTGCGAGGATGACGATGAGAACTGCTTTCATGGGACACCCTTTCTAGGTTATTGCCGATTTATCCATTAATAATTTTTCAGTCCACCTGACGACTTTTTCCGCCGGCGAAAGGTTGCTTTTCGACCGCAGCAGCCAATCTTCGGGTGTACCCGGGACCGGGCCGTCACGCCGCTGCACGGTATAACTCCTTGCCTTCTGCTATGGCGTAAAAATATACAAGTGAGCGGTTGTTCTTTTGCTGTTCGATGATCGCCGGCGTTGCAACAACTATGTCCGCCGCATACCCTAATCCGGATAAATTTCGGTAAATTTCCCGCGCGGTTCTTCGGCACGCAGTCCCGTCGGGCATCACTACCAATGCGTCAAGGTCGCTGTTGGCATGCCGCTCCCCTCTTGCCCAGGAGCCGAAAAGAATAATCCGAAGCGGATGGGCTGCGGCGACAATCTCCTTTACAAAATCATCAAGCAGTTTTTTTTCATCAATCATAAGGCGCCTTAGATTAATTCTTCTTTATGATCGGCTTCTGCACCATCACGCTCACCGTGAACGGCTTGAACGCCGGATACGTGAAGTTGACTTCCAGGATATTGTTCTTGTCCTTGTTCATCTGCACCGGCGTGATCTGGCATTCAAAATCGTTGGCCGCGGTCGGCGCGCCGATGGAGAAGCGGCCCTCGTTCTTGAGCACGGTCTTGTTGCAGAGGATCTGGTCATACCACTGGCTCGCCGCCGCGTTCTGAGCGATTTCTTTCGGCAGCTTGATGTTCACGTCGTACACCGGAAACTCGGCGTCGGTCGGAATGTTCACGTTGAGCCTGATGTAATACTTGTTCTTCGCCCCCCTGCTGCGGTTGTCGGTCACGGGCAGCACGAACACGCGGCGGTAATCCTTGGGCTTGGAAATCCACTTTGCCGACAGCGGGTCGCATTCCGCAATCTTGATCTTGAGCTCCTTGTCGTCGCCCTTGTAATGCTTGCCGTGCGTCACCACGGCGCGCGCCTTGAGAACGCCGTTCTCATCCGGGTTCTTGATGAACTGTTCGTAGCACAGCTTGATCGCCTTGGCCGGGAAATCATAGTCCTTCAACTTGGCCAGGTCGGCGATGAGCGCCTCCTTTTTCTTGAGAAGATGGTTCTGCGACCCGGACGAGAAGGTGATGTCGTACACCGGCAGGAAGACCGAGTCGGAGTACAGCGAATCCACGTTCTCGAGCACCGTCACTTTTTCCTCACAGAACTTATTTACCCGTGCGCGCGTGACGCGCTCGACCGTGGAGTACAGCGAATCTTCCATGTCGCGCACCGCGGCCTGCTTGAAGGGAAGGGCCGCCTGTGGATTGATGAACGTCTGGTCGACGTGCAGGTTGCGCAGGCCGGTTTCCGCCTGCTGCCAAGCCGCGGACGTCAGCGACGTCCTCACGGCCTTCATCTGCTGCTCAACCGACAGCCTGTCAAGGTCACGATACCTGTCAAGCAGAAACCCGAGCTGCTTGGCCTGCGAAAGCAGGCCTTCCATTCCGTGGAAATCGCCCTGCAGTTTAAGGATGTTAACCTGCTGCACGAGCACCTCGGCCTGCTGGCTTTCCGCCAGGCGCTGGGAAACAAAGGACGCGAGCTTTGCAATCTCTGCGTTGAGCGCCTCGGCGCTTTTGCTCGCCGCGTACTTGCCGTACGACTCGTCTATTTTGGAAGGCATTGCGTTTTGCACCGCGGTCATGCGCGCCACAACGCCCTTGAAAAACTCGTCATTCGGGAACTGCGGGCCGTCCTTCACGTATTTGCCGATGCGGTCTACCGAATCCTTGAGCGCGGCAAGCGTTTTCGCCTTGGAATCGAAATCCGTGACGTATTTGGTCATGGCCGTGAGTTCCTGCGGAACGGCAATGCCCGCTTTTTCGAGCAGTGTGCCGAGCGGCGCAAGCGAAGCCGTATTGTACAGCTTCTGGTCAAACAGCGCGGCGTCTTCCTTTCCCGACAGTTTCATGGTGAGATAGGGCATCACTTCGTCGAACCTGTTTTTAAGAACGCGCTGGCTTTCGGTGGTCACGTTGGGCGCCAGCATGCTTTTCTGGTTGAAATACGAGGTGAAATCAGCGATCTTGCCCAGGAAATCCTCGGGGCTGCCGCGCGACGCCTTTTCTTTGCTGAAGAAATCGAGCGACGCCAGCCACGCCTTCTGGAAATTCATCTCGTCCTCGAGGTTGGCGCGCAGTTTTTTATAGTTCTGGTACGCCGGGTCAGTGGAGTTCACGATGCGCGCCGGGAAAATACTCTCGATCGCGAGCAGTTCCTTGTATACCCCTTCCAGCGCCGCCTCGTGGCGCTTGATGGTGTCGATTGCCGCGGCAAAATTGATGGCGTCGATCTGCGTGGTGGTGCCGATGCCCTTGTAAGCGCTTCTGTCAACCACGTTCCTGGCAAGGGTGGCGTTGTATTCCGCCGCCTTGGTCTCGAACTTGAAACGCCATTGGGGCGCATACCGGTATCTCATGGAAAGGACAAAGTCCTCCCCCCCCACTTCCATGAACCAGTAGTAAGAAGGCGACTTTGTGTTCACCGCATAAACGCTTATGGAATCGGGCCACAGTGTTTCGTCCTTTATTTTTTCACCCGGCGTTTTGTTTTCGGCATAGGTGGCCGAAAAAAAGCTGTTCATCTTTTTCTTTGACGGCGCATTAAGCACGAGGTAGAAATTGTCCTCTGCCGGCGCCGGGAACATGATCACATATTTTTTCTCTTTTTTCAACTCGAAATCCTTTTTATCGTTTTTAAGCTGGATGTATCCCTGCTCCGCGGAGGACAGCTCAGGTTTTGGCTTGAGTTGCGCATACGGCGCGCACGAAAGCATCACAAGCCCGGCCGTTGCAAGCACCGCGATAAATACAAACAATGCCTTTGATTTCATCCACTGCTCCTTTTAGAAGGTGGGGGGTTATGGAATCCGAATTTTTAATGGATTTATAATATAACAATCGGCTTGCGGAAATGGCATTTTTTTGAGAATTTATCAATGTAAAACAAATAAATTGGGCGCCTGCCCGTGCAGGACTTATTCCATATTTTTTTATGCTCGGACACCGGCCCTCCCTCCGGGCTCGGCTATTCGCCTCGTTGCCGGACCGTCCTATGCGTGACGGCGGGGTCGGCCGGCACAATGCAAAAGGTATAATTAACTGCGCAGAGCGCAACTACCTTACATTAGGGAAAGAAGTGACACAAGGCAAGAGATATAATAATGAAGCACGAAGTGCCATTTCTATACCCTTGGGGAATGAAATGACAATTCGCTCTGGCTCACCCTCCGGTCCTGCCTGGCGCTCGGATTTGGTAATTTCTCCGCGAATCTTACTGGAGGCATGTGTGATTGCTCCTAATCATCAAGTGTTATTCGATAATTCTCCTATGTCACCCTGAGCTTGTCGAAGGGTCTTTCAATTGTATTTCTCGCAACTTGAAAATCACTCGGAGAAAAACCATCTCTTATCTTTACATAATTCCTAAAAAAGTCTTATATTGTTGATATAATTCAGAGTAGGGGGAAATTGTCATGAAATCCATCACATTGTTTTTTGTGGTCATTTCTTTTCCTATTATTATAGCGCCCGCTAAAGCCTACCCCGACGAATTCGCCCCGGACAGCATCATCGGCATCACCAAGCGCGTGGCCTATTACCATATGAAAAGCGGGCCGATCTACCCCAACAGCTGGGACGGCGGGGCATACATGACCGGCGTCATGGCAATGCACCGTCTCACCAAAGACAGCACCTATCTCAATTTCGCGCGGCAGTGGGCGATCAAATTCAAATGGATGCCGTGCGTCACGCTTCTCACCACCAGCGCCGACGATATCTGCTGCTGCCAGACCTATTGCGAGATTTACCTGCTCGACCCGAGGCCGGCCAACGACTCGATGATAGCGAATGTCAAAACGAACCTTGAAAATCTTTTTTATACGGTCAAGCAACAAGGTATTTGGAGCTGGGACGATGCCCTGTACATGGCGCCGCCAGCGGTGTCCCGATATTGCCGGGCGATCAATAACAATGAATTCATAGATTCGATGGCCCAGTACTGGTGGACGACCAGCGCAAATCTTTACGACACGAACTACCACCTCTGGTACCGCGACGGCGGATTTAAAACCCAGAAAGCGGCCAACGGCCAGCCCGTGTTCTGGTCGTGCGGCGTGGCATGGGTTTTGGGAGGGATGACGCGCGTATTGCGGGACATGCCGCTTGATCATCCCCAACGGCCCAAATGGGAAAAGCAATTCAGGGAAATGGCGGCCGCGATCATGGCCGAACAGGGCTTCAATTCCCTTTACAGCGGGCTGTGGACCACGAGCATGCGCGATCACACTCAATTTCCCGATCCGGAAACAAGCGCGTCGGCTTTCTTCTGTTTCGGCATGGCATGGGGAATCAACAATCACCTTCTGGATTCGGCGCAGTACATCGACTGCGTAAAAAAAGCCTGGCGCGACCTCGTGGCAAACGTGGGCACCGACGGCAGGCTCCAACGGTGCGAGAACGTAAGCGATCAGCCAGCCAGCATCGACGTGAACAATTCGTCGGTGGAAGGCGAAGGCGCGTTCATGCAAGCGGGGGAACAGATGTGGATGATGGCGACAGGGGCAACGGCGGCAGCGGCTGTTTCTCCTGCCAACAATAAAGCTCTTTATAATACTGTAGGTTCCAGAATTATAATTTCCGCACATGATGGAGCAATCACCATTCCCAAGGACGCGAGCGGTGCCGCACTCTTTGACCTTTCGGGAAAATTGGTGCTTGATTATACGGAATTATCAGGCAAAACGCTCCGTGTCCCGAAAAATCTATCGAAGAACAAGGCGTATGTTCTAAAATGTATAAAGTAGCTTTCTCGATTTTCCATGAAATTGACATTTGATAATATTGCAATTCCCGTCTTCATTATCCGCGCCTCGTAAACTTTAGCCCCGAGGTACTCATGGGTAAATCCTTTTGGAAAAAATTCATTCTGGCGCTCATTGTCCTTATTGGACCTGAAGCAGTTCTTGCAAACCATCCGTCCATTTTCTTCTCCTCCACCGACATCCCTTCAATCAGAACCAAGGCAACCACCACCCACGCCGCCATCATGGCGCCCATCATATCCTGCGCAAACTCCCTGTTGCCGCTGCCACTGCCGACAGCCCCTACCGGTGCGGCGTCTTCCGATCTGAGCCTTGACGCGCGCGACGTCACGGTGCTCGCGTTCGCGTTTGTCGCCACCGGCGATGTTCAGTACCTGACGCTCGGCCGGAGCTATCTCACCGCGTTTGCCACGTGGCCGTACTGGGGCGCGGACGCGACGCTCGGCGACCGTGACCTGTCGCTCGGCTCAATGATCCGGGCATGCGCCATGGCATATGACTGGCTCTATGACAGCCTTTCGGCGGGCGACCGCGCCGCGGTGCGCGCCGCATTGGTCAAGCACAGCCAGGAAATGTACGAAGCGGCCGCGGGCCCGTACACCGCCGCGTGGGCGAACTGGTGGCCGGAATCGTACGGCCAGAACCACTGGGACAACAACAACACCGCGCTCGGCATTGCCGCGCTCGCGCTCGACGGCGAATGCGACAGTGCTGCACAATGGCTCTCCCACGTGATCGCCCAGATGCGCAGGGACAGCTTCGACCTCGCGAACATCGGCGACGGCACATGGCACGAGGGCTGCCTGTATCAGAACTCCAAGCTCACCGCGTCAATGCCGTTCTATTTCAACCTCAAGCGGCTCAAGAACATCGACCTGTACCCGCGCAATTACCTCTCGAACTACGCACTCTTCGCCCTGTACAATTATCTGCCGTCGGACCGCCAGATGGCGCTCGACTTTTCGAGTTACATCGATGACTGGGGCGGATGGCTGAGCGCCGCGGGATATTCCCTGCTCGCGCTTGCGGGATCGGAATGCGGCTCGGGCATCGGCCAGTGGCTCTGGGCAAGAATGGGCACCGACCTTGGGCGCAGTTCGTACCAGGCGGGCAATCACGTGTGCGAGTTCTTTTATTATTCACCGTCCGCCGCCTCCACCCCGCCTGCAAACCTCCCTTTGTACCGCACTTTGTGGGACCTTCAGGGCGTGATCTGGCGCACGGGCTGGGGCGACTCGGACCTGACCTTCGGATTAAAAACCGGCGCCTACGGCGGCATGTTTCTTTACAATCAGTATTTGTCGAAGAACTACCCCTTCGACACATCGGGCGCGAACCTCAACGTGGGTCACGACCACGCCGACGCCAACACCATCTGGCTGTACCGGGGCAGCGCCACCCTAATCGGCGAGAACGAGGGCCGCAGTCTGTATGACGACCTCGGCACCGCGTACCAGTCGTCGTCGCACAACACCCTGCTCGTGGACGGCAGGGGCCAGTACTTCCCCACCGACCAGACAGGCGTGTACGCGGGCAACGACGGGCTCCTCACCACGGTCAGCGACATTGACGGATACGACTTCGTCTCCTCCGACGCGTCGCGGCGGTGCCGGTCCACGAACGCCGACGGGTCCATGGGGCCGTTCATGGTTTCGCTTTTCGCAAGGAACGTCCTGTTCGTGCGCCCCGCGTATTTCATCATCGTGGACAATGTCGCCGACAGCGCGGCGCACTCGTACGAGATCCGGTTCCACTGCGCCGATTCGGCCGTCATCGACACCGCCGGCGGATGGGCGCGGGCATCGAGCGGACAGGGCAATCTGCTCGGCATCAAAACGCTCTCGCCCGCTCCGTTCGTGTTCGACACCGTTGATTCCGCCAAGCCCAGCATTGTCATCAGGCCGCCGCAGGCCGTGAAAAAGGTTGACTTTGTCAACGTGATTTTCCCGTCGACCGTCTCAACCTGGGCCGCACGGCCGGCATTCACCCTGACCAATCAGACCTCATCCGCATCCGTGGTGCATGTGAGCGGAAATCTCGCATTTGACCATATCATCCGCCGCGCGGGCGCCGGCGACACGGCAGCGGCCGGCGGCTATGTGACGGACGCGAACGCGGCGAGCATCGGCTTTGCATCCGACGGCATCATAAAAGATGTTTTCCTGGGCGCAGGCACCGTGGTCGCGGACAGCAGCGGCCGGCGCGTTATTTTGCAAAGTGCTGCCAAGGTGAACGCCGTGCATGCGTCAATTTCAGACACCGCCGTGGCCGTGTATCTTGACGATAAAAGCCCGCTTAATCTCAAGCTGTACGCTCCGAATGCAACGCCCGCAATGGTGCGGGTGCCGGGTCGCAATCCGCAGGCCGTAAAGCAAGGCAGCTATCTCATCATCACGGAATCGATGCAGGTTGACAGGATGGTACCGGGCCAGCAAAAGTACGCCGCATTCTCATTTACTTTTGATAAAAGGCGTCCGGCATTCAGGATAACGTCCCCCGGCTCGGGGACGGCAGTGGTGAGCCTGTACCGCCTTGACGGGAAATGCGTGTGGAAGAGCAGGCCGACCTCTTTGATTCGCGGTATTCCGGCATTTGTTCCGAATGATGGATTCGTTCCGCGGCATTCGACGTATGCGGTCAGGATGGAAATAAAAGGCGCGGTAAGTGCCCAGACGCTGCTTCACTTAGCGGAATAAGCGATGCATTGACTTTTGCGACATCGTACCCGGAGCAAGTCCTTCGGCTTGTCATTGATGTCACGGCCCCACCTTCACTTCCCCCGGCCATGTCTCCCATCCCCAGGCGTGGCCGATGCTCCAGTTTCCTATCGTGTCTAGGGCAGCATGGACGGTAATGACGTCCGGATGGGTCGGCATGGACGTATGGATCAGGTACGCTGCGGCGCCGATGCTGTCGAACCGGGCGCGGAAAGCATATACCGGCCCGATTTCTAAATTGTGCAAAAGGACATATTCGTTGGTAGTGAGCGAGTCCACCGGCAGAATGTTCGATCCCCAATTAATCGAATCATTTTCCTGGTTCAAATAGAATCCGGTAACGGAGAGCGGACCAGTATTGATGAATTTAAGCGTGAACGTCGAACTAGGTTTACTGCACTGCGGGCCGACAATAGAGCACGCAAATAAGAAGGCGAAGAGAAGCAGCATGTTGATTTTCCGCATGGTTTTCCTTTCCATTATTAAAATTTAATCAGGACATCTTATCATAAATGAAAAAAAGTTCAATTAACATCATATAAAATGATAATGATGCAAGTTTGGTGCCACGAAATAATGTAAAATAAAAAACGGCACCCGTTCTCGCAGGCACCGTTTGAAATTGAAGAACCCCGCCCCAAGTGGCGGGGATTCTTCCTTGGCTATGGAAATAGAATATTTTATAGTCGTCCGCTAACCCCGCGCCAAGTCGCGGGGAATGCGCGGGCTGCGCCATTCAAATACACGCTCAACAAAGTTGCTTCACGGTCAACCGAAAAACCATTGATTCCAACAAAGGAATTGAGTATTTCTTGTGCAGTTGGCATCTCGTCTTCTCTTTCTCCGCCGCAAGTGAAAGAAGAAGATCGGTCTCGAACTTGTATCCTGAACGAGATTCTTCTATTTTCTTCTTCCTTAAATGGTCATTTATCATACACGACAATACATCTTAATAAAGTGTAGAGGCGCCAATTTGCGTACGATTCCGATTCTGATATTTATTTTCTTTTTTTCTTATTCGGTTTCAGCAACTTCATCGGCAAGCAGATTCGCCGGGGGAATGACCGCCTACGCGCAGTATGCGGACATAGCTGGCGATTACGGCCATATGCGCGGAATGGCCTGGGGTCTTGGCGGGTTGCTTCAATTCAATCTCACCAGCCATTTCCGCATTGGATGCATTGGGAGCACCTACAGCCTTGACTATCAATCACCCGGCCTTTCGGGAAGCTACCTTGACATGGGTTATGGAGGCCTGACTTTCGAATTCTGTCTCCCAACCGCATTCGGCCGTTTTTCATTGGGCGCCATGGCCGGCGGAGGCGGGATCACCAACCTTCATGTTCTGTCACGCACGCCGGACGACACGGTTTCGGCACATTACGAATCGCATGCGGCCATGCTCGCCTCCCCCATTCTTACCTACGAATTTTGGCTGACAAAAGCGATATCTTTTTTGGGCAGGCTTGAATACCTTGTTGCAATGCATGAAGGGAAGGTGTCCACGCTCGGCGGCCCGGGCTTTCGGATAGGAATCATGTTTAACAAGTAACGCCGGCCTGCTAAAGATTTATCCATCGCTTCAAGCAAATCCGTTTATACAATGGTATATTTATCTATTATGAAACCTTCAAAGAATAACATGATTGCCAGGCGCAGCTTCTTAAAAACCTCCACTTTAGCCGCCGCCGGCCTTGCGGCCGCTTCCGTCGGGTTAAGAACGGCATTCTCCCGTTCCTCCGGCTTTGTCACCGGCATGCAGATCAATCCGGACATCGACAATCTCCGCGTAGTGGCGTGCTGCGATCCGTCAATGGAAAACAGCGTCCCGCTTAAATGGGACACGGCGTCCCAGAACAGCGTGGTAAACGCCGCTAAAGTTTCGGACGTCATGGACGCCATGGCACGGGCGCTTGCGCAGAAGGCCGATACGCAGGCGGCGTGGGCCACCATCCTAAAAAAACCGGACGCCAAGGCGTGGCCGGACGTCCGGATCGCGATAAAAGTCAACTGCTCGGGCCTCGACGCCACCACGGGACTGCACCCGCGCGCTGCGTTTATCAATAAAATCTGCAGCGTGCTTAACGGATTCGGCGTCCCCTTTGCCAGCATGGTCATTTACGACACCATGGACGACGCCGTGTCGAATTTCAGCGGATTCAAGGGCACCCTCCTCCCCGCCGATGTCGTGGTGAGCAACGGAGGTGACACGTTTCCGGTCACCGTGATGGGTGAGGCGCTCAAGTGCACCACGCTCATCCAGAACGCGGACGTGCTTGTCAACATAGGAGTCAACAAACCCCACATCGCCACTTGGGTCGGGCTCACCATGACCTGCAAGAACCACGTGGGCACCATCACCCGAGGCGCGCACGGATCGAACTGCCCGCAGGACCTCACGCAGCTGTTCGAGCTCAACAAGAACGAAGCCATCATCGGCACCCCTTCGGCCGGCGTGCCGTGCCGGCAGCAGCTCTGCATCGTCGATTCGCTGTGGTCTTCGAAGGCCGGCGACTGGAGCTGCATCCCGGACACGCCGCTGTATTACGCGGTGATGGGCACGTTCGGCCCCGCGGTCGATTACTTGACAACACGGAAGATCCGCATCGACATCATGAATTGCACCACGCACCCGGACGCGGACCTCAACCGGTTCATCACCGATTTCGGGTACGCCGACGCCGACCGGCAGAGCCTCACGACGCTCACGCCGGACCAGAACTTCGGCCGCGGCTGGGTCGAGGTACCGGCGTCGGGAATAATTTACGGCCATTCGTCAACCGCGCCCGGCGCGCAGACCGTTGAGCTTTTGATAAGCGGGAGAAACAAAAGGGCGTCCCTGCTTCACGTATCGTTTCCTTCCACCGAACCCGTTGCAGGCGCATCGGTGTTTTCACCGGATGGGAGACTGGTCTGCTTGCTCGAATCGCCGCTGGCAGGGCGTTTTACCTGGGACGGCACCGCAGGCGGCGGTCATCACGCTGGTCCGGGACAGTATTATTTACAGATACACGGTCCGCATATGGCACGGTCGTATCATTTCAGCTATTATTGATGCCTTCCCCGTCCGTCCAGTTATTTTTCAGATTCCCGAATCATGCCGAGCTTGCAATCGATGATGGAGTGTCATAATTTTTAGGATCATTGGAGCTGAACCATGGATGATATAAAGACCCTGACGGCCGGGATTCTTGAAAAATCGGAATTCCTGAACGCCGTCCGCCCGCTCAAACAGGGAAAAACCAAAAGCCGGCTGTTCGGCGACGCGGTGCGCCATTTGTCGGAGGACGAAATATCACGGCTCAAGGCGCAGGGCAACCGGGCCGCCGACTGGCATCTCATCCTGGTGGCCGAGGCCTTCAGGCCCGGCGGGGTTACCGACTCCGCGTTTTTCGGCGTCTGCGTGCTGGGCGCTTTCGACGGGCGGCCGGTCGCCGCCGATGCGTCGCTTGCCATTCCATGCGGGATTTACAAAAGCGTCATTGTCGAATCGGAAATCGGCAACAACTGCCTCGTGTACGACGTTTCCATGGCACGCTATCTTGTCCTCGACCAGGCGGTGGTTCATCGCGTGGGCGCGCTGGTGTGCACGGGAACCTGCACGTTCGGCAACGGCCTCGACATTCCGGTGGGAATAGAGACCGGCGGCCGCGAAGTGCAATCCTTCGCCGACATGACGATGACGGCAGCGCAGGCGATCGCGGCGCGGCGCTCCGACAGGCAGCTTCAGTCCGGTTACAGGGATTTTGTAAAGGCCTATGCCGAGGCCGCGGCTTCGGCGTTCGGCATTGCCGGGCCGGGCTGCGTCATCAGGAACACCCCCCGTGTCGCCGACACTTTTGCCGGACCGGGCTGCTTCATCGACGGCGCAACGCTCGTGGAAAACGCCACGATCATGTGCACACCCCAGGAAAAAGCGCTCATCGGCGGCGGCGCGTTCGTGCGCAACTCGTGCGTGCAATGGGGCTGCGAGATAACTTCGATGGCCATCGTGGACGACTCGGTGCTCACCGAGCATTCCCGCGTGGAACGCCATGCAAAGGTGACAAAGAGCATCATAGGCCCGAACACGGAAATCGCCGAGGGAGAGGTGACCGCGTGCCTGGTCGGACCGTTTGTGGGCTTGCATCACCAGGCGCTGCTCATCGCGGCATTGTGGCCCGAGGGCAAGGGAAACGTCGCCGCCGGCGCCAATGTGGGCTCCAACCACACCGCGCGGGCGCCCGACCAGGAACTCTGGTGCGGCGAGGGCACGTTTATCGGGCTGGGCGCGAATATCAAATTTCCCTCCGACTTTTCCCGCGCGCCCTACGGGATCATCGCCACCGGCGTCACCACCCTTCCCCAGCGGATGGAATTCCCTTTCTCTCTTATCAATAAGCCATCGGCGGCGCCCGCCGGCGCGCCGCAGTCCCTCAACGAGCTTATCCCCGGCTGGGTGCTTTCAGACAACCTCTATGCGGTGAAGAGAAACGAGAGCAAATTCCTCAAGCGCAATAAGGCGAAGCGCGGTGCATTCGCTTGCGACACGCTGCGGCCCGACACCATTGACCTTATCGTTTCGGCCAGGGACCGCCTCAAAAACGCCGCGCCCGCGCGGGAGTGGTACGGGCCGGCCGACATCAACGGGCTCGGCGAAAACTTCATGACCGAGGAAAGCAGGAAAAAAGGTGTTGCGACCTACGATTTTTACATTGAATATTATTGTCTCTGCGGTCTCGCGGGACGTCTGGCAGGCGGAGCCGCGGCCGTCTCGGTCTTCCGCGACGCAACGAAAGACCCCGTTTGGGAGCACCAGCGCGGTCTTTGCGGCAAGGAAGGGCTTGCCAAACGCGGCGTCAAGGAGAACCTGACCCGGCTTTTTCAGATGCACGAGAAAGTCGCGGCCGATACGAAAAAGGCCAAACAGAAGGACGACGAGCGCGGCAGACGCGTCATCGCCGATTACGATGCGGCGCATACGCAGGCAAAAGATGATTTATTTGTCAAGGAAACTACGGATAAAATAAAGAAAATGAAGGCCGAACTGGAGCAGATCATCGCGAAGCTCTGAGGTTTGCCGGAACGGATTATTTTTCTCTTTACGGTCATTATTTACCTCCATGCATCGGCGGTTACGAATTCTGTGAACCTCATGCCCCAGCCTTCCTCTCGCCCGCTCGGCATTTTCCTCATAGCCCTGTTCAAACTGATAAAAGGGGCGCTGTTTGTCAGCCTCGCCGTGATTGTGCTCAAGCTGCTCGACAAGGACATTGCCGACCTCTTCATGGTGCTGATCACCAAGCTGCATATCGACGCAGAAAACCGATTTGTCCAGGACATTTTCATGCGGCTCGACCTGATAGACAACCGCCTGCTTAAGGAGATAAGCGCGAGCGCGTTTTTCATGGCCGGGATGTTCTTTACCGAAGGCGCGGGGCTGTTGTTTCAGCGACGGTGGGCCGAATACATGGCGGTGTTTGAAACGGGGCTGTTCATTCCGTTTGAACTGTACGAGATGGTCTGGCATGGCACGGTCACGAAGGTCATTCTGCTGGGCATCAATATCGCCGTCGTGGTGTATCTGGTCGTTTTGCTGGTCCGGAAATCTTCGGAGAAACCCGCCGCCCGGTCCGGACAAGAAAAGCGCCCGTCTGCCGAAAAGACGGGCGCGTGATTCCTGCCCTGTAAACCTGCACCGGGGTTCATTTCACGAGCGTGACATTTTTCCTCGCATCAAAATAGGAAGTGATGAACGACCCTTTCTTGGTCGTGCCGCGCGAAACGACGCCGTCGATATAATTGGTATCGACCTTGGTCTCGACGGTAAACGAGTACAGGGGTATGGAAAGTTCTGTATTCACATACATGCTGGCCTGGCTTTGGGTGATGCTGGACGCGATCGTGTCGCCTTGGTTGATGGTGAGGGTCAGGATCGAAATCGAGGTGTCGCACGTGAGAACCGTGCTCCAGGTCGTGGCGTTCGCGACTTGAAAACATGGACGATCTGCGCCGCTGAACTGGTAGGGCGTTACACCCGGTATTTGCGCGGTTCCTTCTATGGAAATCAGGTACTTCACCTTTACATTGATGATGCCAAACGGCGCATGGAAGGTTGTATCGCCGGCGGCGTTGACGTACTGCCACGATTTGTTTACGGCCAGGGGCAGATCGTATGCCTTCACCCTGATGCTGTCGTCAAACCATCCCGAAGGAGGATACACATAGGAAACCCCGGTAGCGGAATGATGGAGCAGAAGAAAGCTTGTGGTGGTGCTCTCCGCCGCTCCCGCGACGGTAGAGACGGTGTCGCTGGTCTGTACCACATACACCATTTCCGAACCGGAAGGAGTGGCGTAGATAACCTTGCTGTATTTATGGTGCTCCGCCGTGTCCCTGGTGATAAACGAAGTGTTTGAAGAGTCACGCGTGGTGATCGTCGTATCGGCGCCGGTTTCGAGCCACCACATTCCGGTGATGAGCTTCCGCACGCCGCCCAGCCTCGCGGTGTCAATCACCATGATCGTGTAGGTCAACGACAGTGAATCGACCGCGGCTCCGCCCCTGCCGATGATGTGCACGGTATATAACGAATCGTACTGGAGACTGTCGCCGACAAGATTAAGGTTGACCAGGGCGGTGTCGCCTTTCATCGAAAGGTTGTAGCACGTCGAGGGTAATCCCGCAAGCGAAACGGTGGCCGCATCGCCGTCGCTGTCGCCCACCGCGATCTGAACACTCACCGATTGTCCATAGCGCAGCGTGTCAGGCACGCCGCTCGGCGAGAGCACCTTGGACCACATCGTGTTGACCGTGTCAACCGGTTTTGAGGGATTGGAGCATGAAAGCGACAGGCATGCTGCAATCACGAAAAAAAGAACGGCCCCCAATATTTTTATCATCACGGTCCTCCTTTTGGCTTTTATGACAAAATTAAAATCATAAGTAAATGGTACCATTAATTTGAGACTCATGTCAGTAATAATCAGCCGCACGGCCACGAATTTCAGAGTTGGAATGATGATTTCCGTTTTTTAAATACACAGATGAATTTTTTTAGTGTATAATTAATCAGCTTGCAATGTGTCACAATCCAGGGGACATTTATGGATGAGGCAGTTCGGGAAATCGTAAAAGTAGACAAACAATACCGGAAAAAACTCTTTACCGCCTATTTGCTGGGCATCGCGGTCATTTCGCTCACGGTCGGCCTCGGATGGGGGCCGCTCATGCACTTCATGAAAACCGCCTATTTCGCGCCGCTGATGAATGTGTCCGAGGCTCTTGTGATGTTTGTGCTCTTTTGCGTCATCGGCCCCTCCATTTTTCTCATCTTCATAGGACGCAGGATAATGACTTCCCGTCGCATGCCGTATCCCGGGCAGAAAGTGATCCATGACACCGTGGTCATCACGGGGAAAAAGGCCGTGATGCGCGGCAGGATGCTTTTTATTCTCGGGATTTCCGCGATCATCATCTCGATCGCCGGAGCAGCCCGCTCGCATTACATTTTTGAAAAAATGAGGCATTTCAACCCCATTGCGGAGTGGAACAAGAGCAAGGTCTGAATCTCCGGTGCGCCTGTGGAGCATCCATCCCGGTTATCTTGACGCCCAGGGCCTCGTGGCGCTGTGGCGAGAAGCGCTTCTTGCGCGTAAAGTTCTGCGCGGGAAAACCACCGCATACCGCAACCATCCCCAGCTCAGGCGTTTTTTGCTGAGTAACAATCCCCGCGCATCCATTCACCGATACTTGCATTTCGTGTTTGAGGAGGCGAAACAGCGGGGATACCATTTTGACAGAAGAAAAATATCCGGACCAGTCCAAAATGTAAAGCTGCGGGTGACCGCTGGTCAACTGCGCTACGAACTTGCGCACCTCAAGCAGAAGCTCCGCGACCGCGATAAAAAAAAGCGGAAAGAGATCTCAGGAATAAAAGCGCCGCTGCCGCACCCAATCTTTCTTATCGTTCGTGGCGGAATTGAGGATTGGGAGAAAAGAACCTGACCGCTTCCCTACTGCGACCACGTGGTCGGCTTTCTGTCCCACCGGTGTTTTTTCAGCTCGCCCAGCATTTTTTCATCAAGCGGCCCCTTGTTGCCCGCGGCAATGTTCGATTCCACGTGTTTCGTTTTACGCATGCCCGGTATGGTGGTTGACACGACTGGATTGCTCAGGATGAACCGCAGCGCCGTTTCGGGCAAGGTCATTTGTGCGGGAATGATCTTTTTAAGCCGCTCCGCGTGCTCGACGCTGGCCTTGAGGTTTTCAGGCACGAAGTAGGTTCCGCGCCAGTCGTTCGCGGGGAACTTTGTATCGAGCGTGATCACGCCGGCGAGCGTGCCTTCGTCGAACGGCACGCGGGCGATCACCGCAATCTCCTGCTCTTTGCAAAGCGGAAACAGGAGGTCTTCGGGGGACTGGTCGAAAATATTGTAGATCACCTGCACCGACTCGATGAGGCCAGTTCTTATCGTGTCAAGGCCGTTGTCCGGCTCCCACCGGTTGATGCTGATGCCAGCCGCTTTAATTTTTCCCTGCTTCTTAAGCGAGGCGACCGCCTCCTGCCATCGGGTGTCGTCCGCCCAGCCGTCTTCCCAGACATGGAACTGGATCAAATCAACCGGCGCATCGAGATTTCTGAGGCTTTTTTCAACATATTCCCTGATATGGTCCGGCGGGAAGCATTCGTCAAGGGAATATTCCCGCTTGGAAGGCCATTTGAAATTCTTGGGCGGGATTTTCGTCGCAACGTAAAGCTTTTTGCCGGGATGCCGCTTGATCAGCCTGCCGAGGATCTGCTCGCTCTTGCCGCCGCCGTAGGCCCAAGCGGTGTCGAAGAAATTGCACCCGAGATCGACCGCCCGGTCAAGCGCTTCCTCCGATTCCTTGTCGCTGCCACCGGTCCAGTCGGCGAGGCCCCACATGCCGCAGCCGATTTCGCTGATCTGCCAGTTTGTTTTGCCGAAGGTACGGAAGTTCATTTGAGTGTTCCCCCAGGGGTAAATGTGAAGAAGACGATCCAATTTATAACAAAAGCGGATTAAAGCCGGCTTCCTTGAAGTGCGCATCTTTTGTCAGCGCATCTAGTATTCCAGCACTTCTCATGACAATAAAGCTGAAACAATCGGTAAACGACCATTCGTGATCATGGTGTTTTAGAAAAAAAGCTTTTGTACTGTCGAAATGTTCTGGATCCATCCAGTCAATTCGACAAGTCCTAGAGGACATTACGCCGTCAAAAAGATTTGAAATAGCTTGTGCATGCTCCCATGCCTTCAGAAGCGTCGCGGTTTCATTAATGATATAATCCGTGGCAACAAGCCTATTTCCGTTTTTTATAACGCGGCGGACAATGTCGCTTGCCGTTTCATGTTTATCGTCGTCATTGACCACAATAGAAAACAAACCGCTCGTATCGAAGAATATTTCATTTGCCATAAATGATTTCATCCATTTCCCTGTTGCTTAACCTCGCCTTTTTCCCAGAGACAATTCCGTCAAGCTGGAGAATGGGATCATCAATATCAACCTTGTTATTGATAAACCGGTTCAAGCCGGATCACCGGCCGCCCGCGGTATGTCATAAGCATTCTTTTACCCTGTCAGCGAATGATTTTTTCTGCGTTCTTTCTGAACTCCAGGACGGTGACCGTTTTCACACTGCACTCCCTTGGTAAAATATAGATAAACATCAACTTAAAGTTAAATATAGAAATTGGTAAGAATGTCAAGGGCCAAGGCAACCCCAGAGGTTCCACGCGCCGCAGTTCCTCATTTCCCCGGGACATCCCAACCTGAGTGCCATGCCACAATATATAACTACCCTTCCCCGATAACAAATCAAGCCTATTTTTAAAATTCTTCCACTTTTTTTCCCCTCATCTTCATGATCTTCGTGGTTAATATTATTTTCTTTTTCTTTTTAACGAGCTTTTCGTTCCCCCGCTTTCGCGAGGACAAGCCTGGCGAGAACATCGTTTTTATTTGCGCCTATGGAAAAACGTTTAAATATCCGCGTGAAATCTTCCCGGCTGCGGCCGCTTATCCTGACAATTCCCGTTCTTTTTTTACAGCTCCAGGCATCCGACGAAACCGACAGTCTCCTTTTCCAGCTCGTGGTCTCCGGCCCCCTCACCGAGCTCAACCGGTGTATTGACAAATGCTCCTCCCTCAACTGCCGGCGGCCCGACGGCACCACGCCCCTGCTTGCCGCGGTGCAGGCAAACAATAACGCCGCAGTAGGCATCCTGCTCGAGCACGGCGCTGACGCGTCGCTCGCCGACACCATGCATTTCGACGCCCTGTACTGGGCGCTGCGTAAAGGGCACTATCAGATCGCCGACGCATTGCTTGCGCACGGCGTCAACGTCGACCGCCCCAATGCTCAGGGCAATTCGCCCCTGATGTCGGCGGTCATGCGCGGTGACCTCGCCACCGCGCATTATTTACTTTCGCGCGGAGCAGACCGCAAACGCAAGTCCGCCTCCGGGCAAACGCCGAAAGCGGTCGCGCAGCGCAACCGCGACACGGCCATGGTCGGCATGCTCACATCGTTTACCGCCGCACAACCGGCACAAACGGCCGCCGATACCAGCGCCGACCGCAACGGCAATACCTTTATGGACGCAAACGAATTTTTTGCCGCAATCCAGTCGGGACGGCGCAGCTTCTGTGCATGCGTGTTCATGGGAATGGATTTAAAGGGAATGAAGCTTTCGGGCCTTAATTTTCAGCAGGCGAACTTCTCCGGGTGCGACCTGCGCGGCGCGGACATGCGCTCGTGCGACCTGTGCGCCGCCGTGCTGCGGAGCGCGTACCTGCACGGCGCCGATCTCAGAAGCGCGCAGGTTGACAGCGCGGACTTCGGCGGCGCCATGCTCACCGCCGCCGACCTGCGCGACGCAAAGGGGCTCACGTTCGACCAACTGCGGAGCGCGCAGAATTTGTTTAAAACAAAAATGGACGACGAGACACTCGATGTCATGAAACGGGAATACCCGAAACATTTCAAGGACCCGGGAGGGGCGTGGCATGTGGAGGCGGTGAAAGCAAAGTGAATTATCCGATTGATTTGCAGCACTTGTCATGACGCTGACGCCATCCTTCCACCAATACGGTATTGTTTTTCTCATTTCTATTGCAATTATCCTCGATAAGAATAATTTTCCTTGAATCAAACTTTCCATCGGGAATATCCCTATGACCGATATTCAGTTCACCGAAGGCGACGCCAAACTTCTTCCCCTTGTCGCTCCCCTCTGGAAAAAACTCACCCGGCACCACGCGGGGATTTCCGTTTTTTTCAGCGGACAGTTCAGGTCCATGCAATGGCCGGAGCGCAGGGCCGACCTGCTCGAAAAGTCCCGGACCGGAAAACTGCATATTGCCTTGGCCGATACACCCAAAGGCGCCTGCGTCGGATACTGCGTGGGCGCCATCAACCCCAAAGGCCATGCTGAAATAGAATCCCTGTTCGTTGAGGAAAAATTCCGCAAGCAGCGCATCGGCAGCACGCTGGTCCGGATGGTGATCGACTGGTTCGAGGCAAAGCGTGTGAAATCCATGATGGTGAACGTTGCGGTGGGAAACGAAAACGCGTTTAAATTTTACGAACAGTGGGGATTTTATCCGAGGGTCACGGCGCTGGTGAGAAAGAATAAAAAAAAGAAGATAGCCACAGAGACGCTGAGGACACAAAGAAGAAAATGATTGTCATTATTAAAAAGAGGCAAAATAGATGATTGCTGTCACTCCCGCGCACGCGGGAGTCCAGTCAACAAATCAAGCATGGATTCCCGCTTTCGCGGGAATGACAAATACATCGAAGGTCAAATTTTTTTTCCAATTGAATTAATACCCCTAAAATCTCTTCTCTGAGTCTCGACGGTGATATTTATTTTTTTCCCCAGGGCCACAACCGAAATTTTGGTCTCTCGCAGCGCGGCAGTTGGTTTTTTCTTGAATGATATTCTCGGCAGGGGAGGCAATCGCCGTGGCGGACGCATTTTTTCTTTGGACAGGTGCAGTTCATAATTGCAGATTGTAGAATTAAGGCTGTTGGATTAAAACCTTTATAAGGAACATTTCCTCTTCACTCTTTTTCTTTTCCGTGCTCCAGTGTCTCCGTGGTGATTTTTTTTTAAAACCTCACATCAGCCGTAAGCCTGAAACCAATTGACTGCCCGGGAAACGTGTATTCAGTCCCCTCCTTGCCGAGGTACCCGATAATCATCGCGCCGATGGTGAGGTTGCCGAGCGTGGTGTAGCCGATCGAGCCGGTCACGATGCCGCAGACCTGGGAAATGTTCATGATGCCGTTGATGTTGAACGTGAGGTCACTCAGAAGGAACCTGCTGATGCCCACGAACAGCGCCGCATACAGCGGCGAATGATAGTTCGCGTCGTACAGGCCGCTCGCCAGCAGGTATTCCGATTTGGTAAGGCGGGGCTGCGAGGGCGCGAAACCGCTCGGCGCCGATTGCAAGAAAGAACTGCCGATGCCGTATCTGCCGGTGTCTGCGAAAAGGTTTTCGGTGTATCCGCCGCCGTTGTAAAATCCCTCCACCTCCACCTGCAACGCGTCGTGGAAGTCCATGAAATCGAAGAACCGGCTTATGCCCAGGCTGACGCGGGGCGTTACGCCGTTTTTCACCGTGTCGATCCATAAGAGCGAATCATGCATGGCAATACGGGGCTTCACGTCGCCGTTTGAGATACTCATTTCGCCCGCGACGTCGAGCCCGAGCACATGCGTGGAAATATCGTATCCCAGCACCACCGGCTTCCCGCGCTTGCCCCAGGCGCTCAAGGCCATTTCCGTGCCGCCGAAAAGGTACTCGCCTTTCAGGCTCAGCGCCAGGCTGTCGGGCCGCGTGGCGCTGTGAAGGTCAAGGAACCCGTAGAGATTGGCCACGGTGCCGAACGGCACATGCGCCTTGGCGCCCAGCACGCCCTCCCGGAAACCGATCTTCTCGATGAACGGCCTGCGCTCCACGTTGATGAGGTCGGTGGGGTTCCAGAAATAGCACCTTCCCCACTGGAGCACCTGCTTGCCGACGCGGAAATACGCGCGCCGGTTCGCATTGACATCAAGGAAAAGTTCGCGCAGGGAAAGCGCATACCTGTCAAGCGAATCGAGCGCCGGCATGTAATCCACTTCGAGGTTGCCGAACACCTTGGTCTCGTTGGGGAGGCGGGAGTCGAGCTCCACCGAGCCCACAAGCAGGTTCATCATCGACGTGTTGGCAAGGCGGTAATGGGTCAGAAAGTCGCTGTTTGCCGACAGCAGCGAAGCCGCGATGATGTCCCCGCCCACCGAGGTGCCTTTTTTTTCCGAAGGGTCTTTTACCCGTTGCGTATCGGCAAGGGATGAAGGTGCCACGAGCGTTGTGGTGTCGGAGAACAGGGCGCTTTCGTCCACGGCTGGGTCGGCGGCAAATAGTGTAAAAATATACAGCGATATTATGAGGATGATGTTATGAAGATAGGACATGGGCTCTTCCTTTTTCCGTTCACCTCACCCCTTCTCCCCACCCCCTCGCAAGGCTCAGGGGCCGGGGGAGATAGGGTGAGGCGTCAACCAGTATTCTCTTACTTGCTCAAATTCTCCAGATACGCCTTTGTAAAGATCTTGTCGTCCAGCTTTTCCATGACGATGCCCGAGATCTTCACCTGGGTCTTGTTCCCCTTTTCGAATTCGTCGACGAACATCTGGTCAACGGGCACGTACCTGCCGCTCACCGTGGTGTATTTGAGGAAATACGACGTCTGCATGAGCGTGCCGGACGAGGAGTAGTCCTCTTCCTTTAACATGAGCGAATTGTCGATGCGGAGCCAGATCTTTTTCCTCGGATAATCCACGTCGTTTACTTTTGCCTTCACCTCAAACTTGTACACCGGGATCTGGCCGAGCTTTTCCTCGGTCACGTGCTCTTTTCCGAGGGAGTCCCTGACGCCCTCGTAAAGCTCGGTCACGGGCCTGCGCTCGAAGTCCTCGCCCTTGGCGTTGGAGCCCGCGATGCTCTCGTCGCGGTTGATGTGCTGAAAGGTGCGCGTGTTCTTGCGGTACATCCAGAAGTTGTCGGCCACGCGCAGGTAGCCGTTGCCTTTTTCCGACTCCGGCCCGGTCATCACGATGAGGTACGAATCGTCGGCGTCGCGGCGGTAATACAGCACGTCGAACTGCTTGATGCCCTGGCCCGCCTTCTGCTGCGTGAGCGTGACGTCCGCCTTGATGTCGGAGGTCAGCTTGTGGTTGGCCTCGATCTTCACCAGGAGCTCCTGGATCGGGGGCTGGGAAAAAATGGGCAGGCAGAGAACAGCAATGAAAAGAAGCCCTTTCTTCATTCAATCTCCTCCAAATTTGTCGGGAAAGCCGCGTGGTTATTATCAATGTATTGAATCATTAAAATAATGGATGAACCGGCGGCAGCTTGCAATCATGTGAGGTCCAAAAAGGTCCCCGGTAAATCCTTCAGCTGCCATTTCAGCATATCCACGGCACCAGCCTTTTTGTTTTCTCCATATAATGGCCATATCCTGGAAATTCCCTTGCCATAAACCGTTCTTCTTTCCGGATGCGAAGCAGGATGCCGGCGACGCTGAAGGGGAACAATATGAACGCCAATGCCGAATGGAGCATCACACCCGAGCCGATCACCTGGAGCAGCGTGGCCGCATAAAGCGGATGGCGGATGACGCCGTAAATTCCCCTGGTGTAAAGCGCCTGGCCCTCCGAGCGTTCAACCTTGGTTGAAAAGCCGCGGCCGAGTTGAAGCAGCGCCGTGATGCGCAAGGCAATTCCGCCCGCGAGAATAACGGTGCCGCTGCCGAACCACAGCGCGGGAAGGGAATGGCTTTTCAGCATCGCCTCGAAAAACGCGCCGTACATGGCGGCCATAGCGGGAACGGTCACCAGGTAGAACGTGGCGTCGCGTACCCTTTTGCGCCGTGAACCGGCGCGCGCGCGAAGGCCGATAGCGACCTCCAGAAAGCCGTAGGCCGCAATCATAACGATCCAGGTGAGAACCGGGGGTGAATGCATTTTGTCAAGGTCAAAGATCATTCCTGTTCCTTATGTTTTTGTTAATTGCACGATCCTGCAAAACAGCAATTCCTTCGATTGCGTCATCTCCCAGCCCGTCCATGAAACAAGTTCCTTCATTTGATCAAGGTTTCTGCCGCGCTGAGTCCGCCCAGTCCACCTCCAATGACGATACCATTATATTTCATAGAACGCTATCCGCTTTTTCGATTGCGAATATTACGCCGTCAGCACCCCAGACCTGCTCATGAAAACCTTTGGCCCCTCCATGATATTAAATCCGGCCTTCCCCGCCTTCACCATTGATTCCTTGAACTCGTCCCTTGACACATGAAAATTAGGCTCGACGATCAGGGCCTTCCCGTTCTCCTTAAGCAACGATTTGATTTCCCTGAAAAAACCGCCTTTATCAAGCACTTCATGGAGCATGTAGAACACGAGGATGAAATCCGCCCGTTCTTTCACTCCGATTGTATCCGCGCCGGTCTTGTGCGGCGTGATCCTGCCTTCCAGTTCGGAACCCCGTATCTTCGCCTTCAGCCTGTCAAGCATGCCGTCCTGCAGGTCGCAGGCGTAAACCCGGCCGGAGGGACCGACCATGGCCGCCATGGGAACGGTGAAGAATCCCGGCCCGCACCCGATGTCGATGACGGTCATTCCTTCATGCACATAGGGACCCACTATTTTTTTCGGGTTCTGCAGCCAGCGCCGGATGGTATTGTCCAATCCGCCCGCCAGCTCGACGGGGCACACACGGTTTTTGTCTTTTGGCGTTATCCCGGCCATGGCTGCCTCCTTTTATTTCCAGCATATATGGACCATATATTGGATCTTCAGCGCATCCGATATCATTGCCGCAAACCAGTACTTGGGCGCCAGATGTCTTTTCCGGCCTTTGAAATACTTCATGACCGTTGTTACCCGTATTCTCTCGTCCCATGCCGTGATGTCCCGCACATTCTTGACTCCCCAGGTGAGAAACGACTGCTCGCCGAGGCCGCCAGCCCGTATCACAAGCTTGTTTGCGATTCTCACGCCGAACGGCGAAGCCAGGTCGGCGACCAGTTCGCATCCGGGGAATTGGTCCGCAATTGTCAAGAACAATTTTCTGACTTCGTCCTCCTTTAAATAATACAACACCCCCGAGGCCACCAGCAGCACACCGTCATCCGTCCCGATCTTATTCATCCACGACATGTCAAGAAGCGACTGCGAAAGAAAAACCTTGCGCTCCGACGGCGCGATGAATTTTTTCCGCAGTTCCATCACGTCCGGCATATCAAGGTCATACCACGTGCATGTGCCGTTGTCCACCCGGTCGAACGTGGTGTCCATGCCGCAACCGAGGTTGACCACGGTCCCGGCAGGATGTTTCGCGAGGAACCCCTTTACCATCGCGTCAACGAGCATGCTCCGCACGATCCATGCGAGACGAGAGAGTTCGTTCATATTTTTTACGATTGCGGAAAAGTCGTAGTCGATCATTTCCATTATTTCGACGGCCTTTTTGTCAACCAATAGCGGGTTTGTTTTTCCGCTCTCACGCGCGCCCCCAGAGCGGAAGTAAAAGGGTCTTTTGGACCGGGCCCAAATCGATGAGGATTTTGTCAGGCATGGTTGAGCCAATCATGAAGGAGTTTCGTCCGCGCACATCACTCGTAATGCCTTAGCGCCGCGGCCGCGGACAGGTTGGCCGCGCGCCGCGCCGGAAACCATGCCGTGGCCACCGCGATGAACAGGATCAGCGCGGTGTAGGCAATGGTCCCGGCCACCGTGGGCGCGAAATGGAGATGGCTGTTCACCAGCAGCATGCCGATAGGATTGTCCTGTGTATTGATGGTGATGATCGACAGGCCGGCCATCGCGATGAACGCCGCAATGGTCCCGCCGGCAATCGCGAACAGGGCCAGGAAAAAAGTCTCGAGCACAAACGTGTTGCGGACGTCCTTCTTCTGCATGCCGATGGCGCGCACCGTGCCGATCTCGCGCGTGCGCTCGCGGATGGTCATGCGAAGCGTATTCACCACGCCGATGAGGATGATGAAGAACAGCACCATGACCGCGCCGAGCGTGATGAAATTGAGCGCGATCTCGAGGTTCACCACCATGCTCGCGCTTTCGTACATCGACTGCACGTTCACCGTGAACGCCCTGGTGCGCATCCGCGCGACTTCCTTGGACTGCTTCTGTGCCTCCGTGGTGGTTTTGGTGCGCTTGAGCAGCAGCCATTCGGGCGCGAGCGCGGCATAGACGGGATTTGTTGTTTTCGGTAGAAGCGCGGCAGTTGCGGAATCCGCGGGCTTGGGCCAGTGGTCGTAATAGAATTTGTAAAATTTATTTTCGTTGATGAGCACGGCATTGTCGGGCACCAGCTTCGACGGAGCGAACACGCCGGTCACCGCAAGCTTTTCGGCCCAATCCTTTTCCTCGTATTTGGGACGGAACGAAAAAACGCAGGTGTCGCCGGGCTTTACATTGAGGACGGAGGCGATTGCCGAGGCGAGCACGACTCCTTCTTTCGCAAACGGCCCGGCGCCGACGCCTGCGCTTTTCAGTGAATCGCCGAGCATCTGACGGACAAGCGAATCGTTTTTAAATCCCAGCGCCACCGCCTGAGCCGATTTTCCCTTGAACGCAATGGTGCCGCAGGCGGCGGCCAAAGACGGTTCCAGCGCGGCGTGGAGCGAGTCGGCCCAGCGTTTCGCGTTGAGCTTCGGGTCGGTCTTTATCATGATGTAAAGCTGGCCGATGTCGTGCGGCCCGTAGTTGCCCAGCTTCTTGAGGTTCTTGATATAGAGGAAAATCGGCGCCGCCATGAACACGTTGGCGGGCTTGAAGATGCCGACCACGGTGAGCCGCGCCGCCTGGTTCTGGCCGTGGATGTCCTGATACCGCACGTGGAGCATGTCGTTGTATTGCACGTTGAGCGCCTTGGCCTTCGATTCGGCGAGCACCACCGGGTTCTCGACGTCGGTGCGCATCACGTCAAGAAACGAGCCCTTGATCATCCTGAAATTCGCTGCCGCTTCCTTCTCGTCCTCCTTGGTGCCGCTCTTGGGGTCGAGGCCCACCATGATCACGTTGTCGTTCGCGCCGTTGCCGATGGCACGCGCCATGATGCCGATGGCCTCCTGGACGCTCGCGATGTCGGGGATCGCTTTTTTCGCGATGGTCATCATGCGGTCGCCGTCCGCGAACAGCATGCGGTACAGGTTGCCGTTCTGCGAAAAGCTCACGCTGATGTGGCCCGAGGTGTACTTGATGATCTTGTTGAAGATCACGTCGCTCAGGCCGTGCGAGAATGCGTTGGCGAGCACGAGGATCATCATGCCGAACGCAATGGCGGTGCCGAGCAGAACATTGCGCCGTTTCTGGCGGACAAGGTTGCGGAGGGCGATCTGGGCTATGACGTTCATTTTTTCTCCAAGAAAAGATTCACCGCAGAGACGCAGAAAAAACAGCGCTTCCGTCGCTGATATTTTCAAACCCAATCATTGCTATCCTCTATTTCTCGGCGTCTCTGCGGTGAATCTTCTTCAATCCCTTTGAACCGCATCAAGGGGAGTAATTCCCTGAGCGACACGCGTCGGATATATCACGGCAATGAGAGTCACTATCGTAAGTTGAATTATCGATAGAACAATGTCCATCGCCTTAAGCATCGGCCTGAACGTGTCGCCGCCGAACAGCAGCTGCACCATGTCGTTCGTGGTGGTGAAATGCCCCAGCGCCAGCAGGTTGACGCTGATGACGCCCGTCACGATGCCGATGCCGCCGAACACGAACGACAGCATGGCGGTCTCGGCGAGGAACATGGTGGTGATGAACCCCTTTTTCGCGCCCACGGCGCGCATCATGCCGATCTCGGCGGTGCGCTCGAGGGCCGCCATGCTCAGCGTGTTCACGATGATGATGATGGCGACGAAGAAGAGAAACATGACAAACACGAACAGCGCCGCCTTGATGAGCGTTGCCATGCTGCCCACGGGCCCGAGCGCCTTTTTCCACGACACGGCGCGCACGCCGAGCTTTTTTTCCTTGAACACCGCGTTGAGCTTCGCGATCGACTTCGCCGGGTCGGCGCCCTTTTTCAGCAGCACGAACACGAGGTTGTAGGCGCCGGCGTCCACATCGACGGTTTGGGGAGTTTCGGCGCGGCTGGCGGCCGCCGCGGTTTTTTTCGCGGGAGCGGCGGTGTTCGCCGTCATCACGGCGTCGTTCGTGAACAGAGCGTCCATGTTGTCGCTGTTCATTGAAAACAGCTTCTGCTGCTCGGCGGACAGTTCCACTTTGTCGGCGGCGGCGAAATAGCCCAGGCATCGGCGGTACGACTCGATGTCCACGATCACAAACCTTCCCCACAGCGAATTGAGCGCCTTGTATTCGATGATGCCCTTGACCGGGAGCCTGATGTCGGTGGTCGAGTTGTCCTCGTTGAACCCCATGAGCACGGCGTTGGTTTTCGGGATGAGCGTCGCCGCGTCGGGCTTCACCTCCTTGGGCAGCTTTGCCGTGTCGAGCGTCTGTCCCTCGGCCATGAACCAGATGTTCGTGTAGGCCGCGAACTCCTTTCTCGCCCACGCCGGCACCAGCGCGCCCTGTTCGTTCTTGTCAAGGAGCCTTCCCTCGACGACCCTGACGTTCCCGGGAAACATTGTCCGGTATTTCTCAAAGTCAACGCCCACCAGGAACGCGTTGCCGGGCATCCCGTTCTCCTCCTCGTTCAGGATCATCGCGAGGTTCTTGCCGGCGGGCAGGCACCGTTCGACGAACGGCTGTTCCCCGAGCGCCCTGCCGATGGCGGGATAATCGTAGAGGGGCGGCACCGCCTTGCCCATGAATTCCATGAACACGTTGTCGCTCTCCTGCTTGTCAGACACGAGCACGATGTCGCCGGTGAAGCTGTTGACGATGGTCTGCTTGAGGCCCTCGTTCATGCCCGAGATGACGCCGTTGCCCATGGTCATGACGAGCGCGCCGAAAAACAGGATGGACCCGATCACCAGGCTTTTTCCCCGGTGGCGCATGATGTTGCGCCATGCGATTTTTATAATGAGGTTCATCGGTCAATCCCTGCTGATGAGGCCGTCTTTGATCTTGATCACGTGGCTCGCATACTTGAGTACATTGGCGTCGTGCGTGGAGAAAATGAACGTGGTGCGCTGGCGGTGGTTCATCTCCCGCATTGCGTCGAGCACCGACGCGCCCGTCACCGAGTCGAGGTTTGCCGTGGGCTCGTCGGCGAGCACGATGTCCGGGTTGGTGACGAGCGCGCGCGCGATCGCGACGCGCTGGCGTTGCCCGCCCGAGAGCTCGGCGGGCTTGTGCTTCATGTACTCTCTGAGTCCTACCGCGTCAAGGAGCTCCTCGGATTTTCTTTTCACCTCGGGCTTCGATTTGTTTTTCATGAGTAGGAGCGGGAACTCAACGTTTTCGAGCGCGTTGAGCACGGGAATGAGGTTGAACGTCTGGAAAATGAATCCGATTTTGTGAAGCCGTATGTCGGTGATCTGTCGGTCGTTGAGCCGCGTGATCTCCTGTTCGCCCACCCGCACGCTTCCTTCGGTGGCGAAGTCGATGCACCCGATGATGTTGAGCAGCGTCGTTTTACCGCTGCCCGACGGCCCCACGATGCTGAGGAAGTCGCCCTTCTCAATGGCGAGGTCTATTCCCCGCAGCGCGTGCACGGTAGTCGTCCCGAGCGCGTAGTTTTTTTTGAGCGCCTTGGTCTCGATGATATTTATCACGCGGCCTCCATTATTAATATTTTGTTTTCGAAGTTGGATTTTGAAAATACTATATGCCTTATAAAATAAAATACGATGGCGGGGGAAGTCTCCCCCTGGCCCCCGGCTTCCGCCGCATCCCAAATGTCAAGCAAAAAGCATCGCCGGGATACGGCGGCGATCCGGGGGCACACCCCCTCTTTGGCGCCGGTACCATCGTGGCTTGCGGTCATTCGAGTGGCTGTCGTTGCGGCAGTGGTAATAGAGAGTTTACGTACTATGGAATGAAGAAACATTATAACGGCATAAGGCAAATAATTTGGGTTACTTTACAACTGCACTCAGCGGAAGCTGCACCCCAGGGGGATACTTCCCCCACCAGAGAAATAATGGAATGAAGAATGTGGATAGCTAAAAATAAAAGCGGGTATGTCCAGGAGGGGGATCTAGGAGGATACCCGCTTGGTCATGTTGAAGGTTTTGCAACCGTTCAACAGATTTATTTTATTAAACGAGGGAGGAAAAAGTCAGTAATAATGTAATTGACCATAAGCGGTCATGGGTGGATATTTTTCTTACCTTTGGTAACACGGATTATTCTTTTCCTTTGACCAAGGCGGGGAATTAAAAATGTTCCGGGGACTTTTTATTTCAGGAAAAATATTTTCTGAAATACCTGCCCGCCGTTATACGCTGCTTTCATTAAAAATATTCCTGATAGGGAAATTTCATGACTGATGACGTTTCTTCCCGCCGTGATTCCGATATTTTTCAACGCAAGCAATTGCCTTCCTGACAAATCGTAAAAATAAAGATCAAGGGATGAGCTTTTATTTGCGTCAACAATAAGAATTCTCTTGCCTGATATGTTCTGGATGATTTTTAAATTAAAATTATGATCAAACCCCTCTCCCGTCCCTATTTCTTTTCCCTTTGCTCCGGCGCTGGAAAATTCAAAGGCGCCGATATCCGGCTTCGTATCTCTCGGGTTTCCCAGAATATCATCAACCGGCATGTTCGCGGCGTCGGCCGCGCCGATGGCCGGGCTTCCTGAAGGGATGCTGCCGTACGTGTTCACCAGGCGCTCGAATTCCTGGCGTATGGTCGTGCTGCCGCTTGTAAACATACCGTTTGTTTCGTCCCAGACCGGCAGCACGATTCCCGACTGGTTTGTGTCGAGCAGCGGGTCGGCCACGATTATTCTCGCGTCCGCGGCCGGCAGCGGCGAACCGGTTGACGGCAGCGGATCGCCCTTGTTCCAGAATAGGTTGTTCGAGAGTGTGATCGAGGACGTGTCCACGTCGCCGTAGGTGTTGACAAATCGGTTGGTCATGGTGCCGGTCGGGTCGCACCAGATGTTGTTGTAAATGTAAAACCCGGACGCCCTCGGGTTGGTGCCTTCGGTGCCGATGCGGAAACCGAACGATCCCCCGGGCAAATCACCGACAATCGTATTCGCCCTCACGGTTATATTTTTGCACCCCTTGAGCTGGATCGGCGCGGCAAGCGGGTTCGCGGAATTGCCGATCATCAGGTTGTTTTCGATGAGCGAGTTGGTGATCATGTATTCCGGCAAATCGTCCTCGCCGAACTGCACGAACGCCTGGTCCGCCGCGCCGTCCCAGTTGAGGAACACGTTTTTGTATACGTGGATCCGCGGGTTGCGCGCCGGCTTGTAGGCGGCGGGCATGGAGTCCTCCTGCACCTCGCGCTTGATGGTCATGAACGACTGCGCGAGCGGCGCGCTGCGCTCGAAGAATATGTTTTCGTATATGTCAAGCTCACCCGGCCGCGTCGCGTCGATGAGGTCGGTGCCGCCCGCGCTCGGCCGGTCGTAGAACACGTTCCCCCTGATCTGGATGTCGCGCGGGTAGTAGAGTGTGTCGCCGCGGTTGATTTTAAGGAGCTCGTTGCACGCGCCCGGCGCGTTGTTGCCGAACAGGATGTTGTTTTGGAAAACAATGTCGCAGGCGTCCTGGAAATGCACGAGGTAGTTCGCCTCCCTGCCGTCGGGACAGGTGTAGCCGGGATACACGTTTGAAAAGACAAACCCCTCGATGCGGATTTTCGCAGATCCCTGCGTGTAAATCGACAGCGCCTCGCCGCCCAGATTGTTCTGGATGTTCGTGAGCTTCGCCTTGTACTGGTACTCGGCGCGCACGGTCAGCCAGTCGGAAAACGAGCGGCCAATGTACTTTGAGCCGTTGTAGGTACCGTCGGCGACGAGAATGGTGTCCCCGCCCTGGACCATTGATTTTCCCGCGGCGCCGCTGATGGTGGCCCAGGGTTTGGCAGAGGAACCGTCGCCCGCGGCGTCGGAGCCTGAGGGAGAGACGTGATAGGTAAGGCAAAAGGCGGAGGTTGATAAAAGGTAAAGGCATGATAAATATTTATTAATGCTTTGAATCATGCATGATTTTAGCGGTAAATTTATTTTTGAGGATCTTTCCATATCGTAATTTTACTTTCGGTCAAATCATTTCACCTTTCAATTTTTCAACCATATCATATTTTTCCCTGACTTTTCAAATAGACATCCTGCTGCAATTCTATTTTGATTTAACAGATACTTATTTCCCGCCACCATCCTCCCCCTCGCATCAACCACTCCCTTCCCCACTGTAAACGTCTTGTAATCAGGTTTAAACGTCCTTACCGAATTTCTCACCCCATTCGGCCCGTTCTTCCACTCATAAGCACCTATGTCGGGGTTTCCCACAAATATTCTGTTGAAAAACCCGAGCGGCACCTGAAACGCCACGGGCTGCCTTCCGGCCAGCGACTGCGGCAGCGTGATTGACGCATAGTCAAGCCCCGCGTCGACAATGCCCGCCTCGCTGTCGGCAAGGCTGTAATCCCCTACCGCTGCATTGGTGAATTTTGGGACAATGCCTGCTGCCCCAATGGAGATATGATCAAACGTCCCGCCGGCAGGCGCTGAAAAACCGCTCGACATCCACATATACCGTCCCGCGGCATTTGTCATTACCGCTCCGTTACGCGCGTTCACCAGCACCTGTCCGCTCTGCGTGCCGGACGGCACCGTGACGATGGTGTTGGTGAAGCTCACGCCCGCGCTCGGCGCGCTCAGATCGACCACCGGCGAAATGTAGGGCGTGACGATGGTGCAGTGCACCACGTACAGGGTGCCGTCGTGGTCATAGCCGCCGTCCTGGCCGAAGTGGATCACGGTCTTGTTGCCGCTCGCGTTCTGCGCCTTGACAATCACGCATCCGGACAGCAGCGCATGGCTGCCGGCCACCGTGGTCACGCCATTGTCGTCAACGAGGTCGAACTCGCGGTTCTGGCAGTCGTGCACGCGGCACCCTTCCACGATGGTGAGGTGCGCGCGGCTCTTGATGTCGTGGCCCGTGGTCGCGCCGTACACGTTGCACCCGCGTATAGTCACGCTCATGCCGCCCATGTAGAAATTGTGGTTGTACCCGGGATCGGCCGTGTTTCCGTTTTCATGCACGATGCAGTTTTCCACGAGCTGGTCGGCCGCGGAATTGTCGGTCACGGTGCCGTTCGACATCAGGCCCATGTCGTTATTGTGGATGTCGCAGTTGCGAATGGTAATGTCGTTCACCTGGTTGATGCGGAAGGCCGCGCCATTGTACGAGCTGTTCTGGCAGCCAAAGATTTCGAAGTTCTCCACCACACAGCTGTCCGCGCCCTGGTTAAACTGGAACATGGCGCGCGGCACCGAGCCCACGCCAGAATAATCGTAGCCGGTGCCGTCAAGCACAACGCGGCCGCCCGGCAGCACCCCGCGGATGAGGAGTTTTCTTTTTGTCAAATACACCGCCACGCTGTCGTAGGCGGCGTTCGCGGCCTTGGGATACACCAGGATGGTGTCGCCGCTGTTTGCCGAGGCATAGGCGCTTTCGATGCGGGAATAGGTTTTTCCCGGGCCGACCTCGAGGGCGGCGGAAAAAGCAAGGGTAAAGAAAGAAAGGACGAACAGGACAGGAAAAATAGGAAGGATGGACATGGCAGTCTCCTTTTTCCGTTTTTGCACTCTTTGAAAGAGACCTTTTATTTATCGACAACAAAAGTAGCTTTTGCTGATGCTCGGCCAATATTGACAACCGCAACATACGTCCCCGGCGCGCAAGGCCGCCATGTCATCATCCGTACGCCTGCTGTGGAATTATTCACCAGGCATTTTCCCGCAACGGAATATATTGCTACTGCCGATATGTTTTCCCCATCCATTCCCGCGAATGTCACCAAATGCCTTTTCGTGTCAAATCGCACCACCGGCTTTTCATTCAACCGGACGCCATTGCCGGAATAAAGTACCCCCGCCCCGTTCCCCGCCTCGTACGCGCCTATGTCAAACCCCTTTCCCTGCGGCCTTGCCGTGCCTTCGATGTCCCTGCTGGGCGCGAACTGCGAAGTGCCCTTGTCGACCGCGACGCACGTGTCAAGCAGGTGATAGTTCCCGCTGTCGGGGTTCACGAACAGCTGCGCCGGCGCCGCCACGATCGAGTGCATGTCCTGTCCGGTCTGCGAGCGCCACTGGGCCAGCGTCAGGACCGTGTTGTCGTCGGGCGTGAGACGGTCCATCACGATGTTGTAATCGCTCGTGAGCCCGACGGTGCTCCCCCCGCCCACGTCGATGCTGCCGTGCCAGGAGTGGTAATTGTAAAGTATGTTGTTATACAGGATGATGCCGGTGGGCGTGTTCTGGATGTTGACGCACCAGCGCGCGTCCGCAGCCTCGATGATGGTGTTGTTCACCACCGTGTCGAAGGTGGAGCCTTCGCTCGCGTCGGTCTGGTACAGCGAGATCCCGCTGGCGTGGTTGTTGTATAACAGGTTGTTCTGGAAGCGCGAGTTCTTCACGCCGTCGCAGTTGATGCCCGACCCGCCGGCCCTGCCGTTGTCGTAGATGATGTTGTTCTCCACGAGCGCGTTAGAGATGACGCCATCGCCGCCCTGCGACACGTCGCCGTTCATGTGGATGCCGTTCGCGTTGTTCGAGAACACCCGGTTTCCCCGAATGACCGGATGGTCGGCGCTGTTGCTGAAGTAAATCCCGTGCTGCACCACGGCGCGCGAACACACATTGTTCTCGATGAGCACGTTTTCGGCAAACCCGGTGAGAATGCCCCACGTGCCGCAGCTGTCGATGCTGTTGTCGCGGATCACCGCGCCCGTGTCGGTCACCGCGCGTATGCCCGCGCGCGTGATGGTGCCGGCGTTCTTGACAATAAACCCGTCGAGCACGATGTAACTGGCGCCCTCAAGGTCGATGCCGTCGGCCGTCTTGTTGTTGCGGCTGTTGATGATTGCGCCCGTCTGCGCGAGAAACACGATGGGCGCCGAAGCCGTACCGTTCTCCGGGTTGTCCCATCCCATCACGAAACCCGCGTAGGTGCCGGGTTTGACGATGACGGTATCACCGGGGCCGACGTTGTCCGCGGCGTGCTGCAGGGTTTTCCACGGCGCTGCCGACGTGCCGGCGTAGGTGTCGGAGCCGGTTGAGGAGCCGTCGACGAAATGGGTGTTGGCGAGAGTGAGGGAAAAGAATGATAGGACGAAGAGGACGGGAAAAATAGGACGGATGAGCATAGGGCTCCTTTATTGCAAAGAAGATTTTCTCGCAAAGAGCACAAAGGTCTTAAAGAATTTACAATCTAAGAACGACTCACGGAAGATTGCTTCGTCGCAAGGCTCCTCGCAATGACACTTACTTTTTCAATTTTCATTCCCGTTTTATTCTTGGTAATTATAAAACATCTTGCACAGGAATTATCTTGTGCATATGGGCTTTAGTCAATTAGAAACCTTTGAATTCATAGGGAAAACTGAAAACAGGGCAAAACTGTTCCTCAGAAAATTCTGTTGG
>Ga0335081_10000068_pt1 | contig 196700 bp, 199 predicted proteins | sample Lox_Sample_35_FD_206713 | JGI IMG/M metagenome (GOLD analysis project Ga0335081, IMG submission 206713) | Soil microbial communities from Loxahatchee National Wildlife Refuge, Florida, United States - Lox_Sample_3.5 | ecosystem: Environmental > Terrestrial > Soil > Wetlands | place: USA...
ATGCCCGCCTCGGCAAAAGTCCTCTTGTTGTAGGTCTCCGAGAAAAATCCCCGCGAATCGCCATGCTTTTGCGGGGAAATGATTTTTACGTCGGGAATCTCGAGCGAACGAATCGTCAAACTCACGACAAGGGTTACCCGTCAAAAGAAAACCCGCGCGCATGAATCGATCGCACGGTCCAGGCGAATGCAACTTGTCTTACAGTCGAGTCTTTGAGGGGTTACTCATTACGGGCGGCGCCATTTGCCGTCAAGCCTAGCAGTCACGTTGAAGACCACCACAAATTACCGAAAAACATATGACTTAGCGCCAAAGAGCGTCTCAACCCTGAACGGTGGCGCCGAGTCGTAGCGCGCGTGGCCGCATGCCTCGTCAGCCGCGCTTGGCCCGCTTCACATAAAACCATATGCCAATCAAAGCTGCCAACGTAATTGGCAAGGTGACCATAACGATTAGCTTTAGTAATTGACCGGTATCGACCAACATGAAATGCAGAAGTGCAAAATCTATGTGCAGGTTAGACATAACGTCGCATCTTTAGATCAGTACTGGATCCAATTCGCATTCAAGCGGTTCCCGGCAGCCGGCTAAAAGCGGTTGGCACTGGCCGCAACAGATACTCCCGTTGCCGCCGGTGCGACGAGATGTCCAATCGCGCTTAATACTTTGTCGACCTCGCTCAACGGGGCATTGGCTACATATACGATATCCTTGTTATGCATCGGAATCATGCGCGCAAGGAAATATGAATTGGCGTCGCGCAGATTCAGGCGATAGATGACCGGAACAAGTTCGGTCGAATAATGCAAAACTTCCGGCGGCGGTTGTAACTGCGCTGCCAACATTGCCGGTTCGAAACGCAACAGGAAGACACCGCTTGCATCGGCGCGGTTATCGAGCAGTCCGCCGGCTTTCGCGATCGCCTCATCCAGTGTGATGCCCGTGGCATTGAAGGGGACGGAGGCATTCTGCTGCGTCCCGCCGAAAGCAGTAAAGGACTGCGGCTCCTGCACAACGGTGATGACGTCGCCGGGCCGCACGTAAATATTCTCTTTGGGATCTGCCAGTATTTTGTTGAACGCCACGCTGACCGTCTGGCCGTTCCGCGTCAGCCGAACGAAGCTGTCACGCGCCGGGACGTGGATACCGCCAGCGTCAGCAATGGCACTCAGGATCCGTTCGCCATTCACGGCGAGGGGTACCCGCGCTCCATTCGTAACCTCACCCGTGACGGTAACGGTATTGCTGACGTTCTGAGTGATCGTGACTACGGCCTGCGGCTCAATGGCTTTGTTTTTCAACGCGTCAACAATCGCTTGTTCGACCTCCGCCGGGCGCTTGCCGGCAGCTTGGATGCGGCCGGCATAAGGTACCTGGATCGTGCCGTCTTGCGCCACGATCTGTTGCGGCACAGTCGCCGTCCGCGAGCCGGCTGTCACACCAGTCACGACCGCCGATGAGAACAGTCCGCCCGAGGCCGCTTCCCAGATCGTTACTGTCAGACCGTCGCCGACGCCGATTCTGAGATCGGGACGCGGGCGGCGGTCGTGGAAAGTCCCGAAAAAAGTCGGCTGTGGCTGGCTCGCCAAAATACTCGCCACCCGTCGATCAATGTCGACCAGAATATAGCCGTCAAATGCACCAGCCGAGCGCTCCTGTTCCTTAATTTCGTGCGCAGTCGGCCCCGCCGACGGAATGCTGGAACAGCCAGCAAGCACGCCCGCAAGCCCGCATAGCACAAACCTCAGCCACCAGCTCTTGGTCACCTGGTTATGACCCGACCCCAATCGCCTCCGAAGACCCGCGCACCTTAGTTGAGATTCATTGGGCCGCAAGGACAATCAGAGTCCTTTTTGCACACTGTTGCAGCCTTAACACACAAGTTCGCATTTTTTTATTAGTCAGTTTGCGATCTTCGCTACCTTCATCATCAGCTTTTGCGACTGACGGCGATATTGCACATCGCGTATACTGCAGAGGGACAAGCATAGTGAATGCTGACGGTTGCATTAACTACGCTATACCTTAGGATACTTTGCACTATTGAACTCTTGCGTGATCTACCTTCGATTAGCGACCGATTTGCAATTGCGATTTCGATATTTGTATGTGGCACAATTGTGGACGCGCCCGAGGTGCCATTTTTCCCCTTACGAAGGCTGGACGCGGCGCTCACCAAAATGAAACAATGTGCTCGGCTCGACATGCTTGGGGTGTGCCATGAAGATCGTCCTCGCTGCCGCAATCCTGGCGTCAACAGCCCTGCTGGCGGGTACTGCATGGGCAGCAGACTATCCGGTCTCGCCGCATCCTGGCGCGGTCCGATTCACCGAACGCGAGCCCGTCCCGGTCTGTTACCGCAAGCGGTTTGCGTATTTTCATTACGCCCCAATACTTGCCACCGAGTATATGGTCCGGTCCGTGTGGGTTACCGAGCCTGTACCCTGTGACAGATATCGTTGAGCCTGTCCGCGCGCCGGCGAGACAATCAGACAGCCGTTCTAGGCGCTCGTTTTCGACCAGTGAAATTTGGGCTTTTTGGATTTGCTGCGCGTCTTAAGGACAACGGAACATTCGGGTGATGACTGAGAAGTTCGGCCGCCTAGCTCTGCACATGTGGACCGTCGATACCACGCCGCTCAAGGTTGCGCTTGACGCTGCGCGTCAGGGCGGATTTGACGCGGTTGAGCTGCGTCGCACCGATTTCAAGCGCTGTTTCGACGCCGGCATGAGCAATGAGCAAGTGCTCGACCTCATCCGCACCAGCGGCATTCCGGTCGGCGTGCTAGGCGTTGAATATGGTTGGCTGTTCGCCACCGGCGAGGAAAGCAAGCGGCTGTTCAAGGTTTTCCGTGAGAGTTGCGACAATGCTGCGGCGCTTGACTGCAAGATGCTGATGAGCGCACCCGGTCAGGTTAACGGACCGATTTCCGAAGCGATCAAATACTTGCGCGAAGCCGGCGATATCGCCGCCGCGTATGGGCTGCGGCTCGCAATCGAGTTCAACTCGCAGCACGATGTGCTCAACAGTCTGCCGGTGCTGACCGAGCTTATCACCGGCGCCGACAGGCCGAACTGCGGATACCTGATCGACGCCTACCATTTTACCCGCAGCGGCGCCGGCGGTCGCGGTTTCGAGAGTGTGCCGGCCGATAAAATCTACTGCTTCCAATACAGCGACGTGCCGCCCAATGCATCAACGGGCGTGCGACGACCGACCGACCGGTTGCCTCCCGGCAAGGGTGTCGTCAAATGGCGCGAGATGCTCGGTCTCTTGGCGGAGAAAAATTACACCGGCTACCTCAGCTACGAAGCGCCTAACCCCGAGCTATGGGCTCGTTCGCCCTATGACGTCGCGCGCGAAGGCGTGGAGCTGACACGCAAGCTCTTACGCGAAGCCGTTCCCGGTTATGCGACGTGAGGCGATCATGAACCATTCAGCTGCTCAAGGCACCGATCCGCTGTTCGCCGGACTGAACGACCGCTCGATCACTGCAATCCCTGCGACGGTCGAGCGGCAGCGCTATATGACCAGCGTCGCACCCAAGGCTGCCAACCCAGGCCGCTGGGTCGAGCAGCCGCGTCTGCCGATTCCGACCGGCGAGCACGCGGTGATCGAGTGTCAAGGCAAGGTCCACGTCATCGCCGGCTACGCACGCCATCGTGTCGACGGAAGTTTCCATCAAATTTACGATCCGGCGACCAAATCCTGGTCCCTGAAAGCGGCCTTCCCGCTGCCCTGCAATCACGTGGCCGGTGTATCGATTGGGACGAAGATCTACACCTTCGGGGGCTTCATCGAGCAGAACCGCTGCCCCCATTCCAAGTGTTTCGTCTATGATTCAACCAGCGATCAGTGGGCGCCGGTTGCCGGACTCGCGCGGCCGCGCGGCGCCATCTCCGCGATTGTGCTCGATGGCAAAATTCACCTGCTCGGCGGCCGCGACGTGCGCTCAGTGGAATGGCACGAGATCTATGATCCGGCGACCGACAAATACACCTTCCTTGCCGGCATGCGAGGCTCGACCGGTACGCAGCCTTTCGTCGGCCAGCGCGACCATATGGGCGTTGCCGTGGTTGATGGGAAAATTCACGCCATTGCCGGCCGCATGGACTCCTACGATTTCAACACCTCTCTCAACGCCGTTTATGATCCGAAAGCGGATGGCTGGTCGTTCCGCGCGCCGTTGCCGACCGCTCGCAGCGGCCCCTCCTGCGTCTATATCGATGGCAAGATCGTCGTCTTCGGCGGCGAAGCGACAGGCCGCGTCTTCGGCACCAATGAAATCTACGACCCCAAGACGGACGTTTGGGAGGCCGGCACGCCCATGGCCATGCCACGGCACGGTCTGCATGGGTCAACCTGCGCGGTAATCGGCAATATGGTGCATGTGCCGGGGGGCGGACCAGTGCCCGGTGGCAGCATCCAGGGCGCCTACCACGACGCGTTTACGTTCGGCTGACAAAAGCAATCGCAGGGTTGCCCCACTCTGCGATGTGGAGTAGTTCCTCCCCTATCGCCGACTCTGATCGCGAATTTGGCTCGCGATTCCTGCCCTTAGCCGACAGGCGGACGATCCGCGCGCGGCGCTTCGCGCCGCGGTCGGCTATCGGTGTTGACGTTGTAGCCGGTACGAAACCGATTGCGAAACCCATGCAATTCAAGGTTCGCGGCATTGGACTTCTCGGGCTTTCTTTTCTCGCCATCCTCGTCGGCATGATTGGCGGAATCGGCGCCGTCTTCTTCCGCGCCCTGATCGCACTCATCCACAACATCGCCTTCCTCGGCCAATTCTCGATCACCTTCGACGCCAACCAGTTCACGCCGCCGGGGCCCTGGGGGCCGTTCATCATTCTGGTGCCGGCAATCGGCGGCCTTGTCGTCGTGTTTCTTGTCGATAATTTCGCGCCGGAAGCGCGCGGCCATGGCGTGCCTGAGGTGCTTGATGCCATCTATTATAAGGAAGGCAAGATCAGACCGGTCGTAGCGGCAATCAAATCGCTCGCGTCAGCCTTCTCGATCGGCACCGGCGCTGCGGTCGGCCGCGAAGGCCCGATCATCCAGATCGGCGCGACATTCGGTTCTACGCTCGGTCAGATGATCGAGATGGCGCCGTGGCAGCGTATTACGCTCGTCGCCGCCGGTGCCGGCGCCGGCATCGCCGCGACATTCAACACGCCGATTGGCGGAGTGATGTTCGCCATCGAATTGATGCTGCCCGAATTGAGCGCGCGCACCTTCCTGCCAGTGGCGCTGGCGACCGGCACTGCCACATTCATCGGTCGCTTCTTCCTTGGCATCAATCCGGCCTTCTCGGTGCCACAGGCGCTCTATTTGCACAGCGAGCAGGCGCCGCTCCAAGCATTGCTGCTGTTTGCCCTGCTCGGCGGGATCATCGGCCTTGCGGCCACCGCCTTTATTCGGGGGTTGGTGTTGGCGGAAGATACATTTCCCAAAATCAAGAACCCCTATTTACGCCACGTCATCGGCATGTTGATGGTCGGCGCGCTGATATACGCGCTGTTCGTCCACCAGGGCCACTATTTCGTTCAAGGCGTCGGCTACGCTACCATTCAGGCAATTCTGGAAAATCACCTGTCCAGCTTTGCGCTGCTGCTCGGCCTATTCGCGGCCAAGCTGTTCGCCACCAATGTCAGCTTGGGTTCCGGCGCCTCCGGCGGCATCTTCTCGCCCTCGCTGTTCATGGGCGCGACACTGGGGGCAGCCTTCGGCGACTTCATCGACATGGTCGGGCCTGTGCACGGCGTCGATCCGGTAACCTGCGCCATCATCGGCATGGCCGCCATGGTCGGGGGCGGCACCGGCGCCGCGATGACCGCTGTTACCATGATCTTCGAAATGACCCGCGACTACGACATCATCATGCCGATCATCGTCGCGGTCGCGCTCAGCATCGGCGTACGGCGGCTCTTGTCGCGAGAGAATATTTACACGGTCAAGCTGGTGAAGCGCGGTCATCTGATTCCCAAGGCGCTGCATGCCAACATGTTCCTAGTTCGCCATGCCGAAGAGGTCATGGACCGCGACGTATTGCTGCTTCCCGCCGAGACCGACTTCGCCGCTTTCTTGCGCGAGACATCCGCCGGCGGCTTCAAACACATCGTGGTGACGCGCGGCGATCGCATCATCGGCGTATTGCGCGTCAATACCGAGTTGCGACTCGGACTGGAGGGCGCTTATTCCGGCGTCAGGCTTGGCGACATTGCACAAAAGAATTTTACTGTCTCCCGCGCCCAAGACGTTGTCTTCGACGTGGTCGAGCGCATGTGGCGCCGCAGTGCCAGCATGTCGATCGTGACCAAAGGCAGCGGACACCTTCCCCGTGCCACTCACGTCGTCGGCATGATCTCCAAGGAGCACATTGCCGACTCGGTCGCCGACAGTATTCGCCCCTATGGCAATCAATTGAGCGAGCCCGATTGAAAGCCAAAGACTGACGCGAAAGGCATTTGCACGGCGGCGGTCCGCAACAACGTTGCGGCCGCTTTTCGTAAAAAGGCGGCCGACGATTCTTGGGGTGTTGGCGACGAAAATTACCGCGCTGGCCGCAGATCCAGGCTCGCGACGCCAACCGCCAAGTTAAGGCCGACCTGGCCCTGAACGGAAAGCGGCTGCAATGCAATAGTGCTTGCCGAACCGCCGACAAGTGCATTGGCCCCGAGGCCCGCGCCGACTGTCGCCTCAGCCGACGCGCCGGCATAGTGCCCGGCAAGCGCGCCGTAATGCCGACTGCTCGGTGCATAGACCGCCCACACCATGGTGCCGCCGGCCGTAGCGCCGAGATCGAGGCCGAACTTGCTGATCGAGCCGACATAGACTTCGGTCGGGCCCTGAACGGGCGTGAATGTACAGGTCAGCTGCTTTCTCGACGTAATGATAAAACCAATGCCGCCGGAAACATCGCAATTCAGCGTTCCGGCTTTGACCCGACTTGGCGCTTGTGCCACGCTTGGTGCGGATGACGCGATCATCGCGATGACCGCTACCGCAGCAAGAACGCTTAAACCTTTTGGCATGCTTCTCTCCCTTCTCAATTGTCGTACGCGAAATATCCCCTCGCGTTCTTAGCGCGCCGCGAGCATCTGGTTCGCGGGTATCACGATATGGCAGCGCAGCCCTTCCGGGTCAAATCTCAAATTTACTTCGGCGTCGAGCGCGCGCGGTAGATTGCGCTCGATCACCAGACTGCCGAAGCCGCGTTTGCGTCGCACCTTCACCTTGGGTCCGAGCTGCTCACGCCAGTCAAACTCAAGCGCATTGCCATTGGCACCGTCAAGTCGCTGCCAGGTAATCGTCACGCGACCTTCCGGCACCGACAGCGCGCCGTGTTTTGCTGCGTTGACGGCCAATTCGTGCAATGCGAGCCCGAGATTTTGTGCGGCTTCCGGCTTGAGCGCCACCGCGGGGCCTTCGATCGCCACCTGCCCACCGTCACGATCGAAAAAGCCGGTAAGCTGCGAACGGATGAGTTCGCTCAACGAGGCCCCATACCAACTCTCGCGCACCAGCAAATCATGCGAGGACGCTAATGCCTGCAGGCGGGCACCGAACTGGTCGAGAAATCCGTCGACCGAGCCGGCATGTCGTGCAGCTTGCCGCGCCATCGCCTGAATGACCGCCAACAGATTTTTCGAACGATGCGTGAGCTCGCGGAGCAGTAGGCGAAGATGCGCCTCACCTTCTTTACGCTCGGTAACGTCGACGGAGGCGCAGGTCAACCCGACAATATCGCCGGCCTCGTTGCGCAGCGGCTCGACGTGCAGATCGTGCCAGCGGAGGCCCGACCCATCATTGATGGCCACTTCCGCACGTTTGGCTTCGCCGCTCGCCAATGCGTCGTTCTTCAAGTTGACAATTGTCGCCCGATTCTCGCTCGGCAAGATCTCGTCGTCGGTACGGCCGAGAATGTCGTCGATCGAGCGCCCAAACATCGAATTGCTGATCGACGTATAGTGCAGGTTTCGATCTTGCGTATAGACCGTGACTTGCGAACCGCGCAGCGCGGTTTCGTAGCGAGCAAACCGTGCCCGCAGCAGGCTCAGTTCCGAGGCCTGTGCGCTTACCAAAGCTTCGAGCTGCCGGCGTTGAGTTTCCAGCCTTGCCAACTCGTTAGCTTCCGCCCCCGGCATCTCGCACACCATGGCGGTCAACCCATTGCATCCACGCAGCAACCCGTATCGCGAGCGGACATTGGTTGCTGGTGAGTCCGTATCTGCAGTGAACACGTTCACACGACGATCTGTCAACGAATGCGATAGCGCATCCGCCCATTTCGCCAGCCAGTCGCGCTTCGGTGAAATCGAGCGGTATTAGAGTGGTTTAACGCGACTACGATGATAACGGTTGCATGCAACCGCAAACTTTTGCCAAGCGCCCGCCGGCAGTCGCTCCGGTTGGGAACTTCCCGCCTGGGCCCACGTTTTCATAAACGACACCACGGGATTTCCGAGCATCCAGAGGGCCGTATGACGACACGTTCGAGAGCGGCAAGCGCCGAAGAAGAAGTCGCTGCCATCGAGGATCTGGTGAGCGACCTCGAGAAACGGCTGCGGCGGCTTTCCAACCTTTCTAGCGAGGGCGGCCGGGAAGTATCCGGCGCCGCTGGCGATGTGAGCGATTTCGTCAGCGACGCGCTTGGCGACATCATGAGGCGGGTACGGGAAAGCGCCGCGAACATGGGCCAATCTGTCGCACACGAAGCCGCACGCGTCAGCGGCGATGCACTCAGGAAAGTTGCCGATGAAGTTGAACAGCGGCCGCTAATTATGCTGGCGGTCGCGGCCGGTATTGGGTTCATCGCCGGACTTGTCAATCGTCGATAGCGCCATGCGTATCGACCAAGTCGCCGGAGTTGCCATCGATCACTTGGTCGGCCGGCTACTGCGGCGTGCCTTGATACTGTTGGTCTTCGCCGTTTGCGCGATTGTAGCACTCTATCAATTTACCGTGGCGGGCAACGGCGAGCTGGAAACTCAATTCGGAATCGTGCAAGCGCACCTCATTGTCGGCGCTGTCTACGCGGCGGTGGCGTCGATTGCGCTTGTAATCTGGTGGGCAATGCGGAGCAAGACCGTGAGCCCCAACATCCCCGCACTCAACCCGCAGCGCGAGCTGCAGATTGCCATGCTCATTGAAGCGGTGATGCTCGGCTACTCTCTGGCCCGCAAAAGCGATCGTTAACTCGCCCGTCGCTCGCGCCGCTTGGCGTTGCGCTCGAAGAAGAGAGCCTGGCTCAGCACCGCCGATACCGTCGCTGGTTGGAACGGCTTGGCGATCAGGAAGGCCGGCTCTGGTCGCTCGCCGGTGAGGAAGCGTTCCGGATAAGCAGTGATGAAGATCACCGGCACCTCGAACGATCGCAGCATCTCGTTGACGGCATCCAGCCCCGATGAGCCGTCCGCCAATTGGATGTCGGCCAGTATGACGCCCGGCCGCTTGGCTCTGGCCAACGCCACCGCTTCACTGTGCGTGCGCGCCACACCCAGCACGCGATGGCCGAGGCTCTCCACCAGACCCTCGAGGTCAAGGGCGATGAAGGTTTCGTCCTCGATGATCAGGACGTCGGTGGCGATCTCGGCGGCGAGGTCGCGCCCCGAGTCCTCAACCAGCTCGCGCAAAGTCGGCACGTCCACGTCCAGTACCTTAGCGGCATCATCCTCCGACAGCCCCTCAAGTGCGACCAGCAGGAACGCTTGGCGCGGCCTGGGAGGGATTTGCGCGAGATGACGCTCTACCGGCTGATTTACGGCAACTGCGCTGTCTTGGCCGTTGAGTCCGACTGAATTCCAGATTTTCGTGAACAGCTTGTAGAGCCCGATGCGGGTCGAGGATCCGCTCTCTAGCACCGATGGGTCCTCGATGAGCGCCTCGAGGGTTGCCGCGACATAGGCGTCGCCCGAGGCCTGACTACCCGAGAGCGCCCGGGCATAGCGGCGAAGATAGGGCAAGTGCTGTGCAACTGATTGAGATGTCGGCAAGAATCCCTCCCGAACAAGGACAAGCGCGCGGCTAACCGGATACTCGCCCCGATAATTGGCTAGACCTTGGCCCAGCTAACGCAGGGTTTCGCAAAAAGTTCCATACTTAGGCGGAACCATATGCCAAGTCATTGGTTTCGAATGGACACAGGGATGGGGAACCTGACCCGGCAATAACAACCGGACGGGGATTTGGGAACGACCAATGAACGAGCGCAAGCCCCTGGGGCAGCAAAAACCGATGGAAATTACGGCAACCAAAATGAAAAAGCCCGGCCACAAGCCGGCAAAGCTGGGACGGGAGGTGCAGGCGCGTCTCGGGCAGCAGCTGCGCGCCATGTATGACGAAGTGGTGAACCAAGGAGTACCAGATCGGTTCGTCGAACTGCTGGATCGTCTAGAACGCAATGGCGATAAGGATAAGGCGTAAGGCCCATGGAAGAATCGGTGCGCAATGCCGTTCTTGCTGCGGTGCCAAGTCTGCGCGCTTTCGCGATCTCGTTGTGCGGGAACGTGGATCGCGCCGACGATCTGGTACAGGAAACGCTGTTGCGCGCGCTCGCCAATATCAACTCGTTCCAGCCCGGCACCAATATGTCTGCTTGGCTGTTCACCATCCTGCGCAACCATTTCCGCTCCGAATATCGCAAGCGGCGTCGCGAGGTCGAGGATAGCGAAGGCCACTACGCCGAAACGCTGAAGACCCAGCCAGAGCAACACGGGCAGGTCGAGTTTACCGAATTCCGCGCTGCGCTTGCCCAATTGCCGCAGGATCAGCGCGAGGCGCTCATTCTGGTCGGCGCCTCCGGATTCTCGTACGAGGAAGCCGCGCACATTTGCGGCTGCGCGGTCGGCACCATCAAATCGCGCGTCAATCGCGCGCGCACGCGGCTTGCCGAACTGATGTCGATCGACAGCGCCGAGGATTTCGGCCCGGACGAGCAGACCCGCGCCGTGCTGGCGAGCGGAGAGTAGCAGGCGGCAATCTTATTTTAGGCGCGTCACCTCCGGCCTCCAAGTCAGGCTGAGAGAGCCTTAGTGCTCGCCCCCATTCGTTTGGTCCGCGCTGGCGCACGCGACGATCATTTCGCCGCCATCTTCCAAGCGTCGGGCACTTCGTTGTGCCAGTGCGCTTCGATCTGCTTGATCACATCGTCGGGCAGTGGCACGTAATCGAACGCCTTCTTGCGCTTGGCCTTTCTTCAGGCACCAGTCGAGGAATTCGAACGCCAGATAGTTCTGTTCCGGCGGGCTGTCCTTGCGCGTCGAATTTAGCTTCTTGATCGCCGGGTCATCCCACATCTTGATATTCCCGAGATAGACATTCGCGAGCGTGGGGCCGTCGAATACAAGCTCGCCCGGCTTGACGCCTTTCTCTTTCAAAATGCGAGGCCCCGCGCGATCCTTGTCGCGCGGGGCCATCGGCCGAACGCCGGCAAACAAAACCCAAACGCTACGGTACCGTGGGCGCTCGGCCGCGCACCAGCCCCACCAGCGCCGCAAGGGCGAATAACACGATCGCCACAAAGAACACAATCTTGGCGGCTTCGACAGCCACGCCCGCAATACCGCCGAAACCAAACAGGGCGGCAATCAGAGCGATGACCAGGAACGTAACGGCCCAACCCAACATGGCTCTCACCTCTTAATCAGTTGCGCATCGTTTCGCGTACGGGGAAAACGCAAGCCTTCATCAAAGGTTCCCGGTCACGACACAAGCTATTGGCAAACAAAGAGAATCCGCAAATCCGACGCAGATCAAGGCGGCTGCAACTTAAAACCAGTTGAATTCGTTTGATCTTTGGTCTGGCATTGAACTCCCGTCCTGTTGAGTAAAGGAGTTGCGTCATGGCGCCGCGGCCGAATTGGAAGGGTTTTCTCAAGCTGTCGCTGGTGTCCTGTTCGGTCGCGCTTTACCCCGCGACCAGCACCAGCCAGCGCGTTCGCTTCAACATCATCAATCGCAAAACCGGCAATCGCATCCGTAACGACGTCGTCGACGCCGAGACCGGACAACCGGTCGAGCCGGAGGACCGCGTCAAAGGCTATCAATTCGATAAGGGCCAATACGTGCTGGTCGAGGACGAAGAACTCGACAATGTCGCGCTGGAGAGTACGCATACCATCGAGATCGAGGAATTCGTGGCGATGTCGGAAGTCGACGGCATCTATCTCGATGAGTCGTTCTATCTGGTTCCGCAGGACGAGGTGGCGCAGGAGGCTTTCGCCGTGATCCGCGACGCCATGCGCAAAGAGGACCTTGCCGGGCTTGCGCGCGTTGTCATTTACCGGCGCGAGCACCTCTTGCTGTTGCGGCCGCGCGGCAAGGGCATCATGGCGACCACGCTGCGCTACAAGACCGAGGTGCGCGACGAGAAGAATTATTTCGACGACATCGAGGATATCAAGGTGCCGGCCGACATGCTCAAGCTCGCGGTCCATATTCTCGATACCAAGAAGGGCCACTTCAATCCGGAAAAATTCGAGGACCGTTACGAGGCTGCGTTGATCGATCTGATCAAGGCCAAGCGCGCCGGCAAAGCGCCGCCGATCGTGTCCGAGCCAACGCCAAGCAATGTGATCAACTTGATGGACGCGCTGCGCCGCAGTGCGCAAGCTGAGCGTCGGCGTCCGGCCGCCGCTGCCAAGAATGGATCGCGCACCAAGCGCTCGACGACGCGGCGGAAGGTGCGGCGAGCGAGTTAATGCCCGGGCTGAAAACCTACCACGCCAAGCGCCATTTCGGGGTTACCGCCGAGCCGAAAGGAAAAGTGGCGCGCCGGCGCGGCAATGCTTTCGTCATCCAGAAGCACGATGCGCGCCGGCTGCACTATGACCTGCGGCTGCAACTCGACGGCGTCATGAAGAGCTGGGCGGTGACGCGCGGACCGAGCCTGATACCGGGTGAAAAGCGGCTGGCGGTGCAGGTCGAAGATCATCCAATCGAGTACAACAAATTCGAAGGCACTATTCCGCAAGGCGAATACGGCGGCGGCACGGTGATGATCTGGGACCGCGGCCGCTGGCAGCCGCAAGGCGATCCGCACAAGGGTTTGGCCAAGGGCCATCTGTCATTTGTGCTCGACGGCGAAAAACTGCACGGCGGCTGGCACCTGGTCCGCATGCACCGCCGGCCGGGCGAGAAGCGCGACAACTGGCTGCTCATCAAACAGCGCGACGAGACGTCGCGTGGCGCGCGCGACGAGGATATTCTCATCGAGCAGCCGCTGTCGGCCGCCACCGGCCGCACCATGGATGAAATCGCTAAGAGATCGAAGAAGGTGTGGCACAGCAACCGCTCATCCAATAATGCCTCACCGAAGCTCGCGAGCATAGCTCGCTCGGCGGTTAAGCGGGCAAACGCGGCCTCATCAAAGGAACACAAAGGCGCGAACGCTAAAAAGCAATCATCGCGAAGCAAGACGCGAGCAGTCGACGCGCAGCTGATGCGGCGCACGGCCAAGCGCAAGCCGGACAACGACCCGCTTGTGGCAGCGCACCGCGCCGCCCTGCCCGCTTTCGTTGCGCCATGTCTCGCGACGCTCAGTGCCAAAGCGCCCGCGAGCGGTAACTGGATTCATGAAATCAAATTCGACGGTTATCGCCTGCAGGCCCGGCTCGACCGCGGCAAGGCCCAATTGCTGACCCGCAAGGGGCTCGACTGGACGAAAAAATTTCCGACTGTTGCGGCGGCAATCGAGAAACTTTCTGCCAAGGCGGCGCTCATCGACGGCGAACTTGTGGTCGAAGGCGCCGATGGCATTTCGAGCTTCTCGCTGCTGCAGCAGGATCTCAAAGCCGGCCGCCATGACCGCATGGCATTCTATCTTTTCGATCTCCTGCATCTCGACGGCGCCGACCTCAGGCCGCTGCCTCTTCATGCGCGTAAGACCGCCCTTGCCGAGCTACTGGAGAGCCAGCCAAAGTACGGCGTGCTGCGATTGAGCGAATCGATTGCCGAGCCGGGTCCGGTGCTGCTGCGGCAGGCCTGCAAGCTGGGACTGGAAGGCATCGTCTCGAAACTCGCCGATGCACCGTACCGCTCTGGCCGCGGCCACGAGTGGATCAAGAGCAAATGCTCCGACCGCCAGGAGCTGGTCGTCGCGGGCTTTGCGCCATCAAGCGCTGATTCCCACGCCGTCGGCGCGCTGGTGCTCGGCTATTACGAGGGCGGCACGCTCATCTATGCCGGGCGCACCGGCACCGGCTTTACCCACGAAACGGCGCGCACACTTTATCGCAAGCTAAAGGCGATCGAGCGCGACAGGCAGCCCTTCGAGAGCCAGCCGCCGGAGGAGCGCGGCGTGCGTAAGCCGATCTGGGTGGAACCCAAGCTCGTGGCCGAGATTGATTTTCGCGGCTGGACCCATGGCGGGCGCATCCGGCAGGCCTCGTTCCAGGGCTTGCGCGAGGACAAACCGGCGAAGGAGGTCGTGCGCGAGGTAAAGGCGATGGCGGCCCTCAATGCCGAGGCAATGGCGACGCGCCGCAGCGCGCCGGCGCGCGCCAATCGCGCAAACGAGATGGCCGGCCAAGTAAAGCTGACCCACCCGGATCGCGTCTATTGGCAAGACACCGGGATCACCAAGCGCGATCTCGCCGAATACTACACCAAGGTCTGGGATTGGATGCGCCCGCATTTGGTCGGACGGCCGATAGCGCTGGTACGTTGTCCGGAAGGCGCCGATGGGCAATGTTTCTTCCAGAAGCACGCGCGCGCCGGCATTCCGGCGGAACATTTGCACCTCGTTCCCGAGAAAGGCAGCCAAATCATCTCGGTCGACGATCTCGACGGTCTGATCGCGCTGGTGCAAGGCGGCGTGCTGGAAATCCACACCCGCGGCACGACGATCGACGACCGCGAGCGCGCCGATCGGCTCGTGTTCGATCTCGATCCAGGCCCGGGCGTCGGCTGGCGCGACCTGGTTGCGGCCGCGCGCGAAGTGCGAGAGCGCCTCTCGGCTTTGAAGCTCAAGAGCTTCTTGAAAACCACCGGCGGCAAGGGCCTGCACGTGGTACTGCCGATCAAGCCGGCCCCGTGGGACGAGGCCAAGGATTTTGCCCATGCGGTCGCGGCAGCTATGGCGGCGGATTCGCCCGACCGTTATATCGCGACGGCGACCAAGAGCCGGCGCAACAATCGCATCTTCATCGACTATCTGCGCAACAGCCGCGAAGCGACGGCGATTGCCCCTTATTCGACGCGCGCCCGCGCGGGCGCGCCCGTAGCGGTGCCGGTCGACTGGTCCGAGCTCGGCACGCTGAAAAGCTCCAACCAATATACCGTGCAGAACGTGATGCAGCGGCTCTCGCGCCTAAGCAAGGATCCGTGGGCCACTATCGGCCGGCTGAAGCAGCCACTGCCGAAACTTAAATAGAAGCAAGCGCCGTCCCGGGCGTGCAGCACCGCAGCTGCGCCCGGAACGCGACGCAGGACTACGCGCTGAGCGCCTGCTCGTTCACCGAACGCTCGGCAATCTCGGTGAGCAGCTCGTCGGCGTGCCTTTCCTCCTGCAAGGTTTCGTACAGCAGGCGGGCGATCTGTGGCTTGCCGAGAAGCTTTGCCCACGCACAGAGCGTACCGTAACGGGCAATCTCGTAGTGCTCGGCCGCCTGTCCGGAGGCGATCAGTCCGGCATCGAGAACTTGCGCATCGTCGGCCTTCTCGATCACCTCTTTGCCTTCCTCGATAATGCCGAGAATGGCGTCGCATTTCTTGGCGCGCGCCGGCCTATCGATCATCTCGAAGGTCTTCTCCAACCGTTCGACATGGCCTTCGGTCTCCTCCAAGTGATCGGTGAACGCCTTTTTCAGCTCGGCGTCCTCGGCTTCCTTCGCCATCTTGGGCAGCGCCTTGGTGAGCTGCTTTTCGGCGTAATAGACGTCCTGCAAAAGGGCGTAGAAAAGGTCCTCCATGGTCTTCATCTTTGCGTCTCCGGATGGATTGTTTGGACTCGCCGCACCCGCCGCGGCAACACGGCTTTGCAACGTGCAATCGCAACAACTGTTCCTGTGTAAGCCGCTGTGTGCCGATCCAATGGCGGCCGTGCAGGGAACTCACGCGGTTTCCGGCGCGTTGATTGGTGCGGAAAATCGGAATGCAAATCCGTTGTCCGCTGGGGCAAATCGCAATGGCACGGACAACGGCTCACAAGAGCGGCCGTTCACGGACCGCAATACAGCGCGCGCTGAGCGCTTGGTTCGGCCAATTCGCGCAGAGGACCGCGACCTGGACGGGTCATCCTTTGGCGTTTCTGCTTGCTGTGGCGGTGGTGATCGCCTGGATCGTATCCGGTCCGATGTTCGGTTACAGCGACACTTGGCAACTGGTTATCAACACCGGCACAACGATCGTTACATTCCTGATGGTGTTCCTCATTCAAAATACCCAGAACCGTGACATGATGGCGGTTCAGCTCAAGCTTTCCGAGCTGGTGCTGGCGATGAAAGGGGCAGAAAACAAGTTTGCGGCCATCGAAGACCTGTCCGATGAGGAGCTGGAGAAGCTGCACGAGGAATGTCGCCAGCGCACCGAGATGACGCTCGACCGACTTGAGCAGCGCCGCAGCAAGCCAACGAAGGACCGCGCCGCGGCACATCGCACCAAAACCTCGACGCGTCGTTCGTCCCGCACATGATACCGCGCGGAACAAAACTCCGGCGTCGGGATTGACCGGCGGCGTGCGTCTTTGTCGTGCCTTATGATTTCCCTATTGCAGCCACGAATGGCAGGTAACCGTGACTGCTGCGGCGCGGGTGGGACCGTGCAGCGCGTTGGGCTAAACGGGGACAATTCATGGCATTGAGAATCTTGGCCGCGGCGGCCTTGCTGCTCGCCTGCGGCCTGGCGAGCGGACAAGCATTCGCCCAACCGCGCAAGCATTTCTCCGGTGTGGCCGCCTATTATAGCAAGGGCTATTCGGGTAAAGTCGCAACCGGCGCGCGCTACGATCCTCGGAAATTCACCGCCGCCCACCGCACGCTGCCGTTCGGTACCCACGTGCGGGTCACCGATCGTAGAACCCATCGCAGCGTCGTGGTAACCATCAACGACCGCGGGCCGTTCACCAGGGGCCGCGTGATCGACCTCTCGATGGCGGCAGCCAAGGCGTTGCACATGATCGGCCGCGGCATCATCAAAGTCAGCGCCGACGTCGAGCCGCGCGCCGAATACACCGCCGCTGCCGCAGACACAGCCAATCGCTAATCGAAGGCGTCAATCGACCTTCGCCTTGTCGCGATACATCCGCCCTGTGGCGGGTCGCACGCGGCACGGCCACGTCCGGCCCGAACGCGCGGATTGTCACGCGGTTGCGCACCGCTTCCATCAGTGTTTCGTGCAAGATTTGGCGTGAATTTGGGGTCTCCATCAGCCTCCTCCCGGCCAGCGCGCGCCGACCGGGCTATAATCCGCGCACTCGTCCTTGCTTTATTCTACTCCGCCTGCCGTCCCGCCACACAAGCCGAAGGAAATTCCCATGCCTGCCAAGCGCCCGGCGCCGCGCCTGCCCGTACTCGACGAACAGCACCAGAGCGATGCCCAGCGTGCGTTGATGGATGCGATTCGCTCGGGGCCACGCGGCAAGTCCGTCACACCGCGCGGGCCGTTCGCGGTGTGGCTGCATGCGCCCGAATTCGGCCATCTGGCGCAGGGACTCGGCGGACATTGCCGTTTTAAGACCGTCCTTCCAGCCCGGCTGTCCGAGTTTGCTATCCTATGCACGGCGCGGCTGTGGCGCGCGCAATACGAATGGTACGCGCATGCGCCGATGGCCGAACGCGCCGGCGTCAAATCCAAAACAATCGCCGACCTACAGGCCGGGCGCGCGCCGAAAACGGCGCCCAAGGATGAGCGTGCGATATTTGCCTTCGTGCAGGAACTCTACAAGTCCAGGCGCGTGAGCGATTCTACCTACCAGCGGGTGCACGATTTCCTCGGCGATAAAGGAACCGTCGAGCTGGTCGGCATCCTCGGCTACTATGTCCTCATCTCGATGACGCTCAATGTGTTTCGGATGCTCCCGCCCGCGGACGCGAAGCTGGCCTTCAAAGAATAGCGAATCTGCTCGACCTCTAGTGGCTGATCGGCTGGTGACCGACTGCCTTAAATGCCTCAGTGCATTTTCATATCCTTCATCCCACCCATCGAATCGGTGCCCCCTTTCATCGCGCCGATGCCGGCGACTGAGAATTCGACCTCGACCTCGCCAGCCTTGGCGAATTGCAGCGTGCCCTTGAAATGCTGGCCCTGCATCAGCTGATGCTTGAGGCCGATGAACATCACGTGGTAGCCGCTCGGATTGAGCGTGACCGTCTCGCCCGGCTTGATCTCGATACCGCCGGCGACCGGCCGCATCTTCATCACGCCGTTTTCCATCTTCATTTCATGGACCTCGAAGCGGTCGGCTATTTCCGTCGAGCCGCCGACCAAGCGGTCGGGTGCGCTGCCGGTGTTGGTGATCGTCATGTAGCCGCCGCCGACGCTGGCGCCTTTCGGCGTGGCGCGTGCCCAGGGAGCCGAGATCTTCAAGCCGCCGACGGTGAAGTCTTCGGCGTGTGCGGTCGTGATCAATGCGCCGACGATTGCGGCAATCATGAAAGCAGTGCGGGTCATTGTCGTTCTCCTGATGACATGCGAGGCGCGCGCCTTTGTGCCAGCGCGGCTTGCGAGTTGCTGATGAGATTTACAAAATTGCAGCGGTCAGGCGAATGGCGGGCCGCGCGGCGATTGTGGGCCTCGATCGATAGGCCTGACGGCGGCGGCAATCGCCGGCAGGGGCGCGGCAGCGCCGGCACCGGAATCGAGGCGAGCAAAGCTCACTTGCGGCGGTCCGGCCAGCGCGTGGACGCCGCATTGCATGCCGCAGCCGGCACCGCAGGGACAGCCGTTGTCGCGATCCACCGGCGATCCCGATGAACCGACCGAAACCATCGAACTGCAGTGGCTGGAGCCGAGCGAGCCGCCGGCGGCAACCGATAGCGGCAATAGAAGCGCCTGCAGCGCGATTATATAAGCCGCAATTAGCGCGACGATTCGTCGAAGATCGACCGGACCGCTCATCGCCGTCAGTTTATGCGGGTCCAATTGACGCGTCCACTTTGCCGTTTGCTGCGCCGTCGATTGGCCATGAATATCGTGGTAGATATCCTTATGGCCCAGGATGGATTGTCTTCACCGGACAACGAACGGCGCGTGGTGGCTTTCCGCCGCCGCTCCAGCCGCGCCCGCCCCACCCCATCGCCGGTCAAGGACCTCGGCAAATTCGAGCGTGGCGAGCAGGCCGACGACTATCGCCACCGCATGCTGGTGAACGCGGCCGCTTTCGTGTTCGTGGCGGCGCTAATCGCCGCAGGCCTGTGGCTGGCCGACACCATGGCGCAGATGCGCAAGAATCAGGATTGCGTGCTGTCCGGCCGACGCGGCTGCACCCCCGTCGAGGTAGATCGGAACCGCTGGTGAGCAGCCAGCCCGCCGAATCGAGCGAGATCTGCCGTCTGCACCCTGTTTATGCCCGCTAAATACCGGTCGGCATTGAACTTAACGGGCCGCTTCGCTATACGGGCTGCCGGCCGCCGAGCGGTGAGACGCAGGACCGGGGACCGGGGCGCGAAATCGGGCGCATTGGCCGCCAGAAATCCAAATAAAACAGAGAGTTACCCGATGTCTTCGACATTCGATACCATCGCCAATATTATCTCCGAAACCTGCGATATTCCCCGTGATTCCATCAAGCCGGAAAGTCACGCCATTAACGACCTCGGCATCGACAGCCTCGACTTCCTCGATATTGCCTTCGCTATCGACAAGGCGTTCGGGATCAAGCTTCCGCTCGAGCAATGGACCCAGGAAGTCAACGACGGCAAGGCCACCACCGACCAGTATTTTGTGCTGCAAAACTTGAGCGCCCGTATCGACGAGCTCGTTGCTGCCAAGGGGGCCTGAGCCGGCAGGGACCCGATGCGTCTTGAATACCTTCAGCTGATCGACCGCATCGTTAAGCTCAATCTGCCCGAGCGGAAGATCAGCGCCGAGGCCGCGGTACCCGCCGCCAGCACAATCTTTGAAGGTCATTTTCCGGGCCATCCCCTGATGCCGGGCGTGCTGCTCATTGAGACGATGGCGCAGACCGCCGGCTGGCTGATCGTGGCGTTGAACCAATTCGGGCGTATGCCCTTCTTGGCGCAGGTCAAGGAGGCCAAGCTGCGCGCTTTCGTCAAGCCTTGCCAGCATCTCGCGATCGACGCCCAAGTGGCGCACGAAGGCTCCGGCTATACGGTCGCCACAGCGGGAATCGTCAGCGACGGCAAGCCAATTTGCGATGCCCTTCTGACCTTCCGCCTGAGCGAATTTCCCAACCCGGAAATGGCGGAACGGATGCGCGAAACCGCCGCATGCATAGGCCTCCCGCTGGAGGCGGCCGCCGATGGCTGAGGCTGCCCGCGAGGCCTGGATTACTGGCGTCGGTATCATCTCGTCGCTCGGCGAAGGCCCGCAGGCGCATTGGCAAAAACTGATGGAGGCGCGTCCGGGCGCCGACACGGCGACGTTTGCGCCTTACATCGTGCATCCTTTGCCGTCGGTGAATTTCGACGCGCAGATCCCCAAGAAAGGCGACCAACGCCAAATGGAGGCTTGGCAGCGTATCGGCACCTATGCCGCGGGAGTCGCGCTCGACTCTGCCGGCGTCAAGGGCAAGACTGATATCCTCTCGCACATGGACATGATCGTTGCTGCGGGCGGCGGCGAGCGCGATCTTAACGTCGACAGCACGATCCTGAGCGGGATCTCGGGTGCGCAAAATCCGGGCGCTTTCCTCAATGAGCGGTTGATGAACGACCTGCGGCCAACCCTTTTTTTGGCGCAATTGTCCAATCTGCTCGCCGGAAATATCTCCATCGTGCACGGGGTCGTCGGTTCTTCCCGCACTTTCATGGGCGAAGAGGCCGCTGGGGTCGAGGCCGTGCGCGTGGCGCATGCGCGCATCGCATCCGGGCAGAGCGATATTGTGCTGGTTGGCGGCGCCCATAATGGCGAGCGCATGGACCTTTTGATGCTCTACGAATTCGGCGGTTATAACCTGAAGCACCATTACGCGCCGGTCTGGGAACGCGGCGAGAGGGGCGGCTTCGCGCTCGGCTCGCTCGGCGCCTTCCTGGTGCTCGAGGCGCGCGATCACGCCGAGAGGCGCGGCGCCAAGCCGCTCGCACGGCTCACGGCGGTTTGCTCCGAGTGGTCCAAGCGTATGCCGGGCAGCGTCACCGCCGCGCTCGAGCGGCTGTGGGAGAAGATCAAGCCGCAGCTGCAGCCCGGTCACGCTGCCGTTCTCTCCGGTGCCACGGGCGCCGCACCGGCGACCGCCGAGGAGCGGGCATTTCTTGCCGCGCATAGCGACCTTGCCGTGCGCGCCACCGGGTCATATTTCGGCCACGGGATGGAGCCGCAATTTCCCATGAATGTCGCGCTGGCCGCGATTGTGCTCGGTCATGCTAGCCTGTTTCCGCCCTGCGATTCGAGCGGCCTCGAACGACCGATGAGTGGGGATTTGCGGCAGGTTGTGGTGACCGGCGTCGGGCATTGGCGCGGCGAAGGCCTCGCATTGGTCGAGCGGATCGGCTGAAGGAGAACACGAATGTCATCGAACCATGACGAAATGGGGCGGCCGATCGTGGTGGTGACCGGCCTCGGCGTTGTCACCTCTCTCGGCGCCGGCAAGGCCGACAATTGGAGCAAGCTGACAGCCGGCGAGTCCGGCATCCGCGCCATCAGCCGCTTTTCGACCGAGGGTCTGCGGACCCGCATCGCCGGCACTATCGACTTCCTCGGACCGCAAAGCTGCTCCGCCGAATTGTCGGAGTGTTTCGCCGATTTCGCCGCCGAAGAGGCGATCAGTGAATCCGGAATCGCCGCACCTGGAAAATTTCCCGGTCCTTTGTTTCTCGCCGCGCCGCCGATCGAGATCGAGTGGCCGCAGCGGATCGAGATCGGCAATCGCTCTGGCGCCAACGACAAGGTGGGCTATAGCGATCTGCTGCGCGTGAGCGGCGAGTTTCCCGACTATCATCGGCGCTTCCTGTTTGCTTCCGTGGCCGCGCATTTGGCCGACCGCTTCGGCACCATGGGCGCGCCGATTTCGTTATCGACAGCATGCGCTTCGGGCGCGAGCGCGATTCAACTTGGCGTCGAGGCGATCCGGCGCGGCGAAACCGACGCGGCGCTGTGCATCGGGACCGACGGCTCCATCAGTCCGGAAGCGTTGATCCGCTTCTCGCTGCTGTCGGCATTGTCCACCAGCAACGACGTGCCGCAGGCGGCGGCCAAGCCGTTCTCCAAGAACCGCGACGGCTTCGTCATGGCGGAAGGCGCCGGCGCGCTGGTGCTGGAAAGCTACGAATCGGCCAAGGCACGCGGCGCCGAAATTCTCGGCATGATCGAAGGCTGCGGCGAGATGGCGGACACCTTCCACCGTACGCGTTCCAGCCCCGACGGCAAGCCGATCATCGGCGCCATTGCCAATGCCATCAAGGACGCCGGTCTCACTCCCGACGACATCGACTACATCAATGCGCACGGCACTGGTACGCCAGAAAATGACAAGATGGAGCACTTCGGCGTTTCCAGTGTACTCGGCGAGCGCATCAAGAGTGTGCCGATCTCATCCAACAAATCCATGATCGGCCATACGCTGTCGGCGGCCGGCGCGGTCGAGGCGGTGTTCTCGCTGCTTACGCTGCAAAACCAGCGCATCCCGCCGACCATCAATTACAATGTGCCGGACCCGACGATTCCGCTCGACGTGGTGCCGAACAAAGCACGCGATGCGAAAGTGCGCCACGTCGTCTCCAATTCGTTCGGCTTCGGCGGCCAGAACGTCTCCTTGGTCATGGGTCTGGAGCTGGCCTGACGCGCCGGGCTCCCCATGCGTGCGCTCACCCTGATCGCCGATCGCAAGCTCGAGCTTGCCGAGGTGCCCACGCCACCGCCGCCAGGCAGCGGGGAGGTGCAGATCGGCATCAAGGCGGTGGCGCTCAACCATCTTGATCTGTGGGGCTATCGCGGCATGGCCTTTGCCAAGCGCAAATTGCCGCTGGCGGCCGGTGCCGAAGCGTCCGGTGAGATTGCCGCCGTTGGTGCCGGCGTCTCAAATTTCAAGATCGGCGATGCAGTGGTCATGTACGGCGCGATGACCTGCGGCCATTGCGCCGCGTGCCGCGAAGGCCGTGACAATCTTTGCGAGAACGTCGCCGGCATCATGGGCTTTCACATCGACGGCTTCGCGCGCGAGCTGGTCAATCTGCCGGCGCGGCTTGTGATTCCGGTGCCAGAAGGCGTCTCGCTGCGCGATGCCGCTTGCGCGCCGATTGCCTTCGGCACCGTCGAGCACATGCTGTTCGACAATGCCAAGCTTAGGCCGGGCGAAACCATCCTGGTACATGCCGGCGGCTCCGGCATCGGCTCGGTCGCCATCAAAATGGCAAAGGCGCTCGGCTGCACCGTCATCACCACGGTGGGCGACGACACCAAAGCGGAGAAAGCCAGAGCGCTCGGCGCCGATCATGTGATCAACTACAAGACCGAGCGCTTCGAAGGCGTGACCCGCAAGCTCACCGCCAAAAAAGGCGTCGACGTCGTGTTCGAGCATGTCGGCGGCGAGGGGTTCAACGCCTCCCTGCTCTGTCTCAAGCGGGGCGGACGGCTTGTCACGTGCGGCGCGACCGCGGGGCCGACCGTCACCATCAACCTGATGCAATTGTTCCAGCAGCAGTACAAGATTTTCGGCTCGTTCGGCGCCTCGATGCGCAATATTCGCGACGGCCTATCCAAGATGGCGACCGGCATAACGCCCGTGATCGATACTGAGGTGGCGCTCGCCGACTTCGAGCGCGGACTGGCGCGGCTGGAAAGCCGGCAGGTGTTCGGCAAGGTGATTGTGAATTTTTGATGCAAGCTGCAGACAGCCGGTTAGTCCCGCGTTTGCGACGCGGCGCAAAGCGCATCGGCGACGCGGCGCTCGGCACGCTGGCCATCGGGTTGCTCAGGGCATTGCGCCTGATCGATGCCGAGCGCATGGCGGATTTGGCCGGCTGGGTGATGCGCAAGCTCGGGCCGCTGCTGCCGGAACACAAGATTGGCCGCGTCAACCTTGCCGCCGCCTTTCCCGAGAAATCTTCAGCCGAGATTAACGCCATTCTGAGCGGCGTGTGGGACAATCTCGGCCGTATCGGCGCGGAATTCGCCAACCTCGATCGGCTCTGGGATTACGATTTCGAGCATCCGAAACGGAGCGGGCGCATCGAGATCGCGCAACAAGACATCGACCGATTCGTGCAGTTGCGGAACGACGGCAAGCCGGCGCTAATCTTTGCCGCTCATCTCGCCAATTGGGAGCTGCCGGCGATCTGCGCGGCGACCCACCAGCTCGACAGCGCGGTGCTCTATCGCAGGCCCAATATCGCCGCCATCGACCGCTGGCTCCGCCAAACCCGCACCGCCAATATGGGAACGCTGATCGCCACCGGGCTCGAGGCGCCGAGAAGACTCGCAGACGCGCTCGAGCGCGGCGCGCATGTCGGCATGCTGGTCGATCAATATTACGTGCGCGGCGTCGAGGTGACATTCTTTGGCCGGCGCACGACCGCCAACCCGCTGCTGGCGCGGCTTGCCCGCCATTTCGACTGCCCGATCCACGGCACCCGCATCATCCGTCTGCCGGGCAACCGCTTCCGCGCCGAGTTGAGCGAGGCCATCGCGCCGGCGCGCGATGCCGCCGGTAAAATCGATATCGCCGGCACCATGCAGATTATCACCGAGGTGGTCGAGCGCTGGGTGCGCGAACATCCGGAGCAATGGCTTTGGCTGCACCGGAGATGGCGGCCGGAAGACATGAAGCAAACGAAGTAAATTCGGGCAATCAGCGCCCCGTCTTGATCCGCGTCCAGATGCGGTTGATCAGCCGTTGTGCCATCTGGTCGCGCGCATGGACCGTGTAGAGCCGGCTCATGGTCGCGGCGTCGGGATAGATGCTTTTGTCGTCAAGCACCGCCTTATCGATAAATTTCTGGCTGGCCAGATTGCCATTGGCATAAGAGACGAGATCGCTGTTCTTTGCCGCCACCTCGGGCTTGAGCAGGAAATTGATGAAAGCGTATGCCTCCGGCACGTGCTCGGCGTCCTTGGGGATGGCAAGATTGTCGAACCACATCTGCGCGCCTTCGTTCGGAATGACATAGGCGATATCGACACCGTTCTTGGCCTCGACCGCGCGCTTCTGCGCCTGCTTGATGTCGCCGGACCAGCCGACCACGAAGCAGATTTCGCCGCTCGCCAGGGCATTGAGATATTCCGAGGAGTGGAATTTGCGCACCGACGGCCTGATCTTCAGCATAAGGTCGGCCGCTTTATCGAGATCCTGCGGCTTGGTGCTATTGGGATCGAGCCCGAGATAACGCAGCGCTACGGGCAGGATATCGTCGGCGGAATCCAGCATGTGCACGCCGCAATCCTTGAACTTGGCGAGCATCTGCGGCTTGAACACCACATCCCAGCTGTCGATCTTGGCATCCGGCCCGAGCCTCTGGTGCATCGCTTTGACGTTGTAGCCGATGCCGGTCGTGCCCCACATGTAGTTGACCGCGTATTGATTGCCGGGGTCGTAGGCGGCAAGGCGCTTGGTGATCTCCGGCCAGGCATTGATGAGATTAGGCAGCTTGCTCTTGTCGAGTTTCTGGAAAACCCCGGCCTTAATCTGGCGTTCGAGAAAATAGGCCGTGGGCACCACTACGTCATAGCCGGAATGACCGGCCAGCAGTTTCGTTTCCAGTGTCTCGTTGGCATCGAAGGTGTCGTACTGCACCTTGATGCCGGTCTCCTTGGTGAATTCGGTAAGCACCGCCGGGTCGATATAGTCCGACCAGTTGTAGACATTGACGACACGCTGGCCCTGGGCCGCGGCGGGCGCCTGAGCGAGCGCGATCAAGGCGGCGGTGGTCAACGCGGCAAGCACGGCAAGGCGACGCATCTATATGCTCTCGGAGCGTGATTTCAGGTTTTGGTTGGCAGGCCCGCGGCTTTCCAGGCGATGATGCCGCCGGCAAGATGGGATTTGTAAGGATAGCCGCGATCCTGCGCGACGAGCGAAGCAGTGACCGAACGGCGGCCGGAACGGCAGGCGAACACCACCTGCCTGCCCTGCGGATCGGGGATGGCGGCAGGATCGAAACGCGACAGCGGCACGATTACCGCGTCGGGATAGCTTTCCACCGCCGTTTCCTTCGGCTCGCGCACATCGACCAGCAGCATACGGCCTTCGGTAAGGCCGCGCGCGACCTCCTGCGGCGTCAGATTCTGCACCTCGTAGGTTCGCGGCGTTGGTTCGGCCATCACGCAACTCCATTCCCCCGCGCGGCTATTTCTAGCCGGAAGTGGCCGCGCCGCACCAGTCCTTAAACCGTCACCTGAGTTCCCACCTCGACCACCCTTCCGGTGGGGATCTGGAAATAGTCGGTGGCGTCGTTTGCCATATGAGTGAGCGCAATGAACAGCCGGTCCTGCCAGCGCGGCATGCCCGAGCGCACCGCCGGCTTGAGCGAACGGCGCGACAGGAAGAACGAGGTTGACATGATGTCGAACTGCCAGCCGAGCTTGCGGGCGATCGCCAGCGCGCGCGGCACGTTCGGTGTTTCCATGAAGCCGAAGCGCAGCACCACGCGAGAGAAGGTTTCGCCGACCGGCTCGATGCGCACGCGCTCGGCGGCGTCGACGCGGGGCGTGTCCGCAGTCTCGATGGTGAGGATGACGTTTTTCTCGTGCAGCACCTTGTAGTGCTTGAGGCTGTGCAGCAGCGCGGTCGGCGCACTCGCCGGATCGCTGGTGAGGAACACGGCGGTGCCGGGCACGCGCGCCGGCGGTTTCTTCTCCAAGTTGGAGACAAGGCCCTCGAGTGGAATTTCCGACTTGCGCGTCTTCTCGAACAGCAGCCGGCTGCCGCGTCGCCACGTATACATGATGGTCATCACCACTGCGCCGAGCACCAGCGGAATCCAGCCACCCTCGACGATCTTGAGCAGGTTGGCGGACAGGAAGGTGAAATCGATGAACAGGAACGGCAGCATCAGCGCCAACGCACCGATCAACGGCCAACGCCACACGCGCCAGATCACCACGATCGCCATCATGGCGGTGACCACCATGGTGCCGGTGACGGCGATGCCGTAAGCGGAGGCGAGCCCGCTCGAAGAGCGGAACAGCGCAACCAGCAGCAGCACACCCATCAGCAGCAGCAAATTCACCCGCGGCATGTAAATCTGCCCGAACAGCGCTTCCGAGGTGTGGCGGATCTCCAAGCGCGGCAATAGGCCGAGCTGGATCGCCTGGCGGGTGAGCGAGTAGGCCCCGGTGATGACGGCTTGGCTGGCGATTACGGTCGCGATCGTCGCCAAGAGCACCATCGGCAGCAACGCCCAATGCGGATAAAGCAGGAAGAAGGGGTTTTCGATCGATTTCGGATTGGCCAGCACCAGTGCACCCTGCCCCAAATAATTGATGGTGAGCGCGGGCAGCACGACGGTAAGCCAGGCGAAGCGAATCGGCCCGCGGCCGAAATGACCGAGATCGGCATAGAGCGCTTCCGATCCGGTCACCACCAGGAACACGGCGCCGAGCGTGAACAAGCCGACGATGCCGTGGTGGAGCAGGAAGTGCACGCCATAATACGGGTTGAAGGCGAACAGCACCGTCGGATTTTTGCCGATGTGCCAGAGACCGGGGGCGGCAATGGCGGCAAACCATAAGAGAGTGATCGGACCGAAAAACGCGGCAACCTTGGCGGTACCGCGCGACTGCACGGCAAACAACGCCACCAGGATCACGACGGTGATCGGCACCACGAAATCGTCAAACGCCGGCGTCGCGACTTTGAGGCCTTCGATCGCCGACAGCACCGACAGCGCCGGGGTAATGATGGCGTCGCCATAGAACAGTGCACCGCTGATAATGCCGAGCATGATGACGACGCCGCTGGCGCGGCCGAGCGCGCGCGAGGCGAGCGCCATCAGCGCGAGCGTGCCGCCTTCCCCGTTATTATCGGCGCGCAGCAGGATCAGCACGTATTTGGCGGTCACCACCAAGAGCAATGCCCAGATGATCAGCGAGAGTATGCCAAACACCACCGTCTCGTTCGGCGGGTGGCCGCCCCCGACCGCCGCCTGCACGGATTCGCGTACGGCGTAGAGCGGGCTAGTGCCGATGTCGCCGTAGACGACGCCGATGCACCCAAGTGTCAGCGCCCAAAATCCGGCTTTAGCGTGCGGCTCGCCGCCGCCCGTGGCCGCGACCGAGCTGCCGGAACTGGCAGCGGTGCTGGAGGACATGTTGCTGGCCTAAAATTGTTGCAATGCAATAAATGGTGGGTCGCGGCTTATAACGCCACTCCAACTAGTTCGGCCGCGCCGTTCATGCAATGCCTCCAGTCAAGCCATGCAGAAACGCCTGCGCCTAGACGGTCACCTGGGTGCCGACCTCGACCACCCTCCCGGTCGGGATCTGGAAGAAGTCGGTGGCGTCGCTTGCCGAGCGCGCCAGCGCAATGAACAGGCGATCCTGCCAGGTCGGCATGCCCGACTGCGGCGAGGGCCTGAGCGAGCGCCGCGACAGGAAAAACGAGGTCGACATGATGTCGAATTGCCAACCGTGCTTGCGGGCGATAGCCAGCGCCTTCGGTACGTTCGGCTGCTCCATGTAGCCGAATTTCAGCGAGACCCGCGAGAAATGCGTCGACAGCGGCGTAATCTGCACGCGGTCCTCCTCGGGCACGCGCGGAGTATCCGCGGTGACGACGGTGAGGATTACGTTGTGCTCGTGCAGCACCTTGTTGTGCTTGAGATTGTGCAGCAGAGCGGTCGGGGCAAATTCCGGGTCGCTGGTGAGAAAGACGGCGGTGCCCGGCACGATATGCGGCGGCTTCTTTTCCAGATTGCGGAACAACGTGTCGAGCGGCACTTCGGTGCGGCGCGTCTTGTTGATCAGGATGCCGGTGCCGCGCCGCCAAGTCAGGATCAGCAGCACCATGGTGGCGCCGAACAGGATGGGCGCCCAGGCGCCTTCCAACAGTTTCACGAAATTGGCGGAGAAGAAGACGATATCGGCGGTCGAGAACGGCACGATTAACAAGAGCGCTTGCCAGAGCTGCCATCGCCAAAGCTTCCAGACCACGACGAAGGCGAGCAACCCGTCCACCACCATGGTGGTGGCGACCGCAATGCCATAGGCCGAGGCAAGCGCGCTTGAGGTGCGGAATAGGCCGACCAGCAGCAGCACGCCGACCAGCAGGGAAACCGTGACGCGCGGAATATAGATCTGCCCGACATGCGAGGCCGAGGTGTGCAGGATGGTGAGTCGCGGCAGCAAGCCAAGCTGGATCGCCTGGTGCACCAGCGAATAGGCGCCCGTGATCACCGCCTGGCTGGCGATCACCGTCGCTGCGGTGGCGAGCACGATCATCGGCAGCAGCAAGCTTTCCGGCACCAGCCGATAGAAGGGATTCTCGATGGCCGTCGGATCGGCCAGCACTTTGGCGCCTTGCCCGAAATAGTTGATCAGCAGCGCCGGCAGCACCAGGCCGAGCCAGGCGGTTTGAATCGGCTTGCGGCCGAAATGCCCGAGATCGGCGTAGAGCGCTTCGCCGCCGGTGACCACCAGAAACACGGCGCCGAGTGTGACCAGACCGATGGCGCCGTGGCTGTAAAGAAATTCGATGCCGTAGAGCGGATTGATCGCGCTGAGCACGTGCGGATCGTCGCGAATATGCAGCACGCCGGCGACCGCGATCGACAGAAACCAGATCACCATGATCGGCCCGAACATCGCCGCCACTTTGGCAGTGCCGCGGCTCTGCGCCGCGAACAAGGCAATCAAGATGACGACCGCGAGCGGGGCGACATATTCGTTGAAGGTCGGATTTGCGAGCTTCAGCCCTTCCACCGCCGACAGCACGGAAATCGCCGGCGTGATCACGGAATCGCCCAGGAACATCGAGGCGCCGATCACGCCGATGATGAAGACGTAGGCGGTGCGCCGGCCAAGCGCTCGGCTGGCAAGCGCTGTAAGCGAGAGCGTGCCGCCTTCCCCGTTGTTATCGGCGCGCAGCAGGATCAGCACGTATTTCGCCGTCACCGTAATAATCAGAGCCCACAAGATAAGAGAGAGAACTCCAAGCACGATTCCGCGGGTGACGAGGTGATTTTCGCTCGCGGCAATCGCCGCCTCGCGGAAGGCATAAAGCGGGCTGGTGCCGATATCCCCATAGACGACGCCGACGCTGCCGAGCGCCAACGCGATAAAGCTCGGCAGCACCACTTTGCCGTGAGCGGCGCTCTCAGCGCCGACGGAAGCCGCTGGTTCAGTCACGCGTTCGTTCATTGAGCTTGTAGCCGGCCGCTCGCTGGAAAAGCGGGCCTTATATCACCGCTACAAATCGAAAAATACCGAACTGTTTCCGCGACGGAATGACCCAGATCAAGCCGGCGGCCGCCGATTAGCCGTTTAAGGCTTGAAATTGGGCGGCAGCGGCGGCTCTTCCTTCATCAGGGTAATCGTCACCCGGCGGTTGGGCGACATGTAGGGATCGTCGGGGAACAGCGGCTCGGTGTCGGCTTTGCCGGCGACCATGTAGATGTGGCCCGGCGGCACGCCCTCGGCGCCGAGAATTTGGCGTACCGCATTGGCCCGATCGGCGGAAAGTTCCCAGGGGCCATAGTCCGGATTATCCGGCACCCGGCTCGACGCGGTATGGCCGGTAATGGAGATTCGATAGGGCATCGCTTTAAGCGCCGGCGCGATCTTCTGGATCAATAGGCGCGTGCGGGCATTGGGTTCCTTGGAGCCGTCCGCGAACATCGAACGGCCGTCTTGATCGACGATCTCGATGTTGAGCCCCTGCTTGGTCTCCTCGAACATGATGTGCTTGGAGGCCTCGCTGATCTCCGGCATATCCTGCAAAGCTTGACGCAGCGAAGCGGAGGCAAGCGCGAATTTTTGGTCCTCCCGGTGACGCACGCCATAGCTGCTTTGATGATCCTTGTCGTCCGGCGACGGCGATTGCGAAGCATCTTTCGGGTCGATATGCGCTGCGTTCTTCAGCTTTGGCCGCGTCGGCAGGCCGAGAATCTCGATGATGCCGGAATAACGCACTTTGTCCTGCACGCCGAAGGCGTCGCGCATTGAGCCGGCGACTACTTGCAGCTTGTTCTGATCCTGGGTTGAGAAGGCGACCAGCATCACGAAGAAGCTGACCAACAGCCCCATCAGGTCGGCGAAAGTCACGAACCAGCCGTGACCGCCGCCGTGACCTCCATCCTTGCGTCTCGCCATTGCTACCGTCGCGGAAGCGCAATCTAAGCCGCCACCGCCTCCGCTTCCGGTTTGCCCTCATCGGCCTCGCTGTGCCGATGCTTCTCGGGCAGGTAGGCGAGCAGCATTTCGCGCACCAGTGTCGGACTTTTGGCCTCGCGGATCATCAACACGCCGTCAATGATCAAAGTGCGGTTGATCTCCTCGTCCACCAGTTTGAGATGGAGCTTGTCGGCGATCGGCAGGCAGAACAGATTGGCGAGCGCCGCGCCGTAGAAAGTCGCCAACAGCGCGCCGGCCATGAACGGGCCGAGCTTGGAGGGGTCGGTCATGTTGGCGAACATCTGCACCATGCCGATCAACGTGCCGATCATGCCGAAGGCCGGCGCGCAGTCTCCGACCGCACGATAAATCTTCTGGCCCTCGTCGAGATGGGTCAGGAAGTTGTCGCGGTCGCGCTCCAGGTTATCGCGGATGAAATTGGTGTCGTAACCGTCGGCGACAAAGCGGATGCCCTTGGCGAGGAAGGGATCGTCGGTCTCGACTTTTTCCAAGCCGACCGGTCCCTGCTTGCGGGCGACTTCCGCGATGCCGGCGAGTTCATCGACCAGTTCGCGCTGGCTCATGCGACGCATGGTAAATGCGAATTTGGCGCCGAGCGGCACGCCGTGAAAAATCGAGGAGAGCGGAAACCGGATCAGGGTGGCGGCGAACGAGCCGCCGAAAATGACAATGAACGCATGCTCGCTCACGAACATGTGCAGGTCGCCGCCCATCAGGATGACGGTGGCAACGACGCCCATCCCGGCGAGCAGGCCTAGACTTGTTGCGATATCCATAACTTACCCACCCTACGCGCACGCATTCCGGCACAGGAGACCGCAACCTGCTGCACCGGCGACCCTAGACTGGCGCTATTAAGGAGCGGTAAAGGCTAACCGTTGGTGAAAGAAAAACCGCCGGCAAGCCGTGACCGATCGGAAAAAAGCTGCGAAAATCGCGGCAAATGGGCGCTCAACGCCTATAGTTCCCCATAAGACCCAGCCAAATACGGAGGAAAGCGACCCATGCGTGAGATCGGTCATTTCATTGGCGGCAAGACCGTCCGGGGTACCTCCGGCCGTTTCGGCGACGTCTTCGATCCCAATACTGGCGAGGTGCAGGCCATGGTGGCGCTGGCCAAGCATTCCGAGGTCGAGCACGCCATCGCGGTCGCCGAGGCGGCGCAGCCGGCCTGGGCGGCGACGAACCCGCAGCGGCGCGCCCGCGTCATGTTCAAATTTATCGAACTGCTCCAGCGAGATTTCGAGCAGCTCGCCAAACTGCTTTCCTCCGAGCACGGCAAGACCGTCGCCGACGCGCGCGGCGACGTGCAGCGCGGCCTCGAAGTGGTGGAATTCGCCTGCGGCATTCCGCATCTCCTGAAGGGCGAATACACCGAAGGCGCCGGCCCCGGCATCGACTTGTTCTCGATGCGCCAGCCGCTTGGCGTCGTCGCTGGCATTACGCCGTTCAATTTTCCCGCGATGATCCCGATGTGGAAATTTGCGCCGGCCCTTGCCTGCGGCAATGCCTTCATCCTCAAACCGTCGGAGCGCGATCCGTCGGTGCCCATGCGGCTCGCCGAATTGCTGATCGAGGCGGGCTTGCCGGCCGGTGTGCTCAACGTCGTCAACGGCGACAAGGAGGCGGTGGACACCCTGCTTGCCGATCCCCGGGTAAAGGCGATCGGCTTCGTCGGCTCCTCGGCGATCGCGGAATACATCTATGCCACCGGCTGCGCCAACGGAAAGCGCGTGCAGTGCTTTGGCGGCGCGAAAAACCACATGATTGTGATGCCGGATGCGGATATGGACCAGGCTGTCGATGCGCTGGTCGGCGCCGGCTACGGCTCGGCCGGCGAGCGCTGCATGGCGGTGTCGGTGGCGGTTCCGGTCGGCAAGAAGACCGCCGATATTTTGGTCGAGCGGCTGATCCCGCGGGTCGAGAGCCTGAAGATCGGTCCCTCCTCCGATCCGCAGGCCGACTACGGCCCGCTGGTCACCAAGGCGGCGCTCGAACGCGTGAAGGACTATGTCGACCTCGGCGTCAAGGAAGGCGCCAAGCTGGTGGTCGACGGCCGCGGCTTCAAGCTGCAAGGCTACGAGAACGGCAATTTCATGGGCGGCTGTCTGTTCGACGAGGTCAAGCCCGACATGCGCATCTACAAGGAGGAGATTTTCGGGCCGGTGCTTTCGGTGGTGCGCGCGAAGGATTACGAGGAAGCGGTGCGGCTTCCCTCCGAGCACGAATACGGCAACGGCGTCGCCATCTTCACCCGCGACGGCGACACGGCACGCGATTTCGTCAGCCGCGTCGAGGTCGGCATGGTGGGCGTGAACTTCGCCATTCCGGTGCCGCTTGCCTATCACACCTTCGGCGGCTGGAAGCGCTCCGGCTTCGGCGACCTCAACCAGCACGGGCCGGACTCGATCCGCTTCTACACCAAGACCAAGACCGTCACCTCGCGCTGGCCGACCGGCACCAAGGAAGGCGCCGAATTTGTGATCCCGACGATGAAGTAGCGAGCGGCGCGCGTCAGGCTCCGGCTCAATTTCTCCGAAGGTCAAAACCTCATGGCCGAATACGAACTCTATTGCTTTGCGCAGTCCGGCAACGCCTATCGCGCCGCGCTAATGCTCAATTTGATCGGCGCGGACTGGCAGCCGATCTGGCTCGATTTCTTTGCTGGCGCCACCCGCAAGCCCGAATACCGCGACCAGATCAACGAAATGGGCGAAGTGCCGGTGCTGGTGCATGGTAGCAAGAAGCTCACGCAATCCGGCGTGATTTTGACTTACCTCGCCAACCACACCGGCAAGTTCAAACCGCAAGGAGAGGACGAAGAGCTGGAATCCTTGCGCTGGATTATCTTCGACAACCAGAAGGTCAACGGCTTTCTCGGCCCGTTTCGTTTCTTGAAGAATTTCGCCCCAAACCCGGGCGACCCGGCGGTCATGGCGTTCCTAAAGGCGCGCATCGACGGCAATCTCGCCATTGTCGAGAAGCGGCTGTCCGGGCGGCAGTTCCTGGTGAGCGACAAGCCGACCATCGCCGACGTTTCGATGACCGGATATTTGTATTATCCGCCGGAGGAGTTCGGCTTCGACATCGCCAAGGCACATCCGGCGATCGCCGCCTGGCTCGAGCGCATGCAGGCGCTGCCCGGCTGGAAGCATCCTTATGACTTGATGCCCGGCTATCCGTTCGGCACGAGCGGCTATCGCAATCGGTGATCGCTCCGTCCGCGCTTCAGAGCAGCTTGCTGGTCCACTCCGCGCGCGGAATTTTTGCGCCGCTGCAGCAACGGCAGCCCGCGCCGTGGCTTGCCGAGAACCCCGTTGCGGCAGCCGCGTCGCCGCGGCGGCCCGCGGCGGCCCCGGTCGATATCATCGGGAAGCTTAGCGCGGCGCGCGGTGCATCCTTCCCGCAGCTTGGGCATACGGCCGGCAAGTCATATTCCGCCATCGGCCGGAAATCGGAAAACGAACCGCAGCGTGGACAGTCGTATTCGTATTTCGGCATCGCACTCCTCATTCCGGCGTCGGCATCATCCTTCGGCGAGCGGAGCGGGGTTGCCCCCGCTCCCGCGTTGCAGGGTTTAGCCGCTCAGGCCGGCGAAGATGTTCTTGCGGATGCTGGCGTGGACGCCCCAGTTGCCGTCGACCACCTGAGTCACCCCGAAATCGACGCCGACCGACATCAGCGAGATGGCCTCGTCTTCGCTCAGGCCCTGCGTGTTTATCAGGAACTCCCGCATCTTGCGAAAAGCGTCGCGCATCGCGTGATCGACGGAGGACTTCTTGAAGATCTCGCTCTGTGCGTTGGCGCCGAGATCGGTGAGATAGTGCGGATAGCTGAAGCCGTGCACCACCCATTCTTCCTTGGTCTCGAGCAGCGGCCATTTCAGCTGCGACAGCAGCGTGCGGGCCGCGATGTCGCTCTGCTTGTGCAGGATGAACTGGAATAGGCCGGTCCACGAGGATTCGATCGCGGTGCCGGAGATTTCGCCATCGCCCATGGCGGCGTGGGTGTCGCCGACCGAAAAGAAGGCGCCGTCGATGGAGACCGGATAGTAGAGCGTTGCGCCTTTGCCGAAGCGCCAGTCGTCGACATTGCCGCCGATATAGTCGGGCGGAATCGAATTGACGATGTCGGCTTCCTTTTGCGTGAGACCGAGACAGCCGAAATGCGGCCGCAGCGGCACGCGTATGCCCTTGAGCACTCCTTGTTTGGGACTCCATTTTTCCGGATCGACGACCAGACCGGGATAGTCGTAGGTCTTATGCTCGACGCCGTTCGGATCGGTGAACGGTCCCCAACGATAGCTATGGACGGCGGTCGCCCAATCGCGGCTGCCGTCGGAGTCGAGCTCATAGATGGTCACAATCTCGCGGTTGCTGCCGGAGAGCAGATCGCCATACTGGTAACCCCACCAAGCCGCGATGTTGGTGCCGAAAGTCTTGCCTTTGTATTGCGGATTGGCGCAGGGCCGCGGATACATGTCGAGTACGCGGACTTCGAGGATATCGCCCTCCTTGGCGCCGCGAATGGCGATCGGCCCGGTCATGATGTGTACGCCGTAGCCGGCGCCGGCGCCGTTCGGCGCATTCATCGGACCGGCGCCGCGCCGGTCGACGTTCTTCTTGTCTTTGGTCCAGTAATAGACGCTTTCCGCGCCCGGATCGCCTTTGATCATCCGCTCGGGATCGTCACCGGCCTGATGCGTCAGGCATTCGATGGTCGCGTAGTCGCCGGAATCGATTTCGATCAGCGGTTTCAGCTTCTTGCTGAAATAGCCCCAATGCACGGTCTTGTCGGACGCCGGCACATACCAGTGATTGGCTTTTCCCGGCATGGCGGCCATGCCGGCGAGCGGCATTTGTCTCGGCGTCAATTGCGCCGCCTCCGCTTGCGAGATATGCGGGAAGCCGACAGCGCCGAGCGCTGCCGCGCCGCCGACAAGCGTCGTCGCTTTCAGGAAATCACGCCGACTCTCTCCGTCCTTTGCGCCGGTTGTTGCATCCTGCTTTGCCTTCGCGCCTTTGGTCATGTCATCTCTCCGTTGCGAAGTGAGTTTCAACCCCGGCGGTTTTTCCGAAATGCCAAGCAGCAAACTGTTCTCCCGCATCGAAGCCTTGTCAAGCTGAGAGGTCGGCGGCTGTCGAGCGACAGATGGCCGCGTTGTTGGTTTCGCGGTGCTAACGCATAGGTTGGACCGAGCGCGAGCAAAACAAAACGACGTGCGAACGGGTTATCGTTGGGTTTTCGCGAGATCAACCGATCCGCCGCGGTTGCCGCGATCGGAAGTCAACGATCTCGGTGATCGTGGCCATGTGCGTGGTGATGTCCATGCGAATGAACGTGACCATGCGCGTGATCGTGAGCATGATCGTGCGATGATGCGTAGGCGCCGCCTTCCGGCTCGAACGGCGCCTCGATCGCCGTCACTTTTGCGCCGAGCGACGTGAGCAAGGATTCGTTCGCCGGATTGCGCCGCGCGCGAAGGCGGTTCGCTAAAACCTGCACCGGCACATGTCGGTCGCCGAGATGCCAGGCCAAGCGCGCCAAAGCGGCAAGGTCCACCGCGCGCGCCTCGATCAGCGGCTCGGGTGCCGCTACAACCTCAACCACGCCGCCGTCTTCGAGCAGCAAGAGGTCGTCGGTGCGCAGGCGGGTCGGCGTCAGCAAGTCGATGTCGATCATGCTGCCTTTGACGCTGCTGACCGTTGTTTTTTGCCCGCTGCGCTGCTCGTAATCGAGGATAACCGTATCGCTGACCGGACCGCCGTCCTGTCGCTGGCCGGGGCCGAGGACGCGAGTGGCGCGCGGCATGAGAGTTTGCGGACGATCAGTTGAGCCGCGCCGGGCGCTCGTCGCCGGCTCCGGGTTCGGGACCAAGGTGATCGGGCGTGAGCGCCTCACCGGCCGAACGCGCCGCTACGGCCGCGGCCGCTTCGGCGGCGGCCAGCTCATCCTTGCGCTGATATTCGCGATAGGACAACAGACCAAGCGGCAGGCAGACGATATAGGCGATCGAGCCGACGGAGAGCACAACCCATGGGTAACTGACCAGCACCGCAAAGAACAGCACCACCGCCACGAACACCGGAAGCACCATTTCCGGCGGCACCCGCTTGCCCACGCGCTTGCCCGAGAAAACCGGCAGGCGCGATACCATCAACAGCGCAATCAGCAGCGTGTAGAAGAACGTAACCCAAACGCTGATCAGGCCATTCGATACGCCGAGGAAGTAGAGATAGATCGGCAGCAGCACGGTGATGGCGCCGGCCGGCGCCGGAATGCCGGTGAAGAAATTGCCCGCCCAAATAGGCTTATTGGGGTCGTCGATCATCACGTTGAAGCGCGCGAGCCGAAGCCCGGCGCAGATCGCGAATACCAGCGCGGCGATCCACCCCGCCGATTTGAGCTCGTGCAGACCCCAGAGATACAGGATCAGCGCGGGCGCCACGCCGAAATTGACGAAGTCGGCAAGACTGTCGAGCTCGGCGCCGAAACGCGAGGTGCCTTTGAGCAGCCGGGCGACCCGACCGTCGATGCCGTCGAGCAGCGCCGCCAGCACGATTGCCGCCAGCGCGAGATCGAGCCGGTTCTCAATCGCCATGCGGATGGCGGTGAGGCCTGCGCATAGGGCCAAGAGCGTGATCAGATTGGGCAGCAGCGTGCGAACCGGGATCGCCTTGAAGCGGCGACGGCGGGGCGGCGGCGAGGGATCGAACGGCTGAAAGACCATGGGCCGAATATAGAGGCTTCATGCCGTCCGCGCCATGGCGCGGGGCCCCGGCGCGGCATTAACGATGAAATCTCAGCCGCTGCGGAATGCCCGCCCGGCATCGGCAAAAGCGAGATCGGCGAGTACGGTTTCCCCGCCGATCGCCGTCTGCCCGACGGCGACAAGCGGCGGCGTTCCTTCCGGCAGATAGACGTCAAGGCGGGAGCCGAATCGGATCATGCCGAAGCGCTCGCCGGCGCCGACCGGTTGCCCTTCGCGCACAAAGCATACGATTCGCCGCGCCACCAGGCCGGCGATCTGCACCACCACGACGCGGGCGCCGGCGGCGGCGATGATCAGGGAATTGCGCTCGTTGTCGGCGCTCGCCTTGTCGAGGTCGGCATTGATGAATTTGCCCGGCTGATAGATGACGCGCTCGATGCGGCCAGCGACCGGGCTGCGGTTAATATGGCAGTCGAACACGCTCATGAAGATCGAGATGCGCAGCAGCGGTTTGTCGCCGAGCCCAAGCTCATGCGGCGGCGGCGCGGTGGTGACCTGGCTGACGCGCCCGTCGGCCGGCGAAACCACGAGACCGTCGCGCACCGGCGTGACACGCGGCGGATCGCGAAAGAAATAGACGCACCATGCGGTCGCCAGCGTGCCGAGCCAGCCGAGCGGCGTCCACAGCCAGAACAGGATGAGGCTTACCAGCGCGAAGGCGCCGATGAACGGATAGCCTTCCGGCGTGATCGGTACGAATTGCTGGCGGATCGATGAAGCGATCGACATGTTGGCGCAATCTCAGCTGTCCCGCTGGACGGGACAGAACTAGAGGCTCCCATCCGGCCCGTCAAATTAGCTATGATCGCGTAGCCTTGCACCATAGAGAAATCGCGGCTGCACGTTGTTTTGTCTTTCTCGAAAAACCGGTAAGCAGATCAACGTCGCGGCGGCGCGCGAACCCGGCCAGCCGAGGGCCAAATGAGTTCAACAGAAAACGGACGGTCATCACGCGCTACCAATCCGGTCTTCAACGACCGCAAGCTCAAGCTCGGCACCTTCGGTTCGAATCTCGACCGCGGCTGCGCCATCACCAGCATCGACGGCGTCCTCAACATCGATTGGCCGAATACGCGCACGTTGGCGCAGATCGCCGACGAGATGGAATTCGAGGCCCTGGTGCCGATCGGACGCTGGCACGGCTTTGGCGGCAAGACGAACTTCAACGGGCCGGGATTCGAGTGCTTCTCCTGGGCAGCCGGCATCAGCGCATCGACGAAATATTCCGGCGTTTTCGCAACATCGCACGTGCCGACGATCCATCCCGTCATGGCGGCGAAGCAGGCCGCGGCCATCGATCATATCAGCGGCGGGCGCTTTGCACTCAATCTCGTGACCGGTTGGAATCGTCCGGAAATCGAGATGTTCGGCACCCCGCTGATGGAGCATGATCAACGATACGAATGCGCCGTCGAGTGGCTGGAGATCATCAAACGGCTGTGGATGGTCGACGGCTACTTCGACTATGAGGGGCGTTTTTACAAGATCAAGAAAGGCTATCTCGAACCCAAGCCGATCCAAAAACCTTTCCCGGCGGTGATGAATGCCGGCGGCTCGGACAAGGGCCAGCATTTCGCCGCGAAATATTGCGACATGGTCTATGTCGTGTTCGGCTCGCACGATTTCGACGACTGCAAGGCCAAGGTCGACGCCTACCGCAATCTCGCCCGCAAGGAATATGGCCGCGATATTCAGGTCTGGAGTTATGCCTATGTCGTGCAGGGCGAGACCGAGGCCGAGGCGCGCAATTATTTCGATTACTATGTCAATCAGAAAGGCGATTGGGAGGCGGTGACCAATCTGGTCGATACGATGATCGCCAACGCCAAGACGCTGCCGGCCCCGGTGCTGGCGGAGATGAAAAAGCATTTCATCGCCGGTTGGGGCGGCTATCCGCTGATCGGCACCAAGGAGCAGATCGTCGACGGCTTGAATAGGTTGTCGCAGATCGGGCTCGACGGAACCCTGCTGAACTGGCCGCGCTATATCGACGACATGCGCTGGTTTCAGAAGAATGTCTATCCGCTGGTTCAACAGGCGGGCTTGCGCTGAGCGCGAGCTGAGCGGACATAAGATCGAGATGAGTTGACGCTTCTGACTGGAAGTGCCAACGCGTCACTCCGCGGCGTCGGCCGGCAGGTCGACCGGTACCGGCGGGGCCACGCCGCTCTGCTCCTCCACCGCCGGCGGATTGCGGTTCGGCGCGCCTTCGTCTTCCGCAGCACGGGCGAGCATCTCGCGCGCCTCCTCGGCCTCGCGCTGACGGTTCCACATGCTGGCATAGAGCCCGTTCTTGGCGAGCAGCGTGAAATGCGTGCCGCGCTCGACGATCTCGCCCTGATCGAGCACGACGATCTCGTCGGCTCCGACAATGGTGGAAAGCCGGTGCGCGATCACCAACGTGGTGCGGCCCTTGGACACCCGCTCCAGCGCGTCCTGGATTTCCTTTTCCGTGTGGCTGTCGAGCGCGGAGGTCGCCTCGTCCAAGAGCAGGATCGGCGGGCCTTTGAGAATGGTGCGCGCGATGGCGACGCGCTGCTTCTCGCCGCCCGACAGTTTCAAGCCGCGCTCGCCGACTTCGGTCTCGTAGCCTTTGGGGGCGAGACGGATGAAGCCGTCGATCTGCGCCAGCCGCGCCGCTTCCTCTACCTCGGCATCGCTCGCCTCCCAGCGGCCGTAGCGGATGTTGTAGCGGATGGTGTCGTTGAACAGCACGGTATCCTGCGGCACCATGCCGATTGCCCGGCGCAGCGAGATTTGCGTCACCTTGGCGATGTCCTGCCCGTCGATCAGGACGCGGCCGCCGGAGAGATCGTAGAAGCGAAAAAGCAGCCGCGAGATGGTCGACTTGCCGGCGCCCGAGGGACCGACCACGGCCACCGTCTTCCCGGCCGGCACCTCGAACGAAATCCCCTTGAGGATGCGGCGCGCCGGCTCGTAGGCGAAGCGCACGTTCTCGAAGCGGATGGTGCCGCTCGTCACATGAAGCGGCCGCGCGTCCGGCGCATCCTTGATTTCGGGCTCGCGCGCGAGAATCGAAAACATGATCTCGATGTCGGTCACCGCCTGCTTGATCTCGCGATAGACCATGCCCATGAAATTGAGCGGCTGGTAGAGCTGGATCATCATGGCGTTGATCAGCACGAAATCGCCGACTGTCTTGCTGCCCGCCTTTATCTCGTAGGCGCACATCACCATGGTGGCGGCGAGCCCGAAGGTGAAGATCACCGCCTGCCCGGCGTTGAGCACGGCGAGCGAGGTATAGGCCATGACGCTGGCATCCTCGTAGCGGGCCATCGAGCGGTCGTAGCGCTGGGCTTCGCGTTGCTCGGCGCTGAAATACTTCACCGTCTCGTAATTGAGCAGCGAATCGATCGCCTTCACATTGGCGTCGGTATCGCTGTCGTTCATCCTGCGGCGGATGCCGATGCGCCACTCGGTGGCCCGGTAGGTATAGCCCATGTAGAGCGCGACGGTGATCAGGATCGCCAGCACGTAGCGCCAGTCGAAGTGCCACATCAGCACGCCGGCGACCAACACGACCTCGATGATGGTCGGCGCGAGCTGCAGGATCACCATGCGCACGATGGTTTCGATGGCGTTGCGCCCGCGCTCCAGCACGCGGGTGAGCCCGCCGGTCTTGCGCTCGAGATGGAAGCGCAGCGAGAGTTCGTGCATGTGCACGAAGGTGCGATAGGCGAGCCGCCGCACCGCATGCATGGCGACCTTGGCGAACACGCCGTCGCGCAGCTGCGTCAGCCCCACCATCACGATGCGCATGCCGCCATAGGCAATGGTCATGGCGATGGGCACCGACAGCGCCCAAAGCAGCCATTCGGACGCCGCCGCCGGAGCACTGCCGTGGCCGGCGAGCGCATCGGTTGCCCATTTGAAGGTGAAGGGGACGGCGATGGTGGCGAACTTGGCGGCGAGCAGCAGCGCGAGCGCGCCCAGCACGCGCAGCTTTAGATCACGGCGGTCGGCCGGCCAGATATAGGGCCACAGGTGAATCAGCGTGGAAAATAGCGCGCCGCGGCTGGCGGAAACGGCCGGCTGCTCGGAGGATCGGCGGTGATGGTGGTGGTCGCTCATGCAGAGCCCTCATATAGGCGGATTCTCGCCCGCAATCACCCCGCCCGCAGGCGCATGGGGACCAACTGGCCGCGGCCTTGACGCTGCCGCAAGTGCGTTGCACATGCAGGGCCATGAACCGACCTGAAAAAATGAGCAAAATCCGAAAAATCTGCGTCTATTGCGGCTCTAGCCCCGGTACCGATCCGGCCTTCGCCGAAGCCGCCCGTGCCTTCGGCGCGATTCTCGCCCGGAGCGGCATCGGCCTGATCTATGGCGGCGGCGCCGTCGGCATTATGGGAGCAATCGCGGTTTCCGTGCACGATCACGGCGGCGAACTGACCGGCGTCATCCCCGAATTCCTGGTGGCGCGCGAGAAGGCGCTGCGCGGGCCGCACGAACTGATCATCACCCGCGACATGCACGAGCGCAAACGCAAGATGTTCGACCTGGCGGATGCATTTGTCGCGCTGCCCGGCGGCATCGGCACGCTGGAGGAACTGGTCGAGCAGCTCACTTGGGCGCAACTCGGCCATCACCGCAAGCCGGTGCTGCTTGCCAACATCAATGGCTTCTGGGAGCCGCTCTGCGCGCTGATCGATCACATGAAGGCCCTCGAATTCATCCGCGGCCAATACAATTTCGATCTGCTGGTCGCCGACCAGGTCGACGACATCCTGCCCAAGCTGCAAAAGGCCATGGAGGCGGTGCCGGAGGAGGCCAAGCAGATGGAGCCGACGGCGGCCGAGCGATTATGACACGAAATCCGACTAATCAGTTATTTGGTCGTGGCCGGGCTTGTCCCGGCCACCTCTCTTAAGGAGGCACCCCGCTCCCATTGTCGGGATCACCGGGACTCGCCGTCATAGCGGCGGCCCGGTGATGACAGACGACTTATTTCAAATTAACGAACGTCACCGCTTCGATGCGGTTGCCGTCGGGATCGCGGATGAAAGCGGCGTAATAGTTGTCGTGATATTGCGTGCGGAAGCCGGGCGCGCCATCGCAGGTGCCGCCGCCGGCAAGCGCGGCGGCGTGAAACGCATCGACCGCGGCCGTTGATGGCGCACGCAAGCAGATATGCACGCCGCTGTCGGCGGCGATCGGCGCCATGGCCGTGCGGCGATTGATCCAGAACTCGGGATATTTCTTGCCGTAGCCGATCGCGGCGTCGGGCCATTCGCGCAGTTTGCTCAGCCCGATCGTCGTCAGCAGCGGCTCGTAGAAACGCGCGGCCGCATGCAGATCGCGCACCGCGATGGAGACATGGTCGATCATGGGGCACTGTCCTTTACCTCTCCCCGCCCGCGGGGAGAGGTCGACCCGCCGAAGCCTTAGCGAAGGCGGGTCGGGTGAGGGGGCACGTCCGCGATTCCGAGGATTACGGATATGCCCCCTCCCGGCTCGCGGCTCCGCCGCTCGCCACCCTCTCCCCGCAAGCGGGGAGAGGGAAGTCACGCCGGCGCGCCGGATTTCACCAGCTTATAAATGACCGAATCCATCAGCGCCTGGAACGAAGCGTCGATGATGTTCGGCGACACGCCGATCGTAGTCCAGCGCTCGCCGTTCTCGTCCTCGCTCTCGATCAGCACGCGGGTTACCGCCTCGGTGCCGGTGTTGAGGATACGCACGCGATAGTCGGTGAGCTTTAGCCCGCTGATATATTCCTGGTATTTGCCGAGGTCTTTGCGCAGCGCCTGATCGAGCGCATGGACCGGGCCGTTGCCTTTGGCGACGGACAGCAGCGGCTCGGCGCCGGGCTCCACTTCCACCTCGACCGTCGCCATGGTGACCGTGACCAGTTCGCCCACGGCGTTGTAGCGCTGCTCGACATTGACGTCGAACTGCTTGACCTTGAAATAATCCGGCACGGTGCCGAGGGTACGCCGCGCCAACAGCTCGAACGAGGCGTCGGCCGCTTCGTAGGCATAGCCGATGGTCTCGTGCTCCTTGACGATATCGAGCAGGCGGGCGATGCGCGCATCGTCCTTGTCGACCTTGATGCCGATGCGTTCGAGCTCGGCCAGCACGTTCGATTTGCCGGCCTGCTCCGACACCAGCACCTTGCGCCTGTTGCCGACGGTCTCCGGCGCGATGTGCTCGTAAGTCGCCGGGTCTTTCATGATCGCGGAGGCGTGGATGCCGGCCTTGGTGGCAAAGGCGCTCTCGCCCACATAGGGCGCGTGCCGGTCGGGGGCACGGTTGAGGCGCTCGTCGAGCGCGTGCGAGACATGCGCGAGTTTTTTGAGCGCCGCGTCGGTAACGCCGATGTCGAACGCTTCGGCAAATTCCTTCTTCAGCTTGAGCGTCGGGATGATGGAGACGAGATTGGCGTTGCCGCAGCGCTCGCCCAGCCCGTTGAGCGTGCCCTGGATCTGCCGGGCGCCGGCGCGCACCGCCGCAAACGAATTCGCCACCGCCTGTTCGGTGTCGTTGTGGGCGTGAATGGCGACGTGGTCGCCGGGAATTGCCTTCACCACCGCGCCGACGATTTGCTCGACCTCGTGCGGCAGCGTGCCGCCATTGGTGTCGCACAAGACCACCCAGCGGGCGCCCTCGTCGTAGGCGGCCTTGGCACAGGCAAGCGCGTAACGCGGATTGGCCTTGTAGCCGTCGAAGAAGTGTTCGCAGTCGAGCAGTACTTCCCGCCCCTTGGCTTTGGCGGCGCGCACGCTGTCGCGGATCGAGGCAAGGTTCTCTTCTTCCGTGGTCTCCAGCGCCACCCGCACATGATAGTCCCAGGATTTGGCGACGAAGCAGATTGCGTCCGCGTGCGCCGCAAGCAGCGCTGCCAGCCCAGGATCGTTGGACGTCGAGCGGCCCGGCCGCCGCGTCATGCCGAAGGCGGTGAACTTGCTCTTGAAGCCGCGATCCTTGGCGAACAACTCGCTGTCGGTCGGATTGGCGCCGGGATAGCCGCCCTCGACATAGTCGATGCCGAGGTCGTCGAGCATCTCGGCGATGACGAGCTTATCGGCGAGCGTGAAGTCCACGCCGTTGGTCTGCGCGCCGTCGCGCAACGTGGTGTCGAACAGGTAGAGGCGTTCCTTCATGGCAGGCGCCCGTTACCTCTCCCCGCGTGCGGGGAGAGGTCGATTGCCGAGCGAAGCGAAGGCAATCGGGTGAGGGGGCATGGCCGCAATGCCGAGCCTTTCGGAAACGCCCCCTCGCCCACCTCGCACCTACGGCGCTCGGCACCCTCTCCCCGCAAGCGGGGAAGGGGAAAAAAGGCCGCGCCGTCGCGCAACGTGGTGTCGCAGAGGCAAAGGCGTTCGCGCGCCATGAGTCATATTATCCGGTAAACGACATAAAAGGCGAGCAGCACCGCGACGATCAGCACGCCGTATTTGAGCACGATGTAGTAGAGCCAGTGGCGCGGGAACGGCGTGTCGGGCTTTGTCATGAGGCCTCCCGCTTGGCGGCAAGCGGCTTCTGCAATGTGGTGTTGGCGAGCCACTCGCCGCCGGTCATGACGGTGTTCCGCTGCTGGGCGACATAACCGCGCTTCTCGAAGAAGCCGCGCGCCGAGTCGCTTGCATCGACGCTGAGCCTGGCGACGCCGCGGCCGCCGGCGAGCTTCTCCAGCGCATCGATCAGCATGGCGCCGACGCCCTGCCCGGCCACCGCCGGATGCACATAGAGCATGTCGATCTTGTCCTTGTCGGCGAGCGAGGCAAAGCCGACGGGCGAGCCCTCCATGGTGGCGACCAGCGTCAATTCGCCGCCGAGCTTTTGGGCGAAGCCCGCCTCGTCATCAGCCGCCGAGGCCCAGGCTTCCTGCTGGGCGGCGCTGTATTCATCGGCGGTCAATTCCTCGATCGAGGCGCGGAAGATTTCCGCTAGCATGCGCGCATCGCTCGGCAGCATCGGCCGCAGCGCGAGCTTGGGATGCGCGGTCGCCATCATCGCAGAGAGCCCTTGCCGAGCGTGAAAATAGCCGCGTCATGCCCGCGCTTGTCGCGGGCATCCACGTCTTTGCAGCGTGTCAAGACAGGAAGGCGTGGATGGCCGGGACAAGCCCGGCCATGATGAAAGAGGCTCATCGCGCGATCTCCCAGGTGGTACCGTCCTTGGAGTCTTTCACCACGACTCCCATTTTGGCGAGCTCATCGCGGATGCGATCGGATTCCTTGAAATTCTTCACTTTGCGCGCAGCCGCGCGAGCCTCGATCAATGAGTGAATTTTCGTCGGCTCGATGCCCTTTTTTGCCTCCAAACGTTTTTGTTGTTGAGTTGCTGTATCGAATAAGAGGCCGATCATGTTGGCGGAGGCCTTTAGAACTGAAGCTGATGAATACATGATCGGCTCATCGCGAACTGTCGTCTTTCCGCCCACCAGAGCCTGATGTTCGAGAACGTGCAATGTGGCTAAGGCATTTGGAGTGTTGAGGTCATCGCACAGCTCCTTGACAAACGGCCGATAAACCTCTGCCGGCTCAACGTCACCGATGGCGCGATACCAGCCAGCCAATATCTTCTCGCACTGCTCTAATCCTTTGTTGGTCCAGTCAATTGGCTGCCGATAATGCGTCCGCAGCATATTGAATCGGATCACCTCCCCAGGCCAGTCCTTCAGCAATTCATGAATAGTAATGAAATTCCCAGCTGACTTCGCCATCTTCTCCCCTTCCACCTGCAGGAAGCCGTTGTGCATCCAGTAGTTCGCCATCACAGGCGTGTGGAAGGCGCAGCGCGATTGCGCGATCTCGTTCTCATGATGCGGAAAGACGAGATCGATGCCGCCGCCGTGGATGTCGAACTGATGCGGATGCGCAAGCCCGGCAGATGACAGGCCCGCCTGGGCTTTTGTCCACAGCCAGTAATCGGCCATGGCCGAGCATTCGATGTGCCAGCCGGGCCGGCCCGGCGCCGCGATGCCGCAAGGGCTCGGCCAGGCCGGCTCACCCGGCTTCGACGGCTTCCACAGCACGAAGTCGGTCGGCGCGCGCTTATAGGGCGCGACCTCGACGCGGGCGCCGGCGATCATCTCGTCGAGCGAGCGGCGCGAAAGCCTGCCGTAATCGGGCATCGACGAAACATTGAACAACACGTGGTCGTCGGCGACATAAGCGCAACCGGACTGCACCAGCCGCTCGATCAGCGCCTTCATCTCATCGATATGCTCGGTCGCGCGCGGCTCGACCGTCGGCGCGAGGCAGCCGAGCGCCGCCACGTCCGCCTTGAATTCCTTGTAGGTCTGCTCGGTCAGATCGCGGATCGAGATGCCGCGCTCGGCCGCGCGCGCATTGATCTTGTCGTCGACATCGGTGACGTTGCGCACATAGGTGACGTGTTCCGGCCCGTAGATGTGGCGCAGCAGGCGGAACAGCACGTCGAACACGATGACCGGGCGCGCATTGCCGATATGGGCGTAGTCGTAGACGGTCGGCCCGCAGACATACATGCGCACGTTGCGCGGATCGATCGGGGTGAACACCCGCTTCTCGCGCGTCAGCGTATCGTAGAGCTTGAGCTCCATGAAAACACCCGTCGGCCCCGCTGGCCGGGCGTCCTGCTATCTCAATCTTGAGAAAAGACGGCCGTGGCCAGCGGAAAGCCGCTAGCAAATAATCTCGCGGCAAATGCCGTGAGTTTGGTTAAGGCCGTGCATGGCGCGCACAATGATAAGTTACGCACAGCCCGTCAAGGGCGCCGATTGCCTGGGGATAGAGGCCTTTACCGGCCTGCCCGACTCAGAAGCGCACGGTTAAGCACAACTTAACGATTTTTCTCGCATTCTCGCCAATGGTGCCACAATGGCGCTTCCGAAAAATCGGGCAATATTATGAGCAAATTGGTCAGCCTCGCCGCCGTGCTGTTTCTCTGCGCCGCCGGTGCGGCGCACGCGGAGCGACGCATGTTCATCATTGCCAACAATCCCGACGGCTACGGGGTCGACCGCTGTCTTTCCTCCGGCGCCAAATGCGGCGCGCCGATCGCGACCGCCTATTGCAAGTCGCACCAATTCATCCAGGCGGCCTCCTACCGCAAGGTCGACCGCAACGACATCACCGGCGCGATCTCGCACGGCGGCAGCTGTAATGGCAGCAATTGCGACGACCTGGTCGCCATCGTCTGCACGCGCTAGGCGCCGCGCCAGCGCCAGCGCGCGAAGGCCGCGACGGCAAACGCCACCATCGTCAATTCGCTCAGCGCGCCGGCGGCCGATTTCAGCTGCGTCGCCATTGATGCTGCCCGCACCAAATCGTCCGACACTGCCGGTCCGACCGTCAGCATTTTCGTAATCAGCGAATTTTCCCAATAGTCGAACGCGGCGGCGGCGACCGGCGGCAGCAGCAGCAAGCAGCGGATGGCAAGCGGCAGGGGCGCGGCCAGAGCGCGGCCGGGCACCGTGAGCCACCAGATCGCCAGCGCGCGCGAGAGGCCGTAGGTCGCCGGATAGACCGTATCGAGCGCGAGCTGGACATGGGCGTAATAGGCGCGGCCGGCTCCGCCGAGCATCGTCAACAGCGTGCGCGCCTCGCCGATGCTATAGCCGAGCGGACGCAGGTCGAAAGGCTGCGCCCCTTCCGCCGCCGCCGAAAGATGCGCCAGTGTGCCGAACACCATGACCACCCACAGCGCGACGCTGAGGGCGAGCAGACCCAGCACCAACCGCCCGGACGGAAACCGCATGTGCTCGCCCTCCCGCCGCTGCACGACTATCGGGCTGACAGCGATATATCACAGCGCAGCGGGAAAGCGTCTCGGAAGCGGCTAGACCGCGTGCAAGCAGCCCCTCCCGTTACGTGCAAGGCGCCGATTGCGCCGCGGCGCGAGTGCGCTCAGAACTCGCGATTGAGATGCTGATCGAGCGAGTACATGCCGCCGCCGCGGATCAAGAACACCAAGCCGACGGTCAGGATCAGCAGCGAATATTCCGCCCCGCCTTGCGTCCAGAAGAAACCTTTCTGCGCCGTGAACTGCGCCCCGAAGATCATGAAGATGACGAGGAACAGCGACGCCACGCGGGTAAACAAGCCGAGCACGAGGCAAATGCCGCCGATCAATTCCACCGATGCTGCAATTACGGTGTAAGCGATGCCGGGATGGTAACCGAGCTTGTCGAACAGTTGGCTGAATTTTTCGAATCCGAGGCCGTGAAACCAGCCGAAGAATTTCTGGCAGCCGTGCGGAATCAAAATCAATCCCATCGCGATCCGCAGCAATGGCAGCGCGAAGGATTCAAGTGCATTGTAAACTGGAGCAAACGCGGGAATGTAAAGACGCTTGGCTTCGACTGTCATGGCATTTCCCCCTATCGTTTGCCGCTTCGTGCGAGCGGCTTAAGCGCTGAAGCTAACACGAAGAACAACACCAGATAGGGAGCGTTGCATCCGCAGCGGTTGGGAAGTTTCCCAACATCGGCCAGCACTGCTCAGCCCACATTGCGCGCTATAGGCCGAGGCACCAACCTCATTCGTGCATATAAGCTACCACCTCCTGCTCGATGGCGCCGAAGATCGAGCGGCCTTGGGCGTCGCGCATCTCGATACGGACGCGGTCGCCGAATTTGAGGAACGGCGTCACCGGCTTGCGCTGGCGCAAGGTCTCCACCGTGCGCCGCTCCGCGATGCAGGAATAGCCGAGCCCGCCCTCCTCGATCGGCTTGCCGGGGCCGCCGTCGGGCCCACGGTTCGACACGGTTCCGGCGCCGAGGATCGTGCCGGTGGCGAGCGACCGGGTCTTGGCCGCGTGCGCAATCAAGTCGAGAAAATCGAAAGTCATGTCGTCGCCCGCGACCGGTTTGCCGAACGGCTCGCCATTGACGTAGCTGAGCAGCGGCAGAACGACTTTGCCGCCATCAAAGGCAGAGCCGAGCTCGTCCGGCGTCACCGCGACCGGGCTGAACGCCGATGCCGGTTTCGACTGGACAAAGCCGAAGCCCTTGGCGAGTTCCGGGCCGGTGAGATTGCGCAAGGTCACATCGTTGACCAGCATGATGAGCTTGATCGCGCCGGCTGCTTGCGCGCGCGCCGTGCCCATCGGCACATCGCCCAGGATCACCACCACTTCGGCTTCGAGGTCGATACCCCAGGCCTCGTCGGCCACGGCGATCGGATCGCGCGGGCCCAGCAGCACGTCGGAGCCGCCCTGGTACATCAGCGGATCGGTCCAGAACGAAGCCGGCATCTCGGCGCCGCGCGCCTTGCGCACCAGCGCCACGTGATTGACGTAGGCCGAGCCGTCCAGCCACTGATAGGCGCGCGGGAGGGGCGCTGCGCATTTGACAGGGTCGAACGGAACATGCGCGATATGCGCGGCCTCGAGCGCGTCGGCGATCTCGATCAACCGCGGCTCGGCGGCGGCCCAATCGTCGAGCGCCGCCTGCAAGGTCGGCGCGACCGCGGCCGCGCTGGCGCAACGCGACAGGTCCTGGGAGACGACAACAAGCCGGCCGTCGCGCGCGTCCTTGAGGGAAGCGAGTTTCATATCCTATTGCGGCTCGCGCCGGTTGGGATCGAATTGCTTCTTCAGTCCGCTCCAGCAATCGATGTAATCGGTCTGCAAAGTGTCAAGCGTGGCGGCATAGCGGGTCACGCGCTGGCGGAAGCGCGTCTCGAACATGAAGGCGAGCGTGTTCGCAAGCTTCGCCGGCTTGAGCTCGACATTGCTGGCATGAGTGAACGCGTCGCTATCGGGCCCGTGCGGCAACATCTGGTTGTGCAAGCTCATGCCGCCGGGCACGAAGCCTTCGGGCTTTGCGTCGTAGACGCCGTACACCAGGCCCATGAACTCGGACATGATGTTGCGGTGATACCAGGGCGGGCGAAACGTGTTTTCCGCCACCAGCCACCGCTCGGGAAAAATTACGAAATCGACATTGGCGGTGCCCGGTGTCTCCGACGGCGAGGTGAGCACCGTGAAGATCGACGGGTCGGGATGGTCGAACAGGATGGCGCCGACCGGCGAGAATCGGCGCAAATCGTATTTGTAGGGGTAGTAATTGCCGTGCCAGGCGACCACGTCGAGCGGCGATTGAGCCACCTGAGTGTGAAATAGCTCACCACCCCACTTCACCAGCAGCGCGTGCGGCGCCTCGATGTCCTCATAGGTCGCGACGGGCGTGAGAAAGTCGCGCGGATTGGCAAGGCAATTGGCTCCGATCGGCCCGCGGTCAGGCAGCGTGAAGCCGCCGCCATAGTTCTCGCAGACATAGGCGCGCGCGGGACCGTCAATCAGCTCGACGCGGAAGATCACGCCGCGCGGGATCACGCAGATTTCGCCAGGTTCGATCTCAATGACGCCGAATTCGGTGCGGAAGCGCAGGCGGCCCTGCTGCGCGACCACCAACATTTCGCCGTCGCCATTGAAGAAGTGCTCCCGCTCCATCGATGCCGTGACCAAGGCCACATGGCTCGCCATTCCGGTGAGCGTCTCGGCGTCGCCCGCGGTGGTGATGGTGTGCAGCCCGGTGACGAAAGTCAGCTTGTCGCCCGGAATCGGCGTCGGCGACCAACGCAATTGGCCGATCGGCAATTCTGCGTCCTCGCGTGCGGGGGCGGTGCGCAGCTTGCCCAAATCGACGCGCTCGAAGCGGCCGGTGTGGCGCACGCTCGGGCGAATGCGATAGAGCCAGGAGCGCTGGTTGGTGGCCTGCGGCGCGGTAAACGGCGAGCCCGATAGTTGCTCGGCGTAGAGCCCATAATTCACTTTTTGCGGCGAATTGCGCCCGACTGGCAGCGCCCCGGGCAGGGCTTCCGTTTCGAAGCTGTTGCCGAACCCGGACATCATGCCGCGCGTCATCGCACATAACCTCCGAAACACGCTCATGAAAACTTAGTTGCTATCGAAACCAACGTCAACGCATAGCATCAAGTGCAGGAGCGTGCAGGCCCCTAGCATTGAGCCGCCCGGAAACCAGCTTAGAACCCTTCTAGTTTCATTGCACCTTACCGCGACTTCGGCCAATGTTCATCTCGCACAACCGTAGGCAGCCCCGCTTCATGAGGGCCGCCCGGCCGGGAGAACCGGTACAGATGACCGACGACAGCACCGAAAAAGTGCTGCCCAGCCATCCGGCCGGCGGCGATGCGGTTCCGCTTAAGCTTGAAGAGTTCCTGCCTTACCGGCTCAATGTCTGCGCCAGTCTGGTGTCACAGGCGCTCTCGCGCATTTATCGCGAGCGCTATAAGATCGGCGTGCCGGAGTGGCGTGTGCTGGTAACGCTTGGCCAATTCGGCAACATGACCGGCAAAGCCATCGGCCTGCACAGCCACATGCATAAGACCAAGGTTTCCCGCGCGGTCGCGCTGCTCGAGCGGCGCAAGCTGGTCACGCGCCGCGTCAACCGCGCCGACCTGCGCGAGGCGTTCCTGTCGCTCACTCCGGCGGGCCGTGAAATCTACGGCGAGCTCGCCCCTATTGCGCTCGACTTCGCCCAGCAGCTGATGGAGGTGGTCGAAGTCGGCGACCGCGCCGCGCTCGACCGCGCGCTTAAGAAACTCACCGATCGCTCGGCGCAGCTGACGGCCGAACTCGCCAATGGACCCCGTACCAGCTAGATTGCCGCACACTCGCCAGGCATCCCGGATCGCGCCCCGTGAAGCTTTACAGCTATTTCCGCTCGTCCGCCGCCTATCGCGTGCGGATCGCGCTTAACCTTAAGGGCCTGCCCTACGAGATGGTGCCGATCCATCTCATCAAGGATGGCGGGCGCCACCGCGCGCCCGAATTCCGCGCCATCAATCCGCAGATGCGGGTGCCCGCATTGGAGCTGTCGAACGGCGAGGTGCTCACCCAGTCGCTCGCCATCATCGAATATCTCGACGAGACCCATCGCGATCCGCCGCTGCTGCCGAGCGATGCCATCGCGCGCGCCAAAGTCCGCGCTGTCGCGCAACTTATTGCTTGCGACATTCATCCGCTCAACAATCTGGCGCCGCTGCAATACATCAAACGGCAGCTCAAGCACGATCAGCCGGACATCGACGCCTGGTATCACCACTGGATTGTGCAAGGCTTCACCGCGCTGGAAGCGATGATCGCGCCCGGTCCCTATTCTTGCGGTGCGCAGGTCACACTGGCCGATCTTTGTCTTGTGCCTCAGGTGTTCAACGCGCGGCGAATGAAGATTCCGCTCGAACAATTTCCCAAGATCGTTGCTGCCGACGCAGCCTGCCTGCTATTGCCGGCCTTCGATAAGGCGCGCCCAGAAAACCAGCCGGACGCCGAGTGACGGCAAGGCAATCGCCTGCTAGAAGTGGCGGCGATCCCGCCCGCCTCTCAATCACTAGCGACATCATTCGTGACCATGGCCAAACTCGCCCGCGTCGTCCTGTGGATGATCGGCGCATTGTTTTCGTTTTCGACCATGGCGGTTTCGATCCGCGAACCGTCGCGCGGCGGCTTGACCATTTTCGAACGTCTAACACCGAGTCGCGTCGGCGTGGTCCTCCTCGGCCTCGTAGGCGTCCTCGTGATTCTGCGGCCCGGCATCGCCGGCTTCAATCCGGCGGCGCTGCTGGTGCCGATGGCGGCCTTCGGTTACGCGATCACCATGATCACCACCAAGCAGCTGACCATGACCGAGATCACTTTCGGCATCATTTTCTGGAAGGCGGTGATCCGGCTTCCCCTGTCGCTGATCGGCAGCGATCCGGCGGTCTTCCTGCAGCTGCAGCCGCATCACCTGCTGCCGGCGCTTGCCGTCGGCATTGCCGGGCTGACGTCGCATTATTGCCTTAGTAACGCCTTCCGGGCGGGTGATGCTTGGTCGTACCGCTCGACTTCATGCGGATTCCGCTGATAGCGGTCACGGGATGGGCGCTTTACGCCGAGCGGCTGGACTTTTTCGTGCTGCTCGGCGCCTTGATCATCATAACCGGCTTGTTGTGGAATTTGCGTTCAGAAGCGATGCGGCTGGCCGCGTGACCCTCGCGCGGCAGCCCATTTGGCGCTAGAATTCAACCGATGATGCGAACGACATTCCTTATCGCGCCTTTGGCGATTCTCGTTTCGGCGAGCGCCTTCGCGCAATCGCCAAACCCGGCGTGCCAGCGGCTGGAAGCGCAACTCACCGCGCTTGACCGCGGCAACAGCGATCCGACCCGGGCCGATCAGATCCGCCGCGCCGAAGACCAGGTCAACCGCCAGCAATACGAGATCGACCGCCTTGTCGCACAGGCGCGCGGGATGGGCTGCGAACGCTCCGGCTTCTTTTCGATCTTCAGCAATCCTCCGCGAGAATGCGGCGCGCTGAATCGCCGAATCGACCAGCAACGCAACACGCTCGACCGCATGCAAAACAATTTGGAGCGGCTGCAAGGCGGCACGGCCGAGCGCGCGGCCGAGCGTCAATCGTTGCTGATTTCGCTCTCCGAGAACCGTTGCGGCCCGCAATATCGCTCGGCTGCGCTCGCCGGTCAGCAAGGCGGGTTTTTCGAGCGTCTGTTCGGCTCGAATAACGGCCCGTACTCGCCGCCGCCGCCCGAGTCGGGAGGCCGAATGGGCGGCACCTATCGCACCATCTGCGTGCGCACCTGCGACGGTTTTTATTTCCCGATTTCGTTCGAAACCACGCCGGACCGTTTCCGCGAAGACGAGCAGACTTGCCAACGCATGTGCCCGGCGGCCGAAGTTTCGCTCTACACCTATCACAACCCGGGCGAGGAAGTGGCGCAGGCCGTTTCGCTCAATGGCCGTTTCTACACCGAGCTGCCGACAGCGTTCCAATATCGCAAAGCATTAAATCCGGCATGCAGCTGCCGGCGTCCTGGGGAAACCTGGGCCGATGCACTCAAAGTCAACGGACCGGACGTAACGCCCGGCGACATCGTGGTCAATGACAAGACGGCCAAGCGACCGCCGCAACCGCGCCTCGATGCCGATGGCAAGCCGATCAAACGAGCGCCAAATGCGAATGCCGCGCCTCCCGTCAATCCGTCCGAGGCGATGGTGCAGGCGCCCGGCGAGCCCGACCCGACCAAGCGGAAAGTGCGCGAGGTCGGACCGACTTTCCTGCCGGCGCATTAGATTCGCCGATCAGAAATCGAACGCTTCCGATTTGGCCGGCTTACCGGTTACCAACGAGGTGTCGGGCGGCGGCAACGGCGTGCCCGGGTCGCGGAAGCGGTTGGTGATCGGATAGCGGCGGTCGCGGCCGAAATTCTTCAGTGTCACCTTCACACCGGGCGCCGCCTGCCGGCGCTTATATTCGGCGATGTTGAGCATGCGCTCGACTCGCATCACGGTGTCGCGGTCGAAGCCTGCCGCCACGATCGCCGAGATCGGTTCTTCGCGCTCCACCAAGCGTTCCAGGATCGGATCGAGCACCGCGTAAGGCGGCAGCGAATCCTCGTCCTTCTGGTTCTCGCGCAATTCCGCGGTCGGCGGCCGGACGAGAATGTTCTCCGGAATCACCGGTCCGTCGGGACCCATGGCCCCCGACGGCTTCCAGCCGTTGCGCAGCCGCGCCAGGCGGAACACTTCAGTCTTGTAGAGATCCTTGATCGGATTGAAGCCGCCGTTCATGTCGCCGTAGAGCGTCGCGTAGCCAACCGACATTTCCGACTTGTTGCCGGTCGTCACCACCATGAGATTGAACTTGTTGGAAATCGCCATCAGGATGGTGCCGCGCGCGCGCGCTTGCAGATTTTCCTCGGTGACGTCGCGCGGCAGGCCGGTGAATGCGTGCGCCAGCGCCTTCTCGAATCCTTCGACCGCCGGCGCGATCGGCAAATTCTCATAGCGCATACCCAGCGCCTTGGCGCAGGCCGCTGCGTCATCGAGCGATTCCTGCGAGGTGAATTTGTACGGCAGCATCAAGCAACGCACGCGCGCCGGTCCGAGCGCATCGACCGCCATGGCTGCGCAAAGCGCGGAGTCGACGCCACCCGATAGTCCGATCACCACGCCGGGAAACCCATTCTTGCCGACGTAGTCGCGCAGGCCGAGCACGCAGGCCGAATAGTCGGCGCGGTCAGCTTCCACATTGGCGACCATCGGTGCGCCGTCACAGCGCCATGTCGCGCCGCGCCGCGTCCACTGTGTGGTGACAATCGCTTCTTCGAAGGCGACAAGCTGGAACGCCAGCGAGCAGTCAGCGTGCAGGCCAAAGGAGACGCCGTCGAACACCAGTTCGTCCTGGCCGCCCACCTGATTGACGTAGACCGTGGGCAACCCCTGCTCGGTGACCCGGGCGACCGCGATGTTGAGCCGCACGTCGCCCTTCTGCCGCCAATAGGGCGAGCCGTTGGGCACGACCAGCATTTCGGCGCCGGTCTCGGCCAGGCACTCGACGACTTCCTCGCCCCAGATGTCCTCGCAAATCGGCAGCCCCAGCCGCACGCCGCAATAATTCACCGGGCCGGGCATCGGGCCCGGCGCGAACACGCGTTTCTCGTCGAACACGCCGTAGTTCGGCAGATCGACCTTGTAGCGCAGCGCCGCGATGGAGCCGCCGTCGAGCAGCGCCACGGCATTATAGAGCTTGCCGCCCTCGGCCCAGGGCGTGCCAACCAGCAGCGCCGGTCCCTCCGATTTGGTTTCGCGTGCGAGCGCCTCGACGGCCGAACGGCAGGCGGCCTGGAAGGCCGGCTTGAGCACCAGGTCCTCGGGCGGATAGCCGGCAATGAACAGCTCGGGAAAGACCACCAGATCGGCGCCCTGCCCGGCGGCGGTCACGCGCGCACGCCGCACCTTCTCGGCATTGCCGGCGATGTCGCCGACCGTCGAGTTGAGCTGGGCGACCGCGATGGCCAACCTGTCGTGGGGACGGTTCATGGTAAAGGTCTAGCGCCTGCCCCCTGTGTCGGGCAATCTGGCGCCAAGCAGCGGCATGGCCGCCATTCCGAACGGCTACAGCCCAGCGACCGCCGGCATTGGCTTGGCGCGACCGGTGCGCTCCTTCTTCAGGAGCTCGGCCAAAAGGAAAGCGAGATCGATCGCCTGTTCGGCATTGAGCCGGGGGTCGCACACCGTGTGGTAGCGGTCATTGAGGTCGGCATCGCTGATGGCGCGAGCGCCGCCGGTGCACTCGGTGACGTTCTGCCCCGTCATCTCCAGATGCACGCCTCCGGCATAGCTGCCTTCCGCCTGGTGCACCTCGAAGAAGCCGCGCACCTCCTTGAGAATGAGATCGAACGGCCGCGTCTTGTAGCCGCTCGCCGAGGTGATGGTGTTGCCGTGCATCGGATCGCAGGACCAGATTATCGCCCTGCCCTCGCGCTTGGTCGCACGCAAGAGCGGCGGCAGAAGGTCGCCCACCTTCTCGGCGCCGAAGCGCCCGATCAAGGTGAGCCGGCCCGGCTCGTTTTCCGGATTGAGGATATCGATCAAGCGCAGCAGATCGTCGGCCTTGAGCGAAGGTCCGCATTTAAGCCCGATCGGATTCTTGATGCCGCGCGCATATTCGACATGGGCGTGATCGAATTGCCGCGTGCGGTCGCCGATCCACAGCATGTGGCCGGAGGTGGCGTACCAGTCGCCGGTGGTGGAATCGACACGCGTCAGCGCCTCCTCAAAGCCGAGCAGCAGCGCCTCATGGCTGGTGTAGAAATCGGTCGTGCGCAGCTCGGGATGGCTTTCCAGGTCGAGGCCGCAGGCCTGCATGAAGCCGAGCGCTTCGGAGATGCGGTCGGATAATTCGACGTAGCGCCGCGACTGCGGACTATCTTTGACGAAGCCAAGCATCCATTGGCGCACACTGGCGAGATTGGCATAGCCGCCTTGCGCGAAGGCGCGCAGCAGGTTGAGCGTCGCCGCCGATTGGCGATAGGCCTCGATCTGCCGGCGCGGATCGGGACGCCGCGCTTCCTCGGTGAAGGCGATGTCGTTGATGATGTCGCCGCGATAGCTCGGCAATTCCTTGCCGTCGCGTTTTTCAGTCGGCGAGGAACGCGGCTTGGCGAACTGGCCGGCGATGCGGCCGACCTTCACTACCGGCGATGCGGCGGCGTAGGTGAGCACCACCGCCATCTGCAGGAACATGCGGAAGAAATCGCGGATATTGTTGGCACCGTGCTCGGCGAAGCTTTCCGCACAGTCGCCGCCTTGCAGCAGGAAAGCCTGGCCATTGGCGACGCGCGCGAGCGCTTTCTTCAGGTTGCGCGCCTCGCCTGCAAAAACCAGCGGCGGAAAGGTGGCAAGCTGCTTTTCGGTCTCGGCCAATGCCTGCCGGTCCGGATAATCCGGCACCTGCTCAATGGGTTTCTTGCGCCAGCTATCGGGCGTCCAACGCTCGGCCATTGCCAATTACTCCAGCGATTGGCGGCGGTTATACACGAGAGCCCCCGGCGCGGGCCAGCTATTCGAGCACTACCGCTATTCAGCCGCCGCGCGCCCGTAGCTCATGGCCTTCTCGCGCAAGGTGACGAGTTCCTCGGCGGCGGTCGGGTGCACCGCCATGGTGGCGTCGAAATCGGCCTTGGTGGCGCGCATTTTCACCGCAATGCCGATGACCTGGATCAGCTCGCCGGCGTCCGGGCCGACGATATGGCAGCCGACCACCTGATCGGTGCTGCCGTCGACCACCAGCTTCATAAACGTTCGCGTATCGCGGCCGGAAAGCGTCGCCTTCATCGGCCGGAAGCTGGTCTTATAGATGTCGACCCTATCGAGCTGCTCGCAGGCCTGCGCCTCGGTGAGGCCGATCACGCCGACCTCCGGCTCGGAGAACACTGCCGTCGGCACGTTAGTGTGATCGACCTGCGTCGGCTTTCCGCCGAATACCGTATCGGCGAAAGCATGCCCCTCGCGGATGGCAACCGGTGTGAGATTGACCCGGTGGGTCACGTCGCCGACCGCGTAGAGGCTCGGTATCGATGTTTGCGAATATTCATTGACGGCGATACCGCCATGCTCGGCGATTACGCAGCGCAGGCTCTCCAGGCCGAGTCCCATGATGTTCGGCCGCCGTCCGATCGCGAACATTACTTTGTCAACCGCCAGGGTGGCGCCGCCCGACAGCCGGACCATGAATTCATCGCCTGCGTTCTCCACAGCGTCGACGGTGTGCCCGCAGGTCACGGTGATGCCGCGCCGGCGCATTTCCGAGCGCAGGTGCTCACGCACGTCGTCGTCGAAACCGCGCAAGATATTGTGTCCGCGGTAGACCAGCGTCACCTGGCTGCCGAGACCGGCGAAGATGCCGGCGAACTCGACGGCGATATAACCGCCGCCTTGGATCAAAATGCGCTCCGGCAACTCGGGCAAGTGAAACGCCTCGTTCGACGAGATCACGTGCTCGAGGCCGGGAATTTTCGGGCCATAATGCGGCCAGGCGCCGGTGGAGATCAGAATGGTCTTGGCACTCACCGTTGCGTCGCTCGACAAGAGACGCACGGTGTGAGCGTCTTCCAGGACCGCACGACTCTTGATCAGCTCGACTTTGTAGCGCTCCAGTGTCGCGGTATAGGCGGCTTCCAGCCGCGCCACCTCGCCATCCTTATTCGAAACCAGCGTCGGCCAATGGAATGTCGGCTTCGCCACGCTCCAGCCGAAGCCGGCGGCGTCCTCGAAGTCGTCGGAAAATCGCGCGGCGTAAACGAGCAGTTTCTTCGGCACGCAGCCGCGGATCACGCAAGTGCCGCCGACGCGGAATTCCTCGGCGATCGTTACGCGCGCGCCATAGCTCGCGGCGACCCGCGCCGCGCGCACGCCGCCCGATCCCGCTCCAATCACGAACAGATCGACATCGTAGTCCGCCATCGCTTGCTGCCTTCTAGGCGCGCGGTCGGCCACGTAGCCGAGATTGGCCGCTCACAGATCATGGCCTTTCTTCTTCATCTCGGCACGCATCATGTCGATCACTTCTTCGGAGAGCTTGTTCGCCCAGTCCTGCGCGAATTTCAGACTGGTGTCGGCGATTTTCGGCTGTTCCGCAATGAGCTTCTTACCGGCCGGCGTCTGATAGAATGCAAGCACGTCCTTGAGCTCCTGCTCGGTAAAGCGGCTCGCATATTGCTGCGTCACCTCATTGGTCAATTCGGCAAATCGCGGCGCGAGCTTCTTGCGCAAATCGGCCGCCACGTCGTTGAGATCCTTGGCCAAGCCAGGGTTCTGCTGCAGGAACACGATTTTTGCCTGCTCGACCACGCCGTTGATCAGCGGATTGAATATGGTGGTGGATCCGGTGACGGTGACGATCTGCTTCGCCGTCGCGATGGCAGTGGTCGACGGTTTCTGCGGTTGGGCATGAGCGATCGGGCTGACCAAGACCAGCGCGACGGCGAACATGGCCAAGCGGGCCGCCCGATCGATTGCCTGAAAGACGCTCATCATTGTGGCTCCATGTAGCTGATCGGTCTCAGGGCCGTTCAACGATACGCACGCCGCCCGGCCCGGCCAAAATGGCCATCTGCGCAAGGTCTATGAACAGACCATGCTCCATAACGCCGGGAATGGCCGAGAGCGCTTGCGCTAACGCCTTGGGCTCGTCGATGCGACCGAGCGCAGCGTCGATCAGCCAATGCCCGCCGTCGGTGACGAAAACATGGCCGTCTTTGTCCCAGCGCAAGGTCAGTGTCGCACCCGCCCGACCGGGCGCGACCGTCTTTTCCACCGCATGACGTGTTGCCGTCAAGCCAAACGGGGCGACTTCGATGGGCAGCGGATAGCGACCGAGCGCGGTCACCCACTTGGACTCGTCGGCGATCACAATCATGCGCGCAGACGCGGCGGCGACGATTTTTTCCCGCAGCAGCGCGCCGCCGCCACCTTTGATCAGGCAGAGGTCGCGCGCAATTTCGTCGGCGCCGTCAACTGTCAGGTCGAGTTCCGGCGTCTCATCCAACGTTGTCAGCGGGATTGCGCATCGTCTGGCGTCCGTCTCGGTGGCGTTCGACGTCGGTACCGCCACAACGTCGAGACCGGCGCGCACGCGCTCGCCGAGCAATTCGACGAAATGCTTTGCGGTTGAGCCGGTGCCGAGCCCAAGCCGCATGCCGGGACGTACGAATTCGACGGCGCGCGCGGCGGCGGCACGTTTCTGGGCTTCGACATTCATTGTGATCGGTTGGGTCTATCAGCGATCGGGGAACCAAGATCGACGCTTATCTAGCCTCGATCGTCCCTGCAGAATAGCTGAAAAGCGCTGCGCTGGCCGCCGTAGCGAGCCCTTGCAAGGGGTGGCCTTGCGCGTTAGCGATCAGGTTATGGCTGCTTCCACCATTGTTTTCGACCTCGACGGGACTTTGATCGACACCGCGCCCGATTTGGTCGACACCTTGAATGTCGTATTTGCGCGCGAGGGCCTGCCGCCGGTGCCCTACGATACGGCGCGCAAACTGATTGGCGGCGGCGCGCGCTTGATGATCGCGCGCGGCCTCGAAGCAGAGGGGCGCACACTTGCGTCGGCCGAGCTCGAGCGGCTGTTCAGGGAATTCATCGCTTATTACGGCGAGCACATCGCCGACCGTTCCCGGCCGTTTCCCGGCCTCACCGAAGCACTCGATACGCTGTCCGGGCGCGCCTATCGCCTTGCCGTCTGCACCAACAAATTGGAACGGCTTTCGATGCTGCTGTTGCGCAAGCTTGGGCTCGCCAATCGCTTTGTCGCGATCTGCGGCCAGGACACGTTCGGCATCCAGAAACCCGATCCCGATATCTTGCGCCGCACAATTCTCGCTGCCGGCGGAGAGCCGCAAAACGCGATCATGATCGGCGATTCGATCAATGACATGCTCGTCGCGCGCGCCGCCGGCGTGCCAGTGATCGCCGTCGATTTCGGCTATAGCGAACGCCCGGTTTCCGAATATGAGCCGGACCGCATTATCGGCCATTTCGAGCAGCTTCCGGCAGCCATTGACGCGCTTTCCTACGCGCCCGAGCGGCAAAAATAGCTCGCCATGGTTAACGGCGTTAAGGTTAATCGTTTCCTATTTGTTGCACCTCAACCGCCCGGCCCGTATTCTAGAGCGCGGGGGGTGGCTTTAAGGGCCACCGGAGTGGGACAGGATTTCGACGATGTACCGGGTAATCGCGATTGTAAGCTGGGCACTTGCCCTCGCTGCATGTTCCACTATGGGCGGCATTTTCACGATGTCGCCGCAGATGGATACTATTCGTTTTGAATCGCAACCGCCGGGTGCGGAAGCCAAGACCTCCACCGGGCAATCCTGCCGCACGCCTTGCGCGCTGGCGATGCCGGCGAGCAAACCGTTCTCGGTCACCTTCGCGCTCAATGGCTATCACTCGGGCAACGCGCAAGTCGAAATGACTGAAATGGAAGGCGGCGCCTCGAAATTGCAGCCCAATCCCGTGACGGCTGAACTGACGCCCGAAGCAGCTCAAGTACCCAAGCCAACAAAGAAGCCAGTGCGGCGGGTAAGAGCGAGAAAAAAACCGGCCGCCCATCCCGCGCCCACAGCCGCAGCACCACCGACGGCGCCGGCGACGGCGGAGGAGCCTACAGCACCAGCAGATACGGCAGCACCAGCAGCACCAGCAGCGCCGCCGCCGATGCCGGCGGGACCGGCGCAACAGCAGGCTCCTCTGCCTTGGCCACAGAATGGAGCACCTGCGGGAACAGCAACGCCGCCGCCGCAGCAATGATAGGTTACGCAGCGGCAATGTTCCGTCTCGGTTCCGCGGGCTAGCGAGCAGCACCCCCTCGCCGCCGGCGCAAAGGCGCGCTGGACCCTATGGTCATGATCGGCGACAATTCCTATATTTGGCGCGAGCGGGCCGCAGAATCCGCCGCGCAGGGAGCAGCATGGAAACGACCGACACCGCCACCGAGATCGACCGCGCGGGCGAGCGTCCGCGCGCGTTGATCGATCCGTTTGCCCGCGCCATCACCTATTTGCGGGTATCGGTGACCGACCGCTGCGACTTCCGCTGCGTCTATTGCATGGCCGAGAACATGGCGTTCCTGCCGAAGGCCGACCTGCTCAGCCTGGAAGAACTCGACCGATTATGCGGGGTCTTCATCGCCAAGGGCGTGACCAAGCTGCGCCTGACCGGCGGCGAGCCGCTGGTGCGGCGCGGCATCATGACGCTGGTCTCTTCGCTGGCGCGCCATCTGGCGAGCGGCGCGCTCAAGGAATTGACGCTGACCACCAACGGCTCGCAATTGGCAAAATACGCCGGCGAACTCAAGGCGTGCGGTGTCGAGCGCATCAATGTTTCGCTTGACACGCTCGATCCGGACAAGTTCCGCGCCATCACCCGCTGGGGCGACCTCGAGAAGGTCCTGGGCGGCATCGACGCGGCGCAGGCCACGGGCCTGCGCATCAAGATCAACGCGGTGGCGCTCAAAGGCGTGAACGAGGACGAGATCGCCGACTTGATCGGATGGGCGCACGGCCGCGGCATGGATATCACGGTGATCGAGGTGATGCCGCTCGGCGATATCGGTGAAGAGCGGTTGGCGCAGTATCTGCCGCTTTCGCTGGTGCGCGCGCGCCTCGCCGAGCGTTATACGCTGGACGAGATCGATTATCGCACCGGCGGGCCGGCCCGCTACGTGCGCGTCAGGGAAACGGGCGGCCGGCTCGGCTTCATCACCCCGCTGACGCACAACTTCTGCGAAAGCTGTAATCGCGTGCGCATCACCTGCACCGGCACGCTCTATATGTGCCTCGGCCAGGAGGACGCCGCCGATCTGCGCTCACCGTTGCGCGCCTCGGAAAGCAACGAGCTGGTCAACGCGGCAATCGACGAGGCGATCACCCGCAAGCCGCGCGGCCACGATTTTGTTATCGACCGCAGGCATCGCCGCCCGGCGCTCGCCCGCCATATGAGCGTGACCGGCGGCTGACCGATATTCAAGCCGCCTGCCCGGGCGCCACGATCAGACTGCGCAGTTCCTCGGGACGCAGACGCGCCGGCGTAAAGCTCATGCCAAAGCCGCCGGCGTCGAGACGCACGATCTCGCCGGCTATGGGATTCATCCCCATGAACGACAAGACGACCTTGTCGCCGACGTCGAAGTCGGCGGCCGCCGCGACGCGCGCGCCGCACTGGCTGACGTCGAGGACCATCACATCGAGCCGGGCGCTGTCCGCTTCGAGATTGGCCGCCAGCGTCACTTCGTAACGGGGAAATTCGCGCAGATCGGCGGTGACCGCCTTGCGCACAATGTCGGGGATGTCCCGGCACAAATTCTGCGAAGTCGTTTGCATCGCGGCGGCGACAACCGATACGGCCTCGGCGCTGCTGTGCGAGTGCATCACCATATCGGTAATGTCGGCCATGCGGGCGGCGACATTGGTGATGGCGGCGCTGAGCTCGCGCGCGCTGACGGTGAAATCTTCGGTGGCCGAGCGCTGCTGGTCGATTGCCACCGAGACCGATTGGGTGACGCCGGAAAGCTGATCGATCGCCTCGATGATGCCGGCGAGCGAAGCCACCGCTTGCCGCGTGGTCGACTGGATCTCGGCGACCTTGGCGCCGATCTGCTCGGTCGATTGCGCGGTCTGCATCGCCAGGGTTTTCACCTCAGAGGCGACCACGGAAAAGCCCTTGCCCGCCTCGCCGGCGCGCGCGGCCTCAATCGTCGCGTTGAGCGCCAGCAAATTGGTCTGCGCGGCGATCTGGTTGATCACCGTCACGATATCGCCGATCTGATTGGCCGCCTTGGCCAAAGCGTCGATGGTGCCGCGGGAGGCATTGGCGCGCAGCACGGCGTCGCGGCCGATGTCGGAGCCGCGGCGCACCTGCTCGGAAATATCGGCGAACGCTACAGTGACTTGGTCGGACAGTTGCCCGGCCGCCTGGTTCATCGTGCGCGAGCTCTCGGCCGCGCGCGCCGTTTCATCGAACGCGTCGCGCACCGCGACCAAGGCCGTCACCATGTCCTCGGCCTTCATCTGCAGGGTGGCCGCGCCGGCGACGATTGGCTGGATGCCGGCCTCGGTGGCGGCTTCGACTTCCGGCGCCAGCTTCGACAAATTGACCCGGCGCGTAGCCTGCCAGGCACGATCGAGATCGTTGTGGACCAACTCGCGGCGCTGGCGCTCACCAAGCGTCTCGGCGAGCCGATCGGCGGCGGCGACCAAATGACTGATTTCATCCCGACTGGACGAGCCTGGGGGAACCGACTCGAGCTCGCCATAGGCCAGCGCATCAAGGGTCTCGGCCACGCTCGCCAGCGGGCGGGCCATCGAGCGGGCCACCGTAATGACGCCGACGCCGATGAGGCCGGCAACCACCGCGCCGGCGGCGAGCTCCGCCGGAACCGCGTAGGCATCGTCCAAAAAGGACGCGAGTGCGCCCGCGAGATACGGCAACGCCAAAGCGGCCGACAGCGACAGCAAAAGTGTCGCGATCAGCCGTTCGGCGATCGTCAATTGCCGCATCGTCCAACCTCGCAAACCGCGCGAAGGCGCGGGCAGCCGCCCCCGAGGGCGAGATGGCAGCTTAGCGTTACCGTGGTTAACCGGGGGTTTAGAATTCGTTAACCATCGGTTTCAGGCCTCGCAGGACCTGGCCGGCCAACTCGGGCGCGTATCATTGCGGCGCCGGGAGCGATCTAATCCCAAAATCGCCATTGACGCCTCATGGCGGCATCGGATTAAGGTGGCGAGCTCGGTTCTGCAGCCGAGCCGTGGGGACACCGACAAGCATAAGCGTCGCCCGCCGGTTCCGTGGCGCGGCCAGAGGGGAGGTGTGACGTGAACGCGCTTGACGCGTTGCTCAAGGCATTGTTGCCGGCGGTGCGCATCGTCGACGCTGTCAATACGTGGATCGGCAAGCGGCTGGCCTGGCTGGTCATTGCCGCGGTTTTGGTCTCCGCGATCAACGCAACGGTCCGCAAGATCTTCGATACATCGTCGAACGCCTGGCTCGAATTGCAGTGGGTGCTGTTCAGCATCGTGTTCCTGCTGTGCTCGCCATGGACGCTGCTCGCCAACGAGCACATCCGCATCGACATCGTGAACAACATGCTCCCGCAGCGGGCGCGCAATATCATCGACGTGATTGGACACGCGTTTTTCCTGTTGCCGCTCACGATCGTCATGATTCTGACGGGGGTTCCTTTCTTCCTTGTCTCCTACGGCCAAAACGAACAGTCGTTGAACGCGGGCGGCCTGCCGCAATGGCCTTCGAAAGGCCTGATCATGATCGCCTTCGCATTGATGTTTGTTCAGGCCATCTCCGAACTCGTAAAGCGGCTCGCAGTCATGCGCGGACTGATTCCGGACCCGCACGCCGGCCAGAAAAGCTCGCTCGAAACCGAAGCCGAGGAGATCATCGGCGCCATGGAAAAACATTAGACGGTCGCTAGGGGTCGGGGTCGCCAATGGAAGCTTTTCTGATCAACAATATGGCCCCGATCATGTTCGGGACCTTGGTCGTCGTTCTGCTGCTCGGCTATCCGGCAGCCTTCTCGCTCGGCGCCGTCGGCCTGATCTACGGATTGATCGGCATCGAGCTCGGGCTGTTCGCGCCCGATTTCCTGCAAGCGCTGCCCGACCGCGTCTACGGCGTGATGAGCAACGATACGTTGCTCGCCATCCCGTTCTTCACCTTCATGGGCTTGGTGCTCGAGCGATCCGGCATGGCCGAGGATCTGCTCGACACCATTGGGCAGCTATTCGGTACAATTCGTGGCGGACTGGCCTATGCGGTCATCTTCGTCGGCGCGTTGCTCGCCGCCACCACCGGTGTGGTCGCTGCATCGGTGATCTCCATGGGCCTGATTTCGCTGCCGATCATGCTGCGCTACGGTTACGACCGACGCGTGGCGACCGGCGTCATCGCCGCCTCCGGCACCCTGGCCCAGATCATTCCGCCCTCGCTCGTTCTGATTGTCATGGCCGACCAGCTCGGCCGATCGGTCGGTGACATGTACGAGGGCGCATTCATACCGGGCCTCGTGCTCGCCGGCCTTTATGCCGCCTACATTTTTCTGGTCACGCTCGTCTTTCCGAAGGCGACACCCGGCCTGCCGGCGGAAGCCGTCGGTTTCCGTGAAAGCAGCGGCAGCCGCGGCGTCTGGCAGCTCGGGCTTCTGGTCGTTCTGTCCGGCTTCCTCGGCCGCTACGTCATCGGCCAGACTGACGTCAAAGAAGGCGCCGACTTTGTTGTCTTGACCATGGGCGTTTCCATCACGGCCGCCTTCTTTTGCGTCGTGCTCAACAAGTACCTTGGAAAACAATATCTCTATGTGACGGCCGTAGTGACAGCGCTGTTGGCCGGCGGTTGGTACTATTTTGGCGCCAATGGCCACGAAAATTGGGCGCTTTTCTCGATCACGCTTTGCGCGGGCGCCGCCTACGCGCTGCTGACGGCCTTGATCGAACTCACGACCGGCTTCCGGGTCATCACGACGCTGGCCGAGCAGGTCATTATTGTCATGGTGCCGCCGCTGGCGCTGATTTTCCTGGTGCTGGGGACGATCTTCATCGGCGTCGCCACCCCGACCGAGGGCGGCGCGATGGGGGCGACCGGCGCGCTCATCCTCGCCGGCGCCAAGGGGCGCCTGAACTGGGATCTGACGCGCCAGGCCACCGAATCCACGGCCAAGCTGTCGGCTTTCGTGGTCTTCATCCTGCTCGGTGCCCGCGTGTTCTCGCTCACCTTCTACGGCGTGAGCGGGCACATCTGGGTCGAGAACATGCTGACCTCGCTGCCCGGCGGGCAGATCGGCTTCCTGGTGTTCGTCAATCTTTTCGTCTTCGTGCTCGCCTTCTTCCTCGACTTCTTCGAGCTTGCCTTCATCGTCATTCCGCTGCTCGGGCCGGCGGCCGAGCACCTCGGCATCGACCTGATCTGGTTCGGTGTCATCCTCGGCGTCAACATGCAGACCTCGTTCATGCATCCGCCGTTCGGCTTCGCCCTGTTCTATCTGCGCTCGGTGGCGCCGCGCGATCCGTTCATCGACCGGGTCACCGGCAAGCGCACCGACGGCGTCACCACGGGACAAATCTATTGGGGCGCCGTGCCGTTCGTCGCGATCCAGCTGATCATGGTCTTGCTGGTGATCTTCTTCCCGGCCATGGTGATGCACTACAAAGGCCTGCAGTCGACGATCGATCCCAACAAGGTGAAGATCGAGCTGCCGCAAGTCGATCTGCCGCCGCCCATCGACTTCAAGTAAGGCATAAAAAACAGCCCCGGCGCCGCGGCGCCGGGGCTTTTTTCGCGTTTCTTGCCGCGTGATCAGCTGAGCTTGCGGATCATGAATGAATCGTAGTTGAGCTCGGCGACGCGGAACCAGGGATAGGCCGCGCCCTGGAAGGCTTCCATCGACTCCTTCACTTTCTTGAAGCTCGCATTGGTCTTGGCGATCTCTTCGTGCAACTCATGCGCCGCTTTCCAGCAGGCTTCCATGATCGCCGGCGAGAACGCGTGCAGCTTGGTGCCGTTGGCGATGAGACGCCTGAGCGCCGGCGGATTGAGCTTGTCGTATTTGGCAATCATGCGGTCGTTGGCCCAGGCCGCCGCGTTGCGCAGGATGGCCTGGTAGCTTTTCGGCAACGCGTTCCACTTGTCGTTATTGACGAAGGCGAAAAGCATCGAGCCGCCTTCCCACCAACCCGGCGTGTAGTAGTTCTTCGCTACCTTGTAGAAGCCGAGCTTCTCGTCGTCATAGGGGCCGACCCATTCGGCGGCGTCGATGACGCCCTTCTCCAGCGCCGGATAGATGTCGGGAGCGCCGAGCAGCTGCGGAACGCCTCCGAGCTTCTGGATGACGCGGCCGGGGAAGCCGCCGATGCGGAATTTCAGGCCCTTGAGATCGTCGACGGTGTTGATCTCCTTGCGGAACCAGCCGCCCATCTGGCAGCCGGTGTTGCCGGCAAGCAGCGCCGTAACATTGTATTTTTTGTAGAACTCGTTGAGCACCTCATTGCCGCCGCCCTCGTAGAACCAACCTTGATTCAGGCGCTGGTTCGGGCCGAACGCGACCGAAGTGCCATAGGCAAAGGTCGGATCCTTGCCGAAATAATAGTACGATGCGGTATGGGCGAGCTCGACGGTGCCGTTCGACGCCGCATCGAAGGCCTGCAGCGCCGGCACGATTTCGCCGGCGGCGAAGCCCTGGATCTGAAACTTGTTGTCGGTCGCCGCGGCAACCGCTTCGGCCATATCAGTGACACCGCCGTACAACGTGTCGAGCGACTTCGGCCAGCTGGCCGTCATACGCCACTTCACTTCCGGCATTGATTGAGCAATCGCCGGCTTGGCGATCGCGCTAACGGCCAAGCCCGTGGCTGCGGCTGTGAGAAAATGACGACGTTTCATTGTTTTACCCTCCCTCTGCGTTTTTCTAGCGGGTTTACCCGCCGCCCCCGGTTGCCGGTGGGCCATGCCCGAAAGCATGACGGAGCACGCCCGGTTAATCCAGTCTGCACCGGTCCGACTAAAGTTGTAAGTGGGATTGACCCTGTCGCGCAGCCGCTTGCCATAAATGCCGCGTGGCCGGCTTGGGGCCGGCCACGAGCTTAGTCCTTCGCTATTCCTTCAGCCTTTGGCGCGGCTGCGGATCATGAAGCTTTCGAAGGTGAACTCCGCCACCTGCCACCAGAGATTCTCGTCATTGCGGAACGAGGCAATCGAGGCCAGCACCTTCTTGTAATTCGCGTTCTTGGCCGACTCTTCAGAATTCACTTCATTCGAGGCCTTCAGGCAGGCTTCCATGATCTGCTGGCTGAAGGGGCGGAGCTGCGTGCCGCCCGCCACCAGACGCTTAAGCGCCTGCGGGTTGCGCGCGTCGTAGCGGGCCTGCTCCTCGACATTGGCGTAACCGGCGGCCGCCTCGAGAATGGCCTTGTAAGCCTTGGGCAGATCGTTCCACTTGTTCAGGTTGACCAGCATGTGGTTGGTGGTGCCGCCTTCCCACCAGCCCGGATAGTAGTAATACTTGGCAACCTTGTAGAAGCCGAGCTTCTCGTCGTCATAGGGACCGACCCACTCGGCGGCGTCGATCACGCCCTTCTCGAGTGCGGGGTAGATGTCGCCGCCGCCGATGAGCTGCGGCACGCCGCCGAGCTTGGCGATGGTCTTGCCGGCCCAGCCGCCGATGCGGAACTTGAGGCCCTTCAAGTCGTCGACGGTCTTGATCTCCTTGCGGAACCAGCCGCCCATCTGGGTGCCGGTGTTGCCGGCCAGAAGGGCCTTCACGTTATAGCCCTTGCCGAACTCATCGATCAGGTTCTGGCCCTCGCCGTCATAGAACCAGGCATTCTGCTGACGGGCATTCAGACCGAATGGAAAAGCGCAGAACAGCGCCCAGGTCGGATCCTTGCCGATGTAATAGTACATCGCGGTATGGGCCAGTTCGACGGTGCCGTTCTGCACGGCATCGAGCGCCTGGAGCGGCGGGACGATCTCGCCGCCGGCAAAAGTCTGAACCTGGAACTTACCGTCGCTTGCTTCCGACACGTATTTGGCGATGGTCGTGCAGGCACCGAATAGCGTATCGAGCGACTTCGGCCAACTCGCCGTCAGGCGCCATTTCAGTTCCGGCATCGATTGAGCGATCGCCGGTTTGGCGATCGTCGCGGCCGCGGCGCCGGCGCCGAGCGCCGTAATGAATTGGCGTCGTTTCATTCTGATCTCCCTGCAAATCGTGAGATTGGGTTTTCCACACAAAAGAAGGGGCTGGGGCCCTTCTCAAGTGGCGGCACAATGCGTCCGGCGCCCCATCGGTGCAAGCCATTCACTGATTAATTTTATGGCAGTTTTGAATGGCGCCATGCGCCGCCCACTGGTGCGGCGGCGAAAGGGACGGCCCGCGACAATTTGCCCATCGCGCGCCGGTTAACCCCCAAGCCCCTGGCGAGGCTAGGCCTCGATCACAATCTTCGGCGCGGCCCTCTTGGCCTCGGCGCCGCCTTTTAGCTGGGCCAACACCTGACTCGCGATTTCGCGATAGATCTTGGCGTGCTCGCCGTCCGGCTCGGTGGCGACCACCGGCAGCCCGGAATCGGATTTCTCGCGGATAGTCATGTGCAGCGGCACCTCGCCGAGGAACGGCACGCCGAGCCGCTCGGCTTCGCGGCGCGCCCCGCCATGGCCGAAAATATCCGAGCGCGTGCCGCAGTGCGGACAAAGGAAATAGCTCATGTTCTCCACCACCCCGAGCACCGGCACGTTCACGCGCTTGAACATCGAGATGCCGCGCCGGGCGTCGATCAGCGCCAGGTCCTGCGGGGTGGACACGATGACCGCGCCCTTGAGCGGCACCTGCTGCGCCATGGTGAGCTGGGCATCGCCGGTGCCGGGCGGCATATCCACGACCATGACGTCGAGCGTGCCCCACTCGACTTCGCGCAGCATCTGCGTGATGGCGGACATCACCATCGGCCCGCGCCAGATCATCGGTGTCTCTTCGTCGATCAGGAAGCCGATCGACATTGCGGTGAGGCCGTAACGGCTGATCGGCTTGAGCCTTGTGCCGCCGATAGTCTGCGGCTTCTCCTTGATGGCGAGCAGCTTGGGCAGTGAAGGACCGTAGATGTCGGCATCGAGCATGCCGACCTTGAGGCCGAGATCGCGCAGACCGAGCGCCAGATTGACCGCCGTAGTCGATTTGCCGACGCCGCCCTTGCCGGAGGCGACCGCGATCACCGCGTCGACGCCGGGAACGCCGGGCTGCACTTTGTCGGCGGGATGCGCAGGATGCGGCGCTCTGGCGCCCGCCGGCGCAGCTTGCGGCGTGCGCGCAGCACCGGGCGCGCGTTCGGCCGTCAGCGCGACCAGCACCGACTTCACGCCGGGGATAGCGCGCACCGCGTCTTCGGCGCTCTTGCGCACCGGCTCCCAGGCCTTCACCGCGGCGGCATCGACGGTGATCGAGAAAAATACCTTGCCGTCGCTCACCACGATATCCGACAAGACGCGCGCCTCGGTCAGGTGCGTGCCTCCGGGCACCGGCACTCTCGCTAGCGCCGCCATCACCTGTTCCTCGGTAACCGCCATGGTCGATATTCCCTTCGGTCTGTCTGTTGGGGCGCCAACATAGGCGCAGGCGCGGCCCGGTCAATGCGGCCGCTAAAGGCCAGAGCGGTTGACGCGCCCGCCGGTGACCTATTGATAGATAGTTATCGGCAAAGGCCGGCCAAGGCAGGAACTGATAAGGAGGAAGGCGATGGCGAAGGTGGCGTTTATCGGCTTGGGCGTCATGGGCTACCCCATGGCCGGGCATCTCAAGAACAAAGGCGGACACGATGTCACCGTCTACAACCGCACCGCGGCCAAAGCCGAGCAATGGGTCAAGCAATATGGCGGCAAGTCGGCCCCGACGCCCAAGGCCGCCGCCGCGGGCCAGGATCTCGTCATGGCCTGCGTCGGCAATGACAACGATCTGCGCGAGGTCACGCTTGGGCCGAGCGGCGCCTTCGCCGGAATGGGTAAGGGAAAAATATTCGTCGATCACACCACGGCCTCGGCCGAGATCGCGCGCGAACTGTACGCGGCGGCCAAGAATGGCGGCTTCGATTTCATCGATGCGCCCGTGTCGGGCGGCCAAGCCGGCGCGGAGAATGGCGTGCTCACGGTAATGTGCGGCGGCGAGGCGGAGCCGTTTGCGCGTGCCGAGAAGGTGATCGCGGCCTACGCCCGCGCCTGCAACCTCTTGGGCTCGCCCGGGTCCGGTCAACTCTCCAAGATGGTCAATCAGATTTGCATTGCCGGGCTAGTGCAGGGCTTGGCCGAAGGAATCCATTTCGCGAAGCGATCCGGCCTCGATATCGAGAAGCTGATCGCCACGATCTCCAAGGGCGCGGCGCAGTCCTGGCAGATGGAGAACCGTTACAAGACCATGGCCGCCGGCAAGTTCGACTTCGGCTTCGCCGTCGACTGGATCCGCAAGGACCTGTCGATCTGCCTCGGCGAGGCGCGGCGCAACGGCGCGCACCTGCCGGTCACCGCGCTGGTCGATCAGTTCTACTCGCAAGTGCAGAAGATGGGCGGCAACCGCTGGGACAGTTCGAGCCTGATTGCGCTGCTCGATCGGTGAGCTGTCCGCATTATCCCGGTGACCGAAAAATCAGGCCGGCGCTAGGCGCGCCGGCCTGACCACACGAGTGGAATGTACTACCAGCGTCGCCCTCTCATTCCACCCGCGAAACGCGGCGAAAAGGACTCGCGCTGCACCGGTCGCATGCGCTCGGGGCGATTCACCCGGTAGCCGCCGTCGCCCTTGCCGATGATGCGAATCCGATGACCGGCCCGCCGTCCGCAATCGGTGCATTCGCACGGGCCGCTCGGCACACGCACGACCTGCCGTACGACTTTGACCACCGGTTTCTCGACGACCTTGGTGACGACCACCGATTTTTCCACCACCTTGGTGACGACGACCGGTTTCTCCACCACTTTGGTGACGACCTTGGTCGCCGCCGCGCCATCCGCCGGATCGGCGCTGGCGTTGGCGAGCATGTCCGGCGAGAAGAAACGGTTCTTGGCGCGGTCGCGCAGGCTTCTCGCTGTCGGCGCCAGATCGCTGTCGGGATAATGCACGAGGAAGCTCTCGTAGGCCGACACGTCGTTGACGATTGTCGCGTTGTACCAGGCGATCATCTCCAGCCGCCGGTCAACGATCGTGCGGATGCGAACGACATATTCGAATTTCGGATAGACGGTCAGGAAGGCCTCGTAAGCTTCTACCGTATCCGCTTCGATCACCAGGTCGTAGGCCTGCTGCGGCGTCACCTCGGCAAGCTTCTTGCGCCACATCGCGACGGTGAGCGTTTCGTGTTGGGAAGCGTCACGTCGAGCCCCTTGCTGCTCGGACGCCTCATCCCGCGACGCGACGGATGGTTTATCCGGCTTTTGTTGCGCGACTTCATTCGCGTTGTCGGCCGTATCCTGCGCCAGGACGAAAGAGAAGTTGCCGGTCAATGACGAGCTTTCCCATGGAGTCTGCTGGCCTTCGGTGGCCTTGTTGACGGCAAGCCGCACCTTTTTGAAGACCTGCTCAACCGGCAGCCCGGGCGTGGCCGCGACCTTGAGCAGCGCGGTGGTGAACGGGCTGTGATCGCCCTCGCCGTCCAAGGCTGTCGTGCCAGGCGCCGTTGCGTAGGAAATGATCGAGCCCCTGCCCGCATCGGCGATGGCCAGGCCGATCGGAATGTGGCCGACGCCGGCGAACGGGTTGTTGCGGCAGGCATTGAGAATGACGACCAGATTTTTCGAGGGGACCGACGAGAGAATATCCATTACGTCGGTCAATCGTATTGCAGTTAGCGGGACATCGGATTCGCGCGTGATATGGGCATCGACCGGAATGAGGAAATTCTCGCCGCGGATTTGCACGCCATGCCCGTCATATTCCATGACGACGTCAGCGCCGGGACCGGCCTCTGCGACCCTGTCGGCGAAGTCATGCAGGGTGCGATGCATTTCGCTCAAGGTGAGATTGTTGGCCCGCGTGACCTCGAAACCGGCCTTGGCCAGAAAGTCGGCCATGGCGTTGGCGTCTTTTTCCGGATTGGGCAGCGCGACCACTTCGCGATACTGCGAATTGCCGATCACCAGAGCGAGCCGCGGCCTTGCCTCGGCCGTTCCGCCGGCGATCGCGCAGATCAAGATCAAAAACGTGATGAACCCGATGCAATGCCTGACCATGGCGGCCCCCTTTCACGGATGGAGCTGCATATGTCGGATTTGTCGACGGATGGGTCGCACAGGTTCAATCCGACAGCCCGGCGATCTTCTTCAAATGCCGCCGGTTAAAGGCTAAAACTGGCCCATCCGCGCTATCCGCGGGCTATTCCAGGGGGGTTTTCACGAATCGCAGCATTATCGTGACGATGACCGTCGTCGGCCTCGCGCTCACCGCCGTGAAAGCGGCGCAAGCCGGCAATGGATACTCGTTCCTGTCCACCCACGGCAGCGATGCCAATCCCTGCACGTTTGCCGCGCCCTGCCGATCTTTCGCCGCCGCAATGGCGGCCACCAATCCCAACGGCGGTATCATGATTTTGGACGTCGGCGGTTACGGCTCTTTGACCATCGACAAAGGCATCAACATCGTCAACGCCAGCGGCGGCGAGGCCGGTATTTCATTTACGGGGACCGGCATAGGCGTCACCGTCACTGCCGGCGTCAACGACGCTGTCAACTTGCGCGGCTTGACAATCGACGGCGTTGGTCTCGGTACCGTGGGAATTGAATTCAACAGCGGCAAATCGCTCACTTTGGAGGACTGCGTAATCCGCCGTGTCGCGAATGACGGCATCAATTTTGACCCGAACGGGTCAAGCAGCCTTTCAATATACAATTCGGTGAAAAATCTATGTCACCGTGTATGACAGTGTGATGACGGGTAATGTTGCCAACGGAATTTACGCGTCGTCGTTAAGTGGCAGAGCGCAGACCACGGTTACGATGTTCCATTCAGTCAGCTCCAACAATAAGGCAGATGGCTTGGCGACAACCGGCACCGGCGCAACGCCCCGCGTGGGCCAATCGGTCGTGAGCGGGAACGGCGGCGGCTGGCTGGTGCAGGGGGGTGTGCTGCAGAGCTACGGCGACAACTATATCGACGGCAACGGCAGCAATACAGGAATGCTCGGTTCCGCTTCCAAGCAGTAGAATCGAGCGTCGACGGATCACGAACGGCGGCGCTCCGGGGCTTCACACATTCAGAACTCGATCGCCAACCCGTCATCGGCGACGAGCACGCCGGCGGCGCGGAATTCGTCGAGGCGCGAGAGTACGCTCGGATTCATGTGCGTGACCATGATTTGTCGGGCACGCAGATCGGCGAGGCGCTCCTTAAGAATTTCCCACAGCATGTGACCGGGAATGCGGCCCGCATAGCCGTAGCATTCGCAAATGAACAGGTCGGCCTCGGCCGCAATCGGCAGCAGGGCATCCGTCCATTCGGTATCGCCGGAATAGGCAAAACACGACCGGCCGTCGCTGAGACGCAGCGCGGTCGACGGGGCGCCCGATTGGTGGATCACCTCCGCGGTCAATAGCGCGTGGCCAAGCACGTCGGCTGCGACACCGGGAATGACTTCGACGACCTGCCAGGGAAACCGCCACTTCGACCCGGTGGACCTTGGGTAGAATGCTTCCAACGCCGCATCGAGGCGGGCACGCGTGCCGGGCGGACCCGCAATCAAGAGCGGCTTTTCGCGGCGGGAGAGAAACTGCGCGTCAAGCAGAAGAAACGGCAGCCCGCCAAAATGGTCGCCGTGCAAGTGCGAGAGAATGATCGCATCAAGCCGCGTCGGATCGAGGCCGCGCGCTTTGATGGCCGGCAAGGCCGTTGCTCCGAAATCGACCGCAAGCGTGGCCTTGGCAGTGTCAAGCCAAAAACAGGTATTGGCGCGGCCGCCGGAGCCGAATGCATCGCCGGAGCCGATGATGGTGAGGCGCATTTAGCCTCAGGCCGCAGCACTCGGGCGCGCCGAGACTGTGGCGTGCCACCGCCTGACGTTGTCGGCCCCGGCCGGCATAGCGAGCCGCGCCGGCTTCATGAAGTCGACTGCGCACAGCGTCGTGATGTCGGCGACCGAATAGCGGTCGCCGGCGATGAACTCCCGGCTTGCCAATTCGCGGTCGAGAAATTCCAGAAACCAGGTCACGCGCGGCCTGTTGGCTTCGGCCCAGGCCGGGATCTGCGGCACCTCAAATTCCTTCATCGCCGGATGCAGGTGGCGGAAAACCGCCGCCACATTCATGAAAAAATTCAACTCGCAGCGCCGGTTCCACATTTCCACCAGGGCGATGCCCTTGGCGCCGACCCCGAACAGCGGCGGCTCCGGCTGCAAGACCTCGAAATAACGGCAGATCGCAATCGACTCGGTGATCACCGTGCCATCGTCGAGCACCAGCGCCGGCATCCGCTGAAAGGGGTTGATGGCAGCATATTCCGGCGTCTTGTGTTGCTTCGCCGCAATATCGACCTGCTCGATCGGCAGCGCGATGCCCTTCTCGCTCAGAAAAATGCGCAAGCGGCGCGGATTTGGCGCCACTTTGCTGTCATAAAGCTTCATTTGAAGACTCCAAAACCGGTCATCCCTCCCAGCCGACCATGCGCCAGATGCCCTGTCAAAGGAGCGGCAATAGTTCGTTAACCACTGATTTTAGCCCGCTCTTAAGCTTGGCCTTAAGGATTATGCGCGAAGGTGTCGCACAGAGTTCTGCGTAACAGCGTCAATGCCAATCCCGGGCGAACGACCCCAACTCGCGGTACCGCCGGAAACCTCGCCGGTGAAACGGCGTCTCGCCGCTCAATACGTGCGCGATGCGCGCGACCGGCTGACCTCGTCGAGCGGTACCCGCCCCGCCTTCGACTATGAATTGCTGCGCCAGTACGCGCAAAACCGGGTCTCTGCTTCGCTGGTCATTCTGCTGCTGGTCGCCACCGTCGGCTTTCTGTCGAGCCTGTGGACGGGCGCGATATCGGCCGCGGCCTGGACCGCCTCGGTGCTGGTCATCCATGTGGTCATCATCACCAAGTGCCGGCAGTTCCTCGAACTGCCGATGGCCGAGATTTCCGCCCGCTCCTGGCGGATGCGGTTCATCATGCTCGACCTGTTCTACGGCCTCGCCTGGATGTTCATCCTGATCCATCCGCTCGGCCTCGACGAAACCGCCGGCACCTTCATGTTGTTCGTGATGCTGCTGGTGGTGGCGGTCTCCAGCATGCTGTCCTCGAGCCTGCCGATGGCGGTGTTCGCCGCGACCTTCCCGGTCACCGCGGCCATCGCGCTCGACTTCGCGCTGAAAGGCTCCTTGCGCAATTATGTGCTCGCGATCATGGCGGTAACCGCGCAGGGCTATTTCGCGGTGCTCGCCTATCGGCTCTATTCGACGACGCTGGCAACGCTGGAAGCGCGCGCCGAGAAGGACGCACTGATCGGCGAGCTGGAGCAGGCCAAAGCGATCTCGGACGAGGCGCGCCGACGCGCGGAAGCCGCCAATATCGCCAAGTCGCGCTTCCTCGCGCAGATGAGCCACGAATTGCGCACCCCGCTCAACGCCATTCTCGGATTTTCCGAGGTGATGAAGACGGAAGTTTTCGGCGAGCATGCGGTGCCCGCCTACAAGGAATATTCCGCCGACATTCACAATTCCGGCGTGCACCTGCTCGGGCTGATCAACGAAATCCTCGACCTGTCGCGCATCGAAGCCGGCCGCTACGAGCTCAACGAGGAATCGGTCTCGCTGGTCGGCATTGTCGAAGATTGCCACCATCTCCTGAAGCTGCGCGCCAGCAATCGCGGCATCACCTTGCACGACGTGTTCGAAGGCGATCTGCCGCGGCTGTGGGCCGACGAGCGCGCGTTGCGCCAGATCTGCCTCAATCTTTTGTCCAACGCCATCAAGTTCACGCCGCAGGGCGGCGAGATCTGGCTCAAGGTCGGCTGGACTGCCTCCGGCGGCCAATATATGAGCGTGAAGGACACCGGTCCTGGCATTCCGGAAGAGGAAATTCCGATCGTGCTTGCCTCGTTCGGGCAAGGCTCGAACTCGATCAAATCCGCCGAGCAGGGTGCCGGCCTCGGTCTACCCATCGCCAAGAGCCTGGTCGACCTGCACGGGGGCACTTTCGTGCTCAAGTCGAAATTGCGCATCGGCACCGAAGTGGTGGTCACTTTCCCGCCCGAGCGCGTGGTGACCGCAATGCCGCCGATACGAACACCGCCGCCCGAGAGCGAGGAAGCCGCGCCACCGCTCACTCCGCCCAACGAGCCCATTCTCACCCCGGAGGAAATTCGTCGCTTGAGACGGCTGCCGCTGTTCCGCCTCGGCACGTGACGCGGATTTTGCAGGCATTGCGGCGATTGCCTTCCAGCCCGCCGGGCTTATGTTCGAGGCCGATTCACCTTTGGCCGCCCATGATCGAGAGCCCCTGCACCAAGGTCTGCACGCTCGATGCCCGCTCGGGTATCTGCCTGGGCTGCGCGCGGACGATCGGCGAGATTGCGCAGTGGACCGCCATGAGCGATGCGCAGCGCCGCCGCGTCATGGCCGAATTGCCGGCGCGGCGCGCCGCCAACGCGCAGACGCCCGCGGCCCGCGCGACCGGATGATGCCGCGATGAGCCGCCGAATGACCTGGTCGCTCGTGCTTGGCGCCGCGCTATCGCTGGCGGCCGTGATCGCCAGCACCGACAACGACGCCATCAACAAACTGTTGCAGCATGACATCGGTTCGCTGCTGATCAAGATCGCGCTGGTGGTGCTGGTCGGCGGCCTGTTGCTGGCGCTGTTTCGCGAGAGCCTGTTGCAGGCGCTGGAAGCCATCTTGTTCTGGGCGGTGCTCGGCCTGTTGCTGGTCGTTGCCTATTCCTATCGCTTCGAGCTGCGCGACACCGCCGACCGGGTCATGGCGGAGCTGATGCCCGGCCATGTCGCGGGGCACGGGCGCGACGTCGAGGTCGTGCGCGGACGCAGCGGCGATTTCGCGGTGGCAGCGCACATCAACGGCGCGCGGGTGCCGATGGTGCTCGACACCGGGGCAAGCTCTGTGGTGCTTACCCATGAGGCGGCCAAAGCCGCCGGCCTGCCGCTGGAAGTGCTCGCCTATTCCGTCACCGTGGAAACCGCCAACGGCAGCACCCGCGCCGCGCCGGTGACGCTCGATCGCCTGGCGGTCGGCAGTCTGATCGAACGCTCGGTGCCGGCGCTGGTCGCCAAGCCCGGCGAGCTCAAAAGCAGCCTGCTGGGCATGAGCTTTCTCAACCGGCTGGAAAGCTGGGAAGTGCGCGGCGACCGTCTGCGTATGCGCGGGTATCCTTAAGTGGCTGGACTTAGCCGGCTCGAGCGTATGCGGCGCAATCCGGTTGGCGACTGGACGATTGGAGATGTGATCTCATTATGTCGAGAGCACAGTCTCCGCTGCACGCCGCCAACCGGTGGCTCTCATTATAAGGTGTCGCATCCAGCCAGCCGTGATATTCTATCGATACCGGCGCGACGGCCTCTTAAGCCGATATATATTCGGAAGCTGGTGCGCTTCATTGACGACATCATAGAGCACTCGAACAATGGCAAAAGCCAAGCTTGACTATCCCGTGATGATTGAACCGCTCACCTCAGAAGACGGCGGCGGATTCTTGGCGACGGTGCCAGATTTACCCGGGTGCATGTCCGATGGTGAAACGCCAGAAGAAGCGCTGACAAATGTGCAGGATGCGATCACCGAATGGATCGACGAGGCGCATACACTTGGACGCCAAATACCAAAACCTTCCAAACGGCATGTCGCAGCGGAATAAACCGCTAAAGAAGGCTGATCAAAAAGCGCAGCGACGCAAAGCTCAGAAAGATCCCAAAGCCGATCTCGAGCTTGCGGCGCGGCAGCCAATGCGCCAGCCAGACGCCGTACTTGGCCGTGTAGCTCGACACCGGCGCCATCAGCGCAAATCCGATCACCGACACGAAACCGATGGACAGAGGCGGCAGTTGCATCCGATGCGGCCAACCGGCCAGCATATAGCCGATGGTGCCGGCGATGGTGATCGGCACGCCGACACCGGCCGAGGTCGCCACCGCCCGCTGCATCGACTGCCCGTACAGCGTGAGCACCGCGTTTGACACGGCGCCGCCGCTCACCCCGACCAGCGACGAGAACAGGCCGGTGATGAAGCCATAGGCGGCGAGCAGGCCGCGGCCCGGCAATTGGCTGCCGAGATTCCAGCGCTCGCCGCCGAACAGCATGCGCACGGCGATGAAGCTTGCGAAAATCACGAAGGCGATCTTGAACACCGGCGCCGGCGCGTAGAGCGCCGTCACCGAGCCGATGGCGACGCCCGCCACGGCCGGAACCGCCCAGAGCCGCAACACGTCGGGAATCACCGCACCTTTTTTCTTGTGCGCAAGATAGGAGCGCACCGTGGTCGGCACGATGATGGCGAGCGAGGTGCCGATGCACATCTGCATACGCACTTCTTCCGGCACGCCGAGGGCGCGGAAGACTTCGTAGAGCACCGGCACGATGATCGCGCCGCCGCCGATGCCGAACAGGCCGGCGAGCATGCCGACCAAAATGCCCGCGCTGGCGATCCAGAGCGCGAGCAACACGATCTCGTGCAGCGGAAATCCCAGCAACATCATTCCCGGACGAGCCCAGCAGCGGTCAGGCCGCGATGTGCGCCAAATCGACCTTTGAGTCCACCACCTCTGCCAGCGCATCAGCCATGACTGAGGCGTCGGCTCCGGGCTTGACCGCGTGGGTGGCAAGATGCCGGCGGAAGGCGCGCGCGCCCCCCACCGCGCGGAACAAGCCCAAGACATGGCGGGTGATGGCGCTGAGCCGAGCGCCCCGGGCAAGCTCGCGCTCCATGTACGGGATGAGCGCCAGGGCGGCGTCCTGCGGCGAGGCAAACGGCGCCGGCTTGCCGAAAAGCAGCGGATCGACGTCCAGGAGCCGCCAGGGCTCCCGATAGGCGGCGCGTCCCATCATCACGCCATCGACATGAGCAAGCTCAGCCTGCGCCTGCTCCAGGTTGCCAATGCCCCCATTGAGCACGATCTCGCAATCCGGATGCGCGCGCTTGAGCCGATGCACGATCGGATAGTCGAGCGGGGGCACTTCGCGGTTTTCGCGCGGCGACAAGCCTTTCAGCCAGGCCTTGCGCGCATGCACGATCAGGGCGTCGGCGCCCGCCGCTTTGACTTTGTCGGCGAAGGCAAATAGCGCCTGCTCGGGATCCTGCTCGTCGATGCCGAGCCGGCATTTCACCGTCACCGGAATCTTCACCGCCGCTTTCATGGCGGCCACGCAATCGCCGACCAGCGCCGGCTCCGCCATCAGGCAAGCTCCGAAACGGCCCTCTTGCACCCGGTCGGACGGACAGCCGACATTGAGATTGATCTCGTCATAGCCGAAGCCTTCGCCGATGCGCGCCGAAGCGCCGAGCGCCGCCGCATCGCAGCCGCCGAGCTGCAGCGCCACAGGATGCTCGAAGGGATCGAAACCGAGCAGCCGGGCGCGGTCGCCGTTGAGCACCGCGCCGGTCGTCAGCATCTCGGTATAGATCAGCGCCCGCCGCGTGAGCAGGCGATGGAAGAACCGGCAGTGCCGGTCGGTCCACTCCATCATCGGCGCCACGCAGAAGCGGCGCGAAACACGTGTGCTGGGCTTCGTCATGCGCCCTCAGATGGCGCAGATAACGGCCGCCGGCAAGACGTTTCGGCGGGACCATTGCGCGCCGCGCCCAAGCCCCGCATTGTCGACCCGGCAAACAGGGGAAATGGCGCCATGATCCGCATCGGCATTATTGGGCTCGGCTGGTGGGGCAAGCAGACCGTCACCAGTCTCGCCCACAGCCTGCGTTTCAAGGTCGTGGCCGGCTGCGACATCGATACCGCGACGGCCGAACCGTTCGCGGCCGCCCATGCATTCGATCTCATCGATGATCACCGCGAGCTCCTGAAACATCCCGACGTGGAGGCCGTCGCGGTAGTGACCCCGCATCTGCTGCATGAGGAGATGGCGCTCGCTGCGATTGCCGCCGGCAAGCAGGTATTCTGCGAGAAGCCGCTGGCGCTGACCACCGAAAGCGCGCAACGCATTTTGGCGGCGAGCGCGAAAGCCGGCATCGTGCTCGGTATTGGGCATGAACGACGCTTCGAGCCGGGGATGGAGGAGATGCGGCGGCTTTACGAGAGCGGCGCGCTCGGCCGCGTGCTGCATATGGACGCCAATGTCAGCCACAACAATTTCCGCAAAATGGATCCGTCGAACTGGCGGCGTGATCCTCGCCACGCGCCGGCCGGCGCTTGGACCGCGCTCGGCATCCATCTGGGCGATCTGTTCGTGTCGCTCGCCGGCCAGCCGGTACGCGTTGCGGCGCGCACCGCCTCACAGATTTTTCCGGCGCCGTCGGAGGATTTCGTCTCGGCCGAAATCGATTTCGAGAACGGTGCGCGCGGGCGCATCACTTGCCTGTCGACGCCGCCATTTTACGGCCGCTTCACCTTGATGTGCGATGAGGGCTGGGTCGAGGTGCAGGAGGGCGGCAATGTCGACCGAGGAGTTCCGTCGAGCTTCGTGCACTGCAAGCCGGACGGCAGCCGCGAGGCGCGCCGCTACGATCATGTGAATACGGTGAGGTTGAATTTCGAGGCTTGGGCCGACGCCATCGAGGGCCGCGCGCCCTATCGTTTCTCGACCGATGAGATACTCGCGAATATTCGCATCCTCGATGCGGTGACGCGCTCGGCGGCCGCCGGCGGCAAGCCGATCGTGTTGTAGACGAAGGCCGATTCCGCGCTCATCATTCCGGGGCCGGCCGAAGGCCGGAGTCCGAACTCCAGAGACAAGCGCTGACTAGACCCCTGGATTCTAGGTCCCGCGTTTCGCGCGTCCTCGGAATGACAAGAGCGCGCCGCTCGGCGCAGTCGAAATCCGGCGGCGAGTGCGCTACAGCAAAGCATGCAAAGCGAAAAGGAACAGGCCGCGCTCTCCTCAATCGCCGCTTCGGCGGCGTTGACGGTCGCCAAGGCCGTGGTCGGTTTCTTGACCGGCTCGCTGGCGATTCTGTCGGAAGCCGGTCATTCGCTGATCGACCTCGGCGCAACGGTGATGACCTATAGCGCCGTGCGCGTTTCCGGCCGGCCCGCCGATGCCGAGCATCAATACGGTCACGGCAAGTTCGAAAGCGTCTCCGCGCTGGCCGAGACCGGGCTGTTGTTCGTGCTATCCGGCGTGGTGATCTGGGAAGCGGTCAAGCGTCTGGTCGAGCACGAAGAGCACGCGGTCAACGCGAACGCCTGGGCCTTCGGCGTCATCGCAGTGTCGATCGTGGTCGACTTCTTCCGCTCGCGCGCACTCTCGCGCGCCGCCAGGCAAACCTCCAGTCATGCGCTGGAGGCCGATGCGCTGCATTTTTCATCCGATCTGTGGGCTTCGCTGGCGGTGCTGGCCGGCCTGGGCGGCGTGCGCGTCGGCCTATGGTGGGCGGATTCGGCCGCGGCACTCGCGGTCGCGATCCTTGTCTGCGTCGCCGGCTGGCGGCTCGGTCGCCGCACCATCGATGCGCTTACCGATGTGGCGCCGGCCGGAGCCGTCGCCAAGATCAGAAGCATCGCCGCGAGAGTACCCGGCGTAGTGCGGGTGGAGCGGGTGCGCGCACGCGCGGTCGCCGAGAAGACTTTCATCGATCTCGCCGTCGCGGTGAGCCGCACCATGCCGCTCGATCGCGTCACCGCCATCAAGGATGCGGTCGGCCGCGCGATCCGCCAGCAGATGCCGGGCGCAGAGCCGACCGTCACCACCGATCCGGTGGCGCTCGACAACGAGACGATCATGGATCGCGTCATGGTGATCGCGCGCAACCGCGCGCTCGCCGTGCATCACGTGACGGTGCACGAAATCGAGGACCGGCTGGCAATCTCGCTCGACCTGGAGGTGGACGGCAAGCTGTCGCTGCGCGAAGCGCATGCGCTTGCCGACGGGCTAGAGCACGCCATCGCCGCCGAACTTGGCGCCGACGTCGAAATCGATACCCATATCGAGCCCTTGCAGCCGCACCGCGCCGCCGGCCGCGAAGCGCCGCCCGAGCGGCTCAAGGCGGTGGAGATTGCGCTCGCGGAAATCGCCGCCGAAGGCCGCACCATTCGCGACGTGCACGACGTGCGCGTGCGTGAGACCGACGACGGCGAGGTCGTCAATTTCCATTGCCGCGTCGACCCGTCGCTGACCGTGCAGGCGGTGCACGAAAAGGTCGACATTCTCGAACGCGCCTTGCGCGAGCGTTCGCCGTCGATCAAGCGTGTGATCGGCCACGCCGAGCCGATGCGGTGACGCTCACGGAATCAGCACCGCCGCGCCTTGCAGGCGGCCTTCGCGCAAATCCGAGAGCGCCTCGTTGGCGCGCGTCAGGGGATAGCGCGTGATCTCGCATTTCACGCCGACCCGCGGCGCCATCTCAAGAAACTCATGCGCATCGGCGCGCGTGAGATTGGCGACCGACTGAATGCGCCGCTCTTCCCACAGCAGCGCGTAGGGAAAGCTCGGAATGTCCGACATGTGGATGCCGCCGCAGATGACTCGACCGCCCTTGCGCACGGCCTTGAGCGCCGCCGGCACCAGTGCGCCGACCGGCGCGAAGATGATCGCGGCATCGAGCGGCTCGGGCGGCAGTTCTTCGGAGCCGCCGGCCCAGACCGCGCCGAGCGAGCGCGCGAAATCCTGCGCCGCTTTGTCGCCCGCACGCGTGAAAGCGTAAACGCGGCGGCCCTGCCATCTTGCGACTTGCGCCAGGATGTGCGCGGCGGCGCCGAAGCCATAAAGACCGAGCGTCTCTCCCTCGCCCGCCATGCGATTGCTGCGCCAGCCGATCAGGCCCGCGCACAGCCAGGGCGCGATCTCGGCGTCGTCGCCGGTCTCGCCGAGCGGGAAGCAATAGCGCGCATCGGCGACCGCGTGCGTGGCGAAGCCGCCGTCGCGGGTATAGCCGGTGAATACCGGATGATCGCACAGGTTCTCCGCGCCCTCGCGGCAATAGCGGCAGACGCCGCAGGTCGCGCCCAGCCAGGGCACGCCGACGCGCTCGCCGAGCGTAAAACCGCTCACCCCCTGCCCGATCGCCGCCACCCGGCCGACGATCTCGTGGCCCGGCACGATCGGCAGCTTCGGGTGCTCCAATTCGCCATCGACCACGTGCAGATCGGTGCGGCAGACCCCGCAGGCTTTCACCTCGACCAGCACTTCGCCCGGCGCCGGCGTGGGCACAGGCCGCTCGCGCATGACGAGCGGAGTTTTCGGGCGGTCGAGCACCATGGCGCGCATGGTCGTCATTCTTGCGACCAATTCACTTTCAATTCATGGGCAGACATCCTAGATCACATATCCATGCGCACCGACATTGCCCAGCCCATCCGCCTCAAAGATTACCGCCCGCCCGACTGGCTGGTGGAGACCGTTTCGCTCGACGTGACGCTGCATCCGACGCAGACACGGGTGCGCGCGAGGCTCGCGCTCAAGCCCAATCCGCAAGTTCCGGCCGCTCCGCTGGTGCTCGACGGCGACGGGCTCAACCTGGTTTCGCTCAAGCTAGACGGCAGCGATCCCGGGCCCGACAGCTATGTCGTCAGCCCCGATCAGCTCACCATCCCGCAGCCGCCCAACCGCGCCTTTACGCTCGAAATCGAGACGCTGGTCGATCCCACCGCTAATACCCAACTCTCCGGGCTCTACCGCTCCAACGCCACCTATTGCACGCAATGCGAGGCGGAAGGCTTCCGTCGCATCACTTATTTTCCCGACCGTCCCGACGTGATGGCGGTCTACACGACCCGGATCGAGGCCGACAAAGCCGAGACGCCGGTGCTGCTCGCCAACGGCAACCTGATCGAGAGCGGCGATCTCGCCGGGGGGCGGCATTTCGCGGTCTGGCACGATCCGCACAAGAAACCGTCCTATCTGTTCGCGCTGGTCGGCGGCAACCTCGCTCATGTCGAGGATCGCTTCCGCACCATATCGGGGCGCGATGTTACGCTGCGCATCTATGTCGAGCCCGGCAAGCAAAGCCGCTGCGGTTACGCTATGGATTCGCTCAAGCGCGCCATGCGCTGGGACGAAGAAGCGTTCGGCCGCGAATATGATCTCGACATTTTCATGATCGTCGCCGTGTCCGACTTCAACATGGGTGCGATGGAGAACAAAGGGCTCAACGTCTTCAACGACAAATACGTATTGGCGAATTCCGAGACCGCGACGGACGCCGACTTCTCGAGCATCGAAGGCGTCATCGCGCACGAGTATTTCCACAATTGGACCGGCAACCGCATCACCTGCCGCGACTGGTTCCAGCTTTGCCTGAAGGAAGGGCTGACGGTTTTCCGCGACCAGGAATTCACCTCCGACATGCGCTCGCGGCCGGTCAAGCGCATTGCCGATGTGCGCGCCTTGCGCGCGGCGCAATTCGTCGAAGATGCCGGGGCCTTGGCGCACCCGGTGCGGCCGGAAACATACAAAGAAATCAACAACTTCTATACCACCACAGTGTACGAGAAAGGCGCCGAGGTGGTGCGCATGGTGCTGACCTTGGTCGGCCGCGAGAAATTCCGTGTCGGCATGGACCTCTATTTTGCGCGGCACGACGGCGAGGCGGCGACCGTCGAGCAATTCATCCAGTGCTTTGCCGATGCGAGCGGCCGCGACATGACGCAGTTCATGCGCTGGTATTCGCAAGCCGGCACGCCGGAGGTGACCGTGCGCGGACGGCACGATGCCGCGCGGCAAACCTTCACGCTCGAATGCACGCAAGCTGTTCCGCCGACTCCGGGACAGCCGAGCAAGGAGCCGATGGTGATCCCGCTGGCGCTCGGCCTGGTCGGCCAGGATGGCCGCGACTTGCCGCTTTCGCTTGCCGGCGGCAAGCCGCTTGAGCACGGCGTGCTGTTGCTGAGCGAACGTTCGCGCACGATCGAGTTCACCGGCATCGCCGAGCGGCCGGTACTGTCGATCAACCGCGGCTTCTCGGCGCCGATCAAGCTTGACACCGATCTCGACGCCGCCGACCTCGCTTTTCTTGCCGCGCATGACAGCGATCCATTCAATCGCTGGCAGGGCCTGCAGACGATCTCAACGCGGCGGTTGATCGACAACGTCGCCGCGCTGCATAGCGGCGGCGCGCCGCGCATCGACGACAGCCTGATCGCGGCGCTCGCCGCCATTCTCGCCGACGAAACGCTCGAGCCGGCTTTCGTCGCGCTCGCGCTCACGCCGCCGGGCGAGACCGATATCGCGCGCGAGATCGGCCGCGACATCGATCCCGATGCCATCCACCGCGCCCGCGACGCTTTGCGCGCCGATATCGGCGAGCGCCTCGGCGAAGCGCTCGCTACAACCTATCAGCGCATGGCGGTGCCAGGGCCCTATTCGCCCGATGCGGCGAGCGCCGGCCGCCGCTCTTTACGCAACATCTGCCTCGATCTTCTGGCAGCAGCCGAAAAACCCGAGGCGATCGACCGCGCCGCGCGGCAATATGAGGCCGCCGACAACATGACCGACCGCATGGCGGCGCTGGCAACGCTGTCGCTGCACGATGCGCCGCAACGCGCCCGTGCTCTCGACGATTTCTACAAGCGCTATGCCGACAACGCGCTGGTCGTCGACAAATGGTTCTCGCTGCAGGCGATGATCCCGCAGCCGCAGACGCTCGCGCAGGTGCGTACGCTCACCGGTCATGCCGCTTTCTCGTTGGCCAATCCCAACCGCATCCGCGCGCTGATCGGCGCTTTCGCGCAAGGCAATCCAACCCAGTTTAACCGCCCCGACGGCGCTGGCTATGAATTCATCGTTGACACCGTGCTGTCGCTCGATGGGAAGAACCCGCAAGTTGCGGCGCGGCTGGCCACCGCCTTCCGCAGCTGGCGCATTCTCGAAAGCGGCCGCCGCAGCAAGGCGCAGGCTGCGCTCGAGCGCATCAAGGCCAAGACGGGCCTCTCCCGCGACCTCTCAGATATCGTCGAGCGCGCGCTCGCGGCAGCGTAAGCGCTCACATTGGGGCGGCATCGGGCGCAGCGGGGGCGGTGTGTTTCGCCCCAATGCGGTATCTGTTGGTAAGAAATTTTAAATATTTGACTCGGGGACTCTCGACAAATCAGCCGTCATCGATTCCAATCGAAGCCGATTCGGAAAGCGATGCGGCACATCCTTCCGGTCGAGGCGGACAGGGGAAATCCAAGCGGAGGCCTTCATGGCGCGCGCCGAAACGGCGAGTGCGTCTGCGCAGTCCGATTCCATCAAGGGGCTTGCGCAATCAATCGCCAATCCGGCGTATCGCAGGTTGTTGACCGCCGAGCCCGTGCTGCGCAGGGCCGTGCCGGTGCTGATCATCGCCTTCCTCATCACCATCTGCGTCGGCGCCGTAGTGCAGGCGCTCGACCATCGGCGGCAGACCTTGAGCAGCATGGTCACGACGATCGACGCCGTCGCCGATCTTACCGCCGAGCGGCTGCAGCGTCCGCTCAAACAGGCGAACGATGCGGCCAAACAACCCCAGGAGCTGCTTGCCAAAGTCTTGCCGTCCTGGGCGACGGCGGACGGCCGTTATTTCATCCTCACCAATGCCGAGGGCGTTGTGCTGGCGACGACCCCGGCCATCGATTCAACCATCGGCCACCGCCTTCTCGATCTGCTGGGACCGACCCAACCGCTCACCACTTTCGGCGCCGAAGCCGGCGTCATGGAAATCACCTTGCCGGACGGCGTCAGTGCGCTCGCAACTGTGCGCGTGCTCAAGCCGCCGTTTGGGCAGATCGCTGTGCTGCAGACGCGCAGCGCGGCGCTCGCCGCCTGGCGCTCGCTCACCACGCTGACCATTACGTTGTCGGCGACCACCGGCTTTGTGGTGCTGATCCTCGGCTTTGCCTTCCACTGGCAGGCAACGCGCGCGCGCGAGGCGGACCTGATCTACGAAACGGTGCGCAGCCGTATCGACACCGCGCTCAACCGCGGCCGCTGCGGATTGTGGGACTGGGATTTGGCGCGCGGACGAATTTTCTGGTCACAATCGATGTTCGACATCCTCGGCCTTGAGGCCAAGGACGACTTGCTCTCCTTCGGCGACGTCAGCTCGCTGGTGCATCCCGACGACGTGCGGCTCTACGAGGTCGCAACGCAGCTGGCCGACGCCAAGGCCGCCTGCATCGATCACGCTTTCCGCATGCGCCACGCCGACGGTCATTGGGTGTGGCTCCGCGCGCGCTGCGAGCTCGTGCGCCAGCGCGACGAGCAGGGTCTGCATCTGATCGGCATTGCCGTCGATACCACCGAGCAGAAGAGCCTGGTGGAAAAGACCATCGCCGCCGACATGCGCCTGCGCGACGCCATCGAGACCATTCCGGAAGCTTTCGTCTTGTGGGATGCCGACAACCGGCTGGTGCTGTGCAACTCCAATTTCCAGGCGTTGCACAACCTGCCCGACGCGGCGATCACGGTCGGCGCCTCCTATGAGTCGGTGGTCGCCGCCGGCTCTCAGCCGGTGGTGCGCAACAAGATCGTCAGCGACGGACCCACGCTTCCGGGCGCGCGCACCTTCGAGGCGCAGCTTGAAGACGGCCGCTGGCTGCACATCAGCGAGCGGCGCACCAAGGACGGCGGCTACGTTTCGGTCGGCACGGACATCACCACGCTCAAGACGCACGAGGAGAAGCTCATCGACAGCGAGCAGCGCCTTTTGGCGACGGTGACGGATTTGCGCGCGTCGCAGCAGCGCCTGGCGGAATTGGCCGAGAACTACGCGGTCGAGAAGACTCGTGCCGAAGAGGCCAATCAAGCCAAATCGGAATTCCTCGCCAATATGAGCCACGAGCTGCGCACGCCGCTCAACGCCATTATCGGTTTCTCCGAAATCATGGAATCGGAGATGTTCGGCCCGCTCGGCGCCGAAAAATACCGCGAATATTGCAGCGACATCCGCGACAGCGGGCAATTTCTGCTCGACGTCATCAACGACATTCTCGACATGTCGAAGATCGAAGCCGGGCGCATTCGCTTGGATTTCGAGGATCTCGATCTCGACACGCTGCTCGCCGATTCCATGCGGGTCGTGTCTGCACGCGCGCAGGAAAAGTACCTCAAAGTCGTCTCCCGCATCTCGCCGGACCTGCAGCTGCGCGCCGACCGCCGTGCGGTCAAGCAGATCTTTCTCAATCTCTTGTCGAACGCAGTGAAGTTCACTCCGGAAGGCGGCCGCATAACAGTGCGCGGACGCACCGCCGACGGCTGCATGGTGCTGGCCATCGCCGACACCGGTATCGGCATCGCCAAAGACGCTCTCGCGCGCCTCGGCCGCCCGTTCGAGCAGGTGGAAAGCCAGCTCACCAAGAGCCATCAGGGCTCCGGGCTCGGTCTCGCCATCGCCAAATCGCTGGCCGAATTGCATGGCGGCTCGATGCGCATTCGCTCAACGCCCGGGCACGGCACCATCGTGGTAGTGCGCTTACCGCTGCATCCGCAATGCGCGTTGCCGAAGGACGAAGCGGCTTGATATCGTCATCATTCCGGGGCGCTCGCTAAGCGAGCGAATCCGGAATCCAGAAACGGCGCACGGAACATTATCTGGATTCCGTTCCGGCCCTTCGGGGCCGTCCCTGCAACGACTGTTCTCACCTCACGGTGCCTTGCCCAAAATCCGCACGAAGCTGGCGCGCACTTTTGCCTGCATCTCGATCACAGTCGCCTCAAGCGTGGCAAAATCCGGCACATCGGCGGCGCGCGCCAGCAGGTGCAGAAGCCCCGGCCCCGCCGCCTTGGCATCGAACGGCCCAGCCAGGCATAGCCGCAGAATTTGCGTGAGGTCGTGATAAAGCTGCGTCGCCGGTCGCAGCACCTCGGCATCCTCCACCGCCAAGACGCCGAGCTGCCAGGCCTTGTCGAGCACGCGCGCCGTCGATGTGTCGAGGATATCTGGGTGCGCCGCGGCGTGCACCAGCTGCAGATATTGCGCGATGAACTCGATATCGATTAGTCCACCGGCCGCATATTTGAGGTCCCAGCGCTCGCGGTCGCCCTTTTCCTTGGCGATCGCCGCACGCATCTCCACGACGTCGCCCGCGATCGGCTTGGGCTCGCGCGGCCGCCGCAAGGTATCAGCGATTACCTTTTCGACCCGCGCCTTGAAGGCGGGGGAAGCCGACACCACGCGGGCGCGGGTGAGCGCCATGTGCTCCCAGGTCCAGGCCTCGGTGCGTTGATAGTCGGCAAAGCCGGCGATCTGGGTGGCGAGCGGGCCGGCGCGGCCAGAGGGACGCAGGCGCATATCGACCTGATAGAGTGCGCCGTAATTGGTCTGCGCGGTGAGCGCGTTGATCAGCCGCTGCGTCAGCCGCGCGAAATATTGCGCGCCATAGAGGGAGCGCTCGCCCTCGGATTCCGGATGCTGCTGATCGAAGTCGTAGATCAGGATCATGTCGAGGTCGGAGGTCGCGGTCATCTCGCGGCCGCCGAGCTTGCCCATGGCCAGCACCGCCGTCTCCTCGTCGCGCAGATGGCCGTGCGTCAAGGCGAAGTTTTCGGCGACGGCGCGATGCACGGCGCGGATCACTGCGTCGGCAAGGCGAGCGAAGGCCTCGCCCGCCTGCCGCGCGGTCACCGTGCCGGAGAGGATGCGCACGCCGATCAGGAACATATATTCGAGACCGAACATGCGCACGCGTTCGAGCAGGTCTTCGTCGTAACGCGCCTGCGCGAGCGCAGCGTTGAGCCGCCGGCCGAAATCCGCTTCGTCGGGCAGCGCGCCGAAGAAGCTCGGATCGACCAGCGCGTCCATGACCTGCGGATAGCGTGCGAGCGTATCGGCAAGCCGCGGCGCGATACTCAGCACCAAAGCGATCAGCGCAATCAGCTCGGGATTTTGCCGCAGCAGAGATAACAGCCGCGCGCCGCCATGCAGATTGGCGAGGAATTGGTCGAAGCGCACCAGCGCCTGATCCGGGTTGTCCGAGCGCGCCAGATGTTCGAGCAATACCGGCAGCAGTTCCTGCAAATGCACGCGCGCCGCCTCGCCTTTAAGCGAGCGATGACCGCCGGCGAGCCAGTGGCGCACAATCACCGATGTTTCGAGCGGCGATGCGAAGCCGAGCTCGGCCAAGCGATCAAGCGTCTTGCGATCGTCGGCCTCCGCCGGGAAAGACAACGTGGGCCGGTCGGTGCCGGGCGCCTTCTCGAACAGCCTGGCATAATGGCCTTGCACCTTGTCGAGATGGCCGAGCAGGACCTCGGCAAATGCGTCGCGATCGGCAAAGCCGAGAAAGCGGGCAAAGCGTTCCAGTCCCTCGCGCTCGGCCGGCAGCATTTGCGTCTGCTCGTCATTGATCATCTGCAGGCGGTGCTCGACCGTGCGCAGGAAGACATAGGCCGCCTTCATGTCATTGCGCGCGGTCTCGTCGATCCAGCGGTCCGCGGCGAGCTTGTCGAGGGTGGTCAGGGTGTCGCGGTCGCGCAGCAGCGGATTGCGCCCGCCGGCGATCAACTGCTGGGTCTGCGCGAAGAACTCGATCTCGCGGATGCCGCCGCGGCCGAGCTTGATATTGTGCCCCTCGACGGCGATCTCGCCGTGACCGCGATAGGCATTGATTTGCCGCTTCAACGCCCGCACGTCGGCGACCGCGACGAAATCGAGATATTTGCGCCACACGAAGGGAGCAAGCTCGTTGAGCAATCTCTCGCCGGCGGCAATATCGCCGGCGCAGGCGCGCGCCTTTATCAGTGCGGCGCGCTCCCAATTCTGCCCGGCGCTTTCGTAATAGCCCATTGCCGAGGCGGTCGCGATCGCGATCGCCGTGGAAGCCGGATCGGGCCGCAGGCGCAGGTCGGCGCGGAACACGTAGCCGTCGCCGGTGCGCTGCTGCAGCAGTTTCACCATCCGCTGCGTCACCCGCACGAATGTGGTCGCGGCCACGCCATCTGCCGGCACGATAGGCGAGGCCTGGTCGTAGAAAACGATAAGATCGATGTCGCTCGAATAATTGAGCTCGAACGCCCCCATCTTACCCATGGCGAGCACAATGTAGCCGCTGCCGTCCTGCGGCTGTGCCGGATCGCGCAGCGCCAGCTTGCCGGCGCGCCCGGCATCGGCGAGTGCAAACTGAGCCGCGGCGGCTACCGCGGTGTCGGCAAGATCGCTCAGCGCGTGGGCCGCCCGCATCACCGGCCAGACGCCGCCGATATCGGCGAGCGCGATCAGGAGCGCCGCTTCCGCCTTCATTCGGCGCAGCAGCCGCATCGCTTCTGCCTCGTCTTGAGTGGCGGCGACGGCGGCCGCGGTCTGCGCCAGCAGGTCGGCCAGATGCCGATCCGGATCCGACTCCAACAAGGTCAGCAGCCGCTCGGGCTCGCCGCTCGCCAGGTCCCAGAGGAAGGGCGAATTTTCGGCGAGACTTTCGATCAGCGTGTTGACGGTCGGATAGGCGGCAAGCAGCGCCGCGATCGGATAACCGGCGTCGCCCTCCGCAAGCGCGGCGAGCCAATCGGCAATGCGGGCTGGCGCGGCTTTGGCGTCGCTGAGCCTTGGCGCCGTGCGGATGCGCGCGGCGAGCGTTTCTTCGCCGTGCCGTTCCGCGGCGGCGCTGGCGGTATTACTCTGCGTCTTCTGGCCGGTCGCCCTCATGCCGCATTCTGTACCGGCCCTCCGCGCGGCAAGGCAATAACGCTTTTGAGGCCCGGTTGATTGTCGGCCAGCGTCAATTCGCCACCGTGCAGGCGCGCGACCGCCGCGGCCAGACTCAAGCCCAGCCCCGAGCCCGGCTGCGAGCGGCTCTGCTCGAGCCGCACGAATCGCTCGACCACCCGGTTGCGATCGCTTTCCGGGATGCCCGGCCCCTGGTCGGCCACCGTCAGCAGGATGCGGTCGCCTTCGCTCAGCGCCCGCACCACGATTTCCGGCGCCGTGCCGTTGATGTGCTTCCGCTCCGGCTCGGCGTATTTGATGGCGTTGTCGACCAAATTGGCGAGCGCCTGACTGACCAGCTCGCGACTGCCCTTGACCGGCGCCGGCGCGTCGGCCTCCACCTTGAGCGCGATGCCCTTTTCCTCGGCCAGCGGCTCGTAGAGCTCGCCGACGTCGCGGGCGATCTCGGCGGCATCGAAATCGCTCATATCGTCCCGCGCCTGCCCGGATTCCGCACGTGCAATCATCAACAGCGCATTGAAAGTGCGGATCAGCCCGTCCGATTCATCGATGGTCGCCTCCAGCGCGGTGCGGTATGCGGCATCGGACTTCGCGGTGCGCAGCGCCTGTTCGGCGCGATTGCGCAGCCGAGTGAGCGGCGTCTTGAGGTCATGTGCGATGTTGTCGGAGACCTCCTTCAATCCCGCCATCAGCGCCTCGATGCGATCGAGCATGATGTTGAGATTTTCCGCCAGCCGGTCGAGCTCGTCGCCGGTGCCGGCGACCGGCAGGCGGCCGCCGAGATCGCCGTCCATGATGGTACGGGTCGTCTCCGTCATCGCTTCGACACGGCGCAAAACGCGGCGGGTGACGAACAGGCCGCCGGCAAGCCCAAGCACAATCACGATGGCGATCGACCAGCGCCCCGCCGCCAGCACGATATGATAAAGCCTTTCGCGCTCATCGAGATCGCGGCCGACGAGCAGGCGGAAACCGCCGGGCAATTGGAATACCCGGACCAGCGCGTGGTGCTCGGGATGATTGGGTTCCTCCGCTTCGTCGAGCCGGCGATAGGAGGTTTCCGACCAGCCGGGACTGCCGAGCACGCCCGGTGACAGCGCGGTGACGTTGCCGGCCAGCGCCTCGCCGGCGAAGGTGGTGACGAGATAAAGACTCGAGCCGGGCCGCCGCGCGCGCGCATCGATGACCAGCACCAGCCGGCGGATGCCGCCGAGCCGGTACTGCTCGGACAGTCCGGTGATCTCGGCATTGACCGTATCGGTGATCTGCTCGGTGATCAGGCGGCGGGTATTGAGGGCGAAATAGCCGAGGAGGAACGCGGCAAACAGCGCAAACACGGTCAAATAGACCAGCGTCAGCTTGAACGTGGTGGTACGAAATAGTTTACCGAGCGCCGTCACGTACCATGTATCCCGCGCCGCGCACCGTGTGCAAAAGCGGCTGGGAGAAACCTTTATCGATTTTTGAGCGTAAACGCGAGATATGAACGTCAATTACATTGGTTTGCGGGTCGAAATGGTAATCCCACACGTTTTCCAAAAGCATGGTCCGGGTGACCACCTGACCCGCGTGTTTCATCAAATATTCAAGCAGGCGGAACTCGCGCGGCTGCAGGGTAATCTCGTCGCTGCCCCGGCGCACCTGATGCGATAGCCGGTCGAGCTCGAGATCGCCGACGCGCAGGACGGTCTCCTCATTGCGGCCGCCGCGGCGGCGCGCCAGCACTTCCACCCGCGCCAGAAGTTCGCTGAACGAATAGGGTTTCGGCAGATAATCATCGCCGCCGGCGCGCAGGCCCTTGACCCGGTCGTCGACCTGGCCGAGCGCCGAGAGGATCAGCGCGGGCGTTTCGATGTTCTTGGCGCGCAATGTGCCGATCAGCGCCAGGCCGTCGAGCTTGGGCAGCATGCGGTCGATGATGAGCACGTCGTATTGGCCATCGAGCGCCAGAGCCAGGCCCTCCTCGCCGTCGGTCGCGCTGTCGGCAATATGACCGACCTCGCGGAATGCCTTCACGAGGTAATCGGCGGCGTCGCGGTCGTCTTCGATGACCAGAAGGCGCATGGTGGTCCGTTCCGGTTGCGCATCGGCCATGCGGCCCAATGCGCGTGCCCCTTGAATATCCGGATAATAAGTGGGCATCGGTCACACCATTTCCAGTCGATTTGACAGCCGGCCCGACAGCAGCCTGCGTTTGCCTCGCATTTGGCGGCCGGAACAACGGCCCTCGGAGCGGCCCCCTAGACGCACGCGAGGGGGTGGCGGATTGACCCGCCACCCCCTCGACGACCCCACCCCGGCGGGGGCGACGGATGCCGGGGTTGGAGTTCGGTTCGCCAGCGGGCGGACTTTTCGCTCGCTGCCGGATTTTGCCGGGACGGGCACGAGGCCCGCCCCGTTGGGATCATTCCACCGGCGGGGGCGACGGATGCCGATGGTACGTCCCAAGCTCTGTTCAGCCCTTGCCGACCGGCAACGCGACGAAGCGAGTGTTGTCACCCGACTTCACGCGCACCAGCACGGTGTGCTTGCCTTCCGTCCGCGCGCTGGCGATCACCTTGCGCACGTCGGCAGGCGTCGAAACTGTCTTGCCGGCCACTTCCAAGATCACGTCGCCGGTCGAGAATCCGTGGTCAGCAGCAACGCCGGACGAATCGATGCCGGTCACCACGACACCTTCGCTACCGGCGCCGGCCACGCGGCTCGCGGGCGCCAGCGTCAGCCCGAGCTTGGAGAGATCGACGCTCTCGTCGGGCTGGCTTGCGGGCTTGGCGCTCGCTTCCTTGCTCTTCGGCATTTCGCCGAGCGTCAAGGTGACGGTCTTCTCCGCGCCCTTGTGCAGGACCGCAAGCTTGACCGAGGTCTTCGGCGCCATGGCGCCGATCGTCTTGGCGAGATCGCGGGCGTCTTTCACGGGCTTGCCGTTGACGGCCGTGATCACGTCGCCCGCCTCGATGCCGGCCTTGACCGCCGGGCTATTCTGCTGTGGCTCGGCGACAAGCGCGCCTTCCGCTTTCTTCAGGCCAAGGCTGTCGGCGATGTCCGGCGTCACCGGTTGAATCTGCACGCCGATCCAGCCGCGCGTGACCGAGCCGTGCTCCTTGAGCTGCTCGATGACGCTCTTGACGGTATCGGAGGGGATCGCGAAGGCGATGCCGACCGAGCCGCCCGACGGCGAGAAGATCGCCGTGTTGACGCCGATCACGTTGCCTTCGGTGTCGAATGTGGGCCCGCCGGAGTTGCCCTTGTTCACCGGCGCGTCGATCTGGATGAAGTCGTCATAGGCACTCGCCCCGATATCGCGGCCGCGCGCGGAGACGATGCCGGCGGTGACGGTGCCGCCGAGGCCGAACGGATTGCCGACCGCAAGCACCCAATCGCCGATGCGCGGCGGCTTGTCGGAGAGCTTCACATAGGGGAATGGACCGTCATCGACCTTGATCAATGCAAGATCGGTGCGCGGATCGGTGCCGATCACCTTGGCCTTGTGGAGCTTGCCGTCGTCGGTGGTGACCTGCACGCTTTCAGCCTTGTCGACCACGTGATTGTTGGTCACCGCATAGCCGTCCGGCGAAATGAAGAAACCGGAGCCCTGGCCCAGGATCACGTTATGGCCGTGTTCATGCGGGATACTGTCAGGCAAGTCGGGCATGCCGAAGCGCCGGAAGAATTCGCGCAGGCCGGGTGGGATGTCGTTGCCGCCAATGCCGGTGGTCGCCGATCCGCCATCGACTTTGACGCGCACCGAGATCACCGCCGGTTTGACCTTCTCGACAATGTCGGCAAAGCCGACCGGCGCCTGCATCTTGTGCGCCTGCTCGCTGACATTCTGCGCGAACGCAGCCGGATAGCCGTCCTGAAGATTGAACCCGGGCCCAACGATCAGCGCGGCTGCACCGAGGCTCACAACAGTGGTGGCGAACAGAACTATGCGGCGGGCGGACAGCACGCGCCGCGGACGCGACGAACTAGGGTGAGCGGTTTCAGCGCCCGGAATCATCAGCGGGTCTCCATCCGAATTCTTGGGCGCTCAAGCGCTCCGTTTCGAATTCGAAGATGGGATGCCGCGCCTTACGGCGTCCTGTCGGGGGGATTAAACTTTTGTAAGGTAGGAAAAGAAGATTTTCCTTGAAAATCAATAAATTGCCGGCCCGTCACTCGGAACCGGATTGAACTAAAGTCGCAAGCCGACGCTCTTCCTCGACGCTGAGCGCCGGTATCGTCGTATTCACCGCCTTGCGCCGCCGCGCGACAAAGATGAGCGCGATTACACCGGCAAGCAACGCGCACGGCGTTACCCCCCAAAGCAGCAAAGTGTCCGATTCGAACGGCGGCTTGAGCAGGATGAAGTCGCCGTAGCGCGCCACCAGAAAATTGAGCACCTGCTGGTCGCTGTCGCCGGCGGTCAGCCGCTGGCGTACTAATACACGCAAGTCGTGGGCGAGCGGCGCCTCGGAATCGTCGATCGATTGATTCTGGCAAACCATGCAGCGCAGCTCTTCCGATAGATGCCGCGCGCGCGCTTCGAGCACCGGGTCCTTCAACATCTCGTCGGGAGTCACGGCGAGTGCTGTGGCCGGCGCCGCCAGCGCCACTGCCAAGATGATGAAACGAAACCAGCGCATATGCACTACTCTGCCGGCTGCAGTGCGGGCTTGGTGGCCGGGCGCGGCGCGCCGATACGCAGACGGCGATCTGACAATGACAGCGCACCGCCGAATACCATCACCAGGGCGCCAAGCCAGATCAGCATGACCAGGGGCTTGTAGTAGAGCCTGATCGCGACGCTGCCGTCGTCTTTGACATCGCCGAGCGACAAATAAAGCTGGCCGGCGCCGCGCGCCATCAGCGCCGCTTCGTTCACCGTCATGCCGCGCGAGGAAAAGCTGCGCTTCGACGGCTGCATGGCGCCGATCACTTGGCCGCCCTCGCGCACGGTGAATTGCGCAACCAGCGCGCTGTAGTTCGGGCCGGGCTTCGGCGCGATACCGTCGAAGGTCAAATCGTAGCCGGATAGCGATACGACCTGCGCAGGCTTCACCTCGACGATCCGCTCGGTGCCCCAGGTGCCCGCGCCGATGATTCCCAGCATCGATACCGCGAGACCGAAATGCGCGATCGCCGTTCCCCACACCGAACGCGGCAGCCCGGTCGCGCGCCGCCGCACCGTCGACAGCGGCATGCGCAACAGGCCCGTGCGCTCGGCAAGATCAACCAAGGCGCCGACCATCACGTAGAAGGCAAGCCCGACGCCGAACGGCGTCAGCACTGACTTAGCCCCTTCGACGGCGAAGGCGGCGGCAACCGCGACAAGACCCGCAGCATAGGCGGCCATCAGCCGCTGCGCCGCGCCCAACAGATCGCCGCGCTTCCAGGCGAGCAGCGGCCCGAACGGCATCACCAGCATCAACGCGACGATCAGCGGTCCGAAGGTCAGATTGAAGAATGGTGCGCCAACCGAAATCTTCGCCCCCGTTAGCGCCTCCAGCGCCAACGGATAGAGCGTGCCGGTGAGAACCGTCAGGCAGGCTGTGGTAAGGAACAGGTTGTTGAACACCAGTGCGCCTTCGCGGGAGATCGGCGCGAACAATCCGCCCTGCTTGAGCATCGGTGCCCGCCAGGCAAATAGCGTCAGCGCCCCGCCGATGAACAGCACCAGTATCGCCAGAATGAAAATGCCGCGGCGCGGATCGTTGGCAAAGGTGTGCACCGAGGTCAGCACCCCCGAGCGCACCAGGAAGGTGCCGATCAGCGACAGCGAGAAGGTCAGGATCGCCAGCAGGATGGTCCACACTTTGAGCGCATTGCGCTTCTCCATCACCACCGCCGAATGCAGCAGCGCCGTGCCGGCAAGCCACGGCATTAGCGAAGCGTTCTCCACTGGGTCCCAGAACCAGAAGCCGCCCCAGCCCAGCGTGTAATAGGCCCAGTACGAGCCCATGGCGATGCCGGCGGTGAGAAACATCCAGGCGGTCAGCGTCCAGGGCCTCACCCAGCGCGCCCAGGCGGCATCGATGCGGCCTTCGATCAGCGCCGCAATCGCAAACGAGAACGAAATCGAGAAGCCGACATAGCCGAGATAAAGCAGCGGCGGATGAATGGCGAGGCCGGGGTCCTGCAGCAGCGGATTGAGATCGCGGCCCTCGAACGGCGCCTGCGATAGGCGCAAAAACGGGTTCGAGGTGAGCAGGATGAATAAATAGAAGGCGCTGGCGATCCACGCCTGCACCGCTAGCGCCAGCGCTTTCAGGCTTACCGGCAGATTGCCGCCGAACGCCGCCACCAGCGCCCCAAACACCGACAAAATAAGGACCCACAGCAGCATGGAGCCCTCGTGGTTCCCCCACGCGCTAGTGATCTTGTAGACCAGCGGCATCAGCGAGTGCGAGTTCTCGTAGACCGTGCGCACCGAGAAGTCGGAGGTCACATAGCAGGCGACCAGCGCGGCAAAGGAGAGCGCGACGAAGAAGAATTGCCCGAGCGCGGTCGAGGAGGCGAGCCGCATCAGCGCATCGTCGCGCCGGCGCACGCCGACCACCGGCGCCACCGCTTGCATCAGGCTCAAGCCTAGCGCCAGCACCAGCGCATAGTGACCGAGTTCAGGGAACATGGGCGGGCCTCACTGTGCATCTGGATTCCTGGTCCGCGCCTTCGGCGCGTCCCGGAATGACGAACGAACGGTCATTTGCTCTTCCCTTCAGCAAAATCGCTGCTGGTTTCTTGCCAATGGCCGGACTTCTTCAACGCGTCGACCACTTCTTTGGGCATGTAGCGCTCATCGTGCTTGGCCAGCACGGTGTCGGCAATGAAAATGCCGCTCGGATCGAGCTTGCCTTCGGCGACCACACCCTGCCCTTCGCGGAACAGGTCGGGCACGATGCCCTGATAGCGGACCGGGATGTCGGTCTTGCCGTCGGTGACCTCGAAGCGGATGCGCAAGTCGGCGCCGCGCACCAGACTGCCGAGCTTGACCAGACCGCCGAGCCGGATGCGCGTGGCGGGCCCTGGGTGCTGTTCGACGATATCGGTCGGAGAATTGAAGAACACGATGGAGCCGCTCAGCGCGCTGAGCACGAGGCCGACCGCAACCGCCAGCACGCCGACGCTGCTGCCGATCAGAATGAGCCGTCGCTGCTTGCGTGTCATCTCAGCTTTCGAGCCCCAGGCCCTTGATGATCTCGTTAATGCGGCGAAGCTTGTCGGGATCGCTGGCAAGCGCGCGCCGCGCATCGGCCGCGGCGGCATGCGCCTTGTCGCGCTCGCCCATGACCATATAGGCACGCAATAGCCGCTGCCACCCCTCGAGGTCGGAGCCATCTTGTTTCAGCCGATCGGCGAGCCGCGCCACCATGGCGTGGATCATCGCGCTGCGACCCTGTTCGCTTAATTTGGCGGCAGCCGCGACATCGGCGGCGCTCGGTCCCGGTGCGCTCGCAGCGGGCGCTGCGGCGACGGCGGGCGGTACAGATGCGGCCGCACCGGTGGTCTCGTTAAAGGCGCGCAGCTTGTCAGGATCGTTTGCTAGTGCTTGCCGCGCATCGGCGATCGCCGCCTGCGCCTTGGCTTTATCGCCCAGCACCCGATATGAACGCACCAGCCGCTCCCAGCCCTCGATGTCGGAGCCGTCCTTCCTAAGTTTGTCGGCGAGCCGCGCCACCATGCCGCGGATCATGGCGCTGCGATCCTGCTCGTTCATATTGGCGGCGGCCGCCACCTCGGCGGCGTTCGGCCCGGGCAAGCCGACGGTCGGCGTAGAAGGCGTGGCGATGGCCGCCGGCGCGGATGCCGCCGCGCTCTCTCCTTGCTCGAATAAACCCAGCTTTTCGGCATCACCCGCCAGCGCGTGCCGCGCATCGGCGATCGCCGCCTGCACTTTGTCGTTTTCGCCGAGCACCCGATAGGAGTGCACCAGGCGCAGCCAGCCCTCTACGTCGGAACCATCTTTCTTCAGCCGATCGGCGAGCCGCGCCACCATGCCGTCGATCATTTTGCGGTCCTGCTCGCTGATATTGGCGGCGGCGCCGGAATTCGGCGCGCTAGCGACCGGCTCGCCGCCGACCTGCGCCAGCGCCTCGCGCACGGTGGCAATCCACGGCGCGTTCGCAGGCGCCTTGGCCAGCATGCCGCGCCAGATTTCAGCGGCCTTGGCGCGTTCGCCGTCCTGCTCGGCGGCAACGCCGATGTAGAATTTCGATTTCGGGTCGCGCGGATCGAGCTGCTGCGCGCGATCGAAGGCGGCCTTCGCCTCGTCGGTGACGACGCCGTTTGCCGCCGCCATCAGTGCCACGCCGAGATCGGCTTGGCGCTCGGCGCTCTCGCCGCCGAGCGCGAGAATCTTGCGTTGCGCGCGGACGGCATCGTCGAAGCGGCCGAGCTGCAGATAGACCGGCGCGAGGACCTCGTAGCCGCGCAGGTCGTTCGGATTGCGCTCGAGATGCGCCTCCACCTGCGACACCAGCGCGCCGATTGATTTGTCCTCATGAATGGCGCGCAGCCGCGCCACCAACGGTTCGCCCGGCATCTGCGGCGAGCCAAGCGTAAGATAGAGAGCGGCGGCACCGATCGGCAACAGCACGATGCCGGCGAGCGCGGCGGCGCGGCGGCGCCAGAGCGAGGTATCCGCAGGTCGCGCCGGCTCCGCCTCGGCGGCATCGGCGGCCGCGATCAGCCTCCGCGAGACCTCGACCTTGGCGGCTTCCGCCTCGGCATCGGCGATCAAGCCGGCGGTGCGGTCGCGGTCGATTTCGGCGAGCTGGTCGCGATAGACCGCCACATCGCTGCCGCCCGGCGCGGCGCGGCGCCGGCTGAGCGGATAAAGCACGGCGAAAATCGCCGCCGCGGTCATCAGCGCGAATACAAACCAGATAGTCATGCGACCATTATTACCCGGCTCGGCACCGGCACAATACGCCGTTTCTGACGGGATACATCAGCCGTAATGATGGCGGCAATGAGCAAGCCTAAGCGATAATTGGCCGGCTAATTCGCTGCTTTTCAGGCCCGCGCCAGCCGAAATTCCGGCGCTTCCTCCACTTCCGCCGCTTTAAATAGCGGGGCGGCGTAGTCCGCGCCGCATACGATGGCGCAGAGGCGCGCGACCGCATCGACCTGCGACTGCCGGAATCGGCGATCGGCCTCCCCCGCATGGCGAAAGCCGTCGAGCAGGGTGCGGCTACTCTCGTCGAGATATTGCCTGAGCTCGGCAAAAGCGCGCTGCGTCAATTCGGCGACCGCGGGGTCGCCGGCGAATTGCCGGCTGTTGCCGACGAATTCGACTATCGCTTCGGCTACCGCCACCTCATTGGGGTCGAGTGTGGAATCGGGCCGGATTTCGGCGGACGGGCGCGGACGCAAGAGCTGCTGAACTCGGCCGGGCATGGCTTCGACTTGCGTCCTGATGAGATCGGAGAGGCGCTCACGCTGCTCGGCGAGCATGCGGCCCCAACCGCTGTCGACCGGCAAAACGAGCTCGCTGCTCAGACCCTGGATCGTATCGTGGATAGTTTTGAGCTGCGCGCCGACCGCAACGCCGCGGCCGCCTTCAAAACCGCTTTTGAGTTCGCCGATGAGCCGCTCCAGTTCGGCGAGCACGATGGTGACGGCGATCTCGTAAGGCGTGTCGGCGACGCGTGCGGCGATGTCGGTGCCGGCCGCCTTTACGGCGAGCCGGATCAGCTGCCAGCGCGCCACCAGCCGGCTCATCACCACGAGCAGCGCCGGCAGCAAAATCTCCGGGTTGCGGGCGACGGCGGCATCGATCAGCGCCTTGGCTTCGTCGAGCCTGGCGACAGCCAAATTGGCGATTTGCAGGGGAAGCGGCGCAACGAGCGCATCCAGCGGCTCACGGAACTTGAGCGCATGCAGGAGAACGGTCGCATCCTCGGCGGCGCGCGGGGTGCCGATCTGCGCCAGCATGCGGCTGCGCGGCCGCTCATCGATCGCGGCGGCGGCAAAGGTAGCCCCGACCGCCCCAGCCACGCGATCCTGAAATGAACGCGTCAGTTTCTCGGCTCTGGCATTGTCGTCGGCGAGCAAAGCCTCGCTCACCCCTTCGGTGAGCGTCGCGGCTTGCCTCGGCAAAAGGTCGCGCCGAATCCAGGTCCACAACGGCTCCAGCGCCGCGCGCGCGATGCGGCCCGGATGCTGATGGGCGGCGATATCGTCGACGAGGAACGGCTCGAGCGGTTTGAAGAACAGGCGCGCGGAGTGGCCGATACGCGGGCCGCCCTGACGCTGCTCGCGGGCGATCGCGCGCAATTCCTCCAGCATGAAATGCGTGCCGGCGGATTGGTCTCCGCGCAATAGATTACGTTCGAGTTCCGCGATCATCAGCAACCGCGCTGATGGCGGGACCTCGCGTAGATATTGCCGCAATCGCTCGACGGTCGTCCCGTCGCCCGCCATGGCCCTTGGTTCCGCCCTTGGATCTCGCGAGTTAGTGATAGCCTGGCGGGCGTTAACAATTCTTTAAGCAAGCGGGCCGGATCAGGTCAGCGGCGTCCAGGTGCCGTCCGGGTTGCGGCAAGCGGTGCCGCGCGCGGTTTGCGGCCGGCCGTCGATATAGATCGTATGCGTGTAGGAGCGGCAATTGCGGCCGTTATCCACATAGGCCGGTCCGGGCACCACCGTGCCGTAGCGGCCGGAATCGGGATTTCGCCACGATACCGGGGCGCCGGGAGCGCCGTCGTTCAAGGCTTCCATCTGCGCGGCATAGGCGCGCCGCTTGTCCTCATCGTCCATGGCCGCGCCGATCCGATTGCCGATCAGGCCGCCGAGTCCGGCGCCGACCACGGCTCCCGCCACATGGCCGCCGACGCCGTGTCCGAATTGCGAGCCGACTGCCGCGCCGGTGAGTGCGCCAAGGAACGTGCCGGTGTTCTCTCGCGGTCCCGGCCCATAGGGATCAGAACTGCCGGCACAGGCGGCGAGCGTGAGCGCGAAGGCGGCGATGGCGGCGAGTTTCAAGCTGGACATGGGGCCCCCGACAATGGACTGCGGAGACGGCTAACCGACTCCCGCATGCGCAGCCTAAACTGATTGGAGGAATGGGGCAAAAGTCCGGCGGTTTGCGGTCGGCGGAACTCATCCCGCCGGCAGCACTAGCTCGGCGCGCAAGCCGCCGAGCGGCGCGGCGCCGAGCTTGAGTTCGCCGCCATACAGCGCGGCAAGCTCGACGACGATTGACAGCCCCAGGCCCGAGCCCGGTTTGGTTTCATCGAGCCTGCGACCGCGCGTGGCGGCCTGTTCGCGTTCGGCGAGGGAGAGGCCGCGGCCATCGTCATCGACCACGACGTGCACGGTTTCGCCGCTCGCCGCGTCGGCGCGCGTGCGCGTCACCGCGATCGCCACCCGCGAACCCGCCCATTTGCAGGCATTGTCGACCAGGTTACCGATCATCTCTTCGAGGTCCTGCCGCTCGCCCCGGAAGCGCGCCTCGGCTGCGGCGTGCACCTCGACGGTGATGCCGCGGTCGTGATGGATCTTCTCCATGGTGCGCGCGAGCGCCGTGACGACCGGCTCGATGTCGGTGACCGAGCCGACCACCGTCAGCCGCGCCGCCAGCCGCGCGCGCTCGAGATGACGCGCGACTTGATCGCGCATGATATCGGCCTGCTCCAGCACCTTGGTGGCGAACGGCTCGCGCTTATGCGCCGCGGCCTCGTTGACGATCACCGACAACGGCGTCTTCAAAGCGTGCGCGAGATTGCCGACATGGGTGCGCGCGCGCTCGACGATTTCCCGGTTGGCGTCGATCAGTGCGTTCGTCTCGCGCGCGAGCGGCGCGATTTCCACCGGGAACTGCCCGGCCAGGCGCTCGGCGGTGCCGGCGCGAATGGCGGCGAGGCTGTCGGTGATGCGCTTGAGCGGCGCCAGACCAAAGCGCACCTGGAACATGGTGGTGAGCAGCAGCACCACCGCCAGCAGCACAAAGGTGATGACCAGCGCCTCGTCGAACGAGCGCGTCTCGTCGGTGATCTCCGCGGCGTCCCCCGCCACCGCCACGAGATAATGCCCCTCGTCGCCGAGATCGATGTTGCGCTCGACCAGCCGCAGCCGCTGGTCCTCGGGCCCGGTGACATAGCCTTGGCGCGAGCCGTCGGCGCCGGCGGCGATGCCGAGATCCTGCAGATGCGGCAGGCTGCCGTCCCACAGCGAGCGCGAGGAGCGCACGTCGTGCTTGCCGGGATCGAGCCGCGTCACCTGCCAGTACCACCCCGACAGCGGCAGTTCGAACAGCGGCTCGCCCAGCGACTGGGGAAACTTGTCGCTCGGCTCATCGGGCGCGGCGATGTCGGCGACCAGAGTGCGCAGATAGACGCCGAGCCGGCGGTCGAAGGCGCGCTCGACCGCTTCGCGATAGAGAGAAGACAAAATGATGCCGGTGATGGCAAGGATGACGACGGCCCAGGCGGTGGCCGAGACGAAGAGGCGCAGCGCGAGCGAGTTAGCGCGCATCGTGATCTCTAGTTCGTCATGCCCGGCCGACGCGACCCGAGCCCGACCGTAATGGCCTGTAGTACGGCGGATGGATCACTGCCGCACATCAGGCGGCGCCAGCAGATAACCGAGCCCGCGCACGGTCTGGATGATCTCGACGCCGAGCTTTTTGCGGATGCGGCCGACAAATACTTCGATGGTATTGGAATCGCGATCGAAGTCCTGGTCGTAGAGATGCTCGACCAATTCGGTGCGCGAAACGACGCGCCCGGCGTGATGCATGAGATATGCAAGCAGACGGTACTCGTGACTGGTGAGCTTGACCGGATTACCCTCGACCGACACGCGGCCCGTGCGCGAGTCGAGCCGCACCGGCCCGCATACGAACTCGCTGTTGGCGTGGCCGACCGAGCGGCGCAGCAAGGCGCGCACGCGCGCCAGCACCTCCTCGAGATGGAAGGGCTTGGCGACATAATCGTCGGCGCCGGCGTCGAAACCCTGCACCTTGTCGCTCCAGCGGTCGCGGGCGGTGAGCATGAGCACCGGCATGGCGCGCCCTGTCCGCCGCCAAGCTTCCAGCACCGAGATGCCGTCCATTTTCGGCAATCCGATGTCCAGGATGACCGCGTCATAGGGCTCGGTTTCGCCGAGATAATGGCCCTCCTCCCCGTCGAAAGCGCGGTCGACGACGTAGCCGGCGTCGGTCAGCGCGGTCGCGAGCTGGCGGTTAAGGTCCGGGTCGTCCTCGACGACAAGCAGGCGCAAGGGCGTTGATTCTCCGCTGAGCAGAAGCCTAGCGGTCCTTGATAACCTTGCCGCTGGCGGCGTCAACGGTCGCGCGCGTCACCTTGCCGTTGCGCGCAAGCAGCGTGAGCACATAGGCGAGCCTGTCGCCCTGGCGGCATAGCCGGGCGCGCACGATCTCGACCCCGCGATGGTGGCCGTGCAGCGATTTGATCGCATGGGCGAGCGGAACCGCCCGATGGCTGGCGACAGCGGCGCGCTGTTCGGCCTTGCTCAGGCAGGACGGGCGATGGCGGGGCGGATCGGCCGCTGATGCCGGTGCGGCCATTAGGCCGATCAGCAGTCCGAATAGCAGGGTTCGGGAAACCGGCATGGGAGGGTTTTTAAGCGCGCGCCGGTGAACGCGGGCTGAACGCATGGCTTCGCGTGATGCGCGGCCTTGCGCCGGGGCAATGCGTTAGCTCTCAAATCCCATAAAGGTCGCATAACTTTCGAGCGGCTCGCGCGGCGAGCGCCAGAAATTGATCGGCGCGCTCTCGTCGGCGTAGCCGAGCGCCATGCCGGAATAGATCATCAAATCGGAGGGAAGATTGAGGAAGCTGCGCACCGTGCGGTGCCACGACACCCAAGCCTGTTGCGGGCAGGTGTGCAGGCCATAGGCGCGCGCGATGAGCGCCACGGTTTGCAACAGCCCGCCGAGGTCGGCCCATTGCGCAACGCCGAACGATCGCTCGAGCGCGAAAAATAGCCCGACCGGCGCGCCGAAGAACTGGAAATTGCGGGCGTACTGCCGATAGCGCGCCGGCTTGTCCGCGCGCGGTACGCCGATCGAGGCATAGAGCAATTCGCCGACCTTGAAGCGGCGCGTGCGATAAGGCTCGGTGAGCGGATCGGGAAAGATTCGGTAATCGCCGCCCTCGCCCTTGGGCAATTCATTCATGCGCGGCGCGAGCAGCGCCTTGAGCTGATCGACGCGTTCGCCGGCAATCGCGTAGATGCGCCAGGGCTGCATATTGCCGGCCGAGGGCGCGCGTGCGGCGCGCGCGACGATGTCGCGCACGATGTGTTCAGATATGGGCGTCGGCAGGAAGGCGCGGCAAGAATAACGGGAAGCGACGGCGTCAAAGACGTCCATGGAAAACTCCGCAGGCTTTGCGGAGAGTGTGGCGGGCGGTGAGCGGGAAGAAAAGAGCCAGGAGGAGATTGCAACGATCGGCGCGATCCGCAATCTATCGCAATCGCCGATATAATCTCTCTACGCACCACGGGCGGCACGGGCCGATAGGAAGAAAAGAGGCGCGCCATGAAAATTGGAAAAACAGTTCTGGTGTTTGCGCTGGTGGTCGCAGCGATCACGCCGGCCGCCGCCTTCGCGCCGGACGGATGCGAACAGCAGCGCGCGCAATATCCCGCGAACTGGAACGATACCGCACACGAAAGGCTGCTGTTCACCTGCTCCTCGCATTATGGCGACAGCTACCGCATCAAGCTCGGCGCGAGCGACAGCGTCGGCCGCACCATGATGAGTCTGGTACCGCTGTCGCGGCCAGCCTTGGTTGAGAAGACAGATGGTATCCTGCGAATTTGGCTGGACAAGGAACAGACGCTGAGGCTGCGCGAGGGCAAGTATCTCGCGACCGTTTTGCGCAAGGAGAAGTCGTGCTGGGTTCGCGGCGATCTCGACGGCGACACGGTCTTCTTCATGGACAACGCCAATCCGCCCGCCGACAACCCAGGCGAAGCCGGATCATTCTATAACAAGGCGCCGCGCTTTAGCGTTTTCGGCAGCAATGCTTATTATTGCGAGCCGGCAAAATAGCTCGCAACCAATTGCTCAGCGCTTCCCCAAAATCCTTGCCACCTTCTCCAGGCTGCGGCCGCCGAAATAGGCGGTGAGCACGATCATCGCCCATTGCGAGATGTCGCCGGACAGCGGATCGGTCGTTCCCCAGCCCAGGACCTTGTCCCATACCACCACTTTCCACACGTAGATGATGAATGCCGAAGCAAACAGCGGACGCGGCAGCGCCGTGTACCAACGGCCCTGCTCGGCGATCACGACTTGCGTCGCCAACTCGCGCTCGCGCTGCTCGACGGAAAGCTCGCGCTCAGCAAGATCGGCGGCGATCTTCTCGCTCGCGTTCTCGGCCGTAAGCTTGGCGCGATAGGCGTCGACCGCCGCTTTGGCGAACGGCCCGCCCAGCACATTGCCGAGCCAGCTCAATACCGTCGCAAACATTCACTCGGCCCTTTCTCGTTGGCGCATGGTCTTTTCCGAAAGCTGGCTTTGCCTTTCGGGATCATGCGCGCCCGGCCGTACGTCGCCGCGCGACCTCGGTGATCAGGCCGATAGCGATCACGTAATAGGGGATGAATTTCGGCTGCAGCACGGTCTGGATCGCCCCGCTCACATTGGAGTCCTGCACGGCCGACTGGCCCGCCGCCAGCAGCAAACCCGCCAACGCCACCACGCGCGCCCACAGAATGGTGACCGAATGTTTGAACCAGGCCTTGATCTTGTCCCACATGAAGAGACCTCCAATAATTCCACGTGCTTCAGCGTGCGCCCCGCGTCATCCAGCTGGCGAAGAAAACGATCAGCAGGAAAGCGGCGAGCAGCGCGATCATGGTGCGGCCCGCTCCGAGCCAATCGGCAAGAACGATCATGCCGGCTGTTCCTGTTGGCGCTGTTGCCGCCAATGCCAGAACACCCAAGCGCCGATGGCCGCGATGGCGGCCAGCGCGGCAATGGCCGCGACGACGCCCGCTGAATGCCCAGCCTGATGCGCCTGCTGCGCGGCGGTCGCCCCCGCAACGACGATGGCGCCAGCCGAGCCCTGCTGTGCCGCGCCCGGCGGCGGTACCTGGCCCTTGCCGTGCGCCTCGCCGGCGGGCAGCGGCGGCGGCGGCACCACCGGCGCCGGCGCCGGCGCAACGTCGGCAGCGGTTTGCGCTTCACCGGCGAGATGCAGCGCGAAGGCCTTGACCTCGGCCACGCGCCGGCCCCAGCCTTTGCCAAATGCGGGCCAAGTGCGCAGCGATTTCAGGAAGCGCAGCCGCTCGTCGCAGATCCCAACGATCAGGGTTTTGGCGTCAGCCGCGCGCGCCGCGGCGATCACCGCCTCGCTGACCGCGCTCGAAGCATCGGCGAGCTTGACACACCGGCGCAGCACTTTGCCCGAACGGCCGACGCCGGAATTCACTCCGTAGTCGAACACCGCATAATCGATGCCGGCCGGCAATTCATCGCAGCGCTGGGCATCCCAATATTTGCTGCGATAGATCGCCTTGGCCTCTTCAAGTTTCATCGCCCGTACATCGGCGGCGGTAGCGTTCGGCTTCACGTATTTGCGGTAATCATAGATGGTGATGCCGAATTTGGTCGGACCGCCGGGATCGGACGAATCATTGGTGTAGCCGCCCTCGTGCACTAAAAGGCGCGCGAGCGCGGCATCGTAGGATGACGCAGCCATGACTTGCCTCAGTTGGTGGGTACCGCCTCGGGCGTTTGCGAGCGCGATCAGTGATGGGATTTGTTTGTCGCACCAAGCGCGGCGCTAATGGCGAGTGCCGCGGTCAAATATATTGCCCGCCCGTGGCGGTGCTTCCGGCGGAACTGCCGGGGAAATAGCTGGCGCCGCCGCCATTGGTGTAGATCACGCCGTTGCCGTAGGCCGTGTAGCGCGCACCGCTGGCTGAACCGGAAAATGTCATGCTATTGGCGACCAGCACGCCGCCCAAGTCGCCATCGGCAAACGCTATGGAGAATGCCGGCGATCCGCTAAGGGTTATCGATCTGCCGGTACAGAAGATGGTGCCGTTCTGCGTGGCGGCCAAATGCCGCTGCGCGCCCCCGCTGACGATGTAATCGGCAACTATGGCAACACCGGCCGACTGCACGTTGATGTGCGTGTTGCCGCAAGAGCCGTATTCCATTTTGCTGTTGATGGTAACAGACGCGCCCAAGATGGCGTTAATCGTGTGGCCGACGGTCGTCGTGAGCTTGAATCCGCCGATCGATATTGCGGCTTGATTGCTGATACCGATCGCCGAGCTGGTCGTGCTGATGACTACGTTGCTCGGCGTCGTTGTATCGCCTTGCAACTGAACTGTGCCGGAGCCGGGCCGGGGACCGCTGACGCTCACCGCCCCGGTATAGGTGCCGGCACCCACCTGGATGGTGACCGTATGAGTGCCTTGATCGATCGACCATACGGTATTGATCGCCTTCTGGATGGTGAGGAAGGCGCCGCCCGACGTGTTGGAAAGCCCGTCATTACTGTCGCTTCCGTCGGTTCGTACGTAATAAGTTCGATCGGCGCCGAGCAGTTCGCGCGGGCCGCCGCTGACCGGGAAAGAGACCTTGCCCGTCGCCGCTGCGATCTTGAGGGCCTCATACCAGGTCGAGCCGTCCGGGCTGACCTTGATGTGGAAATCGTCGTCGCCCGGGAGTCCGATCTCGGCCCGGCCGGAATAGTTGTCCTGCAGAAGGAAGGAGAGCGTATTGCTCGCGCTTTCCTTGCTGAGCTTATAGCGCAAGTCGCCGCTGCCGCTTTCCGCCACGGTCTTGGCGGCGAACAGCGCATTGTTGAGCTTGGCGCTCAAGGGATTGCTTGAATCGGCGGTGGTGCCGATACCGAGCAGCGCCAGATTCTGGATTGACGTGACCGTCGCGAAGAAGTCGGCCCAGGCCGAGCCGTTCCACACCAGCAACGTGCCTTCATCGACCACAAAGGCGCACCATCCGACCTGCGGCGTGCTGAATTGCCAGCCGCCGTCCTGCCAGGCGGCAATCGCATTGTCGTGCCCCGCCCACAGGTCGGTTGCGCCGGCATTGACGATCCAGCGCTCGCCGTCCGCCGGCGCGGCAGGCGGCGCGGTGAGATCGCGGTCGAGCACCGCGAGCTGCACCAGCGTATCGAGAATGCGCAGCGCGTCATTGTGAGTGACGTGCTTCTGCGCCTGGCTGCCTTCGATGCAAGGCAGCCCGAGATTGGCCGTGTCGGTCATGGGTTTCCAGGCTCAAGGTTTCAGGGTGGCGGTCATCGCAAAGCCGAGGCCGACGGTGGCGGAGAGTTGCGTGGCCCGCACGGTGAGGTTCGTCTGCGGATCGCCGAAATCGGCGATTTCGTCGGCAGCGGCATAGAGCACGGTCGGCACCGAGACGTTGAACGTGCGCACGACGCTGGCGCCGGACAGAATCTCGACGGTGTATTGCTCGCTGTCCTCGCACAGCGGCACCTCGCCGGCCCAGCTGTCGCCATCGAAGCGCGCGCGCCTGATCCAGCTCAGCGTGACGCCGCTTGCGCCGCGCGCGGCCTTGAGATGCACGGGCGCAAGCGGGCGCAGCGCAGTCGCTTGCGGGGTGAACTCGAGCGAAACGGCGTTCGGATCGGCATAGTCGCGGCTGGTGGCGATCGCGCGCAGCTGCAAGGGCCGCTCTAAGTCGTCGAGCCCGCTGGCGATCGGTAGCAGGTGCTCGTCGAGCAGCGCGAAGGGCGCACCGGCGGCAAGCGGGGCGCCCATCGCCCATTCGCTGCCGGCTTGGCCGCGCAGCAGGCGCGACAGCGCGTAGATATTATCCCCGATGAGTTCGGCGTTGGCGAATTGCAGCACTTCCCAGGCGCCGTCGGCGCGTTGTACCGCCGCGGCATTGGCGCCGGAGAACAAGACGGCGTCGGAGACCGAAGAAAGCGCGCCGCCATAGATCTGCACCCGCACCGTTGCATTGTGCCAGCGCGCGGTCGGCCCGGCCGGCAAGTCGTCGAGCGTCTCGCCGACGATCGACGGCACCTGCACCAGCCCGGTGACGTCATAAGTTTCGCCGTCGGCCGAGGACCAGATCGCAACCACGCTCGGCCAGGGATCGGCAAACACCGCAAGCCAAGAGAGCACCGTCGGCTGCTGATCGGTAAGCGTCGGCAGATCGAGCACTTGCAGAAAGGCCGGGCCGATCGCCGGCGGGAATCCCGGCGGCCGCCGATCCGGCGGCTCGAGCGCGAGATTGAATACATCCGGATCGACCGAGCGCGCCGTAACGGCGCGGCTTTCCGTGTCGACGATTTCCTGCAGCTCGATCAGCCGGCGCCGCCCGTTGACCGTCAGCGCCGCCACGTCGCCGAGCGCCAGAGCGAGCCGGCTCGGCGGCAAGGCGAATTCGGCGCCTTCGCGGCTTGCCCACAGATCCTGCAGCCAGATTTCCGCCCGCCGCTTGGCTTCCGTATTAGAGCTGATCATGGCGGTATCGGCATGGGCCGCGCGCGCGGAGCCGCCCACCAACCGCCGCGATGTAGCGGCGGCGCGCTGATATTCGGTGTTGATGTCGGTGTAGCCGATCGACACTTCGCGCGGCAGATCGGTCTCTTGCATGCGGGTGAGACGCGCCGGCGCGCTCTCGTCCGGCAGCAGCAAATCGTCTTCCACAATTTCGATTACCGGCGCGCCGCCGCGCTGGCGGAAGCGCAAGACGCCGTCCTGCTCGCTGCCGTCAAAGGTGAAGGCGAGCGCCAGCGGATCGAGCGCTGCGCGCGGCGCCATCGGACGGTCGATCACATAGCCGTCGGGCCCGGCGCCGAGCGCGCTGCTGTTCACATCGCTCACGCCGTTGTCGGCGAGAATGGTCGCGATGAGCCCATCGAGCGGTGCCGAGCCGAAGCGGCCGGTGAGCCAATGACCGGTTTCCCAGTTCGCCGCATCACTCCAAAGTTCGCTCGCGGCGGGAAACACCGGAAACGGCCGCGCGTCCCACGCCCACAGATGGATTGCGGACGGCTCGACCATGCGTGCGCCATAGACCGACGACATCGGGTTGAGCGCGTCGGCGCCAAAGGCCGGATCGAAAGCGGCGAGCGCCGACTGCAGATATCGGCGCTGAATCAGATCGTCTCGCGCACCGTTGGAAAAATACGGCACACCCGATTCGGACGATTTCGGATCGGGGAACACGCTCGGCTGGTTGGCGCCCTTGTCGACCGCCGGGCAGCCGATCTCGGTGAGCCAGATCGGTCTCGATTGCGGCACCCAGGCGGTCGGCGTTGCAAGCTCAGCGCCGTCGACGCGCTCATAATGCGGTTGCGACCAAAAATTCCAGATGTCTTTCTGCCGGAAGATCCAGGGTTTGCCGAGGCCGTCGGTGATGGGCGTGCGCGATTGCGCCGCACGCGCGGCATCGTCGGCGTAATACCAGTCATAGCCTTCGCCGCCGGCGAGATTGCCGCTGAGATAGCTTTGCGCGAAAGTAGAGTCGGTGAGCGTGCGATCGAGGTGATCGTCGCCGTCGCGCCAATCCGACAGCGGCGCGTAGTAGTCGATGCCGATCGCGTCGATCGATGAGCAGGCCCATAACGCATCGAGCGGGAAACGGACCTCGTCAGCCGACGGATCGACCACGTGCGCATTATATTCGGTCCAGTCGGCGCCATAGGTTACCGCGGTGCCGCCGCCGAGCATGGCCTTCACTTCGCCGGCGAGCGAGACCAGCGCATCAACCGCCGGATAGACGCCCGAGGCCGAGCGCACGCGGGTAAGCGACTTCAATTCCGAGCCGATAAGAAAGGCATCGACGCCACCGGCCGCTCCCGCCAGCGACGCGTAGTGCAGCACCATGTTGCGGTAGTTCCAGCTGTCGCTACCGCCGCTGAAAAAGCCGTTCACTTGATCGGCGGCCGCCGCAGTGCCGTCCGGCGAGCCCGCCTGCCCCGGCGCCGGATCGCAGGTGATGCGGCCGCGCCAGGGGTAAGGTGGTTGCGAGGGGCCGCCGGTCCACGGATCGGGGAGGATGTTGCCGGCAGGAATATCCATCATTACAAAGGGATAAAAGGTGATCTTCAAGCCGCGTCTCTTCAGCTCCGCGATTAGGTCGCTGACGCTTTGATCGGACGGCGTGCCGCCATAGGCGGCCGATCCGCCCGCCGTGGAAACCACCCGTGCTTCATTGCGCGCGACGCCGGCGACCGACCAAGTCGCGCCGGAGGTGGACTTTGTCGCGCCCTCGACCGCCGGCACGACGCGGCACTCGCCGGCGCGCAGATCGGTGCCGAACCAGGTCACCACCAGCGCGACGCGCTCGAGGTTAGGCGCCAGCGCCTGCAACTCGTCGAGCGAAGCGACGATGTCGGAGGCGGCATACGTGACGTGGCGGTTTTCGGGACTCGATTTGCCGTGGCCTTTCGCTTGCACCACGGTTGCCGGCTCGTAACCGAACTCGGTCGCCCCTGGAATCAGCGTCACCGCGCGCGTCATCTCTTCGAGCGCGCCGACCGGACGCACCACCTCGAACGACAATTGCGGAATGCGATTGCCGAAATTGGCGAGCGGCAGGCGCTCGAACACCACATAGGCAAGACCGCGATAGGCCGGGCTGTCGCCTTCCTTGGCTATGATCAGCGGATCGGCGTCTTGCGTCTCGTCGCCGCGATAGGACCGCACGGTGAGACCTTTGAGGTCGAGCGGCTTGCCGTCAGCCCACACCCGCAGCACGCAGCCGATCGGGCCCTCGCACAGGCCGACCGCCAGATTGGCGAAATAGGAATAGGTCGTCGTGGTGGTGGTGACGGTCGGGCCGCCTTTGCCGCCGCCGGTGGTCTCGGTACGTTTCTTGACGACCTCGATCAGATTGGTCGCCCAGATCACCTGTCCCGACAGGCGCGCGCGGCCATAGACGCGCACGATCGGCGCGCCCTCGGTCGAGGCCATGACGGAAAGATCGGCGAGCCGCGGACCCTGCAGCGTGATGTCGCGATGGCTGGCGAACAGCGACTGGTCGATGGCGTTGCCGGCAATGGCGCCGACCAGCCGGCCGGCAATGGCGCCGATCGGGCCGAACACCGAACCGCCGATCGCCGCGCCGGCGACTGAAAGAAGCAAAGCGGCCATGATGATGCGTGAGATTGCGATTGCATGGAATCAACCGTTCGTCCCCGCGAAAGCGGGGACCCAGGACCAAAATCGCGGCCTGTGTTGCCCTGGATTCCCGCTTGCGCGGGAATGAGCGGAGACTGGTTCAAAGCGCTGCTGCGCTTACTCCTCAAGACCCGGAAAGCGGAACGCGTAAGCCAGTCGCCGGCGCCACCACGGCGCCAGCGCGACTTCGGCGACGGCGGCGCCGTCATGCGCGTGCACCATCTTGTCGGGCGCGGTGACGATCGCCGCGTGCTTGGCCGCGAGCTCGGCGCGCCAGCGGAACAGCAGCACGTCGCCTTGGCGGAAGGCATCGGGCGCGATCGCGACCAAGTGGCGCAAGCCGGCAGCGGCAAGCGGCTCATCGTGCGCGGCTTCCGCCCAGTCTGGCGCATAAGGCGGCACGCGCTCAGGCTCGGTGCCGATCAGCGCGCGCCAGACGCCGCGCACCAGGCCGAGGCAATCGCAGCCGACGCCTTTGAGCGAGGCCTGATGCCGGTACGGCGTGCCGATCCACGAACGCGCTTCGGCGACGATGAGGGAGCGGGTGAGAGTATGGGTCATAACTAAATCCAATCATTCCGGGGGGCGCGAGCAACCGCTCGCGAACCCGGAGTCCAAAGCCGACACGGGGGATGCGTTGGATTCCGGGCCCGCGCTGGAGACCGTCATCGGGCCAGCCCAAGCGGGCCGGACCGTTGGGCTCGCTCCGGAATGACAGTCAGGATTGCAAACTCGATCCGTCATTCCGGCTGTCGCCCGGCACCGGATAGCTGATGACGAAATCGTTGCCCGGGATGTGCGGGAAGCCGCGGAAGTTCACCACATTGTCGAAGCGGTCGTGGCAGGTGGAAAAGCGCTTGTCGCAGCCGGCGGTGACGGTGAACTCATCCCCCGGCGCGATCGTCTCCGGCATCGCCTGCCACAGCTCGATGGTCACGCCGCTTGCATCCTTGCGATGGTATTTGACCTCGATTGCCAGGCCGGCATTGGCGCCGCCGGTGAATGACAATTTCCCTGCGGTGAACCAGCCGTCATCGAAGCTATCGAGCCCGCTGGCGCTGAAGCTCGAGGTCGCGCTCAACGCGGCCACGACGCCGCTGCCGCGAAATGCCGCGTCGGTGAGATCGACCTTGCAGCGCGCATCGCCGAGATCGGCCGAGCAGGTCGCGGTGTAGAGCCGCCCGGACTCTTGCGCGAGGCGATCGCTCAAGCCGCGCAGCTCGGCGGTGAAGGCGAGACCCTCGCGCCGCACCTCGCCGAGCACGCCCTTGGCCAGAAGCACGCGCAAGTCCGGCTCGCTCCAATCGACCAGCCAAACTTCGACGCTCGCCGCATCGTAGCGGCCGGCGGCGAGATCGGCCTCGTTGAGCGTGTCGTCGCTGAGCGCGCCCGACATTTCCGAGCCGTCGACCGCCATGCCGAGCTTCTGCGTCGCCTCCGAGGCGGAGAGCCCGCTGCCGGCGCGGCAGGTGACTGCGTCGAGCACGACGTCCTCGTCATGATCGGTGAAGCCTTCGGTCAAGCCATCGTTACGCGTGATCAGCCAGCAGCGGGCGAGCGTGGTGACGCCGGAGTCGAGCTTGGCCTGCAGGGCAGCGGGGATCGAACGCATGCCATCATTCCATTTTATTATCGCGATGTGCTATATTTTCTTGACTGATTATCGCTATATGCGATGTTTCGAGCCTATGAAGGACATCGCCTTCACACCTGCCGCAGCGCGCCAATGGACAAAATTGTCGATAAATATTCGCAAACGGATCGATGCCAAACTCACCGTTTACGCCACTGACGGCTCAGGCGATGTGAAGCGACTCAAGGGCCGCGCCGGCAGCCGCCTTCGAGTCGGCGACTGGCGCGTAATCTTCATCGAAGAAAAGACTTCGATCATCGTCGTTGCGGTTGGCAATCGCCGGGATATCTACGACTGAGAGGTGAGCAGCATGAACGTGCGTTTCAAAAAGACGGACAAAGGCGAGATCGCCATTATGCCGCGTAAGGAGTACGAGGCACTGGTCGCCAAGGCCGCCGAAGCCGATGAGGATGTCGGAACTGCCCGTCTCGTCGCGCGTGCGCGCAAAGAGATCGCGGCCGGTGCGTCGCTTTTTCCTAAGACTGTCGTCGACCGCATCGCCAATGGCGAAAACCCTTTGCGTGCCGTGCGTGAATGGCGGGATATCACGCAGCTTTATCTTTCTTTTAAGACCGATCTTGGCCAGGGATACATTTCCGATCTCGAAAACGGCCGAAGAAAAGGGACGACAACGGCGCTAAAGAGAATCGCTGAAGTACTCAAAGTACCGCTCGATCTGCTAACGTGACGCGGGCGTCATCGCTCTCATGGCTTGATCTCCACCAGCGGGATCTTCGGGATCGCGCCGGCGGCGAAGGCGGAGAGATCGACCTCGAGATAGTCGGTGTCAAAGCGCACCGGCACGTCGAACAGAAAGCCGGCGGTCACGGCCGCGCCGGCGGCGGGAATATGACCGGCGAGAAAGGTGACGAGGCCGGTCGTGGCGTCGACAGTGAAATCCGTGCCCTCGCTCACCTCAGTGCCATCGATTGCGACGCGCACGCTACCGGCGACCGGCTTGGCGATGGGACGCTGATAGGGCGAATAGAGCGAGCCGTAGGTTTTCATCAAAGCGAAAGTCGCCGTAGTGCCGTCGCCGGTGCCGATCGCCTGGTCGGTTGGCGCGACCGCCGCATCGGGCGCGGCGGAGGAATTGTCGAGCCGGTCGCGCCAGCGGAAGCCGTAGAGCCGGCCGCGCCGCTCCTCGAAAAAGGCGAGCACCGCCGACAAGGCGTCGAAAGTCTTGACGCCATAGCCCGCATCGTAGCGCCGGCGCGAATGCGCCCAGCGCGCATTGCGCTCCTCGGCGCCGGAGCCGAGCACCACCACGTCGGTACGGCGCTGCGGGCCACCCGCGCTCTTGAGCGCGATGTCGAGCGGAAAGAGGATTTCGTGGAAGGTGGTCATTGGCGATGCATTTGTTGCTGTCATCATCCGCGAAAGCGGATGATCCAGTAATCACGACGCTTATTGTTGTGTACAGGATGCCCCGCCTGCGCGGGGCATGACAGCCGGGTGATTGCGCGGCATGACGATCACAAACTTCGCTGCCCGCGCGCGACCGCGCGGGCGATTTGGCCGGTGATGTAGGCTTCCGAACGGCGGAAGCTGCCGAGATCGGGCGTCGCGATCTGCACGGTGATGTTTGGCCCTGCGCCGCCGCCGCTCATGGCGATGCCGAGCCGCCCATCGGACCCGCGCGACAAAGGCACGATCGCTTCCGGACCCGCTTCGCCGGCGAGCCCCAGCCCGCCGCTCGACAGCGGGAAATAAGTCGGCGTGCCGATCACGCCGCCCGCCGCGAACGGCTTGATTGCGCCCATCTGCGCGGTGAGCGCAACGCCGGAGCCGAACAGCCCGCCGAACAATTGGCCAAGCCCGCTGCCGAGCGCGTTGCTAATGCCGCTCGCGATAGCGCCGAAAGCCTGCCCCACCGCCAGGCTGGAAAGCCGCAACGCCAACGACTTGAGCACGTCATCGAACTGCTTGCCGCCGGCGGTCGCCTGCGTGAAAGCGCGCGTCATGGCGCTGGCGAAGCTGTTGGCGCTGAGGGTCAGATTGTTGGACTGCGTCTGCAGGCCGTCGAGCGCCGCCGAGAAATCATTGGCGGCTGCGACCGGATCGGAATCGTACGGACTAGCGGCCATCGGGATACCTCGCCATCAACTGCGTGAGCGCAGCACGCGTCATCGGCGCCCCGGCCCCGCTCATCCCCTCGATTGCATAGGCCAATTCGCGCGGCGTCATGCGCCAGAACTGCTCGGGCGCCAGCCGCAGCACCCCGAGGCCGAAGCCGATCGCTTGCCGCCAGGGAAAGGGTTGGACAAGGCCGGGCATGACGTCGTCATTCCCCAAACGTCGCCGCGATCAGATCAGCGGCGATGCGCACATACGCCTGCGCGCCGCCGTCAATCGCCATCGCCGCAACGTCGTCGTCACTCACGCTCTCGCCTGCGCCGCGCAGGCCGGCCGCGATGATGCGCGTCAGGTCGCGTGCCTTCAGCCGGCCGGAGCCGAAACGCTCGGCGAGTGCCACCAGATCGTCGGCGCCGAACGCGGCCTCGAGCTCGGCGAGCGCGCCGAGCGTGAGCACGAGCGTGCGCCTCTTGCCGCCGATCTCGGCAGCGATCTCGCCGCGGTGGATGTTGGGCATGGCTGAACTCCGCGTGTCCCGGGCGCAGCGCAGCACGCAGCGCTGCGCCGCAGCCGGGACACGAGTTAGAGCGCCGAGAATGTCAGCTCGCCGGCGGACTCGAACGCCACGTCATAGGTGACCTCGCCATTGTGCTCGCCGGCGAATTCCAGATTGCTGATCTGGAACGGCCCCGCGACCGTACCGAAATCGGGGATGACGATCTGATAGTCGACCACCGTGCCGTCGAAAAAAGTCTGCCGCATGCTGGCGTCGGTCGCCGCGTCGGTGAACAGGCCGCGGCCGGAAACCGAAGCGCGCTTGACGCCGGCGCCGTCGAGCAGCTCGCGCCAGCGGTTGGCGCTTTCGGCGTGCGTGATGTCGACGGTCTCCGCGTTGAACGCGAGCCTCCGCGTACGCAATCCGGCGACGGTGGTGAAGCCGCCCGCGCCGTCGGAGATCTTGACGAGCAGGTCCTTGCCTTTTTGAGCTGACATGATGGTTCCTCTGTTACCTCGCCCCGCGTGCGGGGAGAGGGAAAACTCACACCGGCTCGGTCACTACGCGGAAGCGCACCAGCGCGTGATAGGTGCGGCCGTCGGCTTCGCGCCGCAGGTCGGCGACCGAGAAGCGGAAATTGACCAGATGATGATCGGCGAGCGTAAGCGGCGCATCGTCGAGCGCGGACAAAAGCGCGCCGGCGATCAGATGCGCCTCGCGCTGTCCGCCCTGCCGCGACCAGGCGTGCAGCACCAGCTGGTGCTCCTCGCCCGGCTCGGTGCCGGTCGAATAATCGGACACGCGCGTCTCACCCAGGGTGACGTAGGGGAACGCGGCATTGCGCGGCGGCTCGTCGTACACCTTCGGCCCGCCGAGCAGGCTGACGAGCGCGGCATCGGCGATGAGCGCGTCGTGCACCGCGGCACGCAGCGCGGCGGAAGCGGCGGTAGGCATTTGGAAATCTCTTTCATTGCGGCGAGGCACGCACCACTTCCTCGCCATCGCTCGGAAGCCGACCTCTCCCCGCACGCGGGGAGAGATTAGGCGATCAATCCTCCCGCTGCTCGGCGTCGATCTCGAGGAAACGGCGGTCGGCGCTCGCGCGCACGGCGACGATGCGATAGAGGGTCGCGCCGTCCTGCAATTGATGGTGCGTGGTGACGTCGTCGCGATAACGAATGACGATGGTGTAGCGCAGCACGGCGCCAAGTGAATCGGCGGCGACATCGGCGCGCGCCGCGAGCGGCACCACTTGCGCCCACAGCGTCGTCACCGTCGCATAGCTGCGGGCAACGCCGCCTTCATCGTCGGCGGTCTCGACCGGCGCCAGCAACTCCAGCCGGCGGTTCAAATCGCCGATTTGCGTGACTTGCGCGGTCATAGCGACAGCATGCGGTAAGGCGCGATGAGCGCGGCTACCGTCGTCGGCAGCACGGTGACCGTGCCGAGCGCGGCGAGACCGCGGTTCTCGTACCAGTGCGCAATCAACAAGCGAATGGCCTGGCGCAGCGGCTCGGGCACGTCGATTGCCGCGTCGCCATAGCCGACCACCACGTCGAGCTCGATGCCGAGCGCATTGCGCCCAGGCGCCGGCAGCGCCCAGGGCGCGAACGTCAGCGCCGAGCCGCCGAGGTCGAGCACGAAAGCCTGCGTATCGACATCGTGCGCATTGTTGCCGCTGTCGAAGACGCGCGCGGCGGTGAGCGAGCGCAGCGGCGCCGGTAGAATCGGCATCCGGCCGTCCGCCGGCCAGGCATCGGCACTGATGCGCCAGGTTTGCGTGATCAGCGCGCGCCGCGTCTGCGCCTCCACATGAATGCGCGAACCGGCAATCAGCGCCGTGATGACGTCATCGTCGTCGCTCGTCTCGACGCGCAGGAAGGCTTTCGCCTCGTCGAGCGATACCGGCTCGATCGCCGGAGGCGTGAGAAGATAGGAGGGCATGATAGTTTTCTCTGCTGTGCGCTGCTCTCGTTGGAGCTGTCGCCTTCTTGATGAAGCTGCGGCGAACTCTCTTTCCCTCTCCCATGGGGAGAGGGCAGCGCACGCGGAGCGATAGCGAGCGTGCGCGGGTGAGGGGTTATTGACTCTTGTAAAGCCACGAACCCCTCACCCGCCCTCGCTCGGCTTTGCCTCCGCTCGGGCACCCTCTCCCTTTGGGAGAGGGAAAGGGCGCGCGTGGCCAGTCATTGACAAACGCGAAGCGGCAAGGCTCAACGGCGCGCATGCGCCGCATACTCGCCCTCGCCTGCTTTCTGATCTCGGCCCCCGCCTTCGCCATCACCGGCCACGCGCCGTCCGCGCTCATGCAGGGGCGCCACGCCGTGATGATCGTCGGCTCGCACGGCACCTTCTGCACCGGCGCCGCGATCGCGCGCGATCTGGTGCTGACCGCCGCGCATTGCGTGCAGCCGGGCTCCGACTACAAGCTGGTCGAGTTCGACTCGGCGCATCAGCCGCGCCTGCTCGACGTGCGCAGCATCGCGCCCCATCCGCAATTCAATCTCAAGACGCTGTTCGCGCACCGCGCGACCGCCGACGTCGCGCTGATGAAAATGGCGGAGCCGTTGCCGGCCGCTATCCTGCCGGCGACGCTCGGCAACGGCGCCGTGCCGAGCGCCGGCGCGACGGTCACCGTGTTCGGCTATGGCCTCGCGGTGCGCGGCGACGGCAAGACCGGCGGCACGCTGCGCGCCGCGCGCCTCAGCGTCATCAAGTGGCCGGGCAACCTTCAGATCCGCCTGGTCGATCCAGCAACCGGCGGCAAGCGCGCCGGCCTCGGCGCCTGTACCGGCGATTCCGGCGCGCCGGTGTTCGAGGGCTCGGCGCTGATCGGCGTGGTGAGCTGGTCGACCGGCCCCAACCTCACCGCTGGCTGCGGCGGCCTGACCGGCGTGACGCCGCTTGCACTCTACCGGTCGTGGATCGTGGAGACCGCGCGCAAGCTCAATTCCCCGCTCGCGCCCTAAGCGTGGCGCAACGTCAGGGCATCGCCGACCCGCCGCGTTCCTGCCTCGCTTCGATTTCGCCGCGCAGCTCGGGAAACTGCTCCAGCACCTTGTCGAGCAGCGCGGCATCAATGGCATCGATCGCCGCCACCACCTGCCGCGCGTAATCCTTGTAGTCCTGCGCGCTGGCGCGCGCCTTCAGCACGTCGAGCAGCTTCTCCAGCTCGGCGCCGCTGCGAAACGCGGCCGCGACCACCTCGCGGGCAAGCTCCTTGTCCATGCGGCCTCCTGTGGCCGCATCCGATACATGGGACGGTGGCCGTGGACAAGATGGCGTCGTCGCCGGGCTTGGCCCGGCGACCTCGCTTAGCAAAGCTACCTTCCTGCGCGAGATCACCGGGTCAAGGCGCCTTCGGCGCCGGCCCGGTGATGACGATCAGCGAGCTTGCGCTCGCATGATCGTCAGCTCGCCGCGAACTTCATCAGCTTGATGGCGTCGAAGTCCTGCACGCCTCCGCCCACCCGCTTGGTGGTGTAGAACAGCACATAGGGCTTGGCGGTATAGGGATCGCGCAGCACGGTCACACCGGCGCGGTCGACCACCAGGTAGCCGCGGTTGAAATCGCCGAAGGCGATCGACAGCGAGTTCGCCGCGATGTCCGGCATGTCCTCGGCCTCGACCACCGGGAAGGTCATCAGCGAGGCGCGCGCGCCGGCCGTCGCCGGCGGCTGCCAGAGATAGCCGCCGCTGGCGTCCTTGAACTTGCGGATCGCCGACTGCGTCTTGCGGTTCATCACGAACGCGGCGTTTTGCCGGTAGCCAGCGTTGACCGCATAGATGAGGTCGACCAGCACGTCGGACGGATCGGAGGCCGGGAAGGCGCCGGCCGCCCCGCTCGCCACATAGCCGATGTCACCCCAGGTCCACGAGCCGTTGGCGACCGTGGTGTAGGCGAGGAACCCCTTCGGCTTGTTGGAGCCGTCGCCGGAAACGAAGGCGGTGCCCTCCTGCGCGGCGAACACCTGCTCGACTTCCTGCGCGATCCACTGATCGATGTTGACGGCGGAGTCCTCGAGCAGCGTCGCGGTTGCCGCCGGCATGGCGTAGAGTTCCATGGCGGGGAACGACAGCTCGTCGAGCACGGGCGAATTGGTCTGCGTGCGCGCGTCGGTCTCGCCCACCCAGCCGACCGCCGGACCGGTCGTCATGAACGGCTTCTTGTAGACGTTGCCGGAGATGGTGCGCACGCCGGCGATGGAACGGATCGGCGAGATGGCGGTCAGCCGCTGGCCGATTTCCTGCTCAATCTCGGGCGGCACCAGATAGCCGCCGTCGGCGCTGGAGCCGACCGACATAGCCTTCAGTTCCAGCGCGCGCAGGTTCGTGCTCTCGCCCGAGCGCACATAGGCCTCGAACGCGGCCTTGTGCTCGAGCGCGGAAGCATCGCGCAGGGCGGCGCGCTCGCCGCCGATCGCCGGCCGCGCTGCCTTTAGCGACATCTCGTCGAGCCGGCGCGCGTGCGCGTCGAGCGCGCGGTCGATGCGCGTGAGCTTCTCTTCCAGCACAACGTCGCCGCCGCGCCGCTCGACCGTGGCGAGCCGTTCATCGTTGGTCTCCTTGAACGCCTCGAAGGCGCGCATCAATTCGCCATGCGTCACCACGGCGTCGAGCGGAATGCCCGCCTTGGTTTCCAGTGTGTTGTCGATTTCCATTTCAGGTTCTCCTTGTGGATCGTGGTTCTGCTTTGAGAATGGCTTTGAAACTGTCGCTGATGCGGCCGGACTCCCTCTCTTCGGTGGGGGAGGGGTGGGGTGGGGGGGGACAGTGACTCTCGATAAGCAATATCCCCTCACCCGGCGCACTGAGCCTGTCATCGGGCCGCGCTTTGCGCGGACCCGTTGGTGCGCCGACCTCTCCCCGTGAGAGAGGTGAAGCGAGGCGCCGGCGAGCCTCTTCGCAAACGTGCCTCCATCATTTCCGCATCGCGTGGCGCACCCACCACCCCCGCCCACTCCCGCTCGGCGCGCGTGCGGGAAAACGAGAAGCGCGGATGACGGCGGAACAGACGCTCGTCCGCATCCGCGCTCGCCTGCTTCACCGCGCGCACACGCGCTCCCGCGAGCAGCGGGAAGGTGACGATGGAAATCTCCCACAGGTCGACGGCGACGAGCCGCCGCACGCGCGTCTTCGAATCGATATTGCCCTTCACCGTGCGGAAGCCGATCGACAGTCCGTCGATCGCGCCGGCGCGCAGCAGCGACAGCAGTTCGCGGGCGCGCGCCACTTCCGGGATCAGCCGGCCGCGCGCGTAGAGGCCGCGATGGTCCTCGCGCAGCTCGAGCCAGATGCCGATCGGCTCGGCCGGATCGTGCTGGAACAGCATCGGGATGCGGTTGACGCCGCGAACGCTGAGCGTCGCCGCGAAAGCGCCGCGCAGCACCATGTCGCGCGCCTGGTCGATCTCGCCGAACAGGCTGGCATAGCCTTCCACCGTGCCGTCGGCATCGATGGTGGTGCGCGGCGCGAACACCGACGCGACGGTTGCTTCGTTATTGGGTGCGAGCATGCTTCTTCCTTCACCTCTCCCCGCTTGCGGGGAGAGGTCGACTTCCGAGCGAAGCGAGGAAGTCGGGTGAGGGGCGTTTTCTAGATTGACGGAGACGCCCCCTCACCCGGCTCGCGGCTGGCGCCGCTCGCCACCCTCTCCCCGCGCGCGGGGATAGGAAGAAGGAGCTTGCGGGGTCGGTTAGCGCTTGCCGCCGCGCTTCTTGCCCTTCTCGCCCTTGCTCGCGCGCGGCGGCGGCCGGCGGCGCGCGGCGCGATCGAGGTGGTCGAGAAATTCGCAGAACACGTCGAGATGATCGCGGCGGCTCTTAGTCTCGCCGCGGATCGAACGCAGCACGGAATGAAGCGTGTCCATCAGTTGCCTCCTAAAAGAAGATTGCTTCGGTTTGCGTCAGGTCTTGGCGGTGCGCTCGCTCGCCTCGCGCGGCGCCCGCTTGCGCTCGACACGATCGCGCCGGAAGGTGTCGTTGAAGCGCGCGAGCTCGCGCACGAAATCGTCGAACCGGCGGCTGGCGGCGGCGACTTCGCGCAGCGCGAACCAGGCGAGCGCCGATGCCGACAGCGCCCACAGGAGCAGCGCGACATGGGCAAGATCGCCGCGCCGGCTGAACAGCACGATCAGGTCATTCATGATCTTGTTGCGGTCGGGCGGCGCCGGGACTAGATAGGAAGCGCGGGCGACCTCGCATTCATCGCATGGAGACGACGATGCGTTTCCTCTGCGCCGCCCTGTTGTTGCTTTTGGGCACCGCCACCGCCTCGGCCGAGATCCGGATCACCGAATCGCACTACGAGGACGGCAAGCTCACCGTCACCGGCCAAACCCAGCCCAACGGCACCGTCACGCTCGACCGCAAATACAAGACCGAGAGCAACGGCGACGGCCAATTCAGCTTTCACCTGAGCTACAAACCGCGCTACTGCATGAGCGACATCCGCTCCGGCGACGACGTCTATTCCGCCGTCATCTCCGGCTGCTTGGGCGAGACGCAGATCGCCGCGCCGGCCAAGAGCACCAAGCTGCATGGGTAAGTTTGCCGTAATCGTCCGCGAAAGCGGACGACCCAGTAATCACGGCGGATGATGCGAATACTGGATCCCTGCTTTCGCGAGGGATGACGCTCAGTGGCTAAACGCGTCACCGCCCTCCACCGCGCCGTAGCCGGTGGCGAGCCGCTTCTCGTTGACGGTGAGGAACGGCGCCTTGGTGACGCGCTCCCAGAGCGCGGCGCGGTCGGCGGATAGCGCCTCGATCTTGTCGCTGTCGACCGCGAGCGTTAAGCCATCGCCGAAACTCGGCGCCAGCCATTGCGCAAGCGCCGCGCCGATGCGGTTGGCGAGCGGCAGCACGGTCTGCCGGAAGAACACGCGGTTGGCTTCCTGATAGTTCGAATAGGTATTGTCGCCGGGGATGGCGAGCAGCATAGGCGGCACGCCGAAGGCGAGCGCGATTTCGCGCGCCGCGGCATGCTTGGCCTCCATGAAATCCATGTCCTTGGGCGAAAGCGACATGGCCTTCCAGTCGAGCCCGCCTTCCAGCACCATCGGTCGCCCGGCATTATTGGGGCCTTGATATTGCTCATCGAGCTCGCGCTTGAGCCGCTCGAACTGCTGATCGGACAGGATGAGCCCATCCGGCCCGTCATAGACCAGCGCGCCGGACGGCCGCGCCGCATTGTCGAGCAACGCCTTGTTCCACTTGGCGGCCGCGTTGTGGGTATCGACCGCGACGGCGGCGGCTTCGAGCGGGCTCAGCCCGTAATAATCGTCGAGCGGATTGAACAGCGAGAGCTGCAGGATCGGCGGCTGCGGCGCGCTCTGGTCGAAGCGCACGGTCTGCCCGGCGACGGTATATTCGTAGCCTTGCGGCCAGCCGTCGGCGCCCGGCACCAGCTTCATGCGGTCGGGCCGCAGCGCGTAGAGCTCGCGCACATTGACGCTGGCTTGCGCGCCGTCCTCGCCGGCGATGCCGACCGCCTCGATATAGGCGTTGCCGGCGAGCTCGAGATAGGACGCCACGCTTTCCAGGAACGAGGCGCCGTCCTGGCGCGGGTTCGGGCGCGCGATCAGATCGAGCAGCGGGTGCGCGTTGCGCTCGGCCGTGCCCTCGTACAGAATGAAGCTCACCGCGCCGACGCTCTCGGCGATCAGCCGCACCGCGCGATGCACGATGGCGTTCTTGCCGTAACCCTCGCGCGCGAGCGCGGCATAGTCGCGCGGCGTCCAGCGCGCGCGTCCGCCCGATTCGAGCGCGATCAGCCGCGCGCTGCGCGAGGCTTTCTGCTCCGGCGGGCGGAGCATCGATTTGAGGCGTTCAAGCATGGTGTCCCTTGCGAGCGACTGAAAAATCGCGCAACTTTCGTGCCCTCATTTCAGGAGGGCGACATGACGGCATTCAATATCGTCCGGTTTCGCGTCAAACCGGGCCACGAGGCCCAATTCATCGCGGCGCACCGGGGCCGCAGTCCCGGCTTCAAAGGCTTCCGCGGCGGCCACCTCGTCAGGACCGGTGAGCGCACCTTCTGCATGGTCGGCGAATGGGCGAACTTCAAAAGCCTCGCCAACGCGCGCCCGTTGATGATCGGCATACTCGACGAGCTGCGCGGCCATCTCGAAGATCTCGGCGGCGGCCTCGGCGTCACCGATCCGGTGTCGGGCGAGTCCGTGGCTAACCTGCCGGCCACCAAGCCGGCGGCGAGGAAGCGCGGCGCCGCGAGGAAAGCCAAGCGCAAGAAGCGGCGGTAGACCCATGACTCGTGTCCCGGGCGCGGTGCAGCACGAAGTGATGCACCGCAGACCCGGGACCCCGGTTTCTGCTTCATGCCGCCGATAAGCGAATGCTTCTATGTGTATATCCTTGCCAGCCGCTACCGCGGAACCCTGTATGTCGGTGTGACCAACAACCTCGCCCGTCGCATCAGCGAACACAAGGCGGGTTACGTTTCCGGCTTTACTAAAACATACAAGATCAAACGGCTCGTCTTTGTCGAGGCGTACGCTTCAATTCTCGAGGCTCGATTGCGCGAGCGCATACTCAAACGCTGGCGCCGCGAATGGAAATTCAAGTTGATTGAAGCTGACAATCCCAGATGGCTCGACTTGAGCGACCAGATTTAAGGACCGCTGTTGTTTGAGCAACCGGGGTCCCGGGTCAGCAGCGCGTCATTTCATGCCGCGCTGCGCCCGGGACACGTGGGGGCATGCCGCATTCCGACGCGTGTCCCGGGCGCGGTGCAGCGTGTAGCGGTGCACCGCGTGCGGGACACGCAAATATCACACCCTCCTTACCCGCGGCCCGGCGCCGGCGCCGAAGCTCAACGCCGTCACCGCCCAGACCAGCGCGTCGAGCCGGTCGGGCGAGCGCCCCGAGGACAGGCCGTCGAGCCCGAAGTCGCACATCTCGTCCTCCAGCGCCGGGAATACGCCGGCGTGGCGCACCCTGCCCTGCTCGTAAAGCTGCGCCACCGGTTCGGCGCGCAGATATTTGCCGCGCGTCGCCCGCACGCCGACCACCGGCACGGTGCGGTCGGCCTCGCGGATCACCGCCCGCACCATGTCGCCGCCCTGATTGACCTCGGCCACCAGGCAGTCGGCCTCGAGCCGCCGCCACAGCGCGATCGCCTTCAGCGCCCAGCCCTGCGGCGAGGCGCCGGCGATCGTCTCGTCGGCCATCACGTAGATCAAACCGTTCTCGGCGCTGCCGGCGGCGACGATGCCGCAAGCGCCTTTTTCGGCGGAGGCCGGCGGGTCGACCGCCACCACGATGCGCGGCAGCGGCGGCGCCTCCGCCACGCGGCATGCCTCAAGCTGCGCGCGCGTCCACAGCGCGTCGGCGCGCTCCTCGATGATTTCGCCGTCGATCTCCTGACGGCCGAGCCGCGTGCCGCCATATTGCGAGAGCACGCGGTCGACAAAGGCCGGCGCCAAATTCGACGCATTGGCCCGCGTGCCGGCGTGGGTGAGCGCGGTCGCCGGATCGGCGACCAGCCGTCTGATCAGCGCGATCGGCCGCGGCGTGGTGGTGATCACCTGCCGCGGCCGCCCGCCAAGGCGCAGCCCGAACTGCAGCATGTCGAAGGTCGCATCGGCATGGCGCCACTTGGCAAGCTCGTCGCACCAGGCGGCGGAGAACTGCGGACCGCGTAAGGATTCCGGATCTTCCGCCGAGAACACCTGCGCCACCGCGCCGCTCTTCCACTCGAGCCGCCGGCGCGAGGGAATCCATTGCGGCCGTTCGTCGTAGCGGTGCGCCGCCAGCACACCGGAGATGCCCTCGACCATCACCTCGCGCGCGTCGTGCTCGGTCTCGCCGATCAGCGCGATGCGTGCCGCCGGATCGCCGGCGATCATCCGCACCCATTCGGCGCCGGCGTGCGTCTTGCCTGCGCCGCGCCCGCCGAGAATGAGCCAGGTGGTCCATGGCTCGCCATTGTTGGCGGCAAGTGGAATCTTCTGATGCGGATGCGCATAAATACCCCAGGATCGGTCGGTTAATTCCGTCTCAGCCGGAGACAGAAGATAGACGAGCTTCCTCCTCCTCTTCGGCGACAAGAGCTTCCAGCTTTCGCAGAAGCGATTCTCGAAGCTCATCGATGTTTCGGGGAATAGGTTCGTCATTCGGCGGCCGGGATTGATCCGTCGCTTTGCGACGGCAGTTGACTTCGTCGAGCTCGGTGAGCTCGCGCATGGTGCGGGCGAGCACCGCGAGCGCGCGGGCTTCGCTGTCGCGCTCGGTCGGCTCGATCCCGGCGGCTTCGCAGCGTTCCTCGATCGCCTGCACCTGGCGTTCTGCCGCGCGCATGATACGGGCGATCAGCTTCTCGCGTTCGCGCGCCGTGGTGGGGCTGCGCTTCCGGAAAACGTGCCGGCGGGGAATGGGCGGCAGCAGCGCGGTTCCGTCGGGCTGCGGTGCACCGTCAAGCCAATGATAGAATTGCTTGAGAGAAAGCTTGGTCGCGAGAAGGATGGCCTCGACCGGTTCGCCGTCGACATAGCGCTGCCGCGCGCGCAGCGCGATCTGTGGAATCTCGGTCATGCTGAAGGCTCGATGCAGGCGCCGACGCGTGTGCACGCGCCGAAAGCGTCAGTGCGCCGCGTAGATGGAGTAGAGGATCAACAGCAGAATGGCGGCCACCAGGCTGCCGACCAGGAAGGACTGCACCTCGCCGGTTGCCGCTTCCACTTTGCTCTTGTCCGGCCGCTCGCCGGATAGTCGCTTCATTTCGACCCCACGCCGCGATGCGCTAGGCGAAGTAGTAAAGATAAATCGCGCCGAACAGGACGATCACGCCCAGCGTGCCGAACACCAGAACGTAACGCGCATTGTGCCCGGTGACGCCCGCGCGCGCCTCGGTCGCAGTCTCCACAATGCGGTCGTTTTCCTTGTGCGGCATGGTCGGCTCTTTCCGCCGGACTAACGCCGCTTGGCCGGTGCGAGTTCCGCACCCCCGCCGCCCGCTCCCGAACGCAACTGTGGAGCATGCGCGTTTCATAGCGGAGCAGCGCATCGCTGTCAAGACTATTTTCCTAGGATTTTGATCTAATTTTAAAAATATTTGCGTTGCGGCTAAAAGTATTGGTGGAACAGCGAGTTATATGAAATCTGGCCAATCGATCCTCGGTGCTGGCTAAATCGCGACGACATTCACTATCGTTGTTATCTTGCAAGCGAAACCTCCGGCTGAAGGGCCTATGGCAGTGCACATTGGAAGGCGCAAATTCGTGGCCGGGCTCGGCGGCGCAGCCCTGGCAGGGCCGCTCTCGGCGCGCGCGCAACAGCAGCCGGTGCCTGTCATCGGCTATCTGCATGAAGGTTCGGCGGAGAAAAACGTCCAGCGCCTCGCCGCGTACCGCAAGGGCTTGAATGCTGCGGGTTATGTCGAGGGTAAAAACGTCGCGATCGAATTCCGCTGGGCCGAGGGGCACCCCGATCGGCTACCGGCCCTGGCGGCCAATCTGGTGGACCTGAAGGTCGCCGTGATCGCCACGCCGTTCAGCACCACCGCGGCACTCGCCGCGAAGGCTGCGACCACGACGATCCCGATCGTATTTGCGACCGGGGCCGATCCGGTTGCGCTTGGCCTCGTCGCCACTCTCAACCGGCCGGGCGGCAACGTCACCGGCATTACCACTTTGAACAGCGAATTGGCGGCGAAACGGCTCAGCCTCATGCATGCCCTTGTGCCGCACGCTTCCCACTATTTTGCGCTCATCCATCCTGGGGCGCCGATGGCCGAGCCTTTTATCAAGGATATTGAAACCGGCGCGGCGAAACTTGGGATCACGGTCGAAGTCGTGCGGGCCGGCACGCCACGCGAACTCGACGCGGCCTTCGCCGGCCTGCCGCGGCAGAACGGCAACGTACTCTTGGCGAGCACGGATACATTTTATTATCTGCGCCGCGCCCAAATCGCCGCGCTGGCGCTGCGCCACGGCATACCGGCGATCTTCGACAGCCGCGATTATGTGACGGCCGGCGGGTTTGCGAGCTACGGGCCGAACCTGTTGCACGAAACGATGCGCGCCGGCGAATACACGGCGCGCATCCTGAAGGGCGAAAAGGCGGCCGATTTGCCGGTCGTCCGATCGGAAAAATTTGAACTGGTGGTCAATCTCAAAGCGGCCAAGGCGCTCGGTCTCACCGTTCCGCCGAACGCGCTCGCGCTTGCGGACGAGGTGATCGAATGATGACCCGCGCAACGTCTGTTCGTTTACGCTCTGCGGAATGCCGTCGTCAGCCTTCGCCAGTCATATTATGCAGCAGCTCGACGAGCGCAGCCATGAAATCCATCAAATAAAATATCCAAACTTCAGTCTCATTCATGCGAACGCTCAGAACGCGGCCCTCGTATACGATCCGCGGCGAATACCTGGCAGTGGCTTCCACCGCTCAGTGCGCGGCGTGGTTCCGTCAGCGCCGCTGAGGTTGACGGAAAGATTCACGTCTTCGGCGGACGGCCTCGTGACCCAACGCCCGTCGATATTCACGAAGTCTACGACCCGGCGACCAATCGGTGGACCAAAAAAGCGCCGATGCCGATTGCACGCGATCACATGGGAATCGCCGTTATCGATGGCAAAATCCACATCATCGGGGGACGCACGGGAGGCCAAACCGATAACGTCAGCGAGCACGATGTGTACGATCCAGCCACAGATAAGTGGTCAAAGGCAGCGCCAATGCCGACGGCTCGAAGCGGCGGAGCAGCCGTTTATTACCATGGGTTGCTGATCTATGCCGGCGGCGAGTGCAAGAAGCGCGACCCACACGCCGGGTTTGGCGGCGGCGAGGATTTTGACGAGAACCAGGGCTACGACCCGAAAACGGATACGTGGAGGTCCTTGGCGAAATTGCCGAGCGCTCGACAGGCTTTTGGTGCCGCCACGGTCGGTTCGGCCGCTTATTTTCCAGGTGGCACACTGCGCTGTGGCGGTCTTGCGCTAACGGATCAAATGTTGGTGTTCCAATTGAAGTAACAACCTACCTCTCACAAAAGTCGCGGAGGCTGCAAAGCGGATATTCAACGAGCCGCGCTTCCAGAACTGGCATTATAGCGAACGACAGGGCCGTGCGAGTCTTGCCGATCGCCGCCCTCAGCGCGCCTTGTAGCCGAGCCACAGCCCGAGCAAGGCGCCGGCGCCGCCCAGCCAGACCGACGAATAAGAGAACAGCCCGGCGCCCCACAAGTCGGGGATCAAGCTGCCCACGGTCCAGCCGATGAGAACCCACAGCCAAATGTGGGAGCGCATGGCCCTTGCCTTCCCGTTCCGCGCCCCGGCGTAATTATAGCGCTTTTTTTGCGCGGCGGCGCCGCGGCCCGTGTTCTCTCGCTTGATCCCGGACAAGATACCAGCCCGTCCGCGCATTAGAACAGTTTCCGGTTCGACCCTACTTCACTCGGTCATTGCCGGGCTTGACCCGGCAATCCATCGTCTTGAAACGACTCTTCATTTTCGATGAATGCGCGGGTCAAGCCCGCGCATGACGATTCAGTACAAGCGGAAACCGCTCTAGACTGCCGCCATGGAAATCGGCTTTCCGATCAAACGTCCCGTCGCGCTGCGGCGCCGGCTCGGGCTGCCATTATTGGTGCTGTACGGCGTCGGCATCACCATCGGCGCCGGCATCTATGTGCTGATTGGCGCGGTCGCCGGCCATGCCGGCCGTTTTGCGCCGTGGTCGTTCGTGCTCGCGGCGGCGGTGATGGCGCTCACCGTCGGCTCCTACGCCGAGCTCGCCACGCGCTTTCCGGTGAGCGCCGGGGAAGCCGCTTATGTGCGTGCCGCGTTCCGCTCGCGCGCTGCCTCGACGCTGACCGGACTTATCACCATCGTGATCGGCGTCGTGGCCTCGGCGACGGTCGTGCTTGGCGCCGCCGGCTATATCGCGCAATTCGTCGCGCTGCCGCAAAGCGTGATCGTGACGCTGGTGCTGGCCGCGCTCGGCGCGGTCGCCGCCTGGGGCATTCTGGAATCGGTGCTGCTCGCCAGCCTGTTCACGCTGATCGAGGCCGCCGGCCTCATCGCCATCATTATCGCGGCCGCCCATGCCGGGCTGCCGGTCGTGGCCACGCTCGCCGTGCCGCCGCTCGCCGCGCTCTCCGGCATCGGCTATGCGAGCCTGCTCGCCTTTTTCGCCTTCATCGGCTTTGAAGATCTCGCCAATGTGGTCGAGGAAGCCAAGCTCCCGCACCGCGACATTCCGCGCGCCATGGTGCTGACGCTCGCCATCACCACCGCGCTTTACGTCGCGGTCGCGGCGATCGCGGTCACGGCCGTGCCGGTTGCGACTCTCGCCGCATCGCCGGCCCCGTTGAGCCTGGTGTTCCGCGCCGTCGCCGATGTGTCGCCCGCGACCATCAGCGCTATCGCCATCGTCGCCACGCTCAACACCATCCTGGCGCAGATCAGCATGGCTGCGCGCGTTGTCTATGGCATGGCGCGGCAAGGCGACCTGCCGCGCTTTGCCGGCCGCGTGCATCCGAAGACCGCAACGCCGATTTTCGCCACCGCACTGATCGTCATAGCGACGTTGCTGCTGGCGCTGCTCTTTCCGTTCGAGCGCCTGGCCGAAGGCACTTCGCTGGTGACGCTCGTTGTGTTCGCGCTGGTCAATCTGTCGCTGCTGCGCCTGCGTCACCGCAGATTTCATACGATCGGCCCGCATGTCCGCGTGCCGCTGTGGGTGCCGCTCGGCGGTTTCTTCAGTTGTCTCGCCATGATGGCGGCGAGCGTCCTCGGCTGACGGTCTTACGCCGAGCGTGCTCGGCTGACGGTCTTAAGTGCGCGGCCCGGCGCCTTGCGCGCGCTCCCGCCAAAAGCTCATCAGTTGCGCAAGGTCGTTGACGGCGAGGCCGTAATTGTCGGGCAGCGCCGCATTGCGGCCGGCGATCGTCCGATTGAGCGCGCCCAGCATTCGGCGCTTTGCTACGATGTCATTATAGCCCACCAGCTTGAGATTGGCCGGCGGCACCGACACGACCTCGAAGGCGGACACATCCTGCCAGCGCGAGCGAAAGCGACGGAACAGGCTCGTTACCTGAAAACCATCGGCATCGAGCGTGAGCTGTGCGGCGCCGGGCAACAGCAAGGTCGCGGCGACAGCCGAGCCGGCGCCAAAGAAAAGGACAACGAGCCAGCCGTTCGGCGCGTCCGTCGCGACCATCCAAACGCCGGCGGCGGTGAACAGGGCGCAGCCGAGCAGGATCACCAGCCATTTCTTGCGCGACGGATAGAGGGTCACCGGGCCGGGAAACCGCGCCAGGATCTGATCGGCTTTGGCTGCCTGCATCATGCGCCGCCCCCTAAGGACGACGAGTCAAGCACCGCCTGCATCTCGCGCGCAAGCGGCGATAAGCGGCCCTACGCGTTCCGGCCTTTTGCCGAACGCGAGCAAGGTGTTAGCCTAGTCGCGCGACCGCTAGCTGCGGAGCTATAAAAAGCAACGGTGGTGTGACCGCCGATTGGGGAGGAAGAAGCATGATTTTTGCACGCTCGACGACCATCGCTTCGCTGCTCTTGGGCGGCGCGCTCGCCGCCGCCATGAGTTTCGCCGCGCCGGCGCAGGAATTGCGCATCGGCTTCATCGCGCCCTTGACCGGGATCCAGGCGCAGGTCGGCAAGGACATGGTCAACGGCTTCCAGATGTATCTGGACGAGCACTACGGGCAGCTGGGCGGCGTCGACGTGAAGTTCATCGTCGAGGACAACCAGGCCAAGCCCGACGCCGCGGTGACCAAGGCCAAGAAGCTCGTGCTGCAGGACAAGGTGCAGATGTTCATCGGCGGCGTCTTAGCCTCGACCGGCTACGCGCTGGCGCCGGTCTCGACCGAAGAGAAGACCGTCTATATTTCCTCGGTCGCGGCGGCCGATGATCTGACGCAGCGCCAGCTTGCCAAGTACCCTTATTTCATCCGCACCAGCTGGAGCTCCTCGCAGCCCAATCATCCGCTCGGCCAGTGGGCCTGCGAGCAGGGTTACAAGAAGATCGCGGCCATCGCCGCCGATTATGCCTTCGGCTACGAGCAGGTCGGCGGCTTCCAGAAGACGTTCGAGGATTGCGGCGGCAAGATCATTCAGAAGATCTGGCCGCCGATCGCCACCAAGGATTTCGGCCCCTATATCCCGACCATCAAGGCGGACGCCGATGCGGTGTTCTCGCTCATGGTCGGCCCGATGGCGCTGCAGTTTCCCAAGCAGCTGCGCGCCTCCGGCTACACCAAGCCGATCATCGGCGGCGGCACCAGCTATGACGAGTTCGCGCTGCCGTTCATGGGCGACGAGGTGATCGGCGACGTCTCCGCGCTGCAATATTCGGCCGCGCTGGAGACGCCGAAGAACGAGACCTTCGTCAAGCGCTACCGCGGCAAATACGGCAAGGTGCCGTCCTACTTCTCGGAAAGCAACTACACCACCGCGCAGATGATCGACGACGTGCTCAAGCAGACGCACGGCAAGTGGCCGGGCGCCGAAGCGTTCATCAAGCTGATATCGGCCTTGAAGATCGACGCGGTGCGCGGGCCGGTCTCATTCGACGATATGCGCAACCCGGTGCAGAACATCTACATCAAGAAGGTCGAGAAGAAGAAGCTGTTCGGCTATGGCAAGGCCGAGCTGTGGAACACGGTGATCAAGACCTACCCCGCGGTCAGCCAGTTCTGGACCTACGGCAAGGATGCCTTCCTCAAACAGCCGGTCTATTCCCGCGACTTCCCGCCCTGCAAATATTGCGAATGATCCGAAATCGGGTGGAGTCCTTCCGCTATGCCGGGCTGGCGCGCAGCGCCAGACGGTCAATCTTCAATGAATCGGCGCCATCGCGCCGCGGTCGAGCAAAACACGGCCATACCACGGCAGCACGAGCATGCGCGGCGCGGCATCGTAGGCCGCGCCCAAGCTGCCCGTGACGAGATCGTCAGATTCGAATCCGGCTCGATCGTCGCTCGTTGCAGGCGCCGTCTTTCGACGCGCGATGATGTTGCCATCGGCCGGCTCGCCATTGTCGATGACAACGCGCGTGTTCGCCATGCCCTCGCGCGTGACCAGAGCGAACAACGTTGCCGCGTGCCGCGGCGACAGCCGCACGCAGCCGTGCGACACCGCCGTCCCCAGCTGCCGCGTCTCGTAGCTGCCGTGGATGGCGTGGCCTTCGCGCGTGAAAAATATCGAGTCCGGCATCGGCGCATCGTCCCATTCGTCCGAATGATGATCGGCGTCCATGCGGAACGGCCGGAACGCGCCGGACGGCGTGTCGTAGCCGGCGCGGCCGGTCGAGACCGGCCAGGAATAGAGAGGCGTGCCGTCCTCCGACACGATCATGTGTTGCGTTGCCTTATCGACTCGAATGAGAAGATTCGCCGAGGCGGAACCGGCGAACACCGTCGATAACGCAAGCGACGTGACCACGCCCGCTGCTTTTCTGCCGAAGCCAAAACGCGCGCGCGTTGCAAGCATCGTGTTTATTCCAAGTCTAACGTCGATATGAATCCCGAGTGCATAACGAGTTCGCGGAGTTCCTGGTTCCCCTTGTTAATGAAACACTTCGGCTTTGAGGCCTCCATTAACCAGGAACCAATACGAACGTTGAACATGGAACCCGCCACGGAGTCGTTGCGGAACGCCGCTCCTCATGGGTGCGTTGACAATATGTCGTAATTGCAATGGAGGTGCGGCTATGAAACGAATTGGTCAAGCAATCATGGTGGCCGGTGCTGCTCTGTTGGGCGCAACGGGCATCGCCGCTGCGCAAGGCGTGGGCGTCGACGTCGGCCCCGGCGGCGTTTATTTGGGCGTCAATCCGGGCTATCACCACTGGCACGATTGGGACCACAGCTACGCCTATTCGCCGGAGCACTGCCGCTGGATCGTGCATCGGCATTGGAGTCATTTCCGGCATGAATGGATCGTGAGACGCGAGCGCGTCTGCGACTAGCAGAACGACCAAGCTGCTGTGAAAGTTCTTCGAAGGCCCGGCGCGAAGCCGGGCCTTCTGCTTTGAATTGCTCGGCTCCATCGAACCGCGACGAGCGCGCCCTTAATGCTGGCCAAAGGGCACCGCTTGTTTGCCCCCAAAGCCGCCCATACACTGATCGCCGGCGCCAACGCCGGACGCCGCTTCAACGACCATAAATGCGGGGGAAACAATGAATCTTCTGGCTCGATCGCTCAGCCATGCCTTCCTGGCGCTCGCCTTGTCGGCGGCCGCCAATGTCGTCTCCGCGGCCGACAACGGCCTCATCACCGTGCAAAGCCGCTATTCCGTCAAAGAGACCATCGCGCGCTTTGAAGCCGCGGTGAAGGCCAAGGAGTCGCTCGGCTTCATGGTGTTCACCGAGCTCGACCATGCCGCGGCGGCGGCGAAATTCGGGCTGAAGATGCGCCCGCGCACGGTGATCGTATTCGGCAATCCGAAATTCGGCACGCCGGTGATGGTGAAAACGCCGCTGCTCGCCATCGACGTGCCGCCCAAAGCGCTGGTGTGGGAGGACGACCAGGGGAAGGTGTGGCTCACCTACAATTCGGCGGAATATCTAGGCAAGGTCATCTATGCGCGCCACGGCCTTGCCGACCCGCCGTCGACGCCGAAGCTGGCCGCGGCACTGGCAGCGTTCGCCGACTACGCCACCAAATAGCAAATCATCAGAATCGCAGAAGGGTGATGCTTGAACGATGCATCGAGAGCTGTGATCCAGCGAGAGTTTTCCATGTCGGCTGTTTATCCATAGGCTGCAACGTTCGGGTCGAATAGATGAAACGGCGCGCGTTCATCACAATGCTTGGCGGCGCAGCGGCTTGGCCGCTCCTGGCCCACGCGCAGCCTGCGGGCAAGCTGCCGACCATTGGATTCCTCGGGCCGACCACGGCTTCGGCCATGGCGCCTTGGATCGCTGTTTTTGTGCAACGACTGCGCGAATTGGGTTGGATCGAGGGGCGTACCGTCGCGATCGAGTATCGCTGGGCAGAGGCGCGCCCCGAGCGATTTGCGCAGATCGCCGCAGATTTCGTAAGGCTCAATGTCGATGTCATTGTTACGTATGCATCTGCGCCGGTGCTGGCGGCAAAACAGACGACATCGCTTATTCCCATTGTCTTTGCGGCGCAGATGGACCCGGTGGGCGCCGGCGTCGTTGCGAGCCTCGCGCATCCAGGCGGCAACGTGACCGGCCTGTCGATTCAAACGACGGATACCGCCGGCAAACGCCTTCAGTTCTTGCGTGAGGTTGTCTCCAAACTTCGCAAGCTGGCGATCATGGCCAATCCCGGCGCGGCCGGCGCCATGTTGGAGGCGCGCGAGGTTCAAAATGCAGGCCGCAAACTCGGCCTCGAGGTTACGACACGCGAAATTCGCCGGGCAGATGACATTGGGCCGGCCATCGAAGCGCTGAAGGGCCACGCAGACGCGCTTTACGTTGCGACTGACCCACTCGTCTTCACCAACCGGATTCGAATCAACACTTTGGCTCAGAACCTCGAACTGCCGACGATTTACGGCAGCCGGGAATATGTCGAAGCGGGCGCTTTAATGTCATACGGGCCAAACTTCCCCGACCTGTTCCGGCGCGCCGCCGAATATGTGGACAAGATTTTGCGTGGAACCAAGCCAGCCGACATCCCGGTCGAGCAGCCGACCAAATTCGATCTCGTCATTAACCTGAAGACCGCTAATGCAATCAGGGTGAAGATACCCGAATCCTTGCTCGTACTCGCCGACCAGGTGATCGAATAGCGACGCCGTTAGCTGCGCTGCATGAGTCGTCGATTGCGCCGAAGCGGGCATCTGGTGACCTAATGACAGCCGTCATCGGCCAGGCTTAAACTCTCGCCCTCAACAAGAGCGCTGCCCGAAGGGGCGACAGGCTCATGCAACGACGGCTTACGGCAATCTTGGCGGCGGACGTGGCCGGCTATAGCCGACTCATGGGAATTGACGAGGAAGGCACTCACCAAGCTCTAAGGGCTCATCTTGATGAATTCATTGAACCGAAAATCGCCCAACATCGCGGACGCATCATAAAAAATATGGGCGATGGGTTCCTTGCCGAGTTTACCAGTGTCATCGACGCCGTGCGTTGCGCCACGGAAATCCAGCAGGGGATGGCCGCGCGGAATACGCAAGTGCCTGACGAAAAGCGAATTGATTTTCGGATGGGTATTCATCAAGGCGACATCATAATCGACGGTGACGATATTTTTGGCGATGGCGTGAACTTGGCGGCAAGGCTGGAGGGGCTTGCTCAGCCTGGCGGCATCTGTGTTTCGGCTCGCGTTCAGGAGGATGCACGAGGCAAGTTAGCCCTCGCGTTCGATGATATGGGTGAGCAGCAGCTCAAGAATATTGAGCGGCCGATCCGGGTTTATCGGATCCTGTTGGAGCGTGAACGAGCCAAATCGGGCCCGCCACTGGCTCTGCCCGACCGGCCGTCAATCGCCGTGTTGCCCTTTCCCAACATGAGCGGCGATCCGGAACAGGACTATTTTGCCGATGGCATCGTAGAGGAGATCATCACCGCCCTCTCGCGATTCCGCCAATTGTTTGTCATCGCGCGCAATTCCAGCTTCGCCTATAAAGGTCGCGCCGTTGACGTGAAGCAGGTCGGCCGCGAACTAGGTGTTCGCTACGTGCTCGAGGGCAGTGTGCGAAAGGCCGCGAACCGTGTCCGCATTACGGCGCAGCTTATCGATGCTCTCACCGGCGCACATCTTTGGGCGGATCGGTTCGAGGGTGCGCCCGATGATATTTTCGATTTGCAGGACCAGGTGACAGGCCGTGTCGTCGGGGCGATTACACCAAAACTTGAGGAAGTGGAATTCAACCGCACGAAATATAAGCCCACAGAAAGCCTCGATGCGTATGACTATTATTTAAGAGCCATGACGTACTTTAATCAGTGGACAAGCGCGAGTATCGATGAAGCGTTGCGCTTATTTTATAAGGCGATCGAGCTTGATCCCGATTTTGCGTCAGCCCATGGGATGGCCGCATGGTGTTACGTTCGGCGAAAAGTTTCCGGTTGGATGAAAGATCCCCAAGAGATGGTCGAGCTCGAACAGCTTGCCCGTCGCGCGATTGAGCTGGCCCACGATGACGCCGTTGCTCTCTACTCGGGCGGCTGGGCACTGGTCCAAGTCGCCGGCGCCGCCGAAGAAGGTGCGGCCGCAATCAATCGAGCATTGACGCTCAATCCAAACATGACCTCTGCGTGGCTGCTCAGCGGATGGGCGAAAGTCAACATGGGGGAGCCGGATGACGCTATTGATCACTTCGGCTGTGCGATGCGCCTGAACCCGCTTGATCCACTCTTCCATCGAATGCACACGGGTACGGCGGCGGCGCATTTTCTTGCTGGTCGTTATGAACAAGCTTCATTGTCCGCACAGGCCGCTCTGCAGACGCAACCAAACGATCTGCCTTCATTGCGAATTGCCGCGGCAAGTTACGCGCTTGCCGGAAAAATAACAGAAGCGAGAAAAGCTGTTGCGCGCGTTTGCCAGATCGACTCGACGTCGCGCTTGTCGAGAGTGTCGCAGTTTGCCCCGTTTCGCCGGCAGGAAGACATTTCCAGGTACAGAGATGGTCTCCATAAGGCTGGCCTGCCGGAGTGAGTGCCCTTGGATGTCGCCTGTTGGGCCCTGAACGCCGATCCGGTGAAATGGACCGCGGGCATCGGGCGCGCTGTGCCTGCCCGGCTTTAACTTATGAGACGTGCTGCGCCTGGGCGCTGCTGGCCCCGCTTCGCGGGCGCGGCTTCGTGGACCAGAAGAAAAGGTCAATCATCGGATCGAGCCAACCGCTCAGCATCATCCAGTAGGACCAACCGAACATCATCTTCATCAAACGATAGATGCGGCTTGGGCGCAATTTCGTCACCGGCGCGGTGAACGAACCGATGACGAAAACGCCGCGGCCGTCGCCGAGATCGAACGGGCAGTTGGTGCGGCCATCGAACCGCGCCGGCCTGCCGGCGAGCCGCGCGGCAACCACCTGCGCCTCCAGATGCGCCTCCACGCCGGCCTTGGACGTCGGAATATTGGTGCCGTCGCCGATGGCATAGACGCAATCAAAGCCCTTGACCTGCAGCGTCTCCTTGTCGGTGACGATGAAGCGGTCGGCATCGAGGACGTCGGCCGGTTCGAAGGCGATATCGGCGCCGACGAACGGCGGGATGATGATCGGCAGGTCGTATGCGATGCTGTCGCCCTCGATGGACGAAATCGTCCGCGTCGCGGTGTCGATCTTGTCGACGTCGAAGAACGGCATGATCTCGATGCCGCGTGCCTGCATGATCGGTTCGACGATCTCGTTGATCGGTTCGGCCGGATAGGCGCGCGGATAGGGCGTGAAAAAAACGAGGCGGCACTTGTCGCGCAGGCCTTTTTCGCGCAGCAGCCGGTCGGCCAGCAGCATGCCTTCCGCCGGCGAGGGCGGGCAGACGCAGACCGGCCCGGCCTGCCCGAGCACGATGGTGCCGCCCTTGAAGGCGTCAAGCGAGGCCCACAGCTTCTGCGCCTGGGCGATGCTGCTGTGAAAATCGCCGAACTGCTTATCGATCTCAACAAGGCCCGGAATCTGTTCGGGCGCGGTATGCGCCCCGGTCGCCAGTACCAGCACGTCGTAATCGTAGCGTGCGCCGGACGCGCCGGTGACCGCGCGCGAATTGAGATCGACGCGCGTCACCCTGTCCTGCACGAGGCGGACGTGCTTTGGCAGCAGCTTGCGTTCATCGCGCACGATGTTCGCGCCCGCATGAGCAAAGGCGACATAAAGCAGCGAGGGCTGGAACATGTGCTCCAGCGAGGCGCTGACCAGCGTGACCTCAAACCGGCGCTTGTCGAGACGGTTCGCCAGCATGGTGCCCCCGGTCCCGCCGCCGACGATGAGGACGCGCTGCATGGCATCACCGCCGCAGGATATGCAACACCGAGACGATCTTGTCGCCCTGGTCGTCGACCGAAACCACCTCGTTCTTGGTCTTGGCCGCCCAGGCGCGCACGTCGGCCTTGACCCCTGGATCGGTGGCCCAGAGCTCGATGGTGTCGCCCACCTTCGCGCGCCGATAGGCCTTGGCGAGATCCGTAATCGGGCCCGGGCAGGCCGACCCGCGCGAGTCGACGAAAGTGCGGTTTGCAACGTCGGTCACGGCACGCCTCAGATGAACAGCGTCTGGCCGTGCTCGGCCTTTTGCAGGAAGGTGGCCGCGCCCACGACATCATCGACGAGGTCGTTGAAGTCGTCCTTTTTCAGTCCCATCACGCCGCTCATCATCGAGCAGGTATAGACCTTGGCTCCGAGTTCCTTGGCTTCGCGCAGCATGGCATCCCAGGAGGGCACGTGTTCATGCTGCAGACCTTTGGCAAGCGCCGGGGCCATGCCGGCGAATTCGGCCGGAAATGGAAGCTCTTGCTTGCTCTTGGTGAAACCGCGCAACGCAAAGCCGGTGACGAAGACGTTGACATGCACGCCCATCGCCGCGGCGGCCTGCGACAGCACGCCGAGCGGGATGAACTTGTCGGCGGTGCCGCTGAACATGACGATCGAAAGCTTATCCGCCTCCTCGACGGCAGCCGGTTTCTCCATGATAGCTGATGGTGTCGGCATGGCTGACCTCTCTCAATGTTTCATTTTATAAAATTGAGCCGAGGCAGCCTGCCGGCATTGACCTAAATCAAGCCGCGCGGGCTCAACACGTAGACATCGCGAAATTATGAGCGTACGCCCTCAAGCCAGCCTGCGGCGGTAATCGCGCGGCGACAGGCCGGTCAGCTTGCGAAACACCGTCGAAAACGAGCTGGTTTCGGCAAAGCCGACCGCCAGCGCGACCTCGGTGACCGAGCTTGCCGGGGCGGCGAGTAGCGCCTTGGCGCGCTCGATGCGGCGGCCGACGTGATAGCGGTGCGGCGGCACGCCGAAGGATTGCTTGAAGGCGCGCGCGAAATGATAGGGGCTGAAATCGACCAGCCCGGCGAGCGCCGACAGCCGCAGGTCTTCGGCAAGATGCGCGTCGATGAAATCGGCGACCTTCTTCTGCTGCCAGCCGCTCAAGCCGCCGCGCGCCATGGCGCGCGCGGGCGCCTGCGATCCATTGATCCTGATCAGCTCGTGCCCGAGCAAGACGCCGAGCGCCTCGCCGTAATGCGTAAGCCGCAGGCCGCCGTCTATGCTGGCATCCTTCAGCTTGCCGGCAAGCCGCCACAGTTCCGGATCGAAGAAAAACAGCCGCGGCCGGAAATTGATTTCGGAAAAGCGCAAGCCGTCGTCGAGCAAGGGCCCGCGCGGATCGATGTAGAAGTAGCTCACCTGCGTCTCGACGCGCGGACGCTGCCAGCCGTGGAACTCATGCCCGGCCGGCACGAAAGTGAGCTTGCCGCTGAGATTGCGCAACGCCGAGCGCGGTAAGCCTTCGACTAAGGTCTCACCGTCGTCGCGCTCGGCCTGCTCGGCGGCGATCAAAAGATGATAGGGCGCCTTGTAGCGGTATTCGAACGGCCCGCGTTCTTCGATCCTGACGATGTCGGCGTCGAGGCCTTGCCATTCTGCGCAATGACGCGCGACCAGTTCGGGCGGAGAAAAGTGAACGCACTGTTCGTCGCATTCGAGAGATGATGACATGCGATCTCCTGTCTGCTTGAGACCGCCGCACCTTGGAGTTCCTCGCGCGCCGCTTTTTTTAGGCGTCGATAGCCGACGAGCCAGCGCATTATTGCAAGTCGCAGATATCGGCGCGCGCGCCACACGTGCAATTCACCAGTGCGTGAGGTTAACGCCGCATTCGCTTCATGCATGTGAGCCTTGCGGCGATGTCGGCAAGTTAAACGAAAGGCGAATACAAAACAGCAATTTCGAGCAAGCCGCGAACGACACCGCTCCCCATGTGCCGCCGTGGCGGCAATGCCGCTCCGGCAAAAGCTGCCGGGACAGCAATGAGAAATGGGAGACACGGGCATGAAAAGATTGATCATCGGCGCAGCCATCGCAATGCTGCTCGGATCGCCGGCTCTGGCGCAGTCGTACAACGCTGGAGCCGGGAGCGGGAACATCGTTCCTCCGATCAACAAAGGCACCGATCGCGTCGGAACCGAAGTGTACGGACCGGTGCCCGGCTACGCTTCGGCGCCCAACGAATCTTCGCCCTATGCCTATGTACCGAATGGGCGCGTTCATCACCGACGTCACGTGCACAAGCACTGACGCCGCGCTCGCCCGGACGACAACCGGAGCCCCCGGTCGCACGGCCGGGGCTTTTTGTTGGCACACACTGAGTCGTCGAGCGCCGGATTAAATTGGCATTTGCCGCTTGGCTGGAAAACGATCTCGCTGCGCTTGGCTTCTTGGTTAAATTTACGGCGCGGTTACAACATTGCCGTGCGAACGCGACGCTGCCGACGGCTGGTGCCGTCACCGCGAAATGCGCAAGGCGAAAAACAAAACAGCAATTTCGAACAAGCCGAATAGAGCATCGCTCCCCAATTCCAAGCGTGGCGGCGATGGCCGCCCCGGCAGCCAGCGCTGCCGGTATCGCAATGACGACAGGAGACATAACAATGAAGAAACTGGTAATCGGCGCGGCGCTCGCGATGCTCATCGCATCGCCGGTATTCGCGCAGTCCTACGATCCCGATCTCGGCACCGGCAACGTGCTCAACGTTCCGGCCGCGGGCGCCGGCACTCACGCCTTCGCCTATGCGCCGACGCAGCGGCTCAATGGCATCCGCGCGCAGGCCGGCGCGCCAGACACCGTCTATCGGGACGGCCACTATATCGGGCAGGACCCGGACCCGAATGTGCGGCTCCAGCTGCGCCGCGACTCCGGCATGTATGACTGATCGGCGCCGGCCGCTTTCACCGTCGCGAAACTAGAACAAAACCCCGGCCGCCTGGCCGGGGTTTTGTCATTGCAGGAAATTCGCGGCCCGCCTCTTTTGGCCGTGTGATACGGAATCCGGCTGATTAGTTCTTTCCCGTCATTCCGGGACGCCGCGAAGCGGCGGGCCCGGAATCCATAGTCCCAATGCTGGGGTTATGGATTCCGGGCTCGCGGCCTTCGGCCGCGCCCCGGAATGACGAACTGATTATCCGGATTCCGTGTGATTTGCGCCTAGTCCGCCGGTGCCGGCGCTGCCGGCGCTTCGGCGGGTGCCGCCGGCGCGGGAGCCGCTTCAAGCCGCCCGTCGCGCAGCCGGAAAATATGATCGAAGCGATCGAGGATCATTTCATCGTGCGTGACGACGATGATCGCCGCATTTTGCTCGACCGCGATCCGCCGCAGCAGATCCATGACCACGCGGGCGCGCGCCGAATCGAGCGGCGCGGTCGGCTCGTCGGCGAGGATGATGCGCGGATGGTTGGCGAGCGCGCGGGCGATCGCCACGCGCTGGGCCTCGCCGCCGGAAAGCTGCGCCGGCATCGCGTGCTTGCGGTGGCCGACGTCGAGATAATTGAGCAGATCGATGGCGCGCTTGCGCCCGGCCGACCTGCCATAGCCGGCGAGATCGAGCACCACGGCAACATTGTCGGTGCCGTCGAGAAACGGCAGCAGATTGGGGTATTGGAAGATGAAGCCGACCTTGTCGAGGCGCAGCCGGCGCAAATCGGCGCGCAGCCAGCGCCCGTCATAGACCACCTCGCCGTCGAGTGTGAGCTTCCCGCTGCTCGGTTCGAGAATGCAGGCGATGCAGTTGAGCAGCGTGGTCTTGCCCGAGCCGCTCGGGCCCATCAGCCCGACCACCTGTCCGGGATAGACTTGCATGTCAATGTCGCGCAGGGCATCGACCCGCGCGTTGCCCTTGCCGAAATGCTTGGAGAGGCGCTCGACCCGCACGACCGGTGTCTCGTCGGTCACGGCGTCACCCTGCCGCCGAAAGCGCTTCCGCCGGGTCCACCTTGAGCGCCAACCGAATGCCAAGCGTGCTGGCGGCCAGGCAGACCACGAGCGTTATGGCGCAAACGACGATGACATCCTGGGGTAAAATCACCAGCCGTCGTGGAAAGTGGCTCTGGAAGGTGAGGATAAGAAACAACCCGAAGAAAAAGCTCACGATCCCCATCGACAAAGCTTGCTCGACGATAAGCCCGATGATGGTGCGGTCCGGCGCGCCGATAAATTTAAGCGTGGCGATCGAGCGCACCTTGTCCATGGTCAGCGTGTAGACGATCAAGGCAATGATCACCGCCGAGACGATCACCAGCAGCACCAAGATCATTAACTGCTGCTTGCGTGACTTCTCAATAACCTCCTTGGTCAGTAAGGTCTCCTGCTGGGCCTGGGTCAGCGTGGTGAGATGCTTCCAGCGCGACAGCGCGGCTGCGACTTCCTTGATCTGTACATAGGGCGACACCTTGGCAACGACGGCATTGATCTGATTGCTCGTTTCCAGCGCGCCTCCGCGCGCGACTTCGCGCCGCTCGGCCGGTGGGGCCAGCTCGAATTGCAACGCCTGCGCGTCAAGCAAGGTGACGTAAGCCACCGGATCGCCAGACGAGGTGACATCATGCCGCGTCAACCCGACCACCGTGAACCTGTGGCCGTGCGTCCCCAGCGGGATCACTTGGCCGAGCTTAAGACCGGCCGAACGATCAACAATCATTTCGTAATGGCTGCGGATGATGTCGCGTCCGGCCCATAATCTATGCGGCCCGCCCGGCCGACCAATTTCGTATCCGATGAGGAAAAACCGGAGCGGCTTGCCGTTGAGCTCGGTCTGCACCGACTGATATGTCACGGCGCCGGCACGCTCGACGCCGTAAACTCGAGCGACCAGGTCCCTGGTGTCACCGGGAATGCGCGATGCCTCGGCGAACGGCCCGTTGGTGCCGGCCTCGACCACCCAGAGATCGGCATTGGCCGCCCGGGCCTGGCGCAGCGCGTCGTCGATCAATCCGCGATAAACGCCTGTAATTGTGATCACGACGCCGAGCAGCAGACTCAAGCCAAAACAAGTCAGCACGAAGCGCAAGAGATTGTGCTTGATGTCGCGGTAGGCGAGATTCATCGCCTGCGCTCGCCGGAAATGATGGCTTCGCGGCCGACCCGCAAACCGCTCGGCATTTGCGCGAAGCCTTTGGCGATGTCGTCTACCCGGCTGACCACGACTGCGTTATCCGGCACACCGCCGGTAACCTCGTAACGGCCGTCGAGCAGGCGGTGGCCGAGCGTTACCTCACGCTGTTGCAGCTTCTTGTCTTCGACCATCCATACCGTTCCACGCCCATTTCCAATCCCGCTGATCGCCGCCTCCGGCACCAGCAGCGCCTGCGGCAGCCGCGCGGTGGTGATATAGACCTCCGCCTGTTCTCCGAGACTGGCGTTGTCCGGAATCTTATCGAAGGCGACTTCGACGCGGCGCTCCTCGTTGACTCGGTCGCTCTCCGGCTCGATGCGGGCCACTTTGCCCTTAAGCCGCTGATTGGGATGCGAGCGCAGTACGATTTCCGCCGGCTCGCCGACCTTGATATCGCCGGCTTTGCTCTCGTCGATAAAGGCGAGTACCCAGATCGTCTTCGGATCGACCAGGGAGAAGACCGGCTGACCCGCGTTGAGGGCAGAGCCGAGCTCCTTCAGCCGTCCGGCGACCATAGCATCGTAGGGTGCGGTCAGCGTGTGAAAATCCAGGATGACCGTTTGCTGCTGCTCTTGCGCCTTGGCGTCGCTGATCGCCGCCATGGCCACCAGCATGTCACTATTCGCCAGATTGAGGTCCGCCATCGCGGCATCGCGCGCGGCCTTCGCGCTTTCCGCCTGCTCGACCGATGCGATATTCGTCTGCGCCAGCTTTTGCCGCCGTTCATTGATGTTTTTGGCGTTGGCATAATTGGCGTTGGCCTTATCCACGCTGGCGGTTGCTTTTTGCAGATTGGCTTGGGCCTGTTCCACCGCGGCCTTGGCGCGCGCGACGACGGCCTGCTGCTCGTGGTTGTCGAGCCGCGCCAGCACGGCGCCCTTGGCGACATGATCGCCGACATCGGCTTGCAGATCGACCAGCACGCCGGCAATCTTGAAGCCGACCTGCGAGGCGACTCGGGCCTCGACGGTGCCGAGGCCGAATACCTGCACGGGCACGTTGCGCTCACTATGTGCGATGTCGACCCGGATCGGGCGAATGTACAAGAACCAGACGCCGAAACCGGCGCCGGCTGCGACCGCAAGCACAAGGACGAGCGCGAAAAAACGTTTCATGAACCCGGCGACCCATCGCCGAGGTTAGGGCATTGACTGCCATCGATCAATGCGCGGGGGCGCAGGGCGCGCGGTTTACTCGGCGGGAATCGGGGTTGCCGGCGCGGTCGGCGTCTCGGCCAGCGGCGAATGCGTCGCCGGGCCCTTGAGCACGCGCTCCTCCATGGCGATCAGAAAGGCCATACAGAAGGCGACCACCAGCGCGCAAGCCATGAACACGAAGCGGAAGGCGAAGGCGAGCGTGCTGGCCGAAGCCGCGCGCGCCAGCGTCTCGACCGCCGTGCCGGTATTGCCGCCGAGTCCGCCCAGCACGATCGCGCCCAACACCGCCACCACCAGCGCCGAGAACAGCGCGCGGAAAAAATTGGCGGTGGCGGTGGCGATGCCCATCTGCGTCTGCACCACCGCGTTCTGCAAGCAGACGGTAGAGATCGGGAACAGCGTGCCGAGGCCGCAGCCGACCACGAACAAAAGCGTGAGCACGAGCGCGGTCGGCAGCGAGGCCGGCCAAATCGACAGCGCGGCAAGGCACAAGATGGTGAGCGTCAGGCCGACGAGCGGCATGCGCTTATAGTGCTCCATGTGCATCATCAGCCGACCGGTGATGGTGGAGAACAGCACGGTCGCGCCCATCAGCGGGATCAGCGCCATGCCGGATTGGCTGGCCGAGAGATGCAGCACCACCTCGAAATAGAGCGGCACGAAGATGGTCATGCCGACGAGCGTCGCCATGTTGCAGGCGCCGGCAAGCGTCGCGCAGCGCACCACCGGGTTGCCGAGCACGGCGAGCGGCAGGAACGGCTCTTCGGCGCGCATCAGCCGCCAGGCGAACAGACCCCACAACACGGCGGAAAGCAGAAGCAGTTCGCCGATCTGCGGCGAGATCCAATCGAAGCGCCGCCCGCCCCAGGACAGCGCAAGCAACAGCGTCACGGCCGCCGCCATCATCAGCACCGCGCCGATGATGTCGAGGGCGTGCTTGCGCGGATGAAACGGCACGCGTTTCAAGACATTCGAGGTCATGCCGAGCGCGGCAAGGCCGAGCGGCAGGTTGATCCAGAAGATCAGCGACCAGTCGATATGCTGCGTCAGGAAGCCGCCGAGCACCGGCCCGCCGATCGAGGACAGCGCAAACACCGCGCCGATATAGCCCTGGTAACGCCCGCGCTCGCGCGGGGAGACGATGTCGGCGATGATGGTCTGCGACAGCGCCATCAGCCCGCCGCCGCCGCAGCCCTGCAGCGCGCGGCCAAAGATCAGCGCCGTCATGCTCGGCGCCAGCGCGCAGGCGAGCGAGCCGGCGACGAATAGGACGATGGCGATCAGCATCATCACCCGCCGGCCGTGGATGTCGGATAGTTTGCCGTAGAGCGGCGTCACCGCGGTGCCGGTCAGGAGATACGCGGTGACCACCCAGGCAAGATCGCCGAGATCGCCGAAGTGCCGGCCGATGGTCGGCAGCGCGGTCGCCACGATGGTCTGGTCGAGCGCGCCGAGGAACATCGCCAGCATGATGCCGAGCACGATGGTGCGGATTTCCGGATGCGTCAGGCGGGCCGGTTCCGCCTTGGCGGCGGCGTGATGCTTGGCGTGCTGCGGGGCGCGGGCGTCCATCCCGCGCTAATTGGCGCGCTTGGCCGGCGAAGGCAATGGGGGCGGGCGCGGGGGTGCTATGTGCGGGTTTCTTACTCCGCCTCGAGCAGCGACAGCCAGCGCTGCGTGGCGAGACTAACCGCCAGCATGAGCGTGCGCTCGAGCGGGCCGGCCGCCGGCTGCGGCGCCTCTTGCTTGTCGCGCGCATCGAGATGGCGGACGAGTTCATGCAGCGCCTGGTTCACCGCCTCGACGGCGCGCAGGCGTGCCGCGCACCGCCGTTCCTGCTCGGCCGCCCGCTCGGCCGCGTGCGCGCGAGTCTCGGCGCGGCCGCAATCGGCAGCGGCGCGCGCCGCCCCCGCCGGATCGGTCGCCTGCAAGCCGGTCGCGACCGGCTTGTCTTGATCCTCGCGGCGGATGAAGCGGCCGTCGGCACCTTTGACCGGCGCAAAGCCCTCGCCATGCCGCCAGCGCCGCCCGCGATTGGCCGCGGCCGCCGCTTCCCCGCGCGGCAGCGTGCGGTAGCGCCGCCGCCAGCCGTGCTTGCGCGCATATTTGTAGATCGTGCGCTCGGTGACGCCGGCGAGGCCGGCGATCGCGCGCACCGGCACCGCCGAGCCCTCATAGAGCGCGCGCACGCGCGCGGTGAGGCCGGCGGGATTGGCCTGCATGCCCTCCCCCCGCCCAGCCTGTTCCCTCCCCGCAAGCACAGCCTGTTCCCTCCCCCTAAGCACAACCTGTTCCCCTCCCCCTTGTGGGGAGCGGTCAGGGGTGGGGGTAGTCAGCGAGCCACGCGTGCGCTCGACCATCTGGCGATAAATCTCTTGCGCCTGCGCGCGCAGCGAGGAGCGGCGGGTCATGGGGATGGAGTCGGTTGTTGCGAGGATGCGCGAAACTTACGGCAGCAGCGCCGCGCTGTCAAGGAATATATTCCAGACGCCTTCGCTGCGCCCCCGCGTCTTCATTTCCCCTTGCCGCAGCTTCCCCCTCGCCCTCATTTCCCCTTGCCGCCGCGCTTGCGTGCGCCTTTCGGCCACTTGCCCGGCCAGGCGACGACATATTCCTCCAGCTTCTCGTCCGGCACGTCCTCCTCGCTCGCGGCGACGCGCCCGCGCACCGAGATGCCGGCCTCGTGCACGGTTGCGCGGCTGCCCGAGACGAGCGGGTGCCACCAGGCAAGCTCCTTGCCCTCGGCCACCAGGCGATAGCCGCAGGTCGGCGGCAGCCAGGTGAGCCGGCGCACATTGCGCGGGGTGAGCCGCACGCAGTCCTTCACGCGCTTGAGCCGGTGGGCGTAGTCGCGGCAGCGGCAGGTCGCCGCGTCGAGCAGCCGGCAGCCGACATCGGTGAACACGGTCTCGTTGCTGTCGATGTCGGTGAGCTTGTTGAGGCAGCAACGGCCGCAGCCATCGCACAGGCTCTCCCATTCGGCCGGCGTCATTTCGCTCAAGGCCTTGCGGCGCCAGAACGGGGCTTCGGCTTTCGGCTTTTCGCTCGTCATGCTGGCCCGCTGTTTTGGCGAGCCCCTGCGAAGGCGCCCGCCGCAGTCGTTCCCTCCCCCTTGTGGGGGAGGGACAGGGAGGGGGTGCGCCGGCGATCTGGGCTACGCGCCTTCGGCACCGATATGCCCGCTAGGCTCCATGCGGTCGTGCAAGACACGCACGATCTCGACAAGGCCCGGTTCTACCACGCGGTAGAAAATCACATGCACCGGATTCGCCACCGGCGCCTGGTGGCTTGCGCCGCGGCTGTGCCGGATGTGAAAGCTGCGCATGCCGGGCCGCAGCTCGCTGCGGTCGGTGCTCGAGCGCCCATTCGGGTCCTCGGCGACGCGGCGCATTGCAGCAAGAAGCAGGGCCGCATATCGCACGCGTGCATCGCGTCCATGCCGTTCCTCGCTCGTCCTCAAAATCGAACCGATATCTCCCTTGGCCGACCGTGTAAGTCGGTAGCGCGCCATTGACGTTCAGGAGCGGGCCGGATCGGCAAGGCGGTCGAGCCAATCTTCAAGCTCAGCGTCATCGACTTCCTCGTAGTCGCCGCGCTCAAGGTCGGCGAGCCCGGCATCGATGCTCCGTCGCAACCGCTCCATCTTCAGCGCATCCATTGCCCTGCGCTGTTGCAGTGCGCGGATTGCATCGCGCAAGGCCTCGCTGGCGTTGCGGTATTCGCCGGCCTTCAGCATCTCGTCGATGAAGGCGTCCTGCTCCGGCGTCAGGCTGATATTGCGGGTCGGCATCGGCTTAAGATCGCCATCTCATTGATTTCCTCAAGAGATAGCAATTTTGGCAATAATTGCCAATGCGCCGCCCTATCATGATTGCTTTCCCTCGCCAGCAGCAGCGCTGCGCTCTCAAATTCAAGAACCGGCGATGGGCGCGGCCTTCAGGCCGCTTCGAGCCGCGCCAATTGCTCTTCGAACTCGAAGCGCAATTGCGCGCCCTCCTCCTCCGGCAGCCAGTTGGTCATCTGCGGGACGATCGCGCGATAGAGCGAGAGCGTGCGCGGCGGCAGCTTGTCCGCCGCCCGCGCCTCGGCCAGCATCTTGTGCAATCTCGCACGCACATCATCGAGATCGGGACGATAGACGGGCGCTTGCTCGTCGCCGAACAGGTCGGCGAGCTCGTCTTCGCTGAAGAGATTGCCTTGGCGCGGTGAGGGCATGGATCGAGAGCCTCCGCGGCAATCAGGCGGCCTTTTCCAGGCGCTCCATTTCGGCGTCGAACTGAAAGCGCAGCTGCGCGCCTTCGTCTTCGGGCAGCGCGTTGGTCATCTGCGGGAAGATGGTGCGGTAGAGGGAGAGCTTCGAAGCGTCCCACGGCATGGTCTTGGCAGCGCGCGCCTCGGCCAAAATCTGCAACAATTCAGCGCGCACCTCCTCCGGGTCAGCGCGGTAGACCGGCGTTTCGTGATCTTCGTCCGCCGGTTCCGGCTGGTCGCTTCCGAAGAGATCGCCTTGGCGAGGTGAGGGCATGGCCCGAGAACCTGCATCTCGATTAGGCAGCTTTTTCCAGGCGCTCCATTTCGGAGTCAAACTGAAAGCGCAATTGCGCACCCTCCTCCTCCGGCAGCCAGTTGGTCATCTGCGGGAAGATGGTGCGATAGAGCGACACCCGCCCCGGCCCCCAGGGAAATTTGTCCGCCGCCCGCGCCTCGGCCAGAATCTTGTGCAGCCGCGCGCGCACCTTGTCGGGATCGGGCCGGTAGGCGGGCGTGGGCTCGGCGCCGAACAAATCGCCTTGGCCGTTGTGTCGCACCATTGCATTCGACCGGAATATCAGGAAATTTGATGCTCCATACGCGCATAAGTAGTCGCGCATCTTGAAATCATAACATTAGCGACCAGGCAACATACAAAAATGAATTTCGCCGCGCTCCTTCAAACTTACGCACATCGAATCAGGGAACTACGCCGGGCCAACGCAGACGTGCCCGAGACGGCACTCGCTCCGGCGTTTCAGCAGCTGCTTGAAGGTTTGCTTCCATTACTGCCTGCCGCGCCCCGGCTGGTTGTCGTCCCGGAGTACCGAAACCCCGGCGTTGGGCGGCCCGACATTGCGCTCGTGAGGCAAGGCGCGCCGGCTCGCGCCTTTGTCGAGCTAAAAGCGCCCAATAAACCCGCCGACCCTACGCGCTGGCGCGCGCAAGATAAGAATCAGTTTGAGCGGTTCAAAGAATTGGCCTGCTGGGGAACCTGCAACTTCTCTGAGTTTCGACTTTTTCACCGAGACGAGGAGCTTGGCGCTGCGGCTGTCATCCCTGAGCGGGCCCTTCGCCCCGACCAGGATGACAAGCGCGCCAGTCGTGCTGTTGCCGATCACGATACTAGTGCATTCGTACGCCTCGTCGAAATGCTGGTCGCGGACTCGGGGCAGGAGCCGGCCGCTCGCGATGCAGAGGATCTGGCCACGCTGATGGCCTATTCCGCTCGGCTTGTTCGCGGCATTGTGCGCGATCGGTTGGCCGAGCTTCACGACGACGACAATCAGCGCCACGCGCTTTTGCAGGTACGGCAGGAATTTCGAGATGTCCTCTATGCTCACCCAGAGGCTGGCGGCTATACTGCGAGAGATTTTGACGACTTGTTTTCCGCCGCTTTCGCTCAGACGCTCGCATACGGCCTTTTGCTCGTCCGCGAAGGAACGGGAGAGCCGGTGGGCGTGGATGCTTGGCAGCACATGCCTGAAGAGCATCCACTTATGCGGACGGCGCTGCGCGTGCTCAGTCTCGATGAAGTCGTGCTCGATGTCGGCATCGGCTTTGACGTGATGCGCGACACGGTCAACAGCTTCGCGCCCGAAATCCTGGCTGTGCCACCGGGTGGGCCTGACCCCATCCTCTATTTCTACGAAAACTTTCTTAAGACCTTCGATCCCGAAGCACGCGAGCGCTTTGGCGTCTATTACACGCCGGTTGAAGTCGTCCGCTATATGGTCAGCGCCGTCGACCGAGCCGTGCGCGAAAACCTCGCGATGCAAGGTTTGCGCGATCCGAGCGTCACCATTTTAGACCCAGCAGCCGGCACCGGGACCTTCCTGCTTGGCATCGCGGAGCGCGTTCGTGAGCAGGTTGAGAGAGAAGCCGGCGAAGGCATGGCCGCGCTCGCGCTGCGAGACCTTGCAGGTCGCATGTATGGCTTCGAGCTTTTAGTCGGTCCGTATGCCGTCGCGCATTATCGACTGCATCACACGTTGCGGCGGCCTCGGCATGAGGGTGGCGAACCACTGACGCTGCCGCGACTCGGCGTTTATTTAGCGGACACGCTGGCCGAACCGGGCGCCGCTGCACCAATGGGACCTCTCGGTTTCGTATCGGAAGGAATTGCCGAAGAACGGCGCGAAGCGAACCGAATCAAGGCCGAGCAGCCGATCTTGGCGATCATCGCCAATCCACCTTATCGCCGGCTCGAAGAAGGCGAAAATCATACACTGGTTGGCGATTGGATGGATCACCTGTGGAACGACTTAAAGGCGCCGGTGAGTAATGCCGGCCATGGCAATCAGCTCAACACCTTTCCCGAATTGTCAGTTGCTTTTTGGCGCTGGGCGATCTGGAAATTGTTTGAGGCCGAGAACGCGCCGAGGCGCGGTGTCGTAGCTTTTATTTCGAACCGCAAGTATCTGACCGGATGGCCCTACGCCGGGCTGCGCAAGATGATGCGCGAGCGTTTCGACCGCATTGAGGTCATCGACCTCCGAGGCGATGTCCGCCGTGGCGAGCGGGCTGGGGTCGAGGCCGACCAGGGCGTCTTTAACATTATGGTTGGAACGGCAATCACTATTGCCATCGCCGATGGCAGCAAGGACGAAAGTGACGCGGCCGGCGTTTTCTACCAGGACAGTTGGACTGAAGGTTTGTTTTCACGCCGGTCGAAGTTCGATTGGTTGTTGAGTCGTGCAGATCGCGGTACGCAGTCAAACCCTGTTGCCGTCGAACGCAATGTTTTCGACGACATGCGACCAATGCCCTTCCTCAATGGAGAACTCGTCAACTTGCCCGAATGCTTCAATTTCTTCCGAAGCGGATTGCAAACGAAGCGCGACTCCTTCGTTTATGACCCATCACGAGATCGGTTGCGCGACCGAATTAGGGCGTTTCTTGTCGCTAATGATGATCGTGCGAGCGAGATGTTCCATGAAACGCGCGATCGCGACTGGGCTACTGCGAGGGCGACACAGTTCGATGATAGCAACATCCGTCAAATATCCTACAGACCACTTGATCGACGTTTTCTTTATAATAATCGCGCTTACGGCGATTTCTTAAGACCGGATTTGCAGGAGGCGTGGGGCGACAACAATGCTTGCCTTTATGCAATGCCAAACGGAACTGGTGCAGGACCGGCAGTGTGGTGCCACGGGTTGCTTCCAGACTATCACGCGTTCCGCGGTAGCTACGGTGGGTATTCCTTTCCTCTGCATGATCGCCGCCCCGAAATAAGTGGGCCGAATGTTTCATCGACACTTGTTGCCAGCTTGAGCGCAGCGTACGGCGGGCCGCTCCGCGCAAACGATATCTTTGATGCAATTCTCTGCCTTCTCTCTGCAACTTCGTATACGCTGCGATTCGCGGAAGACCTTGAAGACGTCTTTCCGCATGTTCCATTCCCTGCTCAGCTCGCAGTATTTCAAAACGCCGCGGGGCTCGGCCGAGAAATCAGGGCAGTTGAGACCTTCGCACGTGAGCCGAATGAGAGGTATCGCCCGCTGAATTTCGTCCGTGTAGCAACCCAACCGCGTGGCCCGGTTGCTCCCGTCGAGTACGCCGACGGCGAAATCACCCTTTGTGATGACGGAACCGGCCGAATCGTGGGAATACCGCAAGCGGTTTGGGAGTTCTCGGTCAGCGGCTATCGCCTCGTGCCGCGCTGGCTCGAAGCACGGGTTGGCCTCTCGGCGGATTTGGCACTCGTGCGTGAGGTGCGCGATATCTGTGGGCGGATTGCCGAATTGATTGATCTCTTTGCCCAGGCCGATAACGTTTTGGAAGCCACGCTGCACGAGACACTGACGCGAGAAGCGCTGGGGTTCGGACCCGAAGGACAAGACAAGAATGACGGACGAGACGAGTGACTTGTTCGGTCGAAGTCCCGCTCAGGGAAGCCTTTTTGGTCCCGGAGAAGACCGCTTGCAAGCGCCGCAGCAGAGCACCACGCCCGATCCGGAAGTCGTCCGCTTCCGTCTAAAGGCATTGATCGAAAAGGTGCGGTCGGCCGAAAAGATGCCGTGGTCGGAGCGCGATGCGCGCATGTGGCAAACTGTATTCCCAAACATGGCCAAATGGCTGCCGGAAGATGAGGCTAATCAACTGCGTTTCGAGTTCGCTCAAGAAATGGAGCGGCTCAACCGCGCGGCTTAGCTGGTTTTCACATCGCCTTCGTCGGCCACTTCTCCTGGACCGGCCTTCGGCCGGACCCGTCGGGCGGGCGACCCTCGGGTCAGGCCCGAGGGCAGGCTCTCCCCCTTGCAGGGAGAGGTAAAGCGCGAAAAGCCCCCCTCCCCGCCCCCAATTTATCCGCAATTTCCGTTCACTAATGTTCGCGTTATCCCCCCGGCGGCAGTGGCCGGAAGCGCGCCGATCGGCTAGAACAACGGCGCGGCGGCAAGGGTAGTTCTCGTTAGAAATGCGCGACCTCTTTCCCGAACACTGGAAGCCCAAGATCCAGCGCTGGATGCTGGCGCTCGACGCCTGGGTCGATTCCAGCGTGTTCCGCAGCGGCGCCTCGCTGCGCGAGAGCTACGAGCGCTTCTCCACCTTCATGGACCGCTTCCACGTCGCCGGCTGGCGGCGCCTGCTCAACGAATTCGTCTCGGAAGCCGCAACGCTCGGCACCGTCGGCCTGGTGTTGCTGTTGGCGCTCGCCATCCCCGCCTTCCAGGAGACCTCCGACAACGAATGGCTGAAGAAGTCGGAATTGGCGGTGACCTTCCTCGACCGCTATGGCAACGAGATCGGCACGCGCGGCATCCGCCACAACGATTCGGTGCCGCTCGACGAGTTTCCCGACCACCTGATCAAGGCGGTGCTGGCGACCGAGGACCGGCGCTTCTACGACCATTTCGGCATCGATGTTTCCGGCACCTTCCGCGCGCTGGTCACCAATGCGCGCGCCGGCGGCGTGGTGCAGGGCGGCTCCTCGCTCACCCAGCAGCTCGCCAAGAACCTGTTCCTCAACAACGAGCGCACGCTGCAGCGCAAGATCAAGGAGGCGTTCCTCGCCACCTGGCTGGAGACGCGGCTGACCAAGAACGAGATTCTCAAGCTTTATCTCGACCGCGCCTATATGGGGGGCGGCGCCTTCGGGGTGGATGCGGCGGCGCGCTATTATTTCAACAAGTCGGCGCGCGACGTCGATCTGGCCGAGGCGGCGATGCTCGCCGGCCTGTTCAAGGCGCCGACCAAGTATTCGCCCAACGTCAACCTGCCCGCCGCCCGCGCGCGCGCCAACCAGGTGCTCGACAATCTGGTCGACGCCGGCTTCATGACCGAGGGTCAGGTGTTCGGCGCGCGGCGCAACCCGGCGACCCCCGTCGACCGCCGCGACGACCGGGCGCCGAATTACTATCTCGATTGGGCGTTCGACGAGATGAAGAAGCTGGTCGATACGTTCCCGAAATCGATGACAGAGCGCGTGTTCGTGGTGCGCACCACGCTCGACGTCAATCTGCAGCACGCCGCGGAAACCGCGGTGGAAAATTCGCTGCGGCAATACGGGCAGGAATACCACGCGAGCCAAGCTGCCGCCGTGCTCATGGATACCGACGGCTCGGTGCGCGCCATGGTCGGCGGGCGCGATTACGGCGCCAGCCAGTTCAACCGCGCCACCGACGCCATGCGTCAGCCGGGCTCCTCGTTCAAACCTTACGTCTATTCGACCGCGCTCGAGTACGGCCTCAAGCCAAGCTCGATCGTGATCGACGCGCCGATCTGCATCGGCAACTGGTGTCCGCACAACTACGGCCACTCCTACGGCGGCGCGATGACCTTGATCAACGCGCTCACCCATTCGATCAACACCATTGCGGTCCGGCTGTCGGTCATGATCGGTCACGGCAACGCCAAGCTCGGGCGCGCGAAAATCATCAAGACCGCGCATGAGATGGGCATCACCACGCCGCTGCCCGACACGCCGTCGCTGCCGATTGGCGCCGATGCCGTGACGCTGATCGAGCACACCGGCGCTTACGCAACCTTTCCCAATCTCGGCATGAAGGTTATGCCGCATGCTATCCTCGAAGTGCGCACCGGCAACGGGAAGCTGATCTGGCGCTACGACCGCGATGGGCCAAAGCCGAAGCGCGTGCTGCCGCAGCATGTCGCGAGCGACATGATCAAGATGATGAACAGCGTGGTAGAGAACGGCACAGGCCGTCGCGCCCGTCTCGACGGCATCGCCGCCTCGGGCAAGACCGGCACGACCAATGCTTATCGCGACGCCTGGTTCATGGGCTATACCGGCAACTTCGTCTGCGGCGTCTGGTTCGGCAACGACGACTACACCTCGACCAACCGCATGACCGGCGGCTCGCTGCCGGCGATGACTTGGCACAACATTATGGAATACGCGCACCAGGGCATTGAAATCAAACAGCTGCCGGGTATTCCGGTTCCTCCGGCGCGTCAGCAGCCGGAGATCGCCCAGTTCCAGGCGAGCAAATCGGCGCCCCCGCCCAGACCGATCATGCTCAGCAAGCGCGGCGCTGACATTCTTGTGCAAGTCGAGCGGATGATGGACGATGCGAACCGCGCGATGGGGCCAATTCCGTCAGCGATCGCGATCGAGCCTAGGAAGCAGGCAAGCCTGCAAAAAGATGCAACGACCGCGAACCCAGACGGCCAGGCGCTGGAAGGCAGTGCGCTCGCCGCGGCGCTGGAAGGCAAGGCGCTCGGGAGCCAAAACTGATTAGCGGCTCTTCGATCGCCGAGGTAATCTCGTCCCTCGTCGAATCAACACTGTCGTAGCGGATCGATCGTGCGGCTGCTTCTCGGATCGCTTGTTGCTTTTGTCATCGCAGCGCTGGCGGGACTCGGCGCGACTTATTTCACGATAAGCCAAAGCGTCGCCTTCGGCGCCATGCCGATCGGTAGCTGGACGGCTTGGCCGAAAAACGGCACTCCCGATGCCGACCCCTATGTACGCGCGACCATCGCGCGCACTGGACAATTGCCCTTGGCGCTTGGCGACGGCGTACCCTTCACCGCGCAGACCGATGACAAGGGCCGCGCGCTCGACGGGCGCTGCGATGTCCTGCTTTCGGGGGTGACGCCGGCGGCACGGTTCTGGACCCTGACGCTCTACAACAGAGATGGCGAGCTGGTGGCAAATTCCGTCAACCGTTATGGCTTCACCAGCCAGGAAATCGTGCGCGAAGCTGACGGCAGCTTCCGGATCGTGGTGGCGCCGCGCGCCCGGCCCGGCAATTGGCTGCCCACCGGCGGCGTCACGCGTTACAAACTGATGATGCGCTTTTACGATACCGCGGTCGGCGTTTCGACCCGCGCGGGGCGCGAAGTGCCGATGCCGGCGATAACGACGAGAAGCTGCCGATGATCCGTTGGTTGCTCATTTTGCTGGGTGGCCTCATGCTGGGCGGCATCGTTCATCTCGCCACCGTCATGTTGCTGCCGCTCGCTGCCAGCCAGGATGCCTATGCGCGGCTTGCTCCGACCGCCCCGGTCAATACCGTCGTCAGTCTGCCTGCGCCGACGCCGGACAAGGCGCCGATGCCGTTCATGGACCCGGCTTTTGCCAGCGCCATTTGCCGCTACGATCTTTCGCGGGGACCGTTGAAGCTCACTGTCCCGGTCAGCCTCGCTTACACGTCGGTCTCCTTCTACACGCGTCATGACGTCGCCTATTACGCCATCAACGACCGATCCGCCGGCAAGCACAGAATCGAGCTCGACTTGATGACGGTCGATCAACACAACCAACTGCCGGAGGATGCGGACATCACCGCAGCCGATCGCCTCATTGTTGAATCGCCGACGATTACCGGCCTCATCGCAATCCATGCACTGGCGCCCGAGCCAGGTCTGATGCAGAAGGCGAAAGCCGCGCTTGCCGGCGCGCAATGCAAGCCGGAAAACGAGTCGCGGGCTATGAACTAGAAGAATCGGAGAGAAGAAATCCGCCCGAGAGGCACTAATCGAACATAGTCGGTCCGATCTCTCCACTCACCTCGATGATTACATCGGCCGGTAAGTTGTTGCGGCGAGCCGCGGCTCGGATCGCCTCCGGGCTTGGCGCTTCGTAGAGGCAATAGGTCTTTTTCTTGTCGGCGCTGAGGAAGGAGAAGATCCACGCCACGCCCTCTTCCTGGTTGATCCGATTGACGCTGTCGACCCCGTCCTTGGTCAAATCGAGCTGCTCGGCAAAGTTGCGTTCGATCAGGTAGCGCGGCATCCGCTGTCTCCCTTCGATAAATTTCGATCTGAGCGAACCCGCCCCAAAGTCAATGAACCCACCGCTGCAGCCGCTGTTTCAGCCTGACCATATCAAGTTCCGCGGCAATTTCCCAAGCTTCATTTGCCAGCATGTCCGCACGTCCGCCGACGCCTTTTCCTCCGCGCCGCCTCAGCAGCAGTGCATATTCGGCCTTGGTGTGAGCGACCCATGGCCTTGCACGCATGGCGGCGTTCATCTCCATTGCGTGCTCGAAATGCTCTTCCGCCTTATCGAACTCGCCGAGCGTCGCTGCCAGCATGCCGAGATAGCGGCTGGCAGCGCCATAGCAGACGGTGACGACACCTGCGGTAACCGTCATATGTTTGTAGACCGACATTAGTTCGTAAAGGCGCGCCGCGGTTTCGGCGTCGTCCAGAAGAGCGGCGACCTCGGCAACGTAGGACAGCGAGGCACTGCGCTTGGCGTCGATCGGCATCTCAAAGCCGGTCTCTGCCAGCTCGCGCAAGCGGCGCCGCGCCGGTTCCTCGAAGCCAAGGTCCGCCGCGATCAACGCGAATCCCGGCAGCCAGGTCGTCTCATCCGGATGCTCGTCGATGAAACGTCTCATCACCGGCGCGACTTCAGCGAGCCGACCCTGTTCTCGGCGTATCGAGAACATCTGAATGCCATAGACTCCCTCGACCTGCTCACCGGAAGTCAGGCGTCCGAGTTGGAGAGCCTGCCCGGCAAGGACTTCGGCAGTCGCGAAATCGCCGTCAAGGATTGCCAGCATGGTTGCGCCGTGACGCGCAATCCAGTGGGCGTGCAGCCGCTGGCGGACCTCGCCCAGTTCGGAAAGGGCGGCGAGTGATCGATCCGCGCGGCTCCGTTGGCCAAGCTCCATCGATACATAGATATCGAGCGCAAGTGCACGCTGATTCAGCTCGTCATCATTGATGCCGCGTGCGAGTTCGAGCAGCTCATCCAACTCGGCCAACCGCCCTTCCACATCGCCGGAGGATGCGATCCGCGGGACGAGGAATCGATTGACCGAAAGATTGAACAGAGATTCCCGATCACCCAAGCGCCGCGCCAATTCGGTTGCCTGCCGGTCGAACCTTTCGCTCTTTTCCGCATGACCGAGAAGGAGATGCGCGCGCGCAAGGCGAACAAGTATAAGGCAGCGTTGTCGATCATCTTCAGGAGCAATCTTCGCTTCCGCTTCCATGAGGAGCATGATGGATTGGTCGAGTGGTATGCCGCCGAGGAACTGTGCGAGGTCGTAACCGAGCGCAGCGCGCACAAAATTGCTCGCGTCGTCCGCCTGCCGCGCCTGCTCTGCAGCCCTATAGGAATGGGTTGTCGCCTCCTTCAGACGGCCCGCTTCCATGAGCGCTTCGGCAAGCCGAATCCGAACCGCGAGGGTTTCGAATTCGCGTTCCAATCCCTCCGGCAACTTTTCGGCGATGGCGAGCGCATTGGAAAAATGATCGACGGCTTCGTAGTTAGCGGAATGCTCAAGCGCCCTCGTCCCGGCCTTCTTCCAATAAGGCAAGGCCAAATCGTCGCGCTGAGACTCAGTATAATGGCGCGCAATCAGCTCCGGCTCTGTGGTGGCGATGGCCATATGCGATTTGACGATCGCGTCGGCGATCGCTTGGTGGTATTGGCGTCGCTTGCGGCTGAGCAGCGATTGGTAAGCCGTGTCCTGGATCAGCGCATGGCGGAACAAGAGTGTCTGGTGCGACATCCCGCTCATGACAACAAGCTGGGCAGCCAGCAGTTGGCGCAGTGCATCGTCAAGCACCGTCGCGCCCACGGCGACCACCTCCGCAAGCAGGCCGCGGTCGAATTCCCGGCCGATGACGGCAGCGACCTGCGCCACCTCCCTTACGGAGGGCGGCAGCCGATCGAGTCGGGCCATTAGCGAGCCTTGCAGGCTAGCGGGGATTTCGATGTTTTCATGCGCATGCGTTCCGCTCTCCAAGATCGATCGTGTGAGCTCCTCGACAAAGAGGGGCACGCCGTCGGTCCGATCAGCGATCCGGTCGACGAGCCGGTCAGAAACCGAACCAAGCATCGATTCGATCAGCAGGCGCATCTGCTGTTTGGTCAGGCGGCCGACCGCCATCGTGGTAACGTGTGAGTGACCTTGCACCCAATCGACCGACCAATCCGGGCGATGCGTCACCACGACGAAGATCGGCGCCGTGTGGATGCGGGAGACGATCTCCGCCAGAAGCTCGCTGGTCGACGGATCAATCCAATGGGCATCCTCGACCAGAAGCAGCACGGGCGCCCTTTTTGCGGCGAGGAAGGCACGATTTGCGAGCGTGCGCACGGTCAATTCCTTGCGCTGCTGGGCGGGAATCTCGAGCGGTTTGAAACCTTCACCTAGGTCGAGCGACAATAGCTCGGCATAGACTCGCCCCGCTTCAGTTGCGTCTTCTCCATATTGCGCCAGCAAGCGCTCCAGTTTCTCGGCGCGCGTCGGAGCGTCATCGCCGGCGGCGAATCCCGCCACCCGGTTCAGCCGCTGGATCACCGGATAAAGCGCCGATGTCGTATGGTAAGGCGAACATTGCAGACGCAAGAGCTCGTGCGCCTCGTCCTGCAGGCGCTCGACCAATGCTTCCAAGAGGCGGGACTTTCCGATTCCCGCTTCGCCCTTCACGAAGACCGCTTGGCCCTGTCCGCCCTTGGCGAGTTCCCAACGGTCGAGCAGGATGCCGATTTCGCTGTTGCGACCGACAAATTGAGAGAGCGCCTCACCGTGCCTGGCATCGAAGCGGCTTTCTACGTCGCGTTCGCTCGCGACGCGGAAGGCCGGCACGCGGTTCTGGAAGCCTTTGAGCTCGCGGCTACCAAGATCTTGGAATTCGAAGGCATGACCGGCCAAGCGGCGCGTATTATACGCGATAACGATTTGGCCCGGCTGCGCAATGCTTTCGAGGCGCGCCGCGAGATTGGGTGTCTCGCCCGCCACCTGGCCGCGGTCGAGCACCCCGCCGCCGGCAAGGTCGCCTACGACGACGCGGCCACTGGCGATCCCAACGCGTGATTGAAGCGGCACCCCGGCGGGCGTCTTCAGGCCCTCGACTGCAGAAATCGCCGCAAGCGCGGCGCGGATCGCGCGCTCGGCATGATCCTCAAATGCCATCGGCCAGCCGAAATAGGCCAGCACGCCGTCGCCAAGAAATTTCGCTACATAGCCGCCAAACTGTGTCACCGCGCCGGCAACCGCGTCATGGTAGGCGCCGATAAGGTCGTGCATCTCTTCCGCGTTGAAGCGGCCGGATAGGCTTGTGGAGTCGACCATGTCGCAAAAGAGGACGCTCAGCAGCCTCAGGTCGGGACCCGCCTCGCCCGCTGTTTCGGAGCTGCCAGACCCCGGTTGCAGCTCGACTGCGGCCGGCGGCCGTTCCTGCGCCGTGTCGACCTCGATTGGCTCAGACTTGCCCTCGCGCAAGGCTTCGATGGCCGCAAGCATGATCTTGCGGTGCCCAAGCGAGACGCCGAGCTCTTGCAGGTCAGTACTATTCAGGTGCGGGAGGGCGCGAATGTCGATATCATTCGCAGCAAAGGCCTCGGAATATTTGCCGAGACCGAGGCCGTTCAGCCAATCTCCGATTGACGGCATGTCCGGCTCCGCTTCTCGTTCTGGCTTCCGCCGACTTTGCAATGTGCTATTTTACCTGCCTAGGGCAAAGTCGGAAACAACAATCGGGTCCCGACCAGCCTGTCTCGCTGCTGCCGCAGATCCACCACTCAAGGAGGACAGCGGCTCGCTGTGGCACGCGTCATCATTCATGTGTGGCGAAATGAACAATTCTCGTCATTCAGTTCGAACACGCCCATCGAATCACCCTCGATCTTGTATCCGCACGCGGCCGCGAAAACCGATTACAGATAGATGCGCCCGGTGCGGTCTGTAGCTCCACTTGGGGCTCGACCGGCAGTGGGCATGTCATGATGGAGAATGTCATGCGCGAGGAAGATATCGGTCAATTCCGGCAAAGCCTGCGAGGCCGGCTGATCACCCGAAGCGATTCCGATTATGACGAGGCGCGCGCGCTCTATAACGCCATGATCGACAAGCGGCCGCTGTTGATCGCCAAATGCGTCGACGCTGCCGACGTTATTTCGGCGGTCAATTTCGGCCGTGAGCACAGCCTGCTCATTGCCATACGTGGCGGGGGGCACAATGGCCCCGGCTTGGCAAGTTGCAATGACGGACTGGTCATCGACCTGTCGACGATGAAGGGCGTGCGCATCGACCCGGCTCGCTCCACCGTCCGCGTCGAACCGGGCTGCACGTCGGGCGACGTAGATCATGCCACTCACGCATTTGGCCTTGCGGTGCCCTTCGGCATCGTGTCGAGCACCGGTGTCGCCGGCCTGACGCTCGGGGGCGGCTCGGGCTACCTTACGCGCAAATATGGATTGACGATCGACAATCTGCTCGAGGTGGACGTGGTGCTCGCCGATGGCAGCTTCGTCACCGCAAGCAAGAGCGAGCATCCCGATCTGTTCTGGGCGCTGCGCGGAGGCGGTGGCAATTTTGGTGTGGTGACGAGTTTTCTATTCCAAGCTCACCCGGTGAAGATGGTCTATGCCGGCCCGATATTCTGGGATGCGGCGCACGCCAAGGAGATCATGCGCGCCTATCGCGATTTCCTTCCGACCGCGCCGGAAGAGCTCGGCATTTTCGTCGGGCTCAAGACGGTTCCTTCAATGGACCCGTTTCCGCGTGAGGCCTGGGGCAAGCGCGCGTGCGCCCTGATCTCCTCCTTCAACGGATCAGAAGCCGACGGCCAGAAGGCGCTGGCACCGCTTCTCGACAAGCTGCCCGCCCCATTCTTCAATTGGGTGGGTGTCATGCCCTTTCCTGTCATACAGGGCATGTTCGATCCTTTCTTCCCGAAAGGGCTGCAGTGGTATTGGAAGGGCGACTTCGTAAAAGATCTGCCGGATGAGGCGATCGACGCACATATCGCGCAAGCCGCAAAAGCGCCGAGCGAAATTTCGCTCATGCACCTCTACCCAATCGACGGTGCCGCCAAGCGCGTCGCCAAAGATGAGACGCCTTGGGGAGGCAGGGACGCCATGTTTTCTATGGCTATCGTTGCCGTCGATCCCCGTCCGGCGCAGGCCGAGGCCTTGAAAAGCTGGGGACGCGCCTATTGGAGCGCGGTCCACAAGTTCAATCCGGGCGGAGGCTATGTGAATTTCATGGACGCCGACGAGGACGAAGCGCGCGTCATGGCGAGCTACGGCGAGAACTATGCACGCCTTGCCGCAATCAAGAAGAAATACGATCCGGCCAATCTCTTCCGCGTCAATCAGAACATCAAGCCCGCAGCTTGAATTTTTTACCCTCGAGGCTCACCGCGCCGAAACCAAGCTCGACTGGCGTACCCATTCCGGCGGGATATTCTTGCGATAGCGTGCGATCAGCGCCTGCAATTGCTTGAGTGCGTATTCGACCCCGACGGCTTGCGGCGACGGAGTCATGATGACAAGGCGCTCGAGCGCGTAACCGTAGGAAGAGGCTCGTTGCGCCAGCTTCTCATTCACCATCGCAATAATAACGGCGTTCTCCCGGATGCGGCGCAGTGCGTTGGCCTTCTCCGACCGAGTTAATTCCGACACGTAGGCCAGGCTCTTTCGCCGTTTCTGATCGAGATCGAGGACCCGCCAGGCGGTTTCGAAAAACGGCGGAATGCGCGTGCTGTCATTGCGAATATCGTCGCTCAGCGTCGCATAACGCGACAACGGCGAACGCGCGTAGGACGACATGAGCCGCTGAGCATAGAGCGTACGATCAAACGGCCCCCCGTGAACGTAATCGATCAGGCCATATTCCCCGAGCACCGAATACCATTGCTGGCGGTCGTAGGGCGGCTCGATCAGCGGGTAAGCGAAATCGCGAAGTAGGCGCTCATCGTCGGTCAGTTCGAAGCTCGATGGCCATTGGTGCTGACTGGCGGCGGCATCGAAGCCGATCCAATCGTGAATGTCGTCGCTGGCCAGGACAGGGCGGACCTCGCCGAAATCGCCGTTGGCGCAGCTGGTGAGCAGCCAAAATGCGAAGAGAGCGAACAGACAGCTGCGCCAAGGGCGCCGGCGAACCGACGATTGCGGCAATGCCGGCATCGATCGCGGCCGGCGCCGTAGTTTCAGCGGCCGCGCCGGCGGCGCCGGCCGGCGCCGTTGCCGCTATGCGGTTCGAGGCCGTTGGAGCCGTCCGGATTGCGCTCGATGCGGATCACCGGAAGGATAATGACGGTGGCGGGTTCGGTGTTGGCGTCGACATATTTGCCGCCGCGCGCATATCCCGCCTCATCGGGAAAACGGATGACTTCGCCCATTGCAGTCCCCTTTTCCGGCCCGCAGGACCTCGCGGCTCCCCGGACCGGCGCCTTGTTCCAATTAAACGTGGTGCAAGGTTAACGCTCCGCTAACGCGCGCCGACTAATGTGGCGCAATCGCGTATCCGTCAGTTAACGAGTGCGGCGATGGTAAAGTTTTCGGTGTCTTCCCCTCTCGATGGTCTGCTCGATCTGGCGTGCCGCGACGGCATCGACATTCGTCCGACCTTGCTGCGGGTGCTGACCGATCTCTACGTGCAGAAGCTCGGCCACACCGCCGAGGAAGAGACGCAATATGTCGAACTGGCATTGGGGTTGATCGAGGCGGTCGACGCGCCGACCCGCGCCGCGGTCGCCGCCAAACTGTTCGCGTACGCGGCCGCCCCCGAGGTGTTGAAACAACGGCTTGCCGGGCACGGCGCGCAACCGGATAAATTCGCAGCCGAAACGCCGGCTACCGATCCACCCAAACCCGATATACGACCCGGGCGCGACCTGATCGAAATATTTTTTGCCGCCACCGCTCGCGAGCGCTGCCTGATCTTGGCCAATCTCGAGGTGAGCGAAGATCCGGCGCCCGCTACCGTTCCGGCGGCGAGCGAAACTATCCGTCAACTCGAAGTTGCCGCCTTGCGCCGCCAGACCGCCGAATTCAGCCGCCTGCTGGAACGCGCGCTCGACATCAGCCATTCGCTCGCCCGGCGGGTGACGCACGACGACTCAGGCGAGCCGATCGTGATTGCGGCCAAGGCGCTGGGCATGCCGGGCGCGGTGTTGCAGCGCATTTTGTTGTTTCTCAATCCTGTCGTCGGCCAATCGGTCGAGCGCGTCCACAGCCTGTCATGGCTGTTCGACGACCTGTCGCCGGCGACCGTCGCGCGCATGGTCGCGATATGGCGGGAGGCAGGCAGCGCCGGGCGGCCCGTATACGAATCGGTGCATTGGGACGACGAGCACCGCGGCGCCCGCGCCGCAGCGACGCCAGCGCGCCACCGCGTGCCTCGCGGTGGTGAGGAGGCTTTGCCATCACCGCTGAAGGGCCGCGGCCGGTGGTAGGGCGCTGGGGTTGAATTCGCTCAGGCGACCACATTGTCAAGGAAATGCCGCCCAGCGCGATCCTCGACCTCGACAATCCACAGATCCGGATCGAAGCGGCTTTCGCGCACAAGTCGCGCTTCGACATCGGCTTCGGGTACCGGCTTGCTCCCGCCGAGCACTGCAGAGAAGATGCGCTCGGCAGGCGCCGCCTCATCGAAAGCACTCTGCGGGGCCGGAGCATAGAGCGTGGCGGTGCCGTCAAGCCGGTTGACCTTGATGAAAATCGCGCCGGCCTCATCGGCGCCGCGCCGGCACACCGCCGCGAATACGCCTTCGACGTTGCAACGACGCACATAGGCCGCGACCCAGATGCCGGACTTCAGCCGCATCGCCTTCAGTAACATGAGGCCTATTGCTTGCGCATGACCGTTTGCGAAAGTCAGCCGCAATCGCGGGTCGAAGGCGAGCTTTTTGGATAATGCGCCTGCGATCCCCTATTCCAGCGGGCGCCCGGTCATGGCAGCAAGCTCGCGCACCAGAGGCTCGGAAATCCGGCCGGTCATCGGCATCTGGTGGGCGCGCTCAAATTTCTCGATCGCTTTTTTGGTCTCCGAGTCAAACACACCGGTCGGCTTGATCTGGCCGTAGCCGAAATCGGCCAGCGCGCGCTGGATAGCCAGCACGCGCTTGGATGGCGCCAAAAGTTCGGCGATCGGATCGTTATGCGCGGCCTGGTCCTTGATCTTGGAGGCGGCAATAGCGCGCAGCAGGGCTTCGCTTGGCTCGGGGTTGATCTTGAGGTCCGCAGCTTGCGCGAAATCACGTGCGGCCGTGTCGGTCTTGGCGCCCCAGACGCCATCGACCGCGCCGTCGTAGAAGCCGCGGCGGGCGAGCTCGCGTTGGATGTCGGAAATCAATTGGACGGCGCTTTGAGCAGCCGTATTGGCGGCTGATTGCGCATGCTGCGGCTTGACAGCCGCAGCCGGCGCCGCATGCACGTACGGCCGCGTAGCGAACAGCGGCGCCGGGTGCGGGCCGTGCTGCAGGAACAGTGCGTTGACGACGATCGTCAGCGTCGCAGCGGCCGCCAGAGCGATACCGACGAATTCACGCGGATGGCGAGCGATGGCGTCAGCGAGTCGCCCTGCCCCATCGCGGCCGACCGCGGCGGCGAAGCTGCGATGCGCGGGCTTAGGCACTTTTCTTCACCGGCATTTCCGCGACGGCGGCAAGCTCGACCTGCGGATCGAAAACGAGCTTGATCGGCTCGGTGCCCGTGCGCGCGCCGTCACCGTCGATCGGCAGCCGGATCGTCACCCGCGTGCCTTTGCCGAGACGGCTGCGAATGTCGACATCGCCGCCATGCAATCGCACCAGCCCCTTAACGATCGATAGGCCGAGGCCTGAACCATCATGGCGTCGATCATAGGAGGAGCGCGCCTGAAAGAAGGCTTCGCCCAACCGCGGCAGATCGTCCTCGCCAATGCCCACGCCGGTATCGGCGACGGTGAAGGCAAGCTTCTGACCGTCGCGCATCGCACTAACCGTTACATGCCCGTCACGCGGCGTGAATTTGATGGCGTTGGAGATCAGGTTGATCAGAATCTGGTTGAAGGCGCGGCGATCGGCGATGACGTCCGGAATATCAGCGGCGACTTTGGTCTTGATCTCGACGCCGGCTTCGCGCGCCTTGAGCGCCAAGATATCGCAGCAGCGACTGATTACCGGCGCAGGATCGAACGGCTCCGGCGTGATCTCGAAATTTCCGGTCTCCATTTTCGACATGTCGAGGATGCCGTTGACCACCGACAAAAGATGACGGCCGGACTCGTTAATCAGCGTTGCGTATTCCCGGCGTCGCGCGGGCTCGAGCGTCGGCGACAGCCTTTCATCCGCCAGCATCTCCGAAAAGCCGATGATCGCATTGAGCGGCGTGCGCAGTTCGTGGCTCATGGTAGCGAGGAAGCGGCTCTTGCCGGCGTTGGCGCGCTCTGATTCCGCCCGCGCATTTTCAAGCGCATGCTCCTGCGCCTTGCGCTCGCTGACATCGCGCAGCACCGCCACCACTTCGCCTTTATTCCTGTCCGGGATTTCCGCAGCCTGCATCAACGGTCGGCAGCGCATTTCGACCCAGACGAAATGACCACCTCCCGGCGCGCCATCGGCACGACGGATGCGGAATTCGACGGAACGGTCTTGACCGAGCGCGCCCGCATCGGCAAGCGCGGTGCGATAGGCCGGCCGGTCGGCAACATGGACGCGGTCGAACAAGCCGTGGCCTGTTAACTCGCCGGCCGGGACTCCGAACAAGGTCTCGGCCGCAGGCGAAGCGAACAGCACCGAACCATTGCCCGCGTGGCGAGTGATCACGTCGGTCATATTGCGCGCAAGCAAGCGGTAGCGGTCCTCTTCCGCGTAGAGCAGCCAGACGCTGGTACGGGCAAGCGACTCGGCGCCGAGCGCGAGACCCATGGCATAAAGCGCGGCCGAAATGATGCCGAGCGCGGCAAGCGCGCCATGCTGCTCGGCGACCGTGATCGCAGGCGGCAACAAGTCGAGCGCGCTCGCCACCAGCAGCAATCCGGCCGCAGTCACGGCAAAGGTCGAGGCGAGCGCGACGACCCGGCGCGAGGCAGACAGCGCAGCTTCCAGCGGTACGACCACCAGCCAGATCGCGGCAAACGAGCCAATGCCGCCGGTACACCAAGCCACCACGCTCACCAGCCCGGTGAGCGCCAGCGAGGAGAGCACGTGGGCGCTTTCGTAGCGTCCGGTGCGCGAGAGAAAATAGGCGATCAGAATCGGCGCCACCAGCCAGGCGAATACACCGACCTCGAGCGTGGTTGGCACGCCGCGAAAAGCGACGTAGACCGGGAAGCTGGCAAGTGCGGCAATGCTGCCAAGCAGGCGCGGAGCAATGAAAGCGCGGTGGCGCGCCGCGGTCAGCGCATCCTGCTGCGCTGCCGGATGCACCAAGGCGTCGACATAGTTCCACACCGGGGTGAGAATACTCACGGTTCCTGTCCCACGCCTTTTACACAGACGCGCCCCTTTTTTCGTGAGCGGATGCTAGCCAGCGCCACTTAAGCGAACGTAAGCAGCGCGGCTCAAGGACTAGGGAAACCGCCTTCGTCGACCGGCAACGCGGGCATTTGCCGGTCATGGTGAAATTTCGGTTGCCGGTAGCGCGGTGTCGGGCCGCGGTTACCCGCGGCGCCCATGCCATGAAACATTGTCTGTTCGGCGTGCGGCATGCTTAAAATTTTATTCAAAACGAATCATTTCGAATTTGATGAAAATTCGCATCGTATTTGCTTCGATATTGCCCAAAAACGTCGCTTCATCGCCAACGACAGCTTCAAGCCTGTCTGATAGTCATTGCTGCGGATACGGCAGAACGCCGTTGGGGAATGGTGGGTCGATTCATGTTCTTTCTACTACGCATGACGTTTTGGCTGGGCCTGGTTTGCGTGCTGCTGCCGAGCGGCGCGAAGTCGCCAGAGGCCGGCATAGACGCCCAGCAAGCAGTGACACTTGCGGGCGCTACGGTTTCCGATATGCGCGGCTTTTGCGATCGGCAGCCCCACGCCTGCGCGGTCGGCGGCAAGCTCGCCGCTGCGCTCGGCCAAAAGGCCGAGGCCGGCGCGCGCATGATCTACGACTTCATCATCGCCAAGCTCAGCGAGACGTCTGCGCCGGCGGAAAAGTCCGCCGCCAAAGCGTTTCCGGTCACCACCGGCAACCACGGCACCCTGACGCCGGCCGACTTGCAGCCGGCCTGGCACGCGCCGGTTCCGTTGCCGCCGCGCCGCGAAGCTCACGCCAGCCGGCCTTCCGCTTAAACGCTGGTATTGCTGACATTTCAGTTCCGATCACGCGCGCAGAGATTTTTTTTTGCTCTCGCCGTGCACAAGCCTATATATCTCGAAGCGACGCTTTGAGTGGACACCCTGACGAACGCGCGCCGTGACGACAATCGACGAAATTATCGAGAATTTTGCCCTGCTCGATCAATGGGACGATCGCTATCGCTATGTCATCGAGCTTGGCCGCACTTTGCCGCCGCTTGCGGATAGCGCGCATACCGAGGCGAACAAGGTGCGCGGTTGCGCCAGCCAAGTCTGGCTGCTGACCCATGTCAAGCCCGACGGCGCCGACGGTCCGATACTCACTTTTGACGGCGACAGTGATGCGCATATCGTGCGCGGGCTGATAGCCATCCTCTTCGCGCTCTATTCCGGCAAGCACGCAGGCGAGATTTTATCGACCGACGCGCTCGCCTTGTTCGATCGCATGGGCTTGCGTGAGAACCTCACGCCGCAGCGCTCGAACGGCTTGCGTGCCATGGTCGAGCGCATCCGCGCCGCGGCAAAGTCGGCGCTTGTTGCGGCGGCATGATTTTTCATAGCGCGTCGACACTAAAGGCAGCATCGTCCGCGAGCCAGGTACGAATGGCGCCGTGACTGCGGCCAAACGCCTGCGCGGCAAAGCCGTAATGACGAGCGAGCCGATCGAGCGCCAATTGCAGCACGACCTTGGCCGTTCGCTGGGGCCAGGCGCGCTCGCGTTCGATATCCTCAAGGCCTTTGAGAAAGCAACAGACGTCGACCAATAAACCAGCGAATTCCGGTCCGACGTGATCGAGCGCCCGATGCACCCGCTGACGCGCGGCGATCATGACTTCGGGCACGGCGGCAGCACGCTCGCTGCCCGTGCCGCGCCGCTCGGAGGGTAACGGACTCGCCCAATTCGAGGTCGTCCGCGGCATGAGATGCGCCTTGGTAAAATCGGCGCGCAGCCGCTCGCCCGCCTGCAATTGATGCGCCTCGATCAGCGCGCGACCGTCGCGGCCGCGCCGGCGCGCGAGCCAGGTCAGCGGGCTTTCGGCCTCGTCGACAATAACGCGGGCAAGGCCGTGCTCGGTCTCGATCTGGCGTCCGGTCAAAGCAAGATGCCGGCCGCGAAAACCGCCGATGGTCGGCAGCGCTTGTTCCGGTACTGCCGCGGCCGCTTTGCTCGCTTTGGCGCTCATTGTCGCGCCTCGGCTTTGCCCTGGGAGCCGCGCGCCAATTCGCCACATAGCTGTTCAAGCGCCTGCAAGAGGCTGTCAACGACGGGGTCGTCACGCCGCTCCTCGACCAGCGCGCAGGCATGAGCGGCGGTGGTTCGATCACGGCCGAATAGCCGCCCGGTCGCGCTGTAGCTTTGACCGAGGACGACGTGAGCCAGATACATGGCGGTCTGCCGCGCAAAAGCCGCCACCGCCGACCGGCGCGTCGGGGCACGCAATTCGTCGACCGGCACGGCGAAGGCGGCCGCAATCGCTTTTTCGATCAAGCGGCAAAGCTGAGCGGTTTCATTTTGCGGTCGGTGCTTGCGGCGACGGCTGGGCGGGAAATCGCAGGGTTCATTCCGAACTTCGAGCAAGGACATCGGCGGCGACCTCGTGTAGGATTATTTGCCTACATCATCGCCGATTTTTTGCAACCGGGGATAAGTTTTTTCGCCAACGAGCAGGGCACTGATTAGCAAGGATATTTTGTTCTTTCAGCCGCCAATTGTGGCAAAAACTGTCCACAGGATCAGCGATCCAAAACGCGCCGACAATTCCGGCCGCAGCGTTCACTTGGAGCGCCGACGACGCTGCTGGCCGAGCCCCATCTGTTTGGCGAGTTGCGAGCGCGCGGCGGCGTAGTTGGGCGCCACCATCGGGTAGTCAGCACCCAGGTTCCATTTGTCCCGGTACTGCTCGGGCGTCATATTGTATTGCGTGCGTAGATGGCGCTTGAGCGATTTGAACTTCTTGCCGTCCTCAAGACAAACGATGTATTCGGGCGTCACCGACTTTTTCACCGAAATCGCCGGCTTGAGCGGCTCGTTCGGAGCCTCGCCGGAATTGCCGGAGACCCGGGTCAGCGCCGAATGCACCTGGTTGATCAGGCCGGGAATATCGCCGGCCGGCACCGTATTGTTGCTTACATAGGCGGAGACAATTTTTGCTGTCAGTTCAATAAAATTGCCGTCTTCGCTGTTGTTCATCGAAACTGCCCTCATGCCGTGCGCATTTTTTTTGCGCCGACCCCCGCCTGCCATGACGGACGCGTCAATGCCTCCGCATCCGCCTATTCCTAATATCGCGAATAGCAAAGATAAACGCTAGACTGCATGAATTCTACAAGCAACTTCAATTCCTGCAAGAAAAGATTGCGATCACTTGGTCTACACTATGATTTTTCTCTGATCTTATTGGATATCTAAGCTTCTCTGCAGGCCTGTTGGCGCGCACCTCGGCAGGCGGGCGCGGAACGATTTATTTGCTTATGCCTACGAATGCTGCTCCAGGTGGCTGCGCAGCTCGTCAATCGAAGCAAAATGCAGCGTGCCCTGAGGCAGTTCGGCCTCGATCGAGCCGTCAACATAGAGCGTGTAGGCCATACCGTCGACGACACCCGACTTGAGAATAGCCGCCGAGCGCCGCCCGCCACCCTGCGGCTGTCCCTCTGCCTCCACCGGCATAGCTGGCGGTCTAGAAGCGAATTCTCGTGGCGACATCATCTCCGTTGGCGGCGCCTCGATTGGAATCGAGGGCTTGGGCTCAGGCTTGAATTCAGGTTGGGTGCCGGCCTGTTCCGCTCGAGTATCGACCCTCGGTCGGAGGTCGAGCCTAGGTTCGGGTTTCACCTCCACTTTATGCCCTTCGATAACCGGCGCCTTTCCTGCCATTGGCGGACGCCCGCGGGCACTGGCCACACCCTCATCGCGCCGTTGCACCTTATCCGATCCACCGGCGGCCAACGGCGGCACCATGGGACGGGGCCGTGGCGGCAAGGGCGGCGCTTCAGGTTGGGCAGCCCCGCCCGGCGGCTCATCCGGGTTGTGCAAAGTCGGCGCAACCAACCGATCATCACCTTCTCGATACGGCGCCTCGTGCGGCGGATGCGGTAGCAGAACTTCGTCGAGGGGATGCGGCTGCGGCGGAAAAGCTTCGACCTTTGCTTTAGGTGGAACGGGAATCTGGCCATGCCCGCCGTCGGGCGCGGGGGCGGACAAGGGGGCCTCCATAAGCTCATGGGTAAGATCAGGCCGCGGCGGCCGAGTGGTCAGCGCGTCGAGAATGCGGTGCAGTTGGCCGACCCCGACACCGAGGCCGAAGATGATCAGGCCGCCGACAATGGTGGTCACACCAATGCTGATTAGGGTATTGCCGAAGCTGAATTCATTGATCGGAATGCCAAATCCCACCAAGGCTGCGCCCGCCATGATGGTGATCCCGCTCAGTATGTACAACAAAACCGACATCGGCCTGCCGATCCTCAGTATCTGCCGGGCACTACGCCCTCTCCTTGCAATTCCGCATAACTTCTTCTGGCAATAAAGGAATTCTGACTTGTCCCGGCGTCCCCCGCAACTACTAATATAGAAGGCCCGCGATAAAACGCGGCTGTTCTCCGGGCCGATGGCCGCACGCGCGGCGAGTCCCGAACTGAGCCTTACGCCTAGCGGCGGCCCCAATAGCGAGGGGCGTTGCTCCCGCCGCTGCAAGGGCCTAATTAGCTGGCTGACGGAACTCAGCGCGAACGTGCCGGTTTCAACCGAGATCGGCCTATTTCGTAATCATCATTTGCTGATCGAGGAGGAGGATCCGATGTCGTTCAAGCTGCCCGACCTGCCCTATCCGCACGACGCCCTGGCGCCCTACATGTCGCGTGAGACGCTCGAGTATCATCACGACAAGCACCACAAAGCCTATGTCGATACCGGCAACAAGCTGCTGGAAGGCAGCGGCTTGGAAGGCAAGTCGATCGAGGAGATCGTCAAAGGCGCCTACGGCAAGAATGCCGGGCTCTTCAACAATGCCGGTCAGCACTACAACCACATGCATTTCTGGAAATGGATGAAGCCGAACGGCGGCGGCGACAAAATCCCCAGCAAGCTCAAGGCCAAGATCGATTCCGAGCTCGGCGGCGTGGCCAAGATGCGCGAGGATTTCACGCAAGCCGGCCTCACCCAATTCGGCTCCGGCTGGTGTTGGCTGGCGGTAAAGGACGGAAAACTCACCGTCATGAAAACGCCGAACGGCGAGAACCCGCTGGTGCACGGCGGCACGCCGGTGCTCGGCTGCGATGTGTGGGAGCATTCCTATTACATCGATTACCGCAACCGCCGCGCCGATTATCTTAAAGCCTTCCTCGATCACCTGGTGAACTGGGACTACGTGGAAGAGTTGTTCGCCGCCGCAACCAGGTGAAGGCGGCTCTTAACGAGCAAGATTCGGGGCGGAAGGTCTTTTCTTTTTCGCCTGCTCCGGCGGACATGTTCTCGGTTCCCGCGCGCACGTCTCGCTTGCGGGCACTCGAATTCTCCGCCGACCGCATTGCCCTCGTCATCCTCGCGGTCATCGCCCTGATCGCGGGGATAACTTTTCGCGACTACGGCCTCGGCTGGGACGACTTCAGCCAATCGCAATACGGCGAGCTGCTGCTCAAGTTCTATGGCTCCGGCTTTGCCGACCGGCGCGCGTTGTCCTTCGTCAATCTCTATAAATACGGCGGCGCCTTCGACATGGCGGCGGCGTTGGCCGCGAAGCTCTTGCCCTTCGGCCTGTTCGAGACGCGCCGGCTGATCGGCGCCGCCGTCGGCATTCTCGGGCTCATCGTCACTTGGCGGATCGGGCGCCGCCTGAGCGGACCACTCGCCGGCCTTTGCGCGCTCGCGCTGCTCGCGGCCTGCCCGCTCTATTACGGGCATATGTTCATCAACTCGAAGGACGCACCCTTCGCCGTTGCCATGGCGGTGCTGTTGCTCGGCTTTGTGCGTGCGATCGATGAATATCCGCGCGCGAGCGCATGGACCATGGTGCTCACCGGCGTCGGCATCGGGCTTGCCTTCGGCTCGCGCATTCTGGCGCTGCTCGCCGGCCCCTATCTCTTGGCCGCGCTCGTGTTGCTGTTCACCGAAGAAGCGCGCAGCGACGGCTTTGGCGCCGCCGCCAAGCGACTTGGGCGATTTATGCGGTCGATGCTGCCGGCATTGCTCATCGGCTATCTGATCATGGGCCTGCTGTGGCCCTGGTCGATCATCTCGCCGCTGAATCCCATTCGCGCGGCGATATATTTCGACAAGTTCTTCGAGACGCCTTGGCGCGAGCTTTACGAAGGCAAGCTGATCCAGGTGCCGAACATGCCGGCGACCTATCTGCCGCATCTGTTCGCGCTCAAGCTGCCGCTCTTGATGCTGATATTAGCCCTGGCCGGCGCCGTAGGCGCGCTGATCGTCTGCCTGCGCCGCAGGCTGCCGGCGCCGCAGCGCGCCAAACTTCTCATGATATCCGTTGCCGCACTGCTGCCGATCGCGACCGCCATGGTCACCCGTCCGGCGCTCTATAACGGCATCCGCCAATTCGTCTTCGTGGTGCCGCCGTTCGCCGTGCTTGGCGGGCTTGCCGCCGCCTGGGCACTTGCCCAGGCGCAGAGGCACAGCCGGCTTGCTTTCGGCGCTGCGGCCGCTGTGCTGCTCGCCGGACTGGCCCTACCCATTGCCGGCATGGCGCGGCTGCATCCTTACGAATACGTCTATTTCAACACGCTCGCCGGCAACGTGCGCGGCGCGCATGGAAACTACATGCTGGATTATTGGGGCCTCGCCTTCAAGCAGGCGGCGGACGCCTTGCGCGCCTACGTTGCGACGGCGCATGAGAAACCCGGCCGGCGTTGGGTGGTGGCGATCTGCGGGCCGCAGTCGGCGGCCGAAGCAGAGCTCGGGCCTAAATTTGAAACCACGTTCGACACCAAGAAGGCCGATTTCGTGATGTCGCTCGGCACTTTCTACTGCCGGCATTTGCAGGCGCCGCTGCTGGCGGAGATCAAACGCGAAGGCATCAGCTTTGCGCGCGTCTACGACTTGCGCGGCCGCCCGACCCCGAAGTTGCTGACGCAGCCGCCGCCGTGAGGCGACACGCTATGGGAGGCTGGCCGCGAGCCGCTGGCGCAGCGACGACATTACCAGAGCGATGAATTTGTGCTTTCTCATCGACGCAATTATCGCGGTGCGTGGATCATACGGAATTTGGATAATCAGTTCGTCATTCCGGGGCGCGGCCAATCGGTCCGGCCGAAGCCCGGCCCGATGGTAAACTCCGGCCGCGAGCCCGGAATCCATAATCCCAGCGCTGCGGAGTAATGACGGGAAAGGACTAATCAGCCGGATTCGGTATCAGACGTTCCTGTCACGCGGCGCGCTCGACGCGCGTCTCGATTTCGTTGCGCAAAGTGACAAAATCGATGGGCTTGGTCAGCAGCGCCTCGGCGCCGTTTTCCAGCGCCCTGCGCTTGGTATCGGCATCGCCATAAGCGGTGATCATGATAATCGGGATGTCCGGCCGCGCGGCTTTCGCCTTGGGCAGCAGCTCGAGGCCGCTCATACCGGGCATGTTGATGTCGGACAGAATAAGAATGATTGAGCCGCCGGCCGCGTCGGTGATGCGCTGGAGCGCCATGTCGCCCGACTGGGCGAATTCCATTGTGAACCGGCCGGCGCGCAAATCGCGCCGGAACTGCTGACGAAACAGCATCTCAACGTCAGGCTCGTCATCCACCACGAGAACGAGAAGATTCATGGCTGTCCTCCTGAAATAGCGAGCGGCGCCGCTGTGCGGGGAAGAGTGATTCGGAATTCGGTGAACTCGCCGGGTTTCGTGTCGACCTCGATCGAGCCGCCATGCTGCTTGACGATGATGTCGTGGCTGATCGATAGGCCCAATCCGGTGCCTTCGCCGGCCGGCTTGGTCGTAAAGAACGGATTGAACATCCGCTCCTTGACCTCCGGCGGAATGCCGGTGCCGTTGTCGCGGATGCTGATCTCGACGCGGTCGCCAAGGTTCTTGGTGGCGGCCGCCAATTTGGGCTCGTAGTCGCCGCCATTTGCCGCTTTGCGCTTGGTCGCCGCGTAGAAACCGTTCGAGATCAAGTTAAGCAGCACCCGCGTGATCTCCTGCGGGAACAGATCGACCTCGCCGGCGGCCGGATCGAACGAGCGCTCTAGAGTGATATTGAAGCCCTGCTTCTCGGCGCGCGCTCCGTGATAGGCGAGATTGAGGCTTTCCTCGACCAGCGCGTTGATATCGACGGGGCGGTGTTCGCCCGAGCCCTGGCGCGAATGCAGCAGCATATTCTTGACGATCGAATCGGCCCGCTTGCCGTGTTGCACGACTTTTTCAAGATTGCCCCGCAGCATGTCGGCGATCTCGGCGATCTCGGCGCGCAGCTTGCCATCGAGATTGGCGCCGGCCAGCGCGTCGCGCAGTTCATCGATCAGTTCGACCGAAACGGCCGAGAAATTATTGACGAAATTGAGCGGGTTTTTGATCTCGTGCGCGATGCCGGCGGTGAGCTGGCCCAGCGAAGCGAGCTTCTCGGTCTGCACCAAACGATCCTGCGCGGTCTGCAGATCCTTCAGCGATTTTGCCAGTTCGCGCGTGCGCGCCTCGACGCTCTCGAACAGCCGCACGTTTTCGATCGCGATCACCGCCTGGTCGGCGAAGGTCGTGACCAGCTCGATCTGCTTGTCGGTAAAGGGCCGCACGACGGTCCGCATCAAGCCGATGACGCCGATCGGCTCGCCTTGGCGTAGCAGCGGTACTCCGAGCATGGACCGATATTTTCCCCGGCTCTGGTATTCGAGATAGGTGTATTCCGGATCACCCAAGCAATCGGGCAGATGAATGGTCCGCTTTTCCATTGCCGTGCGGCCGATCAGTGAGCCCCGCCCCGGAGGTATCGGGTTCTGCGCGGCATGCTTGAGAAATTCATTCTCGGCATTGTTCGAGGCGGCCGAATGGTACTTTCCATCGTGCAATCTGAAGATGACGCCGAACTCAGCATCGCAAAGCCAGGCCGCAGTTTCGACGATGGTGTCGAGAACAGGCTTCAGGTCGAAGGCCGAGCGGCTGATGACCTTGAGAACGTCGGCCGTGGCGGTCTGCTGCTGCAGGGACTCGCGCAATTCGTTGAGCAGCCGCGCGTTCTCGATGGCGATGACGGCTTGTGCGGCGAAATTTTTGATTAGCTCGATTTGCTTCTCGGTGAATGGACGAACTTCCTGGTGGAAAATGACAATAGCGCCGATCACCTCGCTTTCCTTAAGCATCGGCACGGCGAGGACGGTCCGAGAGCCGCCGAGCTCGGTACCTGCCTTCGCGACGGAATCCCCATCGACATAGAATTGCTCCCTCATTACGTCGATGGATTGTACAGGTTGTTTTGTGTTTGCGGCGCGACTAAGGGGCAGGGTGGGACCAGGGCGGATCGGTGCCCGCTGAAAAAATTCTACTAACGCCGGTGGGGTATTGTGATGCGCGCTGATGCGGAATGCATCACCCTCGCACAGGAAGAGGTTGCCGAATTTGGCGCCGCAGATTTGAATTGCGCTCGTGAGCACCGCCTCGAAAACCGGCGCGAGCTCGCCGCGCGAGCTGCTGATGACCTTCAATACCTCCGAAGTTGCGGTCTGCTGCTGCAAGGATTCCGACAGATCGTCGGTGCGCTGACGAAGCTCGTTGAGCAGTCGCGCATTCTCGATGGCGATGACGGCCTGCGCGGCAAAATTTTCTAGCAGCGCGATCTGCTTATCGGTGAACGGCCGGACTTCTTGCCGATAGATGACGATTATACCGATCAGCGCTCCGTCTTTGAGCATTGGCACGTGAACCATAGTACGGGCGCCACCGAGCTTGGCTGTATTGCCGAGGACTGCCTCAGCTGCGGCGTCGGCGGTGCGGCTAACAGCTTTTGTTCGCATAACGCGATCAAGCACGGCAGCCGGCGTCGGCTTAAATGAGCCGCGCCTATTTTGAAATTCAGCAAACGCAGTTGGAGCGTTGTACAGCGCAGCGGCTCGAAGCTTATCACCCTCTGCAAGGTACAACGTTCCGAATTTCGCTCCACAGATACGCACCGCGTTCGCCAGCATCGCCTGGAACACGGGCGCTAGATCACCAGGCGAGGAGCTGATGACCTGCAAAACCTCAGAAGTCGCCGTCTGCTGCTCCAGCGATTCGGATAGGTCGTCGGTGCGTTGGCGCAGCTCGCTGAGCAGCCGCGCGTTCTCGATGGCGATGACGGCTTGGGCGGCGAAGTTTTGCACCAAGGCGATCTGCTTGTCGGTGAAGGGGTGCGCTTCCTGGCGATACATGTTGATCGCACCGACAAGCTCGCCCTCCTTGAGCATCGGTACGGCGACGAACGTCCGCACGCCAGCCACTTCGACGAGCGGAATGACGCGGGGGTTTTTCCCGATAAAGGATTCATCAGCCCGCAGATCAGGAACATGGATCACCTGCTTTCCCTTGGCGAGCCGATCTAACGGGATACCCGGGTTCTCGGCCAGATTGATCACGGGATTGCTTCGCAGATGATCCGTAAATTGCCGCTCGCTATGAATCGCGACAGCATGAAAGGCATTACCTTCGAAAAGCCAAAGGTGCCCGAATGTAGCTCCACAGATACGAGTTGCATTGGCCAACATCGTTTCGAAAACAGGCTCAAGTTCACCGGGCGAACTTGAAATAATTTTCAACACCTCGGATGTCGCCGTCTGCTGCTCCAGCGATTCGGATAGGTCGTCGGTGCGTTGGCGCAGCTCGCTGAGCAGCCGCGCGTTCTCGATGGCGATGACGGCTTGGGCGGCAAAATTTTCCACCAGCGCAATCTGCTTATCGGTAAACGGCCGCACCTCCTGGCGATAGATGATGATCGTGCCGATCAAGACATCGCCCTTGAGAATGGGGACGCCGATGTACGATCGCGCACCGGCGGCGTCCGCCAGCACCACGGTGGTCGGCGCGCCATCGCGGTAAGCCTGATCGGCCCGCAAATCGGCAATGTGGACCACCCGCCTGGTCGCGATGACGCGACCGTGGCCGCTCGCCGGGGTGGGACGTACCAGGGGGCGGAGCCTATGCTCCTCGGCGTAGGCCGGTGGCGGATTATGCAGCGCGACCCTTCGAAGCGCGTCCCCCTCGCACAGGAACAGCGCGCCGAAGTTTGCCTCGCAGATGCGGGTCGCACTTTCCAGAATGGTTTGGAAGACCGACCCCAATTCGCCGGGCGAGGTGCTGATGACGCGCAGCACATCCGCCGTTGCCGTCTGCTGCTCGAGCGACTCGCGGAGTTCGTTGAGCAGCCGTGCGTTCTCGATGGCGATCACCGCCTGCGCGGCAAAGTCCTGTATCAGCTCGATATGCCTGTCGGAGAAAGCGCCGGCTTTCTGCCGGTAGACTATGATTGCGCCGATAATATTTTGATCCTTAAACATCGGCACGGCAATCATGGCGCGAAAGCCGCCGAGCTCCACAGCCGACACGAAGCGCGGCTGGCGTGCAATATAGCCTTGGTCCGCCGTGACATCAGGAATGTGAACGACAGCTCTGGTGGTGTTCAGACGACCGAGCGCGCTTCCCCGTTCGGCACGCACGAGCGGCTCGCGGTTGCGCATCTCGGCAAACGCGGCGGGCACGTTGTACATGGCGGTGGTGCGGAAGGCCTCGCCTTCGCGCAGGTAAAGATTGCCGAATTTCGCGCCGCACAGGCGCGTTGCGTTTTTCAGGATGGCCTGAAACACCGGCTGCAGCTCGCCGGAGGAGCGGGAGATAACCCGCAGTATTTCAGATGTGGCTTTTTGCTGCTCGGTTGCGTCGTGCAACTGACGGGTGAGCCGCGCGGCCTCCTGCTCCTGGCCGGGGGCAGAAGCTTTGCCGCGGCGCACGGGCTTGGGCGCATTGCGCCGCTTGGGCGCCGCCGCCCTGCCGCGCCGCGACTTGGCCGGTTCCCCTCCCACCTTTGGCCGCCCCCTCATGATCTACCGCTACCGCGCAGGATAGAGCATCGTAGCGGGTTAAACTACCGGTTCGGAAGTGGGTGGCACAAACTTCTGCCTGCGGCGGCCGACAACAACGCGTTCGCCGAGTTTCCACCGGCCGCCGCCAAGGCCATCCGGTCCTGCGCTGCACTCGCTCGGGAACCACCGGGAAGCGGCGATCAGTACTCGTAATCCGCGGTCTTGAGCAGCGGAAACGCGCTCAGTACGTGCGGCGGATTCGTCGGCGCCGCCGGACATAGCGATGAGCGATCGAGGTCGGAGAGCCTGGTTACTCCGAGCAATCGAAGGCAGCGCGTCACTTCGTGCTCGATCAATTCGAGCATACGCACAAGCGCCGGTTCGCCGCCGGCTGCCAGCGCATACCATTGCATGCGGCCGAGACCGACAAGCTGGGTGCCGACGGCAATCGCCTCGACGATATCGGTGCCACGCGCAAAACAATCGACGATGATCCTGGCGCGGCCGGCGTCTCGGTCTCCGTGCCCCGACGATGTAGTCCCAATCGTTTTGGTGGAGCTTTCGGCGAGCCTCCGCGACGATTTCGTGCAGACACTGAAAATCTGCGGCGTCGGCGACGGCTTGCTCGGCGTCTTGCTGTTTCATATTGGTGAGTTCTGCACGCAGCCATCGAACATCACCGCAAGCTGACACAGGCACAATCAAAACCGCAACAGGCAGCCTGTTGGGCTGCCTGAGTGCGAATTTTCAGTACGGAAGTGAAGCCAGCTAAGCGGCGTCGCGCGCGGGGCCGGCCGTTTCGGCAATTGCCGCCGTCTCGGGCAGCCCAATCGCACTGAGCAGACTTGCGATCTCCAGCCGCGCCGTCGCGTGCGACATGGTCGGCCGGGTGCCGAGCGTGGCCGCGCTGAGATCGTCAAGCGCCGTCAATCCGCGCGGGAAAAACTCGCGGAAGATCACCCGCTCGGCCAATCCGTCGATCGAGCGGAAACCGAGCATTTGCGCGAGCTGTTGCAGCCCCTCGTCGACAAGGCGCTTGTTGCGCGAACTGAGCATCGAAAGCCGATTGCGCAGCACGATCCACTCGATGGTTACGTTCTCGAAAAGCTGCCGTTGGCGGCGTGCCTCATCCACCATCTGCGCGTAGTGACTGGCTCCGGTGACACCGAAAGTCTCAGCATCGACGGTGCCGAGCACGTCGAAGTCGACAAAGCTGTCATTGAGCGGCGTGACCAAGGTGTCGGCCATCAAATGCGCGCGCCGCATGAGTGCGCCGGTATGGCCGGGCGTGTCGATCACAATAAAATTGCAAGTCTGCGTCAGTGCGTCGACAGCCTCGGTCAGCGCCTGGCAGCCCGCAGCTTCCTCGTCCTCGGTCGCGTAACTGGCCTTCACGTCGAGACAAATATGATTGGGAATTTCGAGTTCGCGTCCGACGTGTTGCGCCCAGGCGCGCCGGTTCTCGATGTAACGGGTGAAACTGCGTTGCCGTGAATCGAGATCGATGGTGCCGACGCTTTGGCCCGCCTTGAGCAGAGCGACCGCAATATGCATTGCGATAGTCGATTTGCCCGATCCGCCCTTTTCGTTCGCCACGACGATCACACGGACGGAGCGCCCCCGGACTGCCATTTCATCCGACATGATATGCCTTTCACGATTCTGTTGAGCCAAAGGCTTGTCGCTAGCTTGTGTTAGATTTGTGCCATTAGGGTTGATTCGCTCAATTCTCGCAAGCGGTTAGATTGCAATCTTCTCGAAAAAATCTGCATTTTGCGATGCACCGGAGCGCTCGGTTCCATGCACGTTGGGCAGGCTTGGTTGATGAGTATCATCGCGCGGCCGGCACGGCTGCGGCCGAACTGAGGTCCTCGGCGCCCGCCGGCCAAGGCGACCCTTTCAGCTCGCCGCCTGATCAGCCGCGCCCTGGCCGCCGGCGGAATCGAGCAGCCGGTCGCAAACGATCAGCCGATCTTCGATGCGCGCTGAGCGCCGCATTGTTGTCGCGGCGGTGAAGCCGGCGTCTCAGGAATGCGCAAACTGCCAATAAAGCTCCCGCGCCTTGCGGTAGAGCGGCCCCGGCTGCAGCGCGCGCTCGCCGATGCGAGTGACCGGCAGCACCTTGGAGGCATTGCCGGTGGCGAAAATCTCGTCGGCGTTCTCGAAATCGGCATAGCGCAGCACGCTCTCGACCACGCTGACGCCGGCTTCGCGCAATAACCCGATCACCCGCTTGCGGGTGATGCCGGCAAGAAAAGTGCCGTTGGGGATCGGCGTAAACACGACGCCGTCCTTGCCCATGAACACGTTGGAATTGGCGAGCTCGGCGACGTTGCCGGCAACATCGCAGACAATGGCGTTTTCGAAGCCGCGCGATTTAGCCTCGAATAGCGCGCGCGCATTGTTGGGATAAAGGCAGCCGGCCTTGGCGTCGACCGGCGCGGTTTCCCACGTCGGCCGGCGGAATGGCGACAGCGTAACCGAGAAGCCGTCCGGCTTGCGCAGCGGCGCATCGTAGAGCGTTAGCGCAAAGCGCGTGGAGTCGGGATCGGGCGGAAGCGCCTGCGGCCCGGCGCGCTCGGCCCAATACATCGGGCGCACATAGAGAGTGACGTCCTTGGCGAACTTTTTCATGCCGTCGCGCGTCAGGCCGACCATTTCTTCGACCGAGATCATCGGCTTGAGGTACATCGTCTTTGCCGAGGTGTTGACGCGCGCGCAATGCAGATCGAGATCGGGGGCGACGCCTTCGAACGCGCGCGCGCCGTCGAACACCGACGAGCCGAGCCAGATCGCATGCGTGCGCGCACCCCACATGAGCACGTTGCCCTCGTGCCAGTCGCCGTCGATATAGGTCCAGGTCGCGGACCAGGTTTGGCTCTGTGTCATTCGCTCTCCATACCCGACGTCGCGGGCGCGGGCTTGACCGGCCCATCCATGATGGGGTTCCACTTGACGCGAAGCACCATGGATTGTCGGGCCCGGTCCGGCAATGACGGGGACGGCAATGATATGCCAGCCTCGACGCGAAATCTCATGACAATTGCCGATGGGAGGAATCAATGTCCATCTTCGTTTTCGACGCCTATGGCACGCTTTTCGACGTGCACGCCGCGATTGCGCGTTTTCGCAAGGACGCCGGGCCCGAAGCCGAGCGCCTGTCGGAAATCTGGCGATTGAAGCAGCTCGAATATAGTTGGACCTTGACGCTGGCCGGTCATTACACGGAATTCTGGACGTTGACCGAGCGCGCGCTCGATTACGCGCTGGCGCGCGTTCCGTCGGTCGACAAGGTGCTCAAGCCGAAGCTGTTGGAGGCCTATTTCCAGCTTGATGCCTTCCCCGACGCGCGGGCGGCGTTGCGCACGCTCAAATCGGCCGGACACAAAACCGGCATCCTGTCGAACGGCTCGCCCAACATGCTGAAAGGCGCGGTGGAGGCCGCCGGCATCGGCGGCGATCTTCATGCCGTGCTGTCGGTCGACGTGCTGAAAATGTTCAAGCCGCGGCCGGAAGTCTATCGCCTGGTAACCGATCACTTCAAATGCGCGCCGGCCGAGGTGACCTTCGTTTCTTCCAACCGATGGGACGTGATGGCGGGGGTTACCGCCGGCTTCCGCGGCATTTGGGTAAACCGCGGCAAAATGCCGGATGAATATCTCGATTTTCCACCGCAGCAGACGCTGAGCGATTTGAGCAGCCTGGCCGGGCTCGGCTAGACTGCCCCATGCGCTTTCCCCTTCGCATCTCTGCATTTGCGCTGGCTGGCCTCGCGGCCGCCGCGTTTGCCGCGGTCACCGCCACGGCAGCCCGCTTGCCGACGCCGCTCGTCTATCTGCGCGATGTCGACCCATCCATCCTTCAGGACATGCGCTATGCGACGGAAAACAATTTCACCGGCCGCGTCGTGCCGGGCTACCGCGCCGGCGAATGCATCCTGCTGCGCCCGGTGGCGGTCGCGCTGTCGAAAGTGCAGGCCGATTTGCGCCGTAAAGGCTTGAGCCTAAAGGTCTACGACTGCTTGCGGCCGGCGCGGGCGGTGCACGCTTTCGTCACCTGGGGTGAAATGCAGGCCGCCGGGCGGGACGTTCCACGCTTTCATCCGCGCACGGCGAAGGACCGCGTCGTGGGACTTGGTTATATTGCCTCTTATTCTGCGCATTCGCGCGGTGTCGCGGTGGATCTGACCATCGTTGCGCTGCCCGCTGCGAATGAAACGCCATTCGATCCGCGGGCCCGCTATGGGGCCTGCAACGGCCCGAAGCCAGCGCGTGCGCCCGACAACAGCATCGATATGGGAACCTCATTCGACTGCTTTGACGTCATGAGCTACACGCGCAGCGGCGGGATCACGCCCCAGCAACGGCATTGGCGGGAGCTCCTGCATTCCGCGATGCTGGCGCGCGGCTTCCACAATTACTGGCGCGAATGGTGGCACTACACGCTGGCGGTTCCCGGCGCCAACAAGGTCTACGATTTACCGATCGGTTCCCCCGGCATCGCCGCGGCTCAGAAGCATCAATGATTTGAGCAGGACGCGGCGGTTCGGGGCTGGCGCTCGCAATCGCCGGCGTCTATATGCCCGGCGGTGCGCGGGCTTCCTGCATGCAATCCATCATTTCCATCAGCAACCTGTCGAAGACCTACGCGTCCGGGTTTGAGGCGCTGAAGTCGATTAATCTTGACATCCGCCGCGGCGAAATCTTCGCGCTGCTTGGACCCAACGGCGCGGGCAAGACGACGCTGATCGGCATCGTCTGCGGCATTTTGGTGCCGAGCGCCGGCAAGGTGACCGTCGACGGCCACGACATTCTTGCCGACTATCGCGCCACTCGCTCGCTGATCGGGCTGGTGCCGCAGGAACTGACCACCGATGCCTTCGAGTCGGTACTCGGCGCCGTGACCTTCAGCCGCGGCTTGTTCAACAAGCCGCGCAATCCCGCCTATCTCGAAAAAATCCTGCACGCGCTCTCGCTGTGGGACAAGAAGGACAGCAGGATCATGACGCTGTCCGGCGGCATGAAGCGGCGCGTGCTGATCGCCAAGGCGCTAGCGCACGAGCCGCAGGTGCTGTTCCTCGACGAGCCGACCGCCGGCGTCGACGTCGAATTGCGCAAGGACATGTGGCAGGTGGTGCGCGACCTGCGCGCCTCCGGCGTCACCATCATCCTCACCACGCATTATATCGAGGAAGCCGAGGACATGGCCGACCGCGTCGGCGTGATCAACAAAGGCGAGATCATCCTGGTCGAGGACAAGGCCGCGCTGATGCGCAAGCTCGGCCGGAAGCAGTTGATCCTGCATCTGCAGAAGAAGCTCGACGCTGTGCCGGCAGAGCTTGCCGCGCATAAGCTGACATTGGCCAATGGCGGCGACGAACTCGTCTACACCTACGACACGCAGGTCGAGCGCACCGGCATTACCAGCCTACTCGGCGATCTCAACCGCGCCGGCATCCGCTTCCGCGATCTGCAGACCGAGCAGAGCTCGCTCGAAGACATCTTCGTCAGCCTGGTGAGCGATCGCCAATGAATTTACGCGCCGTGCAAGCGATCTACAGCTTCGAGATGGCGCGCACGCGGCGCACCATCTGGCAGAGCATCGTCTCGCCGGTGCTGTCGACCTCGCTTTATTTCGTGGTATTCGGCGCTGCGATCGGCTCGCGCATCAGCCAGATCGACGGCGTGCCCTACGGCGCCTTCATCGTGCCGGGGCTGATCATGCTGACGCTGTTGACGCAGAGCACGATGAACGCCTCGTTCGGCATCTACTTTCCGCGCTTCGTCGGCACCATCTACGAAATCCTCTCGGCGCCGGTGTCCGCTTTGGAAATCGTGCTCGGCTATGTCGGCGCCGCCGCCACCAAGTCGATCATGCTCGGGCTGATCATCCTTGCAACGTCGTGGCTATTCGTGCCGCTACGCATCGCCCACCCGATCTGGATGCTCGCCTTCCTGCTGCTGACGGCGGCGACCTTCAGCCTTCTCGGCTTTATCATCGGCATCTGGGCGGACAATTTCGAGAAGCTGCAGATCGTGCCGCTGCTGATCATCACGCCACTCACTTTTCTAGGCGGCACGTTCTATTCCACCAACGTGCTGCCGCCGCCCTGGCGCACCATCGCGCTGTTCAACCCCGTGGTCTATCTGATCAGCGGCTTCCGCTGGAGCTTTTTCGAGGTGTCGGATGTGCATGTCGGCATCAGCCTCGTTATGACTTTGATATTTCTGGCGGCCTGCCTCGCAGTGGTCTGGTGGATTTTCAAGACCGGCTACCGGCTCAAGAACTGACTTCCTCACATTTCCGCGCCGGCGAAATAACCGCCCGCACTTAGGGTATGCTCACGGCGGGCCCGTTCAGCCCGGAAAACCTATGGGGAGGTTCGCATGTCTTTTGTCAAAGGCTTTGCCGGTTTGGCTATCGCCGCGGCGCTGTCGTCGCCGGCCGGCGCGCAAGGTCTCCTGACCGAGAAGAACATTTCGCTTGCGATGGCGCAGGCCGTTGCCAATGCCGCGCTCGAGAAGTGTCAGAGCATGGGCTACAAGGTGTCGGTGGTCGTGCTTGATCGCGACGGCCTGCAAATCGTGATGTTGCGCGGCGACGGCGCCGGCTTGCACACACCCGAAGGCGCCGACCGCAAGGCCTATACCGCCCGCACCTATCGCTCCCCGTCGGCCAATTTCGCCAAACGCGTGACCACAGAGCCAAATTACGCGCCGGCGGTGAACTATGCCCGCGTGCTGGCCCTCGGCGGAGGCCTGCCGATCAAGGCCGGCAACGAGGTCGTGGGCGCGGTCGGCGTATCGGGCTCGCCCGGCAAAGACGATGTCTGCTCGCAGGCCGGTATCGACAAGGTCGCCGATCAATTGAAGTGAGCCTAACATGCTTCAATGCCCGCATCGGAAGAAGATGCGGACTTGGCGGGGATACAATGGCACTTCCGCCTGTGGCACAAACCGGTGATGGCGGCGCAACCTCCTCGACCCCGCCTTTCAACGGTGTATCCTGCCGCTACGATCCTTGACGCGATTGCGAAGGGGGCGACGCGGCGTCTGGGCGCAAGCTTTGCATCAGGATTTGAACTGGGGGAGAACCGTCCATGTCAAAGAGGCACACTCGTTCGATCAAATATCCGTCCAAATATCCGTTGATGTGGCTGCTGGCCGCGGCGATCTGCCTATACCCGGCCGCCGCTGGTGCCTGTGGACTCGACGTCACCGACACCGTCACCGGCACAAATGCGCTCGCCAACGAGTGCGGCGGTTATTCCAACACCGCCGACGGCTATTTCGCGCTCCACCAAAACAACACGGGCGCCCAGAACTCCGCCAGCGGTTCTGGCGCGCTACAAAACAACACCACCGGCAGCGAAAATACCGCCATCGGCGACGGAGCGCTCGGCCAAAATACAACTGGCTCCAACAATACAGCCAGCGGCGTTTACGCGCTTAGCTTCAACACCAAAGGATCCTTCAACACCGCCAGCGGCAGTTACGCGCTCTTGTCCAACACCACCGGTTCCAACAACACCGCCAGCGGCTACCAGGCGCTTCAGGCCAACACCACCGGCTCCTTCAACGCCGCCGGTGGCACTTCCGCGCTGTACTCAAACTCCGCCGGCTCCTTCAACGCGGCCAACGGCTATGGCGCGCTCTACAGCAACACCACCGCCAGCAATAACACCGCCAGCGGCTACATAGCACTCTACTCCAACACCACCGGCGCCCAGAACACGGCCAGCGGCGCCTACGCGCTCACGTCCAACACCACCGGCTGCTGCAATGACGCTAGCGGCTATGAAGCGCTTTACGCGAACACCACCGGCTACGGCAACACCGCCGACGGCTACTATGCGCTCAGCGCCAATACCACCGGCACCGGCAACATCGCCTTCGGCTATCAGGCGCTCAAGGCAAGCACAGGCGGCAGCATCAACAACGCCGCCGTCGGCACCTGGGCCCTGCTTGGGCTGACCTCCGGCAGCAACAACATCGCGCTGGGCTTCGGCGCCGGCAAGCTGACCACGAGCGGCAACAACGACATCTACATCGGCAATGCCGGCATCAACGGCAGCGAGAGCAATGTCACGCGCATTGGCACCGGGCAGACCAAAACCTTCATCGCCGGCATTAGCGGCGTAGCGCTGTCGGGCGCCACGGTGGTGGTCAACGCCGCCGGACAGCTCGGCGTCGTCACGTCCTCGGCGCGCTACAAGAAAGACATCAAGCCGCTCGCCGGCGCAGCGGCCGGGGAAAAGCTCGCGCGATTGCGTCCGGTTTCCTTCCGCTACAAGAGCGAGCCCAAGGCGACGCACTACGGGCTGATCGCCGAGGAGGTCGCAAAGGTGATGCCGGAGCTGGTGGTGCGCGACAAAAATAACCGGCCGGACTCGGTGCAATACATCGAAATCGTCCCGCTGCTGCTCGAACAGTGGAAAGCGCAGCAGGCGGAGATTGCGCGGCAGCGCGAACTGAATGCGCGGCAGCAAGCGGAGAATACGCGGGAGCGCAAAGTGATCGAACAGCTCAAGACGGAGTTGGCCGAAATGCGCCATACGCTCGCGACACGCCTTGCGGCGCTCGACGGGGTCGTAGGGGCCAATGGCGCCCGATGAACAGAGGCGTCGAGTACGATTGACTTGATCGAGTTGTGAAAAGGTCTCGGCCCAAACTCATCACGCTCTGCAAGGCTCTATCGCGCTCGACGCGGCCGGCGCTATTCGTCGGGCGTGTAGCAGGAACCGACCTGCAAGCGTGGCGGGCGCCATCCCGCCAGACGCATCTTGCCGAGCGTCGCAACGCTCTCGACCCCACCACTAAAGCGTGTATCCTATTGCTCCAGCCCTTGACGCCATAGTTGCCGACGCCGGGCCACGGGCGAGGCGGCGTCGGGACGCGCTGTTTTGCATCAACTGAGTTTCAAACAGGGGGAGAACCTCCATGCGAAAATGGAAGATTCGGTCGATCAGCTATCCGTCCAACTATCCGTCGCTATGGCTGCTGGCCGCGGTGATCTGCTTGTGCCCGGCCGCCGCCGAAGCTCTCGATCCCACCGATACCGCCACTGGCACCGGAGCGCTCGCCAACGAGAACGGCGGTTCCTACAACACCGCCGACGGCTACCACGCGCTCTACTCCAATACCACCGGCTACTATAACACCGCCAGCGGCGCGCAGGCGCTCTACTCCAACACCACCGGCGTCTTCAACACGGCCAGCGGCCTTAACGCACTCTTCTACAATACCACCGGCTTTTATAACTCTGCCAGCGGCGCCTACGCGCTCATCTATAACACCACTGGCTCCCTCAACACCGCCAGTGGCGTTCACGCGCTCTACTCCAACACCACCGGCGGCAATAACACCGCCAGCGGCGCCAATGCGCTTTACTTCAACACCAGCGGCTACGACAACACCGCCAGCGGCGTTGGCGCGCTCTACGACAACGCCACCGGCTACAACAACACCGCCAGCGGCTATTACGCGCTCGAATCCAACACCACGGGCTACGACAACACCGCCAGCGGCGTTTACGCGCTCGAATCCAACACCACCGGCTGCTGCAACACCGCCAGCGGCTATGAGGCGCTCTACGCAAACTCCACCGGCTACGGCAATACCACGAGCGGCTACCAGGCACTCCAGTCCAACACCATCGGCACCGGCAATGTCGCCTTCGGCTATCAGGCGCTCAAAACGAGCACGGGCAGCAGCCTCAACAACGCCGCCGTCGGCACCTGGGCCCTGCTCGGGCTTAGCTCCGGCAGCAACAACATCGCGCTGGGGTTCGGCGCCGGCAAGCTGACCACTTCGGGTAACAACGACATCTATATCGGCAATGCCGGCATCAACGGCAGCGAGAGCAATGTCACCCGCATCGGCACGGGGAAGCCGCAAGTTTTCATCGCCGGCATCTCCGGCACGGCGCTGTCGGGCGCCACGGTGGTCGTCAATTCCGCTGGGCAACTCGGCGTCGTCGCGTCCTCGGCGCGCTACAAGAAAGACATCAAACCGCTTGCCGGCTCATCTACCACGGTCGCGGAAAAGCTTGCGCAGCTGCGGCCGGTTTCCTTCCGCTACAAGAGCGAGCCCGCGGCGACGCACTACGGCCTGATCGCCGAGCAGGTCGCGCCGGTCATGCCGGAGCTGGTGATCCGCGACGCCGCACACCGGCCTGACTCGGTGCAGTATATCGAGATCATCCCGCTGCTGCTCGAACAGTGGAAGGCGCAGCAGGCGGAGATCGCGCGGCAGCGCAAGTTGAACGCGCGGCAGGAAGCGGAGAATAAGGATCAGCGAGAATTGAACGCACGGCAGGAAGCAGAGATTACGCGGCTTCGAGCTGAATTAGCCGAATTGCGCCATACGCTCGCAACGCGTCTTGCGGCGCTCGACCAAGCCGCTAGCGCGAATAGCGCCAGATGAGCAGAGCCGTCGAGCACGACTGACCTGATCAAAAGACGGATCCCGCCCCCAATTCATCGACTGACAGGGGAGAACTAGCGATGCGAAAAGGAAAGGCTCATTCCATCAACCATCCGTGCAAATATCCAGCAATGTGGCTGCTGACCGCGGCGATCTATCTCTGCCCGGTCGTCGCCAGCGCCTGCCCTCAAACTCTGAGCTTCGACGACACCTGCACCGGCACCGGAGCACTTGCGGACGAAAGCAGCGGCTCAAAGAACACCGCCGACGGCTTTTACGCTCTCGGCTCCAATACCACCGGCGTCGCCAACACCGCCAGCGGTGCTTACGCGCTTTCCTCAAATACCACCGGCAATAATAATACCGCCAACGGCTATGGCGCGCTCAACTCCAACACCACCGGCTATGACAACACCGCCGACGGCTTTTTTGCGCTCTACTCCAACACCACCGGCTACAACAACACCGCCAGCGGCTTTTATGCACTCCACTCCAACACCACCGGCACCGCCAACACAGCCGAGGGTTATCACGCACTCTACTTCAATACCACCGGCACCGCTAACACCGCCAGCGGCCATGAGGCACTCTACTCTAACACTACCGGCTACTGGAACACCGCCGGTGGCATTGGCGCGCTCTACGCCAACACCACTGGTCACGAAAACACAGCAAGTGGCGTTTTCGCGCTTTACTACAACACCACCGGTTTCGACAACACAGCCAGCGGCATTGGTGCCCTCACGCACAACACCACCGCCTGCTGTAACACCGCCAGCGGCTACTATGCGTTGTTCTCCAACACCACCGGCTACGGCAACACCGCCGATGGCTATTATGCGCTCCAGTCCAACACCACCGGCACCGGCAACCTCGCCTTCGGCTACCAGGCGCTCATGGCAAGCACGGGCGGCAGCATCAATAATGCCGCCGTCGGCACCTGGGCCCTGCTGGCGCTAACCTCCGGCAGCAACAACATCGCGCTGGGCTTCGGCGCCGGCAAGTTGACCAAGACCGGCAACAACGACATCTATGTCGGCAACGCCGGCATCAACGGCAGCGAGAGCAATGTCACGCGCATTGGCACCGGGCAGACCAAAGACCTTCATTGCCGGCATCACCGGAACGGCGCTGTCGGGCGCGACGGTGGTCGTCAATTCCAGCGGCCAGCTCGGCGTGGTCACCTCGTCGGCGCGCTATAAGAAAGACATCAAGCCGCTTGCCGGCGCATCGGCTGGCATGACGGAAAGACTTGCGCAACTGCGCCCGGTTTCCTTCCGCTACAAGAGCGAACCCGAGGCGACGCACTACGGCCTGATCGCCGAGGAGGTCGCAAAGGTGATGCCGGAGCTGGTGGTGCGGGACCGCGAGAACCGGCCGGACTCGGTGCAATACATCGAGATCGTCCCGCTGCTGCTGCACCAGTGGAAGGCGGAACGCGAATTGAATGCACAGCAGGAAGCGGAGATTGCTCGCCAGCGCAAGCTGATCGAACGGCAAGAGGCAAGGCTGGAGCGGGAAGACGCGGAAAATGCACGGCAGCGCGCGGTCGTCGCGCAGCAGCAGCACCGGCTTGATCGGCAAGAGGCGGAATTAGCCGAATTGCGCCCGACGCTCACGACGCGCCTTGCGGCGCTCGATACAGAAGCCAAAGCAAGCGAAGCCGGCCTCAAGTGAGCTGATACATCGCGCGGTCGACAGGGACCAGCGGGCTGCGGGGCTCGACCCGCGCCAAGCTGCGGCCTCGCTCTCACTTGCAAGCACGAAGCTCGCTTATTGGCCTATGGCCGACATGGCGGCAAAAAAATGCAATGTTCATTATTAGAGCAAAAACGGACGCCTCCACTCCGCAAATCTCGATATGAGTGCGTCTAGCTCTGCGATAGCGCGTGCAAAAT